>Ga0137394_10000003_pt1 | contig 474823 bp, 410 predicted proteins | sample czobulk116metaG_FD_108278 | JGI IMG/M metagenome (GOLD analysis project Ga0137394, IMG submission 108278) | Vadose zone soil microbial communities from Angelo Coast Range Reserve, California, USA - czobulk1.16 metaG | ecosystem: Environmental > Terrestrial > Soil > Vadose zone | place: USA...
GCATTGAAGACGGTCGCGGCAATTCCTTACGTCTCCAGCAATCCGGCTATCAGTTTCCCCATTCTAATCATTTGGCTCATCGTCACTTATCTTCTGGCAAAGAGTTATCTGAAGGCGGCGGGTGATAAAGCTGCCGAAGGGCTGAGGCTGGGCATCATGTTTTCGGTCGTGAACCTCGCGCTGGACTTATTGGTATTGGTGCTTCTGTTGAAGGCTGGCTTCGGCTACTTTGTCTCTCTGACAGTCTGGCTAGGTTATTTCATGCTGTTCATAATTCCCTGGATAGCTGGACGTTCTTTGCAAAGGCCAGGTGCATAGCGCGGCTGCGCCGAACAAGTCATTGGACCGGAGCGCGAGTCAGCGGGCTTCTCATCCACAACTCGCGCCTATCGAGGTTACGTGCGCGCCCGGTCAATTCCAACGTTATGCGGCATCACCATGACTATCGACGTCATTGCTAAGAAACCAAGTGACTGTTCCCCCACGGAACTCGAGGATTTCGAACGCCTCGTGCTTGCGGGTGGTGAGGTTACGGCTGCTGGTCTCAACGCACGGATCAAAAATGCGGCGATCCTCATTTACGTTTCGCAAAGCAATTACGTGACGGGCATCGCGGCGCTGAAGCAGCCCCAAGAACAGTACAAGAAGGGTGTGTTCCAAAAGGCCGGCGCAACAGCACAACCAAACGAATTCCCGCTGGAACTCGGTTGGATATTCGTCGTGCCAGCATCACGCGGCGCAGGCCTGTCACACAAACTCGTCGAGGTGGCACTCGACGCCAGCAATGGTCGCGGCATATTTGCTACGTCGCGCGCGGATAACGCCGCCATGCACTGCGTTCTAAAAGCTCACGGGTTTTCTATTCACGGGCACGCATATGCGTCCGACCGTAACGATCACGAACTTGTATTGTTTCTTTGGAATGCCGCATAACAAATCGTTGGACGCGAGCGGCGGGAGCGTGTTTCGCATCATGACTGGTCCGGCGATGCTTGAATGAAATCGCGCCGCCGCGTCAACTCAAACGTTGGGCGGCAATTTGTAATCATGACTCGTAAACAGACCCAGAGACTCATTTTCATGCTATACGCGGCCTTCGCAATTGTTGCTTTGGCTGGCATCGTTTTGCTCTTCACAGATGGTGGGCAGCAACCCCAGCAGACACCCACAGAGGTTGAAGTCCAGGCACCAAAGATAATCGTCAAGGCCAAGGGGCGCTCTGAGGGCCTCATACCCATTGCTTTGGGAATGTCTGGGCTTATCCTTCTCACCATTAAGGTGCCAGTTCGATGGGTCTCATACCGTCGCCGCGCAATGGACATCGACAACAGATTCACGATGGACGCCGCATTAGGTGGGCGGGAAAAAGATTTCTCCGAGGTTGAGAAAATCCCGCTACTAGTTTGGTGGCTCATCAAGGGACGCGCATCGCTAGTGCGTGCAAAATCGTGATGCCGCCCAACAAATCGTTGGACGCGAGCGGCGGGAACGTGTTTCTCAACTTGCGTGGTGCGGCGGCGGGTGCTTTGATTCGCGCCGCCGCGTCAACTCCACCGTTCGATGCCTTATTAATACACCGATGTTGATGCGAATGTTCGAATTCATACTTACTTTGTTGGTCGTCGGCGGCATCGGACTACTTGTGACCATCTGGGACCCTCAGAATGCGCAAGTTGCTCCTTACATCGGATTCACAGCACTGTTCGCCGGCCTCGGCGCCTTTTCATTGTCTTTGTTATTTACTCTCATCGGCTTCCAATTGCCGAACCCCGAAACCGTCGCGGGTGTTGGTTTCTTTTGGGGGTACATTTTGGGCATGCTCGGCGGTGCTGCTCTCGGTTTCATGCTCGCGCGTCGTCGACACTGGCGAATCAAATCCGCCCCACACGAGTAACCTGAACAAACGGCGGCATCGAACAAATCGTTGGACGCGAGCGGCGGGAGCGTGTTTCGTAACATCAAAGATGCGGCGATGGTTGAATGAAATCGCGCCGCCGCGTCAACTCCACCGTTCGGCAGCCTTCGGTATTCACATGAAGACACTTCTCACCTTTGTTTTGTTCGCACTCTGCGCAACTCCAACGTTCGCGCAACAAGCTCTCGCCAACAAACCACCCAAGGTATTCGGCCCCGTCAAGACCATTCGATACGAATACCGGTCGTTCAACTTCAGCCGCGACAAAAGGCGAATCGAAGAAGTCCTCCCCAATGAACGCACACTGGTTTGGTCTTTAACGCCAGAAGGCAAAATCATCAAGGCAGAAGTCTTTGAAAAGGATGGTCGCACCTCGGGAATCAAATCTCTTTACAGCTACGATCGCACAGGTCGGCTCGCATCAATCGTTCATTATCCGTTGGGCCGGTCCAGCTTTACAGAAACCTTTGCTTATCCCGACGCGCGCCACGTGAAAATCACACGAATCTTCGCATTCGACAAACACTCAACTGTCGAAATTGATGAATATGACGAAAAGGGCAACATTACGAAGGCGACTCTTCGTGACACCGAAGGCGTCGAAACTGAGTTCTACAAATGGGACGACAAAGGATATCCCACGGAGTTCGTAACGTATGATGGTGCAGGGAAACTAATCATCAAAGAAATATACGAGTATGATTTTGATTCCCACGGGAACTGGACGACGGAGCGTGATCGAACTTGGGCCGATCCTCGACTCGGTATCGCGCCAACAGCTACGATCACGCGGACAATTGTTTATTATTAACGGCGGCTGCCGAACAAATCGTTGGACGCGAGCGGCGGGAGCGTGCTTAGCAACTTGTTTCGTACGGTGGAGGGTGCTTTGATTCGCGCCGCCGCGTCAACTCCGCCGTTCGGCGGCTCAATGCTCCTTTTGCTCTTGAGGTGAAAAATGAAAAGAGAAATACATGAACTATCCCGACGAGAAATGCTCGAGGTCATGGCCGTATCTACGCTCGGCGGAATTGCGGCGACAGCGATGACCAAAAAAGCAGCCGCCTCCCGCTCCTCTAATTCCACGAAGAGCAGGCTTATCAAGATCGATGCGAAGCCGGCACCGATCGCGATTGATACGGCAAAGACAGCGGTGATCGTCGTCGATATGGAGAACGACTTTGGCAGCAAAGGCGGTATGTTCGATCTTGCCGGAATCGACATTTCAATGATTCAAAAGGCGGTCGGCCCAACCGCGAAGGTTCTCGCGGCTGCACGCAACGCGAACATCAAGATCGTATATCTTAAGATGGGTTTTCATCCCGACCTCTCCGACCTTGGCGCTCCCGACTCTGTGAGCCGGATGCGTCATCTGCAAAGAATGCATGTCGGAAAGACGGTCCAGGCACCTGATGGCAGCGCGAGTAGGATTCTCATACGCGACACGTGGGGTACGGACATAGTCCCACAGCTCAAACCCCAGGCCGAGGATGTCGTGATGTATAAGACGCGATTCAGCGGCTTCTATCAAACGGATCTGGACAACGTCCTCAAAAAACTTGGAATCAAGCACCTCATCTTCACCGGATGTACAACGAGCGTTTGCGTGGACTCAACGATCAGAGATGCGATGTTCCGTGACTATCAACCCCTCTTGCTTGCAGACTGCACGGGTGAGCCGATCGGAAATGGACTATCAAGAAGTAATCACGAAGCTACTCTATTAACTATCGAGGTACTGTTAGGCTGGGTATCAAGCTCGGACGAATTCATAAAGGCACTCGGCGTTGCTTAATTCTCCCGCCGCGCCGCCGAACAAATCGTTGGACGCGAGCGGCGGGAGCGTGTTTCTCGACTTGATTCGTCCGGCGATGCTTGAACGAGATCGCGCCGCCGCCTCAACTCAGACGTTGGGCCGCAACTAAAGATACGTCGTGCGAAAGCAATATTTCTTTCGACAATCTGATCGCGGCCTCTTGGCGTGGGACGTGGACCGCTTGGTCGAACTCACAAGCCACCTGGCGCGCAAGCGCATCCCACTCAGGACGATTCGAGAATTGGACGAGGACTGGTCCGGCGAAGACGAACGACCAACGTGGCGAGCGATGCTTGAGCACGTACGGTTGATGGAGGAAGCAGATTTGTCATACCCGATCATCCTTTCTGCGACCGGGGCAGTGATGGATGGGATGCACCGCATTGCCAAGGCTACGCTCCAGGGTCGCCACGAAATAGAAGCAGTGCAGTTCGATGAGGATCCGCCACCAGACCACGTCGGCCGCGGGCCTAATGATTTGCCTTATTAGTGCTGCGGCCCAACAATTCGTTGGACGCGAGCGGCGGGGGCGTGTTTTGTAACTTGATTGATCCGGCGATGCTTGATCGAATTCGCGCCGCCGCGTCAACTCAACCGTTATGTTTCTTATCCGATCAAAACCGCGCAGTTTTCTTTTGACGCTAGTATCGTTGCTTGCGTTCGTGGATGCAGCGCCGTCACAAACTCAGATGATCGCGTCGCCTCGTGCTGTCGTCAGGTCGTTCTATCGGTTTCATTTTTCTCATGACCATAATTTTATCGAAAGCAATCTTTACCGCAGGCGAAAGTGGCTAACACCGACGCTGTTTCAGCTCTTGACCAACGAATTTCGTCGGGACGAAGAATATGCTAGGGCGCACCCGAATGAATCATATGTTCCGTACATGGAGGGCGACCCGTTCACAAACGCGTCCGAGTTTCCAACGTCTTTTCGCTTTGGACAAACCTCCGTGTCGGGCGATCGCGCGACCGTCAAGGTTCTTCTCCTCTGGAACGCCCGCAGTAGCCGTGGAACCGATCAAAGGAATCTTGAAGTCCGACTGGTCAAGGTGCGTGGTAACTGGCGGATAGATGACATCGTTGACACCGACCACAATGATGACCTAGTTACTGTTTTGAAACGGGAAAAATATTTTCCGTAGGACGAAACATAACAAATCGTTGGACGCGAGCGGCGGGAGCGCGTTTCGTAACTAGCTTGGTGCGGCGGAGGGCGCTTTGATGCGCGCCGCCGCGTCAATTCAACCGTTAGATTGCTTCGCTTCCGGCTTTAGATGAACTATTCCCAATACGGTTGCGAGTGTTCATCCAAGCGTTAACAACCGATAGTCTGGAGATCCACACTATGAAGAGACTGGCAATGATTGTCGTATTGTTCCTGCTATTTCGCGGTGTCTGCTTGCCTACTTTTATTGCGCAAGGACAGAAGCCGGCAGATAGTGACAAATCGGCGGCCTCTTACGCAATTTCAGGTCGTTACGAAGGGTTAGTCAAAGGTCCGTCCGTAGGCGACTTGTACATCACGATGGAGATCAAGAATGATGCCGGAAATATTACGGGTGTAATTTTCGCTTCTGGAAGCACCATAAAGATAATTAGCGGCAACTATGCGTTGAATCGACTTTCCGTCAAGTTCCAGGTGGGAGGAAGTGATATCGTCATCTCCGCTGTTTATAAAGATAGCAAGCTTGTCGGAAACTACACTCTGGCCGGCGAGACCGGTACGGTTGAGCTGACGCGAATAGCGAATGCGGGAGACGCTTCGACGGCTATCAACCGTCTAACGGCGAAAGAGTGGTGGGAGGATTTGCATTACCTCGCCACGGAACTGCCGAAGCGACACAAGAACGCTTTTCATCACACCACCCGAGAACAGTTTGAGCAGAAGGTTGCCAACCTTGCTGCAGCGATCCCTTCACTTCAACCAGATCAAATCATTATCGGAATGCTTGAGATCACTGCCACAGTTGGCGACGCTCACACCTACGTTCATCTTCCGCACAGCTTTCATCGTTACCCTTTCTCACTCTACTGGTTCGGTAATGAACTGCGCGTAACCAGGACGACAGCACCGTATCAGCGTGCACTCGGCGCGCGTGTGGCGCGCGTGGGTGAGATGAACATCAGAGATGTAAGCACGCGGATCCGGCGCGTGATCTCACAAGCCGAGACCGAATGGTTTGTCCTGCGGGACAGCCCGGATTACATCGTCATACCAGAGGTGCTTCATTCGCTCGGCATCGCGCCGAATATTACTTCGGCGCCGTTTACGTTCGTGGATGACCAGGGCAAACAGTTTACCCTCAACCTGGAAGCTGTCGTCCGGGGTGCGAAGCTCGATTGGCTTTCAGTTCCGACCAAACTACCTCTCTATCTGCAAAGACCTGATGAACAATTCTGGTTTACATATCTACCGGATGCGAAAACTATTTATGTTAATTTCAGAGGTTACGATTCGTTGATTGAAAATGCTCAGCAGCTCTTCACATTCATCGATCAGCATCAACCTGAGCGCCTGGTGATAGACATGCGCGAGAATGGAGGCGGAGATTTCACCTTGGTCCGAGAACACTTGCTTCCAGGTTTGAAGCAGCGCTCCGCTATCAATCGGACCGGGCACTTGTTTGTGGTGATCGGACGCGACACGTTCTCTGCGGCGATGAGCAACGCCACAGATTTCAGAAAAGAGACGAAGGCAATTCTGGTCGGTGAGCCGATTGGCGAAAGGCCAAACAGTTACCAGGAGAATCGACAGCTCGTGCTTCCGAATTCACTTCTGACGGTGTCTTATTCAACTCAGTATTACAAATTCCTGGATGGTGTCTCGGAAGTAACGCCCGACAAGCGGATTAATCCAAACTGGCTTAGTTACAGATTGGGGCGAGATCCGGTGATGGAGTGGATTCTAGCTTATCCACCTAAGAGGAATAGACATCAACTGAGGCGAAACGCAATCTAACAAATCGTTGGACGCGAGCGGCGGTTGCGCCTCTCGCAACTAGCTTGGTGCGGCGAAAGGTGCTTTGATTCGCGCCGCCGAGTCAACTCGAACGTTGGGCGGCTTCGCCTTAGCTGGCAGGCTCGACGCATCTTTTCGCCGGAAGTATTATGTGACGTATGCCGAATCTGTCTTATATTTCTCCGAAGGCTATCGTTAAAAAAAGTCCGATTCATGGAAAGGGTCTGTTTGCCGTCGAATCAATTGCTCAAGGCGAGATTGTCTGTATCAAAGGCGGCTCCATCATCAATCGTAAAACACTTGAATCAATGCCGGGCTGGTTTCGCGCGGCTGAAATTCAAATTGCCGACGATTTCTTCATCGCTCCGGTCAAAGAAGAAGAACGCGACGGGAGCATGATTTTCAGCAATCATTCATGCGAACCGAACATCGGCGTGCAAGGTCAAATCGTTTATGTGGCAATGCGTGACATCGCAACCGGAGAAGAATTAACGCACGACTGGGCGATGACCGACGATGATGAAAACGAACATCAGTGCAACTGCGGCGCAGTAGCTTGCCGAAAAGTCATCACGGGACAAGATTGGCGGAGAGAGGATTTGAAGGAAAAGTACAAGGGCTATATGTCATGGTATTTGGTCGAGAAGTCAAAGCAAGTGCGTTAATCACAAGTTGGGCGGCTTCCCTATCATGATCTAACATGACTGCACAGACCCGATTGGAGATTGATGGGGCGATCATCCGCCGATTCATTGACCAAGAATCAGATAATCAGGTACATGAAAGCTACTGAAGATTTGGATTTAGAGAAGATCATCATCTCATCTCCGGTCACCAAGGTAATCACTTATAGTTTGATGGATGCTTACCGAATCATAATCACACAGGAGAAAAGACATCTCCTTCAAGCAATGAGGGTGTCAGAGATGGATGGCTTTCCGACGCGCGGTGAGGCCGTCAGGACATCGTCATGAATTGCCGCGCTCAGAAGCTTGACGTAGGATTCGTTGCGTTGATTGAAGGTACGTCAGTGGAATACGGCGGCGTGCTTGAACTGTACCGTTCGGCGTTTCGAACACTTCAATCCGACAAATTGCGAAGAGGAACGATGCAATGGAATTTCGTGTTCGACTATCGAATTTCAGTGTCTTGATCTTCCTTCTCTCGCTGGCCACACAGGTCGGCGCCCAACACGTCAGGAAGAACAAGATTGCTCGAAAGTCTTCACCGCGTCCTCCAAAGGTTCGCTTCATCTCCGGAAACAGTTCGCTCAAAATACCGTTCGAGTTATCCAACAATTTAATCCTGGTGCAAGCCAGAATGAACGATTCCGCCCCGCTGTGGTTCATCGTGGATACGGGTGCCAGCATCACGGTTCTCGACTCTCAGTTGGCCAAAGCTTTCCGCCTAAAGCCTAGCGGTCGACTCGTCGAGACGGGCGGAGCAGGCACAGCGACCGCGCTGACTTTCAGAGGAAACTCTTTAAAGCTTCCGAATGTCGAAGCAACGAATCTGACGGTATACGGCCTTCCGATAGACTTTCTCTCGGCTCCGCTCGCCCGCAAAATCAGCGGCGTGCTCGGCAACGACATTCTCAAGCGGCTGGTGGTTGAAGTTGACTATGCTTCTCAGGTCATCAACCTTTATGAACCCGAGAGCTATCAGTATTCACGCTCAGGCGAAGTTATCCCGGTTACGTTAGAAGGCGATTTGCCGTTTGCTAGTGCGCGTGTCGCCCTCGCCGGGCGTCCTGCCATCAGAGGCAAGTTCGAGCTTGACTCGGGATCAACCGGAGCAGTCTTGTTTAATACTCCTTTCATCGACAGGAATAAGCTCCTGGACTCAATTTCCAGGAAAAGTCAGATCCGCACGGGTGGCGCGGGCGGCACCGCGCAGGCTTTCTCCGGCCGTCTCAAGTACATAAGATTGGGAAGCTTTCAGTTGGAGAATCCAGTCGCTCGATTTTCTCGGGCCAGACGCGGCGATAATGCCAGCTCCAGATACGATGGGCTGATTGGAGGCGAAATCTTTCGTCGCTTCAAAGTGGTTTTCGACCTTTCTCGTCGGCGAATGATTCTTGAACCCAATGCGCAGTTTTCCGAACCCTATGAAGTAGATATGAGCGGACTGGACATGGCGGCCGAGGGCCAGGATTTTTCTGTCGTAGTGGTTAACGAGGTAGAGAAAGGCAGTCCGGCGGCAGAGGCCGGGATCCAGGAGGAGGACGTGATTACGGCCATCGATGGTCATCCGACGAAAGAATTCACGTTGACACAGATTCGCCGGATGTTCATGCAAGATGCCAAAGAATATTTGATAAGTCTCAAGCGTGGTCAAAAAAACCTGCAAACAAAACTCAAGCTGAGGAGATTGATATGACGCCGCGCCCGCCAATTCATTGCAGGTGAGCGCGGTATGGCGTGCCTCTCAACTAGCTTCATCCGGCGCGGTTGTGTGCCGCCGCCCGCGCCACCTGAACTCTGCGGTTATGTCCCATTTCGTTCCCTATGAAGAAGTATTCGAGCGGGAGCAGTTACATTTCGCTGCTCAGGACGGCGACGTTGAAGAGGTCGAAAGACTTCTGAACGTTGGCTATCAACCTAACGTATTCGACGAACTCGGGAAGACTCCACTTCATTACGCTGCGGAGCGTGGCCATCTTGATGTTCTGCGGAGCCTGCTCGCTTCGGGCGCCGACGTGAATGCGCATGACGAACGGGTCATTGGTAACACGCCGCTCCGAGAGGTTGCTGACAACTGTTCATACGACGTAGCGAAGATCCTAATAGAGGCCGGAGCAGACCCGACGATTCCCGGCTGGATGCAAATTACGGCCCTGCAAAAAGCACGCGAGCGAACGCAACCCGAGGGCTTGCTGGTTCGTCAGTTATTGGAGCAGGCCGCTCAGCGATTACCCAAGACTGGGACATAACAACTCGTTGACCGGAGCGCGGGTAGTCTCTTCAACTTGATTGTTGAATCACGGTTGAATGTAATCGCTGCGCAGCTGCATGCGCGGCCAACTGAACCTCAATCGTTGGACATCTTCTCTCTTGCGGGAAGCAGCTAATGGCAACCGCTCTCTCACGAACTCTTTCACCGACGGTGTTGCTCTATTCATTCTCTGTAATCACTCAATTCGCGGACGGTCTTTATCTCGGGCAGCAACTCGAAGCGCCTGGCGTATACACGCTGCTGCATTGGGCGGGACAGCTCTGGATTTTCGGTTGGTGGTTGCGCACAGACAGTCGGAAGCGTGGCGTCGTATGGGTTTACGACATGGGTTTTTTTCTTTGCATCGCGTGGCCGTTAGTTATGCCTTATTATCTCGTCAAGACCAGAGGCGCTAAGGGACTTCTCATTATCTTGGGTTTCGTTGGCGCTTACCTGGGGGCTTCTATTCTTGGAATTATCTTTTCGGTGTTGGTTACTACGTTGCGCGCGTGACTCATCGTCGCGAGGTGATGTTCTACACATCGTTGGACCGGACGCGGATACGTCTTTCTCAACTTGATGGTTTGATTTGCCGGTTGGATGTAATCGCGCGCCCGGTCACTTTGAACTCGATGCTTCTGCGTTCCAGCAGGCTGGAGCTTTTTAGGGACATTCTTAGTCATATGTCGGACAAGTGATGCTCGAAAAAGACGACGCCATGGAAATAAGGGATCACGCTCTGAAAGCAATTCGGGAGCTAATGGAACTCTTGCATATCTCAAAGGACAAATGTGAGCCGGAGCAATACGACCACATAAAGAGAGGCGTTGGTTTGTCCATTGGTAGGATCCAGATGGAGATCCTTGAGGTCATAAACACCGCATACCCGGAGCTTGACGATCTGATTGAACACCCGGACGATGCGTGACTGATCATAGCCAAGTAGTAACGGTCAATATCTCGATACAAAGGAGTGAGCACGGATGACTAAAGCGATCCCGCAGGGTTGGCATAGCGTGACGCCTCGGCTCGTGGTCCACGACACGGCCATGTTAGTCGAATTTCTCAGGCAAGCGTTCAGCGCGACCGGAGACTTCCACACGGATCGTCCGTCAGTGATCAAAATTGGGGACTCGCTCGTTATGGTAAGCAGCGTTGGCCCACGCGACGCGATGCCTGCATTTCTCTACCTCTATGTCGACGACATCGACACAACCTATCTGCGTGCACTGAAGGCAGGCGCCGTGTCGCTCGAAGAGCCCCGGGACACGCCGTATGGCGACCGCCGCGGAATGGTCCAAGATCCGTGCGGCAATGTCTGGCAAATCGCGACCTACAAAGCACCGCTCCCATAACGGTACGCCGAACAATTCATTGCAAACGGAACGCACGTGCTTCACAACTAACTCTATCCCGGCAGTGCTTGAATGGCGTTCACCCGCACTCGGTGACTTCAATCGTGGGCCGCTCACCGGGCACAACGAACCTCCAGCAATGACGAGTGCGCAACTTCGTATGTATCATTGGTCAGCGTTCGCCTGGGCGGCCCTGGCAAGCATTACGATGGGGGTGCTAGTGGAACTCGCGGAACGCATCAGCGGTAACGGTCACTGCCGCTTGCGAGATCTAATTCCCGACGCTGTCGGGATCATGCTTGGGTCTGGCATTGTATTTCTCTGGTATAGAATACGCAGAACACCGCAGCCGACTTAGGCCACAGCCAACACGTCGTTGGATCGGAGCCCGGGGGCGCCCGGTCAACTCGGACCTCAGGCACCAGGAGAGATCAATGAGCATTAATGTTCCCAGTGAGCTAACCGCTGAAGCAAACCGGGGAAAGTCCGATGGTAGGTTCCCTGGCGTCCTGCGCGCGGTGGCTCTAACCGGGGTGTTGGCCGGGGCCGCGGGCTCGCTCGGTTTGATGCTCTGGGTAGGTCATCGTAACCCTTCTCGTCTCCTGTTGGCTCTTTTCGTAGTCTGGGATCTTTCCCCGTTCATGGCCCTCCTATTGGCCGACCTGGTTTCGAAGCGTTGGTCGGTTGTTACTCGATCGACGCTTCATATCGTGATGCTGGTTGTCGCGCTGAGCTCTTTGGCCCTTTACGGGGACGTTGTCTTGAGGCCCAGGTCCCAGGCGGCTTTCATGTTCCTTGTCGTTCCCCTGGGCTCATGGCTGCTTATGGCGATAGTTGTCCCGATAGCCGCGTTAGTATCAGGCAGGCGGTCGCGTCGTTGACGCAGCCTAACGACTCCTTGCACTGGAGCGCGGGGAGTCGACGTCGTTGCTAATTGCCGCGCCGGTGAATTCGATCGTTGGGGCGGCACGAGTACATCATGCTAGATCTCGATCGTCAGCTCGGTTATTGGAACCGGATAGGTCCCGGCAAATCATTCGGTCACCCGGTTAACTTTGAGCGCTTAAGTGAATGGTTGTCTCCCGGCAGCCGGATACTCGACGTGGGTTGTGGCTACGGCCGGGCGCTGGGTCTCCTGTTTGACCGTAGCTATCGCAATCTAATCGGCTGTGATCTTGCTCCGGCGATGGTCGCCATGGCCCGCGAGCGTTTTCCAGCCATTACCTTTGCCGAGATTACCTGCCCGCCACAACTTCCCCTGGCCGATCTTTCGGTGGACGCGACCCTGTTGTTCACGGTCCTTACATGCGTGCCAACCAACCAGGGCCAACGGGCTATAGTTGAAGAAGTCGGTCGTGTCTTACGGCCTGGTGGTCTTTTCTACGTAAGCGATCTTTGGCTGCAAACCGACCAGCGAAACCGGGAGCGATACGTGCGCGACGAGCCAAAGTATGGGACGTACGGAGTATTCGACCTGCCCGAAGGAGTCACGGTTCGACATCATGACCCCCGTTGGATCGAAACGCTCACGCAGGACTTTGACACACTCGCGCTGGATCACATCGATGTCCAAACCATGAACGGCCATCCAGCGAAAGGCTTTCAGTGGTTTGGATTGAAGCGAAGTGATTTGGAAAACGCCGCAGAATAATTCGTTTGGCTCAGAGTGCGGATACCTCTCTCTCAACTTGATTGTTTGATCCGAGAGTAGTAACTAATCGCCGCGCCGGTTAGATCTGACGGGAGATTTTTCTCCTATACATGAAAGGACACACCTCTATGAGACAGCTCGTCATATTTGCCTTGTTGGTAGCTGCAACTTCATCGGCGGCATCAAGTAATCAACTCAGGCAGAAAAGCACTAATCAGAATATTCGGAAATTCGATCTCAAAAGCGTCGCTTACCGAGAAGCAGCTAAAACACTGAGGCAAGATTGGGCAGAAGCAGTAAAATTCATAAAGGAGAATGGAGACGATGATTGGGTTCAGGCAAAGTACATTGTAGATTTTGAGGCTAAGCCCACCTATGGTGACATAACAGGTGATGGGAGCGACGAGGCTGCTGTTAATGTTCAATATAACTTAAAGGCCAGCAACAGTACATTTACTGGTGTCTTTGTTTATGCATTAAAAAATGGAAGCCCGAGCTTACTTGCAAGGATTAAAGGTGGTGATCGCGCGCATGGCTCAATTGAAAGCGTGAAAATATTAAATGGTCAGCTAATCGTGGGGCGCTATAGACCAACAGCAGATGATTGTAATGCTTGCTATGGTTACATCGAAACAACGAAGTACAAATGGCTTGGGAGCAGGCTTGTTAAGGCAGGTGTTCAAGTAAAGAAATATACCGGCCCAAGCTAATAGCACTCAACGGCGAACCCGACGCCTCGCATTCCGTACCGGCGCCGTTTGTTGGCATACCGCTTAAAATGATTAGCAGGAGAATGCGATGGCTACAAATACAGTAACGACAGTGATTCTCATCCGTCATGCGAACAGGGACGTTCCCCCGGCGGGTACTCCCGATGATCCCGGCCCTTCTCTGAACGACAAGGGGATGGCGCGTTCGAGAAAGCTAATCCATGTATTAAGCACGGCGGGGATACAAGCCGTCTATACATCTCATTTCACACGCGCAAAAATGACGGCAAAACCTTTTCTGGTCGCGCATTCCGACCTCCCGACTGTGCGGTTGGACGCGGCCATCGAACTCAAGGATCATATTTTGACGCATCACGCCGGGAAAACCGTATTGGTCGTCGGACACAGCAACACAGTTCCCGAATTGATAAAGCTGCTTGGCGGGCCATCTCTGCCTATCATTGATGATTGTGAATTCGATAATTTGTTCGTTCTCGTCAAGCACAGCGCCACGAAGGCGAGTGTGTCAAAGTTAAAATATGGAGAGCCGACTTCGGCTCCGTGTTAATCCAAACTATCTCAACCTGAGATTTTGCGGGTTAGGAGTTCATCAGTTTGAGGAAACGGTTAACTTGAATGCTTGATTAGTTGTCGCCCGGCCGTTAGCAGCCTAGGCGGCTTTCACTTCCATATGCGCGTGCAGTTTGAGTTCACACGAGACGACCTGATTGACGCGTCAAAGCGGTTTTCCGCGCGCTCGAAGGTTGTGCGCTCGTGGAAATGGAATGGCATGTTTTATGCCGCATTAATGGCGTGGCTACTCGTATTCGCTTTCTTTTACCAAACTCCCTTCAAAGGGGCTCTCATCGGTCTAGTTGCCGCTCTCGTAAGCGCGCTCATTTATCCCGCCTTCCATAAGCGTGGAACGGAGAAAAGACTGCGCAAACTTCATCAGGAGATACTGGGTGATGAAAATTCATTTGTGTGTGAAGTCGAGTTAACACCGGACGGATTCTCGGTCACTCAAATAAACCGCCAGATCAAGTATGATTGGCAAACGGTGGCGGAGATTAAAGAAACCAGAGACTCTGTCGATATCTTCACGCGAGATGGTGGCGGCGTAATCGTTCGGAATCGCGCTTTTCAATCCGCCGCTGATCGCATCAGATTTGTCGAGCTGGCAACGTCGTTTTTTAACCAAACCCGCAGCTAATGCCTAATTCCTGGATCTTGCATTTTCAATTCCGTGGTATGACCTTTCGGCTTCTTCACGATCAATCCGCGAATGACCTTGCGATGCAGGCTTTTGAGAGTTATAAGGTCGTTCCAGCACGTGCTAAAGAAACAGGATTGTCCCGAAAAGAACTAATGAAGTCGCCCCAATCCGACACTCGTTGGATCGGAGCGCCGGCAACTGGTTCTTTTGACTGTGGTGTTGAATTCAACCTACTACGGATATCTGAATACTATCGCGACGTTCTCGGCTTATTCTCGATCACCAAAAACTCTTCGGTCAAAGGAGGACGAGACTAATGAGAGGCATAGGCAACATCGTCGTCGGCGTTGTGTTCATAATCGGAGGTCTTTCAGGGAAGCTCGTTCTGATAGGCACTAACAGCGGCGAGCTACTTGCTGTGGTTGGAGTGGGCCTGATCGTTTGGGGCGTTATCAAAATGGCCAAAGGTGGTGGGTCAACAACGGAGCGCCCAAAGATAACAGCAGGTAAGCAGGCAGTTGTGAATCAAGAAGCAGTTGTGTATACAGATAAGGACTCACTTTCAGCGCCAATCACAAAGCTTGCTCCGGGAAGCAAAGTAGAGATTGTCGCCTCCTCAGAGACCAATGATGTGCTCTGGGTAACCGTCAAGTTATCTGACGGCCGGCAGGGCTACATGCTGGGCCATACCATCGGGCAGCAATAAGAAGCGAGCAAGATGCAGAACCTGAAGAGAACCGACGAGATTTGCGACCTGTGGCGAAAGTCAGATAGTTGAGCGACGATCTTGATGGTTCTGGAAACGCACAGATTGCGCCTGCGCCGGCTGTCTGTCGATGACGCCGGCTTTATTCTGAGGCTGCTGAATGAGCCTTCCTTCATCCAAAATATCGGCGACCGGAATGTTCGCACTATTGAAGAAGCACGGGCGTATATTCTGAACGGACCGGTGGCGAGTTATGAAAAGCACGGCTTTGGGCTTTGGCTGGTCGAGACGAAAGACGCGGGAACGCACATCGGCATTTGCGGTTTGCTGAAGCGTGAAGTGCTGGAAGACGTCGATATCGGATATGCTTTGCTGCCCGAGTTCTGGTTAAGGGGATATGCGATGGAATCTGCGTCCGGGGTATTGTCTTTTGCGCGTGAAAAGTTGGGACTGAAACGAGTGGTAGCAGTGGTCAACCCGGAGAACCAAAGCTCGATTCGCTTGCTGGAAAAACTTGGTTTCCAGTTCGAGAAGATGGTGAGATTGTCAGAGGACGCCGCTGAGATTAAGCTGTTCGCGGCCAATATCTAAGCTCGAGTTCCAAAATGAATCCCGACAAGGAACGCAATCTGGATCGTAGTTGGGCTTTGCTGTTCGCGCGACTTGTCGTTGGACTGATCTTTTTCATGGCCGGTGTTTGGAAGGTTTTTCAGTTGGGTCCGCTCGAGCACGCGCGAAAATATTTCCTACCCTTTGCCGACACCTTCCTACCCGTGTGGTCGCTCTGGGCCGTTGGCGTCGTCATTCCTTTCATCGAGTTGATCGCCGGAGGGCTGGTAATTCTGGGGCTGCGCACTCGTGAGGCGCTGGTAGCGCTGGGTCTCGTCCTGGCTATTGTAACCTTTGGCCATCTGCTGAAAGAACCGCTCTACGAATTTCACACCCATGTGATTCCGCGTCTGGCTCTGGTCTTATTTGTTTTGTTGCTGCCGCGCAGAGACGATCACTTCTCCCTCGATTATCTCCTGACGCGATGGCGGAACCGAACCGGCTGAATCGAACTTCGAAAGTCAATAGCGCGAACCGCTTCATTCTCAGGCATCGTGAAAATCCAGGAAGCCTACAACCATTGGTCAGCAACCTATGACCGCGATCGAAACCTGACCCGCGACCTGGATCAGACTATTAGCAGAAATATGCTGGCAAATCTCCGGTGCAAATCCGTCTTAGAAATTGGCTGCGGAACGGGCAAGAACACTGCTCTGCTGGCGGAGATCGGCGAGTATGTTTACGCGTTCGATTTTTCTGAAGCGATGATCGAGAAGGCGAGACAAAAATTGCAGGCCGGTAATGTGAGCTTTGTCGTAGCCGATCTTACGCAAAGGTGGCCTTGCAAAGAGCGGGCTGTGGATCTAATAGCTTGCAACCTGGTGCTCGAACATATCCGCGATCTTTCTTTCATCTTTGCCGAAGCGGATCGCGTCCTCGGCCGCGGAGGGAGGTTCTTCATTTCCGAGCTGCACCCGTTCCGGCAGTACCAGGGCACCAAAGCCAATTTCCAGCGCGAACAGCAAACGACGGAAATCGAGGCATTTGTGCATCACCTCTCTGATTTCACCGGCGCCGCTGCGCACAGCGGCTTCTCGCTGACAAACATGAACGAGTGGTGGCATGAAGAGGATCATAACAAACCGCCCAGAGTGGTTTCTTTCATGTTTGCGAAGCAGGATGAAATTCAGAGCCTCGGAAGCATCACAAATCAGAGGGTGGAAGACTGAACGAAATGTTACTCAAGAATTTCAGAGCACTCATTCTTACTCTCCTGATTATTTTGCTCTTTGGTTGGTTCGCCGGCCCGGCGGTATTCGCGCAAGAGCGCGATTGGCAGCCACAAAGAACCTGGGTTTTCATCGTTGGCACGCTGAAATGGAAACACCCCGATGTTTTCAATTCGTTCCCGCAAAAAAATCGCCGGGATGCGCAGTTGGTTGATTTCTTCCGGCAGCAGGGTGTACCCGCGGATCAGCTTGTCTACCTCCAGGACGCGCGGGCTACGACTCGCCAGGTTAAATCGAGCTTTTCAGCCTTTCTGTCACAGGCCAGGGAGGGAGACCTTCTTTTCTTTTACTACTGCGGCCACGGTTATAAATCGGACGACGGGCGCACGACGTATTTCGCGACGTACGACGCCAGCAATGACGTGCCGGGTTGGTCGACCGACTCAATCGTCAGAGACATCGAGAAATATTTCAAAGGATCGCGAGCTTTTCTCGCAGCGGACTCGTGCTACTCCGGCAGTCTGGCTGAGCAGGCGCGGAGGATGCGTCACCAGATCGCGTACGCGTCGCTGACGTCTGCTTCCGCGAGCGAACTGTCTACGGAAAATTGGACGTTCACGGAAATGTTATTGGCCGGCCTCAGGGGCAAAGCCTTCGCGGATATCAATCGAGACGGGCGAGTGACGCTGGGAGAACTGGCTGAGGATGTTAACGCGGACATGGTATTTGCCGAAGAGCAACAGTCAGCGTTCGTCGCTACTGGTAAGTTTCTGCCCGATACTGTCATGGCTGTCGCCCCACAAAGATCCAACCCGGAAATAAGCCGGCGAGTCGAAGTGAAATCAGAAGGCGCCTGGTACAAGGCGCGAATCATTGACGCTCGGGCCGGCCGTTTCCGTGTCCACTACTTCGGCTGGGAAGACGCGGATGACGAGTGGGTGCTTCCGAATCAGATTCGAAAGATGAGCCGCCTGGAGTACGGTGTCGGGACGATGGTGGAACTGAACTGGCAAGGTCAATGGTATTCGGCGCGGGTCCTGCAACTTGATCGCGGTGAGCACCTGATTCATTACGTCGGCTACGATGGCTCGTGGGACGAAGGGGTGAATTCAAAAAGAATGCGCAGACCTTAACTCATCACGCGCCGCGATCTGATCCTATTCAAAGGTTCCGCTACGCATACACGCGAGCAGGTGATTAACGCTTTGCAATAAGGCACGCGCGTTCCTTTCCATTCGATCCACGGCGTCGCGCTGCATCGGTGAGAGAGGGCTCTTGCGATCGCGCTCCAGCAGTTGGCACAACCCGATGATCACGTTCAGCGGCGTGCGTAATTCGTGTGTCATTGATCGGGTAAAATCCGTTGCGGCATGGTCACTATGCAGCATTCCATCCTCGAGTCTCACGCGGCGATGAGGAATTTCGATAACCTCACTTCTTTCCGGCTCATTCACGCCCTCACCATCCTTCCGGCGTTCCCCAAAAGCTTCGCGCCAATTTATTTTCATCCAAGGCCGGCGTCCTAAGTATCAATTCATGTGCCGATTGTTAATGTTCACACTTAACCGGCGGAGAGGTCTGCGGTCGTTCGGATTTGCCGTGTGATCGGGCACACCTCCGCGCGATTACAATACAGGACTGAATCCATTAAAGTTGAGGGCGCGAACTAGTTATGTCTTCCCGGGAGCAGCCGACTGAGCAACGAACTTAGCTGGTCGAAATCGATTGGCTTGGTGACATATTCGTCGCATCCGGCCTCCAACGCCTCGGTCCGTGTCCCGGGCGAATCGTGTGCGGAAACCGCTACGATAGGAACCTCTCTCAGGCCTCGATGCTGCCGAATTCTCCTGGTCGCGGCCAGCCCGTCCAGCTTTGGCAGACTCAAATCCATGAGGATCAGCTCCGGCTGCTCAGCCACGGCCAACTCAATCGCTTCCTCGCCGTCGGTCGCTTCCACCACCTTGTAGCCGGCCATTTCGAGGAGCTGCCTCATCATGAAACGACTGTCCTCAAAGTCTTCTACCACCAAAAAAAGTCGCTTGGGTCTCGCCATCGGATCTCTCTTTGCTGCAATCATCGCGCACATTGGTTCTTTGCTTAGGACAATCGACTTTTCGGCCGCATTAGTAGCATACGTTCGCCAGGGTCTGCTATCATGTCGCATCGAAACGCGACACAAAAAGGTGACCTTATTGAGCCCAATTCGTACACTTCTCCCTCTACTGTGCAAGGATTCGTAGAACCAATGAAACCTGCGGTAGCCAAGGCAAAAGATGTGAACCCGCTCGAAGATTTGGGCCGGGCGACTCTGCAAGTCGTTCATGATCTCAAGAACCAACTTAACGGGCTCAAATTGTACGCCACGTTTTTGCGCAAGCGCCTTGAACGCGACGATCAGGCGGAAGAACGCGAAACGCTCGCAAAATTAATCGCCGGGCTGGATCGGGCGGCCAGGGACATGACGGCTTTGGTCCGCTATTCGCGCCCGCTGGAGTTGCACCGGCAAAAATACGATCTGCGAAAGATTATCGCGGGTGTTGCTCGCGTACCGGGGACTCGGAATTCCGGAGATCTGGCACTGAAGGATCTGCGCTGCGAGATTGAAGACCGTCAGTTCTATGGCCGGTTCGATCCGACAGCTTTGTCAGAGGCTTTTGAGGCGATAACTGAGGAGGCAATTGGCAGCAATCCAAAACGTGACGTGAACCAGGTTTCGCTGCACGTTAGTCTGGCCGGCACGCCTGGCTCATCGAGTGTCCTGGTCGAATGGCGTGGGGTTGGATCCGTTACTCGCCACCAAACGTTTGCGTCGGTCCACGACCAGGCTACGGTTTACATGGCCCTGGCCGCAAAAATCATCGAAGCTCATGAAGGCCGGATTGAACATAACGCCAACGCGATTCGCATTTGGCTGCCGCTGGCTGAATAAAGTTGAAGAGCTGAAGACAAGTTGAAGCTTGAACTCTGAGCAAATATTTTTGACTGATGACTAAGAGCAAAGCAAAAGATATTCGCATCCTGGTGGTTGACGACGATTCCGATACAACTCACGGATTGCGCCTGCATTTGAGCGAAGAGGGTTACGCCGTGGATACGGCAACGAACGGAGCAGAGGCACTCGATCTCTTTGACGGCGGGGCGCATCACCTGGCGATTTGCGATTTGCAACTCCCGGACATAGACGGTCTCACCTTGCTGCGCCACATGAAAGACGCCAAGCCGGCAACGGAAGTCATCGTAGTCACCGGGCACGGTTTAGGCGTCCCGACGGCGGTCGAGGCAATGAAAGCCGGCGCTTTTTATTTCGTCGAGAAGCCGCTTGATCCGGAAGAACTGCTGCTGCTCGTCGAGAGAGCTCTCGAACGACGCGAGTTGATGGCCGAGACGGCGAATATGCGCCGTCAGCTATCCACTCGCGCTGAGTACTTCAACATTATCGGCTCATCGAAACAGATGCAGACCATCTATGAGACGATCGAGAGTGTGGCCAAGTCTGATGCGAACGTGCTGGTCGTCGGTGAATCGGGCACCGGCAAAGAACTGATTGCCAACGCTATTCACTACAATTCTCTACGCGCGAAAAAACCCTTCGTCAAAGTGAACTGCGCCGCCCTGCCCAAGGAACTAATCGAATCGGAACTCTTCGGCCATGCCAAGGGCGCGTTTACGGGAGCGCATGCAGACAAGGAAGGTCTGGTACAGCACGCCGCCGGCGGTTCGCTGATGCTGGACGAAATCGCCGAAATGCCCGTTGAATTGCAGCCGAAACTCCTGCGCGTGCTGCAAGAGAGAACTTGCCGCAAGATCGGCTCGGAAAAAAGTTATCCCGTAGATTTTCGTTTGATCACCTCAACCAATCGCATGCCGGCCGATGCTATCCGCGACGGCCTGCTGCGCGATGACCTCTTCTATCGCATTTCTACGATTACTATTCATGTGCCGCCTTTGCGCGAGCGCATGGAAGATATTCAATTACTCACCGATCATTTCCTCAAGCTGTACGCCGAAAAATATGAACGGCCGATCGCCGGGGTTTCGCAGTCGGCTTATCAAAGGTTGTTTTCTCATCCCTGGCCCGGCAACGTGCGCGAGTTGCAGAACGTGATCGAGCGCGCAGTGCTGCTGGCCAAAGGCGAACACCTCGAACCGGTGGATTTGCCGTTTGACAACGGCGGAGCCGCCAATGCCGCTTCGCCCGCCCTGGCCTGGGATGTTCCACCCAATATGACGCTCGAAGATATCGAGAAGTTTGTCATCGAGCGGACTCTGCAACGCACCGGCGGAAACAAGCAGAAGGCCGCCAACATGCTCGGTATTTATCGGCCACGCCTTTACAGTAAAATTAAGAAATACAAGATCGAAACCGTCAGCCAAAACTAAAACAAGAAAAAAGGGGGTCCCCCGACTGTGCCTTCGAACTACGAAGACCGTCGTCAGTCTCCGAGACTTGATGCCAACCTGGAAGCGCGCCTGGAATTCAGCGTGCTCTTGCGCGAAGCGGAAACCAGTGCAGGTGGCGTGCAGCACCTGCGTGCCGTTGCCGGACACACGGTGAATATTAGCGAGGCCGGATTGGCGGTGATGTTGTACGCTCAGAACATCGATGAGCAGTATTTGCTCGGCACCGAAGGTTCAATGGCTATCGAGCTGGACTTGCCAAACGGCCTTTCGATTGAAATCCAGGCCACGCCCGTGCGCTATGAGAAGCGTGATGAAGGGTATTTGATTGGGGCGCGGATCAGCGAGATGACTGAGCGCGACCGGGGACTATTTCAAGAGTATTTGGGAGAACTGGGCGGGAGCTAAGCTATCCACAGATTACGCGATTCCACAGATATTGCTGAAACTGGCCGGACGTTACCAGTCGCGAGGCTTTTCCGTTCTTGAATCTCTGGTAATCTACGAAATCTGTGGATGCGATTAGTCAATCAACCTGGTAGGTAGCGACACTGGTCGGTGTTTCAAAGCACCGAACTTTGTAAATCTTCACCCGGTCGTCATCGATCCTCGCCGCCAGCCGCTCCAGAACAAATCGCGCTACGTTCTCGGCCGATGGGTTTTGTTCCTGGATAAACGGCTCGAGCTCGTTGAGATTCTTGTGATCGAGATAAGTCACCAGATCATCGGCGGCCTCTTTTAGTTCGACAAAATCCACCAGCAGTCCGATATTGTTCAGCTCGCGGCCGCGGGCATAGATTTCTATCTTGTAGTTGTGGCCGTGCAAGTTCTCACACTTTCCCTTATAGCCGCGCAGTTGATGCGCGCTGGAAAAGTTGCGCTCGATCATTACTTCAAATTGTCCGGGCATGGTACGTCGAAAGTCTAGAGTCGAATGTCGCAAGTCGCAAGTCGACACGAACAAGGTTCAGTTTTGGCTTTGATAGAGGGCAGGAACAGAAGATTAAACGCAAAGGGACGCAGAGGATTCCGCAAAGGGCGCAGAGGAAACTCTTCGCGGTCCTTTGCGGTTAACTTTGCGTTCCTTTGCGTTTAAGGAACTTTCGTAATCACGCTCCGGTCGATTGCACGGAAACGCCTGATTCAAAAACCCGCGCCAGCTCATCAATGTTGGAAGTCACACGGCACGGCGGCAAACTCTGCAAAAATGTCTGTCCATACATCTTCGTTCGCAGACGAGGATCCAAAACCGCTAACACGCCGCGGTCCGTAGTGCTGCGAATCAAGCGCCCCAGGCCCTGCTTCAAACTTATGATGGCCTGCGGCACGCTGTACTCGTAGAAGCTGGATCCGCCCTGATCTTCAATGTAACGCTGGCGCGCTGCCACCACTGGATCGCTGGGCACCGCGAACGGAAGTTTATCGATGATCACGCAGGAAAGTTGCTCGCCGCGGACATCGACGCCTTGCCAGAAACTCGACGTGGCAAACAGAACCGCATTCGGCGTGCTGCGAAATTTATTTAGCAGGGCGCCTTTCGATGCGCTGCCCTGCACGAAGCAGGGATAATCAAGCTCGGGCGACGCGCGCTCGAACAAATCATTCATTCCTGAAAGACTGGTTGAAAGCACGAAGGCGCGACCTTCAGTGGCGTTCACGATTTTGATGACTTCCCGGGCCGCGGCGCTGGCCCATTCGGGCGAGCGCGGATCGGGCATCGACCGTGGCAAATAGAGCACCGCCTGGTTGGCAAAATCGAAAATCGATTCGGCGATCATCTCTTCCGCGTCGTCGAGCCCCAGTCGTTCGCGAATAAAGTTGAAGTTGCCGGCGCTGGAAAGCGTTGCTGAAGTCAGAATTACTGTGGGCACTTTTTCAAAGAGCTTGTCTTGCAGCAAGCCGGACACATCTATTGGCGACGCTCGCAGGAAAACACCACGGCTGCGCCGCTCGAGCCAGTAAACGAACTTCTTGTCTTCGCCTTTGATAATGAAGTTTAGATCGAACCGCAGTTGTCGCGTGCGCCGCAGAATGCTCTCGGTATCGGCGGGCGCATCTTTCAAAACATCCAGGGTGGTTTCCAGACGATTCAACGCATTGTCGAGTGAGTGATAAGCGTCGGTCAATACATTTGCTGGGAGCGCGGACGTCTCGTCCGCTTCTGAGCCCTCCCTAACGGTCGGGCTAATGCCCCGCGGCGCCAGCGAAAACCTTCCTTCCAATCCGCGCCCCTCGCGAAACGAAATCCAGAACATGTCGGCGTATCGTTGGACGCGCGCGCTGATTCGGGTCAGCTCCCGGTTCGTTTCGTTGTCTTCAATCTTCAATCCACCGAGATCATTGAGCAGATCGTCGATCTGATAGTTCGAAACCTGGGAGCCGAAATATTCCGACGCCACGTCTTCAATCTGATGCGCTTCGTCCAGAATCACCGCCGCGTAATCGGGCAACACCGCGCCATACGCACCATTGCGCAAAGCCAAGTCAGCGAAAAACAGGTGATGATTCACCACCACGATATCAGCATCGATCGCGCGCTGGCGCATCCGCGTAATAAAGCAGGGCTCAAAGTCCGGACACTGCTGTCCCAGACAAGTATCAGAGCGCGCGTCGATATGCCGCCAGAATGGAAGATTCTCGGGAAGATTTGAAAGCTCGGCCCGGTCGCCAGTATCTGTTTTAGTCACCCAACGAAAGACTTCATCAAAGTGATCGATCTGATCGAGGCCCTCGAGTACCGGCATGGTCTCGACGCGTTTAATGCGATGCAGACAGGCGTAATTGTTTCTGCCTTTCATCACCGCGGCGCGAAACTTGGCCGGCAGGATCTCCTGAAGGAACGGAATGTCTTTGTCCATCAATTGCTCTTGCAGGTTCTTTGTGCCTGTTGAGATGACTATGCGCGCGCCGCTGCCGCACGCCGCCGCGATCGCGGGCACCAGATACGCGAGCGTCTTTCCGGTACCGGTGCCGGCCTCGACAATCAGGTGCCGCTTCTGCTCAAACGCGCGCACCACCGCCTCAGCCATCTGAATCTGGCCGGGCCGGTGCTCGTATTCGGGATGAGCGGTGCTGATTAGGCCGTCAGGGCCAAAGATTTCTTGCATCGTTAGTTAATAAGAGGTTCGGCGTTCATCCGCAGATTACACAGATTACGCCGATTAAGAAATGCTCCAGCTGGTTGAACTTGTCTCTGCGTAATCTGTGCAATCTGCGGATAACACCTACGCTGACCGCTCGGAGCTGCGATGCTTCAACCTCTTCGCATATAACGGAAACTTCGCGGTCAGTTCACTCACCGCGCGTTGGACATTGCTTCGGACTTCTTCCGATTCGGGCTCGTGGACGATGGCGGTGATCAGTCTACCAATCTCGCGCATCTCCGGTTCCTTCATGCCACGCGTGGTCACTGCCGGCGTGCCGATGCGCAGGCCCGAAGCGACAAAGGGTTTGTTCTGATCGAAAGGAATAGTGTTCTTGTTGACCGTGATGTTGGCGGCCTCGAGAGCTTTCTCGGCGACCTTGCCAGTAATTCCCTTCCCGTCCATCCACACGTCGACGAGAATCAGATGATTATCGGTGCCCCCGGAAACGATGCGCAGGCCCTGCTCCTGTAATTCCGCACAGAGCGCTTTCGCGTTTGCCAAAATCTGTCGCTGATATTCTTTGAAATCGTCGCGCAGCGCTTCGCCGAACGCGACCGCTTTGGCCGCGATGATGTGCACCAGCGGTCCGCCCTGGACGCCGGGGAACAAGCGCCGGTCAACGTCCTTTGCATGTTCGGCTTTACAAAGAATCAATCCGCCGCGCGGACCACGCAGAGTCTTATGCGTGGTCGTGGTCACATAATCAGCATGCGGCACGGGTGACGGATGCAATCCCGCAACAATGGGCCCCGCGATGTGCGCGATGTCGGCAAACATGCGCGCGCCCACGCTCCTGGCAATCTCGCCGATACGTTTGAAATCGATGATGCGCGGATAAGCCGACGCACCGCACACCAAAAGCTTAGGCTTATGCTCTTCAGCAATGTGCTGCAGTTCATTATAGTCAATCGTTTCGGTTTCGCGAGAAACGCCATAGTCCGCGACTTTGTAACTCAAGCCCGAAAAATTCAGTGGATGCCCGTGCGTCAGATGCCCGCCATGCGAAAGGTTCATGCCCAGAATGGTCTCACCGTATTGAATCGCGGCGAGATAGACGGACATGTTCGCCTGCGATCCACTGTGCGGCTGCACGTTGGCGTGGTCCGCGCCGAATAATTCCTTCGCGCGGTCGATCGCGGCTTGCTCGACGACATCGGTCCACTCGCATCCGCCGTAGTAACGCTTGCCGGGATAGCCTTCGGCGTACTTGTTGGTAAAGACTGAGCCGGCGGCTTCGAGCACGGCTTCGCTGACAAAATTTTCGCTGGCGATCAGTTCCAGGCCGTTTGCCTGGCGCGCGACCTCGTGGTCGATGGCGTTGGCGATCAACGGATCAACTTCAGCCAGTGACAGGTTAAGAAGGTTGTTCATATTATTTGATTGATCCGTTAATTCATTGACTCATTGACTCATTTGAAAGACCGCGCATTGAATCAATGGATCAATGATTCAATCACACAATTTCTTTGTTTCATCCTGTTCAATCTCGCGGATTTTTTCAACGCGTCGCTGATGCCGGCCACTGTCGAATTTCGCGGCGAACCACGCGCGCACGATTTTCGGAAGGTCCGCCGCGGGCGTGACCCGGGCGCCTAACGACAAAACGTTAGCGTCGTTGTGCTCGCGGGCGAGCCTGGCAATCTCTTCATTCCACGCGACCGCGGCGCGCACGCCGGGAATTTTATTGGCCGCCATGCCCATCCCCGTGCCGGAACCGCAGACGAGTAATCCTTGATCTGCGTTACCGCTGGCCACTTCGTCACCAACCTTACGAGCGTAATCGGGATAGTCCACCGACTCCTTGGAAACCGTGCCCAAATCCTCGTACTGAATTCCCAGTTCGCCGAGCAGAGGTTTCAGACGTTCCTTCTCTTCGTAACCGGCGTGATCACTGGCGATTGCTATCTTCATGTTATCGAATCCGTGTAAGAAAGATTGTGAACCGATGGTACATCACGCGTCGTGATAGCCGCAACGAGGACGCCACCAAACTTAAGTGGTGTTTTGATTTGGTTTTCTTTGCGACTTAAGCGCGCCTTTGCGCGTTTGCGTGAAATATCACCAAACGAAAGATGCATTTCTCGCAAAGGCGCAAAGAGTATCGGAAGACGCCAAGGAAAATGAAACACTATCCAAACTTGGGCCCCGTTTGCGTTCACTGCCTTGCTAAGCGAAAATGCTTTCCTATGCGCTGGTCACAATTTTTCATTCCGACACTTCGCGAGGACCCGGCTGACGCCGAGGTCATTTCGCACAAACTGCTGCTGCGCGCGGGAACCGTGCGCCAACTTTCTGCCGGCATTTATTCCTACCTGCCGCTGGGACAGCGCATTGTGCTCAAGGTCATGCAGATTCTTCGCGAAGAGATGAACCGCATCGGCGGTCAGGAATTCTACCTGCCGGCACTGCACCCGGCGGAGATATGGAAGGAGTCAGGCCGCTGGGATGTGATGGGCGACAACATGTTTCGCCTGAAGGATCGCAAAGGCGCGGACATGTGTCTGGGCATGACACATGAAGAAGTCTTCACCTCGATTGCTCGGAACGAAATCAGATCGTACAAACAACTGCCGCAGGTCTGGTATCAGATCCAGACGAAGTTCCGCGATGAAGCGCGTCCGAAATCAGGCCTGATGCGCCTGCGCACCTTCATCATGAAGGACGCGTACTCCTTCGATGCGGACCGCGAAGGGCTCGACCGGTCGTTTGCGGATCAGCGCGAAGCTTACCAGCGCATTTTTACTCGCTGTGGAATTCAGTTTTCGATTGTCGAAGCTTCATCCGGTTCGATGGGCGGATCAGAGTCAAGGGAATTTGTAGCGAAGACCGATGCCGGTGAAGACCTGATCGCGAGTTGTTCTAACTGTGGTTACGCCGCCAATCTCGAAAAGGCCACGTCCCGTCTGCCCACGATCGAAGACGAAGCGGGACCCGATGCGCCCGAAGAATTTCCCACCCCCGGTGTGCGGACGATCGAAGACCTGACGAGAACTCCGTATCTGGTGCCGGCTGTTGGTCAAATCAAATCGCTCGTCTATATCGCGACCGTCAATGGCGAATCGCGACGGGTGTTGGCTTTGCTGCGGGGCGATCATCAACTGCATGAAGTGAAGTTTACCGACGCCCTCGGCGCCACCGGGTTGCGCCCCGCCCACGCGGAAGAGATTCGCGACTTGCTCGGGGCAAGTGCCGGGAGCCTGGGCGGCGTAGGTGTAAAGAAAGCCGCGCCCGACTTATTAATCATCGCCGACCTCGGTCTGAAAGACCGCCGCAACATGACGACCGGCGCGAATAAAGACGACCATCACATTCGCGGCGTGAGCATCGAACGTGACATTCAAGTCGATCAATGGGCTGACCTGCGCACGGTGACTTCGGGCGAATCCTGCCCGCGCTGTGATACCGGCACGCTGGAAGTTTACAAGGCGATGGAGATCGGTCACATCTTCAAACTCGGCACGAAGTATTCGGAATCAATGGGCGCGACGGTACTTACGCAGGATGGCAAACAGGCGCCAATCGTCATGGGCAGCTATGGCATTGGCGTTGAGAGGATCATTACGGCGGCCGTCGAACAGAACCATGACGCGGACGGAATTATCTGGCCGCGGACGCTGGCGCCATTCGACGCGATTATCACCATAACCAACATCAAAGATGCGAAGCTGCGCGAGGCAGGCGAAAAGCTTTACCAAGACTTGCAGCACGCTGGCCTGGAAGTTCTGCTCGACGACCGCGACGAACGCGCGGGCGTGAAATTCAAGGACGCGGATCTGATTGGCGTTCCCTACCGCGTCACAATTGGACGGAAGATCGCCGACTCTCTGGTGGAACTCTTTGATCGCCAAACGAAGCAGACGGAAGATGTGAAGTTGGACGAGATCGTTTCGCGGGTGCAGAAGCTCGCGCTGGCGGGAATGTGATTGCTACTAATCGCTCTAGAGTGTGTAGCCCTCCCTGACGGTCGGGCTAGTGCCCCGCTCCTACCGCGCAAAACGCGTGAACGCACGCTATACTGAGCAGGAAATGAAAGCAGTTAGTCGCGCGAGCCTTGCCAGAAACCTAGATCCTCTTATTCTTCTGTGTGCCACAGTAGTGTTCTTACTCGCGCCGTTAGCGATAAACTCTCAGGATCAGCTTCCCGAACTCGTACGTCGCATTAAACCTTCAGCCGTGGCCATCGAAACCTTTGACACGCGCGGCGAAAAACTCTCGCGTGGCAGCGGCTTTTTCGTCGGCCTGGACCGCGTCGTGACGAACCGCCACGTGATCGAAGGCGCCTATCGCGCCGAAGTCCATTTGAATTCAGGCAACAGTTTTCAGGTCAGGAGTGTTCTGGCCGTGGATGCCGAGGGCGATCTTGCTTTGCTGAAAGTCGAGGCCCCTCCGGGCCTGATCCGGCCACTTTCCCTCGATCGCACCTCGCCGCAGGAGGGCGAGAGTGTCGTGGTCATCGGAAATCCATTTGGCCTGGAAGGCAGTGTGACCAATGGGATCGTTTCCGCGGTGCGCGACATCCCCGGCTTTGGCCGTATCATTCAGATCACGGCGCCGATTTCGCCTGGATCGAGCGGCAGTCCGGTCGTCAATATGCAGGGTCAGGTGATTGGCGTGGCAACGCTGCAAATCACCGGCGGCCAGAGCGTCAACTTCGCCATCCCCTCGGATCGGATCGCGCAACTGGATCGGTCCGCACAGACGCAAACCGGACAACAGATGTCACTGGGCGAACTGGTCGCCACAACGGGGCGCAATAAACGCGCAAAGGCCGTCGAGTTCTTTCGCGACGGGCTCAGCTTTCTTTCTAAAGACGATTGCCAGAACGCCCTGCCTTACTTTCAAAGGGCCACGGAATCGGACAGCAGTTACGCCGAGGCTTGGGCGCAGACGGGTTTCTGTAACGAAAAGCTGGGCCGCCACGCCGAAGCGATCGAAGCTTCGAAGAAGGCCGTCGGCATTCGACCGTCGGCCGAGTCGTATTTCAACATCGGGCTGGCCAACTATTATCTGAAGCAATATCGCGAGTCCGAAGCTGCTTATCGCCAGTCAATCAAGTTGGATCCCTACAACGCGGCCGATGCTTACTACGCCCTCGGGTTGACGTATCGCGATTGGGGGCAATTCGATGAAGAGATTCAGGCGTACAAGCACGCGCTGCGATTAAAGCCGGACTATGCCCGCGCATATGACCGCCTTGGTCTGCGTTATCTGCAAACCAGGAAATACGCCGAGGCGGTCGAGGCCTTTAAGCAACTCGCCATCCTAAGACCGGGCGACGCGAATGCGCAGAACAATCTGGGCGAAGCTTATGAAGCGATGAACCGGCGCGATGATGCGGTGGAAGCTTTTCGGCAGGCCATTCGGCTGAAGCCGGATTTCGGAAAGGCCTATTTCAATCTGGGCAAGACCTTGCTGTCCCAGGGCAATCGCGACGGGGCGATCGAGCAATACGTTATCCTGCAGAATTTAGATGAGGACTGGGCTGAGAAACTCTACAACCTGATCTATCCGTAACAGTGGCACGCGCATCTTGCGCGTTACCGATTGCCATGACTGGGCCATGCCGATGCGCGGCGTAGCCATTGCGATACTTGCTCTCGCGCAAGAGATATTGATTGCTCACTCACCGGCGAGACGCTCGTTGCCACAAACAAAATTTGAGGCCGGACTGCGCTCTCCCCTTCGCAATCCGGCCTCAATCAACGGTCATCAAAGAGACGACCGAACCCAATATTTTTTTAAAGTAATCGAGGCCGGATCGCGCTCTCCCCTTCACAACCCGGCCTCAACCCACGGTCGTCTTTGATGACAACCGATACCAAGATGATTTCGCGCGCTCAGTAGCGGTATCCGCGATGTCGCAGTTTGTAAGTGTAGAGCGCTGAACTCCCGGCTCCAGTCAGCGCACCGATCGCTGCGCCTCGCCGGCCACCAATCAAACTGCCGAGAATCGCACCGCCGACGGTTCCGGCCCCAACGGTCAATTTATCTCGGTGGCGATTCCATACCCTTCGACCACGGGATTGCGTTCCATAGTCATAGTAGGCTCGCGAATTGTCGTAATAATCTTGCGAACCATAAGAGCGTGAATCGTAGGACCTTGAATCGTAGTTACGTGAATCGTAATTGCGGCTGCGGCAACTTCGGCCCTGCGCGAAGCTTGGGGCTGCGGCCACCGCCAGAATCGCGATGGTTAACAATAGTGCAAATAACTTTTTCATCACCTGACCTCCGCGGCGGCAATGAGCAATGACCGTGCCACTCTTGGATCGTTAAGTGGAAAACCAAAGCGCAACCCCCAGTTTCCCACGGACTCGGCGCAAAATTTCTTTCGATTGAGAGAGGCAAAGCTCGTTACTTGCGCCGCGGTGTACGATATCGTTATCCGCAGACCGGAAATGGAATGCCATCAGGTCTGATTCCGCCCGCGGCATCAGAGACTCGCAGAAGGGACCTTCAGTAATGGACTTTGAGAAGGAAAAAATCAGGAAAACCGAACTGAAAGGCTGCGTTCTGAGCTTGAGAAACTGGATGGCGGACTCTCAAAGCATGCGGAATTGCTGGCCGATCTGGAAAAAGAGTTTCTGAAACGCGATGCCCCCGCGTGAGGATCCACCATTCGATCGCGATAAGGACTTGCCGAAATCACCCTTCGGATGAACCGGCAAAGGTCCGTTACGCCACGATCATCGTTCCCGTCCCCTTATCAGTGAACACTTCCGCGAGCAGAGCGTTGCGCGCCGTGCCGTTGATGATGTGCGCGCTGTTTACCCCGCGCCGCAGGAGCTCGATGATGTTTTGTAGTTTGGGAATCATTCCGCCGGTGGCGGTTCCCGCTTTGATCAGGGCTTCGGCCTCGTCGGCAGTCAGTCGCGAAAGTTTGGTTTGAGGATCGCCGGCGCGCAGGTGAATGCCGTCAACATCCGATAGCAGGACTAACTTTTCGGCCTGGAGTTGGATTGCGATCTCGGCGGCGATCGTGTCGGCGTTGATGTTGAAAACCTTTCCTTCGGCGTCCGCGCCCAGCGAAGAAATCACCGGCAGATAACCCTGGTCTAATAGAACAGTCAACAGGCGCGAGTCTATCTGAATGATATCGCCCACGTGGCCAAAATCCACTTGCTTGCTGGCGCCGGTTTCGCGATTGACCACTTCACTTGGTGGACGACGTTCCGCATGAATGATGTTGCCATCTACTCCCGATAGCCCGACCGCTTCGACCCCTCGATGACGGAGCGCCGCCAGGATGTCGGTATTGATCTTGCCGGCAAAAATCATCTTAGCCATTTCCAGCGTGGCGTCGTCGGTTACCCGGCGGCCTTCGATGATCGTTTGCTCGACGCCCATTAGCCTGGCCAGGTCGCTCAGTTGCTTGCCGCCGCCGTGCACCACGCAGAGCCGGATTCCGACTTGATGCATTAAAGCGAGTTCTTCCGCCAAAGAGATCAACCCCTCGTGAGCTTCTGTAACCTTGCCGGAGAGCTTCACGACAAACGTCTTGCCTTTGAAACGCTGAATGTAAGGCAGAGCTTCGCGTAAGAGATCCAGACGCAGTTGATTGCCGACTTCAGTGGTGTCAGTCATTCTTGTTTTGGCCGCAGATTAACGCGGATACTCGCGGATCAGATCGAAACACAGTTTGAAATTCTTTTGCTCGAATCCGCATCTATCTGCGTTCATCCGCGGCTAGTCTTCCTTTCCAAGCAAGGTTGCCAGGATCGCCTTCTGCACATGCAATCTGTTCTCCGCCTCATCCACGACCACCGATGAAGGCGAATCAATCACCCCGTCAGTCACAATCACATTTCGGCGCACGGGCAAACAGTGCATGAAGATAGCCGAGTTAGTTCGTGCCATCTTTTGCTCGTTAACTATCCACTTGCCACGATACTGCTCGCGTTCGGCGATGTCTTTTTCCGCCGCGCCATAAAAAGTTTTGCTGCCCCAACTCTTGGCATAGACAACCTTGGCGCCGGCGAAAGCTTCATCACTCTGGTGCGAGATCGTAACGCTGCTACCCTCCGCGATCGCCTTTTGTCTAACCGTATCCATCAGCTCGTCATCAAGTTCGTATCCCTGCGGATGCGCGATCACGAGATCGTGCCCCATTTGGGCCGCGGCCAGTGCGAAGCTGTTCGGCACCGCCATCGGCAAAGGCTTTGGATGCCACGCCCAGGTCAGAAGAACCTTCTTCCGACCTTCGCCCAGCTTCTCACGAATGGTCATCATGTCGGCCATAGCCTGACAAGGATGATGCATCGCCGACTCGAGATTGATAATCGGAACTTCAGAGTACCTGGCAAACGCATTGAGAATCGGATCCGCGCGCTCTTCTTCCCAGTTTCTCAGAGCCGCAAACGTTCGCACGCCAATCGCAGCGCAGTAACGGCCGAGCACGCGCACAAACTCCGCGACGTGTTCCGTCTTGTCCGCGTCCATCACCGCGCCTTCGCGATGCTCCAGGGTCCAACTGGTCCCGCCCGGCTCCAGCACCACCGCATTTCCGCCTAGTTCATAAGCGCCAATCTGCATCGACGCGCGCGTGCGCAGACTGGGATTGAAAAAGACCAGAGCTACTGAGCGGCCGGCGAGCGGCTTTGACCGATCGTCGCCAGACTTGAAACGCATAGCGGATTGGAGCAATCGATCAAGATCAGTGCCTCGAAGCTCGGCTGTGGTTAGAAAATTTTTCATCGAAGCGGTACAGAGTTAGGCGCGGGGGCAAGCCCCCTTCCGGACCTCGAGACTCTCAGACTTGGGCGTTATCAGCAATTCTTGAAAGCCTTTCAATTCAATAAAACATGTACTCAAATTGAAGCAGCTCGCGGTCAGGAAGGGGGCTTGCCGCCGCTCCCTCTGATACTCTTCACTCGCTGGAAAGAGATTCACTTAGCTCTTTGATGAACAGATCAACCTCTTCACGCTTGAAACAAAGCGGCGGCAGCAGCCTCAACACCTTCGCATCGCTCGAAGTCCCGGTTATGATTCGACGATCGAGCAAAGCTTCATGAATCGGTTTAGCCGCGTCCACGAACTCGAGGCCGAGGAGGAAACCTCGACCGCGCACGTTCACCACCTGCTTGACCTCTTTCAGCCGCGCGCGCAAATAACCTTCTACCGCGCGCACGTTTGCCAACATTTCATCACCTTCAATCGCCTCCAGTGTCGCCGTCACCGCGGCCATCGCGATCATGCCGCCCCCGAACGTGGTACCGAGGTCATTTTCCTTGATATGCGCCGCAATCCTTTCCGTTACCAGGCAGGCGCCCACTGGAATTCCGCTGCCGAGCGCCTTCGCCAGAGTGATAATGTCCGGAACAATTCCAGCACCTGCTTCGCTGCCGGCGAAAAACCATTCGCCCGTGCGGCCGATTCCGGTTTGCACTTCGTCGTAAATCAGAATCATCCCACGGTCGTCGCATAGCTCGCGCAGCGCCCGATAGAACGAAGGCTCAGCCATGCGCACGCCGGCCATCGACTGAATCGGCTCCACCATGATCGCCGCGACCGAATCGTCAGTAAGCGCGCGCGCTGAATCGATGTCGCCAAACTCTGCTTGCAGGTGGCCGGGCACATTCGGCTTGCCAAGTTCGCGATACTTGCCCAGGAACGTCGCGCTGATTGCATCGGCCGTGCGCCCATGAAAGCCGCCACTGAACGTGATGATGTTTTGGCGGCCGGTCGTCATGCGCGCCATCCGCATCGCGTTCTCGTTCGCTTCCGTTCCTGAGTTACAAAAGAACGCTTTGGTCAGCACATCAGGCGCGATTGAAACCAATTTTTCAGCCGCGCGAGCCCGGGCCTCCGAATAAACCAGGTTGGAATAAAAGAGTAGTCTTTCCGACTGCTCCTTGATTGCCTTGACGACATGCGGATGACAATGTCCCGTGGCGGCGACCGCGTGGCCACCATAGAGATCGAGGTAGCGTTCGCCGTTGCTCGCATAGATCCAAACGCCCTCGCCGCGATCTGCGACGATCGCCATCTTCTTGTAAGTAGCGAGCTGGTATCGCTCTTCGAGTGGAATTACCCCTTCCAAATGTGTGGCTGCCTCTGCTTTCATTTCATGCACCGCACGCTTTTAATTCTCGTTCGCATCGTAACGCTGGGAGCGCGGACGTCCTGTCCGCACTAAGCGCGAAGCGCGAACAACAGTGGTCGTGAACCAAAGAACCTTACGCCTGCGGCGCAGGGCGGACGGGAACGTCCGCGCTCTCAGCAATGTGTTGAGTTATCCTGCTCTTGTTCCATTAGGAACTTTGTTTTCAGGCACTGCCAATGCCGGCGTGACACCATCGGCATAGCCGATGTCGAACAGCATTCCTTCTGAAATCTCGCTCATCATCTTCTTTGGTTCCAGATTGACTACGAACAGCGCCTGCCGGCCTTCGATCTCTTGCGGGATCTCGCGTTCCTGCTTCATTCCCGACAAAATGCGGCGACGATGATCTCCAAAATCAACAGTCAGCTTCAGTAGCTTATCCGAACCGGCTACGTCTTCTACCGACAGAATGGTGCCGACGCGAATATCAATGCGATCAAGATCGGCCAGCGAGATCGCCGGCTTGATCGGGGCCGGGGTGAATGCCTGATCCGCGTTCATGGATTACTCCCCGTCAGCATTAATCCGGTTTTCTCATCCAGCCCAAACATCAAATTCATGTTCTGCACCGCCTGGCCGGCGGCGCCTTTGACCAGATTGTCGATCGCCGTAAAGACCACCATTTGCCGTCCGCGCGCGGCAAATCCAATGTCGCAAAAGTTCGTGTTCTTTACCCAGTTGATGTCCGGACTGCCTTCGACCAGCCGCACAAAAAATGAATCGTGGTAAAACTCGGCGAACATCGCGCGCGCATCGGAGGCGCTAATCTCTTCTTTCGTCTCCGTATAGATCGATGCGAAGATGCCCCGCGTGACGGGCAGCGAATGCGTCATGAAGACTAGTTCATTGTTCCACTCGCCAAGAGCAGTCAGTTCCTGCTCAATCTCTGGCACGTGTTGATGGGTGAAGGGCTTGTAAGCATAAAAGGAATTGGAACGCTGCGGATGGTGCGTGTTTGGCGCCGGCTTGGCGCCGGACCCTGACGAGCCGGTCTTGGCATCGACGATGACGCGGTTACTCAGAATATTGTTGGCGACCAATGGCGCCAGGCCGAGCAAGGTAGCCGTGGCAAAGCAACCAGGATTCGCCACGCGTCGCGCACTCCTGATGACTTCACGGTTCGTTTCCGTCAGGCCATAAACAAACTCCGTCTGAGCGTCCATGGCACTGTGTTCACGCCCGTAGTGCAGCGCGAAACTGGCTGCATCGCGCAGACGAAAGTCGCCAGAGAGGTCGATCACAGCGGCGCTCGCCGGAAGCCGGGGCGTTATTTCCATAGCCTGGCCATGCGGCAGAGCGAGAAAAATACAGTCAAGACCATTCAAGCTGTTCGAATCTTCGGGAGCCTTGCTGAATCTCAGATCAGTCAGGCCGAAGAGATTGCGATGCACGTCACCTACGGCTTTCCCGGCATGCTCATTCGCAGTGACCAACGTGATCTCCACGTCCGGATGCAGCAGTAGAATTCGGAGCAGTTCCGAACCGCCGTAACCCGAGCCGCCAAAGATTGCGACTTGCAGTTTAGAGTTTAGAGTCTCGGGTTTCGAGTTCACGCCGCCTTGTCTCCAGTATTATGAGAAACCGCAAAATCATTTGTGCCGAGAACCGTGTTTTCACTCGAAACTCGAAACTCGAAACTCGAAACGTTCTCTCGAACAATCTCAAACAACTTCGCCCCGTTGCGTCTGGCGTTGGCGGCGGGAACGCCGAACTCGTTTTGAATGTAGTCTTCGCCCATTTTCGAATCAGTCACCGAACCCGCGATCAAATCCACCGCGATTCCGCGCCGCCGGAACAACTCGATTCCACCCCACGCGCCGACATAGTCCGAAGCACAGAAGATCAGCGCCGCCGTGGCATTTCGAAACTCTGGGTCTTCGAACACCGATTCGACTGAGTACCCGCCGAGAATGCCATCGCCAAGTTCAATCACAATCAAATCCGGCGCGCTTTCGTTCAAGCGGGCGATGATTGCTTTCGCGACCGGCGCCAGATCGCCCGCGTCTACAGTCGACGGCAAGCCACAGTCCAGAAAACTCGCCGTCGCGATCGCCCCGTGATCGACCATGTTCAGCGTGTCGCGCAGACAGGCTATGCCGGATAGTTTCGCTGCCGCTACGCGCAATCCCGCCCGTGTTGCCAGCTGAATTATCTCCGTGGCTGCGAACGTCTTGCCGCTGTTCATGCAGGCGCCGGCAATCACTACCAGAGGTGCGGTCGCACCGAGATTATCTCGGCGCGGTAGCGCGACGTCGGCGATGTTCCTGATCACTCGTCGATCGTTACAGGCGAGACCAATCACTTCGACTTTGATAGCATCGTTGAGGCTGGAGTGGTGACCGCTGCAACTTCCAATCACGCCGCCCAGGTTTAGTAAATGAAGCTCGTCGCCGGCGGCGATTGTCGCGGGGACATCGCCCACGAAGCCTTTTAGCGCGCGCCTTCGTCCGAGGACGCCCACAAGCACATCGCCTGGATTTACCTTTGCCAGTCGGCCCGTCGGCAGTTCCAGCATGTTGTAGGTCGCGTTGTCCGTCAGCACACGCACCACCACCACGTCGCCGGCTCGCGGCGCGGCGCTCTTGCCAACCACGTTCAAGCTCCGCGAAAGAGCGAGCGGTGAGGTCGCCGATCCAATCTTGTCTGCTACGATCACGTTGTCTTCCATTCTTTCTAGCCTCTTCGAATTTATTTCTCTGTGTACCCCTGTGAGGTCTTCTTTGCGCCTTGGCGTAAGCTTATTAGTTCTGTTTCACGCAGAGGCGCAAAGGGCGCAAAGAAAGAAGGGATCATCGCCCACCTCGCAGTCTCAGTCGCAGCGCGTTCAGCTTGATAAATCCTTCCGCATCGCGCTGGTTGTAAACCGTGTCCGCTTCAAACGTCGCCACGCGCTCATCGTAAAGTGAGTTGGGCGAGCGGCGGCCTACCACAATCACATTGCCGCGGTAAAGCTTCAAACGCACATCGCCGGTCACGGGCTGCTGAGTCTCATCGATCATCTTGCGCATGAGATCGAATTCGGGGGCAAACCAAAAACCGTAATAGACACTCTCCGCAAACTTCACACCCAGCGAATCGCGGAGATGCATGACCTCGCGATCGAGCGTGATTGATTCCAACGCCCGATGCGCGAATTGCAGGATTGTGACGCCCGGGGTTTCATAAACGCCGCGTGACTTCATGCCGACGAACCGATTTTCCACCATGTCGACGCGGCCGACTCCGTGTTCACCACCGACTTCATTGAGCTTTGACAATAGCGCCACGGGATCCAATCGCTCGCCGTCGATGGAAACTGGCTCACCGTGTTCGAAACTAATTTCGAGATACTCGGCTTCGCTTTTCGCATTCTCAGGCGACCGAGTCATCTGAAAAATATTCTCAGGCGGTTCCGCCCAGGGGTCTTCCAGAATTCCGCCTTCGTACGAAACGTGCATCAGGTTCCGATCGGTTGAGTACGGCTTGTCGATCGTGGCGCTAACGGGAATGCCGTGAGCTTCGGCATAGGCAATCAAGTCCGTCCGCCCCTTGAATTCCCAATCGCGCCACGGTGCGATCACTTTGATGTCCGGCTGCAGAGCGTAATAAGTCAGCTCAAAGCGCACCTGATCGTTGCCTTTCCCGGTCGCGCCATGCGCGACGGCGTCGGCATTCTCGCGCCGTGCGATTTCTATCTGGCGCTTCGCAATCACGGGGCGCGCCAGCGACGTGCCCATCAAATAGACGCCTTCGTAAACCGCGTTCGCCTTGACTGCAGTCCAGACGTAATCGCGCACAAACTCTTCGCGCAGGTCTTCGATATAAAGTTTCGAAGCGCCGGTCGCCTTTGCCTTTTCGTCCAGCCCATCCATCTCTGCGCCCTGGCCAACGTCGGCGCAGTAGCAGACAACTTCGCACTGGTATTGCTCTTTCAGCCAGCGCAGCATCACCGACGTGTCGAGTCCGCCGGAGTAAGCGAGAACGATTTTTTTGATTTGTACTTTGCTCATCTCGATAAATTGACTCATTGATTCATTGGGTCATTGGGTCATTGGATCAATGGATCAATGGATCAATGGATCAATGGATCAATGAATCAATACGATGTTCATCCAAACATTTCCCAAATCTTTTTAGTTGCCACGCGCTGTGCCTTTTGATCGTGCACGGCGATGAAGATGGTGTCTTCACCAGCCAGGGTACCGACGATTTCCGGAAGCGCGGCGTCGTCAATTTCGACGGCCACCGCCGAGGCTCGACCCGGTAGACACTTCGCAATCACCAAAACATCGCCGGCCACATCCAGACTCAGCAGTCCACGGGACACGTCCCCATTCGCATGGGGCAGCGCATAGGCGCCGTGATGCTTGATCACCCCCAACTCTTCCAGATCGCGCGACACGCTCGACTGCGTGGCCGGCACGCCTGAGCGCTCGAGGTGTGACCGCAGCCCTTCCTGGGTGCCAATCCGCTTAGCGCGAATTAGATTGAGAATCTTTTTTTGCCGCTCCCGTTTCAGCATTATTATCGGTGAACCGTTCAGCAGCGGGCTTCGGCCCGCTGCGTCGGGGCATTAGCCCAACTCTAAGCTTCAGACGCTCGTAAATGCACAATAGTTGCATTTTATCTGCATAGTTGCATAAACTAGCGTTTGTTATGCACCCAAGTCAAGCCGGGAGGTCCGTAATTCTGGCGAGGGGCGGTGAAGTGCGGCACAATGCGTACTGCTAACCTGATAATCGAATGAGCGATATACCGAACAAGAATCTTTGGGGCGGCCGGTTTACCGGCGAGACCGATCGAGGCTTTGCAAAGTTCAATTCCTCGCTCGCCTTTGACCGCAGGCTGTTCGAAGCCGACGTGCGCGCCAGCATCGCCCATTGCGATGGCCTCGCCGGCGCAGGTGTCCTGACAATCGCAGAGTCGGAAAAGATTAAATCTGCGCTGAGCCAAATCATGGACCTCGGCCGGTCACAAGCTAACTATTTCAACGACCTTGCCGCCGAAGATGTGCATTCGTTTGTCGAGGTGCGTCTGGTTGAAATGATCGGCGATACGGGACGCAAACTGCACACTGGCCGCAGCCGAAACGATCAGGTCGCCACTGACCTGCGTCTTTGGTTGAGAGAAGAAATAGATGGCATCACATCCGCGCTGAGAGATGCGCAGGAAGCGCTCCTCGATCTCGCCGAAGCACATCGTGAGTCGGTGATTCCGGGTTACACCCACTTGCAGCGCGCGCAACCGGTTATGTTTGCGCACTGGTGTCTGGCTTATTTCGAAATGCTGGCCCGTGATCGACAACGGCTCGCCGAAGTGCGCAAGCGGGTCAACGTATTGCCACTCGGCTCGGCCGCGCTGGCAGGAACTTCGTATCCTATCGATCGCGATGCGGTCGCGCGCGCTCTCGGCTTTGAGGCCGTTTCCGGAAACAGCCTGGACGCTGTCAGCGATCGCGATTTCGTTATCGAGTTCGCCGGCGCGGCCTCGCTTATCATGCTGCATCTTTCACGGCTGGCCGAAGACGTCATTCTCTATGCCACAACTGAGTTCGGTTTTTTTGAATTGAGCGACGCGGTCGCTACCGGCTCGAGTCTGATGCCGCAAAAGAAAAACCCGGATGCGATGGAACTGGTGCGCGGCAAGACCGGTCGAGTCTTTGGCCACCTCACGGCTCTGCTGACGATGATGAAGGGTTTGCCGCTGGCGTACAACAAGGACATGCAGGAGGACAAAGAAGCAATCTTTGATACCGCCGACACGGTGAGCGCGGGTCTCGCGATTACTTCCACGGTCTTGCGGAACGTCCGTCTGAACGAGGCGCGCGCGCGCGAAGCGGCCTCGCAAGGTTATCTGAATGCAACTGAGTTGGCGGATTACCTGGCGCGCAAAGGCGTTTCGTTTCGCGAAGCGCATGAAACCGTGGGACGTATCGTGCGGCACGCGATTGAGCGGCATCTGGAGCTAAACGATCTCTCGCTGAATGATCTTAAGTCTTTCTCGGCTTTGATCGAGGAAGATGTCTTTGACTCGTTATCGCTCGAGCAGACGTTAGCGACGAAATCGCAGATCGGTGGAACTTCCCCCAGTCAGGTTGCGGATGCGTTGGCGGCAGCGCGGGCGAGCCTCTTGAATCCTGTTTAGAGTGCCGACTTCAGTCGGGTGCTTGTGACCAAGAAAAGACCCAACTAAAGTTGGTGCTCTAAACACTACCATGCCTTTCTTCGTCACTACTCAAACGCTTGATCGCAAAGAAGCCGTCCGGCGCATCAATCTACTCGCCGGGAAAGATCTCCGGCCGCTGGCTGACGAGTATCAGATTCCCGTTTGGAAGAAGGGACGCGAAAACAAAGGCTGGGCTGGACTCGTCATCGAGCGCTATCTTGGCTTGCCGCAAAACTCGCGGCAGGAACCAGACTTTGGCGCCTGGGAATTGAAGGTTGTGCCGCTCAGGCGGGCGCCTGACGGAACCTTGCGGGTCAAAGAGTCTATGGCGATCACGATGCTGGAACCTACTGAGGTGCTGGCCAACGAATTTGAAGACAGCCATCTCTATGACAAGCTAAGAAGCATGGTGGTGGTCAGTCGAATTTACGATAGCCCGGAAGAGCGACATTCCATGCTGCATGCGGCGGCGGAATTTGATCTCGACAACGCGAAGATCCGCGCGCAAGTGCAGACCGATTATGAAACCATCCGGGAACAAATCCGCCGCCACGGGATTGACTCAGTCACCGGAGATTTGGGAAAACTAGTCCAGGCCCGCACAAAGGGACGCGGCCACGGCAGCACTACACGGGCCTTCTACGCCCGTCCGAGATTTGTTGCGCATATTTTGAATCTGCAAAAGCTGGCGTCGATGCCGCGAGTTTTACCGGACGCCGGCGTTGAATTCATTTGAAAGGTGAGGATGGAAGTCGAGATTTCTGACGAAGCCGCGCAGCTGGCCGAACCGGAGAGAAAGGCGTGTCCGGTCTGCGAACGATTTGTTCAGGGCGAGCTTTATTCGATCGCCACGCTGCCTGAAAGTCTGCAATCGACAATCCTGCCGAACGCTGCGACCCCTGACGCCGATGAAATCTGCAGCCGCTGTCTTGAACTTTTCAACCGCGCGCAGCGTCAGATCGAATCCCACGCAGCAATTTTTGAGCAGAACCATTTCGTCCTTCCGACTCCCCTCCGCATGGACGCGGACGATAGATTCAGGGGTCGCGGCGTAACGATCGCGTTTCTGGATTCCGGCTTCTATGCTCATCCGGATCTGACAACGCCGGCTAATCGCATCCTCGCTTATCACAGTATTTTTGCGGCGGACGGCGATCTCACTTCACTGGAAACAAACGATGTGGCCAGTTGGCACGGGATGATGACCTCGGTCGTGGCCACCGGAAACGGCGAACTGGCGGACGGTTTCTATCGGGGCATAGCGTCGGAAGCCAATGTCGTGCTCGTAAAAATCGGCCGCACGGGCCGCATTAGCGAAGACCAAATTCAAAAAGGTTTGGAATGGGTACTGGACCATGCTGCCGAACACAAGATTCGCGTAGTTAACATTTCAGCCGGCGGCGATTTTGAAGAGAGTTATCTGACCAACCCTTTATCGCAAACTGTTGAGCAATGTACGCGCGCCGGAATTACGGTTGTCTGCGCAGTGGGAAACGCCGGTCATGTGCCGGGCCATCCGGTCCTGCCGCCCGCGAGCGCTCCTTCATCCATCGCGGTCGGAGGGTTGGATGATCAGAACTCTCTGGATCGAGCCCGGCGCGGAATGTATCGGTCGTCGTACGGGCCAACGATTGACGGGCTACAAAAGCCGGAGGTTATCGCGCCCGGAATCTGGGTGGCCGCACCGATTCTGCCACACACTCCCACGGCTGAAGAGGCCGAAATTTTTTCAAAACTGAATGCAGCTGACGATGATGAACTGCGGGAGTTGATTGAGAAACATTTGGGCATCGATAAGGATCTGGACGAGGCGCGATCACTGCCTACTCCCCTGCTGCGCCAGTTGATTACGATCAAGTTGAGAGAAGGCAATGTAATCAACCAGGATTACAAGTACGTCGATGGAACTTCATTTGCGGCCCCGATTGTGTCTTCAATCGTCGCCTGCATGTTGGAAGCCAATCCGCATTTGAGCCCGGCGCAGATCAAGCGCATTCTGATCGATACAGCGGAACGCGTTCCCGATGTAGAAGTCGAACGCCAGGGTTGGGGCGTGGTTTCGGCGCGACGAGCGGTGGAGCGGGCTCTGAACTCTGGGAGAGTCGGCTAGACATCAGCTTTGTGGCTGTGCCAGAATCCTTCAACGAAATCCCAAAAAGCGAAACAGGAGTCAACCAAAGAGTTTCTATGTCTGAAAGCGAGACTGCAATGACGGAATCTCAGGATGCGCCGGCGGCGACTGAGACGGAAGAGATAACCTATCAGGCCGTGGAGAAAGACGGCGTGGTCACGGCCATCTGGGAAATGAAAGGCCGCAAACACCTGCGCACCATTGACCCGCGCTCTAGACAGGGGCGCGAGATCCTCAATCTCTACACCACCGAAGACGAAGAGCATGCGGCGGCCAGCGAAGCTGCGACGTCCTAGTTCCTGTCCTTCCATCCTAATGTTTGCCTAGCCCCGCACCGGTGCGGCGTATCCCTGTAGACATTCAGCTGTGCGGCAGTGAGGAGCATAGGTGCAAACTCTAAACGAGGCTTATTTTTCAGGTCACCAGATTTCGCGGCTGCCCGGCAACGAACGCTTCGATGTTCTCAATGACCTGGTCGGCAAGCGCCTGAACCGCTTCGTTGCTAGCCCAGGCAACATGAGGCGTGAGAATAAAGTTCGGCAGGTTTAGATCCACCAGAGGATCACCGTGATGCGGAGGCTCTTCGCGCAGCGCATCAAAGCCGGCGCCGGCAATCAAACCCTTTCGCAAGGCTTCCATTAACGCTGCGTCATCGACCAAACCACCACGCGCCGTATTGATTAGCAGCGCGCTCTGTTTCATCATTTCGAACTCCGCGCGGCCGAACATGTCTCGGGTTTCGTCCGTCAAAGGGCAGTGCAGACTGATCACGTCGCTCTGTCCCAGGACCTCATCAAATGCCCAGCGCCCCTCGCGAATCGACTCTCCACCTTTGTGTTCTGAAATCAACACGCGCATGCCCACAGACTCGCCGAGTCGCGCCATTGCCTTTCCGATCGAGCCAAAGCCGACGATGCCCAGCGTGCTGCCGTTGATGTCGCGCAGTTCATGGGTCAGCAGGCAGAACTGTTTTGACTCCTGCCACTTTCCGTTTTGGACATCCGTCCGGTAAGCAAGCAGGTTACGCCGCAACGCCAGAATCATCATCAGCACATGCTCGGGAACTGAGTTGATGGCGTAACCGCGCGCGTTCGAAACGGCGATGTTATGACTGCGACAGTAATCGAGATCGATATTGTCTGAGCCGGTGGCCGCCACCGCGATCAACTTCAGTTCCGGCAACTGCGACAGCTCAGCTTCACGCAGCGGCAGTTTGTTACTGATCACGATGGTGGCGCCGCGCAGTCGCTCGACCACCTGCTCGGAAAGCGCCTCGCCAAATTCGATCCATTCGTGATCAAAGTTAGGCCGGCGAAAGTTTGCCTGAATAGTGTTGCGTTCAAGAAAGACGATACGTTGCATAATCAACTAACAGATACGGTCGCGGCATTTTACAACGACACGGCGCGCGCACATTAGCGACCCTCCCTAGCGGTCGGGCAGATTTGTGTCGGAAGCCCGCGCGTAAGCAAGGGCTTCATGGAACTCAATCGATCTCGCGGGGGTTTTCTTGTTGCCAGTTGCCCTCCCTGACGGTCGGGCTTCTGATACAGAAGTGCTAGACTTTCACCCGCCTGGAGGAAAGCCTCGTGTGCTGCCGCGGATGACAGTTGAACTCGAACCTGAGCATAAAAAAGAGCCGCCAGGCTGGTGATCTGTTCGGAGTTCCGCCTTCAGGCGGCAGACTTTCATTTTCAAAGATGACACCGCCTAAAGGCGGAACTCCAAGCTCTAAGAACGAAGCTCTAAGCTCTTCTTCATGTGGGACACAAAGAGACAGATTATCTGGCTGGCAGTCGGCATCAGTTTCGGAACGTTCATCGTTTTCATGGACGCTCACGATGAAACCGGCCGTTTCGATGGAACCGTGTTTGCTTTTTGGGAGATTGTCCTGCTGGCGATTATCCTGACACTCTTCTTCCTCTATTCACGTAAGAAAAGTTAAGGCGAGATCGGCGTGCGGGCTTGCCGCTAAACGATCACTCTTTTCTAATTCGGGGGCTGCATCGTCTTCGCGCGTACGTCGATGCCCCGGTCGCCCGTGATCAGCAATCGCCGGGCTTCGCCGTAAGTTACGCTTTGCGGGAGATATGAAAGCACATAACGATTCCGGCGCAGCTCGTCACAGATCGCTTTCGCCGCGGCCCCCGAATCGTCAATTGGGAAAATCCGGCCACCAGTTCCTTCGGCCAGTTCGTCGATCACCTGCCGGGGCTTGGGCACATCGCGACGAATGGCGCCGCGCGTGCGATCCTGCGCCTGCACGCAATAAACCGCAATGTCCAGCGCCTGCAACGCGCCGAGCGCTTCTTTGAATTTGATCTTGCTGCCGCGATCCAAGCCGTCGCTAATCACCACCACCGCGCGTTTCTGCGCTGACAAGGGCCTGAGCCCGTCTTCGACCACGGCCATGATCGAATCAAACAGGTGCGGATCGCCCTTCTTTCGAAACGTCTTTAGCTCCTTTTCGATCTTCTTCGCGTCGTCGGTCCAGTCCGAGACGATCTCGGCGTTGTTGTCATAGCCCACCACCAGCAACTTGTCGCCATCGTAAATCTCATAAGCAAACTCGAGCGTGGCGGCTTCCAACTTATCCACGTCGGCGCGAAGTGTCAGAGAGTTATCCACCAGCAGTACGATCCGCGCCGCGGAAAGATCAGGTGCAAAGTTTCTAATCGTTTGCTCGACGCCATTGTCGAACAGCGAGACATCTTTCGCCGTGATCGGCGCCGACGAGCCGTTCGCGCGAGTCGCAACGACGTTCAATACGGTGGAGTTGTCCGAGGTAGGATGAGCGCGACGCCCGGCTTGAGCCCACAAGGAACTCAACAGGCAACTGCCGGTCAGGATAAAAACGAAAGAGCGCCAACAGACACAGGAATGCCCGGAGCCTTTCCCGATCGTCCTTGTCCTGGATATCGATCGCATAACCGTTTTGACGGAAGCGAACGTCTCGCCTCAGCTTTTTCCCGAACCGGTTTTCTTCGCGGGGGACTTCTTGGGTTTTGTCGTCTGGTCGCTCGCCGGGGCGGGCTCAGGCGAAGAAAGTTCCTTTTCCACCTTCTCAGCCACGCTCCCCTTGCGCGCATAGTCGGTTACGTACCAGCCCTCGCCTTTGAACTGGACGGAGGTCCGGGAAAACTGTTTCTCCAGACGACCACCGCACTTGCGGCATCTGGTCGGAGGTTTGTCCGATAGTTTCTGAAAAACTTCGATGTGGTCGTGGCATTTCTTACAACGGAATTCGTAAATGGGCATCGTTAACCTGAACTTAGCTTATCGACTTTCGAATGCCTCAGATTATACGAAACCGATTTCAGGGCTGACAACCACCTGCCGGTTTTTGAGATGCAGGTCGCGCGCTGAAAGCCGCCTATGGGGAGGGCCTGGCGGTGCCTTTTTTCAACTTGGGCGGTGGTTCGTTATGATCGCCGGCAACTTTGAAGAAGCCGCGTCTTAGTCCATGGCGATCGCTTCTGCTATTCTATTCGCACTAAATACAGTCCTAAATGCAAACCGTGGCCGAAACAAAACAGAGTCTCTCCGTCGAACGCAAGCTCAAGCTGCACGAAGCCCGCGAGTCGATCATCGGACGTCTGGCCGCCAATCTTCCGACTTCGATCAATCTGGATTCTTTCCTGAAAGTTATCGTGTCGGAACTTGGCCGCATGATGGAAGTCGATCGCTGCGACATCATCAAGCTCACGCCGGAAGGCGAGCTGCGCGTCAGTCATGAGTGGCGGGCATCTGAGGACGTGCCCTCGAGTCTGGACGTGCGGATTCCGGTTGACGTTGCGACCCTGTCCGCGCACCTCGATGTCAAGAAGCCAATCCGGCTGGACGACACCTCAGCAACTGAACTGGATCACAAAGTACGCTTTTTTGCGCGCAGCCTGGGCACGCGGTCTTTACTGGTGGTGCCAGTCGTGCTGGACGAAGAAGTGCTGGGCCTGATCGGCCTGCACCACACACGAGCGCCCCGTCATTGGTCCGATGAAGAAGTGGCGTTCCTGGTATCGATCGCGACGCAACTGGCGATTGCCTACCAGTACACACGAATTTACACGGACAAGAAACGCGAAGCTGAAACCACCAAGGCACTGCTCGAAATTGCCAACGCGCTCAATGCCAGATCAGATTTTGGTGAAGTGACTTCGGCGGTATTGGAGCGCGCGGTGTCCCTGGTGGGCGCCGATTATTCCGCGCTCGGCGTGCTTGATTCGGACGAGAAGAGTATCAGCCTGGCCGCGTTTAAAGCGGCGCCCCAGGCAACCACCGACAACGTGCGCGGCTTGATCGAAGCCCACGGGCAATCGCTCGACATCACCGAATACCCGGCCATGGTTGAGGTCCTGTCACAGGGCAAGACTCTGAAACTTCTGGAAACTGATCTGCCGTTGCCACTGCGAGCCATCTTCAATGCGACCCTCGGAGGACGGGCGGCGTTAGTCGCGCCGGTGCGAATTGCCGGTCACACTTTTGGGTTGCTCGGTCTGGTTTGGAGCGAACAGCGCGACCAATTCAAGGATCATGAGATCGCTTTGGTTGAGGGCATCGCCGATCAAATCGGCACGGCGCTTGAGCGAGATCACCTTTCGGCCGAGGTGATGCGCCTTAAGAGCGCGCTCCATGAACGCTATGGCGAGGACCGCATCATTGGACAGGCACGCGCGATTCGGCGCGCCATTGAGTTGGGTCTCAGCGTCGCCGATACGCAAACGTCGGTGATGATTCAGGGCGAATCGGGAACCGGCAAGGAATTGCTGGCGAACCTGATTCACTTTAACTCCGGTCGCGAAGACAAGCCTTACATCAAGCTCAATTGCGGCGCGATCCCAGAAACGCTGCTCGAGTCGGAACTGTTTGGGCACGAGAAAGGCGCGTTTACCGACGCCCATGCTCGCCGGCGCGGCCGCTTTGAGGAAGCCAATGGCGGCACGCTCTTTCTGGACGAGGTTGGCGAAATGACTCTGGGTGCGCAGGTGCGCTTGCTGCGGGTTTTGCAGGACGGCGAGTTCACTCGCGTGGGTGGAAACGAAGTATTCAGGGCTGATGTGCGCATCATTGCCGCGTCAAATGTTGATCTGGAAAAAGCTGTCGATGAGGGGACATTTCGACGCGATCTCTTCTACCGGCTTTCAGTCTTTCCGATTCAATTGCCTGCCCTGCGCGAACGCCGCGAAGACATTCATCCGTTGGTCATTCATTTTCTCGAACACTACAAACAGAGGACGGGACGTTTTGTGTCCGGCATATCGAAAGCGGCCCTCCAGGCGCTGATTAGTTATGATTGGCCGGGCAATGTGCGCGAGTTGGAGAACGCGGTCGAGCGGGCGGTGATCATCGCCGCCGGACGGCAGATTGAACTGGACGATCTGCCGGCCGCGATCGGCAACGTAGTCGCCGGGCGACAGGCGACGTTGCGAGTTGAGCGCGCGCAAGCCGCCAGCGAGGGACGCAGCACCAAGTTGGAGATCGAGGTGCCGTCTTCAATGGACGAAATTGAGCGCCAGGCGATCGAAGCCACCCTCGACTATACTTCCGGCGACAAGACCAGAGCGGCTCGGTTGCTCAGCATAGGTCGCAAGACGATCTATCGAAAGCTCGAACAATACAACGGCCAAAATCAGGACCCCAAAGCGGATTCTGAGTAACCCGGCGCAGGTCAACTTCAAGCTTTGGATTGCGTCGGCAATCAACAATCTGAATATTTGACTCTGGACCTACCCCGACACGAGATCGATAGCGCAGCTTCTACGGTTGCGCTAAACTCCTAGCCGCGTGAGCATGCATCCAGAATCTCTGCCCCCTGAGCAAAATAATCGTTTACCAAGCGCTGAAGGAAACCTTCAGCCGCCGCCGCTTCAAAATCAGCTCGATCCCAACAACCCACCATGGACCCTGCTCCAGGCAATCCTCGCATGGGTAGGCAGTGTGGCACTGCTATTGTTGCCTCAAATACTCGCGATCCCCTACCTCATCTCACACTATCGGGGGGTTCAGCCCACAAAGGACGTTCTGTTTGCCGATAAGACTTTCGTTCTGATAAATGTCCTGGGCATTGTGCCCTCACATGCGCTGATGCTGCTTTTGGCGTGGGGTGTGGTTACCAGGATGGGAAAAATCTCCTGGAGGAAAGCACTCGGTTGGAGTTGGAAGCCACCGTTCAAACTTCGGGAGAGCGTGGTGATCGCGATACTTCTGTTTATTGTCGCGATGGTCGTAATCTACAACTTTGGCGGTCAGGAGACTGATCTGGAAAGGCTCCTGCAAAGTTCCCGGATAACGGCGCTTCTCATAGCAGTAATCGCGGCGACCTCGGCACCGTTGGTCGAGGAAATCGTTTATCGCGGTATTCTCTATTCCGCGCTGCAAAGAGCCGCCGGACCGTTGCTTGCGATAATCGTCGTCACCTTACTGTTTGCCGGTTTGCACGTGCTGCAATACTGGCCTGACAAAGGCGCGATCTCGGCCATCGCTCTGCTGAGTCTGGCTCTTACGGTCGTGCGCGCACGAACGGGACGTCTGCTTCCCTGCTTCGTAATCCATCTGGTCTTCAACGGCATTCAATCACTCATTATCATTCTCGATCCTTATGTTCGAGCGCTTTATCATTTGTGGCGACATGACAGTGTCGCCCGTGCGCTAAGCGGGATATGGCGCTGCCTCGGATAACCGAATGAATTGCGAAGTGGCGGTTGTGGGCGGTGGCATTGGCGGTTTGACTGTCGCTGCTCTGCTGGCCGCGCGCGGCGTGAACGTCTGTCTATTCGAACGCCAATCGCGACCGGGCGGCTGCGTGGCTAACTTCGAACATCTGGGCTATGCATTCGAACCCACGGCTGGGTTGTATTCAGGCTGGGAGCCGGGCGGGACCTATGAGCGGATCTTTACTAAGCTGTCAGCTAAATGCCCCGACGTGCAACGGCATTCACCCTCCTACCTGGTTCGACTGCCCGATCAAACCGAGGTCACGTTGACTGAAGACACTGAGAAATTTGAAGCCGAGCTGCGCCAGGCATTTCCCGAATGTGCAACGGCGGCGGTCGACTTCTATCGCGGCATGGCTCAGAACGCCGGTGCCCCAATTTCGGAATTGCGCGAAACAATGGTAAATGCGCATCTCTCCAGTTGCTCGCCGAGATTCCGAAGTTTCATCGATATCCAGCTCCAAACTCTTACTCAATGTCAGAGCGATCAGTGCTCGTATTCGCGCGCCGCTGATGCATTGAGGGCGCCGCTCCGCGGCCTGTGGACCATTCGCGGCGGCGCGCAAACGCTGGCCGACGCACTCGCTGAATCATTGAAGCAGAGCGGAGGTAGATTGCGGCTCGACTCGCCGGTGTTGCGTCTGGCATACGGTTCGGATGGATTGCCAATCGGGCTCGACCTGTTGAGTGGCGAGCGAGTGACCGCAACGCGAGCGATTGTCAGCAATCTGACCATCTGGGACACATATGGAAAGCTAATTGGCCCAGGCCGCACCCCGGCAGCCGTCTCGGCTCAAGTCAGAAAACTGCACGCCTGGGGAACGTACCTGCTCTTCCTGAGTATCGACGAGGCCGCAGCGGCAGGGCTGCGAGCGAACACCACCTTAGTCCTTTCCGATTGGCTTAAGGGAAAAGAGTATGAACCTGAGCACTCGCAACTAACATTCGCGGTGGCGCCGCAGTGGAATTGCCGCGCGCCGGAAGGCAAGCGAGCCGTAACGGTCTCGACTTACGTCAATGCTGAAGACTGGTTTGCTTTTCACGACGACGAAACGTCGCACGAGCGCCAGGATCAAGCCGAACTGGAGTCGCTTTGGTCGCGCCTGCATCAGGCGATGCCCGAACTTGGTGACAGCGTCGAGGTCATTGAGACCTCCACCCCACGAACCCTGTACGAGACGACTCGACGCAAGTTTGGAATGGCCGGCAAGCCCTGCCCGAATCCAGAAGGGCTGTTCGCAGACCCGCGGTTCGGTACCACGATCTTTCCCAACGTCTTCATGGTCGGCGACACAGTCTGCACTGGCTCAGGCCTGGAAGGAATTTCCAGTTCTGCCCTGGCCCTCGCCGATGTCCTGTCCTCCAGTTGATTAGGGAGGGCTCCAGGCCCGTTAGCCTGCCTTTACCTCAGCATTTCACGTATTGTATATTGTCTGGCGACACACGACTATGTACATAACGATTGATGAATCCGACCGTCGCCCGGTCTATCGACAAGTCGCAGATGAGATAAAAAGCTTGATTGCCCGGGGTGAATTACGCGAAGGGATGGCCTTGCCGCCGGTGCGCCAGGTCGCCGTCGATCTTGGTGTCAATCTAAATACGATCGCCGCCGCGTATCGGGAACTTCAAAAGGAAGGACTCGTAAAGGTGCGCCACGGTTCAGGCGCCTTGGTTTCAGCTCGGCGGGCTGTCCAACAGAACGACGCGGAACTGCGTAAGGGTCTGCGCGCGAGTTTGGCGCATTTGGTTTTGGCGGGCCTGCCGCGCGCGGAAGTCGTTGAGATCGTCAACGAAGAGATTCGCCAGCTTTTCAAGCTTCAGCGTTGAAGTTAGGGTATCGGGTCAACCCTGCCCCCGCGGCGGCCTGGATCGCGCGGCCCCGCTTGTGAAGGAGGAGGCATTGCCGGTGGGGCGCCACCGCCGGAACCACCCGGCAGCCCACCCGAGAAACCACCCGACGAACCGCCGAAAGATGGCGGGTTTCGGACAAGCAGGGGCCCGTTGATCCTTCCGCTGCCGCAGCAGCTGCCACCGGGAGAGTACCCGAACGGGTTAAGATACTGTCCGTAGAAAGAACCATAAGGCGAAGACCACCCGTAACGGAAAGGCAAGAAAGTATAACAACTCATGAAAGGATTAAAGGTCCATAGTCCCCAGCGTCCAGAGAACTCAGCTGACCAGCCCAGGCTCTTCAATGAAAAATAATCGTTGAGCGTACGCTGCGAAAGCCTGTCGTTTGCTCGGGCCAGGGCCTTACCACGTTCCCTGCTCCAATTGTCGAACTCGTCCCGATCGGATTTTTCGAGCTTTGCAGTAATCGTCGTACTGCCGGTAAAGGTGACCTTCTTACCGCCTTTGATTAATTGAGTTGGATCGCTCGAAGGAAACGCGCGGCCTTTTTGCACTAGTAACTCAGTCGACCCGCTTAGCGCGTTAATGCGATAGATGCCTCTGCGCACAATCATCAGTCGCTGCTGACCGGTCGCGATGCCTATGAGCAACTGAGTATCGTCAGCTCCGGTAGCTTCAATGATGGCGCTTCCCCGATTTAGCCTGACCAGCAAATTGTCCAGTGAATTGTCCGCCAGCACCAGTTCGCTGTTTTCAGCGAGGCGAAGGTAAGAGCCCGGGTTTAGTAAGATCTCGGCCTGGCTGTCGCTACCGGTAGTGAGCAAATCACCGGCCACCAAATTATCCCGGTTACTCAGCAGTTGTGGCGCTTGGCCGGAGCGGGTGACCATTACCCGGCCAGTAACAGAGTTGACACCTCCAGCTTTGGCTGAGATGCCAAACTTCTCGCGATTTTGTGCTGAGCCAATTGAGAACAAGGCTGCGACGATCGCGGCCACAGTGCCGATGCGGATTGCGGGCCGTGCGCATTTCATACTGAAGTCTCCTTTGAAATAACCAGGGACGGGGAAAGTGAGCTGATTATACGCCCGCCGCCAGCTATGTCCAGTCCCTTTGGCGCCGGGGCCAGACATTGCCTGCGGCAATCTGCCCTAAAGGGTCGGATCATTTTTTGACGCTTGCTGTCCCGCGTTAACGTGGACGGCATTGTCGGAAGAATCAAGGTAAAAATGGCGACTACCGGTGGTTGGTTGTGATTCAGTGATTTGGGGATCTGCATTAACGGTGAAATCGGAATCCGTGGCTTTCATGGTAAAGCGGTAACCTCTCAGATTCGGCGCCTCTCCGCTGAACCTTTGATCCAGAAAGCCCGCCTGCACCAGAGCGTCAAATTTTCCATAGCTTCCACTGGCGGCTTTCAACTGGCCCTCTGCTGTGGCGATCGTGCGTAAGGCTTGAATTGCCGAAGCCTCGTCCGCGGCGCCCATTGCTTTCGGATAAACACCCGGACCGCCGTTGGAGTTTCCGGAAGAACACGAAGCCAAAAACATCACGATGACGATCAGGAGTGCAACGAGACCAGTGAACCCGGGCCCTGCACATGAAGACGCGCTGGTGATGTTTCTCAAATCCCTTCGATGGCGTTCTGAACTCAATCTTACCCTCACTTTCTTATCGCCCGGTCTTGACACCGTAATAGCCGTGCCTGGCGCGCACACCGAGCTCGGAATGACCGATCAACTTCACCGTAACTGTTCGCCACGATCCGTCGGCTACTCGATTGAGCGGACGATAGCCGATACTATACACCGTGCCGAGGTCCCGTATTACTTGTTCGTAGACTCCTTCCAGGTCTTTTACTTTGCGCGCCTGGTAGACCGGACTCCCACTCTCCGCAGCCAACAGCGCGAGTTGCTGCCGCGCCAGCACATAAGCACTTTTCGGAGTGTTGTGTAGGTTTGCCTCTTTCTCAGTATCCAGATAAATGGGCAGCACGATCGTATCGCTGCTGCGCACGATCTGTATTAGCTCGTCAAAGGTGGTTAGTGATCCATCGCCAAAGACGTCAGGCAGGGCGTTGTCCACGCCGTCGGTCATCACCACCACGGCGCTGCGGCGCTTTTCCGCGCGCGATTTTGACAACACGTGTTCCACCACAAATCTGAGCGCGTCCCAAAAGTTGGTGCCGCCAGTTGGTTTTTCTATATCATCGATGCTCTTACTGAGGGCTTTGTGATCAGAAGTCAGGTTAGCCACCACCTCAATATCCGCAGTGAAAGTAAAAATCGCGATCCGATCGGCTGGCCGGGCGGCGTCGACAAAACGTTTAGCGGATTTGCGAATCAGACCAATTTTGTCAGCGGTAGAACCGGACAGATCCAGCAACAAGACAAGATCGAAAGGGGTTTCTGCTGAAGCGAAGAACGAAATCTCCTGCGGCTCTCCATTCTCGAACACGGCGAAATCCTTTTGCTGCAGCGCCGCGGCAGGCTGAGAGCGGTCGTGGCCAAAAACGCTTACATTAAGATTCACCAGGTCGGTGTCGATGCGCAGGGTCTCAACGGATTCCGGCGTCTGGCCGCTGGCAGTGAGCAGTGAGCAGTGAGCAGTGAGCAGAAAAATTGAGGCGACCAGGAAATGGCGAAGAGAGAAACAGCTCCCGAAGAACATAGGAGATAAGTTCATTAGTCTGATGATACGCGGCTCACGATTCGATCTTCGAGGCCGAAAAGGAACAGGATTAAGTAGCAGCTTAACGCTTACTTCGCATAATATCCCCGCTTGCCGCGCGCAACCGCACCTGGACGATCGACATTTGCGCGGATCGTGCGCCACGAGCCGTCGCGCACCTTATTTGTCGGCCGGTAAGACAAGGTGTAGACGGTGCCGAGATCGGCGACTACGCGCTCGTACGCGCCAGCCAGGTCCTCCAGCGCTTTGCATTCATAGAAGGCGCCCCCACCTTCATCGGCCAGTTCTTTCATGTCATCGTGCGCGTCGTCAAAGGTTTCTTGTTGAATATCATTTATGCTCAACGGGATGTAACTCTGAGTCTTTACCCAAACCGAATACACGACGCCATCAAATTCTTTCACCCGCCGGAGCAGGTCCTCGTATGACAACGTCGAGCCCTCGCCGGTCACGTTCGGCATCACGCTGTCCAGGCCATCGCTCATAACCACGATCGCATTGCGGCGAGAGTCCTTCGCTTCGCGAAAGACTTCATCCATCGCAAAGGCCAGCGAGTCGTAGAGTTTGGTACTGCCCTCGGGTTTTTCGATCGCGTTTATGCGTTGGCGCAAAGCTGCGTGATCATTAGTCAGGGGTGAGACGACTACCTGACTGCCGGCGAAAGTGATCACAGCGATTCGGTCAAAGGGACGAGCGGCTTCGACAAAATGCATCGCCGCGCCTTTGATCAACTCGACCACTTTCGCGGTTGAGCCGGATAAATCGATCAGCAGAACCAGATTGAAAGGCGCGGATGCCGATTCGAAATGGGCAATCTGCTGCGCTACATTGTCTTCGTTTAAACGAAAATTGTCTTTGGTCAAATCGTTCACGCCCCGATTGGTCCCGCGATCCACGACGCTGACATTGACGCTGACCAACTCTGTGTCCACCCGGATCACATCGCCTTCCGAAATTTCTTCCGGTCCAGTGGAAACCGGAGCCGGAGTTCCGGCAGCGGTGGGGTTCTTCGCTGGGCCGGTAAGCTCCGGGCGCTGCGCGGGCGTTGGCATTTCCCCGGGCGCATTCGTCTCGCGCCGTTCGACCGGCGTCGGAGAAGTTTGCCCAGTTGTGACAACCCGAGAAGTTTCTTCACGCGCACCAGCCAGCGTAATGTTTCCGGCCTGCGAATAAAGACGAACGCTCTTGCCACCGCGGCCCAGTCTTCCCTGTAACTGCGGCCGGCTGCCCTGGTTCACCGCAACGGATGAAAAAGAGGAAGAGATGTTTCCGGTCCGGGACTCGGCAACAATGTCTGCGCCGGCGTTATTGGGAAGCTCGACCCGGATCTCACCAGAGATCGTTTGAATCAAAAGCGCCGCCGGCGCTCCCCTCACTTCAACTGAACCCGCACCGGTAACAATTGCCGCGTGCGCGCGCGCCGGAATCCGCAGTTCCAGGTTTATCTTTTGCGCGCCCACCGGGCCACGGGCAACCCGCAGTGAAAGCAGGGTATTTGAGCGTTGAATCACGGCCGGCGATCGGCTGGGCTCTCCACTGTCGGTAATAGCCGAAACCGATACGTAATTCTGATCCCAAAGCTCGGCGATCACTCCGCCACGAAGATTCTCAACTCGCAGGTTGCCGTTGGTGGGAAGCTCGAGGCGGAGATCCTGACCGGCCTGAAAAGCGGGTGTCGAACCTGGCGCGGGTACCTGGGCAGCGAGGACCGCACAAATCAGCGCCACCATGCCGAGGGTTCTTTTGACGGGAGAGAGAGAGCGTTCGCTTGATACTGCCAGGAACATTTTAGTTCTCGCCTACCGTTCGATCATATCCAGTATCGAGTCGGGTTTTGCCGGAGGGATTGGTTCGTCCTTGACCGCGCTGCTGCCGCCCAACTCTCCCAGCCGCAGAAGCAGATTGCCCGAGTTCGATGCATAAGCCAATCCGTCCTCTTTACTCACGACGCCGTTGCGAACCAGCTTTTCGATTTCACCGTCGAACGTCTGCATGCCTTCGGTCTCTCCCTGCTCCATCGCATCCATGAGCGACTTTCCTTCCGACTCCCCGCGTTCGATGTACTCCTTGGTGCGCGAAGTTGCTTTCAGAACCTCGATGGCGGCCACTCGACCTAAGCCATTGGCGCGCGGCAACAGCCGCTGCGAGACAATAAACCGAAAAGACTGAGACAGGCGCAAGCGAATCGATTTCTCTTCGTTTTTGGGAAATACGCCGATGATGCGCTCAACGGACTTGGGCGCGTCGATGGTGTGCAGCGTAGAGAGCACCAGGTGTCCGGTCTCAGCAGCTTCCAGGGCCACTTCCATCGTTTCGCGGTCGCGCATCTCGCCGACCAGGATCACTTTCGGAGCCTGTCGCAACGCAGCCCGCAAAGCCAGGGCAAAGTTGGGCGTGTCGGAATGCAGCTCGCGCTGATGAATGGTCGAGTTCTTGTGCTGGTGCAGGAATTCGATCGGGTCTTCGATTGTGACGATGTGATAGAACTTGGTCTCGTTAATCAGATCGATGATAGCGGCCAGGGTTGAGCTCTTACCACTGCCGGTCGGTCCGGTCACTAGAACGATGCCGTTCTTGAGTTCAACTATTTCGCGCAATTGTTGGGGCAAATCAAAATCCTCGAAACGTGGCGAGCGTGCAGGAATGACGCGCATGATAATCGCGTGCGTTCCTCGCTGCTTGAAGATATTCACGCGAAAGCGGCACAGCCCTGGCACGCTGAACGAAAGATCGGCCGAGCCAAACTTATCCAGGCTCTCGGTCGCGCTGTCGTTGTCGCCGATAATCAGCTTCGCGATCCCAAAAGTCTGCGCCGGAGTAAGCTTGTCCACCCCGGCTATGGGGACTGGTTGCAGCTTGCCCACGAGTTCGATTTGCGGCGGACGCCCAGGTGAAAAGATCAAATCGCTGACCTTGTCAGACACTCCCAACATCTGCTGGAGAATTTTAGCCAGGTTCAGCGGCGCCGGAGCAGCAGGTGGTTCTTGAATAGCACTCATTTGATCTTGGTTAACCAACCCGCAGGGGGTGGTATTGACCTCATTCCCAGGTTAGTTAAGTGGCACTGACCCGATTTCTCAAAGCGCTTTGACGATAAAGAAAGTCGCGTCATCGGTGACTCCGAGGCCTTCAGTCCAATCGATTACTTCGCGATGGATGAAATCGATCAACTCGCGCGCGCTCAAATTGCGGCCCCGTCGCGCCGCGTCGACCAGGCGATCGCGGCCATATTCTTCGCCGGCCGGATTCATGGCTTCCGTGACTCCGTCCGTATAAAGCACTAAAAGCTGGCCGGAACCGATGGTCGCGTAGTATTCGTAGTAACGCGAGTCGCGAAACATCCCCAGCGGGACGCCGCCGCGTTCTTCGAAATGCGCACTGCCATCGACATCAATCAATAGCGGCGGATTGTGGCCCGCGTTTGAATAGGCCATGGTGCGATTGGTCGCATCCAGGATTCCGTAGAAGGCGGTCACAAACTGGTTTCGCTCAATTGATTCCCACAGCAGATAGTTCACCTTCGACATCGAAACATGCGGCGCATAGCCAATGTGCGAAGCCGCGCGCAGGCTGGCGCGCAGAAAAGCCATCAGCAGAGCAGCCGGCACGCCTTTGCCCGAAACGTCCGCGATCACGATCCCGATCTGATCGTCAAAGAGGCGCACCCAATCATAATAATCGCCCGAGACTTCCTCAGTGGGGAAATTGTAGGCGCTGATATCAAAGCCTTCGAGTGCGGGATCCTTCGGCGGTAGTAATTGAAGCTGTACCTGGCGGGCGATTTCCAGTTGAGTCTGGAGGCGCTGCTTCTCGATCAACTGCTCGTGCAGCATCACCTTTTCGATAATGATGGCAACTTGCGAAGAGAGCAGATTCAGGATTTCCAGATCGTCATTCGCATAGGCATTCAGCTCGTCGCTCTCCAGATCGAACACGCCGATGACTTCGTCGTTGGAAATGATCGGCGCCACCATCTCAGATCGCGTGTGAGCGCGGGCGTTGATGTAGCGCGGCTCTTTGCGCACGTCGGGCGAAATGAAAGGCTTGCCGCTCAAGGCGACATGGCCGACCAGGCCTTCGCCCATCTTCAAGCTCAGTTCCTGCAAATCGGCGATGTCGTAACCGCGCACCGCCTGGGTATGAAAGACGCAGGTTTCGTCCACGCCGCCTTCCCATTCAGGAAACGGCCGCGAACACTTCACTAGATAGATTCCGGCGGCGTCATAGGGTATCAGCGAATCGAGCGTGTCCATCACGAGGCCGAGCACCTCGTCCAGGTCGAGCGAACGACTAATCGTTTTAGTGATGTCCAGAAGCATGCGCAGCTTGTCCACGATGGACAAACCGGCGGCGGCTGGTTGAATTGTTTCCGGCATAAGAACAAAAGATAACCGAATGTCAGGATCCGGTTCCGACTTTCAATTATACGTGTTCAGTGCGTGTCGCAGAAGCGCGTTTGTATTCGGCCCAAAGATGGGTGACTTTGATTCGGTATTCGGCGAGCTGCCGGCTGACGCGAAAGTGCCGGGCAATTTCCGGCGCCGTGCGCCCGGAAAGCACTAGATGTCGCAGCGCGGCATAGGGCACCAGAGCGGCCGCACCGACTGCGTAGGCGGCCTCTTCGTCCGCTTGATTGTAATCGCGCGCCAGCATTCGGCTGGTCGGCTTCTTTGTTGGTTGCGATGATTGCTGCGGCTCCCCTCTCCTCTGGGAGAGGGATTGGGGGTGAGGGTCTGATGCGGCGATAGAAGCCCTTCCCGTGGATCTTCTCCTCAGAGAGGAGGAGGAAATCGGCTCAGTGATTATCGCCAGACGGTTTGGCTTGTGACCCAGAAAAACGTGGGCGACTTCCTCCATCAACGTGGCCCGATTTCTTTGACTGCCGTGTAACGGGTTCAGAATTACTACGCGCCAGCCGTTGGGCAGTGGCTGCGAACAGGCGCCGCCTGACCAATCGTCAGCGGCCGCGCCCAGTAAATGCGAGCGCGATTCAGCCGACAGTTCCTTTACCGCATCGAAATCAACCACCATAAGTTTTGCGAATTTCGCCAACGCAAACGGATCGAGTGGTTGATCGCCGGCAACGCCCGCGAAATCACGCAAGCCCAACGCGCGCAGCTCAAATTGTTTTCGCTTTTCCGTGGGAGGCAAAAAAAGATTCTTCACCGGTCCATCCTAACTCTGTGCTCTCCGTGCCTCCGCGGTGATGCGCTCTGTTTCGTGACTACTCACGACGGAGACACAGAGGATGCTGAGATTAGCCTCGTTTTCGTCCCGGCGTTTGGCTGAACTGCTTATAAGCGACCCGGAATAGCTCGGACAAGGCCTTCGCTGTTTCCGTAGTCAGATGGCGATCAGCGCGCAGGTGTGCTTCGACGATTTCCGGGGTCGATTCATGCGGATAGTAAACCACCGGCTTGGGATCGGACGGACTGCGTTGGCCGTGATGCATGACACGCTCGATCGGCATGTCCAGCCAGGAAGCCAGCCGCGATATGTTGTCCGCGTCAGGCTTGCCGGTCCCATTCTCGATCCGCGACAAGGTCGAGGCGGACACGCCGGTCTGCTCAGCTACGTCACGCAAGCTCAAGCCCTGCTGCTCACGACGGCGGCGCACCGCCCCGCCCAGCTCCGAGGTATTGACTCCTGTTTTCTTTGCCATGGCAGCAAGCTTACCACCCTTCAGTTTTAGCTGCAAGACTATGTTTTATCGTCGCAACACGTAGCGCAAGCTGCCAACTTGCGCCACAAAAAAAAGAGGCGGGACAAGTCCCGCCTCTAAACCAGTTTGAATTTGGGAAGTGTTAAGGCTGCGTCATGCGCGCCCGCATGGCGGCCATCGCCAAATCTCGCGCGCGCGGGACGACTTCGATGGCTTTGGCGACCTGAGGATCTGCCTTAGTCACCACCTGCACCGCGGTTACACTGCCGTAAGCCGCCGTCGCCAGACTTGTCCGTAACTGCGTTTCAATATACGTGCGATTGCGATCGAGAACCGGAGCCAAAGATTTCCAGTTAGCATCACCGGCTACGTAATCCTTGAACGCCTTGTAAACCGCTTCGCTGATGGGAAAGTCAGTGGGTTCCAGGTCATGGCCAAACTCGATGGCCCGATCGACCTTGTACTTCTCCAGCCCCGCAACGTGACCGGTAACTACTTCACGCGCAAAGAAGAACAGCGGATTGCGCAGCCGCAGTTGCGTCGAAGTAAAGTTGTCCTGCTTGACCATTTCATCCGGCGTGATGCCGCCCCCGCCGAATACCGGACGGCCGGTGTCGGTGCGGCTGGCGGGCCCATTTGGCTTGTTCTCGTTGCTGGGGTCGCGCAGCGTGCCGCCGCGATAGATATAGTTATAGAAACCGCCATCCGAATAATCGCGTTGAATCAGACGTCCCGAAGGCGTGTAGTATTTCGCCGAGGTGAGCGTCAGGCCCGCGCCATATTCCAACGGAATGATGCTCTGAACCAGACCTTTGCCAAAACTGGTCTGCCCCACGATTAGGGCCCGGTCGTGATCCTGCATCGCCCCGGCGACGATTTCCGAAGCCGAAGCTGTGTATTCATTTACCAGGATCACCAGCGGTGTCCGGTCGGGATCGGGGTTGCGCGATTTGTATTCGTGATCGTTTGCGCCATTGCGGCCCTTCTGAGTGAGAATCGGTTGGCCGGCGGGTAGGAAAGTTTCGGCGACGTGGATGGCCTGCTCGAGAAATCCGCCCGGATTGTTACGCAGATCGAGCACCAGCGAGCTCATCCCACGACCATGCAAAAACTCCAGCGCCGACTGCAGGCCGTCAGCCGTGTCATAGTTGAATCCGCGCGTCATGTCGATGTAGCCGACGCCGGGTCGAATCATGTAAGCGTCAGGAACCGAAGGCTGGGGCACCGCGTCGCGAATGATTTCCACCACCTCGGACTTGCCGGTATTGGCGCGGGTAAGGCTCAATTTCACTTGCGTGCCGCGCGGTCCGCGAATCTTGTCGCGCACTTCGGCAGAGGACTTGGCGTGCATGGAATTGCCGTCAACCGCGTCGATGCGATCGCCAAAGCGCAATCCCGCGCGCGCGGCCGGTGAACCCTGGAAGGTGGCCGCGATATAAGTGTCCACGTCCTCGCCGATTGAATAGTTCTGAATCGAAGCGCCGATGCCAAAGTATTCGCTGCGCTGGTCGGTCTTCATCTCGTCGAACTCTTCCTTGTCGAAATAGTTCGAGTGCGGATCGAGCGTGCGCAGCATGCCAATGATCGACGATTTGAAGACGTTGTTGAAATCCAGCTTGTTGCCGTCGATATAGTGCTCCTGAATAATGCTCAGCGCTTCGTTGAAATCCTGCTGGACGGCAACCGTGGCGTTACTGGGCGTGTGCACGCGTGGCCGGCGACCGGTGGCCGGCGGCGCCCCGGTCTTGCCGGTCGAGCTGGCGCCGTTGTTTGATTGATCGCGCTTCTGTTGAGCCAAAACAAAAGCCGGGAGAGACAGAGCCAGAATCATCAGCGCCATTAGCGCCACCGAGAATTTGTTCTTCACAGAGAACCTCATTAGTTGTTTCAGTAGAAAACCCGAAAGGGACAATGTTTCAAAAAAGCCGGGGAGCCATCACCGCCGCTGCGACCGAAAACCGTCCCGGCAATCTTAACGGATGCGGGAAAAGTGAGCAAGGTTGCGTGGCACTGCACTGCTATGATGCTTGGCCGTTGTCGCTCGCATGGTTAGGCTTATGACTCAAGTTCAGGTTTTGGAGAGAGCCGTCGCGCAGACTGTGATAATGGAATGAAGACGCAATGCCCGGTTTTGAATTTCCCTGGCGTCGCCCAGGGTCTGATAAAAATCATTGGTTCCAAGCCTTCGAACCAATTCGAAAAATCCGAACTCCTTATCATAAATAGAAAAATCGAACAGATAGCCGCCGATGTTGGCACTTTGAGGTATGCTAACGTCCCCGGTAAAGTCGTCTACTTTGTTTGCCGATTTGATCGTTTCTCTGAACAGGGCAAAGGCACGCCCCATGTCCAACCGGGAGGTAACAGCTGCGGCGCCGACCAGAACCGAGAGTTTCTCCCTTGGGCTCTTAAGCTTCTCTGCTAATTGCTGCACCTCGTCGAGCAACTGAGCAGCGCGAGAAATATCTTTTGATTTGGCAGTCAATAACGAATCGGCAATCAGCGTAAAAATGTAACATCTTCTGACTAACGAATCATCATGTCTTGCCAATTCCTCGGCCTCGTCAATTTGTCCATCCTGTGTTTTGCGTGCGGCCATACCAAACTTTATGAGTTGCCGCGCCTGCTCGGGAACGTCACTTGACAACTTCCCTATAAGTTGAAGAGCTCGTTCGTACTTCTTATCGTCTAGCGCGACTAAAGCGGCTCGAAAGTACAACATATCTCTCGATTTGGAATCAGAGGCTTGATCGGCCTTGGAAATAAGGTAATCAACTGTACTCTCGTTTGCCGAGCCAGTTAAATTTGCCTCTTTCGGAATATTGTTCCAACGTTCAACAGCGGCGATAGCGCCGCTCCGCTGGTTGGATTCTAGATAGTTCGCAAGTATTGTGCGATGTTCCAAGATAGCTTGCGCAAGGTTCGGAACGTATGCTGCTGCGCTTGGCTCGATAATGCTGAGGAAATAAAAGTCACCAATTACTCCAGCAGTTAAAGATTCGAGGTTTTCAGGAAGATATCGATCAGGATTCATTAGAAGTTTGGAGGTCACTTCCAGATATTGTTTCGCAAGCCACGGATTGACAGCGTAGTCTTGGACTTCCTCAGTGTATCCAGGGATGCTATATACTCCTATACCACGAGGTGAAACAACTGGAACTCTAACGGGCGAAAACACATAAGAATACAGCAGCAGTAGTTCATTAACGTCCTCGCCGCTGCGCCCTTCAGCCGCTTGCAGCGCAGCGAGGAAGAAATTGCTTGCTAGCTGTGGGTCTTTCTTACGTAATATACCGAGAAAGGTAAGCGTATCAGGAATAATACGGATAGCCAAGGATCTTGTTGCCGTAGCCGTCGCTAGGCTCGGATCCTTCTCGACAAGCTGCACAGCAATCCTTAGATAAATCGCCGCAAGCTGGCCGTTGTTTTGCCGAGAATGCGATGCCTCTTCAGCTTTTAACTCTATTTCTTCGGTATATGCCTTGATATAAGATTGAGCAAGGTTTCGATCCAACACAGCGGCAATCTCAATTATCTTCCTTATCGCGGAGTCAGGATCAGTGCGCCTAATTTCATCTGTTGATCCCTTATCTTTGAACTCAATTGCTTTCACAAATAATAAGTCGAGGGCTTTTCGACAACGCTCTGGATGACATTTTCGAAGCAGCTTTACGAGTGCCTGCGTTAACTCAATACGAAGATTAAGATTATCAATCCCCGGAAGTTCATCGATGGCAGTATCAAGTGTCGTGAGAGCACTTTGCCGGATAACGGAGGCTTCTTCTTTTTCGTTGGGAAGGATGATAGAGGGCGACTTACGCTTTGCAGGCCTCATCTCCCCTGTCTGAGCCAGCACTTCAGCCGGAAGCAAAATAATAAGCAAAGCTATTAATTTGAGAGTCATGCTAGACAACTACAGAAACATCGAAAGGAGCTCTCTTCTCTTATCTTCCGTTATTGGACCGTAGTGTAGCCACTCTAAGTGGCCTGATGGGGAAGTGAGTACGATCATGGGAATCATATCTACTCGGTAGGCTCTGAGAACGGCATTATCGTCTAGCGAAGCAATCTCAAAACCCTGAGTTCTAACATTCGCCTTCGTGACCTCCACTGAATCGCTCGACACTCCAAGCACCACGTATCCTCTGGCTTTGGCTTGCACAGCTACCTGATTCCAAAAAGGAAGCTGGCTAAGGCAAGTTCCGCATCGTGAAGAGAAAAAGTACAGTAAGTGTTTCCTTCTGCCATCATACACCACCGTCGCTCGTTTTCCTTTTAGATCAATGACGTCAAATGGCGGTAAGAGGTCTCCTGCCTGCGCGCCTCCCCCCGTCAAGCCTCCCGCGAATCTTTGAAGGTCCGCTTTAAGCTTAGTATTCTCGGCCTGGAGTTTAGAAGTGTACCGTACTCCCGCCGCAATAAAGACCAAACCGATTACGACCGAAACAGTCAAAAACGCGTTAGCAGCTTGAAGGTTCCTAACTCTCTTACCGTCGCAAGACTCGCTCATCTGTATCAACGTTCAATCATCAAAGCCATTAGGCGACTCTGTTGTCGATCGGGAATCCAGTTCCTCGTTATGATGTAACATCCATCCGGTCTGCAACGAGTTCTTTCTTGAGTGTAGTCGTAGTACAGGAGACCCGGCCGGCCAGTCCAACCGTCGGTACAGTTGCACTCGCCACCACCACCTGAGCCGCCGCCGTCTACTGGTGGCATGTCGGCTATGTCGCTCGGATGAGTCGTTCTGACCGCCCAAGCGCTTCCCAGTGTCATAGTCGCCGTTAGTAAAAACAGAGAGATCGCAAGTCGAATATTTTTCATCTGAGGTTCCTTCCATGGGTGGAATTGTGGGCGTCGATCAGTTTCACCACTTGGGCGAACATATACGCCGACTCTTTTCAGAAGTCAATAGCTAATTTTCTTGCTAATTCGAAGCGACAAAGGGATGTTCGAAAGCTGGGGTCAGGCCTGCTGGTATGACCCCTTTGTCGAAGACGTTCCTTGCAGAACGGTGAGCAGTTGCTGAGAGAAACCTGATGCGTGGGACTTTGGATAAGACTCTACTCACCCCGCATGCATCAGGGCGTTGCGCATGGCGGCAGCGGATTGCCAGCGATTTGCCGGGTCTTTCTGAAGCGCGCGTTCGATGACTTCGGCCACGCGCTCAGGGACATCCGGTGCGCGCTGGCGGAGAGGAATTATCTGGCCTTCAAAGATCGCCCGGACTGTGCCGGCCATGTCTCCCCGGGGCCCGAGATCCAGGGCAGTATCGCCGGCCAACAGACTGTAGGCAGTCATGCCGAGCGCGTAAATGTCTGAGGTAGGACGAACGTTGCGGAAGTCTTTGATCTGTTCCGGAGGCATGTATGCAAACGTCCCGGCCATATCACCGGCCATCGTGATTCCGCTCATCCCGGATTGGGTGAAGCTTTTCGCCAGTCCGAAATCCGTCAACTTGGCGACTACGTTGGGCGCGGTGCCGCTGATCAAAATATTCGACTCTTTGATGTCGCGATGGATGTAGCCTTTATCATGCGCATAGGCGAGTCCATCGAGGGCCTGGCTCGCGATGTCAATCGCCTGGGCGTAGGGCAGACGGCCTCCCTGGGCATCGGCCAGCCGCGCGGCGTCTGAACCTTCGACAAATTCGCTCACGAGATAGACGGCGCCGTTGTTGGTGCCGCTCTCGAGAAAACGAACTATGTTCGGGTGATCCAGCGCGGCCGCAACTTCGATCTCGCGCATGAACCGTTTGAGCGCCTGGTCGGTCACCGCCACTTCGGGTAGCAGAGTTTTGATCGCAACTGAACGGCCTGTCTTTTCGCTGCGCGCCAGCGTCACGCACCCCATGCCGCCGCGCCCAAGGACCCTGATGAATTCATAGCCGGGAACGGGCGATGGTTGGCGCTTGAGCTCTTCGCGGCAGTCTTCGCAAAGAAAAGTGAACTTCTCGTTGGCCGCAGTGGCTTCGGTTTGCTCGCGCCGGCCGCAATTGGCGCACTCGACGAAAACAATCGAAGGGCGTTGCAGCGTGGGCGCTTCGGCCGCCCCCGCGACGGTGACTGGTTGCTCGACGGCGACATCGACCTCCAGCACAGTCTGCCCGCCCTGGATCTTATCGCCGCTGCGCAAAAAAGCCTCGGGCACTCGCTGTCCGTTAACAAACGTGCCGTTGGTCGAACCCAGGTCGCGCAGAAAGCAGCGCGGCGGGGCAATCTCCAGGAGGCAATGATGACGGGAAAAGAACCTGTCTTCGGGCAGGTAAAGATGAGCGCTTTCGCTCCTGCCGATCAGAAAAGTGTCATGCTGCTCGAAGGTAAATTCGCGCCCGGTGTAAGGCCCAGCCAAGACTCTTAGTGTGACACGCATTGGGAGAGCATCATTTACTGATTTCAAGATCGTCAAAAGCCACTTCGCCGGCGTCGCTGGTGTAGAGTCCCACGCGCCCGTTCTTATAGTTTTCCGTGTCGGTGATCGTGGTAACGAATTGTCCGTTGATATAAAAGTCGAGCTTGGTCTCGCGGATTCTGACTTCGAGCTGATTCGGACTGGTGCCGGAGCGAATCGCGCTCGAAGACGTCCAATCGCCGATGATGGTTTCGTTGCCGCCTTTGTGCAGGACTATTTTGTACCTGGGAGTGTCGCCGTTGTTGATCAGGAAGGCGTAGTCCTCGAGATTGCCGGTCTTCTTCTCGCCGTGGACGACTAAACCATAGCCCGTAACCGGAGGATCTCCGTCTACGCTGCGCAGGCCGACGCGCACCGTGGCATTTTCGGTCTTGTACTCAGGCTTGTCCGGTCCATATATCACTATGTAGCGGCCTTTGGCGGCGTGCATGTGATACTCCTCGTCCTTGTACCAGATGTTTCCGTACTCCGACGGTCCAGTGCCCCAGCTCTGCGTGGAAAAATCGTCGGTGAAGGTAGTCAGATCCGAACGCGTGTTCGCGTTGGTGTTCGTATTAGCATTGACGTTTCGATTCGCCGGGCGGTTGTTGTTAATCCCGCCATTGCGGTTGTTTTCGTTGGCTACGCTGGCGATTCCCAATATCAGGATGACGACGCCAATGCCCATAAGCACCAGTATTGCTGCGATGCCCAACAGCCAGGGCCAAACGCTGCGCTTCTGTGCCTGGACCGGCGGCATCGGCGACCAGGATGGCGGCGGGGTCGGCGGCGGCGGCTGACCGGGGTTGTACGCGATGGTCGGTTGAGGAGTGGTCTCGCGCGGCTGTGGATATTGCACAGTGGCGCTCGGATCAAAAGAGGATGGCGCGCCCGCGCTCTGAAGCGGCGAGCCATCATCGAGACAAAAGCTCAGGGCATCGTCAGTATAAGTGCGATTACATTGCGGGCAGCGCTTCATTTGGTCGAGCCTCGTTTCCTGATTGTTACAGAAGCGCTCGCGATCGGCGAGCGGTCAAGCGTCTCAAAGGGATTTCAGTGTTTCCAGAAATCGCGGGAAGTCTATACGAGAAAGCGAAGGTCACTCAAGTCGAATTGCTCAGAGTGCCGATGCGGTTTGAAAAATGTATCGATGTTTTCTATTCCTGCAGTCGTCTTCAGACGGCTGGCCCGAAGGGTTCATAGACCAGCGCTCTTAGCGTTGGGTTCAACCGCACACGTTGAACGTTAGCGCGCTTCCAGCGTGCTTTCCCTCAACAGCTTTAGCATCACGGCTAAAGCCTTAATCCAGGCAGGCAAATAGATTGGAAGTGTGGGGCGAGAGTATCTAACGTGAATCACGCGCAGGATGCGCGTGCCACCCTACAGCGTCCGTCCGCAACGGCCACAGAATCTGGTTCCCGAAGGGTAGCTGGTGCGGCACTGCGGACAAATGACTTCGACAGGGCGCGGCGCGGTCCAGGCGATGGCCGCGCCGCCCAACGAAGCACCGCAGCGACCGCAGAATTTTGTGCCCGCCGGTTGATCCATTCCGCAGCGCGTGCAACGGATTCGGCCCAGCGCTCCACCCAGGCTGGGCTGGTTCAAGCTGGGCGAGCCCTTGGCCGACGGCGTTGGCGTCTGATGGATTTCTCCTTCATGCATGATGGCCGCAAAAGTAGTATTGCCACAGCGACCACAAAACCTGGCGCCGGCGGCAAAGCGCGAGCCACATTTAGTGCAGGCAACGATGCCCGGCGTGCTTGCCGGTTGTCCGGAAGCAGGGCCGAGGCTTCCACCCTGTGACGGTGACAGGCCGCTCGAGGCCGCCGACCTGAATTGAGCTTGAATAATTTGCTCTTCGGCATCGGGGCGTATTTCGATTATACGTTCGTCGTCTTCATCACCCCCATGGGCCACGCGCAGCACGTGCTTTCCCGGCGGGATTGATTTCAGGATGACCCGGCCAGAGCGCCCGATGCTGCCGTGACGCTCATCATCAACGTAAACCTCTGCGCCGGTGGGCGCCATGACTACCAGACGAGATTCGCCTTCCTCTTCGTCAATGGCCGAAGCGCCACCCGCCGCCTTATCGAATTCCTTGAACCAGTCGACCACAGTGCTGGGCCGCGCGTCAGCTTCTTTCTGCAGCGCGTGCATTACTGCCTGCTCAACCGGCGCCGGAATCTCTGAACGCAAGGTACTGAGCGGCGGAGTTTCCTGTGTTAGCTTCTGCGCAAAGATCTGCATGATGTCGCCGGTAAATGGCGGACGCCCGCCGAGCATGTGATATGCCATCGCCCCCAGGGCGTAAACATCCGCGCGCGCGTCCAAAGCTGAACCCGACTGCATCTGTTCCGGTGCCATGTACTCAGGTGTGCCGAGGATGCCGCGCGAGGCCGGGCCACTGCCGGAGGTCAAACCGGACTGATTCTGACTAATGATCTTGGCCAGACCAAAGTCACCGACCTTGACGAGATCGTCGCCTGAGATGCTGCCGTCCTTCTTCTTTTTCTGCACGATGAAAACGTTGGCCGGCTTCAAGTCCCGATGCAGGATGCCTTCATCGTGCGCCGCCTCGACGCCGGCGCTAATCTGTCGCAGCAGAGTGAGGGCTCGTTGCACCGTTACGGTGCCCTCGCGCCGCAGGAGTTGCCAGAGCGATTCGCCTTCGACGTATTCCATCACCAGAAAGAACACGCCTTCCTCGCTCTTGCCAAAATCGGTGACGGCGATAACGTTCGGATGTTGAATCGAAGCGGCGGTGCGGGCCTCGCGCTCGAAGCGCGCAATGGCTTCGCCTTCCTGCAGGTCTTCGTCTGAGAGCACATCGGGCCGAATGGTTTTCACGGCCACGCGTCGCACCAGCAAATTCTCGTCGCGCGCCAGATACACCTGGCCCATCGCCCCGCGACCCAGACGTTTCTCGAGCCGGTAGCGCCCGTGCAAGAGCGACGTGCCCGGCAGCGTATGCTTTGTCTTGGACTGATCGTCGGGACAGACGAGGGTCTCGTCTTCATAGCAGCGTTCACATCGTGGGCATTCGCGCATTTGCTTTAACTCTTGACCCTCGGCTCTTTGCTCTTAAGAATCGCAAGGATAAGGTGTTGCCGCGACGCGGTCAATTGAATAATGGTATGGCTTTGCCATTTCGACGCGCGGCAAGTCTTTGACTTGCCGCGGACGTTATCTACCTCGATCGAGCGGTCTTAGACCGCTTGAACAATTGGGTAAGTCGCTTTCGGCAAGTCAAAGACTTGCCGCGCATCAGCAGGCACAGCCACATTGAGAGGCAGGCTTCTGACACTTTGCGAGCGGCAATAAATGCTTTGACTTGATGGGCCAAGTGGCCCATAATTCCCTCCCCTTTGGCCCATGGGGCAGGGCCGAGTCAATCAGGACTCGGAAAAATGCGGGCGCGATGCCCGCGTTTGTGTCTGTGGCGCAAGCTAACTTGCGCGGTTTTCGGCGAACACGCTCACTCCCGAGCGACGCAAGTTAACAACTTGCGCTACATGGAGGAACCAGATGCGATCGATTTGGAAAGGCCACATACGTTTCCTGCTGGTTGCGATTCCGGTGCGCGTCTATAACGCCATCGAAGCATCCGAGAAAATTCAGTTCAATCAATTGCACCGCGAAGACTTTGGTCCCATCGGTTACGACAAGAAGTGCAAAAAGTGCGGCCAGATCGTCGCCAACGACGAGATCACCAAGGGCTATCAGTACGAACCGGACCGCTATGCTCTGGTCGAACCGGAAGAGATCGCGAAAGTCAAAATCAAAACTACCAAGGCCGTAGACATCATGGGCTTTGTCGACGCCGTAGAAATTCCCACGACGTTCTTTGACGCTCCTTATTATCTGGGACCCGATGGCCCGGTGGCTGAGAAACCGTACGCGCTGCTGCGACAGGTGCTGAAAGATACCGGCAAGGTCGGCCTGGCAAAAGTTGTGCTGCGCGATCGCGAAGATCTGGTCGCGGTCTTCCCTCTGGAAGACGGCATCGTGTTGCAGAAGCTGCGCTACCCGGCTGAAGTGCGTAAGGTCCAGGACGTGCCGGAAATCGATAGCGCGCAGAAAATCGACAAGAAGGAACTGACGCTGGCGACCAGTCTGGTCGAGCAGATGATCACTTCTTTTGCCGACATCGACACGGTCGATCACTATCACGAAGCCTTGCGCAAATTGATCGATTCAAAGATTAAGGGCAAGAAAGTGACCGAGTTCGAGAAGATCGAAGAGGTTCCGCGCCTGGACATCATGACGGCGCTGAAAAAGAGCTTGCAGGCGTCTACTCGCAAACCTATGGTCAAGGCCGCGACCGCAACCAAGAAAAAAGCCGCGCTCACTTTGGTCAAGGCGAAACCCGCAGCGCGGAAGCGGAAGGTTGGATAAGTTTTTCTCCTTTGCGTCTTTGCGCCTTGGCGTGAAACTCACTCTGACCAATTGCTCACGCAAAGACGCAAAGATACTCACACCGGCCGCACCGCCTTCTGAAAAGCTTTCACTCCTAAAGTATTTAGTACTTCGCCGCGCCGCACCCATCCACGCCGCGCAATACCAACTCCATACTTCACGTTATCCAGCGCGCCGGTGGAATGCGCGTCCGTTGAGACTACGAATTTGATTTTTCGCTCGCGGGCTTTGCGCAGCCAGCGCGGCTCCATATCCAAACGGTAAGGATCGCCATTGATCTCAATCGCCGCGCGTGACTCCGCGATCACATCCAGAATCTCTTCGACGCGGCATTCGAACGGCGGCCGCTCTTGAATCCGACGCCCCAGCGCGTGTCCCCAAATTTTGAATACCGGTTGCCGCATTGCCGTCACGATGCGACGAGTCATCTGGTCTTCGTTCATCTTGTAACGCGAGTGAATACTGGCCACTATGACGTCGAACTGCTCCAGGATCCAATCCGGATAGTCCAACGAACCGTCCTTGAGAATGTCAGATTCGGTGCCTTTCAGTATTTTGATTTTAGTTTGTTCCTGGACCTGTTCGATCTCTTCCCACTGTCTTTGCAGGCGATCGATTTTGACACCCCCGGCATAGAAGGCCGTCGGTGAATGGTCTGTAATCGTGATGTACTTCATCCCCATCGCCTCCGCCGCAGAAACCATCTGCGCGACGCTGTGCTTGCCGTCTGAGAAAGTCGTGTGGCAATGCACCATCCCACGAATGTCGTCCGTAGTGATTAGATCTTCCGGCAGCATACCTTTCGACGCGGCTTCGATCTCGCCTTCGTCTTCGCGCAACTCGGGTGGCACATACTGCATTCCGAGGCGGTTGTAGATTTCCGATTCAGACTTTGTGCGAATGACTGCCCCGGCTTTGTTTCCGGCGGGACCTCGCGTGAGGTTCTCAACGCCGCGCGCGGTCAACCTGAGCTTTTGCTTAGCCGCGACCTGCTCGAGTTTTTTCAAATGCGCTTCTGAGCCCGTGGCTTGAAGAAGCACCGCGGGAAACTCTTCCGGCTTGACTGCGAACAGAGTCGCTTTGAAGCCCTCGCTTAGAATGGCCGAGCAGTATTGCGGCGTTCGTTCTTCGACCCGCATGACCAGCGGAAACCCGACGAACCTATCGATGAGTTTGTTTGGCGTTTTCGCGCTCGCGACCACAATTATCTCTGAAACTGTCTCTTTGCTGCGCCGCAATGAACCGGCGAATTCTCCTTCCACAAATCCCGGTGCGGTTCGCAGATATTCCAGAATGCGCTCGCCGGCTCGCCGGGCGTGGTGCAGGTGAATGCGCCGTTCCTGGTTCTTGTGTCCAGCGATCGCGTCCAGGAGTTTCTTCTCAGTCTTCGCGCCAAAGCCTTTTACATCGCGTACCTTTCCGGCTGCGGCTGCGGCCTTTAACTGTTTGAGGGTAGTAATGCCGAGCGCGTCGTGAAGCTGAGCGATCTTTTTTACCGTCAGTCCGGGAACGTTGGCCAGCTCGATTACTCCGGGCGGCAACTCTGCCCGCAGTTTACTCAGGAATGATGATTCGCCGCTGGTGTAAAGTTCCTCGATCTGTTTGGCCAGCGCATGTCCAATTCCCTTCACAAACGTCAGACGGTTTTCCTTTATTAGCTTGCCGACGTCTTCGCTCAACTCGGCAACTGCGCGCGCGCCGTTACGGTAGGCGCGCGCCTTAAAGTACTCTCCGCCTTTCAACTCCAGCAGGGTTCCAATCTCTTGCAGCGCCGCGGCGATTGCGAACTTGTCCATGACTGATCTTCTCTTCGCCCATCTCCCAAATAGGAGAAGGGTCGGGGATGAAAGCGTTGTAGAACCCTCTACAAACAGAGGGGGGAGTTCAACTTTGACAATTACCTGCTTGCTTCGTAAGTCATTTATGGCATGCAGAGTGCCTTATTACAAATGTAAGCAACGGTGGTCAATCCAGTGAAGGAAATGGAGCTTTCCGTGAGGATTCTGTAAGAATGGCGAACGAACTGCGCACCGAAGTCGAACAGGTCAAACAACAGGAGGACGTTCAGCGCGCGCTGAAGCAGACTAGCACCGTCAAGCCTGAAGAAAAGCCGGAGGCGGAGACCAAAGATAAGTTACTGCTTGGCACGCACGTCATTTTGCTTTTGGCGCTCGCCGTCGTGCACCTGGTTTTGCAAATCAAGTTCTTCGGCTTTGCCGCCAGGTTCATTCCGCTAATTCAAAAGATCAATCTCAGTGTGATGGCGGTGATTTTGCTTCTGGCTGTTGCCAAGGTCGTTGACGTCTATGTGATTGGACGCATCGACAGTGCTGTTTCGCGATACAACCTTCAAAGGGTCGCAAAGCTGGCGCTGGGCTTGGCGCTCGCCTTAATTGTGATCTCAATTCTTTTTCAGAATTGGTATACGACTGTGCTATCCGTGGGACTGATTTCGCTGGTCGTGGGATTGGCCGTGCAAACGCCGATGACCAGCTTCCTCGGTTGGATCTATATCCTGGCGCGCGCGCCTTATCGCGTAGGAGATAGAATCAAGATCGGCGACGCCACCGGCGATGTAATCGACGTCAGCTATCTGGATACTACGCTATGGGAATTTGGCGGTGATTTTCTATCCACGGATCATCCGTCGGGGCGAGTGATCAAATTTCCGAATTCAAAAATACTCAGCTCGACTGTCTATAACTATACCTGGCCGCTATTTCCCTATATTTGGAACGAGATCAAATTCAGCGTCGCTTACGAGAGCGATTTGGAATTTGTCGCCGAGACTATGCAACGCGTCGCTGAAGAAGAAGTCGGAGAGCGGATGATGAAACAAGTTAGCGTTTATCGCGAACTGCTGGCGCAGACGCCGGTCGACGAACTACAAGTGCGCGCACATCCGGCCGTCCTCTTCCGGGTCAATGTAAATACCTGGCTGGACGCAATCGTTCGCTATCTGGTTCACCCGAAGGAAGCCGGCCGGGTCAAGACCCGCTTGATCAAGAAGCTGCTCGCGGAGCTGAATGCGGCCCCTGATCGTGTTCTCTTCCCGAAAGGAAACGCAAGATAGTAATCCAGTCCCTTTCTTAACTCCCTTCTCCCGGGGAGAGGAGAAAAGAAAAATGTTACTTAAGCCATGGTGGACTCAAGTTTGAAGTGCAACGCACATAGACAATACGAATGGCAGTGGCACCGCGAAGCGGTGATGTCCCAAAGCCCAGGGTTGCTTCAACCCTGGGGAGCAAATGTAGATCGTTATCAACCCGGAACGGGTTGCGCCAGTTGGACGCAACCGCGTTGCGGTTGAATGGACTTTTTGGCTCTGTAACCCAGGGTAGCCGCAGCGGCAACCCCTGGGCTCTGTGACCTAACCGCTTTGCGGTTTTTGTTGCACTTGGAATTTGAATTCACGCATATTTTCGAGGAAAACTAAATGAAAGATCTGTTTCGCAAATTTGCTCAGGCGGCATCACAAGCGGTTGGTTCGTCCTGGGCATTCATCCTGGCAGTGCTGATCATTTTGGTATGGGCCATCACCGGACCCATGTTTCATTACTCTGACACCTGGCAACTGGTCATTAATACCGGCACGACGATTATTACCTTCCTGATGGTCTTTCTGATTCAGAACACACAGAACCGCGACGCGAAGGCCATTCACCTGAAACTCGATGAATTGATCAGAGGAGTAAAAGGCGCGCGAACCCATCTGGTCGAACTGGAAGAGCTGTCCGACGAAGAGCTCGAGCGCTTGCAGGAGCAGTTCAAGCGATTGCGGGGGAAGGAGCCTAAAGATAGACGTAGCACGGATGAACTCGTGACCTCAGATGAGTAGTCAAAGGGAAGACCGAATCGACGCCCCCTCACCCCATTGAACAGCAACATGTATTACCGAGGTAATGAATAATCTTGCGTAACATTTTGAAAAAGAGATTATGACTCGAATCGATAAGCTCTGCGCGAAAGGCATCCGTCGAATCGGAAAGCCAAAACGCGGCTTTCGTTATCAAAAAGGCGACGGGCGAAAACCCAGCCGCGAGGACCTGTCAAGGATTGAGGCGCTAAAAATCCCGCCGGCCTGGGAAGACGTCTGCATCAACTCCAGCGCTGCCGGCGCCGTACAGGCCGTCGGCAGGGACGCTGCCGGTCGTTGGCAATACCTTTATCACGACAGACACGTCCGGCATCAGGAAAAGAAGAAGTTCCAACGTTTGATCGAGTTCGCCGAAAGCTTGCCCCGCATGCGCAAGACAGTCGCCGCGCACCTCCGTCTGAAAGGACTTTCCAGAGAGCGGGTCATGGCTGCCATCCTGAGAATTCTATCGCAGAGTTTTATCCGCCCCGGCAGTGAAATCTACGCTACCGAAAACGGTAGTTACGGAATTGCCACGTTGCGGCCAAAGCACATCAAGGTGAAAGGCGACCTGGTGATCTTTGATTTTCCGGGAAAGTCCGGCGTTCTTCATCACAGCGAGTTGCGCGACCGAACCGTGGCCCGCGTCGTCAGAGAGCTTTTGAAACAACCCGCTCGCGACGTGTTCAAGTACGCAAACGGCGATGGCATATTCGTCGATGTTAAGCGCCGGCACATCAATGCCTATATCAGAGAGGTTCTGGGACGGAGTTTTAGTGCTAAAGACTTTCGCACCTGGGCCGGGACGCTGATTTGTGCGTGTGCGCTGGCGCGCGCACAGGAGGATGTTGACGGAAAAAACCCGCTGCGGAAACGGCAATTAGTGGCGGCGGTCAAAGAAACCGCGGAAGCGCTCGGGAACACGCCGGCTGTTTGTCGCAGCGCGTATATCTGCCCGCTAATCATGAACAGCTTTGAAAAGGGCCAGGTAATCGATCGGCATTTCGTCAGTGTCGAAGAACTAATGAGTTATCGGGGAGTCAGTCTGCATCCGGCAGAAAGATCGCTGTTACGCTTTATGAAACGGCAAAACCAGAAGTAAGACGAGTTCGACGCGAAGATCGATTCCGGCTTTGACGAGCATTGGTCATCGTGTTAGCTTCTATGAGTTTTACGAGCGCATGCCAGGAAGGATCATAGTTAAGCAATGAAGCAAATGTTTTTGAAAACGAAAGTCGCTCTCGCGCTCGGTGTGATTGCGATCTTTCTAACTGCTACTGCGTTTGCCCGCAGCGGACCACAGGACTTTATTCTGCACAACCAAACGGGCGTTGAGATCAATTCGCTTTACGTTTCACCCCATAGCTCGAATGATTGGGAAGAAGACATTCTCGGCCAGGACACTCTTGCCAGTGGCGAGAGTCTCAAGATCACGTTTGATGATCGCGACAAGCATGTGCATTGGGATCTGAAGGTCACGGACCATGAGGGCAACAGCCTGGAGTGGGACGACCTGAACCTGATCGAGATTTCCGAGGTCACGCTGCACTGGGATGCAAAGGCCGGCAAAGGCTGGGCCGACATAAAATAAAATGGAGCGCGGACATCCTGGTCCGCAATGAGCGCGCAGCCCGAATAATTCGCTCCGTCTGTATTTCTCCCCAAACATTGCACAACTGCCTGTGGCTCTTCGGCCGTGGGCAGTTGTGTGTTTAGCCTGGGAGCTGAACATTCTGTCAGCAATGCGCGGGCTGCGCGATTATGGTGCTAATCAGATTATGACCCTACGGATCCAGCTACCGCTCTTAAGTTTCGTCAATTGCAAAACCGATAAGATCAAACCTAAACGCAGAGGACGCTGAGGTCTCCGCAAAGGTACGCAGAGGAAAACTTCGCGTCCTCTGCGGAATCCTTGCGTTCCTTTGCGTTAAATTCCTTTCTCTTCTCGGAGGCATTCACGGTTTGGTTACTACCGGGATACTGACGATGATAAACTGCCCGCCATCATCGGAGGCCGTCACATGAATCGATCTGGAAGATCAGACTTCCTTCTCGCCATTTTTTCAATCGTTCTTCTGACAACCACGGCAGTCGCTCAATACAATCCGGAATCATTCTCTGCCATGAAGTGGCGTCTGGTTGGTCCGCATCGCGCGGGACGAGTCACCGCCGTTGCGGGAATTCCGGGCAAGCCGGCGATCTATTACTTTGGTACGCCGGGCGGCGGCGTGTGGAAGACGACGGATGGCGGTCGTGTCTGGAAGCCAATTTTCGACGACATGCACGTCGCGTCAATTGGCGCACTGGCGTTGGCGCCTTCGAACCCCGACATCATTTACGTTGGCACTGGCGAAGAGACGGAAGGCAACGGCGTCTACAAATCGGCCGACGGCGGCAAGACCTGGACGAATGTTGGCCTGCGAAACACGCATCACGTCTCTTCGATCATTATCGATCCTGGGAATCCGGACGTCGTGCTTGCCGCCAGTCTTGATTTCCTTACGCCCGGCCGGGAGCGAGGAATATTTAGAACCACAGACGGCGGAAGGACATGGAACAACGTCCTTCTTAAGGATGACAACACTGCTGTCGTCGACATGTGCGCGGCGCCTGACGACGCACGTATAGTCTACGCTGCAACGAACACCTTCCAGCTCGATCCAATCAACCGGCGAGTCATCGCGAGCGACGCGCGAATCTACAAGTCGATCGATGAAGGCATAACCTGGCAACCGTTGAGCGGCACGGGCTTGCCTGAGGCAGGTCGCGGTCGGATCGGTGTAGCCGTGGCGCCGCGCAGCGGCGGCCAGCGCGTCTATGCGATTATGAACCCGGGATTTTTCCGCTCGGACGACGGTGGCCTGACGTGGCGACGCAGCACCACCGATCCGCGAATTCTGGGCAATGGCTTTTTCGGCCGGACCTTTGTCGATCCAAAGAATGCCGACGTGGTCTATGTGATGCAGACGTCGATGTATCGCTCAGCCGACGGCGGCAAAACCTTCGAGTCTTTCAAGGGCGGACCCAGCGGCGAGGACCAGCATGTGCTCTGGATTGCTCCGGACGATCCGCAGCGAATGTTTCTTGGTTCAGATCAGGGCGCGATTATCAGCCTGGACGGCGGCCATACCTGGACCGAATGGTTTAATCAACCGACGGGACAGATGTATCACGTCGCCACCGACAACGAATTTCCCTATCGCCTCTATGCGTCGCAGCAGGACAGCGGATCGGTCGCCGTGCTCTCGCGCAGCGACTTTGGCATGATCACCTATCGCGATTGGCTTTCGACTGGTTCGTTCGAAAGCGGTTACATCGCTCCCGATCCGGTCAACCGGAATCTGGTTTACTCGGTCGGTTGGTACGGTTCGGTGCTGAGGATGGATCGCACCACGGGACAGATTGCGACGGTGTTCGCACCCGGCGCGAACTATCGCTACACTTGGGAGACGCCTCTGGTATTTTCGCCGCGCGATCCAAAGGCGCTCTATGTGGGAATGCAAAGCGTGCTGAGGACGACGGACGAAGGAAAGATCTGGCAGGAGATTAGTCCTGATTTGACGGAGAAAATACCGTCACCAAACAATCGGGGCGTAATTCAAACAATCACACCGTCGGCGGCGCAGTCGGGAGAGATCTGGGTGGGCACCAACAGTGGTTTCGTGCAACTGACCCGCGACAACGGCGCGACCTGGAATGATGTCACGCCGCCGGAGCTGCCCGCTCGCAGCAATATCACTTCGATCGAGGCTTCATCTGTCGATGCCGAGACTGCTTATGTGATCGCGGCGGCGGGCCGCGGCGACTCACATCCCTACATCTATCGCACACGTGACGCGGGCAAGACGTGGCAGAAGATCGTGACCGGCCTCCCTCAAAATGTGATCGCTCGCGTGGTCCGCGAGGATCCGGCGCGAAAGGGACTGCTCTACGCGGGAACCGAAACCGGTGTCTATCTTTCGTTCGATGGGGGCGACAGTTGGCAACCGATGCAATTCAATCTGCCCACCACATCCGTGCGCGATCTGAACGTGCATGGAAACGATTTGGTTGCGGCGACCTACGGACGGGGCCTCTGGATTCTGGATGACTTGTCACCCTTGCGACAGGTGAACGCAGAAGTTGGATCGGGCGGCGCACATCTGTTCAAGCCGGCTACGGCCATGCGCGTGCGCTGGGACAATCATCCGGACACGCCACTTTCTGCCGACGTGCCGGCCGGCGAGAACCCGCCGGACGGCGCCATCATCTACTACTATCTGAAGTCATCTCCCGCCAAAGAAATCACACTCGAGATTCGCGACGAACGCGGCCAGACCGTGCGCCAGTTTACGAGTAAGGCGCCCGCGCCGGATAACACCCCAAAGAATGTTCCCGATTATTGGTTTGCGCCGCCCGACGTCCTGTCAAAGAACTCGGGACTGAATCGCTTTGTTTGGGACCTGCAATGGCCGCACCCGGCGACTCTGCCTTACAGCTTTCGCGGCGTGCACCTGGATTACATCGAATACACGCTGCCGGACCATGCTATTGCCGGAAAGACGCCGCGTGATCAGCCTCCCGGGCCGCTGGTGGCGCCGGGTAAATATGAAATTGTGCTGACGGTTGACGGCAAGACTTATCGCCAGCCTCTGGTCGTAAACCTCGACCCGCGCGTGCGGGTCTCGTCCGCTGATCTGGAAGCGCAGGTCGATCTCGCCCGGATGATCGACGCATGGATGAATACCAGCTTTCGCTCTTATAACGACGTCGGAACGTTGCGCCTGGCTTTGGCTAAGGCTCGTAAGGCCTTCGACTCAAATCCGCAGGCAAAGGAAGTAAGCGAAGCCGCGTCGAGCCTGGATAGGGAACTGGGAGAAATTCAGGACGGCACCAACGCGGCTCCGGGTTTCGGTGCAGTAAATCGCGATTTAGCTCGATACGTGACGATGATTCAGAGCGGCGACATGCGTCCCGCAAAGTCAGCCGCCGACAGCGCCGGTCTCGCCTGCACCGCTCTGAAGAATGATCTGCTGCGATGGCGAATGATTAATGCCGAGCGGCTGCCGGCTTTCAATCAAATCTTGAAGCAAAACAAATTCGCGACGCTCGCAACAATGAAAGTTGAGAACGATTCCGTGTGTCCCAACTAATGGACACGATTGACAGGATTTACACGATTTACCAGAGCGAATCAGAAAAGCTTCGTTAGCCCGTCATTTTAATCTTGTGAATCATGTAAAGCTTGTCCTGTGACTGAAGATGAAAACTGTTGGCATCATCGGTGGCGTCGGACCAGAGTCAACGATTGAATACTATCGTTTGATTATTGCCGCGTATCGCGAACGGCAGTGTGGCCCGAGCGTCCCGCCCGATGGTCACGCGCAGGATGCGCGTGGCACGAGTAATCCGTCGATCATAATCAACAGCGTAGATGTGAACCGGCTGCTGGCCTGGATGAAGGCGGACAACCTGGCTGCCGTCACTGATTATCTGGTGGGCGAGTTGGAGCGGCTGGCGCGCGCCGGTGTCGATTTCGGAGTGATCGCTGCCAACACGCCGCATATTGTCTTTGACGAGCTGCAAAAGCGTTCGCCCATCCCGCTGCTCAGCATTGTCGAAGCAACGCGGAATGAGGCGCGGGCGCGCGGTATGAAGAGAGTCGGTTTGTTGGGCACTCGTTTCACTATGGAAGCGCGGTTCTATCCGGAAGTATTCGCCCGGGCGGACCTGACGATTGTCGTTCCTAATCCAGACGAGCAATCTTACATCCACGAAAAATATCTGGGAGAACTGCTCAACGACATCTTCAGCCCGGAAACGCGCGAGGGTTTACTGGCAATCGTGGATCGATTGAGAGAACGCGACGGTATCGAAGGCCTGATTCTGGGCGGGACAGAATTGCCTTTGATCCTGCGCGATGAGGAACACAACGGAGTTCCCTTCCTCGACACGACAAAAATTCACGTCCAAAGCATTGTCAACGAATTGCTGAAGACCGCTGAATAGACTCGCGAAAAACAAAATCCTGAGAACGGGGTTGACTTGAATATCGGTTTGTCGTAAAAGGCGAGTCAACCCCGGAGCCATTTTGCCGCGCGGCAACACCGCAGTGCTCAAATATAAGGAGACTCTTCCATGAGACACTTCAGATTACTCACTGTCATTGTCGGCTTGCTCTTTCTGCTTGTTTCCGCTGTTTCTGCCCAGGATGGACCGCCGAAAGCGGCCGTGCACGAAGTGACGGACACCTATTTCGGACAGAAGATCGTCGATCCCTATCGGTGGATGGAAGATTCGAAAAGTGCCGAGACCACGGCCTGGATGAAAGCTCAGGCTGATTACACCAGAGGCTATCTCGAGCGTCTGTCGATGCGCGCGGAATTGCTGAAACGTCTCGAAGCGCTAAGTGAGACCGGCGTCCGCGTATCGGGAGTTCAGCGCGCCGGCAACTTTTATTTTTATTACCGGCTGGCGCCGGGTGAAAATGACCGCAGACTTTACGTGCGCGAGGGCTTCAAAGGCGCGGAACGTTTGCTGATCGATCCCGATAAGCTTTCTTCCCCGGGTAAGCGTTACTCAATTGATACTTACAGTCCCTCTTTCGATGGCAAGTATGTCTCTTATACGGTGTCGCTGGGCGGCTCAGAAAACGGCGAAATGCGCGTGCTTGAAACCAGTACCGGTCGCGACCTGGGTGAGCGCATCGATCGCTGTCGCTTCGGCGCGGGCGCATGGCTGCCCGATGGGCGTTCATTTCTATACAATCGGCTGCAAAAGCTGTCCGAAGGAGCGCCGCCAACCGACCTCTACCAAAAGAGCCGCGTCTATCTGCACGTCCTGGGCGCAAATCCGGACGCGGACATAGTAGTCTTCGGTTATGAAGTAAATCCTAACATCAAGATGGAGCCGACGCCGCTCCCGTTTGCCTTTGTTCCGATTGGCTCGCAGTACGTCTTCGCCATAGTGAACTCCGGCGTGTCGCCCAATTCCGATTATTACGTAACGACCTTGGACAAAATTAGCCAAACGCCGATTCCCTGGCGCCGGATTGCTTCGCTTGACGATTGTATTGCGGGCCTGGACATCCATGGCGATGACTTGTATCTCAACACTTATAAGAATACGCCGCGCTTTAAAGTGATTCACATCAAACTGACTTCGCCTGACCTGGCAAAAGCGGAAACGGTTTTTCCCGCGAGCGAGGCCGTGGTTACCAATATAGGAACGGCCAGGGACGCGCTCTATGTGCAAACGCTCGACGGCGGAGTTGGCAAACTCTGGCGAGTGGATTACAAAGGCGGCGCACCGCAAGCGATCAAGTTGCCATACGACGGCACGGCCTTTATCGGCTGGACCGATCAGGAGAGTGACGGAGTCTTGTTTGGCTTGACCTCATGGACAAAGTCAGCGGCTTACCTCGCTTACAATCCCAAGACGCAAACGGCAACGGATACGACGCTCGTTCCGCCAATTCCGATTGACCTGTCGAGTATTGAAAGCACTTCAGTCAAAGTAAAGAGTTACGACGGCACGATGGTTCCGCTGGTGATTCTTTACAAACGAGGATTGAAGCGCGATGGCACGAACCCCACGCTACTCAACGGCTATGGAGCCTATGGCATCGTCAATACGGAACCGTTCTTTGCTTCGAATTTCTTGCCGTGGCTCGAGCGCGGCGGCGTGATAGCGCTGGCGGGCGTGCGCGGTGGGGGTGAATACGGCGAAGACTGGCACCTGGCCGGGAAACAAAAAACCAAACCGAATACCTGGAAAGACTTCATCGCCTGCGCTGAGTATCTCATTAACGAGAAATACACCAGCGCCGGGCATCTTGCCGGCCAGGGTGGAAGTGCCGGCGGCATTCTGATCGGAAACTCGATCGTCGACCGGCCGGATCTGTTCGGCGCGGCCATAGATCAGGTGGGTGACAATAATGCCTTGCGATTTGAAATCACCTCCAATGGCGTACCAAATATTCCGGAGTTCGGCTCCGTCAAAACTGAGGAAGGCTTCAAAGCTCTGCTGGCGATGGACGCTTACACCAAAGTGAAAGACGGGGTGAAATATCCGGCAGTCTTATTGACCACGGGCATTAACGATCCGCGCGTTGAACCCTGGATGTCCGCGAAAATGGCCGCGCGTCTGCAAGCGGCCACAACCAGCAACAGGCCTGTGCTCCTGCGGATTGACTATGACGCCGGTCATGGCTTCGGCTCCACCAAGCGTCAACGCAACGAGCAAGCCGCCGACATCTATGCTTTTCTGTTTCAGCAACTGGCATCCAACAAATAGTCGCGCCGTTCTAAGGTGAAACATCCACCGCCAGGTTCGCTCATCAAATTCCTGAAGCCCTACGATGGCGAGATTCGCGATCTTGCATTAGGGCTTCGCGCCCTGGTGCTCGAAGAGATTGGGCCGTGCTACGAAAACATCTATGACGCCTACAGCGCGGTGGCGATTGGTTACGGCACGAGCGATCGTTTGAGTGATGGCATCTTTCACATCGCGGTTTATTCAAAGCACGTCAATCTTGGTTTCAATGACGGAGCGTCGCTCGACGATCCGAAGGGAATTTTGCTGGGCAAGGGTAACCGAATCCGACATATTGCGATCAAGAATGCCGACGACCTGGCCCGGCCAGAGTTGCGCGCCTACATACGCCGCGCGCGAAAGCAAGCGCGGGCGGATGCGCGCAAGCTCGGCGGGCCAGCGCCGAAAAAACCTGAACGCGTGATTTCCACAGTGAAGGCGATTTATCCAAAGAAGCGCCGGCCAAAGTAAGTAGCATAGGCTTTAGTCTGTGAAGGTCGCGCCGGGAACTCACAGACTAAAGTCTGCGCCACTTGGGTGGGCCTTGAACATCGGAGTGAGTTGGCGGAGAATTGGCAACACCGACTGCTTGTCGCCAATTTAACAAACTCCGATCGAGGCAAACGATTGGATTAGATATTATGAACGCACTACTCATCTATCCGGAATTTCCTGATACGTTCTGGAGCTTTCGTCACGCCCTCAGATTTATCGCCAAGAAATCTGCCTTTCCGCCGCTCGGACTCCTGACGATTTCTTCGATGCTGCCGAGGCCCTGGAACCGGCGGCTGATTGACATGAACGTTCGTCCGCTCACGACCGCTGATCTAAAGTGGGCGGACGTCGTCTTTGCCAGCGCGATGTATGTTCAGAAGGAGTCGCTCAAAGAAGTCGTCCGTCTATGTAAGGCCCAGGGAAAAACAGTTGTCATGGGTGGCCCGTATGCTTCGATGGGGCTCAACGATGCGATTGAAGCCGATCACGTTTTCGTCGGCGAAGTCGAGACGACGTTTCCCACGTTCCTGGATGATTTTGAGCATGGCGAGGCGAAAGCGGTTTATCAGGCTGCAGAGCGACCGCCGCTCTCGTTAACGCCGATTCCGGATTTCGGGCTGGCCGAACTCTCGCAGTACAGCGACATGTCCGTGCAGTACTCGCGCGGCTGTCCATTCAATTGCGAGTTCTGCGACATCATAGAGATTTACGGCCGCGTTCCACGCACAAAGAGCAATCAACAAATTCTCGCCGAACTCGACACGCTGCTGCGTATTGGCTGGCGTGGTGAGGTCTTCATCGTTGACGACAATTTTATCGGCAACAAGAAAAACGTCCGGCTGCTGATGCCGGAGTTGGCCGAATGGTCTGCGCGCAACAAGTATCCCTTCGCATTTACTACGGAAGCGAGCGTGAACCTTGCTGACGACGATGAATTGCTGGCGCAGATGCAAACGGCTGGTTTCAGGCAAGTTTTTATCGGCATCGAAACACCAGTTGTGGAAAGTTTGATAGAGGCACAGAAGGGTCAGAACACTCGCCGCGATCTCATAGACTCGGTAAGAAAAGTGCAGAGTTACGGGATGGAGGTGCTGGCCGGCTTCATCGTCGGCTTCGATAATGACCCGGATGACATCTTCGAGCGGCAGATCAACTTCATTCGTGAAAGCGCGATCCCGGTCGCGATGGTCGGCTTGCTGGCTGCAATTCCCGACACGCAACTCTGGCGGCGACTGGAGCGCGAAGGGCGGCTCATGGGAGTTGAGCACACTGGAAGCAACACGGATTGCGTGCTCAACTTTGTCCCGAAGATGGACGCCAATCGCTTAATTGAAGGTTACAAATCAATCCTCCGAAATATCTACAATCCCCGCGAGTATTACGAGCGTTCACTCGACAGCCTGGGCTGGGTCATGCGTGATGGTGTGCCGCAGATTGGCGAAGGAGGACTGAAGCGAGAAGACATCATCGCCTTCGCTCGCATCGTCTTTGCGCTGGGTGTGCGCGACAGGTCACGTGGAGAGTTCTGGCGCTTCATGAGACGCGTTGTCTCCGAGCACCGGGACAAGATTGACGATGGTTTGATGCTGGCGGCCCTTGGCTACCATTTTCGGAAACTGACGGAAGTTTATTGTAATTAAAGAATGAAACGGCCAGGGCGCGTTCTTTAACTTTTACTTTTTCCGTTTCGCGCCGGGCGCGTCAATGCCGTCAGCGGCGTCGCCGGCCAACTGGACACTTTCTATTTTGGATCGGTGGGTGGCGGCGTTTGGAAATCGATGAACTCCAGGCGGACGTGGACGCCCGTGTTCGACGCCAACAACTTCGCGTCAATTGGGGCGATCGGTGTTGCTTCTTCGAACCCGAAGCTTGTCTACGTGGGTACCGGCGAAGCCGACATGCGCGACTCGATCCAGTTTGGCGACGGCATCTGCAAATCAATCTGACGCGCGCGAATCTGCCAGGCTAGGTACATTGGAAAACGCCCCGGCCGTTGTCTACACAGCTGTTACTGCAACATTGGCTATTGGCAGTACAGGTGGTGCCGTTGGCTCCACAGGTCGCCGCCGCGGCCGCCGTCGGTGCCACGATAGAACTGACCAGGGGCATGGTCACTGCCGCCGCAATCCCCAGCCGTTTCACCAGAACTCGCCTCGACATCCATTCCATTCTTGCGGGTCTTACAGATGGCTCCTGCAGAAGACGAGATTTTCTTAATTGCTCTAAGGCGAACCAAACAACTTCGTCCGCAACCGGAACGTTCATTTTATCCGCCAGCAGTTGAGCCATCTCCGCGATCGTTGTCGTCCCATCGCAATGGGCCCAGATCATTGCGGCTGTCGGATTAAGACAGTGAGCATGGTCGCTGTTTCGGTCATAGACAAGCATGTCGCCGGCGACCTCTCGAGTGACCAATTGACCCTTGCGAGCCCTGGGTAGTCGCTGATGAGTTCTCTTCATTCGCAAAGCTCCTTCTCTTCCAATCGGGAGGACAACTATTCGGGAGTTAATAGCGGATACAGCTATTTCGGTAGGACAGTGCGTTTGAATCTTGATGCCGGCATCCAGGGAAGTCAACTGGCACCTAACGCTCCTCGCTGATCATTCCTCGGAAGTGCAAGAGGAAATTCACAGCGCGCAAGAAGCAGTTACCAAGCTGAAATGGTAATCGAGGTATATCATTGAATGGGCCGTTCAGGTCGATCGTTGCTTCAACCGGGCTGGGCCAGTGGCATCGTATTCGTTTCAGCGAGTGAATCGGACGACGCCATGCCCTGGTCATTGGAGATTTGTGCCTTTCATATATCGAGCGAACCTCCCACTCCTTCAGAACAGATGGTAGCAACCAACTGGGCAGTTGTTTGGCGCATGCTGTTGCCGGAACGCCGTTCATGTCGGCCTTCAGGAGATGCTGCGCGAGTGCGAGAGTACAGGCGACCCAGTCTCTGGTTCGCTGATTAGTTCCCAGGCATAAATCCCAATCAAAGGCCGGAACCCGTGCTTCCAACGCAACTGATACGTCGCACAGCCACAAAGGACGCCACGCTCCTTCGCGCAGGAAGTGAAAACATAACAGGCGCAGATGGTCTTCCGGCCCCAGTGTTCGCACGGTCATGCCGTCAATCCCCGGGCACTGAGAGCGCGCGTACAATTCATCCCAGAGCTGGTTGCCAAACCTGGCAAAACCCTTATGCAAGTCTACGCGATATTTCTTGCCCGTCTCAGTATTGAGCAACGCCTTTGCGGTCAGATATTGATCCGGATGAACACACAGATCAATATCTCCATACGGTCGCAACCCGGGCTCAACATACAGTCGCGCGATGGCCCAGCCTTTAACCAAAACCGGCTCGACTCTATGTGACCGGAACAGTCCGACAACTTCCTGGATCTCGCGCTCATGAAGGGCAGCTTGCAGAGCATGGAGACGGTGGGCTTCCCTTAGTTGCAAAGCTGCGGGAGTGGTCCGCAACTCCGAGTTACTAACCGGCCGCCAACCCAGAGCGCCGGCTCCTGTTTCGAGGAGTGTGGGAGTCACGTCCGCGAGCTGCTCGGCAGAGATCTCAAGCTTAGGGGGAACCCGCCGCCAAGCGCCAGCCAGTACCAGGGCGATTAGTCTGCTATTATTGTGCAACCGACTCAAAGTATTTTCGGCGTTTACGGAATCAGCCTATACGTTTTGCCAACAACTCTGTGAGGTAATTCCAATGGTGAGTATTATCTAACAGAAGTTTCCATCGAAGTGACTTTAAACCTGGATTACCTGAGACGGGTACCATGATTTGAGCGATTATCTATTCTTTTGAGCCAGATTCAATAAGAAAGAAAGCACGGCCCTGAAAGTCATTGGGGCTAACTGTCGAGGAGGAATCATCAATGGCCGAAATTCGCCGAAGCAACAAAAGATGGTTGCTGGCAATCGCTGCGAGTGTTTACTTCATATTGATGCCAACGGCAGTCCTCAACGCGCAGCAGTACGACACGAACCTCTACGCCGGCTTGCACTGGCGGATGATTGGCCCGTTTCGCGCCGGGCGCGTCAATGCAGTCAGTGGTGTCGCTGGTCAGCCTGACACTTTTTATTTCGCTTCGGTAGGCGGCGGCGTTTGGAAATCGCTGAACTCCGGGCGGACCTGGACGCCTGTGTTCGACGCCAACAACGTCGCGTCAATTGGAGCGATCGGTGTCGCTGCTTCGAACCCGAACGTTGTCTACGTGGGTACCGGCGAAGCCGACATGCGCGACTCGATCCAGTTTGGCGACGGCATCTACAAATCAATCGACGCGGGAAAAGCCTGGAAGCACATCGGACTCAAGAGCACGCGCCAGATTGGCCGCATCATCGTCGATCCGAAGAATCCGAATGTTGTGTTTGTCGCCGCTCTCGGCCATGCCTATGGAGCCAGTCCCGATCGCGGCGTCTATCGCTCGCGCGATGGCGGCGCGAGCTGGCAGAGGGTCTTGTTCAAGAACGAAGACGTCGGCGCCATCGATCTCGCCTTCGATGCAGCAAACTCACAAATCGTTTATGCCACGCTTTGGAATGTTCGCCGTCCGCCGTGGTTTATCTACACGCCGGCGAACGGGCCCGGCGCCGGGATCTTCAAATCCGTTGACGGCGGCACGACCTGGAAAGAAATTTCCGCGGGCATTCCCGCAGATAACCGCGGCCACATCGGAATCGCCGTCGCGCCCACGAATCGCAATCGAGTCTATGCCGTAGTCGATGCCAAAGAAGGCGGTTTGTTCGTCTCGAACGACGCCGGCGCCAACTGGACGAAAGTATCAAGCGACAAACGAATCTGGGACCGCGGCTGGTATTTCGAAAAGGTTACCGTCGATCCAAAGAACCCGGATACCGTCTATGTGATGAACACGTCGGTTTATCGTTCTACTGATGGGGGCAAATCCTGGACAGCGATCAAAGGTGCTCCCGGCGGCGACGATTATCATCAGCTCTGGATTAATCCCACCGATCCGAAGCGAATGATTTTGGCGAGCGATCAAGGCGCGATCGTCACCGTTGACGGCGCTGTGACCTGGAGTTCCTGGTACAACCAACCAACGGCGCAGATTTATCACGTCGCCGCCGACTATCGATTTCCTTTTTGGATCACTGGTGCGCAGCAGGACAGCGGCGCGGTGGGCACGCCGTCGCACAGCATCCATTCCGAGATTTCAAATCGCGATTGGGAAGGTTTGTGCTCAGGTGGTGAATCCGGTTACACCGCACCGGATCCTCTGCATCCGGAAATTCTGTTTGGCGGCACGGTCTCGCGCTGCAACGTTCTAACGGGAGAGACAAAGAACGTTTCTCCTGAGCGCGGGGCGCCTGAAAACAAGTTTCGTCATGCCTGGACCCAGCCGCTCGTCTTCTCGCGAGCGGATCCGCGAACCCTCTATTACGCAAACCAGTTTCTTTATAAGACGACAAATGGCGGCGAGAGCTGGACGCAAATTAGCCAGGACATGACGCGCGAGGATCCCGGTGTGCCCGCGAACCTCAACGAGGCTGCTGCGGCCGACGCGCCGAGCGATAAGCGGCGCGGCGTCATTTACACGATCGCGCCTTCGCCTCTGCGCGCCTCGATGATCTGGATTGGCACCGACGATGGCCTGATTCATCTGACGAACGACGACGGCAAGACCTGGCAGAACGTCACGCCGCCAACGCTGACTGCGTGGAGCAAGGTCGTGATGATCGAGGCCTCACACTTTGACGTGAACGAAGCTTACGCGGCCGTCGAACGGCATCAACTCGAAGACTACGAGCCGCACATCTTTCGCACGCGCGACGCGGGCAAGACGTGGGATGAGATTACCAGGGGATTGCCGGCAGGCATTTATGCGCAAACCGTAAAGGAAGATCCACAACGGCGTGGCCTGCTATTCGCGGGCACTGAGCGCGCGGTGTTCGTGTCTTTCGACGATGGCGATCACTGGCAATCAATACAACTCAATCTGCCGGCAGCATCGATGCGCGATCTCGATATCCATTATGACGATCTGATCGTCGCGACACACGGGCGCGGGTTCTGGGTGCTCGACGACATCACTGCGCTGCGCCAGATCGATGACGACGTAGCCAAAGCTCCTGCGTACTTGTTCCGGCCCGCCGATGCTTTCAACCTGCCGCAATCGAGCGACAACGGTACGCCGATGCCGCGCGACGAGCCGCTGGCGGAGAATCCTCCCTACGGCGCGATGATCGATTACTACTTGAAATCCAACGCTGCGGGTCCGGTCATGCTCGAAATCCTTGATCCGTCTGGCGTAGTGATTCGGCGTTATCGAAGCGATGATAAATACCCGGCCGTTGATCCAAACGCGCTTAACATTCCTGTGTTCTGGGTGCGCGCGCCTGAGCCGCTCTCCACCAACACCGGCATGCATCGATGGATTTGGGATCTGCGTCCGACTGCGCCTCCGCGTCAAGCGGGCGGCGGTGGCGGTTTCGGTCGAGGCGTTGCTAATGTCTTGCCGGGAACGTACACGGTAAAGCTGACTGTAGATGGCAAGTCATACATTCAACAGTTAGGTGTAAAGATGGATCCACGATCGAAGTGAGCATCGAATGGAGAAGCGAGTGTCAGAAGAATCTTAATAATCATAGTGTTGTCAGTTACTAGGTTTGGGAGCCGCCATTCTTATGTCGCCCGCATTCGCGGGCTTTTTGTTTTTCCCACACTCGTACCCCCCACCTTGCGCTGTGGGCTATTAATATACCGTCGGCTTCGTCGACTGGTTGAGGTAGTCCATTTCGTGTAGCAAGTCTCAGGACGGTTGCGCGGATTGCAGGAGGGCTTTAAAGTGCCGCGTCGATTAGCCTGCGTTAGCAGGCGGCGATATCAGTAGCCCACAGCGCAAGCTGTGGGTGAGAAGTCCCACAATTTACATCCCAGCCCCGGAGGGGCGACATAAGATGGGCAGAACCTTCACCAACCTTCTGACACATGTTGTCTTCAGCACCAAAGATCGCGAACCGATGATTGTTTCAGAGCTTAAGCCGGAACTATATGCCTACCTCGGCGGCCTTACTCGCGAGCTCAAGGGGAAGGCTTATAGCATCAACGGCACTTCAGATCACGTTCACATGCTGATAAGCTTGCCGCCGGTTGTCTCGATGTCTGATGCTCTTCGGTTCTTGAAATCGAATTCATCTGGTTGGGTGCACGACAAGTGGCCGAGGCGAAGATCTTTTGCCTGGCAACTGGGATACGGTGCATTCAGCGTAAGCAAGTCGAACGCCCCAGAAGTGTTAAAGTACGTCAGCAACCAGGAAGCGCATAATCGTCGCGTTACATTCAAAGAAGAGTTCGTTGACTTTCTGATTAAGCATGAAATCGAATACGACGAACGGTACATCTGGGATTGATTTACGTCCTTCTAAACCTGAATAAGGAGACTAGTTATGTTAATTAAGAGCGTTCTGGCCGCCGTCTTTTCTCTTGCTCTGCTGTTTCAGGGTGCAACTGATTACAAGGTCATCGGTCGCTATCCGATTGGCGGCACGGGAGGTTTCGATTACATCACGCTGGACAGTTCGGCGCGGCGTCTCTACGTTTCGCACGCAACCCAGGTCGAGGTGCTGGATGCCGACAGTGGCAAACTGCTCGGCACGATCGCTGACACGCCAGGGGTTCATGGGGCCGCGATTGCCTCGGCTTTCAAGCATGGCTTCACCAGCAATGGCCGCGAGAATAAGGTCTCGATGTTTGACCCCGCAACTCTCAAACTCATTAAGAAGATCGATGTCGGCAAAGGGCCCGACGGCATCTACTACGAGCCAAAGACGAAACGAGTGTTCACTAATAATCACGGTTCGCATGACATCACCGCGATCGACGCCGCGACCGGCGAGGTGGTCGGGACCGTGCAAGTCAAAGGCGACGGCGAACAGGCGATCATCGGGACGGACGGTCTTATCTACGTCAACATCGAGGACACTGCCGAGGTAGTCGCGTTCGATCCCAAGTCGCTCGAGGTCAAGAAGCGATTTCACATCGGCGTGGCAAAGGTCCCGACCGGCCTCGCCTATGATGCCAAGACAAAGCGCTTATTTATCGGTTGCCGCAACGAACCGAAGATGGTTGTCATGGATGCCACGACCGGAAAAGTCATCAACAGCTTCCCCATCGGTGCCGGTGTGGACTATGCGGGCTTCGATCCGGACGCGCATTTGATCTTCTTTTCGTGCGGAGATGGAACCTTGAATATCTATCGTGAGAAATCGGCGGATGTTTATGAGGACGCCGGAGCCGTCAAGACTCAACCCAGCGCGAAGACTATGGCCTTCGATCCCAAGACAAAGAAGATCTTTCTTCCGGCGGCTGAAATTCTGGAAGGACCGCCGGCTCAGCCGGGTGGACGGCCTACGCGCACACAGAAGCCAGGAACATTTGTGGTCCTGGTTGTCGGAAAATCATAAAGCGAAGCGGCGCGCGAGCAGGCGGTTCGGAGAGTCTAATGCAATTCAGTTTTCGGGTCGGCGTTTCTGAGCAACATCAGGTCGACTTCTCTTTCGATCAATTCATCGGCAACCTGGAAATCCGGGTCGACGGTCAGCCCGTAGTGAAGGATTTTCGCATGCTCTCGCTCAGTCTGACCAAACGATACGAGTTCACTGTCGGACAAGCGGAGCAACATCACGTCGCCATTGAAAAGAAAAGAAAATTATTTCTCGCCGGCCTTCGGCCCATGCAATATCGCATCTTTATCGACGGTCAACTGGTGCAGACTTACGAAGGCAATAATCTGAGGAGATAAGAGAACTATGTTCAAGGACACAAAAGCATTTTCCAGTTTCTCGGTAAATGATTTATCGAAAGCGAAAGAATTTTATGGGCAGACACTGGGACTCGGAGTTTCCAAAATGCCTGAGGGACTTCAACTGAAGATTGCCGACGGCGGGATGGTGTTCATCTATCCCAAGCCCAACCACGCTCCGGCAACGTTCACCGTGCTCAATTTTCCGGTAGCCGACATTGAAGCAGCGGTGGATGAGCTCGCGAAACGCGGCGTACGCTTTGAAAGGTACGAAGGCGACATTCAAACAGACGAAAAGGGCATCCACCGCGGTAAGGAGGGCCCGCTGATCGCCTGGTTCAAAGATCCCGCTGGAAATATTCTCTCAGTGCTGCAAGACAGGGAGCCATAGCCACAGGATTTTTTGCGCCGCGCAGACAGCGATTCAGCTACTGCGCTTTGCGCCTCGCCGTTCGCTTCCCTCCCTGCGATTCCCTCTCTGCTCTTTGCTTTCCCTGACTCTTGACTTCTGAGTGTCGTACAATCCCGCCATGACACAGTATCTGGATCTGGAATCCTGGCCCCGCCGTGATGTCTTTGAGTTCTTTCGCAACTTTGACAAGCCTTACTTCAACGTCTGCGTTCGCCTCGACGTAACGAACCTCTTGTCTTGCCTGCGCGAGCATACGGCGCCGGAATCAAAGGCCAACGTCTCGCTGGCCTTCCATTATTTCGCGCTCCGCGTCGCCAACGAGATCGAGCCGTTCCGCTATCGTCTGCGAGAAGGTAAAGTCGTGATTCACCCAATCATTCATGCCGGAACTACCGTGCTGGCGCCGCACGGGAGTTTCGTGCTGGCGTATTTTGACTACCACGTGGAGTTTGCGAAGTTCATTGTTGAGGCGAGGCGCGCCGTGGACCAGGCCCGCGAGGATGGAGTATTTCTGCCGCGAAGAGAGCACGACGCACGGATTCACTTCACCACGTTGCCCTGGGTGGCCTTCACCAGTTTTTCGCACGCGCGCAATTGGGGAAAGGAAGACTCAGTGCCCAAGATCGCCTTCGGCAAATTCACACATGAGCACGAACGAGCGCTGTTGCCTTTTTCAGTGGAGGTTCACCACGCGTTAGTCGACGGATCGGATGTGGGGCGATACTTGAGTCGTCTGGAAGAAGCACTCGCAAAACCAGAGGACTTCATTTCGTAGCACAGTGGACGTGGAGTTCCGGAATGGCAAAGACACTTTTATTTCGTCTGTTCGGTATAGGAAAGATCCCCGAGCAGTTTATGGCGACACTCAGAGCCGAAGGCATTCTCGCCCTCGATGAAGGCATCAAGGGTTCGATTACGTATCGCAACTTTCGCGCGCCGGGAAAGTATTCCGCGTGGCGACGTCAATGGTTTAGGGGCTCCATTGTCTTGACGCAGGTTCGGCTGGTTTCGCTTCTGTCTCTGAGCACCGCCATCGACGTTCCTCTGACGGACGAGCGCATTCGCAGCATGCGCTTCAATGTAGAGAAGGAAGGCATTCTACTGGTCGCATTTGATCCCTCGCTTTTTTACCCTGGCTGGTCCGGTACAATGGAGTATCGATTTCGCACCTCGGAAGCGCCGGCGTTTCTGGAAAAGTTACGTGAGAGGCTCGGTGATCCTCAGGTCCACGGCTAAATACTCATGAAACTAATTTCTCTAAACGTCGCCCTGCCGCGCATCGTCGAATACAACGGCGAGCCGGTAGCAACCGGCATCTTCAAAGAGCCCGCGCAGGGGCCGGTCATGCTGCGCACGCTCAATCTTGATGGCGACCGGCAGGCTGACTTGTCCGTGCATGGCGGCGTGAGCAAAGCCGTCTATGCCTACCCGTCCGAGCATTATGAGTTCTGGAAAAAAGAATTGCCCGAAATGGAACTGCCTTACGGGATGTTTGGTGAAAACTTTACGACGGAAGGTTTGTTCGAGGACTCGGTTAATGTTGGCGACCGCATCAACATCGGCGAGGCCGAATTAATGGTGACTGAGCCGCGCTTGCCCTGTTACAAGCTGGGCATCAAGTTCGGACGGCCGGACATCATTAAGAAGTTTCTGCAAAGCCGCCGGACCGGATTCTATTTTGCGGTTGTGAAAGAGGGAGAAGTTAAAGCCGGCGATGCCATTGAATTGCTGAGCCGCGATGCAAACAACATCGCCATCTCAGAGATCACCCGTTTGTATGCGTTTGAGAAGGATGATTTGAAGACGTTGCGCCGCGCAGTCAAGCTGGAAGCTTTATCTGAAAGCTGGCGTGAATATTTTCAGAGGCAGATTAAGAAACTCACTGTTGATTTGTCAGGCTGAGCACCACGTCATAACCTGATAGGCTTAAAGGAAGAGTCTGTCGTGAGAATTTCTCGAAATGGAACTTGAAGTAAAAATTCGCATCGTCCTGGAAGCGCCGCCGCTGGAGGTTGATTTTGGGTTGCAACTGGGCAAGGGCAAGGATTACGAGACCGTTCAGAAACAGAGGTCCGCAGGACAAGACCTGTTTTTCCATGGCAGCCTGACCGCCAGGAATAATCGCGCCGATGGATCACCTAACTTCCTCGGCCCGCTAACGCAGGGGCCGCCGACCGCGCGATTCATCTATGTCGACGTCGGACAATGTGCCGGGCAAAGGGAAAGTTGCTGGAGCCGCCGGATGAAAATTCCGCTCACTGGGATTGGCTGGGAGGTGCTCAAGCAGGCGGCGAAAGATGAAAAGATGGTCCTGGAAGCACGCCTCCAGGGAACTGGCAGAGACGGCGGCCCCGCTTGCGGAACTGTGCGGCCCGCTGCAGGATGGAAACTGGTTCGCGGATAATTCACATGAAACAAACACTCAGTTTGATCTTCCATGGATTTGTGAAATTTCGTGTGATTTGGTGGATCGGCCTTCGCGACTCCTTCTCATTTTTCTTCCCGCAAGGTATTTTTCTTGTAGTCGCAGTAACCAGAGTATCAGATAAGGAATAAATCTCATGTGTCGAAATATAAAAACCCTGCACAACTTCAAACCGCCGGCAACCGAGGAAGAAATCCGCGCGTCTTCAGTGCAATTCGTGCGCAAGCTCAGCGGCTTTAGCAAGCCTTCCAAAGCCAACGAAGTGGCCTTTAACCGCGCGGTGGATCAGGTAGCGCAAGCCGCCCATGAACTGCTGGAATCTCTGGTGACGAATGCGCCTCCCAGGGATCGTGCAGTTGAAGCTGCAAAGGCTCGGGCCCGAACGGCCGAGCGCTTTCGTTCTGCCGTTGCGGAAAGGTAAAGGAATAGCCGTCTGTCATTTGAAATTTGTTCGCGCGCCAATCAACCGAGAGAGTTATGAAAGCGACGTACAAACGAGCAGCACCTTACGCCGACGATGCCATGAACCTTCCGGTTGCCGATGTTGATGCGGCAATCCCCTTCTACGAAGAAACATTTGGGTTCAGGCTTGTATCGCGGGACGACGGTCCGCATAAGTCGGTTATCTTCGCACGTGACGACATTAAGATCGGCCTGGCCGAAAATGGGGGCGATCCGACACAGGAAGGATGTTTCTTTGAAGTCGACAACGCCGATGCTGCTTTTGAAGAGATTAAAGGGAAGCCGGCAACGGAGTCTGATTTTCGGATCGATAAGTTCGGCGAGACTTCTTATCGCGTTTTCTTCGTCGTCGCACCCGACGGCTTGTGTTACATGCTGGGTGAACGTCAGGAATGAATCCACAGATTACGCAGACCAGATAAAAACTGCGCAGTCCTTGCGGCCTCTGCGGCCTCTGCGTTGACCCTTTCGCTGCCAGGATTCACCGCAGAGTTGCCGGGATGGGAACAAATCAGCTAACGCAGGCGTCTACCTTTCGGGGTTCCGGTTCGCCTTCATGCTCAAGAAGTATCAGGTTCTATTGCTTGCGCCTTTGGCCGTGCTGGTGCCGGTCTTTCTCTACCATCTGAATCCGCCCGATCCGCCACCGCTTGCGGCTTCTCCAAACACCGCGTCCGCTGCGCCAGAAACTTTCACTGACGCAGATTTTGCCAAACACGTCGAACAGCTCAAGAAAAAACTTCCCGCAAATGACTTTACCGTGATCATTCAGCGGCCATTCGTGGTCATTGGTGATGAATCCCCATCCGCCGTCAAAGAACATTCAGAGCAGACGGTCAAATGGGCCATCGATAAACTCAAGCAGGATTTCTTTGCGAAAGACCCGAAGGAGATACTGGACATCTGGTTGTTTCGGGATGCGGTCTCTTACGAAAAGAACGCACTCGCGCTGTTTGGCGAAAAGCCCACGACGCCCTATGGCTACTATTCAAGCGCGCACAAGGCGTTGGTCATGAACATCTCGACCGGTGGCGGCACATTGGTACATGAGATCGTTCATCCTTTCGTCGAAGCCAACTTTCCTGCCTGCCCGCCCTGGTTCAACGAAGGTTTGGGTTCGCTCTATGAACAGTCCGGCGAAGTCGACGGCCACATTCACGGATATACGAACTGGCGTCTGCCCGGACTGCAAGCGGCGATCAAAGCGCGCAAGGTGCCTTCGTTCAAAACTTTCACAGCGCTGGGCGAGAATGGTTTCTACAATGAAGACAAAGGAACAAACTACAGCCAGGCGCGATATCTTTGTTACTACCTCCAGCAGCACGGTCTGCTGATAAAGTTCTATCGCGAGTTTTACGCCCACCGGAAAGAAGACCCTACCGGCTATCAGACTTTGCAGAGAATCCTGCGCGTGGCCGACATGAATGCCTTCAAACGAACGTGGGAGAGATACGTGCTGGGACTAAGGCAAGGGTATGAGGTCGATTCGCGACCGCCTTCGTGAATATGTCTCTATCTCTTAGAGGTCATCTGCTGTTTGGGTTTTCGGATTCTTAGCGTGATTTAGTGGATCATATCGCACGCATAAGGACGATCCACGAAATCACACGAAAAGACACCAAGAGAACTCAAGAGTCCGCGCAAGTTTCCCGCGCACCTGGCGTTCATCTACCGGTTGAGTTCGATTACTAAAACCGAGGAGATGTTCGTTACCATGAGAAACATTGCCCGACCCGCAAGCACCTTAGCGCTTACCGCCGCGTCCTTTGTCTTTTCCCTGCTGGCCACATTGTTTGTGATTTCGGTCCTGGCCGCCTGCGCGGGCCGATCGGTCAGCAGTGCAACCGCTGGAGGGCCCTGGAAAAAGACCACCAGAACAACGATGCGAGCATTCAGTTCGGAGGACGAACTGAAAAACTATTTTCGCCAACTGGCCGAAGAGCGAAAGCGCCAGGCCGCGCGCGCCCGAGAGAATGCGAACAACAACGCCCCGCCGGCGCCTTCTGCTGTGGCTCAGTCTGCAACGACGAAGGGAGGAGAGGGTTATGCCGCCAAGGACAAAGACGAGTCGGTTACCAACACTCAGCACGCCGGCGTCGACGAAGGCGGCATCGTCAAATTGCACGGCGATCATCTGGTGGTGCTGCGGCGCGGCCGTCTGTTCACGGTCGCCATCGGTGACGGGGCGCTGAAACCCATCTCAGCGGTTGACGCGTTCGGGCCGGACATCGATCCGCGCTACACCTGGTACGACGAAATGCTCGTTTCAGCCGACACAGTTGCCGTGATCGGATATAGCTATGAACGGGGCGGCACGGAAGTGGGACTCTTCAACATAGATCGCACGGGCAATCTCAGCTATCGCTCGACCTATCATCTGCGCTCGAACGATTACTATTCGTCGCGCAACTATGCGAGCCGCTTAATCGGCAGCAAACTCATTTTCTACACGCCGCTCTACATGTATCCGGACAGTAACGATCCGTTCGCGCAGTTTCCGGCCGTTCGTAAGTGGCATAAGGGCGCCACTGCCGGTGAATTTCAGCGTATCGTTTCGGCGACGCGAGTCTATCGACCCGAGGGACAAATCAACACGAGCTCCGGTCTGGCGTTGCACACGGTGACCATGTGCGATCTGGCGCAGGGCGATTTCAAATGCGAAGCTACCGCGGTGCTGGGACCTGCGGGACGCGTGTTTTATGTCTCGCCGGAATCGGTTTATGTGTGGACGACCGACTGGTCGCGTTACGGACAGCAAGCAGCGCAACGTTCAATGCTGTTCCGTATGCCGCTGGATGGATCGGGGCCGAGCGCGATGGGCGTTTCAGGCAGTCCGGTCGATCAGTTCTCTTTTCTTGAGAGCGAAGACAAGCACCTCAATGTGCTGGTGCGTGCGGACTCAGGCGGCGACGGGATGTGGAATGCTGAAGGTGCCAACGGCGACGTGGCGTTGATGCGCGTCCCGCTCACGAGCTTCAACGATGGCAGCGACAGCGCGTCGTCATGGGACTATCACCGGCTGCCGAAACCCAAGGGCTACACTTTTCAAAATCGATTTGTCGGTGAGTACCTGCTCTACGGCACCGGCAGCGGCTGGGGCGCTCCGGAGAACAAGAACAAGTCCAGCCTGTATGCCGTGCACTGGGCCGATGGAGAGATAAACGAAGTTTCACTCAATCACGGCGTCGATCGAATCGAAGCGCTGGGCTCTGACGCGATCGTTGTTGGCACCGACGGCCAGGATTTGCACTTCAGCTCAATACGTCTCGGTAATTCGGCTGAAGTGGCGGACGAATACATTCGCAAAGGCGCGTCACAGGGCGAGCTGCGTAGTCAGGGCTTCTTCTACAAATCGGATGGTCCGAATTCGGGCGTGTTGGGTCTGCCCATCAGCGTGCCGGGCCGGGCAGGTTATCGTCATCTGTTCGAAGGATCGGCAGCGATCTTGTTTCTGCGGAATAGCTCGCTGCACTTCGAGGAACTGGGCGAACTCGGCGCCGAATCCGACAAAGCCGTCGATGATCGGTGTCGAGCCTCCTGCGTTGACTGGTATGGCAACTCGCGACCGCTGTTCGTGCGCGGTCGCGTGCTGGCGCTGCTCGGCTACGAGATCGTCGAAGGCTCGTTGAAGGACGGCCGCATAAGTGAGACACGGCGCGTTAACTATGCGCCGCAGCGAACTCAGGTGACTCGGAACTAAAGAGTGTCACGCGAAAAAGAATCGCCTCCTGGCTACAAAGTCAGGAGGCTTTTGTGTTGGCTAAGGCTTGATCTTCACGCTCTTACTTTCATGTAGGGGTCGCAGGCATGTGGACTTTTGTGTATGGTGAAGTTTGAGCGCAGACTCGACTTATTGCTGGGAGCGCGGACGTCTCGTCCGCATTGAGCGCGAAGCGTGAAAAGCTATTGTGCCGCTCGAAAAGGAGCGTGCTTCGCACGCTGTGCGGACGAGACGTCCGCGCTCCCAGCCGCACCTATATCGTGGGGCTCAAATTGAGTCAGTACCCGCTTATCATTGTTGGCAGGATGTGACTGGAAACTAGTATGATTGGCGGCGTCGACCCCGCCAACTAAATGATCGCGTTCCGGGAGAATCGCATTGAAGAACGTACTCTCAGTTCTGCTAACACTAACGGTCTTTTGTTCGCTAGGCTTCAGCCAGCAGAAATCCTCTCCGTCACTGGACTCACTGGTTGCCGCCGAAAATGCTTTCGCCGCCACCAGTGTCGCGAAAGGAATCCGTGAATCGTTCCTGATGTTCTTTGCCGAAGACGGCATCAATTTTCAGCCGCATCCGACCAAAACCAGGGAAGCCTTCCTGAAACGCCCCGCCCCGGCCACGCGTCCACCGGTCGAATTGAATTGGCGGCCCGTCTACGCCGACGTGTCGCGCGCGGGCGACCTCGGTTACACGACCGGTCCTTATACTTTCAAGGATCTCTCGCCGGAAAAGGCACCAACCCGCTACGGATATTACTTTTCTATTTGGAAGAAGCAGGCCAATGGCGAATGGAAGGTTGCCGTCGACTGTGGGATTTCCACTCCTGAGCCGACTCAGCAGCTGGAATTCAAACCAGCGCCTCAAATCAAATGGAAGGTTTCACGAAAGATTAATTTGGAAAGCGAGCGAGCTTCGCTGATCGATCTTGATCGGCAGTTCCTGAAGACGTCTGAGTCTCCGGGGATCGTCGAAAGCTATCTGAGATATTTCGGCAGCGAGGCGCGGTTACACCGGGACGGCTTGTTGCCGATGACCGAGCGCGCGGCGATTCGAAGCTATCTCTCGTCGCAAATATCGAAGCTCTCCTGGACGCCGATCAAATCAGACGTCGCCCAATCGGTTGACCTCGGCTATACCTATGGCAGCTATGAATTGAAGTTTGCCGGCACGAACAAAACTGAAAAAGGCTATTACGTCCGTGTTTGGAAACGTGATGACCGCGGCAACTGGAAACTGGTCCTGGACACGTTTAGCCCGATTCCGGAGGAGAGCTAGGTTTTGAGCTTCGTGATTCTTCGGTTGATTTTTGTGGATCGTATTCCGCGCACAAGAACGATCCGCGAAATCACACGAACCCGCAGGAAAGGAATTCCACAGTTCCCAATAGACCGCGAGTGGAAAGTGGCCCTCCCTCACGGTCGGGCTTCCGACACGTCCCGCCACCAGGAAACTACTTCTCTTTCTCAAACTGGAGCGCCGCCGAGTTCATGCAATAACGCAACCCGGTAGGAGCCGAACCGTCGTCGAACACGTGTCCCAGATGCGAACCGCACCGGCGACATCTTATTTCCGTCCGCGCCATGCCCAGGGTGCGGTCCGTGTTTTGGATGATGTTCGCTTCAGAAATGGGAGCGTAAAAGCTGGGCCAACCCGTGCCTGAGTCAAACTTGGTCTTTGAGCTGAAGAGCGCCAGACCGCAAGCCGCGCAATGATAAATGCCGGGCTCGTGGTTGTCCCAATACTCGCCGGTGAACGCTCGCTCAGTTCCCGCCTGTCGCAGCACATAAAACTTTTCCGGCGGCAGCTGTTTCTTCCATTCTTCTTCCGGCTTCACAACTTTATCTGTCATCTCTGTCTTCTCACTTTTGTTATCGGACTGCTGGTCATCTTCAGCCAGCAGTTTTTGAATCGTCTGTTCCGCTTCGTCATAAGCGCCTTCGCCGACGTGCATCCAGCGAACGCGCCCCGACTTGTCCAGCAGAAACATCGTCGGCCAGCCTTCCACCTTGTAGGCGTTCCAGGTCGCATAGTCGTTGTCGGTTAGCACCGGGTAGCGGAGTTGTAAGGCGGCGACTTCGCGACGCACGTTCTCGATGTTTCTCTCAGTGTCGAGCTCAGGCGTATGCACGCCGATGATCGTTAAGCCCTTGTCACGATAGCGCGTATCCCAACTTTTCATCGACGGCAGCGTGTTGCGGCAGTTGTAGCAGCCGAAAGTCCAGAAATCGATCAGCACTACGCGGCCGCGCAGGCCCTTAAGCGTCAGGGCTTCGGAATTGATCCAGGTGCCGGAGGCCAATTCGGGCGCCACCGGAGACGTATTGACGGCAGCGAGCTTGTCAGAAGCGGCCAGAGGGTTGTCGCCGCGAACCAGTCGCGGAATGCCAACACTCAAAACGCCCAACGGACCCCAGCCTTTGGCATAGCCGACCGTCACCAACACAATCGACGCGGTGAGTAGAATTCCCCCGGCGATAACATTCTGTCTGTGCATTGATAGTCTCCGCTCCCTACGGATTATGGATCCTTAGCGCCCATTCAACCAAAGGCAAGCGTTACAGAACCCAGTGCGGTAGCGACGGGATGCTGATACTCAAGTCGAATCTATGATCCGGTCGCAACCACCACCCCAGCCGGGCTGCCCGTCTGGGGACCCCGGTCCGCTCGCGGTTCTGTAACAAGCGCCCAACATCTTATTTACGCACCGACCCATTCCCGCGGATTGGAATAAACGATCCACAAAATCACACAAAATGACTCGAATGCAGAGCCTTCCCGGTTCTGCTTTGGATCGCAATGCAGCTCTTTTTAATAGCCTTCCAAGGGGCGGTCCTTTTAAGAAAGCTACAGCAGCGAGCACGCTTCGTCGAATTCCAGACGCGGAGAGCGCGGGAAAAGCTTGGCCGGATCGCCATGGCCAAGGTTGCAGAGAAAATTGGACTTCACGTGACCGGAGGGAAAGAACTCCTGCTCGCAGCCTTCGCACTCCTTGCCGGCGCCGAAAAATTCTTCATCCAGCTTCGCGTTATCGAATCCCGACATGGGACCGCAATCCAGGCCCAATGCCCGCGCCGCGATGATCAGGTAGGCGCCCTGAAGTGAAGAGTTGCGTTTCGCCGTGACTTCGACAAGCTGCGGGTTTGCAGCGAACAGGTCGCGCATCTTTGGACTATGCGGGAAGAGTTTTGGCAGCTTTTCAAAGAAGAGCAAATCATAGGCGATTATCACCGTCACCGGTGCCGCCATCGTCTTGTCGACGTTTCCGGGCGACAACGTCGGACGCAGTCTTTCCTTCGCTTCTTTTGAACGGACCAGGACAAAGCGCCCGGGAGAAGCATTGGCGCTGGTCGGTCCCCACTTCATCAAGTCATACACCTGCCGCAGTGTCTCGTCCGTGACCGGCTGGTCGAGCCAGGCACTGTGCGTGCGCGCGGTGCGAAAGATTTGGTCGAGGGCATGATCGTCGAGTGGCTTGTTCATGTGAATCTCTCCCGGCTATCCAGAGGCTCAGTAAATGCGTGAATGATTTTGGCGCTGGGATATTGGTTTGTTGCTATTAGCGACTAGCGGCTCGTCTAGCCAAGAAACTTATACCAGCCAACCGCATAAGATCCTGAGGCGGAATCCGATGGAATAAGCACACCTAGCCTGTTCACTTCTACATCAATGGAACTCCCGGCTTCCAGCGAGAGAGGAACTGGATCTGGTGGCGCATCCCAGTCCAATGTGATAGTTGCCGGGCCGTCATTATGGATTCTGTAGACGTGCTTATTGACCAAGGAAAGCAAATTGAAGGAAGTTCCGGCGTCGAGAGAAAAGACATGAGTCCCGGACAAATCGAACCCCCTTGTAGCCATTGAGAAAACCTCCTATCTTGGGAAGCGAAATTGGCTGAGGGATAGCGCCGCTTATATCACCGCGTATGTACCGTGTCAACGTGTTAACGCTTGCGGTGTCGAGGTGCTCCGCTAGAATGTTGCTGCTCACCAAGTGGCTGGTATTCCTCGCTATTGGCGTCGCAATTCTGCTACGAAAAAAACCGTCACAAACCCGCGCTGGACGGTGTTCTACCTGAGGAGAGAAATGCGCGGACGAGCACAAGCCTTGATTGACTGCATGCCTGAACAATTCGCGCCCGATGCGTCTGCCGTGAGCTTTGATGAGGCGTTTACCCTGCATCATCGGGCGGTTTTTCGCACTGCGCGCGCTGTGCTCCGCGACTCGGCGCTGGCCGAAGATGTTACCCAGGAGGTCTTTCTCAGGCTTTATCGTAATTTCGACGCCACCCGGGGCGCCGAGTTATTGCGGCCGTGGCTGTTGCGGGTAACGCTTAACGTCGCGCGCAACACAATACGCGGGCAGAACCGCTCAGTGGCGCGAGAGACGGCTTATCAGAAAACCTCTGATGACTCGGCCGTCTTTCGGCCGCATGAAAATTATGAGAGCCGGCTGGAATTGCAGGAAGTGCGCCGCGCTTTGGACAAGATAAAAGAACCCATGCGCAGCTGCTTGCTGCTGAAACAACAGGGACTGTCTTATCGCGAGATTGCTGAGACGCTATCGCTCAAGGAAACGAATGTTGGCAGTTTAGTGGCGCGGGGGCGAAAAGAGTTCGCCAGGACCTATGGGAAGATCGGAGCAAATCAATGAAAGAATGCATAGACGAAGGAACCCTCCAGGCCTGGTTTGACGGCCAACTCGCACCGGGAACAGCCGCCTCAGTTGCGTTACACCTGGCCTCCTGTCCGAGTTGCGCCCAGGCAGCAGGCACCGTCGAAAACGAAAATCTTTTGCTGTCCAGCGCGCTGGAGACTGAGTTTGCCGAAGGCGTTCCCACGGAACGTATCCGCCAACGTCTTGAAACGGCGATTGCCGAAAATCAAATTGCTCGGCCTGGTCGGGCCGAGGTTTCAGCGAAGGCTGGCTGGTGGGTTTCGTTACTCGGTCTGCTCTTTGCTTCTCCGCAGCGCGCGTTCGGTTACGCGGGTCTGGCCGCAGTCATCATTCTGGGCGCGATACTCGGTGTGGTTTACCTGAAGCGTAGCGAGGTGGTTCCCGTCGCTCAGAACCAACCGGGGAAACCGATATCACTACCAACAACGGAACCTTCGCCGGTGGCGGTTAAGTCGGCGCCCGGTACGGGCCCGGCTGTAAAACCCACTGGACCGGTTCAGGCACCGAAGAACCTGATCGTGCGAAAAACGCCTGGAACAAACAGGCCGAGCACCGGCCTGCTGCCGGGAGAGCGGGACTATGTGAAGACTATCGCGGCCCTGAACAAGTCACTCAAATCAGATTCGCCGATGCGCCCCAGTCTGGAGGTTGAATATGAACACAACGTGGCTCTCCTCGATTCGGCGATCGAGATGACGCGGGACGCGGTCAGGAAGAATCCGAAGGATACTCAGGCATCTCAGTTCATGCTCGCCGCCTATCAAAGCAAAGTGGATCTCTTAAACCAGGTGGCAGAAGCCCGGCGTTTCAATACTCAAAAATAGTTGGCAGGTCATAAGTAACTAATGCGCTATCGTAGCTTTTTAATCATTCCGGTTCTGATCATTTCGTGCGCCGCGGCGGTGGCCCGGCCCGATAAGCACAAGCCGAAGGCAGACGATCAGGAGGTCGAACGTACTACCGCGGCTGATCCTAAAGTAGTGCTCTCAGTCTGTCTCGGTTCCGGTAATATCACCGTCCATGGTTGGGATCGAAACCAGGTTCACGCCCGCATGAGTGACGGCATGCAAATCGAATTTCAGCCGTCCGCCGCCAGTAATTCTGCGCCGCCAAAAGAACTCAACCTGGGAATGAATGATGGTCAGCCGGGACCGAGTAAACGTTGTCTTCCCTTTGGTAATCTGGAACTCGATGTACCGCGCGAAGCAACTGTGAAGGTACAAGGGGGCGACGCCGAGATTAACGCCTCAGGTGTGGCAAAGGTCAGTATCAACACGCAGAACGGAGCGGTCACCGTCGAGCGGGTGACGGGCGCGGTCGACATCAACACTCTCGGCGGCGAGATTACGGTCCTGAACTCACAAGGTGCGATTAAAGTCCATTCGGTTGGCGGGGATATTGAAGTGCATGACGTCAGCCCGAGAGCGCCCGAAGACGTTTGTGACGTGGGCAACGTGGGCGGCGATATTACGCTGGAAAGTATTTCCCACCGCCAAGTCAAAGCTGGTACGGTTGCCGGGGATGTTACCTTCAAAAGCGCGTTAGCCCGCAGTGGCCGCTACAGCTTTCAATCGGTTTCAGGCGATCTGACTCTAATGCTGCCGCCCGATTCATCTTTTCGCTTGAGCGCTACGATCCAGGACGAGCCGGACACCGACTTCGCCATAGAATACTCATCAACGGACCCGCCGCCCCCGGATGCCAACCGGAAGTACCGACCGATTCCCCGGAAATTTGAGGGAACCTATGGGACTGGCGATGCGCAAATAAGTTTCTCATCCTTCAACGGCTCGGTTCACTTGCGCAAGGAATAGAAGTGGCACGTGCATCTTGCACGTGATTTCACGGGCGGGGCGCCAAGCGGGGCAGTAGGCTGACCCCGGGGTCCCCAGACGGGCAGCCCGGCTGGGGTGGGGGCGGTCAGGTAGGGCGCATGGTCTGCCAAGGCTCAATTGCTGATGCAAGGCGCGACGCCCTTGCTTACGCGCGGGCTACTGCCCCGCTTGCGACGTCCGCCTACCTTTTGGGCGACAAAAACTCACCCACCGCAAAATTTATTTGCCACAAAACAGTTCCCTCCGGTGTTCTAGTAGGTAAGGACGCTACAAGAGAGGGCATAGCTGGATCGGGTGCACTCCAGCGTTCGAATCTGAATGCCAGGGCAAAAGATTCTCAGGCATTGCTAACTGACTGAAAGGACAAAGCAGAGAAATGAAAAGAACAATACTGACCGTTGCGATCCTGGCGATAACTCTTCTGAGCGTAGCAAGCAATCGCCGAACCATGGCGCACTTCGAGAACTCGCTGATCTGCCCTGCGGCCGGCGCCGACATTAGTCAGGACCAAGCAGCAACGCAGGGTGACATGCTCACCGAAGAATTCCATCAGAGCTATCCGCTCAGCCCGACTGGTCGCGTGAGCATCCAGAACATCAATGGCGGTGTGCGGATTGCTGTCTGGGACCAGAACGAGGTCAAGGTCGACGCGGTCAAGAAGGCCCGCCAACGCGAAGATTTGGACGAAGTCAAAATCGAAGTCGTCAATACCGCCGACAGTGTCCGCATCAAGACCCAATACCCCGACCAGACTTTCAACGAACAGGGTTCACGACGTCGCAACAGCTGGGCGACAGTCGAGTACACCTTGACGATCCCGCGCAAGGCGCAACTGGACTCCGCTGAGCTGGTCAACGGTTCGCTCGATATCGAAGGCGCCGAGGGCGACGTCAAGGCCGCTTGCGTCAATGGTCGAATCAAGGCCACCGGCCTTATGGGCGAAGTAAAACTCTCAACCGTAAACGGCGGTGTCGAAGCCACTATTGTCCAGCTTGATAATACCAAGAGCGTTTCTCTCAACTCAGTCAACGGCACCATCGTGCTGATCATTCCCGTGAATGCGAGTGCCCAGGTCAAAGCGAACACAGTTCATGGCGCCATTACCAACGACTTTGGTTTGCAGGTTAACGACGGAGAATATGTCGGCCACGATCTCAGCGGACAGATTGGTTCGGGCGGACCCCGCGTGCGGCTAAGCAACGTTAACGGCCCGATCTCAATCAAGCGTGGCTAGAGTCGCACCCGTCACCTGCGCGTGATTTCGCGGGCCCGATGGCGGTGCGGCTTTTTCGGGAAAACGACGGAGGGATCCGCAATGAGCAGCGTAATAGTTTCCAACCCGCAAGACCCTTCTCCGAATTCCGGGCCGCCTTCGCTTCGCTTGCGCGAAATCAATCTGCCCGATCGAATCAAGGCTCTGCGCGAAATCACGCTCACTCTCTTAACTGAGTTGGAATCGCTGGAAAGCCTGACCGCTCTCGCACCGGAGAAAAGCCTCAGGCTCGAGGATGAAGTGAAGCGGTTTGAGATCGCTCTCATTCGCGCGGCCCTGGTTAAGACCAAAGGCAATCAAGCCCAGGCCGCGCGCCTGCTCGGCGTCAAGCACACGACGCTGAATTCGAAGATCAAACGCTACCAGGTTCAGCAGGCCGGAAGTGAATTCGATTCTCCACGCGGAGAGCAGGAGCTGGTTGCTTGAGAGCACAGTCAGGACCGTAATCAAGAAGGAAAAAGTTCACAACTCTTGACATATTTTTACTTGCTCTTGACACCGGGCGACACCGACCAGCGTATGCTTTGCGCGACTCAAACAGCTCGCGATAGCGATTGATTCGTAGGTAGTGCGTTTCCTCAACAGTGACGACGGTTGGTCATAAATAAGTTCCAGGATCCACAAGCACAAGTCCCCCGTGCTGACTGGTTGCAGTGATCTTTTACCAGTGGGGCGCCAGGCGGCGACCCGGAAAGCAAAACGTCATTTCAAAGCTACGGACCAGAATGTTTAGAAGGACGCTCATGCCTTTCGCAGTCATCCTTTTGACCGCGATCATAGCTTCGGCTCAATCTGCCACCGGCCCCAGCGCAACCCCACCAGAGGCCAAGACCAACAATAGTAATGGAAAACCGACGATCGTCCTGCCGCCTGAGAAAAGCCAGCCGGTTCACCTGCCACACTTTGATAAGGCTCCGGTCATCGACGGCAAGCTTGATGACGAAGTTTGGAAACTCGCGGCGGTGCTGAAGGATTTCTATCAGGTCCAGCCGGGCGACAACACTCCACCGTCCAAACAGACTGAGGTCCTGCTCGGCCTTGATTCAAGATTTCTTTATGTGGCCTTCCATTGTTACGACGAGCCGGACAAGGTCCGCGCGACGATTGCAAAACGCGATGACATCTTCAACGACGACTATGTCGGGATCCTTTTCGACACATTCCACGACAAACGTAAAGCCTACGAATTTGATTTCAATCCCCTGGGGATCCAGGCGGACGGTGTCTGGACCGATGGACAGAACGAGGATTTCAGTCCGGACATCGTGATGGAGTCGAAAGGAATGATCGCCAGCGACGGCTGGACCGTCGAAGTCGCGATTCCGTTTAAGTCGCTCCGCTATGTCGCCGGTAAAGACAAGCTCTGGGGCGCACACTTCTGGCGCCGCATCAAGCGTTTCAATAACGAGCTTGATATGTGGATGCCTCTCAATCGTGACATTTCCAGTTGGCTGCAGCAGGCGGGTCAGCTCAGCGGCCTCGAAGGCATTTCCGCTGAGCGCACTTTGGAATTGATTCCCAGCCTGACGTTGTCGGAAACCGGAAAACGAAAGGCGACATTGTCTCCGAGCCAGTTGAAGACGATGGCCAACCCTTTCGACCCGGGCCGCTTTGTCAACGAGCCGGTTAAATTCGATCCGGGTTTGACCGGCAAGTACACGATCACACCGAACGTCGTGCTGGACTTTGCCATCAATCCTGACTTTGCCCAGGTCGAGTCGGATCAGTTGGTGGTCACCGCCAATCAGCGCTTTCCCATTTTCTTTGAAGAGAAGCGGCCGTTCTTTCTGGAAGGCAAAGACATCTTTGACACGCAAATATCCGCCGTCCACACGCGCGCCATTGTCGATCCGCAATTCGCGGTGAAGCTGAGCGGGAAAGTTGATCGCAACACCTTCGGAGTGCTCGTCGCCAGCGACACCGGTCCCGGTAACTACTCTCCGGAGGAGGCGCTCAACGCCAATCCGAGGTTCGTCGGCAAAAAAGCGAACGTGGGAATCCTGCGCGCCAAACGCGACATCGGCACCAAAGACTCGTTCATAGGCTTTCTCGGCACCTATCGCCGGTTTGTGGATGTTTACAACCTGCTCGGCGGGTTCGACACGCGCCTGCGCGTAGATAAGCAGACGACGTTTAGCGCGCAGGTCCTGGCCACGCGCAGTCGTCAGCCGTTCTTTTATCCGGACGAGGGCCGGACGTTTGATCGCCGCGAGACTGGTTTGGCTTATGCCTGGGACTACAACAAGAACGGGCGGCACTTCGGCTATGATCTTTCCGGCGTTGGACGTTCGCGTTTCTTCCGTTCCGACCTAGGTTTCAATCGCCGCACCAACACCAACAGCCCAAACGGATTCTTCCGTTACAACTCGGAACCAAAACCGAAGGCGCGTTTGATTTCCTGGCGCGTCTATGACGATATCTCGGCGAACTTTGATTGGCAGGGACGCTCACAGAACTTTAACAACGAAATGCAGATTCAATTCAGCCTGAGGCGTTCGACTTTTCTCGGCTTCGGCTTTGACCGGGGTTACGAACGCGTGTTTGAAAGCGAGTTCGGACCGACGCGCCGGCCGGGGGTGAATTGCGTCGTCAATAACACCTGCACCTTTGCCGGGCCGGACCCCGAGCGCTCGACCTTGAATCATGGACTCTATATGTTTGCGGGATCGACGCCGAGTAAGAAATACGACTTCAACATGTTCTTGAATCGAGTCTGGGGAAGCTTCGATTATGATTTCGGCGCCGGACCAAAGTTTTCGCGCGTCAGCCCGCCGGCGCTGGCGGCGGCGCAGGCCAGCGCAGCCGGTCTATGCAGCGTGCCGAATCCTCCGGCGGTCTGCAAGGCGCCACTCGATCCGGGACCGGGCGACTTCATTCACTTCGATGCCACCCTGAATTACAAACTAACCACCGCCTTGCGCGCCACGCTGAGTTATACCAAAGAGAGACTGGTGCGCTACGACACCAAACGCGTCGCCTTTGACGAAAATATTATTTCGCTGCGTTCGACTTATCAGTTCAGCCGTTTTGTTTTTGCGCGCGGACGAATCGACTTTGACTCCATCGCCTCGAATATAAAAGGCCAGTTTCTTTTCGGCTGGACGCCAAATCCCGGAACGGCTTTTTATGTGGGTTACAACGACGATCTCAGCCGCCACGGGTTTAATCCCTTCACCGGCCAAATCGAGCCGGGCTTTCGCCGCAACGGCCGCACCTTCTTCATCAAGATGTCTTACCTGTTTCGCAAGAGCTTCGAGTGATATCTCCGATTTGTAATTTGTAATTTCAAATCTGTCGTCCGGTCTTATCGGCAGCCATCCGCGTTAATCCGGTGCCAGGTCTTCTGCTCGACACTGCGAAGCCAACCGTGATACAACCTCGCCTCGCACGATAGGGATGTCCGCAGTTCCCACACTTGGCCCCTCTCCGAGAAAACTTAAACCTCGAGGTCGACAACTCATCAAAGGAGCAGCTATGGCGCTAGTTCAAGTAAACAGCTACAACGTCTTCTGGGACATTGACGGCCACTTCGGCAACATTCAACTTAATCTCGCAAACAGCACAAGTTTTGCTATTTCAGGGCAGACGCCTGACGAAATGCACATGCTGGTTGACCTTTTGCGAAACGAACGTCCAATCCGCTTCGATACAGTGACCTTACCGCTCAGTACTGCGTTCGAGCCTGTGGGTGAGGGAGAATAACGTCGCCGGTTGTTTTCTGATCTGCGTTTATCCGTCCCGATTGGTGGCTGATTTGATCCGCTCTGATCCGCCTTAATCCGCGGCCAATTCTCCCCTGCACTTGAAACCATGAAATCCAGTATCGCGTAGTATCCCCAGATTTTCTTTCCCCGCCGGCTAACATCGAGCCCTAATTCAGCGTCTTTACTGAAAGGTCAAGTGCGGCTCAAATTGCCCAGTTACAGGTAGAACCGAAAGGAATTCAAATGAAATCCGCCAAACTCTTCTTTGCCGCGATAGCCGTCACAGTTGTGCTGTGCGTCAGCGTTGGGCACGCCCAGGTCACAGTGATTAAAGCCGGCAAGCTCGTCGATCCGGATTCGGGCACTACCACTCTCGACCAAATCATCATTGTTGAGGGCAGCAAGATCAAATCCGTGGGTGCAGGCTTGCCGATCCCGGCAGGTGCGACGGTGATTGATTTGTCGCACTACACGGTCTTGCCGGGACTCTTTGACGCGCACACGCACATGTGCGAAATGACTTTGCCGGATAACCGCGATTTGTTCACTACGGACATTCAGACGCCCGGCACTTATCGAGCGATCATCGGCGTAGTCAACGCGCGGGCGATGCTTGAATCCGGCTTCACCACCATCCGCGATGTCGGCAATAACGGAAACTATGCTGACACATCTCTGCGCAAAGCGATTGAGAACGGCCTGATACCGGGGCCGACGATCATCAACGCGGGCCGCATCATCGCGCCCTTCGGCGGTCAATATCATCTGCAACCCGAACGACGCGAGCTGGGCCAGCCTGAATATCTCTTTGCCGACACGCGAGATGAAATGAAGAAAGCGATCCGCGAAAACATTCATTTCGGCGCTAAGCTGATCAAGATTGTGGTTGATGATCAGCAGTACATCTATTCCGTTGACGACATTCGTTACATCGTCGCCGAAGCCGCCTCGGCGGGCCTCAAGGTCGCGGCGCATTGCCTGACAGAGCAGGGTGCGCGCAACGCGGCCGCGGGCGGCGTCGCCTCGATCGAGCACGGTTTTCGTATGTCAGATGAGGCGTTGGAACTTGCCAAGCGAAACAACGTCGTGCTTGTCGGCACTGAGTTCACTGAACCGGCTGCCGAGTATTTAGGGTTGCCACCGCCAATCGCCAAAAGGTTTCACGATATCTTCATCGATCGCCTGAAACGCGCCTACAGGATTGGCGTCACGATGGCTTACGGCACTGATACATTCTTTGCGGTGGAAGGGCAAACCCGCGGCACCCTCGCGATTTCTTACATTGACAGCTTTATCGAAGCGGGAGTGCCGGCCAAAGATACTCTGCGAATCATGACCGCGAACGCCGCGCGTCTGCTCGGCGTGGATAAGCAACGCGGTGCGATTAAGGTTGGGCAGGCCGCCGACATCATTGCGACCCTGGAGAATCCACTCGATAATATTCTGACTCTCAAACAAGTCACCTTCGTGATGAAGGACGGGAAGATTTTCAAGCAGAGCCCGGCACAGAACCAGGAGCGATAGCGGCCAGGATGTAGCTCAAGTTGATAAATTACGTTCGCCTGGGCAGTGGCCCCATTCGTTAGGAAGGGCCTTTTATTGTGGGCAGATAACGGATAGGATTCGGACGCGCTCCACGTCTGAACATGAAAATAGTCCAGGAAACAGGAAGTCAATTTGATCTTGCAGAGAAAGATGCTCGCCGTCTGCTCGGCGACCTTCTCGCCCGTCCGCTGTTTGCTCATCTGGCGACGGGCTCGGAATCGGGCCCTCGTGAATCTCCCGTCTGGTTTCTGTGGGAGGATGAAGAGCTTTGGATCATCGCTAACGAGAAGACCGACTCTTTTCCCAAACGCATCGAGCTGGAGCCGAGGTGCGCGGTCGGTGTCGTTGATTTTGAAGCCTCAAGCGGATTGGTGCGGCACGTAGGTTTTCGCGGCCTCGCGCGGCGGGAGCCGCACGATAGGGATCGCATGATGCGGCTGCTGAGCCGTTACCTGGGAGACGTGAAAGGATGGGATCCTCGCTTCGTAAAGATACTGGACGATGCGAATTATGTTTTCATCAGATTCACTCCCGAGACAGCAGTCGTTCGCGATCAATCTTTTGAAGTGACGAACTTAAAGTAAGGACTGAAAAGCTGCGACAGGTTGCCGGCTAACAAAGCGCTAACAAGTCAGCGCACTCCCATATCTCTCGACACCTTCGACTAAACCGTGGTACAAGGCGGCTTCCCCTGTTTGGCGCTGACGCGGAATTTTTCAAACCTCCGGAGACGCTTGTGATGAGAAACGCATTCATTCTGAGAACCGCACTAATGATCGGCCTGCTGCTGACCGTCTGCGGCGCTCAAGGACAGAAAACCCGAGCGGTGTACATCGCGGTGGAGTTGCGTCCCGTGATCGTGCAGGGCGCGATGGATCTGGAGGTGAAGAAATTGGCGAGCCGTCTGGACAATCTCCGCGTAGAGAAGGTCGGCGGCTGGACATTCTGGCGCGGCACGTTGGACGGCTACCCAGTGATCGTTTCCAAAACCATGAAGGGCGTCTCTAACTCAGCCGCGGCCACGGCAATCGCCGCCGAACACTATCACCCGGTCGCGATCTTCAACCAGGGCACCGCCGGCGGTCATGTCCCGGAGTTACATGTCTATGACATCGTGCTGGGCAAGTACTCCGTAAATCTGGGAGCGTTCAGGACCGCGTACCGCAAGCCTGGGCAAGGCGGCGATTTTCGGGGATGGATACCGCTGGACCTGTTGGTTTCCGAAGACAGCGCCGGAGAAAATCCGAACGCGCACATCATGCGGCGCTTCCAGGGTAACGAGCAACTGCTGGCTGCCGCTGAGAGTGTGAAGCATCTCTATCGCAAAGGCCGAGTCGTGCAGGGGGTAATTGGGTCCGCCGAGATCTGGAATAGTGAACTTGATCGCATCCAATGGTTTCACCGTCAATACGGTACGACGGTCGAGGAAATGGAAACCGCTTCCGCGGCGCAGATTGCCGGCTTCTTCCAGATTCCGTTCCTCGGCATTCGCGTGCTGTCCAACAACATCACCAACGGTGGAACGTATGACGCCAAAACGGGCGAAGCCTGTCAGGAATATGTCTACGACGTGGTGAAAGCCTATATCGCGACGACGCTCAAACGCTGAGCTTCAAAGGAGGAGGGCCCTGGTCGGTGATGGACACGTACCTGGATCTGCCTCCCAAGTTTCCGCAGCACCGATCTGCGGCTCGGCCGCGCTGATGTGCGGCAAGTCTTTGACTTGCCGGAACGTGTTCGCAAGATAGAAAGGGTCTCCGACCCGCTCAGGTCTTGGACCTAATGAACTGAAGCGTTTTTTCGGCAAGTCGGAGACTTGCCGCGCATCAAAGAGGCATAGCCACCCTTTTCATTGTCTGAAGCTTTTCGCCTGTATCCGCGCATATCCGCGGCCCAATTCTCGAACCTCTAACTCTTGCAGCGATCAGGTCGCTCGGCTATTCTCTGTTCGCGTCCACATCAACTTACGCACGAAGTCGTTAGGCCAATTGATGAATTTGTTCCACAGGAAGATCACACTGCTCGCGCTGGCCGCGCTTTTTTCGGTCGCGGCCTTCGGACAAGCCGCTAAAGAATCGCCACCCGCTGAGATCGCCGGGCGCTATGAAGGCTTCGCCGTGGCTACAGTCTACGGACGCGTTCCCCTGGTTGTAGAACTCAGGCATAACAAGCAAGCAATAGTTGGCTCGATGAACACTCCTCTGGGCGACTTTAATATTGCGCAGGCCCGCTATGCGGACGGTAAGTTGGTGTTCAAGGCTGAATCCTACGACGATGAAGGCGTCATCACGCTAAATTTCAAAGCCGGCCGATTCGTCGGCGAGTTTGACGGATTCGGAGACAAGGGCACCGTCGAATTAACCAGAACCGGCCCGCCCAGTCCGGTCCTCGACACTACTCCTACGGACAATCTCAACAAAGCGGCCTGGCGGGAAGACTTGCAATACATCGCCGGCGAACTGCCTCGCCGCCACGCGAACGCTTTTCACTTCGTCACCAAGGCACAGTTCGCGCGCGCCGTTGCGGAGCTTGACGCTCGGATTCCTCAATTGCAGAACAGTGACATCGTGATGGGCTTGAGCCGCATCGTGGCTATGGTTGGTGACGGGCATACACACCTGCGCTGGGGACGCCTCTACCGGGGAGTCCCACTCCAACTGTTTTGGTTTGGGAATCAGTTGCGGGTCACGGGCGCTTCGGCCAAATATCGCAAAGTGGTGGGCACGCGAATCGTGGAGATCGGCGGTGTTTTGGTGACCGAAGCATATGCGCGAGACTTACCATACATTCCTCAAGGTGAGAGTGAAGGGTTTGTCAGAAGCGCGCACGCAGACCTGAGCACTTACCCGGTGCACTTGCATGCGCTCGGCCTGGCGCCGGATATCACTCATGCTCAATACACCTTCCTCAGTGACAAAGGGGAGCGATTCAAACTTACCTTGCAGACTATCAAGTCAGACGAGCAAGTAAGCTGGATCGATGCTGAGCGGCGAATGCCTCTGTATAAGCAACGTGAAAAGGAACCTCTCTGGTTCACTTACCTGGCTCCTGAGCAGACTGTGTATTTTAACTTCAAAGCCTATCCCAGACGAAAGGATTTCATTAAGTTCTCGCGGGAGCTTTTTGATTTCATCGACCATCACGCGATTCGGCGGGTCGTCGTAGACATGCGTCAGAACGGCGGTGGCGATTTTACCAGAGGGCGCGATTACATCATTTCGGAATTCAAAAAGCGCCCGCGCATCACCCAGAGGGGAATGCTCTACGTCATCGTCGGCAGATGGACCTTTTCGGCTGGCATGTCTAACGCCGCGGATTTCCGGAACGACCTGCACGCAATCCTGGTGGGCGAGCCGACTGGTGCGCGGCCGAATGGTTATCAGGAGAACCGCGAGTTTTCCTTGCCTAACTCACACCTCGGCGTCTCGTACTCGACTAAACTCTATAAGTTTCAGGAGCAAGACACGCCCGGCATCATGCCTGATAAAAGGATCGATCCTGATTGGCGGTCTTACCATCAAGGTAGAGATCCGGCGCTGGCGTGGATCCTAAAACAAGTGATGCCCTCGGGTCAGTAGCGGCGTTCATCTGTGGCCAATTCTTCCCCTCGACTCTCTGACGCAAACCGTGATACAAACGCGCCTTCAGCGACGATTTTCCGAGCGGCGAGTCCCGACTCTCAAGAAATCACTGATGTCCTTCAAGAAGAACACACACTCTCGACTACTTTTTCATGGAGAAAATAAAGATGAATAAACTTCGATTGGCTTTTCGCGCCGTGCTTTTCGTTTCAATCACACTGACACTCGCCTCACTCGGTCACGCTCAGGCGACTCGCACCTGGGTTTCAGGCGTCGGAGATGACGTTAACCCGTGCAGCCGCACCGCGCCCTGCAAGACTTTCGCCGGTGCGATATCAAAGACAGCTACGGGCGGCGAAATCGACGCTCTTGATCCAGGGGGATTCGGGACGGTCACAATAAGTAAATCCATCACCATAGATGGTACGGGAGTATTGGCGGGCATACTTGCTGCGGGCACTAACGGGATTACGATTAACGCTAAGGAGGCCACGAATTTAATATCGGTCCGCCTGCGCGGTCTTTCGATAAACGGTATCGGTTCCGGCCTAAACGGAATCAACGTCATTGCCGCCGACAAAGTTGTGATTGAGGACTGTATCATCGACGGCTTTAATGTAAATGGACTGAATGTTGCCGCTGGCAAAGTGTTTGTAAAGAACACGACCATCAGAAACAACAAGGTCGGAGTCAATGCAGCCGCCAGTAGCTCGGTGGCCATCACTGACGTCGCAGTGGTTTTTAACGGCACGGCTTTGGTTGGCAGTCCGACGAAGTTCAATAATGTCGTTGTCTTCTAGAATCGATAGCTACTGGATCTTAGGCCAATTCTTATTAGCCGCTGATTTACGCGGATAGGGGCGGATTAGAAATGGCTGCATAGCAACGAACGGTTTACCAGGGTTCTTGAACTCTTTAACTCTTTAATTGCTTTTCTTATCGGCGTTCATCTGGGGCTGATTCCTTCAGCAGTCCACTTCACGGACTCAGTTTTTCTTCGCCTCCCCGTGGGAGGGGATTGAGGGGAGTCATGACGGCTGCTGAGGCATTGGCGTTTGTCGAAGAACACGGAGTGGTCCTGGTGTCAGGCAAAGGCCCTCGGCCTCGACTGACCGAAACAATTGCCGGCGAACCCATCAAAGGAAGCTGGTGGGGCCATCCGAAGAGTCATCAGATCTTCGCGATACTTGAGGTCGTGACTGAGTCTGAAGATGTTCTTGTTTGTCGTCTGGTCAAAGGAAAGATCACTCTGGTACATCGCCGCCTGTGGCCGGCGCTGGTTCGACTTGCCAACCGATTTCCACCCGATCAGATCGCGAAGGTACGTCAGGAACACACAGCCAGTGGTCGTCACGTGAACCAGGAAGTTCCCTTCCCGCGATGGGTCCCGGCGGAGGTATTAAAGCAGGCAAAGTCTCTTAGTGAAGAGAAAGCGATCGCCGCGCTCGGCGAGTGGGCTGTCGGGGAATTAGCCCGACCGTAAGGAGGGCTCTTGTACAGAACCGGGAGCGATAGCGACCGGATGCTTTTGGACTGCGGTGGCAAGCGTAGCGCGACACCGCTGTGGATTCGCAATCACGATCTCTCAAGACTTATCCAAAGCGCCGTCGACGCTTCGCTCTGCCGGCGCACTCCAAATTTGTTGAGTGGCAGCATCCCCTCGCTACCGCTCGGGGTTCTGTGCCTTTTGTCTTATACGCGCTGATCCGTGTTTATACGCGGCTAATCTCCTTCGACCGCAAAATTCATTGCAAGCCTCACGCAAACCGTGATACAAGGTGCTGCCAAGACGGCGATTCGCATCGATCTTAACCCGAAGAACATCCTTCGACCCTAACCGCAAAGAAGGATATTGATTTCTTGGCTACTTAAATCCACACGGAGGCCGCATGATTTCCAGAATCGACTTTGATAAACGCCCGTTTTCACCGGGTGAGACCCGCCCCATTGCTATAGAGGGGAGCGCCCCCATTGGCGTGCGAGTTAGTTGCTTTATCTTCAAACCCCCGCCTCCTGACTATAAGCCGTGTGACGCTTGTGGCGTCCTTAACCTGAATTCGGGGGAGGTTGCTCAAATCAGAGCGGACCGGCGCACCTTTGCCGAAAAAGGAGGAGAACTCCACCTGGAGATCATTGACGCTGACGGAGATGGGAGAGAGATTCGAGTAAAGGTAGCAGCGTTTGAGGCTGAAAACGTCAGCCAACTGGCAGAGATGTCTGAGCGAGAGGATGCGTAATGTCAACTGCCATTGAGGAAGAATACAAACAACTGACGGCCGATCTCGCGTTCCAACAAACGAAATTGAAGGAGCAGTGGGACAATGCTAAGCAGAAATTGGCTGACTTGGCCAGTTCTGTAAAGTGGCGAAAATTTGTCGCGATCGTATTTCGAGGCGTATTTGTGCTTGGAGGTTTCGCTATCAGCCTTGGTCTCCCGGGCTATTGGCCGCGAATCGTTGGCGGCATGGTGACATTAGTCGGGTTAATCGATAACCAATGGCTATTCAACCACGAGATACTGATGTTCAATACGCCCGCGAGAAACGCGTTCCGAAAGCTCCTGGACAAGATCGCGAATGACTTTACCGACGCGTTCTCACCCTTTCCGCCGGACCAATCCAAGTCTGCTGCACAAAACGCGCGTCTCACTGCTCTTGTCTCCAATGTCAAGCTAGCGAAGACCGCCCTCTTCAATGGCTCTGGGCGCATTACAGACGCACTGGACAATAAGGAACTCGGTGTTCTTAAGAAGCTGGCCGTTACCCCAGAAACCACGGCTGGATCGAATACACCGCTTGTGCCTTGAAAAGCCGAGATCCTGCGGGCGCTTCTGAGGGGCGACGATTCCCGAGCGAGACTCCCGGAGTCATCACTCATTACTCATAATGCATGATTGTTTTCGCGATGCGAGGAGGAGTAGCTTATGTCTCTTGCTGCTGAAGCTTTGACCGGTATTGGATTATGGCTCACGCGAAGGGAAAGGAAACAGGACCGAGATGATACGGCGGTAGGTAGCGTTTTAACCGCAGTTAACTCGACAAAGAGTTATACAGCACGTCTCGATCGCGGGGAACCAGTCGATTATCAGCTAGAAGCTCAATTGGCGGCGCTTTGGACGACAGCAGCCGTTCACATCCGCCGAACTGATGCAGACCTTGCCGACAGATTACAAATGAAGGCTGAATATTGGACAAACCCTCGGGAATGGAAGGATGAAGAGGTCGTCAACAATAGGATCCAAATCGATGTGATCGCAGCAGAAGCGAGACGATTGCTACGCGCGATGTAGAACCAAGCGAGACTCCCGAGCTAACTTGTTGTATGTCACGAAATCAGAGGACGAACAATGTCAGAAAAGCTCCCCAAGCCGATGATGCAGAATAAATCAAAACTGGTTGATGCAGTATTCCAGAGAGTTACGTCAGTAAGAACACCTGTTCAACTAATCAGTTTTCTCCTGGCGATTGCCTTCGCAATAGTCGTGTTTCAGCTCAGTCCAGCAGCAAACCTATTGGCATTCGTAATTCTGTTGTTACCCTTCATCCTCTTAGTTCTCGTTGTAAACAAGAAGATCCTAGAAACACTCAGCAGCGGCGGCTATGTGCTCCTGATTATCTCGAGCCTATTAATCAGCGGCTCCTTCATAATGTCTGCTTACGTGGCCCTTGTTCTCGTTCGCTCATCGCAGGAAGGATTGGTTCAGACCTCCAGCAATGCGCTATTGCAGCCGGCAAAGAAGTCGAAAGTTCAAGACATTAAGGATGCGAATTTTAGACTGACTAACTACTTGGACAGCTACAAACTTATTTCGGGCTATTACCACCAAGCCTTAATGGAATGCTTCGATCCTCGAAATAGCAAGGACCCTTATTCCACCGTCGCGCTCCTTCGGAAGGAATTAGACACTTTGATTATCAAGATTCTCTCGGTCCGGAGTTCTGAGTTGAATGACATGTACGGTCAGGAAGAAATCAACAAGCGCGTCCTGAAATTACAAGAAAGCATATTGGCCTTGGACTCCACGCGATATTTTTGGGACGTTGTTCTTCGAATTTACGGCGAAGAGGGCAAGACCTATAAAATAGATGACATCATCGATACTAAGGGATGGAATTTGAGCGAATCCGAGATGATTGAGGTAAGGCAAGTCGGCTTCTCTGGAATTGAGGCCGATCTGATTCGTGCGCTCGGTAGGGATATCGTGGTCAAGCCTATCAATGGTTTTCAATCTCAAGATATTGATTCAATAAGGAATGCGTTACGATCTCTAGGTTATTCAGCGGATTCCTCAGACTCGCTGAATGCGACAGAAATATTAAACAAGTACAAGGGTTCTATTGCCGCCTTCTATACGCCGGAAGACCAGAATCAGCCTTTCTACAAGCTTGCTGGAGGTGGAGTGGAAGGTCAGATTCCCATCTACCTCGCTCTTTACGACACTGGGTTGCTAGATTTCAAAAAGTTCTTTCTCAAATATTCTCCTGTGAAGTCACATCAAATTCTCTTGGAGCTAATGGAGCGGCGAATTTCACTCTTTGACATTGATGACCTCGATAAACTAACAGAAGCCATACTGCAACAAAAGGCGGGCGTACGAAGTGCGCGGGAACAGTCAAATACTGTTTTGTTCAAAATACGCGATGGAATGAAAGAGCGACTGACTGGCTCTGCGGAAGTTCAAGCGGTACTTTCGTCGGCTACAGTGGAAGAATACTTCACAAAAAGTCTAAGGCTGTTTGTAAGGAAGGCTAACAAGCCAGAGGAACGCGATCTGTTCGTCGGCATACACTCCTTTGTATTCCTTGGCCAAACTGAGGTAACAAGTGAGTACGGACAAATGCTTCAGGAAATGCTTTCTTACTACAACGTGTTTGAGACTGATCTTATGATAGGTGCGCTGGACCAGTAGATACATATTTGGTGAAGAGAATCTTGCTCACTTACGCTTTCCTTCTAATCGCTTTCACGTCAGCCTGCTCAAGAAGCGGTCCCACCCAAGAGAAAGCAGCAGGCACAAAGCAGGAGGGGAGCCAACGCCAAGAACTGCAAAACCAGAAGTTACAAAACCAACTCGCCCAGATAGCTTCCGCCGCCAAGGGCAAGGTCGGAGTCGCCGCAACCGTGCTGGAAACCGGCGAGACAGTCTCGCTCAACCCCCACGATCACTTTCCGATGCAGAGCGTCTACAAACTTCCCATCGGCATGGCGGTGATGAAGCAGGTTGATGCCGGAAAGATCAAGCTCGAGCAGAAGGTGCGGGTCACGAAAGATGATTTCGGTAGGCGAGGGCAACACGGTCCGATTCGCGACAAGAATCCAGACGGCGCCGAGATGAGCGTCAGGGACTTACTTCGATATGCGATTTCGGAAAGCGATGGCACGGCCTCAGATGTACTAATGCGACTCGCCGGCGGACCGGGAGCGATTCAGTCTTATCTGAGCGAACTAAAAATCAACGACATGATCGTGCTCAACACTGAAAAGGAGATTGGTCAGGATTGGCAGACGCAATATCGCAACTGGGCTTCACCTGAAGCAGCAATTGCTTTGCTGCGCGCGCTGCAAGAAAGGCGCGGGCTTTCGGAATCGAGCCAGTCGCTGTTGCTGAAATACTTAATCGAATCGACACCGGGTCAGAAGCGCCTGAAAGGTCTCTTGCCAGCCGGCACGGACGTTGCGCACAAGACCGGGACGTCGGGAACTCAGAACGGCATCACTGCGGCGACGAATGATATCGGAATCATTACGCTAAAGAATGGACGGCATCTCGTCATTGCAGTCTTTGTTTCGGATTCGCCGGCGGATGAAGCGACGCGTGAGGGAGTGATTGCGAAGATCGCGAAGGCGGCGTGGGACGCCTACGGAAAATAGTTCATCCGCAGATTGCGCAGATTACACAGATTTCAAAAAGTAACGGGGATACAAAACATAGCTCACGTGTTGGCTTGTCAGTACTGCCTGTGTGGCTGTTTCTTTTGAATCTGAGTAATCTGTGTAATCTGAGTAATCTGCGGAGAAAATTTGATGACGATCAAATTCAGTCGCTGGCTCGCCATCGTCGGTGGCTTCGTTCTTCCGCTGGCCGAAACCATCCGGCGCTGGAGCACCTGGCGGGAGTCTCCGGCGAATCTCTTTGACGATTACGTCATCGGGGCCTTCCTGCTATATGGAGCGTGGCGCGTGGGCAAAGACCCTCGCAACGGTCAAAGGTATCTGGCGGCGGCGTGGGCTTTTGCCTGCGGCATGGGTTATTTCAGTTTCTTCAGGCAATTGGAGAGGGTGCAGTTGCACGAGGCCGACCCTGCTCCAATCTCTTCCGAGTCGGTGTTGATAATCAAAGGAGTCATGTGGGGCCTGGCAATCGTGGCGTTGGCGTTGACCTTAAGACGCCTGCCGGAAGCGTCGAGTAAATCGTAAGACTATCCACAGATTACGCAGATTACACAGACAAAGCAGAAAGAAGAGAGCAAAGGCAGCAGCTTTGTCATGTAATCTGCGTAATCTATGGAGAGATAACAACTAATTTCATCCTACTATCTGGTTTTTCCTGCACCTCTCAATCAAATCGTCCGTAAAGACCTTCGGAATGCTGCGGATCGTACAGCAGCCATTCTGGCATCGTGATTGCTATCAAGGGCAGACGGCAGAAAGCAAAAGGCAGGAGGCACGAACCCGGAGCCAGAAATGCAAATGGAACTTACGCAAACGGAGCTCGTGACAAAGAGCAAGACTTTCCGCGATGCCGAGAGAGAGCAGACAAGTATTTTAGCTCCCCTCGAACGAGCGGCCCTTCGCGGACTCGCGCGGCGCATGCCCGCCTGGGTGAATTCCGACCACCTCTCGATCCTCGGGCTGGTGGGTATGATCGGCGCCGGTGCGTTTTATGCCGCCAGCAAACACAATCCGCTGCTGCTGCACCTGGTGAATGTTTTCATAATTCTCAACTGGTTTGGCGACAGTCTGGACGGAACGCTGGCGCGATACAGAGATCGGCAGCGTCCGCGCTATGGGTTCTACGTAGACCACATCATAGATACCTTCGGCGCGCTGTTCCTGCTTTTCGGCCTCGCGCTCTCGGGTTATATGAGCGAGCGGGTTGCCGCGGCCGTGCTGATCTCGTATTTCATGCTGGCGATCAACTCGTATCTGGCCGCCTACGCACTTGGGGTATTCAAGCTATCCCAATGGAAAATGGGCCCCACTGAAATGCGTCTGCTGCTCATGATCGGCAATGTTTTTCTGATCTACCATCCACGCGCGTACCACCGCCGCTATCTGCTCTTCGACATTGGCGGAGTGGTCGCGGTAATCGGGATGTTATTCATTTTGATCGTCTTATCCATTCAGCATACGCACACCCTCTACAAGTTGGAGCGCTTGCCTAAGCGTTGATGGGAGTGACTTGATTTCAGCTTTTCTCTGCGCAGCCTCTGCGGCCTCTGCGCCTCCGCGGTGAGCTTTTCGCGAACAGGATTCACCGCCGAGGCGCAAAGAACGCAGAGTTAGCGCAGAGTATGAATCAAGCTACGAACACATTCCGGATTGCCGGGCTAATGGATCAATGGATTAACGGATTAGCGTTCAATGATTCACTTCATAAGGTTCAATGTAGTCGGCGTGCTTGGGTTTGCTCTACAATCCGGCGCCCTTTTTGTTCTGACGCACGGCGCGCATCCGGTTGGATATCTTGCGGCGACCGCCGCCGCAGTCGAGTTGGCAATATTAAATAACTTTTTCTGGCATCAACGGTGGACGTGGAAAGACCGGCCGTCTTCGACAACGGGGGAGACCCTGCGCCGGCTGGCGAAGTTCAACGTCACGAATGGCGCGGTCTCAATAACCGGCAATCTGGTGCTGATGAGCATTCTGGTAGGACGCCTGGGCCTGCCGATCGCGGGCGCCAATGTCGCCAGCGTTGCGGCTTGCTCAATATGCAATTTCTTTCTCGCCGACCGAATTGCGTTTTATGTGCCTGCGGGCAAGCGCGATGAATCGGGCTTAGAACAAGAGGATTCAATCCACAGATTACGCAGATTACACCGATAGAGATTCAGGCCTGTGGTAGACGGCAGGAGGTAACCGGGCACAGACTAAATATGTTCACCAGTTCTGCGTAATCTGTGTAATCTGCGGATGAATATTCATCGCGCCATCACTCTCGCGAACCTTTCCAAAGGAATATTCCCTCCGGTCAAGATACCCACGACTTTCTGGCCGCGTAAGCCCTCCCTCAGGGTCGGGCTACTGCCCCGCTTCTGGTCCCGCAGTTTGAGCGCGGCTGCGAGTGATGCGGCGCCGGCGCCCTCGGCAACTTGCTTGGCATGACGGGCGAGCAGTCGAATCGCGTCATTGATCTCTTCATCGCTTACTAAAACAAAATCGTCGAGCAGATCCCAAAGGATCTTGTTTGTCATTTCAAAAGGCACGCGGGTAGCCAGGCCTTCGTGCTCTGTCTTCATGGTCGGATAAGGATCCAGGGAACGGTTCTTCCAGGCATGCCACATCGCCGGTGCTTGTTCAGATTGTGTGGCGATGATTCGAGTATCGGGTTTGACCTGTTTCGCTACGATGCAGTTACCGGAAGCGCAACTACCGCCACCTGCCGGACAGATGATCACGTCGACGTCGGGAAGGTCTGCGAATATCTCCAACGCCATAGTGCCGACGCCGGCAATCAGTTTCGGTTCATTCGCCGAATGCACAAAACGGAAACCTTCCGCTTGCGCCACCCGCTCGGCTTCGAGACGTGTTTCGTCAAAGTCGCGGCCATACAGGCGGACTTCGGCACCCAGGTCACGCATGGCCTGCATCTTTGATTCGTTTATGTTCTGTTCGGGCGCGTAAATGATTACCTTCGCGCCAAAGAGCCGGCCGGCGTAAGCGATCGATTGGCCGTGATTGCCCGTACTGGCCGAGACAAGCCTGAGATGTTTCTCTTCGCCGGCGGTAACCCACCCGCTACCACAGGCGGTACTTACAAGAGTTCCCACCAAATTCACTCCGCCGCGTACTTTGAACGCGCCCACCGGTTGCAGGTTCTCCAACTTGGCATAGTAATCACAGCCGAGGAGTTGGGAAAGTTTCTCGACGCGCACCAGCGGCGTCTTTGGAAGATACGGAGCGATGAATTCGCGAGCGGCCAGGATGTCGGCAAAGTTTGGGGAAAGCATTTCTCGTTAACGTTAGCGCTCGGCAGGATCGCACGCAAGAGCTGAGATAGGCAAAGAGCTCCTTGTCCGTGGTAATGAAAGTTCAGTTCATATTCTAACGCAGAGGACGCGGAGGTTTTCGCAAAGGACGCAGAGGAAGATCGCCTTCTCGTACCTCTCCGGGGTACCCTTGGTGTCCTCTGCGTTCAAGAAATCGTTACGTTAGACTCATGTCCGAGGTTTTGAGACAAACACTGGGTCCCTGAGCGATGTGAGTCTTCCGCTAACGCCTGTTGGCATCATTCGGAAGCTCAGCTTCGCCCGCCGGCCGGCACGGTGGCCCGGCTTCGTATTGCTGCAAGCTCGCCCGCAGTTTCGCCAACAGATCCGTCTGGTGTTGTTGCTCTGCAGCGGCGATCAGCTTGCGCTGCCAGTCTGCTGCTTCACGGCAACGCCCTAGTTCGCCGAGGGCCATCGCCACCAGCACGCCGTGCTCCACCGCGCCGGTTGATTTGTAGACCAGTTGCGCCAGCTCAAGCGCTCGCGCTCCGTTGCGCAGATCGGTTTGCGGCGCGGACGCGAGCAGATACGCCAACATCACGATGGTCTGACCTTTCCGCGGAAACTGCGCGTGAGCTTTCTCTAAACCGGCCAGGGCGACGGCGTACTGTTTCTTTCGCACCAGGAGCTTCACCTGCTCCACCAATGCCTCTTCGTTATCAGGATTTGCCTGGACGACGCGTGAGAATTCGGAGAGCGCTTCGTCCAGTCGATTGGATTTCATTAACTCCTGGGCGAGCAGGAATCGGGCACCGACGTCGTTCGGGTCAACTTCAAAGACGGCTCGCAGATGAGCGATCGCCTGCTCGTGCTTGCTTTCGTTGGCCAGCAGAACGGCGAGGTTGTAGTGCGCGATCACGTTGGTCGGATCGATGCGCAGGGCCTCTGCAAACTCCTCGGCGGCGGTTTTTAGATCATTAAGCTGCGTTAGCGCAGCCCCCAGATTGAGGTGGGCCGGAAGACTGTCAGGCTTTGCCGTGACCGCCTTACGAAATTCCGTGGCTGCTTCCTGAAAACGTTTCGATTCGAGGGCGAGCTTGCCGCGAATCAGGTGCACACGCTCTCCTTTAATCAAATCCTGCAATGAATCAAAGACCGGGTCTGCCGCTCGCACGCCGACCGGGCCCTGTTGGGCCAGGTGGGTCTTTGCCTGCTCATCATTTCCCAAACCGCGATAGGCCATGGCCAAAGAGTAATGGATGCGATTCGCTCCCGGCGCTTGCGCGAGTGCCTTCTCGAAATAGGCCACAGCTTCAGCATAGCTGCGCGCGGACAGCGCCATCTGTCCCAGTCCGTAATCGGCCGCCGGATTGTTCGGCTCGATCTCCAGCGCGGTTTTGAAATTCTCCCTGGCTTGATCCAGCCGATTCGTTTGCAGGTAGAGGTTGGCGAGATTCAGCGGCACGGCCACATACTCCGGCCGCAAGACACGCGCGATCAGATAGCGGCGGACGGCATCGTCGACCCGACCCTCCTGCTGATCCAGTTTTCCGAGCAGATAGATCCAGCGAAAATCCTTCGGCGCCAAACTGCTGGCATTCAGATAGCATTCCTGAGCGGGTCCGCCCAGCGCATACGCTTGATAGATTTCTCCCATCGTTCCGTAAGCCTCGCCGAGCTTGCTGTCGGCTGTTGCGGGATTTTTTACCGTGGCCGACAGTGAGCTTTGCAGCGAGGTAAGCTGTTCACGAACGTCGGCCTCCAGGTTTGTCAGGTCCGGCCAATGTACGGCCACGAGATTGGATTTTGGTGGCGGCAGAACATTTTCAGTCTGCGCGAAAGAGGGCGAGAGGAGTTCAACTCCGAGCGTCAGGATAAGAACGAGCGCCAGACACAACGGTCTCTTCCGATAGATGCGAATTCCGTTCGTTTCATCAATGAGTTTCATCTCTCCGACAGTCGAGATTCACAAACATTCGCGCTCGGCCTTAGTGTTCTTTGTGCCTTTGTGGTGAATTCTGCTCTGCGTTTTTCACACAGAGACACACGTAATCACAGAGGCTACACAGAGAACCAACACGCGGATACTTCATTTCTTCACTGGTGCTGTGCCTTCCTTCAACGTTGTGTATTGGTCAATCAGAAGCTCTTTCCATTCTTCGACGTTCCCATCCGGCCAGTGCACGCGCACCGCCTCAGCCCGACCAGCGCTGCCCAAACCCGCGAGCACCCGCGGATCGTTTGCCGAGAGATAGCTGCCGTCAGTTCTTGCGCGCCGCCACAAAACATTATTTTTTGAGATTACTATTTCCACCTGAGCGCCTAACGCCTCGCGATTGATTCCCTTCCCGAGCACTCTCAGTCCCAGCCAATGATTTCGGTTGCCGACTTGATTCAGGTAGAGGCGAGCCGGCCCGTTGTTGTTCGTCACCAACACGTCGGTGTCGCCGTCGTTGTCGATGTCGCCAAAGGCTGCGCCGCGACTAACTTCGAGCAGTTGGAAGGCCTCGCCTGCTTGATCTGATACCTCGACGAACTTGCCCTGACCATCATTATGAAAGAGCTGATTCGGTTGGCCCAAAGGAAAAGGATCTCGTTTGCGAATCAGTTCCGGCAAAAGTTGCACCGCACCGTTAGCGACCAGCAGATCGAGCCGGCCATCATTGTCATAATCAAAGAACAGCGTGCCGAAACCGGTGAAGCGATGTCCGGGCATTCCCAGGCCCGCTTCCCGAGTCCGATCTTCAAACAACGCTTTGCCCAGATTCACACAGAGCGTGTTCGTTTCGTCCACCAGGTGCGTAACGAAAATATCTTCGGTGCCATTGCCGTCAAAATCTCCGGCATCGACACCCATGCCGGCCTCGGCCTGTCCGTCGCGATTGACCGCGGTGCCGGACAACAGCCCTTCATTGCGGAACGTGCCGTTCTTTTGATTTATCCACAGTTGGTTAGGATCGCCATCGTTGGCAACATAGATGTCCGTCCACCCGTCGCCGTCGAAGTCGGCCGCTACTATCCCCAGTCCGTGGCCAAATTCTTTCGCAACGCCCGCACCAACGGTCACATCTTCAAACGTTCCGTCACGCTTGTTATGAAAGAGCCGATTGCCCGGCGGGTGAAACACGCGCGGCGTGCAATAGTCCCGGGCGCTGGTGGCTGCGTAACAGTTGGGGCTGTTGGCCACGTTAAAGTCAGCGTAGTTCACCAACATCAAATCCAGCCAGCCATCGCGGTCGTAATCGAAAAAGGCGGCGCTGGTGCTCCAGCGCGGATCGTCAGTCCCGGATTTCCTGGTGATATCAATAAAGGTCCCGTCACCTTTGTTCAGATACATCTGGTTTGAGCCGAGATTGGTAATGTAAAGATCCGGCCAGCCATCGTTGTTGATGTCGCCGACCGCCACGCCCATCCCGTAACCGCTGGCCATGATGCCGCTCTTCTCAGTGACATCGGTGAAATGGAGAGTGCGTGTTCCGTCTTTGCCAACCACAAGATCGTTGCGGAAAAGCCGGCCGCGGGGTGGCTCGGTTCGGCGCCACGGAAACTGTGTGCTCTCTGGTTTGCTGTTCGGTTCAAGCACATTGCCTTGTACCAGAAAGACATCCAGGTCGCCATCGTTATCAAAATCGAACAGGGCCGCTCCGCTCCCGGTGATTTCCGGCAGATAGAACTTTCCCGTCATTCCGTTATAGTGCTGAAATTTGAGTCCAGTCGATTCAGCAACCTCTTTGAATATTGAGGCAGCCGCACGCGACATCGATGAGGCCGACCGCGCTGTTTGGGTTTCAGGTGCGGATTGCTTCTGAGCCAGACCAAACGGGACGCACCCCGTCCCAATAAAGAACACCAACAGGAAAAGAAACCTGGTCGCCATAGGTGTGGGCTAATTATTATCGCGTGGCAATCTGATTCACGTTAATTGGGCAGGCGTAATGTCGCCGAAGGCCAAGCCTCAGTGTGCGAGACCGCGACGAGTGGGAACTTCCAAGGGTCAATCCAGGGGATCGGCTTTTTTAACGTCCGGGCTATTTGGTCTGCAAATCCTTCAGCATGTTCTCGATAAACTTGTCGAGGGCAATTTTCCATTCACCGTTTTCTTTGACAAAGGGCAGACTGTCCCACTTACCTGTCTTTTCATTCTTGACTTCGAGCGTTGCCGAATCGCCGTCTATTTTCTCGTTGCGCGTCTCAGGCATCGCTTCGGACTTACTATCTTTGTCGACATCTTTCAGCATGTCGTCGGTCGTTTTGTTCTGCTCTTTCGCGATCTTGTCAAACATTTCCAGGGAGCCCTTGGAAAGCGTTTTCCTTATCCCGGCGACATCCTTTTTCTTAGAAGCTTCAAAGAATTTCTTGAAGGTGGCGGTGGGTGATGAGCCGCTGAGCAGGCTGCAGGCCGATACGACCAGGACAATGACGGCCAGCGCGAAGCACATATTGCTAATGCTACGGATTTTCATCTTGGTTTCCTCTTTTGCTTGCATTCAGGTGGAGCTGATTCGCCACATCATAACAGTTTCAGGCTTTGCGTCGCACGGTGATCTCGGACTATTTGGATCCTGGCACGTGGCTAACATCAGTTTTTCATCAGCCTGCTAGAAGTCGAACTCGAACTTGCCGCGCACGGAGGCGCCGAGGCTGTTGAAAAACTTGCCGAGTCGCGGGCTGGTGATGTTGTTTTGCACGTCGATGGGGTTGAAGTGGTTAGTTGTGTTAAGCACGGCCAGGCCGACTCGCGCACGTCGTCCGCCAATCCTGGGGACGACCTTGGGGATGGCGAAACCTTTCGTAACCTGCACGGCGAGCGACAGAAATGTTGGGAAGCGTCCCGCCCGGTTGCGTGGGCCGACGAAATCCAGGCGCTCATTAACGAACGAAAACGGAAAGCCCGATCGAATTTCGACCAGCGGCGAGATGTTGATGTCCCAGCGGATTCGCAACTGGCCATAGGCGAGGAACCGGTGCGTCGCGTCAAAGGGTTGTGGCCCGTACTCGTTGGGCCGCACTACGAGCGCTGGAAAATCGCCGAGAAAGTTATCAATAGAGTTAAGATCGCCCCGGGCGCTGGACCACACGTAATCAGCATTCCACGTACCGATACGCGGGTTGTCATAGATGGCCAGCAGTTGCAACTCGCGATAGCGCGAACGGCCAAGGTTGCTGAGCACGAGGGCGCCCTGACCTGATGCGTCGACACGATCGACGATGAAATCGTCTGTCGTTGAGCGTTGCAGATAGCCAATGCGTCCCGTCAATTTCCGCGCAATAGGGAAATCAATTTGCAGGTTGGCCCGGACGCTGCGCGGGTTGCGTAAACGCGCTGCGACCAGGTTCCGGAAACGACGCGGCCCATCAGTTATCGAAATGCCGTCTGCGGCAAACGTGGTAACCGTGCGCTCGGGGAGCTGACTGAAATAGCCGACGCTAAGCGGAGTGCGATCATAGAAGAGACCGATTCCGCCACGTATGACCGTGGCGTGGTTCTTGAGCGGCAGGTACAAAAACGAAAAGCGCGGCGAGATCGTGTTCTGCCGGGCCAGCCGGTCACGGTCAAAGCGCAAGCCGGCGTCGACCGTAAGCTTTTTATTGACGACCCACCGATCCTGCGCGAAGGCGGTGAATTCGCTGAGATGGCTTGCAACGTTCGCCGCAGCGCTAAACTCTATCCGCCGGGCCAGGGTTTGATCTTCCCGTCTGATCAGGATCGAGTTTTCCTGTAACACACCGGTCACGCGCGAGTAATCAATTTCGCCGCCGAGCTTCAGGGAATGCTGACCGTGAAAGTCCAGCCCGTGCGAGTAGTAAACTTCCCGCCACTGAAAGCGTTGAGACTGTCTGCGGATGTCGGCGAAGTAGTTACCGGCATTGCCTTCCGGCAACAACTCAAGCGGTCGCGTCCCCTGCCCGAAGACATCAAGGTCAAAGCTCTTGTAGCTAAAGGTGGAAGACAGAAACGAGGCATCCTTAAGGATTGCCTGCTCGGAGATCGAGAAGAGCATGCCGCGCTGCTTCGTATTCGGTGTCGTCGGCTGCGGATTGAAAGTGTTGAGTCCGGCGTAGCGCACCTTCTGCGGGAAGAATGCTGCGACGAATTTGGCGCTGTTGGTCTTGTTGATGTTGAGATCGAACTGCGTGAATGAGCTGAAGTTCTCGGAGGTTGACTCGTCTCCCGGAGCTTTGAGGCTCGGCACGCGAAAGCGCGTAAAGCGGTACTCAAGGGACTGGAGGAAGAAGAGCCGATTGCGAACTACGGGTCCGCTGAAGGTGACGCGCGGACGAAATGAATCGATCTTGCCGGCGAAGGTGTTGCGAAAAGTTGGAAAGAGGCGCGCGGCGGTGACTTTGAATTTGTTGCTGCCGCCCTTGGTTTCGAGATCGGTGGCGCCACCGGTGAGCCGGCCAAACACCGCCGAGTACGGGTTCTCTTCGGTCCTTACGTTTAAGGCCGCTTCGAGCGGGATGTCGAAGGCGAGTTTTCCAGTAACGGGATCCGTGATGTCCACACCGTTGACTGTGTAGGCGCTCTGGCCGGCGCGGGCGCCTTTCTGGTGGTCTACTCCGTCCAATCCGCGCACCACACCGGGAGTCAGCAACTGCGCGCTCTGATAGTTCTCTGCCGGCAACGGCACATCCGTCAGAGTTCTCGAGCGAACGGTATTGCTGGTAGTTGTTTCGGCAGTACTGAGCAGGCCCTCTTCCTCACGAATGGTAACCGATTCGGAAATCGTGGCTTTCATCACGACTTCAACGGTCAGCCCTACACCCGGCGCCAAACTGATTTCACGCTTTACAGTGGCCAATCCATCAGCCTCAACCGTCAGCACAAACGTCGCCGCCGGCAAATCGGTGAAGATAAAGTTGCCCACGTCGTCAGTGACTGCCTTGAAACTTTGCTCGGTCAGGTCACGATTGACGAGCGTAAGCCGCGCACCGACAAGTAAAGCCGGGGGCGCATCGGCGCCTTCACTCGTGACCTTAACAGTACCCTTGATTCGGCCCGTCAAGTGTTGGGCCAATGTGCTGGGGAGCAGAACCAGCAGACTCAATACCACAGTGCACAGCAGGCTCAAGGAGAAGAATTTGGAGCGAGTCGAGGCGTGACTTGTCAGCTTTCTGTTCATGCCAACTCCGAACTGACCTACAGAGGGAGGGGGCTATGGGGAGGGCCTATCGTATCTTCGTTCACGTCTGAATTTCAACGATCAGCCGCGGCGTAGGACGAATACGAACTACTGATTTTTCGACGCCTCGTATCCACCTAAGCTTACGGTTTTCTCGACGACCTTACCAAACGCCGGCTAAAAGCAAAGCAGATAAAAGCAGAGGATATGTGAGTCATGAAGTCCGGACTAGCTCGAAATTTCGCACTTAACGTTCGAATCGTTTCCTGCGATGAGGTTGGGGAAAAAAAAGGGGCCATGTCGGTGAATGGCAGCCAACATAGCCCCAGCCCTTGTTCCGGATAGTCTTTCCTTCAGGACGAAATGATATTCGGCGGTTGCTACATTTCAGTTAAGCGCATCTTAACTGTTGGTTAAATCTTCGACGCCACTCTGGCCGCTTTCAGCACCCGAGGCCACCCAATTTCTAATGCGACTCTGCTTTGCCACGCACGCTGAGATGTCAGTCCGAATCGTAAGCTTGCTTCGCGGCAACGCTAACGAACTCCTCGGTTTCGATCACGTACGCGGTGAGGGTATGGCCGTAAACACATCCGGTATCCAGACCAATCGCCTTAGGTCCACGTCGCGGCTCCGGCGCACACCAGTGCCCGAAGAGGACGGTCTTCTCGCCATTGTAAACGTGATACCAGGGCGTGCCTTCATCGCTTTCGCGGTCGGGCCCCAACGTGCGCAATCTCGTTAAATCGCCAGTGGTCTGTGAATGAAGTTCCACGTTTGGTCGCAAACCGGCATGAACCACCAGATGAGTGCCGAGGTCGATCACAAACGGCAAGGCGTTCAAAAACAGGCAATATTTATCTTTCTCATCTTTGAGTTCTTTGTGAGTCTGTTTTTGAGCCGATTTTAATTCGATATCCTCGCCGTTCCAACGACGACGCAGAATTAGATCGTGATTGCCGATGACCGTCGACAATCTTTCGTCGCTCATAAAGAGTTCCAGGACCTCACGGCTATTCGGTCCCTTGGCAATAAGATCGCCCACCGCAACCAGGCGGTCTTTCTTTGCGAAGCCCACCTTGTCCAGCAATTCCATGAGTTCTTCGTAGCAGCCATGGATATCCCCGACTACGATCGTGCGGCCTTCGGACTTCGATGGCATTCTCATGTTATAAATCATGTATTAAAGAAAAGCGAGAGGATGAGAGACATTGGAAAAGTGATTATGCGGTCTCGAGTCGCGGGCGTCTGCCATAGAGTTCGATAGCCAAGCCGAAGGAAGCCCGATCCGATTTTTGCCGGACCCGGTCCGGGGTGTTTTGCTTCAACGATTACTTGCTCTTGAGTTTCTTCGGCTTCATTCGCCACTTCAAACGCCCTATACCAGGCCGTACTCTACTCCACTTTTGCGTGCGAAGCTCAATGCAGGAAAGGGCCGCTGTCGGTAACCGGTGTGCTTCACCGGTCAGGCTCTCGCACAACTCTTCAAACTCAGGATTATGCCCAACCAGGACGACGGTAGGTACGGTGTCCTGCACCTCCGACAGGACTTCAAGCAGCCGGCGAACACTTGACTCGTAAATGCGCTGATCGTACGTGGGCTCAATCTTCAACCCTGACGCCAGGGCAAATAATTCGGTGGTCTGCCTGGCCCTCTTTGCAGGCGAACTGAGGATTAAACCCGGCGAGATTTTCTTTTTTTTGACAAATTTCCCGATCAACTTAGCGTCTTTTGTGCCTCTCTCATTGAGAGGCCGATCAAAGTCTTTCAAACTTGAATCGTCTTTACTCGACTTTGCATGTCGCAGCAGTAATAGAGTCTTCATTTGTTTTTCCAGGGCTGGGAATGGTTAAATGCGCAGATACTTTAGATGATCAGCACCTACATCGCCAAGTCGAAGCACTTGGCGGCGATGTGTCAGATAGCCCTGATTCATATGTCTGTAACATGACTGTGTAAGAATTTGCGCGAATGATTTCATACGGCCACCATCGCTACCCTGGGCGGCTATTTGTCGTCGAAGGGACGGACGGAAGCGGAAAGTCGACCCAACTTTCACTGCTTTATCAGTGGCTCAAGTCAGAAGGTTATGCCGTTTTCTTCTCTGAATGGAACTCCTCGCCGCTGGTCAAAGACACGACGAAACGCGCCAAGAGGCGCCGCCTATTCACACCCACAACATTTTCCTTGTTGCATGCCACTGACTTCGCCGATCGGACTGAGCGAGATATCGTCCCGCCGCTGAAAGCAGGCGCGATTGTCCTTGCCGATCGCTACATCTACACGGCCTTTGCGCGGGACGTAGCGCGCGGTTGCGATCGCGCCTGGGTCCGTGAAACCTATAAGTTCGCCGTCAAGCCCACGGCGGCGTTCTTCTTTCGGGCGCCGCTTGATGTAGCGATAGATCGCATTGCGTCCGCTCGTCCCCAATTGAAATTTTACGAAGCCGGCATGGATATGGATTGGGCCGACGATGAAGAGGAAAGCTTCGAAATCTTTCAGGGCAAGATCCTCAACGAGTACGATCACATGGTAAATGAGTTTGGCCTGACTGTGATTGACGGCACGCAACCAATTCGCACGCAACAGCGCCAGATGCGCGAGATTGTCAGCCGCTACTTGAAAGAGAAACTGAAGAAGGCGGTGCTGGCCCAATGAAGGAGATGAAGTTCTACGGCACGGCGCTACCTGGTATAGAGGTTGAGCCATACAGCGGAAAGTTAATTGTGATCGAAGGAACCGATGGCGTGGGACGCTCGACCCACGTTGGCCTGCTCCGAACATGGTTGGAGTCGGCAGGTTACGCTGTTCTCGATACCGGCATGACGAGATCCATCCTGGCCGGACGAGGGATCAAGAATGCCAGAGCAGGACACACCCTCGGCCGCTTGACGATGCAGCTTTATTACGCGACAGATTTCGCTGACCGGCTTGAGAATCAGATGCTGCCGGCACTGCGCGCTGGCTTCATAGTTCTCACGGACCGTTACATCTATTCAGCGATCGCGCGAGCGGTCGTCCGGGGCGCTGATCCGGAATGGATTCGGGCGATTTATGGAATTGCCTTAGTGCCGGACGCGGTTTTCTATCTCCGCATACGTTCAGCGGAAGAGCTGGCCGGACGCGTACTGGCTTCCGGGCGTGGCTTTGATTACTGGGAATCGGGAATGGATCTGGGACTTGAAAACGATTACTACGATAGCTTCATTGCCTATCAGAAGTTGTTGCTCAAGGAATTCGATCGAATGAGCGGCGAGTACGGCTTTGAAGTAGTAGACGCCTCACGACCTGTTCGACGAGTCGCCAGCAGATTGCGCAGATCAATCTCTCGTCTGATTGGAGACGATCCCATAATGGGACCGTCGGACGCCCCGGAAGTTAAGACGGAAGAAGGAGCACGGGCAGCGTCCGGCGCGGCTAACGTCGCCAGAGAGAGCAGGGCTGACGGACTGAAAAAAGTGAAGGCCGCATGAAGATCGCTGCCATTGACGTTGGCTCAAATTCGATCAAGTTAGTCGTCGTTGACGCCGCGGCAAGTAACTCTCTGGCCGTACTCGCTCGCGATAAGGAAACGGTCCGGCTGGGCCACGATACGCTTCAACTTGAGCGTTTATCTCCTGATGCAATTGGTCGCGCGGTCGATTGCATCAAGCGTTTTCGTTCGATTGCCGAAGCAAGAGGCGCGGAACGAATCTTTGCCGTAGCTACTGCGTCGGTTCGCGAAGCCCGCAATTCCGCTCAGTTCATCAAAGAAGTTGAGCGCAAGGCCGGAGTCTCTGTCGAGGTTCTTTCAGCGATCGAGGAAGGGCGTTTGATTGGACTGGCGGCGTCCCAGGGTTGTGCCGGACCGGGTACTTCGATGCTCAACTTCGATATTGGCGGCGGCTCGACGGAGATCTCGCTAATGCGCGACGGTGCGCCAACCAGTCTGATTTCTGTCAAGCTCGGTGCCATCGGACTCTCTGAGCAATTCATTTTCCACAACCCTCCCAAGTCAAAAGAGTTGAAGGCGTTGAAAGAGGAAGTGCGCGCCGCTCTTGAGCGTCCGGCGCGCGAGCTACGAGGCGCGCGCTGGCAACAGGCGACCGGCACGTCAGGAACTATCCTGGCAATCGGCACCTCTCTGCGCCTGCGCGCTTTGAGCGAAGACGATCGGCAGGTCGAAGGCGCGCGTCCCGCTGGACATGAAATCGAAATCGAGAAGCTTACTCGATTCAATTCTCGGACGGCGGCTATGAATCTGGCCGAACGGCGTTCCCTGCCCGGCATCAGCACCCAACGCTCCCAGATCATTATTGCCGGAGGACAAATCCTCGAAGGCGCTATGCGCGCGTTTGGTGTCAATACTCTGCGCACCTGTAGCTGGGCGTTGCGCGAAGGGGTCCTGATTGAGCGACTGCGAGAGATCGAAGCTGAGTCACATCCGCCGCTTAACGATCTGGCTGATTCCAGGCTGCGCGGCGTTCATGCCGTGGGCCGGCGATTCGGATATGAAGAAACGCACGCGCATCAGGTGGCGCGTTTAGCCGAACGGATCTTTGACTACCTGGCGAGATCCACCTTGCCTGCCAGTCTCGATCGCCATCGTCGCACGATGCTTTCAGCCGCCGCCCTGCTTCACGACGTTGGTTACCACATCGCGCACGAATCTCATCATAAACATTCACTCTATCTGATAAAGAATTCCGAGCTAACCGGCTTTTCCGAAGCCGAGCGCGACGTGATAGCAAATGTTGCCCGATATCACCGCGGATCAGAACCGCGGGAGCGTCACGAATACTACGCAGCGCTAAACCAGGCCGACCGAGAAACCGTGTACGCGTTGGCTGCCATTCTGCGCATCGCTGACGCAATCGACCGGCGCCACGACAGTCGCGTCAACGACGTTCGCTGTGTTCGCAACGGGCGTCTGCTTAACATTGAGCTGCAAAGCTCAGGCAACTGCGACCGAGAGATCTTTGCCGCCGAGCAAAAGCGCGGAATGTTCGAACAAGTCTTCAATTGTCGGCTGGTATTTAGCCGTCGCGCCGCTTTAAAGCGCGCTTGATTCAATCCTGGTTGTTGCCCCTCTTTCTCAGATGTTGAGTTAGCTGGAAATCTCTCCGGGCTGGACGCACATGGCAAAAGTTAAGCGCATTTCGGGACTCGATTGTTCGGCTCCGGCTGACAAGATGGTTCGGCTTGTCCTGCGAACGCAACTGAAGACAATGTGTGATCTGCGAGACAAAGCGCTTGAGTGGAACGATCCTGAAGGTGTTCACGACATGCGCGTCGGATCACGCAGGCTGCGCAGTACAATAAGCGACTTCAGGCCTTACCTGCACAAAGCGAACCTGCCGCGTATGAAATTGAGAAAGATTGCCAAAAGTCTCGGCGACGTGCGTGACGAGGACGTGGCCCTATTTGCTCTCGAGGAATTGAAAGCGAAAGCCACGGAGCAGGCTGCTGAGGGTATCGAAATGCTTGCAGAGGAGCGACGGGAAAAACGGAAGCAGGCGCGGTCCGCACTGCAAAAAGCTTTCAAGCGGTTCACGCTTGACGAATTTCGCAAAGAGTTTCTGAGCAAACTTCGCGCAATTGTAGTCGCGCCCCCTGGGAAATTGGGCAGGAAACCAGCTAACAATGAGCCGCTGGCCTTTGGCCGCATGGAGATTGAGGTGATCGGGTCCCGGCTGAAAGAACTTAAAGCTGCGAGCCATCATATCTATTCTCCTTTTCAAATCAAAGAACTTCACGAGGTGCGCATTCTCGCGAAAAGGCTGCGGTATGCGATCGAGCTATTCGCGTTCTGTGGGAACGAGGAGATGGGAGATATCGCAAAGGAAGTTGCTCTCATGCAAACGTCTCTGGGAGAAATGCACGACTGTGATGTGTGGATTGAGAGTCTCGGTGCGCGGCTAAAGAAAACTGCCGGGAGGGACAAGAGCGAAGGGCAGGCCCAACTACGAGCAGGCACCGCCTGGCTGGTCAGGCATTTTGCCGCGGAGCGCATGGAGCATTACGGCGACGCGCTCGCGCTCTGGCAACGGTGGGAAACCGAAAGATTCCTGGATAGATTGGAATCGATCCTTGCTCCTCATCCAATTCCGCCGTCACCCGAAGATAAGGTTCACTCAAGTCCACCTTAACCGGCCCGTACTTCCCACGGCTACAATGTTGGCTCCATGGCAGACTGGGCTCTAATGAAGGGGGAATACCTGATCCTATTGCAACCTGGTCGAATTTTGTGGCTCTGCCAGAAGCAGCCGGTAACCAACGTTGACCATCGTGTCGATGTGAAGCCCATAAGGCGTAAGTTTACCGCGCAACCGGTACATAAAAACATGCAGACTCTCTGAGTTGAACGGCTTCTCGTTACCTCTGGCGTAACGCCAGAGCTCCTCCGCCGGGACGGTGCGCTCAACAGAACGCGCCAGGCGCGAGATGAGCAGGAACTCGGTGCGCGGCAAATAGACCGTATGGCCCCCGCAGGCGAGGTAATAGTTCTTATGCTCGATTCGCAGATATCCGTCGTCGTACACGTCTTCGCCGAGTTGATCTAGTGGCGACAGATCCGGCAATGCAGTTTCTGCTATTGACATGATCTCTCAATCGGACGACTAAACGCTATATTGAACGCGCGCGACTGGGAACTAGTAAACTCAACTCCTCAGTCGCGCTTCTGGCCTTACTGGCCATCTCTTAGAAGTTAAGTCTCAATGCGAACTGAATCTGACGGCTGGTGCCGAGACCCACGTCTCGCACAACTGTCTGGCGAAGCAGTCCGAACGTACCTCCCGCAGCTGCCTGAGTATAAGCCTGTCCCGGCTGGACCACGTTACTTGTTGAAAAGGCATAGACGCCGCCGGTTTGACTCACCGTTGGCAGTGCCAGATTCAATCGTGAACCCGGGATGTCGAAATTCGCCCGATTGAAGATATTAAAGATCTCGGTCCGGAACTCAAGGTTCGCTGTCTCAGAGAACCTGAACCGCTTATTGAAGACGAGATCGAACTGTTGAAAGTTCGGGCCGCGCAGAGCGTTCCGAGGCACGTTGCCGAAAGTACCTGGCTGAGGCGCCGTAAAAGCGGCGGGATTCAGAATCAGCCGATCGTTGGTGAGATACGGATTAGCGCCGGGAACTAAATCGGGCCGGCGAACGTTGCGCGAGGCGCCGCCACTGGGCGTATTCACCACGGCGATGAAACCCGGCGGGAGGGGATTGGTGCCGTTGATTGTGCCCGGCAGTTGCGCGACAAATCCGTTGGCGAAGGTGGTTGCTCCTCCGGCGGTGGGAACGACGCAACCGGCGGCGTTTCGACACTGGATGACCACGTCGGGCCGCACGATGCCGATTTCGAGTGGCAGTCCGGAACGCGCGTTGACGATGGTCCCAATCTCCCAGTTGCCAAGAATGGCGTTGCCGATGTCTCTGAACTCGTACTTCTTACCCTTGCCGAAAGGTAAATCGTAAAGGGCGCTTAAATTGAAGGTATGACGCACGTCAAAGTTGTTGTAGCCATTGTCGTAATTAAACTCGCTGAGAGCGCGCGCATTATTCGCCGCGGTGCGGGCCTCGTTCGAACCTGACGTATTTCCAAACGAACTTGAGAACGTGTACTGCGAGTTGAGCGTCAAGCCGCTGTTGAATCGACGACCCAGAGACATTTGCAGTGCCTTGTAACTGTCATGACCGCCGCTGGTTTTATCGTCGATCTCAGCGTAGGGGTTAAGCGGCGCTCCGGTACCGTTGAGGATTGAGAACTCGCGCACCGTGCGGACGGCGACAACATTACCCCCCGCATCCGTAACGTTGACGACTCCGAATCCCGCAGGCAGCGTCGTCGCGCCAGGTCCGATTGAAGTTTGCCCGGGCAGGATCCGGTTGGCGATGCTTCGCAGAAATAGATTACGCCCCTGCGAGCCCACGAAGCCGGCGGTGAAAACCAATTTGTAAGGAAGCTCTTGCTGCACTGAGAAGCCATACTGGTAAATCTTCTCTGGCACCGTATATTCCGGCGCATAGGCACGCGGCTGATACTGCCGGTTATTGGGATTGTTGATAAAGTTGGCGGCAATCACGTTCGGGTCTTGGGGATAGGCGCCCCCGTTTAAGGTAGAGCTGATCCGGTTCGACTCAATCGGCTGGATTTGATCTTCAGTCTGTCCCGGTCCGTAGTACATGCCGAAACCGCCGCGCAAAACCGTCCGCCCGCCACTGAAAAAGCCCGTGCCGGCGGGATTCGGCGACCACGTTACGGCGACGCGGGGCCCGAAATTACTCTTCGAAGTGTGATAGGGATCGCCGCTCGAGTCATGCAAGACGCCCGTGTTGATGTCAAAATATATCTGTCGATTGTTGGCTTCTTTTAGGGGCGAGTAGTACTCATAGCGCATTCCGAAATTCATCGTCAGACTGGGGTTGATCTTCCACTCGTCCTGAGTATAGCCGATGTAATAGTTCTGTTTGGCAAAGGCTGGTCCGGTCGAGTTATTGAAGAAGGGCGAGGGCGCAGACAAGTCGCCGAGGAACTGTGTGGATTGAAGCGTGTTGGCCAGAAAGTTGGTGATGTTCGAGAAAGTGTAGGTAACTCCACCCTGTCTGTCGGTGTACATGCGAATCGCGCGAAGCTCGCCACCGAACTTTACCGTGTGATTGCCGTGCGTCCAGTTCAGATTATCGATGAACGACAGTGAGTAAGGCGTGTACGGCTGAGCGCGACCATTTTGCGCGCTGTTGGCACGTATCAAACCTCCGGGCACGGCAACTCCGGCATTCGATCCCTGGCCCGGCAAGGCGAAACCGGCCACGCTTCCGGCAATGTTGAATGAGAGGTTGGACAGATCCAGACCAGCGACAGTCGGCGCCTGTCCCACGATACGAGAGTATGCGCCGTTGTAGCCGAACTTAAATTCGTTGAGCAGATTTGGCCGCAATATCGACTGCAGGGCCACAACTCCATTTTGAGGTATTTGACGGATGTTGATCTGCCGGCCCGTCACACCATCAGGCTGATTGTTAAAGGCCTGATCGCGAAAGAAGCGGAGATATGTTGAGTGCTTCTGGTTAAGTTTGTAATCGACACGCAGAGCTGTCGAAGTCTCGTTGACTATGTTGTTGGCCTGCAGCTGAACGGTGTCGAACAGATCGGGACCTGCGCGTAGCGTCACGGCGCTGGCGGCGCGGAAAGCTGGAATCAGCGCGACTGTCGCCGCGTTGCAAGGCGTGGGCGGTACACTGCCGAGGATAATACCGCCGGGGCAGATACGTGCCGCCAGGCCGGGTACCGCTTCGATCGAATTGATGCCGCCACGCAGACGGTAGCCCTCATACGAGAAAAAGAAGAAGGCCTTGTCCTTCTTGATCGGACCGCCAACCGAACCGCCGAACTGGTTCAGCCTCAGCTTGCTCTTTTGGCCGATGATATTGTCGAAGAAGTTGGCCGCATCCAGTTTGTCGTTGCGAAAATATTCAAAGAGCGACCCGTGAAATTTATTGCCGCCGGATTTTGTGACCACGCTAATCTGGCCACCCGTGCCGGTGCCAAACTCTGCCGGGTAGTTATTGGAATCGACCCGAAACTCCTGGACGTTCTCAAGCGAAGACTGAAGTCGGAATGGCGTTGGGATCTCGCCATTCAGATTGCCCGGCGAGGTGTCGATGATTGCGGTGCCTTCAATGCCGTCATAACGGATCTCGTTCTGTTCCACCGCGCGTCCAGAGAAGCGAATGTCACCATAGGTACCCGAGCCGCTGTTCACTGAACCCGGCGCTTGTAGGTAGAGCTGCGAAAGTTGGCGTCCGTTAATCGGCAAGCCTTCGACTTCGCGCGGGTTGACGTTAGCGCCCATTGCAGCGGAACCGGTTGTCACGGTAGTCTCATCTCCCGCGACGACATTTACTGAAGCTGTAACGTCTCCGAGTTTCATTCCTATGTTCAAACTCGTTTCTCTTCCCACGTTAACTGCGACGTCTTTTACGGTGGCGCCGAGACCTGTGGTTGTGGCAGTTACCGTATAGGCGGCAGCTCGCAACGCTGGAATCGAAAACGTTCCATCAGTGTTGCTGGTGGTGGCTCGCTCATCGCCAGTGCTTTGGTTTTTGGCAGTGACTGCAGCGCCAGGAACTACGGCGCCATTCTGATCGCGCACAGTGCCGCTTAGGCTGCCCGTGTCTGATTGGCCAAACGCTGCGATAGATGCAAAGAGCAACGCCGCGAGCGCAGCAATGGTGTAACGGAAAAAGCCTTTGAGTAGTCGTGTTTCCCGCATAGGATTCTCCTTGTTTATTTGAGAGCTGTTTTTGAGTGCGCCTGTGATTTAGGAAAACTTTCGCCGCTCGATACAACGCAAAATGAACTGAAGTGCAAAACCCACAGGACCCTTACGAAAACTGGAAAGCGATGTAAGGGCAAAGGCTACCGCACAGCGGTTACAGGTAAGTAAACATGGCGTTAAATCGAAATGAATTCTTGCCAACGCTCAGCTGAGCATCAACACACGTGTAATCGATTCAGCTGTACGTAGAGCTTGGCCCCAGAATTTATGAGGACCTTTGCGATGATGTTCGCGGGCACGGCGCGATTGTCACTAATGATGTAAGCGCGGGCTGGAGGCTTTGTTTGCGGGTCCGGTCTCAGAAGAGTTGGTGAATCGCTCAAGTCGATTGATTTAACATCTTGTTAACACCGCCGTAACATGCTCGGTATAGGATGCCAGCCTCTTCAAGATAGCCTAACTCTTTAAAGTGTATTTCCAGAAGGTGCGTCCTTATGGCAATTGACCACGAACTCAGCAGCGAGATCGCGGCAGCTCTCCTGGTCGGCAAAGGAAGAACGCCTCACGAACGAGAGCACCTGAAAGAGACCGTGCTTAGGGTTCGCTCGACGTTACAACAACTGACGGCAGAATCGCGAGGGAAATGGATTGTTTCCGGTGAAAGTGAGGACGAGGAGAAGAACAAACCCTAGTGTTTTTGCGAATGGTTACGGCCGAAGGTAAGCATTTAATAGCAGCTAAGCTGAACCTGTTAAGAGCAATTCTGAGGAGATCACGGCGTTGGCACCCTTAGATCAATCCAGTCGAGACTCTGGGAGCTGCCTATCTCAACTCGGCCACTTGCTCTCGCGTATTTAGACCACCGACGACTGTTGCATCCCAGATAAGCCAGTACCGCCGATGCTTCGCGCTCATGACGTCGTCGTGATCGAAGGCGAGTCGAACGAGTCTCGTGCGAAAAGGACTTTCTTCCGCATGAGGAAAGAACGAGAAGAAATAGTCTGATCGGACCGGCAGATTGCATTCGCGCCGCATAAGATTGATGTGGTCTTCACAGTCTCCGGCAATACCTACAGTCGCCCGATCTGATGAGTCATTGATCACATGATCGATTTCGTGCAAGAAGCCCCACCCGACATCGAAGGCCTTGAGTGCTTCTGTGTCTCCCATAAGGTGATCGAAGTCGGCAAAATCGATCAGCACTATGTAAGCTGGTGGGTTGCTGACAGCGCTATTCTTCCATCGTCCGGGAATAACGCGGCAGAAAACTACATCCTGGCGCTTGCTGGCATCCTCGATGATCAGAACGTTATCACCTGAAATAGCCTTATCAAGGAGATCTCTCGCGCTTTGTGAGCCGCCAATTGCTCGCGCAGAGCCCAGTTGAAGCGTACCGCTCTCATCAAACTTTAGGTCTGGCCAACCGGTAATCGCACGCAGTTTATCTGACAGTTCAACCCTTCTGGCTAGAGAGAGTTCCTCGCGGCACACGACTCGGTTCGGATTTCTTTCGTTGCTAAAAAGCGGAAGAGGACAGAGTACCAGGGTAACGCAGAGCCAAATAACTCTGGCAAATGAGGAGACGACAATACCTTGAAGTCCGGACTTCACTCCTGCTCCTTCAAGAATTAAACCGGCTTAAGGTCAGCAAGCGCCGGCTTCCGGTTGATGTTTCACGCTCAGGGGCAGCGCAACTGCGGGGCATGTTAACAAAATGTTAACAGCTTGGAAACAAGAATTGGCCGCGGCCAGTCAGGTAAACGCTGTCTGAATAGCGTCTGAAAAAGAGGTTTCACTGACTGAACGGTCTTTGGTCCCGTTCTCGTCTGCGCATCGAGAGCGGAGGTGGAGGTGCTCCTCTTGAGGTCTGTCGCAAATTAAGTCGTCTAATCAGGTTTTTTCTTTCGGTTGCGAGCCAGGACGCGTTGTTTCGGTCGGACGCGCTGCTTGAGAAGGCATCGTTCCGCGGCTATTTTGTGCGGGCTGATTCCTGGGTTCGTTATTTTCCGGGTGGCAATGTGGCTCGACTCCGAGAGTCCAGGGTGGCGCGTCGCTGGCAGGAAAGGTTTCAGCAAGCGATTCATCGATTTCGGACTCGCTGAGAGTTTCGCAGGAGCCGGGCTTTTGTTCGGAGTTATCTCTTTGGGTCATAGTTATCAGTTCCTTTGCGTGAACATGCGCGAACAATGATGCATAGTCCCGCAGCTGGTTTAGAAAGCCAGATCGCAAGCCAGCAGCTTGTGTTATACAGAGCGCTACGCCAAAGTCGACGCTGCATCGCGCGCGTCTGATGTCTCTTCTGGAAGCTCATGCAGCTTCTCGAAAAGGAGGAGCGTCTTTCCACCTTCCTGATCTTCGAATCCTAAACCGTCTTCGAAGCCGGTTACCCCAACCAGCGGGGCAATTTTCTGCACCTTGCTGATCGTGTGCTCCAAATGTCTTTCATCGGCCGTACTCTCTCCACCCAGAATAACCACAACGCTTCCGGCCGCGGAACCTTTGGACTCGAAACTCACGCCGACCAGGGGCATGTACTCCTCCTCCTCCTGGTCCCCCAACTCTCCGACGATCTCGAGCCGGGTTGCGCGTAACCGATTGCGCTTGCTGAACTCATCAAGAAAAGTTTTCCACTGATCTCGTTCTATGAAACCTGACATGTCTTGCTCCCTTCGTTATGCTGTGGCACGCGCATCCTGCGCGTGATTTCACGGGCGGACGCTTGCGCCACTCATTACATCAATCCGCTCGCTTAGCTCGTTGTTTAGAAACGTAGAATTGCGCCGATACTTCCCACCTCCTTCAGCCGCGCCGCAGCCTGACCGCGAACTTGTTCGACCTTTCCCTCGAGGTCGAACACCCGCTCAGTGGCCAACTGGATCAGGTCGTTCACTGCGCGCACCGGCCGCCCGCAATAGTCACAAGGTTTATTCGCGGTCGCTAACAGCGCCTGGCAATTTGTGCATTGGCTACCTTGCACATTGAATCCCTCGGTATAGACGAGCTGCCAAACCCGCCACTCCTGCAATGCCAGCAGAGTTTCCTCGAGCCCCAGCATGGCGTTCTGTCGCTTATTCGCGGCGGTAATGAGTTGTTCGACCAGATCGACTTCGCGCTGACGCTCAACTTCTTCCTCGATCTTCATTGTTTCTTCCAACACCACGGCTGAATTTGCCTGGACGGGCAAAGCTATTTTGCGAACCACGCGCGCGCGCAGGGCTTTCGGAAGCAGGCCGTGCAACTCGCTGGTTGCCTCGACCGTCCCGGCCAGAATTAGACGGTCAAACTCGAGTCGACCTGCCACGCGAGACATCATTTGCGCTACTTCACTTAAATGCCATCTCGCGTGCACGTCTGCCTTCCGCTGGATATTCATCTGCGATCGACTGTGATCCGTTCCAGAGGTCTTGATGTGCGTCACCTCGGCTTTGGCAAAGACGTCCTTGTGCTCCTCTATCTCACCGAGAAAGATCGAGAAGAGGCGCGCGTGTTCGCGGTCCGTCAGCACCACCCCGTAACGCTCGTGCTCGTCGATTAGCTCGAGCAGCGGCTGTACGTAAGGCAGGTCGCGCCACGTCAGGATGTTCGGCACTCTAACGCCGAGTTCGCGGACGTGGAAGAAACCGTCGGATGCATCACTGAACATCACTAGTCCGCGCTTTGTGTCTCGGTAGTCATCGAGGAAGCGGAGCACGCGCTCGGCGTCTTCCTTGAGTTGCTCTTGCTTGTCTCTGTCCTCGGGCTGCTCGACATCCCGCAGCATGTTTCTGAATACGACTTTGAACGCGCGATTGACGTTCAACACGTTGGATTGATCCGTCTCCAGATAGACGGTCAGCACGGGACTGCCGGGCTGGGCCTCGCGTTCCATCAGACTCTCTACTTCGCGTCTGGTGATCGTTGCCTGATCCGTAGCAGTGCCGGTACTGTGCATGGCCCGTTCCGGTTTCATCTTTAGCCCTTCTGCTGTTCAGCCTGTGGAGTGTTTTCGGCAAGTCAGAGACTTGCCGCGCATCTGAGCGGCAAAGCCGCTAACAAGGTGCAATCACATAACGCGCGAACCGCAGCTCAAACAGTTCTCGGTGACATCGGGTGGGTTCGACCCATAAGACCTTTCAATTTAAGCCCGAGAGCCGCCAGCAAAATGCCAAACACGATCGCATAAGCTCCAATGAGCCACACCACTGCTATTGCTCCCGCGTTAGGATTGATAAGCAGGGCGAACCCGAACAGCACTGAGGCGACGCCGGCCAGTGCCAGGAGCCATTCGCCCGCGATGTACTTTCGCAACTGGATCGCCGCGCCAATTTCGAACGCGCCGGTTACGATGGCCCAGGCTGCAATCAAAATTAGCAGCACCAGCGCCGTAATTCCGGGGACCGCAAACGCGAATACACCCGCAGCCACGCCCAGGAGTCCTTCCAGTAACAGAACCCACCAGCGCTTGTTCTCGGCGTGCGACTTAAGTCCGGCGGCAATGGCGAAGACACCATCAACCAGCACATACGCGCCCCAAAGAAATACCAGTGCTGTCAGAGTAATGTGCGGCCAAAGAAATGCCAGAACTCCAAAGGCAATCGCCAAGAGTCCCCTTAAGACCAAAGCCCACCAGCTGCTTGTAAACACTATGAACATCTGTTCTCCCTCCTTCTCTAATCAGTGAGCCCTCCCTGACAGTCGGGCTTCTGACACTTCACACCAGCGGCTCGGCACCCAAATGAGCAGCAGGCCGCTTACCTTCCAGCCGATTTTTCAAACCAATTTCGAGAGGCTCTGTCCCCACCGGCGGACACAGTCCCAGGAATAAATATTGCACCTTGCTCGGAACATCACAGACGTGCCGCACGTCCGGCGGCAGGGCTGCATCGACGAGCCCTGTGCAAGCGTCCTCGATAACACTAAAGTCGTTGGCGATCATCATCAGCATCACCAATCATGCGACCACCAGACAACCCATCAGGAATTAGCTCCGACGGCTTCGGCTCGCTCGGCAGGCTTCGTCGAGAAAGTAAAGTTCCCGTTCTTCCAACCAACGATCACTTTGTCTCCATCGTGGATCTCGCCGGCGAGCAGGCGACGACCAATAGGCGTTTCCAGTTCCTTCTGAATGGCCCGCTTCAGTGGACGAGCGCCATAGACCGGGTCATAGCCTTCACGGGCCAGGTGCGTCGCAGCTTCCGTCGTCAGTTCGATAGAAATATTTCGATCCGCCAGGCGCGCACGCAGCCGCTGCAGTTGAATATCCAGAATCTTCTTGAGATCTGCTTCGCTGAGTGAATGGAAGACGACAATTTCATCCACCCGATTCAAAAACTCGGGCCGGAAGTGATGCCGCATTTCGGTGAGCACGGCTTCTTTCATAAGATCGTAGGCGGCGGTGTCGGTCTTGCCGCTGAACTCTAGTATTCTTTCCGACCCAATGTTCGAGGTCATGATGATGACCGTATTCTTGAAGTCGACAATTCTTCCCTGCCCGTCAGTCAGGCGGCCATCGTCGAGTATCTGAAGCAGAACGTTGAAGGCGTCGTGATGCGCCTTCTCGATTTCGTCAAAAAGAATTACTGAGTAAGGCCGCCGGCGCACGGACTCAGTTAGTTGTCCGCCTTCTTCGTACCCGACATATCCCGGCGGCGCGCCGATCAGACGCGCGACTGCGTGCTTCTCCATGTACTCGGACATGTCTATGCGAATCATCGACCGCTCATCGTCGAACATGAACTCCGCCAGAGCGCGCGCGAGTTCTGTCTTGCCGACTCCCGTGGGACCAAGAAAGATGAATGAACCTATCGGCCGGTTCGGATCCTTCAAGCCTGAGCGCGCCCGGATCACGGCATCAGCCACCGCTTCGACAGCCTCGTTCTGGCCAATGACGCGCTGGTGCAGGTGTTCGGCCAGCTTTAAAAGTTTTTCGACCTCGCCCTGCATAAGACGAGAAACCGGGACCCCGGTCCAACGGCTTACAACTTCGGCGATGTCTTCCTCGTCAACCTCTTCTTTAATCAGACGCGTTCCACCCTGCTTCTTCTGGAGCAACTCTTCTTCAGCCTGGAGCCGGCGCTCCAGGTCCTGCAGCTTGCCGTAACGCAGTTCGGCTGCCTTGTTCAAGTCATAGGCGCGCTCTGCCTGTTCCATCTCCACGTGCGTGTGATCGATTTCCTCGCGCAGCTTGCGCAAACGATCGACTGCCTGTCGTTCGACCTGCCATTGCGAACGCAGCGCGTCTCCCCTGGCTTTCAAGTCAGCCAGCTCTTTTTCCAGCTTCGCCAGTCTGTCTTTCGAAGCTTTGTCTTTCTCTTTCTTGAGGGCTTCACGTTCAATCTCCAACTGCATCACGCGGCGCTGCACTTCATCCAACTCGACCGGCACGCTTTCAATCTCTGTGCGCAAACGGGCCGCGGCTTCGTCTACCAAATCAATCGCCTTGTCGGGCAGGAAGCGATCGGCAATGTAGCGTTGTGACAGGACCGCGGCCGCGACGAGGGCAGCGTCCTTAATGCGCACGCCATGATGAATTTCATAGCGTTCGCGCAAACCGCGCAAAATCGAGATCGTATCTTCAACCGAAGGCTCATCGACCATGACCGGTTGAAAGCGGCGCTCGAGCGCGGCGTCCTTTTCGATGTACTTGCGATATTCGTCGAGGGTGGTTGCGCCGATGCAATGCAGCTCACCGCGCGCCAGCATCGGCTTCAACAAATTGCCGGCGTCCATTGAGCCTTCGGTCTTGCCGGCCCCGACAACCGTATGCAGTTCATCTATGAAAAGAATTATTTGTCCCTCGGCCTGCTGCACTTCTTTGAGCACAGCCTTAAGACGTTCTTCAAACTCGCCACGATATTTTGCCCCCGCGATCAAGGCGCCCATATCAAGCGCGACCACCTTCCGATCTTTCAGGCTTTCGGGCACATCTCCACGCACAATGCGCTGTGCCAGGCCTTCCACGATCGCGGTCTTACCCACGCCGGGCTCGCCGATCAGTACCGGGTTGTTTTTTGTTCGCCGCGAAAGGACCTGGATCGTCCGGCGTATCTCTTCGTCACGACCGATTACCGGATCCAGCTTGCCGGAAGCTGCTTCCTTGGTGAGGTTCCTTCCATAGCGTTCAAGCGCCTCATAGGTAGCTTCCGGATTCTGTGAAGTCACGCGTTGCGAACCCCGCACCTGCCGCAGCGCCTGCATCAGCTTTTCGCGCGTAGCACCGAGCTCACTGAAAATTTTTCCGGCGGCGCCCGATTTGTCTTCGATCATTGCGAGCAGGAGATGCTCAACAGAGACATATTCATCTTTGAGTTGCTTCGCTTCGTCTTCCGCCTGGACCAGCAGACGATTCAGCCGCCCCGAAATGTAAACGTCGCCACCGCCTCCGGTGCTGGAAGACACCTTCGGCATTCGGGCTAATTCAGCCTGGGCCCGCTGTCTAACCAAATCCGGATCGACATTGCTCTTTTCCAGAATCGATTTCGTTAGCCCTCCTTCCTGATCGAGCAAAGCCAGCAGAAGATGTTCGACGTCGATTTGCTGATGACCCTGGCGCGTGGCTTCGCTTTGCGCTGCGCGCAGGGCCTCTTGCGCTTTTTCTGTCAGACGGTTGATGTCCATAAAAAACTCTCCCGGGGATGAATCTGGGGGGATAAGGTGCAACGCGGAGTGTCAGGAGCCTACGCAGCTACTATGCTACGTGCCGCGATCTCCAGGGCTTCAAGCAAGGGCGCCAAATCCCAGGACCCGTCATAACGAATCCCGTTAATAAAAAACGCCGGCGTGCCATTGACGCCGCTTCTTACTCCGCTCATGAAGTCTTCGCGTACCCGCAGATGATAGACGTGTTCTTCCAACTCGCGGACGAATCTTTGCGTATCCAGCTCCAACTCTTCGGCATATCCCACCAGATGCAGGGGATCGAGCGCCCGCTGGTTTTCATATAAGAGATCATGCATCTCCCAGAATTGTCCCTGCGCTCCCGCGGCTTCAGACGCTTCGGCCGCGCCTTCGGCGTGTGGATGTATTTGGGTGAGCGGAAAATGACGAAAGACAAAACGGAGATTGTCGCCCATTGCTTCCTGAACTTTCTTGACGATCAGATAAGCTGCGGCGCAGTAGGGACATTCAAAGTCGCCGTACTCAACCAACGTTACCCGCGCATCCGCCGGACCCTTTGCGTGGTCGCGTTTATCTGCGGGCGGCGTTAGCGTGCTTCCCATGCTGATTGCCATCTCGGGCTTCCTCCTTCTCTGATAAGTCTTCCAGGGCTTTGAGAATTCCATCCGCGCCCGGATTGACGCCGATTGGCGAAACATAGCTCCACGCGATGCGACCGTTGGCGTCGATTACGAAGAGCGCGCGCTCGCACACACCGTCCAGCTCGCGATAGACACCGTAGTTCTTTGCCACCTCACCCTTCGGATGGAAATCCGCCAACAGGCTGAAGTGTAGATTGCGATTTTGGCGGTAAGCACTGTGGCACCAGGCGCCGTCCACCGAGATGCCTAACAACTCCGCGTTTAGCCGTTTGAATTCCGGCAGAACTTCGTTGTAGAGCGACATCTGATCGCCGCAGACAGGGCTCCAGTCCGCCGGATAGAAAGCGAGAATCACCGGACGACCACGAAAGTCGCTCAGCGAAACTTTCTGATCGGGCGTCGAAGCCAAAGTAAAATCCGGCGCTTGCGTGCCCGGTGGCAGAGCTGAACTCGGTCTTTGGTCCTGGTCAGAATCATCTTGATTGGTAATCATTGAAGCTATCCCTTTCCTCGGCCTTTATAGGACCTATCCGACTTATCGGGCCTATATTCACTGAGCTCGCGATTTAGTTCTTCGATCCGGCCGACCAGATCGAGGATGATTGCGGCGCCGGTAAAATTAACTCTCAGATCGCGCCGCAACCTCTGCATGCGACGAAGCTGAATCACAGCGCGCCGGGGCAGAAGCGGTTCATCTGCACCGCTCTCGAGCGTCTCGATCAAACCTTGCTGGGCCAGGCGCACAATCAGCGAACGCTTGGCGCCGACTGTCTCAGCGACGATGTCGCACGACAGTGGTTCATCGAGATCAAAATCAGTCAGCAACATGAGTCCTCTCTCACGTAGTCACGCTTGGCTCTGGCTCCTCAAGCCGGACACCGGCGTATCGCAGAACCACTCCAAGCGTCATAATGAACGCGCACAGCACCAGCATTTGCCGCCAGTCAGCTTGCATCGCACCTTTTAGAAGCACTTCTCGCAGTGTGGCCACGATACCCACCTCAACCATCGTCGAAACTGAAACCCTGTGCTCTTCCAGATAGATGACCAGCAAACGAAACAACTCGATCAGCACGAGTATGAACAGGATGTCGGCGATCACCACTGAGAAGTCCGTCCCCGCAAGCATCGATCGGCCCAAATGAAACAGCTTGATCAGCATCGCAATGAAAAGAGCCATACAGAGACCGAGCACGATGATGTCCTGCACAAACTCCAGGTACTTGCGCAGAGTTCGATTTCGCCCGGCCAAACCTGACGACTCGCCATGATGATGTTGGACGGTCATTCCTATTCTCCGGTGTTCCCTCCCCCGCTGGGGGAGGGTTAGGGTGAGGGTTTTACAGCGCTCGCCAAGCCCTCACCCCCAACCCCTCTCCCAACGGAGAGGGGAGCCAGAACTTCTTCGCAAGCGTCATTTCAGTTTTCGCGGATCGAAGCGCGAAGTCTGCTTCAACTCTTCAAACAACTTTCGCTCGTCGGCACTGACTTCCTTCGGCACCACGATTTTCAATCTCACATACTCGTCGCCGCGTCCGCCCTTCCGCTTATTCAATCCCTGTCCGCGCAAACGAAGCCGTTGTCCGCTTTGCGCGCCTGGCGGAACGGTCAACTCGACCTTTCCATCTATCGTTGGTGCTTCGACCTTTGCACCAAGCACTGCCTCCCACGGCGCGATCGGTAATTCGACTTCGAGATCGTCTCCGCGCACGATGAAAACCGGATGCGGCCGCAAGCGAATATGCAAATAAAGATCGCCGGGCTGTGCGCCATTCAGGGCCGCGCCGCCCTGGCCCGCCAGCCGTATGGTCGAGCCATCACGCACACCGGCAGGAATGTTTACTTCAATCGTCTTTGGCTTTAGGACCTGACCGTCGCCGCCGCACGTTGGGCACGGCTTGTTATCTTTTTCGCCGGTGCCGTTACACGTCGGGCAGGCTTCAGCCGCCTGCAATTGCAACGTGCGACGTCCGCCGCGATGCGCTTCTTCCAAAGACAATTCCAGCTCGGCTTCGACATCTCGTCCGCGACTACTGCGTCGAGCGGATCGACCCGGGCGTCCGAACAAGTCTCCAAAGTCAAAGCCTCCGGGGCCGCCAAAGCTACTAAAATCGAAATCGCTGAAGTCGAAACCTCCCGGCGGCGGTCCACCAGCCGTCCGCTGAGCACCTTCCCATCCAGGGGGCGGAACGCCCGCGCCCGCCTTAACAGCGCGCCAGTTTTCACCGTACTGATCGTAAAGCTTGCGATTCTCGGCTTCGGAAAGTACGTCATAAGCTTCCTGCAACTGCTTGAATTGTTCTTCCGCAGTCTTGTCGCCAGGATTCAGGTCGGGATGAAACTTGCGCGCGAGTTTGCGATAAGCTTTTTTGATCTCATCGTCAGACGCACCGCGCTTGATGCCGAGCACCTCGTAGTAGTCTTTTGCCTTGCCAGCCATCGAGCATCATTCCCATCACAATTCGAGGACAGGATTTACAAGATGAACAAGATTGCAGAAAAAGAAGTCACGCTCAGCTCTTTCTCTTGAATGTTCCATCCTGTTAATTCTGTCAATCCTGTCCAAGCTATTTCGGGGTGTACTCAGCATCGATAACTTCGTCATCGGCACTGCCTCCCCCTCCACCGCCTCCGCCGCTCGAACCACTACCACCAGCCCCCGCGCCTGCGGCACTGGCTTGACTGTAGGCGGCGTTGGCGAGCGAGTGCGAGACCTGCTGCAAGTCGCTGGTCAGTTGACGCAAGCGGTCTATGGTGGTGGATTCATCCTTTAGCGCATTCCGAATGTCACCAATCAGAGACTCCGCCCGCGCCCGCTCATGCGCCGGCACGCGATCACCCATGTCCTTAATTGATCGTTCGACGCTGTACGCAAGAGAGTCAGCCGTGTTGCGCGCTTCCACTAACTCGCGCCGCGCCTTGTCTTCAGACGCATGTTGCTGGGCATCCTGGATCATGCGATCGATCTCGTTCTTATCGAGCGAAGTAGAACCACTAATCGTGATCCTCTGCTCCTTGCCGGTTGCCGTGTCCTTGGCCGTCACATTCAGAATGCCGTTGGCATCGATGTCGAAGGTGACCTCGACCTGTGGCAAGCCCCTTGGCGCGGGCGCAATTCCTTCGAGCCGAAACTGTCCCAGGGTACGGTTATCCCGGGCCAGTTCGCGCTCGCCTTGGAGCACGTGAATGTCGACAGCGGATTGGTTATCCTCCGCAGTTGAAAAGATTTCAGTTTTTCGCGTAGGAATCGTGGAGTTGCGCTCGATCAATTTGGTCATTACACCGCCGAGTGTTTCCACACCGAGGCTGAGCGGCGTCACATCCAGCAACAGCACGTCCTTCACTTCGCCCGTGAGAACGCCCGCTTGAATCGCCGCGCCAATCGCCACGACTTCATCGGGATTCACTGATTGGTTAGGCTCTTTGCCACCAGTCAGACGCTTGACCAATGCCTTGACAGCCGGCATGCGGGTCGCGCCCCCGACGAGAATTACTTCGTCCAGATCCTTCTCGCTGACTTTTGCGTCGGCGATCGCCTGCTTAACGGGATTCATGCAGCGCTCGACCAAATCGTGTGTCAACTGTTCGAACTTGGCGCGACTCAATTTCATCAACAGATGCTTTGGCCCTGAGGCGTCCGCGGTGATGAACGGCAGATTGACTTCGGTCTCGATCGCTGAAGAGAGTTCGATCTTTGCTTTCTCGGCGGCTTCAGTCAGGCGCTGCAAGGCCTGGCGATCCTGGCTTAGATCGATTCCCTGATCGCGTTTGAACTCCTCAACCAGCCAATCGACGATTCGCTTATCAAAGTCGTCACCGCCCAGGTGTGTGTCCCCGGCCGTGCTTTTTACTTCAAAGACACCGTCGCCCACTTCCAGAATCGAAACGTCAAAGGTTCCGCCACCGAGATCGAAAACCAGAATCGTCTCGTGCTTCTTCTTATCCAATCCGTAAGCGAGAGAGGCCGCGGTTGGCTCGTTAATAATGCGCAGCACGTTGAGACCCGCAATTTGGCCGGCGTCTTTGGTCGCTTGCCTTTGGGCATCGTTAAAGTAGGCGGGCACCGTAATCACCGCATCCTTCACCTTCTCTCCGAGAAAGTGTCCGGCGTCGTCGGCAAGCTTGCGGAGAATGAAGGATGAGATCTCTTCGGGCGAATAAAGCTTGCCGCCGATATCGACGCGCACCGCGTCGTTCGGACCAGGCACGACCTTGTATGGCACCTGTTTGATTTCCTGGGCCACCTCGGAATATTTGCGGCCCATGAAACGTTTGATTGAAAAGACCGTGTGCTCCGGATTCAGCGCGGCCTGTCTTTTCGCGACCTGCCCGACCAGTCTTTCGCCCGTCTTGGTAAACGCCACGACGGATGGTGTGATGCGTCCGCCTTCGCTGTTAACGATCACGGTTGGGCTATCGCCTTCCATGGTCGCTACGGCTGAATTAGTTGTTCCAAGATCGATACCTATAGCTTTTGCCATGACTCTACTCCTTTTGTTAACACTCGCTTGATCGCAAGGTCTCCCCAATCCCATGGGGACGAAATGTTTATAGCCCTAGTCCCGCAAAGATTCCTCCAGCTCCGTAGGAGTGAAATATCATCCGTTAACCGAAACATGTCGCTCCTATGGAACTTCGAACGGCCTCGGGACTATAAACATCGCGCTCCTACGGAGCTCGCAACCCAAATCGCCTACTGCGCCATGTCGCTCGAGACCACCAGTTCATTCTTCACATCGAAGAGACCGGGCACGCCCCGGGCGCGCATGTAAGCCAACTGGGCGTCGGCCTTCGAGCTAACAATGCCTTTCAACGTCGCGCGTCCATGGTCCACGATGATGTGAATCGATGGTATGGACTGGGTCGCATAGTGAAACAACGGCGAATCCCAGCCATATAGGGCGCGGTAGAGCGCGATCCGCAGCCGATCGTCCTGCGGCGAAAGCGGCAATACCTGAATCTCGTTGATGACGCCCCGCACGCCATCAATGTCTTTCACGCGAGCTTGGGCATCTGCTTTGGTTGACGGACGCACTACCTGTCCGCTTAGCACGACTGTCTTGTCGGGCCGCACCTCAAACTGGAGCCAATCGAAGACTCCGTAGTAGGGCAACGTGACCAGCTCGTGCCGGATACGCCTGACCAGACGAGCATCAACTTGCGCAGCGCTTTCTGCCGGGGCTTCTCGCAGGAAGGCCGGCGTAAAGAACGAAAGCGCCATTAGCATCATGACGACGATTCGTAAGTTTCTCTTTCTCATGTTTCTCTCTCCTTCAGGATGAAGATATTGTCTTCTGAGCGAGGCGTCTCGCCACACGAAGAACCCAGAAACCCCTTGCTACATCTCCAGCACACCTCGCGTCTGCAGCAGGCGCAGGACAGTTCCGCGCGTAATAAATCCCTCGATCCGACCGTTGCGCGCCACCGGCAGTTCGTTCGCGTTCTCCCGATCCATAATCTCTATCGCCTCGGTGATCGGCGTGTCGGGACTGACTGCCGGCAGTTGATCCAAAGGCCGCATTGCCTGTTCGATAGTCGTATACGGCCACCGGGCGCGATCAGTCGCGGCAACCTCGTAAGGCGTAATAATCCCTTCGATACCGTGGCCGTCGCGGACCAGAAAGCATTGATTGCCGGTGCGCAGCAGATGCTCGTCAACAAAGGTCTGAAGATTGTCGTGCGCACTGACAACTTCGCAGTCGCGCTCGATCAGATCGCCCGCGCGCACGCCGCGCAAGTGACTGCTCACTTCAACTTGTCGCCGGCTGGCGCCAGCCGCATTCAACAGGAACCAGCCAATGAACGAGATCCACAAGCCACCGAATCCGGCCCCCATAAAGAAGCGAACGATTCCGGTGATGATGAAAGCGAAAGCGACGACCTGACCGACGCGCGCTGCGATCTGCGTCGCGCGCACACCGTCACCAGTCACCCACCAGATGATGCCGCGCAGGACACGTCCCCCATCGAGCGGAAATCCCGGAACCAGATTGAAGATTGCGAGCGAGATATTGATGTAACCAAGCCACATCAACATTGCCAGGAGCGGAGTCCGCGGCAGCTCGAGCGGAGTCCAACCCATCGCCCACGCCAACGTCAAACAAATGATTCCAATCAGGGCGCTCATGAGCGGGCCGGCGAGTCCCATGAAGAATTCCGTGCTCGCCTCACCCGCTTCCTTTTCGATCTGAGCGACACCGCCAAGTGCGAACAAGGTTATCGAGCGCACCGGCAGGTGCCGGGCCTTTGCGACCATCGCGTGCGACAGTTCATGGGCAATAATCGCAGCGAAAAATAAGAGACTGGTTCCGATAGCCGTAGACCAAATCACGGCCTCTCCCCAATTCGAGTTGGAGGCGTGAAACTGATCGGCTAATGACAAAGTAATCAGCAGCGCAATGATGAACCAACTAAGGTGCAGTCCAATCTCAATCCCGAATATTCGTCCCAGTTTGATGTGTGACTTCATTGCCTGCTGTAGCGCCTACGCCTGGTTTCAAAAGTCAAGAAAGAGTTCGATCACGACGCGTCACTCAACTGAACCTGTAGGGGAATTTCGAGAATTGACTGTGCATTCGTCATGCCATCCGCGTTTTTGACAGAGCTTTGCTCTCTTGTCGTGCGGGTTAACTGCACTTAACGTGCGGTCTTCGAGTTTAGGCTTTACGCCTGCGACTTAACTGTGAGTGGACGAAACTTCCCTTGTGGGTGAAATAACCCGCAGGTTGCCGCGTAATCGGAGCTTTGGGTGTAGGAAGTTGTGGATTTTGGGTCTATCATCGCAGCGCCGTTTAAATTCACCGGACAATTCGTCAGTGACTCAGCAGAGGAGACTCGTATGAGTGACACTGTTGCCCCGTCAATTAGGTTGGCCGACTCGATGTCTGGCTCTCATTCGCACATCTTCGCCTTTTTTTTTCAATTGATTCAAGAAAGTGGCAATGGAGAACTCTCTCCAAGAGATCAAGCTCCTCCAGAGCTGTATCAATGATTTGTTGAGTGTCCTGACGCTGCCTGCCATCTGGACCGGTGGTGATTCATCGCAAGTCATTATTACTCTGCTCGACGCGCTCGTAAGCATGCTGCGTCTCGACTTCGCTTATGCTCGGTTTTTAAAAAACGGCAACGGTTCCGAAATCGACATCCTGCGCCTGGCTAAGGGCCAAGCCACACGTCTTCTCCCGGAGGACGTAGGTCTGACCCTCAAAGGGCGGCTGACCAAGGCTTCCCCCGCCTTGCCCGCGTCGCTACCCAATCCGGTCGGTGAAGGAGAAGTCTTTATCGCGCCTCTTCGGCTCGGGCTTAAAGATGAAATTGGATTTCTGGTGGCTGCCTCTAAGCGCCGCGATTTCCCGACCAGGATCGAAACCCTACTGCTGCGCGTGGTTGCTAACCAGGCCGTCGTCGGATTGCAAGAGGCCCACCTCTTGAGTGAGCAAAAGCGGGCCGCGGAGGAACTCGAGCGAAGGATTGCCGACAGGACGCAACAAGTCACAGCCGTCAATGCAGAACTGGTAAGGGAGATAGGTGAACGCGAGCGCGCCGAAGAAGCGTTGCGTTCAAGCGAGGAGCGTTTCCGGCGCTACTTTGAATTGGGACTGATCGGGATGGCGATCACTTCGCCCGACAAGGGCTGCCTCGAAGTCAACGACGAGCTTTGTCGCATTCTGGGATATGAGCGGAGCCAGCTATTGCAAAAGAGTTGGGATGAGTTAACGCATCCTGACGATCTGGCTGCCGATGTCAGCCAGTTCAACCGTGTGTTAGCCGGCGAAATAGACGGCTACACGCTCGACAAGCGGTGGATTTGCAAAGACGGGCGAGTGATTGACACCATCATGGCAGCCCAGTGCGTGCGGCGCGCCGATGATTCGGTGGATTACTTTGTAGGATTGGTGCAGGACATCACCGAGCGCAAGCAAGCCGAAGATTCGGTGCGAAAGGCGCGTGAACGAGTTGACATGATCGTCAACAGCATATCCGACAACTTCTTTGGCTTGGACCACGAAGGGCGATTCACGTATTTCAACAAGCACGCGGCTGATCAAATGAGAAGCCTCGGAAAGGACCCGGATGCTCTGATCGGTAAAGTGGCGTGGGAGGAATTCCCGGACGCGCCTAACGAAGACAGTTTTCACCGTGTCCTGTCTGAACGAGTCGTGGTCGCCGACGAACTTTATTATGCCCAATTGGGAGAGTGGATCGAGAATCACATATACCCTAGCAACGACGGCGGATTAGTAACATTTCAAAGGTACATTACCCAGCGCAAGCGGACGGAAGATGAACTTCACAAAGCCCACGCGGAACTTGCTCATGTCGCACGCGTCACTACTCTGGGCGAGCTAACGGCCTCGATCGCTCATGAAGTCAACCAGCCACTTGCCGCTATTGTCACGAATGGGCAGGCCTCCTTACGGTTGCTTTCGCGAAGCAAACCAGATATCGAAGAGGCGCGGGAAGCTGTGCAATCAATGATCGACGATAGCCTGCGCGCGAGCGAAGTAATTAAGCGCATCAGGGCGTTGCTAAGAAAAACCGGGCCTGCAAAATCCACGCTGAATGTCAACGATGTGATTCGGGAAGTGATCGCTTTTACTGCTGAGGAACTAAAAAAGAATCAGGTTTCTCTGCTCACGGAACTGGGGCCCGACCTTCCGGTGGTGATCGGAGACCGCGTCCAACTCCAACAGGTAATGCTGAACTTGATTCTCAATGGCAACGAGGCGATGAGGTCGCCTGAATGCGAAACGCGCGAGCTATTGCTCAGGTCGGAAAGGAGCGGACCCGATAGGGTTTTGATAACCGTGCAAGACACAGGCATTGGTCTGAATTCGAAGGATCAGGAGCGAGTCTTTGACGCCTTTTTTACTCTTAAGGAAGGCGGCTTGGGGCTCGGACTTTCGATCAGTCGCACCATCATCGAGGGCCATGGCGGCAGGCTTTGGGCGACGCCTAACGAGGGCCCGGGCACATCTTTTCAGTTCCTCTTGCCAACCGGCGTCGAAAACCAATGAGGAGCAAAATCGATCAAGTGGTATTCGTAATCGATGATGACGCGTCAATGCGCTCGGCCATCAGCAGACTGCTCGGGGCTGTGGGCCTCGAAGTGCAGGTGTTTCCATCGGGACAGAAATTTCTTGCCAGCAAACTACCGGATCTACCAGGCTGCATAGTGTTGGATGTTCGCTTGCCGGGGCTCAGCGGCCTCGATCTGCAGCAGGAGATGTTTGCCAGAGACATTCATTATCCCGTTATTTTCATCACCGGCCACGGCGATATCCCGATGTCCGTCCAGGCGATGAAGGCCGGCGCGGCTGAGTTTCTCACCAAGCCTTTTCGCGATCAGGATCTGCTGGACGCCATCACGCTCGCAATTCGTCGCGATCGCGCCGCTAGAAACGATCGCGCCGCAATTTCGGAGCTGCGCGGCCACCTGGCCTCTCTTACTCCAAGAGAGCGAGAGGTGATGACGCTGGTGGTGGCGGGCATGCTTAACAAACAGATTGCTTTCGAACTCCGTATCAGTGAGAAGACTATTAAGGTTCATCGTGGTCAGGTGATGAGCAAAATGCGGGCCGGCTCGCTCGCGGAACTGGTGCACATGGCCGACAAACTTGCTAACGAGCTCACCGGTCCGCGCGGCATAGGACCAAAGTCCTAGGTCATTGCCCCACCGCCCAATATCCACCACCCTACTCCTGTAGTAATTTGGTTTCGCTAAGGCAACACCCCCTAAAAGCAATTCCCCCGAAACTGAAAGTGAAACTGTATGCTGGTTCCTAACCAAGCTCCGGCTGGAACAAGTCTGCGATACGCCCTCGCCCTGAGACCGTTGTTTCCGCTTCTAGTCCGCAAGCGAACCGAGCTGGCGGTCAAAGGCGTGGTGATCTCGATCATTGACGACAACGCATCGATCCGTATGGCGCTCAAGAGGCTGATCGAATCTATCGGCTTACCAGCCGCGGATTTCGCCTCGGCCGAAGAGTTCCTGGTTTCCTGTCGCTCGCAGGATTCGGCCTGCTTGATTGTGGATTTGCAGCTGCCGGGGATGAACGGACTGGAACTACAAAACCAGTTGCATGTTTCCAATCCCGGCGTTCCGATTGTTTTCATTTCGGCAAGGTTCGATGAGTACGCGCGTGCACGGGCACTGACTGCCGGCGCTGTTGAATTTCTGCAAAAGCCGTTCAGTGAAGAAGCACTGTTCGAGGCCATCCAAACATCCTTATCGAACCGCGGAAGCATCGTTTCCGCGTATTTCGATCATTTAAGGTAAGGCTCACTGCGCGCCATTAATCACGACCATGTCGAAGCTCCGACTTAGCCCAGGGAGATAAATCTTATGCATACCGAGCAGTTACACACTTTTGGTTTTGATGAGATCATCGGCAAGTCGCCCGTCATGCGTGGGACGATAAACCTCGCGCGTCGAGTAGCGGAGAGCGAAGTTTCATGTGTGCTGTTGCAGGGCGAATCAGGGGCGGGAAAAGACTGCATCGCCAAAGCAATTCACTATGGATCAAATCGTGCCCATGCTCCATTTGTAGCGATTAACTGCGCTGCACTTCCATCGAACCTGATTGAATCTGAATTGTTTGGCCACGAAAGAGGCGCGTTCACCGACGCGAAGTCGCGCAAAGAGGGTCTGCTGGAGCAGGCCGATGGCGGCACGATCCTGCTGGATGAGATCAGCGAGATGCACATTAACCTGCAGGCCAAACTTTTGCGCGTCCTGGAAGACGGGTCACTGCGCCGGGTTGGAGGTTTGAAGGATGTGCCGTTTACCGCCCGCGTGATTGCCGCGTCCAATCGCGATCTGAGACGAGAAACCAGGGAAGGCCGCTTTCGTCTTGACCTCTATTATCGCCTGGCGGTGATCAAGATAGAGATTCCTCCGCTGCGGCAACGCGGTGATGATGTGCTGTTGCTGGCTGAGCATTGTCTGAGTTCGTTCGCTGGTCGCATGGGGCGGCCGAACATTCGCGGGCTGTCTCCGGAGGTAGTGCGGGCTTTCACACTTTACGATTGGCCGGGCAACGTGCGTGAACTCCGCAACGTGATCGAGCGCGCGATCGTGCTCGAGGACGGTGATGTGATTTCAGCCAGAAGTCTGCCCGAAGGCATCTTGTCCGACACGGGCAAGGTCCCCGGAGATGAACCGTCACGTTTCGGGCGTTTGAGTCTGATGAACACCGATGCCCTGTTGAATCTGCCGTCCGAAGGAGTTTCGCTGAACGAGTTAGAGACATCGCTGCTGAAGCAGGCTTTGGCGCGAAGCAATGGGAACCAAACGCGGGCCGCCAAACTTCTAGGGCTGACTCGCGATCAATTTCGTTACCGTTGGAAAAAGTTCAGACAGACGAACCGGCCGCGTCTGGTGGTCGTGGGCGGATCGCGCGGTTGACGGTGACGTGAAAGTCAGGTGAGGGATGGGCATAGCAGATATCTTTTGGATCTATTTCGTGTTGATGTCTCTACAGCCGGTGATCTCGCAGCGGCTGCTGGAGTGGAAGCGCACGGACCTGCTGCGCAGACTTGAAAAACAAACAGGCAGCCGCGTGATTGCGCTGGTGCACCGCCAGGAGACGATGAGCCTGCTGGGGTTTCCCATCGTGCGCTACATAAACATCGAAGACTCAGAAGAGATTTTGCGCGCCATCAAGCTCACCGACAAAACTGTGCCCATCAATTTGATCCTGCACACGCCGGGCGGGCTGGTGCTGGCGGCGCGGCAGATTGCGCATGCGCTGGGACGGCATGAGGCCAAAGTGACCGTCTTCGTGCCGCATTATGCAATGTCGGGCGGCACTCTGATTTCGCTCGCGGCCGACGAGATCGTCATGGATCCAAATGCGGTGCTCGGCCCGGTTGATCCGCAACTGAATGAATACCCGGCGGCATCGATCCTAAGAGCGGTGTCGCAAAAGGATAAGAACGAGATCGACGATCGGACTTTAATCCTGGCCGACATCTCAGAGAAAGCTATTGTTCAACTCAAGGACGCAGTTCGCAAGATTCTCAAGCAGAAAATGGATGGAGCCAAAGCTGACGTGTTGGCCGAGACTTTGGCGACTGGTACCTGGACCCACGACTATCCACTCACTTACGACGAATTGAGTGAAATGGGTTTGCCGGTATCGACTGACATGCCGCCGGATGTCTATGAGTTCATGGAATTGTTCCCGCAACCTAAAAAGAAAATTCCCTCGGTGCAATACATTCCAGTGCCGACGCGCCAACCTGCTGATCGCGGGCAATGAAAATTCCCTCCCCACTGGGGGAGGGTTAGCGTGAGGGTTTGACGGCGTAACCATCCCTCACCCCCAGCCCCTCTCCAACGGGAGAGGGGAGGAGGTCAATTATTAGTGCCATTCAAACGAGTCCTTTGCGGAATTGATTTCTCGGAAGCGTCGATACGCGCTTTTCAAACAGCGGTTGAGTTTGCGCGACAATCAAAGGCAGCGCTGCATGTTCTGCACGTCATCGAGGCGCAGCCAGTTGTCGCCGGCTGGCTCCCGGCAAATGGCCTGAGCGAAGTCACACTCATTATTGAAGAGAAGGCTAACTCGGCGATGAAAGCTCTCATGAAGTCTTCATCGCGCGAACTCAAGGATCTGAAAGTCACTACTGAAATAAACGATGGCCGAGCATTTGTTGAGATTATTAAACGCGCCCAGGAATGGAAAGCCGACTTGATTGTGGTGGGCGCAAAAGGAGCCGCGTCAGTTGAAGAGATTGTCGCCGGCGGCACGGCCGAGAATGTCGTGCGAAAGGCTCAATGCTCCGTCCTGATCGTGCGGTAACTAATTCGACTGTCGAACGCGAAGGACAATTTTTCCGAGGACGTGCCCTTCTTCGATCCGCTCGTGCGCCCTGGCGGCACTGGCCAACGAGTAAGTGGCAGCGATTGGGATTTTCTGCCGCGCATCCATCAGCGCGCGATTGAGCCGCTCGAACTCGCGCATACCCACGACGGCGTCATACGAGAGCATCTCGATTCCCTTTCGTTTCCTCGGCACAGGCTCGACTCCGTTTGGATACGCTACCCGGCTGCCATCTCGCGTCGCGTCGAGACACTTCTGAAATCCCGCACCTCCCGCAAGGGCCAGCACGGCATCAATCCCTTTGGGCGCAAACGCTCGCGCGGCCTCGGCGATGTCTTCCATCTTGCCGTCGACTGCCCTATGCGCGCCGAGTTCCAGTGCGAGCGCGACGCCATCTTCACCTGATGCTGAGGCGAACACGCGCGCATGGCGCAGCCGTGCGAATTGCACTGCGAGCGTGCCGACGCCTCCCGACGCTCCGTGAATAATTATTTTCTCGTCTCTCTTCAACCCCAGGACATCGTCAATGCCCTGGAGTGCCGTGAGCCCGGTTGTCGGTATGGCGCCGGCGTGAAAAAGATCCAGCCGCTTGGGAATGGGCGCGACTTTGTCTGCGGGCACCGCGACGTATTCGGCATAGAAGCCGCCTTTCGGATTGTTCCAAGTGTAAGCATAGACGCGGTCGCCGATGTTGAAGCGGTGAATTCGCGAACCCAGCGAAACGACGGTGCCCGATCCGTCAACGCCGAGCACGTATGGAAACTTTAGACGGCCCCCGGGAGACCAGCCCCCGCGAATATCGGCATCCCATGAGCCCACGCCCGCGGTATCGACCTCGATCAGAACTTCGCTCGGCCCGGGCAGAGGCACCGGCACCGTTTGGATCTTCAAAACTTCGGGACCGCCGAACTGATCGATCGCCGCCGCGCGCATCGTCTTGGGAATCGTGGGCATTCAACCAGCTCCTGCCAAGCCTACTTGGCTCGGCGGTAGGTCACTAGCCCCGTAATGATCAATTCAACGAACTTTAGAAACAACACGCTAAGGACCAATCGTTATGTGGTTTTCAACCTTTGTGACTCCCGGCGCGGACCAGGCAGCTCGCTCGGCTTCTTCTCTCTCGGCCCACGATCGCACGGTGCCATAGAGTTTGACCAAGGTACCGTCGGTCTCAACCGAAATGCGTCGCGCATCCAGCTCCGCGCTGCGCTTCAAGGCATCTTCGATCTTGCTCTTAACATCTGTCGGCGAGACAGCGAGCTTAACCTCTATCTTGTTGCTTACGCCGACGACGCCTCTGATTTTCTTTACCGCTGCTTCGGCCAGGACCTTCTGATACTGCCAGTCGACCCGGCCCTCGAGCGTTACCCATCCGCTTCGTACCGTCGCCTTAATATTCTCCGTGGGTATGCTGATGTGACTCTCGAGTTCGTGCACAATATCTCTGGCGATTTCCGGATCAGTGCGCGTCGTCAACAACTTCACTTCCAGATCATTCGCTACTGCCTTAACCCCATAGACTCTCTTCGCAGCTTTTTCCGCAGCGTCTTTCTCCCAGTAACTGGGAACGAATCCCGCCAGGGTTGCGACTCCGTCCTTTACTGCTACTCCGATGTCGCTCGAAGTTATCTTTGGATCCCACCTGAGCTCCATCAGAACAGAGTTACGAATCTCGTCATCGCTCATTGCTGGCGCCCTTGCTGCCGTAGCATCTGCTGACATAGGTCCTCTTCCTTTCTGGATTGTCTTTCCACCACAGCCGAAACGACACTGCCGGTTCAACTAGCTTCTGCGATCCGTTTGTGGTTCGGGAGGACCAACATTCGCAACTCATGTGCCGTCTCGGAATCGCAAGACCAGCGTCGCTACTCATTCACGGTTACAGGTGTCTGAATTCTGGTTTTTGCCACGCAACTTGTTAGTCTGCGCGTAAGCGGGACTTGCTTTACGGCAGGCCTGAACACTAACCACGCTTAAGGGTGTTGGCTGAATTCACCCTCGCTCTGCTGGGTGAAAACTCCCAACATTCTGTTGTGCACGTCGAGATTTATCCTGGACTGTGGTCTCCTAATTTGAGATTCTTTGCGCCCTTTCTGCGTTCTCGCTGAGACGCGCAGAGAAAACCTGATTAGGACACTATTTTTCCGGCTATTCGCAAGAGAGGCGAATGACGGCCTTCACTTCGTGGGAATGCAATTTGCTCGAAGGAGCAGTGTTGAGGTATGGGAAACCGATGACTGAAAACTATCAAATCGAGCCGCGCATTGAGTTTCGTGAGGTCTCGCTCGCTTTCGATGATCAGGTGGTGCTGGACCATGTGAGTTTTACGGTCGCGCCGGGCGAGATGAAACTCATGCTCGGCGAGTCCGGCGGCGGAAAGTCGATGATTCTCAAACTCGTGCTGGGCCTGGAGAAGCCCGACAGCGGCGAAATCTTTGTCGACGGGGAAGAAATTACCAGATTTCCGGAAGAGGAGTTGAATCGCCTGCGCGAGAGGATGGGCATCGTTTTCCAGGAGGGCGCGTTGTTTGATTCGCTCACCGTGTTCGAGAACGTTGCCTACCGCTTACAGGAACGCGGCGAGGACGAGAAGGAGATCGAACGCAAGGTTGAGCAGATCCTTGAATTCGTCGGACTCAGGGGCGTCGAAGACAAATTGCCGTCTGAGCTTTCAGGCGGTATGAAGCGGCGAGTCGCAATTGCTCGAGCGGTGGTGGACGAACCGGAGATCGTCCTTTTCGACGAGCCCACGACCGGACTCGATCCGCCAACGGCGGGAACGATTTGTGAACTCGCGCTAAAACTCCGCGATTTGCGTGGGGTCAGTTCCATCTGGGTCACGCACCGGCTCGAGGACGTACGCTTTCTCACGTCAAAGTACATCGCCGCTGCCTGGCCCGATCAAACCAACGGCGACCAGATCGAAGCCAAGCAATTAAAAATAGAAGACGAAGGCGATAAACTGCGTTTGGTGAATACGAAGATTGTGATGCTGCATCACGGCCGGATCATTTTCGAAGGCCCGGATGAGGAGTTCTGGCATTCAGACGATCCATTTATTCGCGAATTCCTCGAGTTTGACACGACAGTTTACGAACACTTCGATGGTCACACAGCGTGAAGTCAGAACCCCGCGCCCGATGAAAGTAGTCGTCGCGACCACGGCGATGCTTTCTTTTATCTCCTTCGGGCGCGCAGCAGCGATTGTCCTCAATGACCTGGAACGCGAACACTAACCTCTCCACAATATAAGCTCCACACTTTGAGATTACGCTCCTGGTGATTATCCTGAATTTCGCCTGGACATGGGTGGCGAATCGTCACCCTCTTAGGAGATTGCGCGGGACAATTTGTCACCGAAGAAATACTTTTTCTAAATTGCTTCCGTTTCACCGGGCATGGACAGAGCTTTCAGTCGTCAATCTGAAACATTTCAATGCGGCATTGTCGTTGCCTAAGCAAATTGATTCCGTCATAGCCTGATCGAGCCAGATCAGTGCCGTCACAGTAACCATGAAAGAACGATCCGTCATGTTGCGTCGTGTCAGCCGGGCAGCATGGCTCATAGCGATCATCGTCGTATCGACGTTGGTAGCGATGGTTCTTTCGTGGCGCGCACCGGGTCTCAACTTCTATGCGCGCGATAGGTTGATGCAGGCTCGTGGTCCAGTACCCGCACCTGACGATATTGTCCTCGTGGTGATCGACGAGGCAAGCATTGCGCGCTACGGACGGTTTCCGTGGCAACGCAGTTCGACCGCGCGCGCTCTCGATATCATCTCTTCGGCGCAACCAAAGGCAATCGGTCTCGATGTGCTCTATAGCGAACCCACTGTCGCCGCGGACGACACTGCCCTGGCCGATTCAATCAAACATGCCGGAAACACCGTCGTCGCTGCCCAACTTGCTGAGATAACTGATCAGTCAGGAGCGCCGTCAATACACTGGCTTCGCCCTCTGCCTCTAATCGAGGATGCCGCGGCCGGCGTCGGTCATGCGAACGTTTCAACCGAAGCAGATGGAGAAGCGCGAGAATTATCTTTACGTAAAGCGGATGACCAGGGGCAAGCACTGTGGTCAATTGCAATCGAGACGATCCGAGTTGGCGAGGGCATCCGGGCCACCAGCGTGCGTGATGTGCGCGGTGGAGTGACTCTCGGAGTACGCACAATTCCCGTCGAGCCGGACGTTTCAGCTCCCCACTTCGCGTCTACAAAACCAACTAACCCCGTTGACACCTTACGGTCGGACAGAATGGCGATTGATTACGTCGGGCCACCTGGATCATTTTCACATCAGACTTTCAGTTTCGCGGACGTACTTGATGGTCACGTGCCGCCTCAAAGCTTTCGAAGTAAATACGTACTGATTGGGGCGACTGCCGCCACGCTGGGAGATCACGTCGCAACTCCGTTCGCACATACCAACGGATCAGCAGGCGAACAGCATGGCGAGTTGATGCCGGGTGTAGAAGTCCTGGCCAATTCCGTGAATACGATCTTGCGGTCGCGTTTCTATCACGAAACTCCGGACTGGCTTGCGGTGTTGTTAGCCGCACTGGTGGCATCAGCGGTTTTGGGTTTACTCGCCGTCGCGCAAGGACAATTCGAAAGCGTCAAACAAATTCTCGTCCTCTTTGGATTGCTCGCGATAATCCTCTCCGTTTCTTACTTCATGTTTGTCCGTTGGCTGATTGTGCCGCCCCTGGTCCCCGCACTCCTTTCATTTGCCACCGCGGCGCCGCTCGCGCTGCTACGGCGTTCACTCCGGACGAGCGCCGATCTGGACGCGCGAATTGCTGAATTGACGAGCGCCAACGAATTGCTTCTCTTGTCAACCGAACGGCCGGCGAGTAGCCTCGGGTCAAATCCAGCGACGCTCATCGCCCATTTGACGGGAAGTGATGCGGTCGGTGTTTATCTTGATAACGGCCGATATCGCCTGGTCGCCTCACACGGGCCAAATATTGCGCCTTTGCTTACTGAGGACGAAGTTTCACTGGCTGTTTCCGGCGCCCAAACCGGTCCGCGCCATTCGATCATTGCAGATCGCGATTTAGGAACAACAGAATCTGCGGCGACTATATCTGCGCAGGACTCTGAGCAAGGCGATTCGAGCCGAATGGGGCAATTAAGTCTGCGACTCGGAGACGATGGCCGTTTCCGTGGAGCCCTGATTCTGCGGCAACTTCCTCAGGACGTGCGCAGTGAGATATTGCGTCTATCTATTGAGATCGCGACAAGTTACATCTCGAACGTCGCAGATGAAACAAGCACTGGCACTTCAGCCTTGGCTTCATCATCTCGCTGGCGGTTTCCGCGCGGAGTCGAGTGGAAGGCCCGCGCCCTTGGTGTATTGAATCGGCGACTCCTGTCACGGGCTCGCTTTGTCGATCGAGCGCTGCACGCCGTCGAGGATGGTTTGGTGGTCGCTGACATCAACGGCCGCATTGCTTTCGCCAACCCGCGAGCTGCGGAAATTCTTCGCATTCCCGAGCGAACGCTCGTTGGCAGTGACCTTTTTCGACTACTAGCAGAAACGGAACTTCAAGGCGCTGCGGATAATCTTGAAGTTTGGCGGATGGCGCGCGAGACGCTGCTACATTTGATTATTGGACGAGCGTCAATCGAGCGTGAAATCGCGGTCGGCGAAGCTCCGCGGCGCTATTACACGCTGCGCCTTTCTACTGTGACTTCCAGAGATGACGGGGCAGGCGAGATCCTTGGTCTGGTGGCCGCCTTTTCTAACGTAACCCAACAGCATGATCTGCAGGAGATGAAGACCGACGTGATGGCTCTGGTGACGCACGAGCTGCTTACACCGCTGACCGCGATCCAGGGGATGAGCGAAGTGCTGGCGCAGTTTGACGTGCAGGAAGAACGCCGGCGAGAGATGCACCTGGCGATCAATGACGAAGCGAAGCGACTGTCGCGCCTGATCACCGAGTATATGGACATCACGAAACTCGAATCCGGCGCGCGTCCGGTACGCGTGGCGCCGGTGCGGATGATGCCCTTGATCGAAAGGGTTCTGCTTTTGCTGAGCCCGCTGGCGGCCAAACGCGATATCAGAATCGTGCGCCGCCTCGCGCCCGACTTGCCCGCGCTATCAGTCGACGCCGATTTGTTAGCCCGGGCCCTCACCAACCTCCTCGCTAATGCCATAAAGTACAGCCCTGCCAGGACTGAAATCATCGTCGCGGCCCGCGACGCCGGCGATAGTTTACTTGTCGAAGTGAGCGACCACGGCTACGGAATTTCGGCGGACGCCCTTCCACACATCTTCGAGAAATTCTATCGCGTGCCCAGTGTCGAGGACACCGATGTGCCCGGGACCGGCCTTGGACTCGCTCTAGTCCGTGAAATCGTTGAATTGCATGGTGGTCGCGTGACGGTTCGCAGTGAGCCGGGGGTCGGTTCAACTTTCTCGATAAGACTGCCGTTGGCGCCCAAAGAAACCTCCCGAGACAAACCGTCTCAGAGCAAGCCAGCTAATTAATTCCGTATTAACCTTTCAAGTGATACGCTTTAACTACTTGAGTACCCTTTGAGATCAGGTGGGCTGGCAACGATAATGTAGCGCGAAGATGTCCAGACACTCTCCACACATTCTCGTAGCGGATGACGAACGGTCAATCCGGCTAACGTTGGAGACTGGCCTCACGCTTAATGGCTTTCGTGTGACGTGCGCGCGCACTGGCCGCGAAGCGCTGCAAGCCGCGCGTGCCTCCAGCTTCGACGCCGTCGTCAGCGATATCTTTATGCCGGACGGTGACGGATTGGATGTCGTGCGGGAATTGCGCGCGATCTCGCCGGCAACGCCAATCATCTTGATCACGGCACAGGGTTCACTTGAATTGGCGGTGCGCGCCGTTTCAGAAGGAGCCAGCGACTTCATAGCCAAGCCCTTCGAGGTCGCCGCTTTGGCGGCCCTGGTTCGTCGTCACCTGGATTCGCGCCTCGAGGCCGACGCGGACACGTCGCCCATTGACGTCTCTTTTATCGACGAGTTTTCCAACTCAGGATTAGTCGGGCGCAGCGCGGCAATGGTCAACGTTTATAAGTTGATTGCCCACGCCGCACGAGCGGATGCGACGGTCCTGGTTCTGGGAGAATCCGGCACGGGGAAAGAGTTGGTAGCGCGCGCCATCCATGACTTCAGTCCGCGAGCGGGCAAACCTTTCATCGCGGTCAACTGTTCGGGATTGACGGATACCTTGTTGGAAGCGGAACTGTTTGGTCACACGCGGGGCGCGTTTACCGGGGCAACCACAGAGCGGACCGGACTTTTCGAGGCAGCTGATGGGGGAACACTCTTTCTTGATGAATTGGCTTCGACGAGTGCTGCCTTTCAGGCAAGTTTGTTGCGCGTGCTCCAGTTGGGTGAAGTGCGTCGCGTGGGTTCGACCCAGGCGCACCGAGTAAGTGTTCGAGTCATCGGCGCGAGCAATGCCCCTTTACCCGAACTGGTAGAGGCAGGAACTTTCCGGCCTGATCTGTTTTATCGTTTGAGCGTCCTGACTATCCAACTCCCACCCTTGAGGGAGCGGACCGGTGACGTCGAATTGTTGGCGCGACATTTCCTGCGCCGGATGAGCGCCAAAGGCGAAGCGGAGCTGCGACTTTCAAATGAAGCGGCTGAAGCTCTCAACGCGTATGCTTTCGCCGGTAATGTACGCGAGTTGGAAAACGCAATGACACGCGCCGTTGCGCTCTGCTCGGGAGGAATAGTTACCCTCGATTGTTTACCGCCGGACATCTCAGCCCGGTATGGCGAGTCATCATCGAGCGCTGACGCTGCTTCTTCAATTGTTGCAGATCGGCCGACAATAGAAGAACTTGAGCGCCGTTACCTTAAACTCACACTGACCGAAGTGAACGGTAATAGACGCCGTGCCGCTGCGGTTCTGGGCGTCAATCGACGCACTATTCAGCGGCTTATCGCCCGCTATGACCTTTTGGCGCTGACCGAGAAGGAAATCAGGCCAGAGGCTGAAGACAATCCTGACTCTGAGAACGGTTAGGCTGAATAAGACGAATTTCAAGGTGAATCCAGTCGCTCACATTGAAGCCGAAAGCATACGAGCGCGTGTGTTGCCCATCGCTCTGTTGATGCGGGGGTTGCTTTTGGTAGCGGCTTTTCAGGGCATGCACAATATCGCGAGCGCGCAGGGTGGTTTGATCGAAGCTCGGGTAACCAGCGTGCGCGGTCGGGCACTTATCTCCAGCCAGGCGAGTAGGCCATCCGGGATTGCGCAAGGACTTATCATACTTCCCGGTGATGAAATCGACACCCGCGCCGGGGGTCGCGTTGCAATTGAACTGGGCGACGGTAGTCTGGTCATCGTACAGCCAGGTTCGCTGGTAGTGATGCAGGACTATCGTAATGCGGGTTCTCTGCGCGAGCTTTTGCAGATCACCGTTGGGCGTGTGCGTATTCGTATAAATCATTTTGGCGGCCGACCCAACCCCTACCGCATCAATAGCCCAACGGCTTCGATTGCTGTGCGCGGCACAGAATTCAGCGTAGCGGTTGAGCCACGCGGGGACACTCAGGTTGTCGTCTATGAAGGAACCGTGGAGGTATCCAGTTTCGCGAATCCTCGTCACCCGGTCCTGGTCCAACCCGGACATGGAGTCATCGTTCGACCAAATGAGGATATTCAGTTCTTTGTGCCCGGTCCCAATACCGAGATAGGAGCCCGGAGCAAAGGAAAGGGCGCTTCCGCGGGAGACGATGGCGATGCCACCGGTGAGGAAGTCACCAGTTCCGGAGGGTCTTTACGCGGCGCCGCTGGTGTTCATGAACGATACCTTCAAAGCATCGTTGAGAGTGGCGAGCTGCCACTGCCGTCTCGGTTCACAGCTTTTCCGGATTCTTACTTTGACAGTGTGGAAAATCCATCTTACGCGACTGAGTTCACGACTACGCAGGGACGATTGTTCTTAGTTCCCTCTATCGGCGGGACTCAGGAGAAGGAAGGGGCGCGCGAACTCCTGGGGTTTGGCGATTCGCGTCTGGTCGATTACAGCTTTTCTCCGCAGGCTTCGGTATTCGTTGCCCTGCCAAAGTATCGGTCTGTAGTTGGAGGGCGTGTCGCTTTCTCGCGCGACGGGCTCCAGTCGTTCACGGTGGATGAAAACGTCAGGTTAACGAGCGGGATCTTTCCAGGCGGAACGACCGGCGCGCGCTCAATCGACGGCTCAACAAAAAATAAGCTCTCCACGATATCGCTTATCGCAGCGCGACGATTCGGCAGCGACGGTCGTACAAGTCTCGGCGTCGGTTTTGAGTATTTGAAAACCGCTGGCTCCCTTCTCAACACGACGACCCAAACCGACACGACGGGACTTACCTCCCGCGAAGTTGTCGACACAGGCTCTTCTGCCAGACGCACGCGATTCACACTCGGAGTGACCCGCGAGTTACGTAACGGGAAGAAGCTCGGGCTCTTTTATCGCTATGGATTCGTGACCGCTGAAGATCGCGACCGTTCACGGACACTCAATGGAGCAAATCGATTACTTAACCGCACGAGTATCACCGGCCGTTCGTCGGAGATCGGGCTGCGCTTTAGGGGGGCGATTACTCGTCGGCTCTTCTATGGTGTCGAAGGCTCGTACCTGTTCGCGAATAATGATGGCCGGACGCGGCGCGCCCGTGTCGTCGATTCGGATTTACTTGCGGGCTCGACGCGCGCAACCATTGGTTTTGGTTTAGGCTATGTCCCCTGGCGCGGTACCGTTCTTAGCTTTGATGTGGCCGGAGGAATCACACGCATCAATGACCGCAGGCTTGAGCGCTCGACCGGCAATCTCCTGGAAACCGAGAAAGAGAGAGCACGCTTTGTTTCATTTCATGGAGCTGTGCAGGCCGACGTTTGGCGACGCTCGTTCCTAAGTGCGTCCGTACTTTCGGTTACTCAAACACAAGTCACGGACATGGCCCTTTTCCCGGACCGTTTTGGTCGGCGGGTGATGAGGGACGGAATGTTCATGCCGAATGGGCGCACTCGCGACCACTTCACGGACTACTTCGGTAACTTTGGCGCCGGCTGGCGATTCAACCGTAACTTTCTCGCCGAATATATTTTTTCTACCGATTTCGGTCAGACTTCTCCAAGACATACTCTCTTGCTGCGCTATACATTTAGTCGCGGCGAAGAGAACTCCTGGAAATAAGCATCCACGAATGGGGCAGTCGCCCGACTGCTAAGGAGGGCTTTGCTTTCCTAACGATCAATCCGCCGATCGCAGAGCTTCCCTAATGGGCGGGCTACAACCTTCCGACGAAATAATTCCGAGTGACGTATTGCCACCTTCGCCACGTCCCGGGGGCGTCACTATGTCCCCACCTCTCTGCCAGCGAGCTTGATCGTCAACCTTTGAGGCAGGAATGGTTATTGCACCAGTTAGCCGGTGTTTCCCGTTTGGACATTCAGACAATCACACTGAAAGGGTATCCATGCTTACTACAAAGCGGTTTCTTCTGCCTTGCGGATTACTCGGCTTGACGGCGCCTTCAATGATGCTTCGCGCACAACAGCCACTTTTTCACCTTCGGAGTAAGCTATGACAACAATCATGCGGTCTTGCTCAGGCCAGGCCTGACGTTCTATCTTAATCGTCCCGGACGAACACATACGCAGTAGGTTTCTGACTTGGGATTAGATTGTGTCTAGATTTATTAGTAGACGCGCCATGGCTGTTGTGGGGTGCTCTATTTCCGCGTTTCTTATGGCGGCTATATGTCCTCATGCCGCCATGGCTTTCGCCGCGACTGGCAGTATTAAAGGGGTTGTCACTGCAACGACACAGGCTTCCGGAACGCGTGCAATTCTACTTTCCAACGCGCGTATCACGCTCGTCAATCGCGATTTGCGAAGCCAGGTGATGGTAACCGTCACCGACGACGCGGGCGCTTTTGTGTTTAGCAACCTTCCTGCGGCGCGTTACCTGTTGACGGCTGAGGCCGTCGGATTGCCGACCGCGACCCGCGAGATTGATTTGGCGGATGGCGCAAACCTCACGGTAGAAATTGAGTTGACAACTTCGGTTTCGGAATCGGTCACCGTGCGCGACGAGGAAGGCCTACTCAGCACCGCAGAGACCAGCACCTCCAACACTGTTCGTGAGCAAACATTGAAGACCGCGCCGTTACGCGCGGAGAACTACCAGAGCGCGCTACCGCTGACGCCGGGTGTGGTGCGCGGACCAGGCGGCGAAGACCATTTGAAGGGGGCCCATGCCGGGCAAAGCGCATACACGGTCAATGGGGCGGATGTCACTGATCCGGTTACCGGCCGTCTGGCTTTTGACATCCCCATTGAGGCCGCGGCCAGTGTTCAGGTTGAAGAAAACCCATACTCGGCTGAGTTCGGACGCCTGACTGGCGGGGCCACAAATCTGGAAACCAAGGGTGGAGACAACAAATTCAAGGTCGCTGCCGCCCGCATATTTCCGACGTTTCGCTACATCCTCACGGGCCCGATCGATTCGTTCAGACCACGCGTGACCTTAAGCGGCCCCATCATTCGTGACCGAATGTTTTTCCTGCAATCCTTTGAATATCGTTTCTCCCGCCTGCGCGTCCCGAGTCTTTCGGCTCCGCGTAATGATTCGACGTCAGAGGCGCTTAATTCTTTTTCGCAGATCGATCTCACCCTAAACAAGAACAATCGCGCGAAGTTCGTGGCGGCTTTTTTCCCAGAGAAGTTTCGCCATGTAGGGCTCGACACCTTCAATCCACAAGAGACTACGCCGAACATCAAACAGCGTGGCTCGTTATTCTCGATCTCGGAGCAAGTCATCTTTGGCGATTTGTCTTTTCTGTCATCGGCATTGAGTTACAAGACCTTTGACGTTGACGTCTTCGCGAAAGGGGTGCAACCCCTTACACTTTCGCCAGAGGCAAACAGCGGGAACTATTTCGCCGACACTCGCCGGCGTTCGCGCCGGTGGCAGTGGCAGGAGACGTACTACGCGCGCTCTTTCAACCTGGCCGGTCAGCACTCACTGAAAATGGGCGCTGAGGTAGATCGCACGAGTATTTCCGGCAGATTTAATTACGACTCAATTTTTGTTCGTCGCTACAGTGGGACCCTGGCCCAACGCATCGATTTCACCGGTCCGAGTGCAATTGCATTGCAAGTCAGCGAGCTTGCAGGCTTTTTGCAAGACCGTTGGATTGCAAACCGAAAGCTGACAATTGATGCCGGCCTGCGTTTAGACCGCGATGGAATCGCGCGGCACAATAATTTTGCGCCGCGTCTTTCATTCATGCTCCTTCCGGTCAAAGGCAATCGCACGATTATTCGCGGCGGGATCGGCCTCTTCTCTGATCGAATGCCGCTGTCTGTCGGATATTTTGGCGCGATCAGCCAGGGCCTTGACGATGAAGAGAACGATCGCGTAAGTCAGGTTGCTACCTTGACGAGCTTTTCAGACTTGCCGGGGCGCATCGTCACGCGATACGCTCCTGACGGAATTACGGCCATCGACGGCCCTCGCCCCTTTAGCAACGTAGCTAGGGGACCCTTGCGCAATCTACGCAGCGTTCGCTGGAATGTTCAGCTTGATCAAGGCTTAACCAAGCGGCTGACGCTGCGTATCGGCTATCTTCAGCGCGCCACACGGAATGATCTGATTCTCAAGCCGATCACAGTTCAGCCTGATGCGGGCATGGTAATTCTCAGCAGCAGAGGGAGATCGCGCTACCGCGAGTTGCAAGTCCTCGGGATCTATCGCCACACTCACTTGGGCTACTGGAACGCCTCGTACGTTTGGTCAAGTGCGCGAGGCGATCTGAACACGGCGGATAACTTCCTAAGCGATCGTCCGGCGTTCGTCATCCGACGAAATCAGTACGGCCCTTTGCCATTTGACGCACCGCATAGGTTTCTCCTTTACGGCGAGTTGAAGTTACCTTATGACATTAATTTTTCGCCGCTGGCAGAAATACGCTCGGGATTTCCGTTTTCAGCGGTTAATGAGCAACTCGATTTCGTGGGTCGGCGTAATCAAGCGGGACGCTTCCCCACATTCTTCTCGCTCGACGCTCAGGTTACCAAAGGCTTTCGCATCCCAATGTTCGAGAAACACAAGATGCGCATCGGTGTCGCCGTCTTTAACATTACTAATCACTTTAACCCGCGTGACGTGCAGAATAATCTCGGCAGCCCGCGCTTCGGGCAGTTCTTCAATAGCCTGGGGACATCCGTTCGAGGTAAGTTCGAGATTGAGTTCTAGGAGGATGCTGAAAAAAGCAAATTCGCCACTCTCTTTGTTCTCATCTTTCTCCGTGCCTTTGTGCCTCTGGGTCTTTGTGGCTAAGCTTAGTTTGCATTTTCGAAAACCCGGTCTTCCGAGCGGTTGATGGTGCTGTACGGTGAAGAGGAAAACAAGCATACCTGGAAACTTCGATTCGGGGCGCAACTTACTGCGCGGGGCCGCGCTTATCGGCGTAGTTTTTTTCGGTGCTAACGGCTTGGCGCAACCTCAGCCGGTCGCGGCTCGGGACATTTCAATTCCCGCTTCGCAGGCGAATCCTTCGCCAACCCCACAAGCGCAACAACCAGAACCGCGTGCGCGCAGACTGCGAGTAGCAGTAACCGACGCGCGACAACATTCGCTAGCCGGCGCGACGTGCGCGCTAATTGATTCGCGCAGGCCCGGAGCAATCGTAGCGACCGCTGTGACCAATGAAGAGGGCGTCGCAACTTTCACCGCGCTGCCCTCAGGCTCATTCACCCTGCGCGTTGAAAATAAAGGGTTTGAGACGTTCACAAAAAATGACGTCATGGTGAAAGATGGATCACCAACGGACATCAATGTGAGCCTGGCAGTCGCGTCTTTGGCAGCGAGTGTAACGATTCAATCGCCTAACGAAGAGGTTACTAGTGTAGAAGCTGGAGCGTCGACTGCATCGGGCAATATACACCGCAAGTCGCTGCAGAGACTTCCTCTGGCCACCGCTCGAGTTGACGAAGCGTTGCCTCTTATTCCCGGTGTCGTTCGTTCCCCCACCGGAGAAATCAGCATCAAAGGGGCGAGTGAACAGCAGAGCGCTTTGCTGGTCAATGGGCTCAACGCCGCCGACCCGGCGAGCGGAAACTTTCGCTTGAATCTGCCCGTCGATTCCGTCGAGGCCGTGCAGGTTTTTCAACATCCTTACATTGCCGAGTATGGACAGTTCACTGGAGGTTTGACGCGAGTTGAAACCAGGAGAGGCGGCGATCGCTGGCACTTAGAATTCAATGACTTTCTTCCTGACTTCAGATTCAAAGGCGGACACCTCGTCGGTGTCGCCGAAGACACCCCGCGCCTGAACTTCAACGGCCCACTCATCAAAGATCGCCTTTATCTTTCACAATCGCTTGCGTACACCATCGCCAAAACTCCAGTTCGCGGTCTGGCCTTTCCGGTAAACGAAACGAAAACTGAAAGCCAGAGCTACTTCTCTCAATTCGATCTCCTCTTGAACAAGCATCATACGGTGGCGCTTACCCTGGGATATTTTCCCGAACGCAACCAGTTTGTCGGTCTGGACTTCTTTCGACCTCAACCGGTCACGCCAAACTACAAGCAGCGCGATTTCGTGTGGACTGTGCGCGATAATTACGAACTGGGAGGAGGTCTTTTGCAGTCCTCAGTTTCGTTCAAACGCTTCGACGCAAATGTCTGGGGACAGGGCACGCTGGATCAAACGTTAACTCCGACGGCCGAACTGGGTAACTACTTCGCAACTCAGGATCGCCGCTCACACCGCATTGAACTGCTGGAAGTTTATCAATTACCCATCCAACACTTTTGGCGCGGCTCGCATGAGATCAAAACCGGCTTTGACTTTAACAGCGTTAGTAATCGCCTGAATTACGGCGCGCGTCCGGTCAACATACTCCGTACAGACGGAACGCTGGCTGAGCGAATCGTGTTCGAACAAGAGCCCGTGATTCTGGCAAGCAATCGCGAATACGTCGGCTTCGCTCAAGATCGCTGGCTCGTGCGTCCGAACTTGAGTTTCGATCTGGGCCTGCGTTATGAAAACCAGCGGATCGCCGACGAACAGAACCTGGCTCCGCGTGCAGGCTTTGCGTGGTCGCCTTTCGGAAGCGATCGGACGGTTGTTCGCGGAGGCATCGGACTGTTTTACGATAAAGTGCCGCTCAATATTCGCAGCTTTAGCCGTTATCCTGGACGCACCGTAACGCGCTATGGCACGGACGGTCTCACCGTCACCGAACGTCACCGCTTCAGAAATGTTTTAGTCGACACGGCGCCGATTCTTCCGCTTGATTTCAGACATTCAAATATTGAAGCGGGCTTCGTGCCGAGAAATCTGACCTGGAACGTTCAACTGGATCAAATCATTAACAGCCGGCTCAGTTTTCGCGCGAATCTCATTGGCAGCCAGACCGACCACATCTACGTTATCAACCCGGAACTCGACTATCGCGGCCGTAGCGCGATTGTGTTGCGGTCGGCAGGACACGCCACCTATCGCGCGCTGGAGTTGACGTCGCGTGTTGTCCTCCCCAGGAAGAATGCTTTCTATTTCTCATATGTTCGTTCGCGGGCGCGCGGCGACCTTAACGATTTCAACAGCTACTTCGGGGATTTTGGTGAACCTGTGGTGCGCCAGAATCAGTACTCAAATCTGCCCTATGACGTTCCCAACCGTTTTATCGGCTGGGGAACTCTGGCGCTCCCCCATCGCGTTACGATCGCGCCCATCATTGAAGCGCGCAGCGGCTTTCCCTTTTCCGTCCGTGACGCAGAGCAGAGCTTCGTCGGGGTGCGAAACTCTGACCAGACGCGCTTCCCTTCTTTCTTCGCCCTGGACGTAGAGTTCGCCAAAGAGTTTCAGGTCACAAAGAAGTATGGCGTGCGTCTTTCGTTGCGTGGCTTCAACCTGACTGAACACTTCAATCCGCGCGACGTCCGGTCGAATATCGCCGACCCTCATTTCCGCGAGTTCTTCGCCTCGTACCGACGTTACTTCACCGGGGGCTTCGACATTCTCTTCTAATTCGGGGCGACAAAGTGTCGCCCCTGCCAAAGTTTTACGGCGACATTGCGCCGCTGCCTCACTCGTTTAGGGCCTGAGATATGAGTCTTAAGTACGAATCTGCTACTGTCCGAGCGCCCTCCGAGTTCAACTTTAAATCAAGTTGCGCGGCACATTCGTTGCTCTTCTTTCGCTGATCCCTTCACTAAAGTTCAGGGCTCCGGTTTCGACAAAGACGCTGCCGTGAAAAAGAGATTGATGCTCAGTAACGCGATCCGGCAGTTACGGCACGGCTTTAACCGGCCGTTCATGGTGATGTTCGAAACCACCCTGCACTGCAACATGAAATGCGGCTATTGCGCTATCTGGCAAAACCAGCAACCTGAAGATCGTGCTGTGCGCGAGCGAGTTTTCTCGCGCATGGACGAAGCGGCCGCGTTCGGTGTTTTTGCCTGGAGCTTTTCCGGCGGCGAGCCCTTGATGAATCCCCACATGCCGGATTATATCGAGTATGCCGCCCGCAAAGGCTTCTACACTTCAATGCCGACCAACGGGCTGGCGTTGAAACGTTACGCCGAAGATTGCGTCAAGTTGGATCAACTGGAAGTTTCGATTGACACGCTTGATCGTGAGAAGTTCGCTCAGCGCCGCGGCATTGACGGATTGCCGGCGATCCTTTCCGCACTCGACTTCATTAAGGGCAATCTCACTTACAACACAATTCAAATTAACGCCGCAGTCGATCTGGAAAATCTCGAAGACCTTCCGGCCCTGGCCCTCTACTGTCAGGAACGCGGCTTTCTGTTGCATACCGAAGCGGTGCACAACGTCGTGCGCACGACTTGGAAAACCGAAGACGTCGAGATGGAAAACGAAGCGCTTGATAAGATCGCTCGGTACGTGCTGAAGCTGAGGAAAGGATTCAGCTGCGTGCGCTTCTACCAGGGTTATTTTGATTTTTATCGCAACGATGGCTTCTCGAAAAAGTTCCCTTGCCGCTCGGCTTCGCACTTAATTAACATGCGGCCCGACGGCTCGATCCAGTTTCCCTGTGCGTTTGTTTCGCTCCATCGTGGTGCTCCGGAAATGTCTCTGCGCGAAATCTATGAATCACCCGAAGTGAGAAAGATAATCATGCAATCGCCGAACATGTGGGACTTCTGCAAGGGCTGCAAGATCGGCTGCCCGTATGAAGTTTCGGCCTACCGCAACAGCCCGCTGACCGCATTTCGCTCAGCGTTGGATTTTCTCCAGTTCTCTTAGAACGAGGACGCGGGCGCAACTTCGCTGATGATTACTGAAGAATCATTGCAGATACGAGAAGCGCGAGGAGAGGCGAAGTCGCACACATTCTCAGCGCCGGCAGTGCGAGCGCGTGGTCTTTTCAAGCGTTACAAAGACGGCACCGAGGCTAATCGCGGAATCGATCTGGACGTTCAGCCGGGAGAATTGATTTCGATTCTTGGCCCGAACGGCGCCGGCAAAACCACCTTCTTACGTCAGGTCACAACGGAGTTGCGACCTACTTCCGGAAGCGTGGAAATTTTCGGCGTGGATGCGATCGCTGAACCGCAGCGCGCGAAAGGGATGATGGGCATCACGCCTCAGGAAGCCGGTCTCTTTGATTCACTGACTGTGCAAGAACACTTTGAACTATTCGCTCGCCTGAAGGACCTCTCAAGAGCGGATGCCAGAGCAGAAGCCGCTGAGGTAATCAGCGCTTTGGACCTGAGCGCGGAAAGGATGAAGCGCGTTGGGACGCTTTCGGGTGGACAGCGAAGACGCATCCTGATCGGGCTGGCGCTGCTTGGCCGCCCGCCACTGCTCGTGCTTGACGAGCCCACGACCGGACTCGATCCCTCATCACGGCGTGCGGTGTGGGGAGTCATACGCCGTGCAGTGACAGACGGCGCCGCCGTGATTCTTTCAACGCACTACATTGAAGAGGCTGAGCGCTTGGGCGACCGTATCGGAATCATTGCCCAGGGGCGTCTGATCGCTTTCGGCACACTCGACGAACTTCTGGGGCGGCTGGAACGGAGTTATCGCTTGAGTTACCGCGACCGGCTCGATCCGTTTGGCAACTTCTGCATGTGCTACTTCGCAAGCTTCAGCGACGCTCGAGCCCACGCTGCGCGCGAACAACTTTCCGAATACTCAATCGCCCGGGCGTCGCTCGAGGACGTTTACTTCACGCTGACTGGCGAGTGCTTTGCGGAGGGAGAAACCAAAGGATGAAGCGTCTGACCGACATCATCTGCGTCTTCCGCATTCAACTCATGAGCATGCGCGCTGAGGCCGGACCATTTTTTCTGGCTGCGCTTGTTTTTCCGACGGCAATGTATTTGTTCACGCGGGCAGTCAGTGGCACAGAGGCGGCGCCGGATCAAAACCGCCTACGCTTTCTCGCGGGTTCGATCGTGTTTTCACTTTCGCTAACTTCGATTAGCTGGCTTGGCTATCTGCTCCTGGAAAATCGGTTCACGGGGCGACTGAAATTGTTTGCCACGATGCCGCTCGCACCTTCTTCGTACATACTCGGCATCCTTCTCTTCGCATTCGCGCAAGCGGCGCTCGGCACCACCGCGCTGATTCTTATCGGACGCACTTTCGGTGTTCGCATGCGGCCAAGCATCCTCATGTTGGGTTCCGTGGTTATGCTGACAGTGCTGTGCCTCTGCGGACTCGGGGCCATTATCGCCGCGCGCGCGCGCAGCTTTACCCAGGGCTCTATTTTGACCGATGCGTTGGGAGCGGGACTGGTCCTTCTCGCGCCGATCTACTACACGCCGGAAACCATGCCGCATAGTCTCCGGGCAGTTTCACAATTGTTGCCGACCGCGTTTGCCGCGCGAGCTGTCCAGACGACGCTCGCGGGAGGGCATCAAATCGGCGGTGAGATGATGGCACTTGGGTTCATGGCAATCGTGAGTCTCACACTCGGATTCAGACTCACGAAATGGAGGGAAGACTGAAAGTTCTGGTGCTTACATTGTCGTTTGGGTCCGGCCATGTGCAAGCCGCGCACACCGTCGCACTCGAAGTGAAGAGGCAGGCGCCGGATGCAGAGGTGCTCGTTCTCGATGCGCTCGATGACTGTCACTTTCTGTTTCGCGCCGGATACGTTTGGCCTTACTGGGCGATGGTGCGCTATGCGCCGGCGTTGTGGGATCGCTTTTTCGCCCGGCGGACGAAGCGCATGGCCCGACACACAGCGCCGCAGTGGGCATTTCAACACGGCTGTCCGCGGGTCTTCAAGACGATTGTGGACTTCAGACCCGACACGATCGTGGCGAGTGAAGTTGCCGCGTGCGAGATGGCCGCGATTGCCAAACGCAAGGGACTAACGAGGGCGCGACTCGTCAACGTCATCACCGATTTTGAAGCTGAACCCGTGTGGGTCAAGCCGGAAGTGGATGCTTATGCCGTCCCCGATCAGCACGTCCGCGATCAGTTGTGCGCGTGGGGCGCGCTGGCGGAGAGTGTGGCCATATGCGGAATACCGACCGATGCTTCTTTCTATGCACGACATGATGAGAAAGCAACGCGAGTGCGCTATGGCATCAACGGGAACGTGCCGATTGTACTCATCATGGGCGGCGGGGTGGGGCCGACGCGCATGGATGAGGTGGCGGCGAGACTGTGCCGGGAAGGTAAAGCTGTGCACGTTATCGCCGCCACAGCACATGACAAGCGAGTGCGCCGCCGGCTTGCTCGTTTTCGTCCACCACCGTCCGCCTCCCTGCGCGTGCTTTCATGGACGGATGATATTCCGGCCCTTATGCAGGCGGCGTCGGTGCTGGTCACTAAGCCAGGCGGTCTCACCACGGCCGAAGCAGCCATGTGCGCATTGCCGGTTGTGATGTTCGACGCCATACCAGGGCCAGAGCGACGCAACGCTGCGCGCTTCGTGGAGAGCAGCGCCGGCGTTTTGACGAAAGGCCCGCGAGAAGCGGCCTCGACTGTGCTCAATCTCTTGCGCGAAGCGAGCGCGCTCCACCGAATGTCGTCGTGCGCAAAGCGGTTGGCCCGTCCGGATGCGGCAGCAGCCATTGCGCAGCTTGCGCTTGACGACAACGTGCCCGCACAAGAGCTGGCAAGGAGAATGACAGCGTGAGCGACCGACTTCAACAGAGTTTTGGGCAAGACAGGCCAGTGGTGATCGTGACGATTGCCAACGGGGCCGGACACATACGCGTAGCTGAAGGGCTTGCTTCAGCAATCCGCGCAGTTCGACCCGACCTCCCGGTGATGGTTGTTGACGTTGCAGATTACATGACTCGAATAACTCGCTTCACGCACGTGACGACTTATCTTTGGCTCGTCAAACACGCTCCCGCGGTCTGGGATAAGATCGATCGCTATCAGAAGAAGCAAACCCACACCAGTCCCGAGTGGTATTACCGTCGTGGTTGCAATCGTCTGTTCGAATTAGCAAGGCGCTTGAACCCGCGGGCTCTCATCGTCGCAGAGGTCGGCTGTTGCGAAATTGGCGCGCTTATCAAACGGGACCTCGAACTGGATATTCCGCTGGTGGCGGTCAACAATGAATACGACGCCGATCGCGCGTGGGTACAGCCGGAAGTCGACCTCTACTGTTTCTTGACTAAGCAACTCGGCGAAGAGTTGATCTCGCACGGCGCGCCGCCCGAACGCATCGCAATTTGGGGAGCGTCTTTATCAGAGGGCTTTGAGATCCCGCGCCGGCGCGAGCAGGAGCGGGAAAAGGTTTGCAACTGGCTCCGACTCGATCCGAATTTGCCTCTACTTCTGATCGCGGGCGGTGGCGAAGGGATGGGACGGATCGAAGAGATGACCAGACATTTGTTACGCCTGAAGCAATTGGCCCCGCAAATCGTCGTACTAACGGGACATAATGAGCGGCTTAAGTCACGCTGCGAGCGCCTCGCGCAAAATGGGACGAGCGAAAGACTGCGCGTCCTCGGCTGGACTGGACCGGACCGGATGCCCGAGCTAATGTGCGCGGCTGATCTGATGGTTTCGAAACTTGGCAGTATGTTCAATGAAGCCATTGCCTCGGAACTTCCCATCATCGCGCTCGAGCCTCCGCCGGGCGCCGAGCGGGTGCAGTATCGGCTGCTCGAAGAATGGAATGTCGGATGTGCGGTTCGCACGCTGGATGAAGTGGTGGAACGCGTCGAGTCTTTGCTGTCTCATCCTAAGTTGATTCTTGAGATGCGTGAGCGGGCGCGCGAACACCGAAAGCCAGATGTTGCCAGGCGTATTGCGCGCTGGCTTCAGAATGCGCTTGGCGGGCAAGGTCCCGATCTTAACTGTCCGGATCGCGAAAGAAAACTCTATGCACTCGGCGCTGCTTCAGCCGCTTACCGGGACGCTTTCATCGACTGACAGAGGGGCAAAAGGAAGATTTATGAATCTCAGAATTCCACACGCCAAAGTTTATTTTCCCGAAGAGGATCGTGAGGCCATTCTTCGTCAAATAGACGACGCCCTGGCATCCGGCCAACTCACGCTCGGTAAGAAGGTCACGTCCTTCGAACAATGCTTTGCGGAAAACTTTGTCGAAACCGGAATGATGAAGACCGTCGAGTGGTTCAAGCGGAAGTATCAGAACGGAAAGGCAGCGCTGGCGGCGGCAAGCTAACTTTTATGCAAATTGCTCTCGTATGGCCGTTGGTTGGGATCGCGCTGGCGCTACTCGCGGTAGCCGGCGTTTATTATGCGACCTACGCTGTGCGGTCACAATGGCTTGGGCCCACGACTTGGCGTGGCCGCAGAGAGACAGGAGCGGTGGCTCTGACCTTTGATGACGGGCCGTCCGCAGATACCGAGCGCATTCTGGACATCCTGGATGAACACAAGCTTCGCGCCACCTTCTTTATGATTGGCCGGCACGTCGAGCGCTTACCACAGACTGCGCGACGTGGTGCCGCTGCCGGCCATGAGATCGGAAATCATTCTTATTCACATCCGATCCTTCTTTATCGAGGCTTGAATGAAACGCGCCGGCAATTGGAACGCGCGCAGGCCGTTATCACGGGTGCGACGGGTGTGAGGCCGACGGTCGCGCGGCCGCCCTGCGGCGTGCGCACACCTGGCTACTTCGCTGCGACCAGGGCGCTCGGCCTACGCACCGTGCAATGGGATGTGGCTGGATTCGATTGGAAGCAGCGAACCGCAAAACAAATTGCGCATGATGTTCTAATCCGTGCGCGGGCCGGCTCGATCATCCTGCTGCACGACGGCGATAGTGAGGGAAAACGGGACCGCAGTGAAACGGTCCTGGCGCTGCCGATGATTATTGAAGGATTGAGCGCGCGCGGTTTGCGCATTGTGCCGCTCACGCAGTTGCTGGGAGAAGAGGAAGTGAAACTTGCCGCTTGAGGAAAACCAATAAATGACCGAACTTCAAACACCCAAAGCGATTCTCTTTTTGGATTTTGATGGCACGATCACCCGCCGCGACGCAGTTGATGTGATCCTGGAAACGTATGCGGATCCAAAATGGCTTGCCTTCGAAGCCGAGTGGCGCGCCGGCCGAATTGGATCGCGAGACTGTCTGCAAGCCCAGATGTCGCTGGTGCGGGCGACACGCAAGCAGCTCGACGCTTTACTTGATCAGATAGAAATCGACGAAGGCCTGGTGACGCTGCTGGAAATGTGTGCCGCGCACGATATCCCGGCGCATATCGTCAGTGATGGTTTCGATTATTGCATCCGTCGCGTTCTCTCCGGAGCCGGCAAGAGAGTCGCCGCCCTGCTGCGAGGCGGGCGCGTTTGCGCGGGCCACCTTGAAGGTCGGGGTCATCGGTGGAGGACTGAGTTTCCCTTCTTCCATCAAACGTGCGGGCATGGCTGCGCGACATGCAAACCCGCGTTAATGCGGCTTCTCAATAGAACGAACGCTCCGGCTATTTTCGTCGGCGACGGGTTATCCGATCGCTATGCGGTGGAGAGCGCCGATCTCGTCTTCGCGAAAGATGGGCTCGCCTCACATTGCATCGACCATTCAATCGAACACATTTCATTCCAGAATCTTGGAGAAGTAGCTGCCCGTCTCGATCGCTGGCTGGCGGGACGAGTGTTCTTAAGGGAAGAAACATCGGCCAGAGTCAGCGCCTGAGAAGTCTGCAGAATAGAAAGCGTCATAATCATGAGCACAGCTATTAGCGAGTTTGAATCAATCACGCCGGCGATGGACGAACAGGAACTACTCGAACTCGAGCGTAAGTATTGCTCGTGGGGAGACACGGTTCACTATCTCGATCCACCCAAATTCTTCGAGCGGGCCGAGGGCCACTACCTTTACGATCGTGAAGGCACTCCTTATCTCGACTTGCAGATGTGGTACTCGGCGGCGAGTTTTGGCTATGGGAATCAGCGCCTGAATGCCGCCTTGAAGGATCAGATAGACAAGTTGCCACAGCTTGCCTGTCAATATCTCCACTCAGAAAAGGTCGAATTGGCGGCAGCAATCGGGCGACTGAATGAGTCAAAGTTCGGCTTGGAGGGTCGCGTGCATTTCAATGTGGGCGGCGCGCAGGCGATTGAAGATTCGCTTAAGATCGTACGCAACTCGACCGGCAAGAATTTAGTTTTCGCTTTCATGGGCGGCTATCACGGTCGCACGCTCGGCGCTTCAGCGATCACTTCGAGTTACCGCTATCGTCGTCGCTTCGGCCACTTTGCGGACCGCGCTCACTTCGTTCCGTTCCCCTATTGCTTTCGCTGCCCATATGGGAAGAAACGTGAGACATGCGAGCTTTACTGTGTCGACCAGTTCGCGAAGAATTTCGACACCGAATACAACTCTTTCTGGGATCCGAAAGCGGGCGAATCTGAGTTTGCGGCGTTCTACGCTGAGCCGATTCAGGCGACAGGCGGTTACGTCATTCCGCCGCGCGAATACTTTCCGGCGCTCAAGAAGATCCTCGATGAACGTAATATCCTGCTCGTTGATGACGAGATTCAAATGGGTTTCTATCGGGCCGGAAAGTTTTGGGCCATGGAAAACTTTGACGTCGAACCGGACATCATTGTGTTCGGTAAGGCGCTGACAAATGGCTTGAATCCGCTCTCCGGCCTCTGGGCGCGCGAAGAGCTGATCTCGCCGGAAGTATTTCCGCCAGGCTCGACCCACTCTACCTTCTCTTCAAATCCGCTGGGCACGGCCGTAGGTCTGGAAACAGTGCGGATGATGGAAGAAGAAGACTACGAAGAGATTACGCAACGCAAGGGTGCTTACTTTCTGGAGCAGATCAAAGAACTCCAGCGACGTTATCCGAGAGTGATTGGCGATGCGGACGGCATGGGCATGGCGCTGCGCATTGAGATTTGCCAGGCGGATGGCTTCGAGCCGGACCGCGACTTAACCGATAAGATGTTTGCCGAGGGCATGAAAGGCGAGCTCGATGCTCGCGGGCGCAGGACCGGTCTGGTCCTGGATATCGGCGGTTACTATAAGAACGTTTTTACGCTGGCCCCCTGCTTTGACATGACGGACGAAGAAATTGACATTGCCGTCGAACTATTTGAGCAACTAATTCACCGCTGCGCCCCGGAAAGAATTTAAGGAAATTGGATTCATTTGTTCATTGAACCATTGGATCAATGGATCAATGGATCAATTCTTGAGATGCTGACGAACATTATCGAGCAGATCGAGCGCATGGTGCTGCACATGGAGCCGCGCCACGCTGTGCGTTTCTTAAATGTGTCTCCGCCGTGGGCAGTCGAGGCGATGCGGCGAGCGCGCTTCCGGCGGACACTGCGGCTCGCCGCGGAGCGCTCTACATTTTATCGGGAGCAGTTTCGCCAGCGTGGCATTGACGTGCGCCGCATCGAACATCCATCTGAACTGGGGGACTTCTACACTACCGGCGAAGACCTGAGCACGCATGGCGCTGAAGCTTTTCTAACTGGCCGCGCGAGTACGGCCTATGAAACGACCGGCACGACCTCACCGATTCCCAAGCGAGTCTTCTTTTCACAACGCGAGCTCAGCGAGATGGGCCGCGCCTCCGCGATTGGTCTTTATCATTTGGGAATTCGCGCCGAAGATCGGGTCTTGAGTGCTTACGATTGTTCGTTCTGGGTCTCGCCCGCTGTGTTGCGCATGGCACTGCAATACTTGGACTGCTTCCACGTCGAAGCGGGCAAGATTGCGCCTCAGGAGTTTTACGAACGGGCTCGGGTATACAAGCCCAATGTAATATTTGGCGAGCCTTCATGGCTCGTGCGTCTGTCGGAGTTGGCGCGCGAAGCTGGCGCGTGGCCCCTCAAGCTGCTCTTCGGCGGCGGCGAGAATATCACCGAAGAAGCGCGGCAGGTCGTCGAGAGCGCGTGGGGCGCGCCGCTCTACCTCAGCTATGGTCAGACCGAATCGTTCGGCACGCTCGGCGCGGAGTGTGAGTGCCAGGACGGCTATCACCGCAACGATCTCTTCTTCTTCTTCGAGACTCCCGAGACGGACGACGAGGGATATGGTGAGCTTGTCTATACGACACTCGTGCGGGATGTAATGCCACTAATCCGTTATCGATCAACCGATTTGACGTCTTTGGTTGACGAGCCATGTTCCTGCGGTTTTTTTGCGAAACGGATCGCGAAGGTACGATCGCGCATTGATGAGATGGTTGTGTGCGGCATGGGTAACGTCGGCCCCTGGATTTTCGCGGAAGTCCTGCGCAACGTGAACGGCCACGGCGCGGACTGGCAGGCCGTGATCAAACACGACGGTCGGCGAGACGTTGTTGAGTTGCGCCTTGAGCTCGAACACTTCGATCATCAACCAGCCGTGGAACGGGCTGTACTCGACAACCTGCGCGCGGGTTTTGCGGACTTTTGGAAGAACTATGAAATGGAGCTTTATGAGTTTCGGGTTGTCCCGTGCGAGCCCGGGAGCTTACGAAATGGCCGGAAGTTGAGAAGGGTTTTGGACCAGAGACAAATGGATTTGACTCGCGCGCCGTGATTCGGAGTTGGTAGCGGGGGGCGGGATCGAACCGCCGACCTTGGGGTTATGAATCCCACGCTCTAACCATCTGAGCTACCCCGCCACGAAAACCAATTATAGATATAGATTGTCGGAGCGCAAATCGCAGCCCGCGTTTCGTTGCGGTCCTTATTTGAGACCTTCCGACCGTGCTGTGATGAGTCTTGCCTAAGGTTATTCACCATCAGAGACGCAGAGCACGCGGAGGATGCACAGAGAGATGAAAACCAGGTCAGCTGCTCGGTCGGCCGCTTTCCAGGGCTTTAAGAAGCTGATCGACTAACTCGATCTCTTCATCGCCGGGCTCGAGCTCCTTATACTTGTGTAGCGCCTGCGTCGCCGCGGCGACATTAGTCAGCCGGTGATAGACCAGCGCGAGATTGTAGTAGACCAGCGAGAAGTTAGGTTCGATTTGCGCCGCCGCTTCGTAATGAAGACGCGCCAGCGGAAAGTCTCCGGCGTCATAGTAAAGATTCGCCAGGTTGTAGTGGGCTTCGACGTGGCGCGGATCGTGTTTCAAAGACTGGGTAAAGTTATCGAGAGCCCCAATCGAGTTCCCTCCATCCAGTTCGATGATCCCCAGGTTACAGTAGGCTTCGGCGACATTGTCGCCTTCGGTGATGGCTTCGGCGTAAAACTCCACCGCTTTCATGTCGCCCTGCTCATGCAGCAGGAGCGCTTCCTCGAACGGCGTCAGCAGCCGCGCAACCTGTCCCCCCGCAGGTCGAAATAAACTCAACTGTCCCTGAAGTTCGGCCTCGATCTGCTTGATGGTCAGACCCTGCGCGCGCATTTCTCGCACGCGCCGGAAAAGTGTGAGCGCCTGAAAATCGTAGGTAAAGTCGCCACCCTCGGCGCCGGGCGTGGCCTGAATAATTCCCACTTCAGTCCAGCGGCGAACGGTGCGTTCACCCAAACCAAAGAGTTGTTTGATTTCGCGGACTGAGTAACTGGATTTGACGCGTTGATAGTCCGCCTTGGCGGGGACTGGCGATGGAAACGAGAGGACCTTGCGAATCTTTTCGGTCATGCGCGGGTTATAAGCCTACACGAAAACCCCGCGTCGTGTGAACTAAATTTTCAAAAAACCTTCGTGGTGGGGCAGTATGAAGCCTGCGCGTCAGCGAGGGCAACCTTGTCATACGCAGAGGCAAGGTGGTTGACATGCCCTCCCTCACAGTCGGGCTTTTGACACGTTATCAGCATTTCACATGACCTAGCAGCAAATAGACGATGATGAAAATGATGATGGTTGAAAGACAGCCACCGCCCCACTTCCAGGCGGCTGCGCCCGCCAGGCATCCACGTAAAGGTCCTTCCATGATCCAACGCCCCCCAGTTTATTAAGAAACTCAATCTGAGCGTGTCTCGGAGTTGCGCAGGCGTGCTTCACCTTTCGCCTAAAGGCGGTACTCCGAACTCGTCAAACTGAAATCATTCACTACAGCGCGCTTACCAAAGTTCGTTCGCCTGCATTCTTACCGAACAATTTGTTTACGTTCCGTACGCGTAGTCGCAATCCCGATGCCAAGTGTGAACTGTGCTTCGGGCCCCATTTGCCCTTTAGTCGCCGACGAATTTCTGGGCGCAGTCGCATGACCGGATTTCGGAGCGCGATTTGCAGCACTCATTTGCAGCATTCATGAACAGAGCAGGAGGGTTTGATTATGCCAAGGGGAGACAAGGGAAAATACACCGACAAGCAAAAGCGTAAGGCTGAACACATCGAAGAGGGTTACGAGGATCGCGGCGTGTCCAAGAAAGAAGCGAAGGCGCGCGCGTGGGCCACGGTGAATAAGGAATCCGGAGGCGGAAAGAAGAGCGGTTCCGGTCGCGGCAAAAAAGAGAGCCGTGCATCTTCGCGCAAAGGCGGAAAGAAGGGTGGTAAGAAGGGCGGCAAGAAAAGCAGTAAGAAACGCTAACCTGAACGCCCCGGCATATCGAACTGAGGAGAGTATGACGAAACAAAAGAGACGCGATGTCCCGCGTAGGTTAGTAATTCGTCTCCGCCAACAAAGTCTAGATCATTGATGAGATCGATGAGCAGCAATGCCACGCTCGCATTGTCTGGGGCGTTACCCGGGAGATCCGGACTCTTCTTAGTCATTGGTCACGCTACGGTAAGCTCAAGTAAAAGAGCGGCCAAAACAGTGGCCGCTCTTTTTCGCAGGGACCCAACGCTTTGATTACTTCGTCTTGGCCGCTGGCGTGTTGCTGTTCTTTGGTTTGGCTGGGGCCACTACCTTAAGTTGATTAGTAACTTTTGTCACGCCTTCGGTTTCTTTGGCGATTCGCTCGGCCTCAGCCTTCTCTTCCGCGCTGTCAACCGTGCCGCGTAAAGTCACCGCATTGTTAACGACGTCGACATTGATTTTTCTTTCAGGCGTTTTCGAATTGGCGATCAGCTTAGCCACAATCTTGGTGTGAATCCAGGCGTCTTCAAGCGTGTCGCCAATTGTCTCCTTATTCTGTTTGGCGCGGGCCCGCTCTTCTTTCGCCTGTTCCTCAGTGTATTTCGGTGTCGCCGTCGGCGTTGCCGCAGCCACCGGCGAACTCATGTTGGCGTTGGCGTTAGCGTTAGCACCCGGGCCTGTGTTATCGCACGCTGCCGCACTTAAACCTAAGGCCGCAACAGCGGTTAGGACCATCAATCTACTTTTCATCTTTTGGTTCTTCCCTTTCCTCTCAGACACTCAAAAAAAGAATCGCCAGCTTCACCGTTAGCTGGCGATTCTCTCTCCGAGGTCTTCAACAGCCTCGCCGACTGTCCTTCGGGCTTTTCCTACTTTCTCTTGTACCTTTCCTTCGAAGCGCTGTTGACTGCCGCGCTCCTGCAGGTCGCGGTCGCCAGCCAACTTACCAAGTTTTTCCTTGGCCGTACCTTTGACCTGCTTCCCTTTGCCCTTTAGTTCGTCTTCGTACCGCATAACTCCCCCCTTGTTCACCCCTTCGTAATTTCGTAACGCGCTCCATCGAAACAACCGGCGGATCTTAGACCGCGGCTCGTCGACCGGTAATCAGTTGCAGGATCAAAACGACCAGCGCTACGACCAACAGCAGATGTATCAAGCTGCCACCTACGCCACCGATCAAACCCAACAACCACAGAATCATCAGCACAACCAAAATTGTCCACAACATGCTTTTTGCACCGTCCTTTCTTGGAACACTGTAATCCGAATGCAGAAATGAGGGAGCAAAGCCCATGCCAACAGATGATTAGCAGGTAATGACGAATTCGCACGTGCTCTTGAATCAAAAGAGAACGAGCGGCTGCATCGTTCTCGAACCTTATTAGTGCAAGCTGAATGACTGAGGTGGCAAACGGTAGAGGTTTGATTTGCGCGAGGCCGGTTCTCAGGCTGAGGATTCGTCTCGGCTTTCCAGCTCGCAATTAACTTCGCCTCCCAGCAGGATGGCCGCTCCGGTGAGATAGAACCACAACATCAAAATTATCAGCGCGCCCAGCGATCCATAGGTCGCGCTGTACGAATTGAAGAAGTGCAGATACAGGCGAAATCCGAGCGAGACCAGCAACCACAACAGGACTGCGACCAAAACTCCCGGTGACAACCAACGCCGGCGGTAATCAGATTTCTGCAAACGACCGCCGCGCCGCCGCGCCGAAAGGTTGGGAGCAAATTGATAAATAAGTCCAAAAGCCAGGAAGACGAAAGCCAGGGCGATCGGCCATTGCATTATTTTCCAGGCAATTTTAAAAGGATGTCCTTCGTGAAAGGAGGCAAAAAGAAAATGACCGAGCCGGCCTCCGTAGAGCACAATCAGCAGGGCGGAGATTATCAGAACCGCCAGCGTCACGGTTAGCGCAACGGAGATCAAACGCACTTTCCACCAGGGGCGTGTTTCAGGCACATCATAAGCGGCATTCAACGCCTGGCCCAGCGCGTTAATGCCACTGGACGCCGCCCATAATGCGGCCAATATTCCGAACGAAAGTTTGCCGGTTCCGCGCGCCGCGATCACTTCATCGATCGTCGCGGTCACCAGACGAAACGCCGACGCAGGGATCACTGATCCGAGATAGGTCATTAACTTACGTTGCAGGTGAGAGCCGGTGCCGGCGAAATAGCCAAACAGCGTGGTCAGAAAAAAGAGGAGCGGAAATAACGAGAGCAGAAAATAATAAGATAGTTGGGCACAGCGGTCGAAAATTCTATCTTCATTAACCCGCACCCAAACGCGCGCGAGAAAGTCCTTTGAGAGCAGGCGTCGGAGCACGCGCGGCATCAAATGCTATTTCACCATCGTGCCCGTTCGAGACCAGCGCGTGTTGGTGAAGAAATCGATGGGACTGTTGAAGGGCTGGGTTTCGTCATACGACCAATAGACGAACATGGCCCGGCCGATGATCAGATCGCGCGGAACAAAGCCCCAGGCCCGGCTATCCAGGCTGTTGTCGCGATCGTCGCCCATCACGAAATAAGAATTCTCGGGGACCTTTGCGGGCTTGCCGTTGACTGCGAAATGAAAGTCAGCGCTGGCCCCGGGTTCCTGACCCTGGCGCGCCGCCGCCACCGTGCGAGGAAAATAGTAAACGTCGTATGCTTCGTTACCCTGACGCGGAGGGTCCTCAATGATTTTGAGCGGCGCCTTGTCATTGATGTTCTCTGCGACGATGATGTGTTCGGGTAGCACCTGGCCATTGATGTAAACGTGCAGGCCCTTTACCTCCACATTGTCGCCGGGCAGACCGATCACCCGCTTAACGTAATTAACTTTATAAGGAATGTTGTCATCCTGCTTGTCGCGTTCCGGGTCGAACGGATTGCCGGGATACTTGAATACTATGATGTCACCGCGTTTGATATCGCGCTGCGGCAGGATAGGCAAGCGCGGCCCGGGGGCGAAAATGAATTTGTTGACCAGCAGGTGATCGCCGACAGTAATTGTGTTTTGCATCGAGCCGGTCGGAACCTTAACCGCCTGCACGATGAAGGTCATTCCGAACAAGGCCATAATCACGGTAACGACGGCGGACTCGAAGTACTCGCGAATGACGGACTTTGGCGGGCCGGCCGGTTCCGTCTCAACTTTGATCTTTGGCTCACGCTCGCGGCCATTGGGGCTTGGCGAGCGGCGACTGAAAACGCCGGGCTTTTCTTCTGCGGTCCTTTTTTCCGTCGTGACTACTGATTCGTTCATTGTGGACATCGTAGATGTTAGTAAGTATCGTGGTCAAGCAACGTTTCAATAACGGCGTACGGAGTACCGACTTTAGTCGGGCTTTAGGTTAGGGAAAGAGCTCAACTAAAGTTGGTACTCTAAACTCGCTGGTTCACTCGCCTTCCATTTGTTTCAAAGCGGCTTGCGCTGCCGCAGCTTCCGCGGCTTTGATAGTCGGACCTTCTCCGCGAGCCGCGCCGCCGTTCCATTTCAACTCGACATGAAACATACGACGATGCGGTGGACCCAGTGTCTCGATCACTGTGTACTGCGGCGTGGGTTGGCGCGTCGCCTGGAGCTTTTCCTGCAGCGTCGTCTTCGGATCGGCGGCGGCTGCGGCCACCGGATCCGCCGTGCGCAGTTCTTCGCTAAGCGCGGCTGTGACAAAGCCGGTGGCGGCCTCTAATCCACCATCCAAAAAAATCGCACCGGTCACGGCTTCGAAGATATCAGCCAGCAAAGCGTGCTTGTGACGGCCGCCGCTCTTCTCTTCGCCACGGCCGAGACGCACGAATTCGCCGAGGCCGAGGTGCGTCGAAGCTTCGGCCAGCGTCGGCGCGCTCACCAGGCGATGCTTCATACGGGAAAGCTCGCCTTCGCTGGCGCCCGGATAGGCCTTTAACAAATAGTCGGCAACCACCAGACCCAGGATGGAGTCGCCCAGAAATTCGAGCGCCTCGTTGTGCAGATTCCGCGCATCACGTTGCGAGTGCGGAGCGACCTGCTCGTGCGCCCAGGAACGGTGCGTCATGGCCTGCGTCAGCAGCGCCTGGTCGCGGAATTGATAGCCTAAGATCCCCTGAAGCTGGTCGGAGTTTTGAAGTTCTGAGGTTTTCACGAAACCTGATAATAGCAAAACGCCGAACGCGGCGTCGAAGTGACATCGCATTCGGCGTTGGTATTCAAGTACTCAACAGCAGCGCGGGGTAACTATCCTCGACGGTGTTGAGCGCGCGGTTTTTTCCCAGGCGTCGGAGTTGCGGTCGGCTTTGCGGTTCCGCCGGTTTTGTTGGCCGTGCTTCCAGTGCCGCCTCCACCTGCGGCTCCGGATCCAGTGTTACCCACCTTCGTGGTCCCGGTCGCGGTGGTTGTTGATCCGGTACTGGACTGTGAGCCGGGATTGGTTGGAGTTGTCGGCGTCGGCAGTGAAGTGATCGGCGTCGGCACGTCCGGCAATGGCTTGGACAAGACACTGGCGACCAGCTCGTTTACACCGGCCTCCGAATTGTTCCGATATTTATACAGCTTGGTCAGTTCATCCATGAAGGTCTTCTTGTTCGCGGCATCCGCGAGAGCTGTGGCTCGCGCGAGCGCGTCAATCTGCCGATCGATTACCTGATTGAGGTTGGCCAGCACCAATTTGCTTTCCGGGGTTTCGGTCTTATCCGGACCAACCTTGGCATTGTACTCCTCAGTGAGTTTAGCCTGTGGACCCTCGGCATAAGCGTTCGCCAATTCCAGATAGAGCTGCGGGTTCTTTTTCAGATCGCTTTCCAACCTGGCGGCTTTCAAGAAGTAGGGAATCGCATCAGTCGGACTGCTCTTAAGAGTTGATTTTGCGAGTACGTAATTCAGATAAGCCAGTGCCTGATCTTTCGAGGTAAGCGGGGCGAATGGCTTTCCCGCCTCGATTAGTTGAATTGCTTTCTTCGCGTACTGAGCCGATTCGTTAAGCAGATTCGGATCACCCAGGCCGGCTAGACCCATAATAATGTTGACCGCCGCATTGTCCGGCTCAGTCGCCAGGATGACTTTGCCGAGCCTGATCTGGTCGGCGTAGTTCTTCTTTTGAAAAGCCTCCTCAAACTGCTTTTTGTTGTTTACGTCAGCAGTTGCGGCTTCATAAAGGGTCACAAATTTCTTCAGCGCCGTTGAATATTGGTCTTCGGCCGTACACGTCGCCAAGTACTCCTTAGCCGCCTGATATGCTACAGCCTGATCCTTAGTTCGGTTGTCGTACCACTTCGAGTAAGTAGCTGACTTAAACTCGTCGTTGCACTCCTTCGTCTGGGCCAGCGCCGGCACAGCGAAGACTGCGAAGATGGCAGCGAGTGCCATTAAATTAATCATTCGTCTCATTTGGTTTGCTAAAGCCTCCGATCAATTCCTTCTAATAACTTAACTGCCAACTGACGGGCGTGACTGAACTCCTACTGCACTGGCACTAAGATGCTCCTTTCGAGCCCCTCGTTGTAATGTGAACAGCAACTGCAGTGCCAGTAAGCTTTGATCAGCTTTTGAAGATAAAGCCAGGAGAACAAAGTTCGCAAGAGCGAAGCGGCAATAATCGTGCAACAACACCAGTACTGTCAAGACCTGAATATGCCCCGACCGGCTACGGTCGCAGGATCGCATGAAAAATGCCGAACTCTCGCAAACTTGTTGCGCGAGTTCGGCATGTCTAAGTCGTCGCGAAAACGTCCGGTGAAACCCAGACAATCGAGCGGTTTACGGTTGCTGATCAGGCTGAATGCGACGAGCACGGCCATCGTTGGTTTCATTCGCCTTGGGCTTCGCCGGAGCCACAGTCTTTGCGGGCAACTTTGGCTTGTTTTCAATTGGCATCGAGGTAGCCTTGACCTTGCTCTTGATCTCCGTTCCCTTGGCGGCGTTGCCATTGGGATTGGCGCTCGAGTTTGAGTTGTCGGCTGCTTCGTTGCCATTTTCTTCAGCTTCAGTTTGCGCTTTGGTTTCGGCCGCCTCTTCATTCAAGGCCGCGGCCTTCTTGTCTCGCGGGTTTGCCTCTTCGTCGTCGTCAGCACCCTGGGCGACCTGGAAGTTAATCTGGGTGCCGAAACGCGGACTTAGCGTGCGATAGATGTTACCGGCAATAGCCGCCGGCAAGTGACCGTGCGCGTCGGTGCCGCGCGTAATCACCACCACCGCCAGGCGCGGATTGACCACCGGAGCGTACGACGTAAACAATCCCAACCAGGCTCCCTGGCCAATGCACGTACCGGTCTTTCCGGCAACAGTCTGTTCCGGACGATAAGCTTTTCGGCCCGAACCATAGTTGACGGCGCCGATCATTCCCGGCAGCATGCGTTTCCAGGCCTCGCCTTCGATGTTTATCTTGCGCCGCACTTCAGTTTTGAATTGCGAATTCTCTTCTACGGTCCGCGGCACGTGCGGCACGAGCAATTTCCCGCCGTTCGACATGGCGGAAACCAAGGTCGCCAACTGGACCGCGGTAACTTCAAAGTCGTCGCCGTGCGAACTCATGTGGTTCACTGCATAGCCTGATTTGAAAAGCGGAACACGGCCGGCAGACTCGTTGACATAGTTGATGCCGGTCTTTTCACCGAGGCCCATTTCGTGCGCGTAGGACACCATCTTGTCGAAACCGACCTGGCCGCCCACCCGCTGAAAGTAAGTATTGTTCGAGTGAGCCAGCGCATCCGTTAGATTAAGATTACCCGCGCCAACATTGACCGTTTCAACGGGCTGAATAACCTTCTCGCACAAACCTGCCACCCCGGTGACCAGCTTGATTGTCGAGCAGGGTTTGAATCCGCGGCGGAGCGCCCAGTCCTGGTTGACGACCGTATAGATGCGTCCCGTCTTTGGATCCATCACGACCACGGTGCCGGCGTGGTTGCCGAGCGCGGCGATCGCGGCACTCCGAACCTCCAGGTCTTCACCAAGGGTGTTGTCCTTGGAGATGTTGGCCTGCACTTCGTTACGCAACCCCTCGTCGATTGCTCGCTGCCGGGCAATCGCTGCCTGGCGTATTGCCTCGGCGCGACGGCGTGCCTCTTCCATTTCGCGACGGCGCTTGGATCCAAACCGGCGCATCTCTGCGGCGCGCTCACGTTTGCTAAGTTTATGACCGGCGCGCTTTTCGAGTTTGGCAATGTACGCCGCCTGTTCACGAGCGTCGCGCTGGCGCTGGGCGCGCATTTCCTTCTTTGAAAGATGTACCCGACCGCCACGCCGGCTGGAGCGCGCCAATTGACGCCGCTCATGCCTGGATAATTTTCCGCCACGCGCATGCTTGCGCGAGGACCCGCCTCGCGGATGCTTACCGCGAGCGCTGGCTTCAATTGTAAGTGAACCGATTAAGGCTAAGAGGAATAGGAGGCAAAATACAGTGCGTGGTACCCTTGGGGAACGTTTTAGGTTCATCGGCAACTCCCTCGTCAAATTTCGCAAGTCTAGAGTCGAGACGGAAATTCGGGTAAAACTCTCGCTGCTTTGATTTCGCGCCGAGGGGCGACGCGCGTGCTCGTCCTTGTAAGCTGTAGAAACCGTTAAGGCAGCCTAATTTCCTGCGATCAAAACTTCCAAAGTTCTCTTCCGCCGTTTAGCCTAAAAAGTGAGGCGGGATCGACTCCCGCGGGCAGCCTCTGGGGGGAGTTGCTTTGAGGCCGGGCCAACTATAACATCGGCACAACGAAACGGCAATACCAAATCGAGCTACTTTGGGGCCGGCCCTGGCTCGGGTCTTGCTGCATCCAATGGCCTTGTCGAGATTGCTAAACAGCTTTCGCGTTCGTCTGCTGCTGCTGCTGGCGGCCCTGCTGGTGCTGACCGTCAGTGTCCAGTACTACGTCAATCTGCAATCAGTTCGCACCAACACGCAATTTATCGTCGAGCAGCAGCGGGCCATCATGGCCGGGGTAGCGCTGGGTGTAAACAGCCTGTCGAGCGGGCTGTATCTCGATCAAATGCGCGAGCAGGCTAAGCAGCCCTTGCTAGGCGAACAAGCCGAGCGAGTTAAGAACGTGCTGATCGTCGACGATCAGGGAAACATTAAGGATAGTCTGGACAAGAATCAGATCCCTCAGATGAACCCGGACAAGTCGATCACTTATGTAAAGGTGAAAGACGTCGCGCTGCCGCCACTGCGAAGCGCAGTAGAGCTTCCGGCTGAGAACGTGGCACTGCCGGAAGGCATGACGGTCGTACGTCAGGGGACCGCAGGCGAGTCGAGCGCGTTCTATTTTCCGGTAGAAACCACGAACGGGCGGCGCTATGTAATCGTCGTCCTGGGTTCCGACAACAGCCTGGCAACAATTTTCAGACGCCAGGCGCGCCAGTCACTTCTGTATACATTGGCTGTGTTGCTGGTCACCACCTGTTTGACCGCGATCGTGGTCTGGCGATTCACTCGTCCGATCAAGTCGCTGTCGATCGGCGCGCGTCGGATCGCGACCGGAGACTTTTCCTTTCGTGTTCAGACCAGCGGACGACGAGACGAAATGGGGGAACTCACCGAACTTTTCAATGACATGATCGTCAAGCTCGACCGTACGCGCGAACTCGAGACTCAGCTCTATAACGCCGAAAAGGCAGTGGTGGTCAGCCGGCTGGCATCGGCTATCGCTCACGAGATTCGAAACCCGCTCAATTACATCAACCTGACGCTCGATCACTTGCGCGCCACCTTTGCTCCTGACGACCCGAAAAAACAGGAGAAGTTCAGTAGCCTGACCACCCAACTAAAATCTGAGGTCGCACGCATCAACACCCGAATCACGGAGTTTCTGAACTATTCGCGGCCGGCGGCCCTCGAGCCTAAGTCACTCGATCTCGTGGCGACCGCGCGTGATGCAATGCGTATCTTTGAACCGCAGGCTTCCGAATGTAACGTTAAAACGCGGATCGACGAACACGGCCCTGTTCCCCGGGTTACGGCCGACTCTGAGTCTTTGCGCTCAGCGCTGACCAACCTCATTATCAATGGCTTGCAGGCAATGGACGGCAGTGGGGGCAGTTTGTCGATAGTTTTGGCGAGCGAAGACGAGGGCCGCCGCGCCCGCATCGAGGTTACGGACACCGGTCGTGGTATTGCGCCGGAAGACATTTCGAAAGTATTCGAGCCATACTATTCAACGAAAGAGACGGGAACGGGATTGGGTCTGGCCATTGTCCGAAAAGCCGTGGACGATCATCACGGCTCGATATCGGTAAAATCGAAAGTGGGCGCGGGCACTACATTCACGATCACTCTGCCGGCGGAACAGCCGCCGCGAGCTTAGCGGCGGGCCACCACCCGCCATAGCAATTCGAAAAAACGATGCCAAGAAAAAGCATACTCGTAGTTGACGACGAAAAACCGCAACGAGACATTCTGCAGGAAATATTGACAAGCGCCGGATACGATGTCACCTCTGCGGCTTCGGGCGAGGCCGCACTGAAATTTGCCAAAGACCGCAGCTTCGATCTCGCGCTGACTGATTTGAAGATGACCGGCATGGACGGCATCGAGCTGCTCCAGCAACTACTGGCCCTCGATTCTTCGATCATTGTCATCCTGCTGACGGCGCATGGCACGATCGATTCGGCCAAGGACGCATTGCGGCGCGGCGCCTTCGATTACCTGCAGAAGCCATTCGACCGCGACCGTCTGCTGGACACAATCAAGCGCGCGCTGGGCAACCTCGATCAAATTGATGTCGAGATCATTTCCGCCTCTCCGAAAATGGAAGCCGTCAAGAAGATGATCCTGAAGGTTGCCCGATCGAATTCGACGGTGCTGATTCGGGGAGAATCGGGCACCGGCAAGGAACTGATCGCCCGGGCAGTGCACAATCAATCGCCGCGTTCGTCAGAGATGTTTCAGGCGGTCAACTGCGCCGCGATCAATGAAAACCTGCTCGAATCTGAATTGTTCGGCCACGAGAAGGGCTCGTTTACCGGCGCGCATGCGGAAAAGAAGGGACTATTCGAAGTCGCCGATTCCGGCACGCTCTTCCTGGACGAAATCGCCGAACTGGACGTCGGCATGCAAGCTAAACTGCTGCGAGCTTTGCAGGAGCGCAAGATTCGCCGTGTGGGCGGCACGCATGAAATTCCGATCGACGTCCGCGTCATCGCCGCCACGAATCGGGATCTGCGCGCGATGGTTGCCGATGGACGTTTTCGCGACGATCTTTACTATCGCATCAATGTGTTATCGGTTGACGTGCCGCCGCTGCGCGAACGCCGCGAAGATATTCCGGTGCTGATTGATTACTTTCTGAAGAAGCACACGCGCAACACCTCGCGCCTCGTCAAAGGGCTGACCACCGAAACAAGGCGCATGCTGAACGACTATGGGTGGCCGGGCAATGTGCGCCAGCTCGAGTCGGCAATTGAGCGCGCGATCCTTTTGTGCGAAGGCGACCTGATTACTCCGGATGATCTGCCTTCCGAAGTCCGGCAGGAATCGCGAACGGCAGCGACCGGTGGATTCAAGCTGCCGCCCGAAGGAATATCGTTCGAAGACGTCGAGAAGAATCTGATCCTGCAGGCAATGGATCAGACCGACTACAACATAACCAAAGCAGCGAAACTCCTCGGTCTCACCTTTCGCACGCTGCAATATCGCCTGGAAAAGTTTGGCATCCGCAAACCTGACGATAAAGAAAAGGAACCAGCCGAAGGATAGACGGTGTCTATGAACGCAAGCTGTAACGCGGCCGTCGTTCATGAGTATAGAGAGCCTGGCAGAGTCGCGAGATTCCGAAAGTGTGGATATCCACGTTCTAGCTACGTGGTTTGAGTCGTTCACACGTGCCTGGCAATCATCTATACGGTACACCGTTAGAAAACTGATCCATCGGAGGTAATCATGCGATTCACAGCTCTCCTGCTTCTGAATGTCGCTCTGTTGGGCCTTTCAGGTTGCGATAGCACGCGTTCGCTGGGAGACCGGTCCGCTGCTATAGACCCAGCCCAATCCGAAAAATCACAAACAGAACTTCCCAACCAGAAATCCAAGGTGGCGTCGAACCTGCAACCGGTTTCATTAAAGGATGCTGACGCCGCCAATATTGCATCTCAAGCGCTCGAGCGAAAGATCATTCGCAACGCCAACCTGACTGTCGAAGTTGCCTCGCCGGTTGAAACCCAGCGCAAGATCGTTTCCATCGCTGAATCACATCAGGGGTTCGTCGTAACCTCTGAATCGACCCAGCGCACCGCGGAAGACAAGACAAAGCCTGAGGTAACCATTAATCTCGTGATTCGGGTTCCAGCCGTCCAGTTCAACCAGATCATGGAAGAAATTCGCGCGGTCGGGACCCGCGTTCCGCAGGAGAAAACTACCGGACAGGATGTGACCGAAGAATTCATCGACCTCGAAGCGCGAATCAAAAACCAGAAAGCGTTGGAAGCTCAGTTTATCGAGATCATGAAGCGAGCCGGCAAGGTCGAGGATGCGCTCGAAGTCCAAAGAGAACTCGCTGACGTTCGGACTGAGATTGAAAAACTAGAGGGCCGGCGGCGTTTTCTTGAAAATCAGGCCAGCCTTTCCACGATCAACGTAACCTTGCAAACACCGACTCAGATCATCAACGCGACCGGGTTTTGGTATAGCGTCAGGTCGGCTTTCGCGGACGGAGTCGATGTGGCTGCGGCTATTGTGGTATTTCTAATCCGGGCGATTGTGGCCTTGCTGCCTATACTCGCTTTGATTGTTTTGCCGATTGCATTAATCACAAGGTTCGTCGTTAGGCGCTTCGGTCGTAGACACACGCTCGTACAGGACGCGGATAAAGCTGGGGCGACAGGATGAGACAATTGCTTTGCTGTCAAATCCACGGTTGATGCCCAGGCGAGCGGATCCCGTGGCTATGCGATGAAAATGAACAAGACGTGGCTATTTTTTCTTAGCGCAATTTCCTTTGCGCTGTTTCTCTATTCCGGTTGCTCCAAACTACCAGCGAATACTTCCAAACCAGATGACAAACCGACCGGTCAGGATATCCGGTCATCCGCCGATATCGTGAAGGTGCAACCATCATCGGTCGCCCTTTCCGCCGGTAACACCGTTGATGCGACGGTGACTCTCTCGATCTCTGCCGGGTTTCATGTCAATGCTAATCCGGCAACTTTTTCGTACCTGATTCCGACTGAGGTAACCACCGGCACAATCGAAGGAGTAAGTGCGGGCAAACCTGTCTATCCTCTGGCTGTGAAACGCAAGTTTCAGTTTGCGAACGAGCCGCTGGCCGTTTATGAGGGCGATGCGCAGATCAGGTTACCGTTGCGTGGGGAAAAAAATGCTGCCAAAGGTGCGCGCTCATTGCCGGTCTACGTCAGAGTTCAGGCTTGTGACCACGAGCAGTGTTTCCCGCCGGCGACGCTCACCACCACGATGGCCGTCGAAGTGAAGTGACACGCAATGGCTGAGCGCCTCTGGATTATCCTTTCTGCTTTGCTCGCCGTGGCCGCGGGCGTCTATCTGTGGCGGAACAACCTGTCGGCTGCATTCGTTACAGGTGCACTGGGAGCGTGCGCATGGTTCTTGAGTTATCGCGCTCAGTTGCGCGCCAAAATTGTCGCTGCTGAGCAGAATTTAGAGGAAGAGCAAACTACTGATGAATCTGATGAAAACTAAGCGAGCAATTCTTTGGCTAATTCTCCTGGCCGGCGGTTTGGGCTTTCTTACCACTGCTTCGCGAACGTTTGCCGCAATGCCTTCCGATGAATCGGAGGTTCGTTCAGCCGTGCAACACATCTTCGATCAACTGAAGGCAGGTCAATACGAAGCCCTCTATGATTCCCTGCCTTCATCGTCACGGGCTCGGATCTCACGTGAGCGTCTGGTTAACGGGCTTCAGGGGACGCGTAATCTGTATCAACTTGAACGGATGGAAATCGGCGCCGTTCGCGTTTCCGGAAATTTGGCTGTAGTCGATACGGTGATGTACGCGCACGTTGCCAAGCCTTTCGACGCCGATGGAAAACTGGTCGTGCAGCAATATCTGGTGCGCGAAGAGGGAAGCTGGCGGGTGGCCACCGGCGACACGGCGACGATCAATCGTTTCCTGAAAAGCAATCCGGCCTTCGCGCGTAAGTTTCCGATCAAGCGTGGGCGGGCTTATATAAATCAGAATGGTCAGTGGGTCGAGGTGCCGCTGGGCCGGCGAAGCTAACTCGAAAGCAAATCCTCAAACGACAATTGCGCGTCGTCGGTTTGCAGATGATGGGGACTGGATGCTCGCGGCACGTCGAGCGCCTCGCGCACGGCGTCCAGATGAAATCGAATGATGCGGGGAGTCAGGCGCACGGAAGGTATCCGGCGTTTGGCGGCCAAACGTCGCACAGTCGATTCGCTCACCTGAAGAATCTCGGCGAGTTGTCGCGCGGTCAGAAACTCTTCCCTCTCAGACATAACCTGTGACTCGGAGTTCCGCGTCCAGGCGGGCGTCTCGTCCTGGTAATGCCGCGCTAAAGGCGGAACTCTAACGGCTTCCTCGATGCGCTATCGTAGCGCAAAGGTTTTGCCACTCCAACAAAGACGCTGTTTTTTCTGAGACTTGGGACTCGGGACCTACTTCGGCACTGGCTTGAAAGTGAGCGCTACCCGGTAAACCGCGGGCCCATCTACTGAAACATCCTTTGAATCAACCTGTGCTCCGGTGGCTTTCATGGTTAGGCGATACTTAGCCGCATCGGGAGGAAGCCGGAACACAAACTCTCCGGTCTCGCCAGTCACACGCGAGTCGAGTTTCTCTGTCGATTGCTCGTCGATAATCCTGGCCAGGTCGACTCGCACACCGGGCACGCTGCGGCCGCCTTCGTCAAAAACGCTGCCGCGAATAAACACAATCGACCCTTCGTCAACTGAAAGCGTGAGGCGATCTCCAAGCGAGCGGGTCTTTCCCGCTTTCACCTCGACGCTCTCGATCGAACCAACTGCCAGCCCGGGCTTGCGAACGGTGAGGCCATAGACGCCTGGCGTGATGCGCGCAATCTGAAAGTCGCCCTTCTTGTCGGTTGTAGTGCGAGTAACCTCGCGGTCGCCCTGGCGCAAAATGACGGCCGCGCCTGCGGGCGAGCCTTTCTCAACGCGCACTTTGCCCTTGATGGCGCCGGTCGTCTTGTCCTGAGCCACACACACAAACGAAAGGAGCAGCAGCAGAGTGGCCGCCGAGATCAATTTGGTAGAGTTCATTTTCATTTTCCTTAAGCTGAAGTTATCACGAAAGAGGGCCTCAACCAACGACGAGCCAGAGACAACTGTCAGCCCCCGGAATTCTTTTGGACGGCGAACATTTCGTATGGACGATGCTTTGAAGGCTCATCTGGCGCGCCGCGTTGTCTCCCGCGTATAATCTCCCCAGGCGTTATGTCATTTTGGTCAAGCTCACAACCCCGTGGCTCAGAAGTCCACTTGTCTACCTTTTTGAGAAGTATCCTGCTCATGCTTCTGGTGATGAGCACAATCGTCTTGTCTCTAACTCAAGCTTTCGCTCAGGATCCTGCCAACAAGGAGCGGCCGCGCAGGGTCTTACCGGCCGAAGCCGAGCCACAGGATGTGATCAAAATCGATACCGATCTTGTTCCCATCGATGTCACGGTAACGGATGCCCGGGGCCGGCTGGTTCGCAATCTGAAGAAGGAAGACTTCAAACTCTTCGACGATGGGATTGAGCGCGAGATTGCTTCCTTCAGTGTTGAGAAGATCGAAGGCGCACCGCGTCCGGTGGCCATTGTCTTCGCGTTGGATCTATCGGGCAGCATGACCCCCGAAGAGATTAGTCGCGTAAGCGACGCCATGCGCGAGTTTTCACGACGCCTGGCAGAGCATCCGGCAGTTTTCGCGGTCATGACTTTCGGCATGCGCGTAAAGACCTTGCAAGGCTTCACCAACGATCGCGAGAAACTTGATCGAGCATTCGACCGGTTAGAGCACGAGCCGAACGGAATGTCCACACACACCTACGACGCAGTGGACGACGCAGTGCGCATGCTGGTCCGACATGCGCCGCTAACCCGCCAGCATCAATTGGTCAAGCGCGCCGTCGTGGTAATCACTGACGGCTTTCCGGTCGGCGACACGGTTTCGCCTGACACCGTGATCGAACGCGCCAACGCTGCCGACACCAGCGTCTATGTAGTAACCATGCCGTCCTACACGCGCATGCTGGCGTCGGCGCAGGTGACGCCGCTGCCGACACCGCTGGACGTTAGCGGATTGGTCGAGAAGACCGGCGGACGAAGCATCTATGCCAATGAAAAGGATCTGGGTCCGCTGTTTCGGGCTATCGCCGAAGAAGTTGCGGCGGCTTATGTGCTCGCGTTCTATCCGCCAAAAGAAAAGCGCCACGATGGCGCGTTTCACACAATTCGAATCGAAGGTCCGCGGGAAATGACGCTGCGGCAAAGCCGGCCGGGATATAAGGCCAGTAGGCAGTAGGCAGAAGGCAGAAGGCAGCGAACAGTAGCCGTGGATCGTTCCGGGTTTTCTGCTCACTGCCTTCTTTTCTCAGAACTCATCTTCATCATCGTCATCGTCGAGTGAATCTTCCTCGACAAGGTCCAGCTCGACAGGATCCAGGCCAACAACTTCCAGTTGGACTCCACACTCTTCGCAATCAACTACTTCGCCCTTATCCACGTCGGTATCCACGTGAACGTCGGCATCACATTCTGGGCACGTTCCGGTCGGCACTTCTGCTACCTCCAGGGAAGATTTCTATTTGTCTGCCTTAATGCTTTGATTATGAAGCAATCAATCTAACCGCAGGGCGACAGATTTTGCAATACTATTTGTAAGGCCAAATCAAAACACGCAATCTTTCAATCGAAAAGAGAGAGGTTTCGCGAATAATGCGCCGGTGGCGCGATTTTTAGGCCACCGTCAATGTCATTGTATTAGTCGTTCTTGAGAACGTCGACTCGCGTGGCCACTCATCTTCGCCGTAAACGACTGTAACCTACGATCCCAACGAGAATTCCCAGAAGCAAACTCACCAACGCCTGTGCGGAGGATACCCTCCCGCCAATGAAGTTGTGCGGCTCGGTCGCCGGCTCATCCGTCACTCTAAAAAACTCTCCTTGTCCTGAGCCGGTCCGCAACATGCGCTGCATTTCCTCAAACGTGAAGGTCCGCGCGCCGCGTCGCCCAAACACAGCAATCTGATTTCCACTTTCATCGACTGCACGATCGCGATCGAGCGCCTTGGAAACAGCGAGCGCCTCGCCTTTCGTTTTGAAGGTAGCGATTAGTTGCGGCTCCGGCCTGGGACTAAACCCTGCATAAGTCGGCATCGTCTCAGGTGAAGTCAGTTGCAGAATCCGCAAACCGTTTCGGCCATCTGCGACATAGCCAAACAGACTAGCGTTCGTCATCGCAATCTTAACTTGTCGTGTGTCGTTCAATTTTCCTTCCGCATTGTAAATCTGATCGAGCCGGGGTGTTTCCGGTTGCTTCACATCGATAATCGCCACGCCTTCCCTGCCGTCGGCAACATAGGCATAAGTGCGAGCGACGTACACATCGCGCGCATCGGTTAGCCGCACAAACGCCCCTTCCATTAAGCGCGCCCGTCCGGGTTCCGTCAGATCAATCACCTTCAAGCCGTCATCGTCAACCACAAAGCCGTAACGAAACTGAATGGCGATTGCCCGTGGATGTTTTAGCGCCGGCGCGCCGATGCGACTGACTATTTTCGGGTCCAGCGGATTATCTATACTCACGATCACAAGTTCGCTATCGGTCGTGATACAAGCCTGTGTTCCCGCAATGGCGATATTGTTCGCGCCAGTCAGCGCACCGTCAGGATTGAACGCACCGTTCGCATACTTCGTCCTGTCGAGTTGGCGTTTGAGATAGTTATTCAGGGGATCTCCATCCAGAAGAGTTGCCGCGTTGACAACGATCAAGCCTTCGAACTTATCAACCACATATAGGTAGGCATAGAGCGGATGAATCGCCTGCTCTTCATTGACCAGCTTTTCCGGGGGCAATTGCCGCGCGCGATCCGGATCGATCATCTGGCCATCTGTGGTCATGCGCCAGCGCGCCGGATCAACTGCCAACGTCGAGGGCGCGGCCACGGCGGTTGCATACTTTGTCTTTAAGTAAAACTTTTGACCGAAGGGCGAGACTGGCGCGGTAGTGATACGTTCTGAGAATCCTTTCTGATCGATTTGCGCGACATCGTAAACTCGCAAGCCACCTTCGCCGGCGGCGACATACGCGTATTCGCCCCGCAGTTGCACCTGCAGGACACGCGGGTTGCCGGTGTGTTCATAAGCTGTCCGCAGTTCGCGCCCGGCCTTCACAAACTTCTGATAATCATCGGGGTACGCAACCTTCTGCAGCGTGCTGCCAAAGACCGCCTGCGGTTCGGTGTGCTCGGTGACCACCACCGCTTCCAACGCCTCATCGGATGCGACGTAAACATAGCGGCCCATGAAATTCACAAAGTTCGTTCCTTGCAAAAGCAGTTGCGCCATCCAGGCGTTGTTATCGTTGTTCCTGGAGACGTGACAGTCGCTGCATGTTTTTGTTTCGGTGGCGCGTACCGTGTGCGGCACGTGCGTATTGAAAGTTTGTCCGGAAAAACCTTCGGCGGAGACGGTCTGCTGCTGCGAGTAGATCCATTCCCGATTTTGAGTCTGCGAACTCACCAGCACCGCGCTCGAAGAGCGCACGGGCGCGATCCGATTCCCCGTCACGGTGCCGTCACGCCCGAGCATAAACACGTCGTCGCGCAGGACTTGATAGTTATAGGTGGTGAAGTTGCGGGTGTCGCCGCCTTCGTTGTGACGGTTGGGCATTTTCCGATTCGCCTGCATCGAAAGATGACAACCAAAGCAGCTCGTCATCCACGACGAGTGGCAGGCAAAGCAGGTCATGTTCGCATCGCGATGAGCAAGTTGTTTGTCGTCAGCCGGCACGTCGCCCCAGGTCGCGTTGTCGGTTCGCATCGTCTTCGCATAGCGCGACTTCAAACTGTAGTCTTCCGGATGCGAAGCGCCTGGATTGATCGTATCGATAGTCTGCTTGACTCGCCACCACCGCCCGGGCACCACCATTGAATTTTGGATTATGTCGCCGGCCTTGAGTGCGATTTCATTCCCGTACTCATCCTTTCGCTTTGTATCGCTTCTGATCCGCTGGAACAGAAACACTCGACCGCCGTCGGGATCGCGGAATCGTGTAGTGGCAAGATTGCGGCCTTTGCCCTGCTCAAACTTGGCGTCTTTTATGCCGAACCCCGCCGCGAATCCTGACGTCACCAGCGTCGCTCGCTCGCGAATCGTGCCATGACAATCGATGCAACCAATCTCAATCGCGGCGCGTGGTTCGTTGTAGAGGATTCCGTTGCCGTGCGCGTCCTGCCGGAAATGACAATCGACGCAATGCATCCCCTTCTCGAGATGGATGTCGTTAAGGTGAACCGCTTTCTTGAATCGATCCGGATCTTCAGGCGAGACAATCGCGTTCTTTGCATCAAGCAAGTTCCCTTCCCGATCGCGTTTGAAGACCTGCCGAAAGATCCAGCCATGCCCGTGAGAGTCCGCAAACTGCGTGCGCTTGAGCCGGCTGTTGAATTCAGCCGTGCCGGTTTGATCGAGGAACTCCGGTTCAGACCAGAGTCCGCGCAGGCTCGCCGCTTCTGGATTACGGTTGAGCTTTCGCTGTTCTTCTTCTTGCGAGGGACTGTGCTGCGTGGCCGGATACATCTTGTCGCCGTCGGTTTCGTTGTCCCACCAGATCAGACCCTGGTAAGACGCCACCATGTTTTCACCCGGATGCATGTGACAAATCATGCACTGCGAAGTGGGAATGCGACTGGTCAACTGATGCTTGATCGGATGGCCCGATTCGTTTTTCGGAACGCTGGTATCGCCCGATTGCGACATCCCGCGGTTTCCGGCCGCGCTGTAAAAGGCCGAATGCCGCGGATCGCGATCGTTAGCATAGATGACATGACATGCCGTGCATCCCGACGAACGATAGTCGCCAGGGTGATCGTTGGTGCCGAGAAAGTTCAACGTGGGATCGAGTAGCCGCGTCTTCTGCAAACCGAGGTAAACCGGATCGGTGCGCTGTGCGGTGCCAAAGCCGCGCGCGCTTAGTCCCTTGTCAGGTTTGCCCGGATCTTCATCTCTGTCCGGCAGACCTGTTTCCAAACGTCGCTTGCCTCCGCGTTCGAACACACGCAGAATATTTCCTGGCTGTGATATTTCCCAACGCGGAATTGGATCGAGGAACGGGAGGATTCCCTTTAGACGTTTTTGCTCGGCGGTAGGCTGCGGAACTTGAATCAGACGTTGCGGCGCACCCGTTTCACGGTAACTCTCGCCAAAGTTTGCGTCCTTGATCGGAAAGCCTCCGTTGTTATAAAGCGCCGCGCCCCAAAGCATCGCGCCGTGCGTCATCATGCTCTTACCCACGGCATTAGTCTGCGTGTTGTGACAATCCGAACTGCCGCACGTTTTGGCCGCCACGCGCAAATCGCCCGGATTGAGAAAGCGCACGAAGTCCAGACTCTCTTTCTCGAGTAGTGGACCTGACCGTTCAGGAATTCGGAATTTCCCGTCACGATTCCATTCGCGCGGAAAACGCGGCCGCACGTGTGCCATTTCTTTTTCGGTCGCGACCGGATTGCCGCCGTGACAGGCAGTGCAGGTCAAGCCCAAAGCGTCCTTGCCATTGTCGAGCCTATCCAATGTGGCTGTCGGCCCGAACTTGTGCATGGGCTCGATCTGGTTATGACAGTTGAGACAGCCTTCGAGAGTTTCAGCGGGCGGAACGCGCGGAGGGATGTCTGAGTTCGGAACATTCTCAGCACGAGCGCGAATAATAATTCCGACCACCAAGACACAAAGACACAAACAGAAAGCCGGCAGACAATTACGCGCTCCCGTTTTTTCGATCTTCGTGTCTTTGTGTCTTTGTGGTTTCACTCTTCTCAAAAAACAAACTTCACCTGCGCGAACAATGAAAACAGCGGCTTGCTGGGATTGATGACTGTATTGTCAGCCGTGCAAAAGTCACTCAGATTCGGAGGACAATTACTGGCAGCGTTCGTAAAAATGTCGCGAAAGCCGCGCCCCGGCTTCAACGTCGCAGCTCCGAAGGTCATCGTCACATTGTTGATGAGAAACGGCCGGTACGCTACGCCCAGGCTGTAGTCCCAACCGATTTCATGCCGAATGTGCGGCTGAAACAAAATGTATTCCAATGACTCGGTCCGGTGAAAGCGGAGATAGTTCGCGTTGAAGATGGCTTTCAACCTCTGCGTGACTTCCACATCGACGCCGGCGTTGTAAATAAGGATACCGGGATTTACAAAATTGGCCTGGCCTTCGATCTTACTACTGCGCAGTGAAGGTAGAATGCTGTTCGGTTGCACCAGGCCGACGCCGGTTTGCGTCAGGCGTATGCCGTTACGATTCCAAAACGAGAACTGACCGCCCACGAAATTCGGATCGTCAAAGATCGCATCAAAGCCGCTCGCCTTTCCATCGGTCGGATTCTTATCGCCCTGGGCCCAGAAGAACGAGCCGCGGAATCGAAAATAATCCTTATCAATCGAGCCCTCAACTGCGGCCATGTGCGAGCTGACGTGCACCGGCCGGCCGGCAATCGGATTATGGTCGTCGCGTCCGAACACGTAGTAGTACGAGTTCGTCAGGTTCAGACGGCCAATGTGCCCGTCACCGTTGACGCCGACGTAGCCAACCTTGATTGCGTGTGGCCGAACGTCGCCAATCAAAGCCGGCCGCACCAGAAAACCATTGCGATCAAACTTACGACTGCGCCGATCGTCGTTGTAGAGCGCAGTGGCCTGGATTGTATAACCCTTGCGGATAAAATCCTGCCGAAAGACATTCGCGATGTACACATTCTGATGACGGAGATCGAAACGATTCAGACCGCTGTTGGTGTCTTTCTCAAGCTGAGCAAAGTAAACGAAGTTGTACTGGTAACGATTATTATCAAAACTCCCGAAAACCCGCGCGCCCAAATTGTTATCCGAGTAAATGAAGCCCCGAAAATCCGAGACGAACGGCTGAATGCCGATGCGCGCCGAAATGAAATCAAAGTTTTGGTTAACGTCTTCGAACTTTACTTCCGCAAAAGCTTCTTCCAGCGAAAACTGCGTGTCAGTCCGGTTTGTGCCCCGCCGCACGTCGATATTCACCACGCCGTTTTCGCGCGCGTTCAGATAGTTCGGCAGACTGAACGTCGGCGAAATTTTGATCGCCCAGTCACGTGGCTTGTACGTCGAATCTCCATGAAACATCTCGAAGGTGAATTGGAAAATCTGATTCAGGGAGAGCGCTTCCGGCTTACCAAAAAATTCGGCGCTGCCAGGTCGAGCGCTGCTGACACCCGATGGCTTCGGTGTGCGGCTCAAGTCAACTGAGGTGGAACTCACCGCCGAAAGAATCATAAACACTTTGTTGCCGATGATTGGATAGTCGCCTTTCAGCCAGTTCTGATGGTAAGGGTCGTACCAACGGCCTTTCTTAAAGGGAATGTCGCGACCGCGCGCGCCTTTGTCGCCATAACGATCGTATTCAGGGAAACCGATCCGCCAGCGATCGCGCACGGCCCGTCGATCAGTTTGAGTCTGCGGTTCTGAGTCGACGCTTGTCTGCCCGGCAGCACCGGGCGGTTTGCGTTCGGGGACTGTGACGATTTGCTGTTCTGTTCGCTTCTCGACCGTGAAGTCGACTTTGGTCTGCTTATCTGCACTGACGATCACGTTCTCGAGCGTATCGCCACGGACCAGCGCATGCTCGCCATAAGTTTTCTCGGCGGCAAACTTTGCCGTGAAGGGAGGTTCGACAGTTATGCGGTACGCACCGACGGGGAGTTTTAGCTCATAGTGTCCGGCGGCATCCATGCGGGCCCTGGTAATCCTGCTGGTCACTTGATTCGTCGCCACCACAATGACGTCCGTTGAGGCAGGTTCGATGGTGCCGGTAATGGTTCCGCGTTTTTCTCCGAGGGCAGATTCCGCTGAGGCCAGAATCAAAGCGGCTGAAACCAAGGCCAGCACACAGGGTCTACGTAATTTAACTTGTGACGGAAACAAGGTGAGCGACTTGTAGCACACGCAGCGTCGACCATCAATCAAAATCTCGTTCCTTAGATCAACTTGAGAAAAACGTTTTCGCCTGCCAGCGATTAGTGATAGATTGCCAAATACTCCCGAAAGATTTCGGCACGCAACTTCGCGGTATTGGCACGCTCGATGACAGCCAGCTTCTCTGACCAACGCGCACGCTTTCTGCTGCTGATGTCTGTCTGCGTACTCTTGCTCCTGGGAACCCCGCTCTCTTTTCAAAACTCGCGCGCGCAGACCACCAAACTCACCCTGGTCAGCGAGGAAACCTCGACTCGCGGGATCGTGGTTGAATCAATTACTCAAAAACATGAACCGTTCGCCCTGACTTCGCCGATCACTTGGGGTTCGGACAATCGCACTCGGATCATGCTGTTTGCGATGGGCCTGAGTCTGGAATCGAATGAAACGCCGGCGGCGGTCACGGCGAGCGCGGAGGACGGCGCGCATCGGACTTATTCGCTGACCGTAGAATGCGTGGCACCGGTGCCCAACCAGGAGTGGATGACTTCGATCGTCGTCCGATTGAATGAGGAGATGGCCGATGTCGGCGACGTGCTGGTGCAAATCACATATCACGGCACCGGGAGTAATCGCGTGCGCGTCGGAGTCGGTCACGTTGGAGATGGACCGCCAGACGACAATGGCGCAGTTCCGACGCCGGGAACAATTGCTCCGCCGGTGCAGCTTTCAGCGACCGCGGGCACATTAACAACGTCGGAGGTCCAAACGATCATCGCCCAGGCCGTCTCCGTAGCGGCGCAGTTGGGCCGTCCGGTCACCGTAGCGGTAACTGATCGCGAGGGAAACGTCCTCGGCGTCTTCACGATGACCGGCGCGCCGGCCACAACCCAACTTCGCGGCGGCGGCCCGGGTCCAGGGCAGACTCCGGACCCGCTCAGCGGTTTTGTTCCCGTCGGTCTGGACGGGACGCGTGTGCCGGCAAAGCTGGCGGCGATCTCAAAGGCGGGCACGGCGTCTTTGTTCAGCACGCGCGGGAACGCGTTCACCAGCCGGACCGCCGGGTTCATTATTCAGGAACATTTTCCGCCCAACGTGGATTTCAAACCTGGCGGCCCACTCTATGGCGTGCAGTTTTCTTCTTTGCCATGTTCGGACATCAAGATTCCGGGCTTGCCGCTGGGCTTGAGCGGCGATCCCGGGAGTGTGCCGATTTACAAAAACGGCGAAGCAGTCGGTGGCGTCGGCATCGAAGGAGACGGCGTCTACACGGTCGATCGCGATCCGGCGGATTTCGATCAGCCGTTCGAAGAGGTGATCGCAGTTTCAGCCGCCCGCGGGTTCGAAGCGCCTTCTGTAATCCGCGGCGACAACATTTTGGTTGATGGAATCCGGCTCGCCTATCTCAACGTCGCGAACGCGCCCGCTCCGACCACGACTCCTTTTGGCAGTTTGCCCGGTGCGGTCGATCCCATGTTTCCAATCCGTGGCGCGCAATCCTCCCAATTCACGCCAACGGTCGTGGGCGGCATAGCCGGCGAAGTCGACACACGTTTCTTTCCCTTCATTGCCAGCCCGACGGTCACGGCAAATTCACTGACAGCTTCCGATGTCGGCACGATCATCGCGCACGGAGCGCAACAAGCGAACATTACACGGGCGGCGATTCGGCAACCACTGGGCAGCAACGCGCGCGTGACGATCGCCGTAGTGGATACGAACGGTGTCGTGCTCGGTGTGTTTCGTCAAACCGATGCGCCAGTGTTCGGATTTGACGTGGCTGTGCAGAAGGCGCGGACGGTGGCTTTCTATTCAGCAACCGGTGCGGCGGCCTCGCTGCGGACTGTGGGTTTCGGCTCTTACGTCGATCGCGCTGCGGCTGATGGTTTGAAGTTGGATGGGTCCGTGGCTTTCACGGATCGTGCGGTTGGTTTTCTGCATCGCCCGTTCTTCCCCGACGGCATCAATAACGCCGCGGCCGGCCCGTTCAGCCGTCAACCAGGCGAATGGAGTGTCTTCAACGTCGGCCTGCAACTTGATCTAATCAAGACGAACCTGCAAACGATACTGAGCGGCGGCGCGGCGCCATGTACTTCGATTCCCAGCTTGCCAAACGGTATTCAGATATTTCCCGGCAGCGCGCCTTTGTATAAAAACGGCGTGCTGGTCGGCGCGATTGGCATCAGCGGCGACGGCGTGGATCAGGATGATCTCATCGCCGGCGCGGGCAGCAACGGATACGCTCCGCCAGTCGCTATTCGTTCGGATCAGGTTTTTGTGCGCGGGGTGCGCCTGCCTTACCTGAAGTTTCCGCGCAGCCCGAATCTTTGATCAAGGAAAAAGTAAAAAGGCAAAAGGCAAAAAATGAAGAAGGATCTCTTCAGTTCAAGTGTTGTCCCTCCTCACAAAGCCAGCCTCAAACCCATGCTCGCGGGCGCGATCGTTCTTTTTTCCTTTTTACCTTTTACTTTTACCTTTTTCCTTGAGACCGCTCACACCCAGACCCCACAGGCAACCCGCGGTGTCATTCGTCTAAAAGTAAAATACAAATCGGGTGAGGCCACGAAAGAGCTGCCGCGCAAACGCTTCTTTCTGATTAAGGGCAGTCTGGAAGAAAATAAAGGCCTGATTGAAAAGATCAAACAGCCCGCGACGCTATCGCGCGAGTGTTATTACCGTAACAAGAGAGCGAGCGCGGCTTTGATCAAATGGCTGAATGAAAATGATTGCGAGTCCGTCTATTGCCGCGAGATAGAAGAGAAATATCTGGGTGGTAATGAAGCAGTGCCGGAGTTTAAGGCGGCCTACGACGTAGCGTTGCGAGAGTTCAAGAACCCGGAGCTGGCCCGACGCTGGCTGACGGTAAACTTACCGGCTGAGTTTCGTGACGGCTTTTACAAACAGAAGCAGGAACTCATTAACGCCCTGCTGAAGCAGGCGGAAGAAACCACCAGGACAAAGGTGATGTCGGTAATGACCGATCGGAAAGGCACTGCATACCTTACCGAAATCGAGCCCGGTCTCTATACAATCTCGAATCTGGTCGCCAGCGAAACCGAAAAGACGAGTATTCTATGGGCGTGTGAGAAAGAAGTGAAGGCGGTTGATCTGGCGATTGCGATGCGCCGACCTTTCACTCTGTCGAACGAAAAGGATCCAAAGGTCAAATGCGAGATTGTTGAGCGGCCTCTGCCGGTTTGTGAGCAGACTGCGAAGTGAGCTTCAACGTCATTCATGATCGAGTAATGGTCAACGGTCAGTCTAAACGCAAAGTCACTCAGAGGGTTTCGCAAAGGGCGCAAAGGATTTTCCTCTGCGTTCCTCTGCGACCTTTGCATTTAATACTCTTTGTGCTGATCTTTGCGATCGGAGCAGTTGCGATCACTGGGACACAAACCCGTCCACGCAAACGTGTACCGAAACCTTCACCACAACAGCAAGCTCCCAAAGGCTCAGCGGCAAAGTACTCCGCGTTCATGCATACATCCGACAACCACCAGAGCCTCGCATGTAACGCCTGCCACAAAGTTCCCACTGAATGGACTGCAAAACGAATCTTCCCCGATGTTGCCGACTTTCCAAACCATGACGCGTGCGTACGTTGTCATCGCCAGCAATTTTTCACCCGCCAGGCTTTTGTCGGCACCGGCCCGGCGATCTGCACGGTCTGTCACGTGCGCGCGGCGCCGCGTGAAGAGGGCCGCTTTGCTTTCGGCAAGCCCAACAGTTCGAATCAGGCGACGAAAGCAAAAGACGAACGTCAGTTCTCGATCGAGTTTCCGCACAACATCCACCAGAACGTAATTGCTTCAACAAATCCCGCTGCCCAACCGGATGCCCGAGCGCGCATTGTTCGTACTTCCTTCTCAATCCCTGAAGACAAAAAACCTGATTACAACAACTGTTCGATCTGCCATCAAAGGAACGACTACCAGGTCATCGCGCCACTCTCGCCACAAGCCGAAGCAACGACACAGGCGAACAAGTTTTTCAAAACAATGCCGCATAGCCATGACTCGTGCTTCAACTGTCATTGGAAAGATCAGAAGCCCACCGCCGACGACTGCGCCGGTTGCCACAAACCCGCCGCAACCTTCGTGGTACAGATAGCGCCAAAACGTATTTCGGCAATGTTCAGTCACGAAGGCGGCAAGGGCGAGCATGTGATGGAATGCACGACCTGTCACATCAACATTACGAGGCGAAGCACGCTGCGCGGTCTTACTCCCGATGTTCCTATCGCCGCGTGTGTCACTTGTCATAAGGACAATAAGAAGACTACCTATCCAAAAATCACCACGATCGAAGAAGAGTTTGAGCAATACAAGAAGACAAGTAGCTGCACCTATTGCCATGTTGAGGATGTGGGGAAGAAAAAAGCGCCCGCAAGTCATGAGGCGGCGGCGCAATAGAACAAGGCAAAAGTAAAAAGGCAAAAGGAGGGAAAAGATTCGAGATGATACGACGCCTAATCGCAATCCCGATTTTTTCTTTTTTCCTTTTTCCTTTTTCCTTCTCGGTTTCCCCGCAGGGAAACGATCTCGACTATTCAAAATTCCTGCACAGCAGTCAGCGTCACGCCTCGGTTGCCTGCTCCAATTGTCATCATCGCTCAGACAACTCTGCGCGGCCGAGCTTTCCCGGCCACAAAGACTGCACCGGATGTCACCTGTCACAGTTCACCACTCCCAATGTGCCGATGTGCTCGATCTGCCATATGAACGTCAACGGAAATAATCCGCCGCTGAAAGCATTTCCCGATCAATTCAAGGAGAGCTTTAACCTGAAGTTCGATCACGCACAGCACCTGAGCGGTGCTGCTCGGCCAAAGAGTGGTTGCTCGTCCTGTCATGGCTCGCCGTTGAGGCGCGGGGTGGGGTTGTCGATTCCCAACGGACTTTCGGCGCACAACCAATGCTACGAATGTCACACCCCCAACGCCCAATCCAAGGGACGGGACATCGCCGCGTGCAGTGTCTGTCACGATCAGAAAACTTACGCCAGGACTCCAACTGACGCCGCCGCTTTTCGCTTCGCTTTCAGCCATGCCCAGCACAGCGCGCGCCAACGGCTCGGCTGTAGCGACTGTCACAATTACACGGCCAGCCTGCCGCAACGGCGACAAGTCAGTTCGCCGCGCGCTCAGGAACATTTCCCGGCGGGAAACAACACCTGCGCAACCTGTCACAATGGCCGGCGCGCGTTCGGCGGCGATTTGGATTTCAAGAATTGCCGGCGTTGCCACACGGGGTCAACATTTCGAATCGGAGGGTGAACTCATTTCGGAAAGGATCTAACCGCATAGGACACAGAAGAATTCGCAGAGGAAAAGTCTTTCTCGGCGAGCTCTGCGAAAATCCTCTGTGACCTCCGTGGTTAATTGTGGTCAGAGTGCAGGTGCCTTTAGAGAAAACGAGCCTGGTCGCGACCGCATCGAACTCGATGTGATTGACAAGCTTTCGCTCACGTCCATAAGATTGGCGCGACTGCCGAGGGGGGACAGATACGTGAAGCGGCTGCTAATTATCTTGATAATAGTATTGAGTGGTGTGCTTACTTTTGTGGTTGCTAACGCCGCCCGCAATTCGACTTTCAGCCAGGAGATCCCCAAGGAAGGCAAAGAGCAGCCGAAAAAAGTAAAACTCGACACCGACAGTCTTGACGATAAGTGGGGCGAAGTCGCCTTCGATCACGAAACTCACACGCTCAAGAATTACACTCCTGACGGAAAGACTGCCGGCACCTGCATCGAATGTCATCACACCGATCAGCCTAAAGAAAATCTCAAACCGCCGTTGGTGACTTCGGAAAGAAAAGTGGTGCTCACCGCTGAGGTTTTGAAGGAGGCCGCGGCCGGACCCGTCAAGATGTGTCGCGGATGTCATCTCCAGGCCGGCGACGAAAGCAAGCCGCTCCCGGTGATCAGCAGGGACGGCAAACAACTGAAGCTCGATAACGAAGTTGCCTATCACACTAATTGCTTTGCGTGCCACGACGCCGCGATCAAAGCCCGCCCTGATTTAGCTACGAAGATTTCCGGCTCTGATCCCAAAGGCTGTGGGAAGTGTCACGTAGCGAAGTGAGATTTTTTGGAGTGCGGTGGCAAGCGCAGCGCGACACCGCTTTAGATATCTCTTGGCATTGAAACCAAAGCGCTGTCGCCGCTTCGCTCTGCCGGCGCACTCCAAATTCAATCAGCTCCCCGCCAGTAAATTCGGATTCCAGTGTCGCTTGTCCCGCGTGTGTTGCACGTGGCACGAGGTGCAGTTGGGTTTGTCAGAGGCGATCACCTGATGCTTCGCGCGAGGATCGGGCTGGCCGTTATGACACTTGGCGCAGGTAGTGCGCGGAGTTGCAAGGTCGGGCGGAGTGAAAGAGTTATGACAGCTCGAGCAGCTCAACTCGCCGTTCTTGTTTCCCGCTAACCCTCCGATAGCCTTGACGCGATAGAGATGTACGGTATGAAACTGCTTGCTGCGCCACTGGTCCTCCGTATCGCTCGGTAGACGCTCGAGTTTTAAAGTCGCCTTTCGCTGCGCCAGCTCGTCCGCGTCAATCCCCTTCCATTTCCAATGCCCATCGACCACTGGATATCCAAAGGCTCCGCCGTGAGGAGTGCCGACGCTCTTCCCGCCATAAACCTTCCGGTTTTGATCGTTGTGACATTCGGCACAGGATAAGAGCGCGCCGTCGATGGCTCTGAATTGCGCGCCGCGGTGTTCGGCATGACAATCCACACAACCAATTCCCGCGTTCATGTGCGACGGGATCACAGTTCCCACGAAAGCTTCGGTCGTGTGACATGACGTGCACTTCGCCTCCATGCTGGTTCTTAACGCATGACACGACGTGCAAGAACCGGCGTTAGCTCGATTCGCAATTGGCGGAAACGAAATGGGCTGCTCACGCATGTGCGCGTCAGAGATTGGCGCCGGCGTGAATGCCGAGGCGTAGAAGAGCGCGCCGGCCGCGGTTAGTAGGACGACCGGAATTACGCCCCAGAGCATAAGCGACAGCGGCCAGCGCCGTGTCAGATCCGTAGTCGGCATCCAAACGGACTGGGCCTTGCCCGAGGGCCGGCCAAGCAAAGGAAAAAGTGGAGAAGGCTTGATCGTTTTGGTGGCCGCGGTAATACGCTTGTCCCAAAAGACGTCCAGCGCTTTGGAGCCCGACGCCGCCGGCCTGGGTTTTCGCGGAGGCGGTAATTTGTGCGCGCCCGACTGGGCCGGTGCATCCGGCGCCGTGCTCGGCAACTCAAGCGACATCGTCGTTGGCAACTCCCAAAGTCCCGAGGCCTCGCGCCGAATTACCGCGTCGCCGGCCGTCGCGGCGATTTGCAGCGATACTTTGATCACCAACGCGCCTTGCGCAATATCAATATTCAAAGCGAATGGGCCAACACCCAACACATCGCCGGCCGCGAGGGCCTGGTAATCCTCGAGTTTTTCGCCATTGAGCAGGATGGGATTCGCGGGCCGCAGATTGCGGATGTAAAAGTCGCTCTCGGCGTTGGTGATTCCGGCATGAAGCCGCGACACCGAAGGATGGTTAAGCAGCACCTCGCAGGTCGGGAGCCGACCGACCAGCAAGCCTTCGGCTACGATCGTAACGGGATCGACCTGTAAGTCTTCGCGAATGATGATGAAGGTTGATTCCATATCAACAACTGGTCCGTAGCAGTTGGCTTAGCTCCCTCTCCCCCTGGGAGAGGGCTGGGGAGAGGGCTTTGTGCCGTTATCCGCCTCAGCTACGCCCCTTTTTCCCCAGCCCTTCTCCTAGAGGGAGAAGGGAGAAATCGGACGATCTTCTCAATCACGTTCTTAGTCTCAGTCAGGATTTGCTGGTTGGTGAAGCGCAACACTCGGACACCCTGGCCGATCATAAATGCGTCACGGTTCTTGTCGTGATGCCACTGCTCGTTCGGCTGATGAACCGGCCCATCGCACTCAACTACGAGTGATGCTTCGTGACAATAGAAGTCAGCAACGTAATCACCAAATTGATGCTGCCGTCTGAATTTGTATCCCAGTAACTGACGATTTCGAATTAGTTCCCACAGCACCGCTTCCGCGGATGTTTGTTTCTTTCGCAGTTCACGGGCGAGCTCTTTCAAGCCCGCAAACTGGTAATCACCACGATATTGTCTTTCCTTTCTCACCAGCTTTCCTCCGAAGCACGAGAGAGAATTTGTTGGCTGTTATCGCCTGGCTATGCCCCTCATCCCCAACCCTTCTCCCAAAGGGAGAAGGGAGAAACAGCCCTTGACCACTAAACTGATCCTTATCTCACCTTAAAGAACACCACTTGAACAATATGCGCAGCCAGGAGCGCCAGCATCACTGAAGTCGAAATCACGTGCGGCGCCAACCATACTTTTAGCAGCCGGTGAAGATAGATTAGCGACTCGACGCGCCGCAATGTAACGCTTCGTTCGACTGCTTTCAAAAACAGCCCGCGCTTTTCTTTTTCACCAAGCGTGTCCATTTCGGATTTGAAGTACAGGCGCGCCCTGGCCAGCGATGCAGTCAGTTCTTCTCGTCGCAGGTACTGGTTCAGCAAATAAGAAAGCGAAGAGAAATGCCGCCGCACCTTTCGCTCGATCAAATCACGCAACTGCTCGTCGGCATTGCCGACTATGGTCGCCAACTCTTCGCGCAGCTCAGATCGGCGTCCTTCGAGATCTTCGATCAGCAAAGGGTCGCCTTCGATGCTGGTCATAATGCGCGGCACGACCAGATAACAAGACATACCGAAGAGGCCGGTGACGATGACGGCGTCAAACCAAAGCATTAAGACCATCGGCAGTAAGCCGCCGCCGTGACTGCCGCCGTGAATCAAAAGCACGATGCCTGCGAGCACGCCGAGATAGATGTGCCCCAGCAACCAGTAACGCAGGGCGCCGGCTCGCCGGCGATAAATCGGTTTGCGCGCCGGGTAAGTCATTGCCGCCGCAATCCCGACCAGTCCCACCAGACCGGTGACCCAACGCATCGTCAACCAGGTTCCACGAAGATGTTGACTAAACCCGTAATGCCATAGCGCCCAGACGATCAATCCGGTGACTGCGATCACCAGGGCGGTACCGGCGATATGCCAGGTCCGCGCAATCGGATCGCTCTTGTGAATGTTGCGCCCAATGGCGTGGGTCTGATCGCGAAAAACCAGGCCCAGCGTCTTTTCTATCTCGCCAAAATATTCCTGCGGATTGACTCGCACCAGGGCGCCGGTCGGGCAATTCTCTTCACAGGAATATGCGGAGCGCTTGGCTCCATCCGGATTCAGCGGCGTGCTCCCGCACAGGTTGCACTTGATCGCCACCATGTCGTCGGCCTCGGCCGCCGGAGCAGGTTTGGGCGCCCGGACGCTGAACAGGTTCTTGACTCGTTCAGTTAGATTGAGGTGGGCAGGCGCAGGCGCGTCGCGTGGCACCATCGAGATCGCGTTGTAAGGACATTGCGTCGCGCAGTCAAAACAGCCGATGCAGGTATGCGGATCGATGTCCACCTGTCCCTTGGGATCGCGAAAGATGGCGCCGGTCGGACAGCCGGTCAGGCACTCGGGATCTTTACAGTGCATGCATACCGAGGGAGCCAGCACGTGTTGAGTTGCCTTACTGCCAAGCTGGACCGGGCGTTCGATGTGGATGCCCCGACGCAAGAGCCGCGATTGACCATGAACCTTATGACAGGCCAAAGAACAGTTACCACAGCGCACGCACTTATCCATGTCCATCACCAGCAGATTGACCGCGTCAACGATGCCGGTCGCGATTTCCTTTTCGGCGGCCGTCAAGACGTCTGTCTGCGCGCGCTCGCGTAAGCCGGTATCGTCATCGGCCACCGAAAATTCAGCAAACGCCTTTCGTACCCGTTCGCAGAGTTGTGGATCCTGACGCAGCCTGGACAACGGAATTTCCAGCACTTCGGTTCGCGCCATTAGCGCCGCGGAATACTCCCAGGCAGCCTGACCCGCGAGAGCTTCCAGGCCGAGGCAGTTGCCCGCGCCCAGAAAATCTTCGGGAACCAGTGTGCTCGGCCCCGCACTTTCAGTGATGTCCTGGTAGATAGGAAAGCCGCGGACTCGCCGCACCCAGCCGCCGCAAATCAGGAAGAGTTTTTCGATGGGCTTTCCTTCTTCGACCAGCAGGTGATGTTTGCCGTACACCATGAACTGCGCCAGGTTCCCCAGCGCCACCAGCTCGATCGCGCTCAGGGCGATGCCGGCTGCTTCCTGAATCGCGGCTATGGTGTTTCCCAGACCATGCGCTCGATAGGTGGCGTCAATTTTTTCGGCGAATTTTTTCAGCGACCTCAACAGTCTGAGCGCTGGCCGCACCAATTCGATTACCGTTACGGAGCCGCCGTCGGCCGGGACGATTATCGTGGCGTTGCGGGGCACGCCCGCCAGAATCGATCGCTCGCCAAAGCAGGTCCCGGGCGCAATCGCTCCGACCTTATGGTTTTCACCGCTCTCGTCCGAGACCAGGACGTGCAGCGCGCCGTCAACTGAAAGATAAAAAGTGTTTCCGCCCCAGTCGCCTTCTCGCACGACGACTTCGCCGGGCGAGTAGGTAAGCAACCGCGCGTAAGGACCGATCTGCTTGCCGCCGGATACCTTACCTTCCACGATCATCTTGAGGTTGTTCTTGTTCTTTTCCTCGAGCAGTTCAGCGACGATCTCAATTCTCTTGATCGCATCCAGAATGGCTTCGGGATTGGCGTTTTGCTTGGGCATCGTACTTAGGAACTGTTTGCGAAAGACGGACCGCGACGAATATTAAAAGGACCTGGCCGCGGTCTTGGGCGCAGCTTAGCATGCGTCGAGTGACTGAGGGAATCCACACACTCTCACGGCGTGGCATTCCCGTTCATAATGGTGGTTGACCTGACCGATACGTGTTAGCATCCGCGTGTCGCGTGACCAATCTACAACGTCATAATTGGCAGCAATGCTAATCCCGACCTTTCAACTGCGTGCCCTTTCGAAGCGCCGGATGGTTCTGGCCGGTGTCCTCGTCATTTCGCTGGTATCGATAGCGTGGAGCTTTGGTCGATTTGTGCTCGGCAACGGTGACTTCGAAGGGGCTCCCGCCTTAGGACGCCAGAAGGCAGAAAGCAAAAAGCTGAATGCAGAGAACAAACCGCTCGAGTCCGGGCACACGTCGTCATCGGCAGCCGGGCTAATCGATTCCGACAACGACGGCATTCCTGACGCTGCCGAGCTGCGCACGTTTCAGGATCGCGACAGCTTTCGCCGCTGGTTCACAGCGATTGCCGAAATTCAGTTCTACCAACTGAGCGATCAGTGGAAGACTGAGCAGCGCGATTGCGCCGGACTGGCGCGGTTTGCGATGCGTGAAGCGCTACGCCGCCACGACCGCATCTGGTTTCAGAAAATGGGCCAGGGCTATGAAACTGTCGCGCCGGATGTTGCCGGTTTCGATCTGGATCGGAATGCGCTGGGCGAGAAAATCTTTCGCACCGATTTTGGGTCTTTTCATGAAAGCGACCTGCGCAACGGCCGGTTCTCAGAATTTGCCGATGGTCGCACACTCAAGAATTTCAACAGCGTCTTCGTTAGCCGTGACCGCCGCGAGGCGCAGCCCGGCGACCTACTCTTTTTCTATCAACCCTGGGTCCAGAAGTATCCCTATCACGTCATGATCTTTCTGGGCGCGCCGCGAATCGCGCCAAACGGCGCGCCGGATTGGGTTGTCTATCACACTGGCTCGTCGCCTGTTGATCAGGGAACCGTGAAAAAGGTCGAGCTCTCGGTGCTCGATCATCATCCCGACCCGCGCTGGCGGCCGGTGGAAAGTAATAAGAACTTTCTGGGGTTTTACCGGCTGAAGATTCTTCGGTGAGGTACAGAACCGCTTGCGATGGCAAGCGGGCAAGCGCAATGGAGATTGACCACAAAGACACAAAGCACACGAAGGTGAAAACACACGCACTGCAATTCTCGTCCGTTTGTTCTCATTGCTTTCGGTTTTTTCCATCTTTGTGCCTTCGTGCCTTTGTGGTGAATTTGTCCCCACTTTCTGAGGAGGCAATTGAACGTGTCTGAAACTAATCCCCGGCTGGGCCGCTACATTGCGACCGCGGCAATCTATCTGGCGCTGGCACTTTCCGTTTTCGGCTTCAACGTGATTCGCTCGCGCGCCGCGCGCGCAGCCGCGCAACCGTCGCAACCAGAAACGCCTACGGTCGTCAGTACCAAGCCTTACTTCTCGTTGACGACCAACCGCACTTACTCGCCAAATGAATCGGCGCGGCTCTGGGCCAGCTATCAAAACGTTGACTATCTGGATTTCCGCGTCTATCGCGTCAAGGATCCGGTCAAATTCTTCAAGCAGCTCGACGATCCGCATCAGATGGGCGAGAAGGAAAAGGAAGCCGCGGCCCAGGGTTACGGCGCTCGCATTTCGATCCTCGAGCGCGCTCATTCATTGAAGGTTTCGATCTTCTCCGCCGTCAGGGACTATGTCCGCTCGCACCTGCTGAAAGAACATCGCGAGACGTTCAATCAAAAGTACCGCAAATCCAATGAACCGACGCAGACGCCGCTAAACGTTGCTACTGATTACGCGCGCGTGCCCTTACTGAATCCCGATCAGAAAGTGAAAGACTGGCGCGAGAAATTACCCGCGCTGGAAAACGAATATGACAGCCGCGTGATTTCGCTCGGCAAAGTTGATCCCGGCGTCTATCTGATCGAAGGCGTTAACGGCAGCATGCGGGCTTACTCAATCGCGATTGTCACGAATCTGACGATGATTGAAAAGACGGCCAAGGATGGCCAGGTCGTCGTGTATGTTGTCGACCGCAAGACGGGCGCACCGCACGCGGGAGTGAGCGTCGAAGTAACCAAAGCCAAGCAAACCCTGGCCAGCGGCACCACGGACAAGAGTGGCGTCTTCAAAGCTGAGATCAAACGGCCGGCGACTGCCAGCCAGCCGCCAGAGGATGTCGATCCCGAATCGCAAACGGGCAAAACTTATCTAATCATGGCGCGCGAGCGCGACAACTTTGTCATTTCCGACGTCGAGTCCTTGTACTTCGGCGGCGACGGAGGTGAGGACGACGTACTTACCGGCGAAGACCTCACCAGCTATATCTACACCGACCGTCCCATCTATCGTCCGGCCCAGAAGGTTTATTTCAAGGGCATTCTGCGGCAATGGGGCCGCGATGGTTACAAGCTGCTGGACAGTAAGACCGTCACTGTCACGATCGAGGATCCCAACAACGGAAAAATTTTCGAGAAAGAGCTGCCGCTCTCTACCCGCGGCACCTTCAGCGGCGAAGTTGATATTGTCGATGAAGCGCCGCTGGGCAGCTATAACATCACCGCGGCGATCGGTGAAGCGAAAGCCAGCGGCTACTTTGAAGTTCAGGAATACAAAAAGCCCGAGTTCAAAGTGAAGGTCGCCGGCCCGAAAGAATTCGCCGCCGTGGGTGAGACAGTCAAATTCACCGTGAGCGCCAATTATTTTTTCGGCGCGCCGGTGACCAAGGCAGACGTGCATTACTACGTCTATCGCCAGCGCTATTATCACTGGTGGTGGGGCGGCGATTCGACCGACGAATTTGACGACGCAGCCGGCCCGGATAACGAAGGCGGCGACGAAGACAACTATGGCTACTATGGCAGCGACCTGGTCACCGAAGGCGATGGCGAGCTGAACTCTCGCGGCGAACTATCGGTCAATTTTGAAGTGCCTAAGCCGGAAGACAAAGATGAGTGGGACTATACCTACCGGCTGGAAGCTAAGGTCACCGACGCCTCGCGTCGCGAGATGCAGGGTCAGGCGTCATTCATCGGCACTCGCGGCAAGACCGTCGCCGATGCTTACCCCGAACGCTATCTCTATTATCAGGGTGACGTGGCGAAAATCAGGGTGAAGACCGCCGACTATGCCGGGCATCCGCTGGCACAGAAAGTCACGCTTAAATTCATCGAGCAGAAATACGAGAAGGTCGAGAAGGAAGAAGAAACCAACGGCTATAAATACAAGACGACCGATTACATCCTGCACGAACGTGAACTGGCGTCTGCTGATGTCAACACCGACAGCCAGGGCAACGCGATGTACGACTTTAACGTTCCTTCGCCCGGCAGCATCTATGTCAAAGCCATTGTCAACGAGAACGGCCGGCAGATCGTCAATCGCGGCGGATCATTCTGGGCGCCCGACAAGCAGGGCCAGTGGGCGGATTTCTCTTATCGCGATTACGACGAAAAATCGATCAAGCTGGTTCCCGACAAAAAATCCTATAAGCCCGGCGAAACTGCGCATGTGCTGGCGATGCTGCCAGCTGACAACGTACACCTGTTAGTAACGACTGAGCTTTCGAATGTCTTTACCGTACGCCAGATCGATGCGCCCGGGCGAAGCATTGTGATCGACGTGCCGATCGATCGTAAGTACGAGCCCAACGTCTATCTCGACGTGTCGTTTGTTAAGGACAACGACATGTACAACCAGAGCCAGTTAATTGCCGTGCCCGCGCGCGACAAGATGCTGAAGCTCGATATCGTTCCCAACAAGACAGAATTCAAGCCCCGCGATGTGGCGTCGTACACCATCATGGCGCGCAATGAAGACGGCTCGCCGGCGGCGAACGCGGAGATTAGTCTGGGGATTGTCGACGAAGCAATCTACAGCATTCAGTCAGAGACGGCGGGCAACATCAAGCGCGACTTTTACGGCAAGCGCTATGACGAAGTGCAGACCAGCCTGGCAATTCGCTACACTTTCACCGGCTATGGCGGAGAGAAACCGGTCGATCTCGCGCGCAACAAGCCGGGCTATCAGCTTGCTGATTTCAAGGACACTGCCAGTACGCAGTTTGCCGAGCCGACGATTCGTCGCGAATTCAAAGACACCGCATTTTGGCAGCCTGACGTAGTCACTGGCGGCGACGGCAAAGCTACGGTGAACTTCAAACTGCCTGATAACCTGACCACGTGGCGAGCGACCGCGCGGGCGGTCACGGCCGACACACGCGTCGGCTCAGCGGTGCAAAAGACCATCGCCCGCAAAGACGTGATCATGCGCCTGGAGATGCCGCGCTTTCTCACCGAAGGCGACACGGTGACCATTTCAGGCGTAGTGCATAACTTCCTGAAGAGTGATAAGTCGACCAAGATCTCGCTCGATCTAAACGGGGCACAGTTGCTCGATAACGCCGCGGAGACCGTGACCATCAAACAAAACGGCGAGCATCGAGTCGATTGGCGGGTGCAGGCCAACCAGGTCGGCAAACTCACTCTGCTGGCGAAAGCTTTGACCGACACCGAATCCGATGCGGTTGAAATGACGATGGAAATCCTGCCACACGGGTTGAAACGGACGGTTGGCAACACGACGACCTTAACTCAGAACGACGGAGAGCAGACCTTCTCTCTTGATCTGCCTCAGAATCCGGACAGCCAGGCCCGGACGCTGCGAATTGAAGCGTCTTCTTCGATTGCCGGGACACTGTTTGGCGCACTCGACTATCTGACCAGCTTCCCATATGGATGCACTGAACAAACGATGTCGAGCTTTCTGCCAAACGTGATCGTGGCGCAGGCCTTAAAGGACGTGCCGTCGGCAAAGATTCGCGCGTCGAATGACCTCGACAAAAAAGTACAACGCGGACTGGATCGGCTTTCTGCCTATCAACACGATGACGGCGGCTGGGGTTGGTGGAAAGACGACAAGAGCGATCCGTTCATGACCGCTTACGTGGTTGATGGCCTGACCCTGGCAAGCAATGCCGGTTACCAGATAGAAACCTGGCGGCGGGATCGCGGCCGTGACAAGCTTGCCGCGCTGCTTAATCAGGGCAAGAACGACAATGGCAATCCGATCGACGACGAAACGCGGGCTTATATGATTTATGCGTTCACCGAAGGCGGCGGCAGCGACGGCCATTATCTGGAAGAGCTTTATGGCAAGCGTGCCGGCCTGGGACCTTACGGCCGTGCTCTACTGGCGCTGGCTTTGCAGCAACGCAAGGATGGGCGGGCCAAAGAGATTGCCAACACAATAGCCGGCGCCGCGCGGGCGGACGAGTTTGAAGCTCATTGGCAGACCAATCGCGTCAACGACTATGGCCGCGATGTGTATCTCGACGTCGAAGCGACGGCGCTTTCGCTGAAGGCGCTCGCACAAATCGATCCGGGGAACGCTTTGCTGCCCAAGATCGCGCGCTGGCTGGTCAAGAACCGCAACCACGGTTACTACTGGCTGTCGACGAAGGAAACGGCCTTCGCGATTTATGGCCTGACGGACTATCTGAAAGTCAGCAAGGAGTTGTCGCCCGACTATACATTCGAGATTTATCTCAACGGCGTGCAGGTGGGCAATCAACATGTAGGCGCCGCTGACTCGACGAATGCCCAGTCATTGGTAATCACGAAGAAGGCCGGCGACGTCGGAAACAACAATCAAGTCCGGGTGGTCAAGCACGGCCGCGGAGCGCTGTACCTTTCATCCACGGTTGAATACTTCACCGCGGAAGAGAACGTCGCGCCTGCTTCGTCGGCTAACTTGAAGATCACGCGCGAGTATCTGCGCCTGCGGGTTTCTCAAAACGAAAGCGGTAAGTCGAGCTGGAAGGTTGAGCCAATGTCGGGCGAACTGCGTTCCGGCGATCTGATCGTTGTACGCCTGCGCCTGACGGGAGCGCGCGCGCAATATTTGATGATCGAAGATCCAATTCCGGCCGGCGCCGAACAGGTCGCGCAGGTCAGCGGTATCTATCTGAACTACTCGACGGGTCAATGGACCGATTGGTACAGCAATCGCGAGTTTCGCGACAACCGTACGGCGATCTTCCTGAACTACTTTGACGGCGACGCCACGTTCCAGTACGCGATGCGCGTCGAGGTACCGGGCGAATTTCGGGTCGCGCCCGCGCGGGCCGAGCTGATGTACCAGCCAACCGTGCAGGCGAATACAAGCAACGACCGGATGCGGATTCTGGACAAGAAGTGAAGTCAGAACAACGGGCGCGATGAATGTCAATGAAGATCAAGTAACCGCAGAGGAACGCAAAGGATACCGCAAACGTCGCAGAGGAAAAACTTTGCGTCTCTCCGCGAATTCCTCTGCGTACTTTGCGTCTAAAAGATCCTTCGCACGCTTTTGACTACCACACTGAAGAGGCAACTATGATTACAGCAACCTTGAAGACCTGGCTTGAAACAATAAAGGCGTTACTAACAAGCCCCCGCGCCCTGGCCATCTTCGCCGCGCTTTACGCGTTGTGGCTCGCATCGCTTTACGGCTTTATCGCGACGCGAGAAGCAACAGTGTGGCAGGTGACAGTAACGCTCCTCCTCCTGGTGCTGGTGCCGTTGGAATTCTTTGTGTTGCAATCAGCAATCCTGAACCATGCGCGCGAGCCGAAGTTTCGCTGGGCACAGATTCTGCGCGACGCAATCAGGCTGGCGTTAGTTACCGTGCCGGTTCTTCTGTTGGCCTGGGCGCTTTGGGCTTTGCTGAACAAATGGCAGCTTCGCTTCTCCGCCCCACAGCCACCGATCACTTTCCCCGCCAACGCGCCCAAGGTGCAGCCGATTTATTGGCCGTCACTCATTTTCGCTACCGTGCGCTGCTTGTTGTTTGGGGTAGCGCTACCGCTAGCGGCAATTCATTTGTGGATCGAAGTTGCCGGGCGCAAGGTACGTGACACGGCTGGCGGCGGTGGCCAGGCAGTACTGAAAAGAATTGGAAATGTTTTGGCTCGAGCCTTCGCGTCGGAGTCGGTTTTCACATATGCGCTGGGCTTGATCTTCTTTGTCGCAGTCCCCTACGCGTTGCTCTTCATTCCCTTCACAGTCAAAGGTAACAAGACTGACTTTGCGGTCTTCATTGCGCGACTGGTGCTCGCTTTTCTGTTCATGCTGATTGGTTGGATTGTTACTCTGACGACACTCACAAGAGAAAATACGGCGAGTGATATCGCCACCTCGCCAAAGACAATCCCGGATGCACCCGCCGCGGAGGCGCCCGCGTGACGACTGCCAGAATCGGAATAGGTTATCTCGGGCGCATGACCCGCGAGCATGCGCTCCTGCTCACCTGCGCCTGTGCAGCAATTTTGTTTTTGATCATACCGTCTCAGAATACTCGCTGGGCGCCACTCGCCTCGTCCGGAGAGAACCCACGCAACGAAACTGAGATCGACGCGGCCTTGCAGGAAGCTGCGATTACCGCCCTGGGTGAGCGTGAAGGCACGATCATCGTCATAGATCCGCGAAGCGGGCGCGGGCGCGCGGTAGTGAACCCGCAACTCGCTTTCACGCAGGCCCTGATGCCCGGCTCAACCATGAAGCCGTTCACCGCGTTGGCCGCGTTGCGCGCCGGATTGATTAATCAGGATTCGCGCACAGTGTGTCCGGGCCGATTCACCGGTCTCGGGTTTTCCCTGCCCTGCGTGCATGACGATCACTTGCCACCATTCACTCCATCACAGGCAATTGCTTACTCCTGCAACTATTACTTCGCCTCGCTCGGCCAGCGTCTGGGCCGCGATCGGCTGATTGAAACGGTGCGAAGCTTCGGCTTTGGACAGCCGGCCGGCGCCGGCGAAAACGAGGAAGTTGCGGGAACAGTGCGGCCCTGCCAGACCGGAAATAGCGCGCGAATTCGCACTCAGGAAAGCAATCACGCCTCTGAGCAGAGCGATTGTGACGCGCGCGAAGCCATCGGGGAAAGCGATCAAATACTGGTCACGCCCGTGCAGTTGCTCGCTGCTTATGCCGCGCTGGTGAACGGCGGACATCTGTTTCAAGTGCGCGTCGCCGACGCGAACGCCTTTCAGCCTGTGGAGCGGGCGCAGGAAAACATTTCTGAGCAGCACCGCACGATTATTACTGACGGCATGCGCGGCGCCGTTCGTTATGGGACCGCGAGAAGCGCCAAACTTGATTCGCTTCCGCTTTACATTATCGGGAAGACCGGAACAGCTCTGCCGGCGAAAGGCTTTCGCCCGAACGGTTGGTTTGTAGGCTTTGCGGGATCGAGTACTAACTCAGTCTCGGCCGGCGGAATAGGACCGGATGAAGCTGAAATCGCCGTGATAGTTCTGCTTGGGCGCTCACACGGTTCAGAAGCGGCGACCCTGGCCAAGCCAATCTTTGAAGCTTACGCGAAAGCCATCAGCCACCGGGACACAGAGTCACAGAGAACAAATACTTCAGGTGAGAAGATCGGATTGGATAGCTACAGTGGCTCCTCGTCTCCGCGTCTTCCCCTCTCCGCGTCTGCCGTGCGCGTGCATTTGGTGCATGACAACGTCACGCAAGAGATGTCTTTGGAAGATTACGTGCTTGGTGTACTGCGCACGGAAGGCAGCATGGAGACGGAGCCCGAAGCAATTAAAGCTTTGGCAATTGCCATTCGCACTTATGCCGTGAAAAATCGTGGACGTCACGCAAAAGATGGCTACGATTTCTGCTCGACTACGCATTGCCAGCGTTTTGGTGTCAGAAGCCCGACCGTCAGGGAGGGCTTGATGACCAACGGAGCCCTTGCTTACGCCCGGGCTTCTGAAACGATCACCGCCGCGGTCAAAGCGACTGAGGGTCAGCTACTGCTAGACGATCATGGGCAACCTGCCGATGTCTATTTTGGCGCATCCTGTGGCGGAGAGACTGCGAACCTGGGAACGCTTTGGGGAGTCAGCCCGCCCGAGTATCTGCGCGGCGTGCGCGACGACTATTGCTTGTCCGGGCCGCACGCCAGATGGACTGACGTAATTACCCGAGCGGATTTGCTGCGGGCATTGCAAAGCGATGCCCGCACGGATGTCGGCGCGCGATTGGATCAAGTAATCGTCAACAAGCGCGACGAGACCGGACGCGCGGAATTCATCACGCTTGAAGGCGAGCACCGCAAGACTGTGCGTGGCTGGGATTTCAAGATCATCGTGGGTCGCGTGCTGGGATGGAATGTCTTGAAGAGTTCGCGGTTCGAAATCACCCGCGCGGGGGCGAATTTCGTTTTTCGCGGCAGCGGCTTTGGTCACGGCCTCGGCCTGTGCCAGGAGGGCGCGCATGTCATGGCCATGCGCGGTGCGAATTATACGCGGATTCTGGAGAAGTATTTTCCGGGCACGAGGGTCGGGAGAAAAGACCGCGTTGCGATTAGATCAAGTGACGAAGGTTCGGATTTAAACGCTGAGGGCGCAAAGGTTTTCGCAGAGGGCACAGAGGAAAACCTTTGCGTTCCTCTGCGAAGTTCTCTGCGTCCTTTGCGTTTGAATGCCTCTTTCGATTACCACGCAAGCAACGGCTGGAAGGCGGACCTGCTAATCCGCTCAAGTGGCGTCCCACAGGCAGCTGTTGTCGAGGGCCTTCAGCCGCGTAGCGGCGAAATGTTTATAGTCCCCAAACCAAAAAGGAAGGGGCAGCTCCGTAGGAGCGCGATGTCTCTTCCGACCACCTCTGACGAACAATTACATTACGCTCCCACGGAGCGTATGCATTCGTCGAAGACGCGAGACTATAAACATTTCGTCCCTACGGGACTGGCGAGTAATCAAAGATATCTCACCATTTCCAGTGAACACTTTCGCGTCACCTATCCCGTCGGCGTCGATCGCCGTGATGCCGATCAGGTCTTGAATACCCTGGAAAACGCTCGCAGTGATTTCCTGCACCGGGCCGCGGCCGCTTCGGTTCCGATTGAGATTCCGACTTTGCAGATCCGGCTCAACGAAAGCACGGGTGATTTTACCTCTCGCACCGGTCAACCATGGTGGGCGGCGGCGGCCACGAAAGGCAATCGAATTGAGCTGCAGCCAGTCGGGTTATTAAAGCGCCGCGGAGTGCTCACAAATACCCTTCGTCACGAATTGGCGCATACGGTAATCGATGCCGTCAGCCGGAATCGCGCGCCGCGCTGGTTGGAAGAAGGCTTTGCGCTTTACCTCGCCGGTGAAGGCGCGACGATTTCGCGCTATCTCAGTCGGAGCGCGCACTCGACCGAAGAACTTGAGCAGAGGCTCGCCCGCCCGGGCTCGCAGGAAGCGATGCGCGCTCTGTATGCGGAGGCTTATCAAAAAGTGGTAGGACTCATCAGACAAAAAGGCGAAGCAGGAGTTTGGGCGTCTCTCGCTCGCGGGGTTTAGCGCGCGTTTTGACTCACAAACACGACGAGACCAATGAAAAACAGGAGCAACAGGGGAAGCGGCAACCAGATGAGCAGGGCAAAGATAAGATTTCTCTTCGCTCGTTTGTAATCCGGATCATTGGTCTTAATACGCCCAAACTTCAAGAGCCACAAGATCATCTTGATCGGAACTCCGCCCAGCATTCCCAACATTCCAATCCAACCAACGATGCCTACGAACGGAATGAAGCGCACGAGGAAGAATATCCACATCACCGCTGCCATATTCCGAATGACGCTCGCATCGTTGTACGCCTGATTGGCTTTGTCTTGAATATCGGCCGCAGCTTCGGCCGCCGCGTGATCTACCGGTGAAGAACAATATCGGCATTTGTCCATGCCGGTATTGATGAGCTCGTTACAGTTTGGGCAGGGGAAGGTACGCAGCACGCCAAGCATCGGGTCCACCGTTTCCGACGTACATTAACGGTACTGGGCTCAAATGTCCATATTATTTTGGCCGACTCTTACCGACTCACAAACGGATTATCTTTAATCCAAAATCGCCACGGCTTCTTAATCCACTCTTCAGCATAATCAATTCCGATTCGCGGCCCGCGCGAAATTTGACGCGGAGAGATCGAGACACCTTCTTCGATCCAAACCCGGTCGCCAAGCAAATCGGCTTTGTCTAACTTGCGATCGATTCCCAGCGCCAGACACAAGCGGCCCGGACCGCTGGTCAATTCATATTCAGATCGGCCGTGGCGGCGACGGCGAATGACATCCAGACCTTCAACTGGTTCGACCGCGCGCACCAGGATCGCGTGCGGCACGCCCTCGGCATTCGTCACCACATTGAACTGGTTGTACATGCCATAGACAAAATAGACATAGGCCGTGCCGCCAATACCGTACATCGTCTCGGTCCGATTGGTGCGGCGGCCATTGTAGGCATGAGACGCCCGATCTTCCGGTCCGTGGTAGGCTTCGGTCTCGACGATGAATCCCCCGACCCGCAAACCGTTTCTGTGGGGAACAACCAACTTTTTGCCGAGCAGACCACGCGCAACTTCGAGTACGTCTGACCGGGTGTAGAATTCGCGCGGAAGTTTTCTCATTCGTTTATTTGAATCCGCAGATTACGCAGATCGCACAGATTAAAAGGTACACCCACAATTAAAAAATACAGCCACAAAAAGGCACAAGAAGCTCAAAAGAAGATACCCGCGGCTCGACATGCTTTCGTGCTTTTGGTTCCTGTTTGTGTTTTCTGAGCCTTTTTGTGGCTGCTATTTCTTGTCTGCGTAATCTGCGTAATCTGCGGATTAGATCACCTCATGCGCCACAGCAGCACGATGGTTATCGTAAAGCCAATCACCACAATCGCGCGGCGAATGAATACGCGGCCGACACGTTGCGCCGTGCGCGATCCGAAATAGCCGCCCGCCAGGGCCGCGACGGCCATCAACAGAGACTTGGGCCAGTCCACCATGTGGGCAATCGAAAAGCTCACCACCGCCACGCAGTTAATGCAGATGCCCAAAAAATTCTTGATGCCGTTGGCGCGATGTATGTCGTGCATGCCCAGAAGTCCCATCGCCGCCAGCATCCAAATTCCGTTGCCTGCTCCGAAATAACCGCCGTACACAGCCGAGAAAAACTGGACCACTATCGCAAAGCTCCACCAGGCCTTCATTGATTCGCCGCCTTCGGTGGGCAGACGCAGCCAACGATTCACCGGCCCTTGACTCATGAACAGAAGGGTCGCGAACAGAATCAGAAACGGAACCAGCCGCGCAAACGTCGGTGAGGGTGTAACAATCAACAGCCAGGCGCCCACGCCACCACCAATGACGCTAATCACGCCCAGGCGCAGCAGGATCAGCGAGCTGTCGTTCATCTCGCGGCGATAGCCGAACAAACCGCCGAACAACCCCGGCCACAATGCCACGGTGCTGGTAGCATTCGCGATTTTGGGATCAAGTCCTAACCAGATCAGCAGCGGAAAGGTCAGCAACGTGCCGCCGCCGGCGATCGAGTTCACTATGCCTGCGAGAAAGGCGGCGATGAACATCGCGGCAACGTGGATGAAGGGCATGCCCGCCTAGTCTAAAGGAAAAGTCCGAGGGACGCAGCATCCAAAGAAAGCGGGAGGCAAGCCCTTCCTGACTTGAGAGATCTCTTAAGATGAAATGGGATCAAAAGCTTGGACGGCTTTCAATCATTTAATGCGACGTCAAGTTGACAACCTCAACGTCAGGAGGGGGGCTTGCCCCCGCGAATTGCGCGCCCGTGTTAGAATGCGTCCATAGCTTTCATCAATCATAGTTCGGGGGAGAAAATAGATGGCAGACGTATCCATTCGTCCGAAACCAAACGGACCTTATCTGGTCGAGGGTCCGGTAGACATTTACGATACTGCAGGAAACAAGATTGCCACCGATGACCGGCCAAAGATCGCTCTGTGCCGGTGTGGCGCTTCATCAAACAAGCCTTTCTGTGACGGCACACATAGCAAAATAGGATTTCAGGCGGCTGAAACCATCAACCCTGAAAGCGCCGAGCCGGAGGCGCCCTAGTCAATTTGCAAGGCGATCCACGAAATGACAGGAAATTACGCGAAAGCCGTAAACTTGTTCGTGCTGCTTAGTGTGGTTTCGTGGACCGTGGCGCAGTTTTCAGCAGCCTGCTACTTTTTTTAAATCCAGTTGTAACGGCAGCCTCCGATCCGATTACCGGCCGCGATGCGTCAACGCTTAGTAACCAGCCGGTCCTGATCGTTTTGTCAATTGTCATCTCTAGTCGTAATTGGCCGCGCGAATTGTCTTTCGAGCTGGCAGGCTTGACTTCCATAAGCTTCTCTAAAGAGCGCTTTTCCCTGTCCTGAAGACAAGTTTACGGTTCAATTGGTTGCGTTCTTTCGAATGGCCACTCGCCGCGCATGCGCGCGCGGATGAAGTAGATGGCAAGACCGACGACGACCAGCACGGCAGCATAGCGTATCTCTCTCAAAAAGTTCTTGCGCGAAATGAGCACATAGATGAAGCCGCCCAACGCGACCAGCGCCGGCAGCGGATAAAGCCACATGCGAAACGGGCGCGGCAAGTCGGTCCGGCGCACACGCAAGACCATCACGCCGACGATCTGCGCGAGAAACTGCACCAGAATGCGAATCACGACGAGCGCCGCGATCACGTCAGCCAGCCGGAAGAAACAGAACAGGGCGGCGATTCCGCCCATGACCAACAACGAGACATAAGGAAAGCGATGGCGCGGGTGGACCCTCGCGAAGATGCGGAAGTAGTTGCCGTCACGCGCGGCCGCAAAGGGAACGCGCGAATAGCCGAGCAGCAAAGAGAAAACCGAGGCGAACGCCGTCCACATAATTAACGCAGTAGCCACAAGACCCGCCCTCGGCCCATATAGTCGTTCCGTAAATGAAGAGATGACATAACGTTGCGCCGGAGTATTGGCAGTGCCGGCAAACTCGCGCCAGGGGATGACGCCGAGGATCGAGATGTTCATCACGATGTAGATAATCGCAACGAACAGGATCGAAAGCAGCACCGCGCGCGGGATTGTGCGTCCCGGGTCCTTCACCTCGCCACCGAAGAAACAGACGTTGTAATAGCCCCAGTAATCGTAAACGGAGATCAGCAGCGCGGCGCCCAGCCCGGTGAAGAACTCGGGGCGCAGTGTGAATGCCCCGGGTGGAAAGTCGAATGCGAGTTTCGGATCAAAGTGGGTGACACCCGCTAAAATGATCCCTGCGATTGTCAGCATCACGCCGACCCATAAGAACTTTGACAGCCGTTCGATCAGAGTAATCCGGCGATAGAGCAGGAAGACGGCGAGACCGACGGCCGCAATCGCAACGAGCGCGACTGGAATCGCGTTAAGCTCGACGGCACCCACGATGGGAATCGTGACTTTTGTTTCTTGACCGAGCCCGGGGAAGATGTATGTGGTGTACTGGGCCAGCCCGATGCTCCCCGATGCAATCGAAAGCGGCGCGCTGAACGTAAGTTGCCAGATGAAAAGAAACGACATCAGGCGACCCAACTTTTGTGGGCCATAAATCTCTGTAAGATACCGGTAAGAACCGCCTGAACCGGGCAGCGCCGCTCCGAGTTCGGCCCACACCAGCCCATCGCAGACGACTAACAGCGCTCCCAGGATCCACCCGAGCATCGCTTGTGGCCCGCCCATCGCTGCGACGATAAGCGGAATGGTAATGAACGGCCCGACACCGATCATGTCGATCATGTTCAGTGTCGTCGCGCCCCACAGGCCGACGCCGCGGATCAGTTGCTGTTCGGCGTCGTTCGCGTCCGTCGATGCCGGCTCTACTTGCTTGGCCATTAGCAAATTCTTTACGTGAAAAAAGACAGCTTGTCGAGTTCAGGATATTTAGGCGGGGCAGTAGCCCGACCGTCAGGGAGGGCGTTTCAGAACCCAGACGTATAGCGACGGGATCATACATTCAAGGTTGAGCCCATGATTCGCTCGCTACCGCTCGCGGTTCGGCAAACGAGCTCCCTCCCTGACGGTCGGGCTACTGCCCCGCTCTGCGTGACCCTTTGCGTCTTCTGCGGTTAAACTATCGCTCGGAAAATCGAAACCATAATGAACACCAAAATCATTCGCACCGCACTGGCTCTTCTCTTCGTTTCGCTATTGATCACCGCGCCACGCGCGCAACAGCCGGCGCCAGCCACCACAAAACAGTCGCCCGAGGATCGCGTCGCCCTTTACCAGGCGTTACTCGACCTAACCAATCCATGGACGGTGATGTGTATTGCCGCGCACCCGGATGACGAAGACGGCACGTCTCTGATCGTCATGCGGCGCAAGTACGGCGCGCATACTGTCAGTCTCTTCTCAACGTTCGGCGAAGGCGGACAGAATGCCATCGGCCCTGAACTTTATGAAGAGCTGGGCGCAATTCGCGCGCGCGAGACGATGGCCGCCGCTGAGGTCCAGGGTTCCGAAGCGTACTTTCTTGGCTTGAAGGATTTCGGCTATTCAAAGTCCGCCGATGAAACCTTCAAGATTTGGGGTCACGAAGAAGCTCTGCGCCGGATGGTCTTGCAAATTAGAAAGCTGCGGCCCGACGTAATCATCACGAACCACTCAGTTACCAACAACGACCACGGCCATCATCAAGCGACGGCGCGTTTGACTCTGGAGGCGTTCGAGGCGGCCGCCGATCCGAAACGCTTTCCGGAACAATTGAAAGACGGCGTGACTGTCTGGCAAGTGCAAAGGCTCTTTGTGCGCGCTCCTCGAAGCACCGCACAGAGCACGGGGCAGAAGCCCGACCGTGCGGGAGGGCGCAACGATTTAGTAACTATCGATCCCAACGAGCGCGATCCGATTCGCGAAACGATTTACGCGGAAGAAGCCTTGCGCGGTTTGCAGAAACACGCCACGCAGGGACCCTGGCCGAAGACGTTTGCTGAATTCGCGGCGCGCTTTCGTGCTTTCACCGGACAAAGCGCCGCGCCGGGCCAACTTCCGCCAATTCGTTATGCGCTCGTGCTCGAAGCGAAAGGCGCGGAAGCGTTAACGAAAGACTCGCACAACTTTATTGATGGCTTGCGATTGAATGAGGCGATCGCGAAACAACTTCAGCCGCCAACCATTGATGGAAAGCCCCTGACTGAGTTTGTCGATCAGCGTGGAAGAGTACTCAATGCCCTAATCGCGGCAAGCCAACAGGTTTTCGGAAAGGAAATAAGCGGCGGCATTAAGGATGTGCTTGCCGAATTGCGTCGCGCGCGCATGCTCGTGAGGCTTAACAAATCGCTGGCAATCGCAAGTGGCGTATCAGCCCATCTGACGACTGCGAACGACGTCTTGGTTCCTGGCGAAACCGCTTCGTTTGAACTAACCGTAGCAAACAATGGAGAGGACCCAATCCGCGTGAACTTAATCGCATCGAGTGGCGGCGGGGACGACAAAGGTAACATTTTGCTTTCGGCGAGACATCACCTCAACTCAGCCGTGCCGCCGGGGGAGACGATAAGAATTCCAACGCCGTACAAGATGCCGGAGAATGCAACGCTGACAGTGCCTCATGCGGCGCACCTCTACGACAAGGGATTTGCCGGAACGCCGGTAGTTGCGCCGATATTCGTCGAGTTGAGAGGAGTAAAGTTTCCCATCATTGTTCAGAGACTTTCGGATGTTGCACCGGGAGTTGAAATCATGTCGGCGGAGCCTTCATTAGTGGTGCTCACGCCTCAAACGAATGAACGTCCGCCGTCCTTTCGCGTGAAATTAAAGTCGCACCTCAATGAGCCGTTTGAAGGACTAGTAGGGGCTTTCGCCAACTACGCTTCTCGAAGAGGATTCGAACTGGTCTCGTCAACCTTGTCGCTCGTCCCTGCAGAATCTCGGGAAGTTTCTTTAAGCTCCAAGATGAAGATTCGGGAATTTTCAAGTATTGATTTAACTGTTGAGACTTACAAGGGTAAATCACGCTCAACTCTCTCAAAATCAACGGTGCCAATAATCACCGCCGATGCCCATGTTGCTCCAAATCTTCGCGTCGGCTACATACGCGGTTTTGATTTCAGTCTGCCGAACGCCCTCGCGGCGCTTGGAGTCGAATCAAAAGAACTAAGCGTCGACGAAGTAAAGACGGCTGACTTGCAGAAGTACAGTTCGATCATCGTCGACAATCGCGTCTATGAATCAACGCCGGGCTTGATCGAAGCCAATCAGAAGCTGCTCGACTATGCGAAGAACGGCGGGACGCTGATTGTTTTCTATCACAAGTCGTTTGAGTGGAATCCTGACGAACGACGCAAACGGCCTCAACTCTCTCCGTATAAATTGATTCTTGGCGACGAACGGATCACGGACGAGAATGCGCCGATCACTTTTCTCGAGCCACAGCATCCGCTGCTCAACTTTCCCAACAAGTTGGGACAGGAAGATTTCGCTAATTGGATTCAGGAGCGCGGGCTTTATTATCCGAAGGAATGGGACCCGCAGTTTCACGCGCTGCTGCAATCGAATGATCCCGGCGAAGCCCCACTGAAAGGTGGGCTGCTCGCGGCTGACTACGGACGCGGCCGATACATCTACACCAGCATGGTTTGGTATCGAGAGCTGCGGGCGGGCGTGCCCGGCGCGTATCGCATGCTGGCCAACATTATTAGTTACGGAGCGAGAAAGTAAGCGCGCCAGCGGATCTGGTTTCTCTGAAGAACTACCGGGGCGCCCCAAACGGTCCCCAATCTTCTCAAAAACAAAACAGGCCCGCGACGAAAAGCCGCGGGCCTGTTTCTTAACTGGACTGATTCAGGATTGGTTACTGAATCGTGTCGCTCGATCCCTTGAAGCCGTGCATGGCCTGCTTCAGCGTCCACTTCAGAACCCGCTTGGTGTCATAGCAATAAGCGAGAATGTAGTTGCAGGTCGACAGACAGTGCGTCGAGCACTCCTGCTTCATCTCGTCCAACTGGGCCTTATCAAATTTCGGATTTTCAATCGTGCCCCAGTCGTGTGTGGCTGAATACATCGGGAAGCAAGGGGCCAGGGTTCCGTCCGTGCGCACGATGAGCGAGTTCTGACCCGCGCGGCATTTCCAGGGCGGCACAGAACCGCGCATCAGCTGCTTCATCTCCTGCATGTGCTTGCTCTGGTTGACCATCTTGTAGCCTTCGTTGTGGCGCTTGTCATCCAGATAGTCGAGCAAGTCGTCAACCTTTGACCAGTCATCCGGCGTCAGATAGGTGACGTTCTCGTCGAGATGCTTGAAATGGTCCTGCTCCATCATCGGCGTCTCGTTGATGTGATAATCGGTGGCGATGCCGGCGTCGTGCGCAATCTCCGTCAACTCTTTGACGTCGTCCATGTTGTTGCGGCAGATGTTGATATTGAACATCACCGTGTAGCCGTAGTGATGTTGCCGCTTCACCAGATACTCAAAGTAAGGCCGGATTGGATCCAGTGCTTTCGGCAAAGACTTTCTGTCTTTGACTGAATCAACCGCGAGATTGACGGTGGCAATACCGGCGTCACCCAGGCGATCGACGACTTCGGGCTTCATCAAACGGCCATTCGTCGGCAGATAGACAAAGATGTCTTTCTTCGCGCTGTAGTGAACGATCTTGTGAATGAACTTTGGCCGCAGCAGTGGTTCACCGCCCATCAGCGCGAGTACGCGCGAGCCAATCGAATGCAACCAATCGATCGAGCGCTTGGCTGTGTCTTCGGTCATGCCCTTGACCTTGTTGTTGTAAGACCAGCAGTAGTGACAATCCAGATTGCACTTCCACTCAGTGAACAGATAAGGAATGATCGGCCGCAGGTCGTTGCTGTACCAACGTGATTTGAAATAAGGCGAGCCCCAGGTCTTCCAGGTGCGAATCGCGTTCAGCTTCTGGTATTCCGACTTGGTCATCGGCTGGGGGTCGGGGTGAATCGGATACGGAGGCTCCGGTAGAACCTCGATCTCGGCCTTAGGGGCCAGAACCGGCCGCGATTCTTCTTTGTAGAGAATCTGGTGAAGTTTCTGATCCAACCGGGAAGGCGGCGCCGAAGAAGCCGGAGCATTCTCTTGTTGTAGTGCTGGTGCCATATCGTGTCCTGCCTAATCCTTTACTAAATTACCGAATGAGTTGCGTGGAGATCGGTTGACCTCAGGAATCCTTCGAACTGCCTAAACATCGATAGCTCTCGAACAGGCTAAGCGTCCAAAACGAACGCCAATGTTCGCTGATCTTTCCTTTAATTGCAAGCACATTCAGTACGCGCCATCCCAGATGAATTTGCCGGGTTGCCCCTGGCGCTCGATTAACGCTAAGCTTTGCCGTTTATAGTTTGATGGTGGTAGGCGCATCTGGTCCGTGATTCCCTGGTCCGATGCCCTTACCACCCTTTCAAACCAGCCTGCTACCGGTCGGTCGATTGCCTTTGGAGGTTTTTAAGAAGTTGTCCGCCTCAGCCCTTCCGTTCGTTACCGCTGGATTAAGACCCGAACTGTTTCCTAAGGCCCGCACGGGTTCTCTCAGTCGGGCCTTACTGATTCTCGGGCTTGCGGTTTTGACCCTCATAGGTCTTGGTTTCCGCGTCAATGGCTTAAGTACTGAAGGCTTGAGCGAAGACGAACTGAACAAGCTCAACGCCGTCAGCGAATACCGCGCACATGGCCTGACATCGGCTAATGGCGAGCATCCGTTTCTGATGAAAGCCGGATTGCTGATCAGTGTAGTCGCCGCCGACAAATGGAACCAAACATCGCTGGTTGCTTCGCATCCTGAACTGAATGTGCCAGTCGAAACTTCTCTGCGTCTTCCAGGCGCTTTGTTTGGAGCTTTGACCGCGGTGCTGATCTTTCTGGTGGCATCCGAGTTGTTCGGTCTGGAAGTGGGCCTTATCTCCGCCGCTTTGTGGGCCTTCGATCCCATAGCGATCGGATTCAGCCGCATCGCCAAAGAAGACACGTTCCTTATCTTCTTCTTCCTGCTCGCCAGCGTCTTCTGGCTGCGCGGCCAGCGCGTTGCCGAAAGCCAGCCGCAGCGCCGGCCAGAGCCTTTCTATTGGGCCACGGCTGCCGCCTTAGGCGCCATGTTCGCTTCAAAGTATGTCCCGCCGGTGATGTTGGCGATCATCGTAGGTTACAACTACGCTTTCCAGAGAATCCCGGTCACACGCTGGGCCATCGGCAAGAAACGATTTCTGAAATTCTTTCTGGTGATGGGCATTGTGTTCCTGATTTGCAATCCGACGATCCTGTTGCCGGGAACGTGGGAGGCGATGTCGAATTTCACCAGCGGCCGGAGTATGGGCCACGACAGCTACGAATTTCTGGGGCGGCTTTACCCGCATCGGTTCCAGGACTGGCTAAATGGCGAGCCCTGGTATTTTTATTTCGTTTTGATCTTCACTAAGTTGCCGACCCTGACGTTGTTTAGTTTTGCGCTGGGTCTGGTGCTGCTCTTCAGACAAAAGAGTGGAGACGGTCGCTATTTCCTGCTGCTGTGGCTCGCCCTCTGGTCCCTTGCATTCATGACTCCAGGCGGCAAGTTCACCCGGTACATCACGTCCATTCTGCCGGCAATCATCATCCCGGCGGCGATCGCCGTTCAATTTACGGCTCGCCGGTTGGGAAGATTTTGCGCGCGCGTTTTTGAAAATGAATCACTAAAGATTTACGCGCGCGCGGCGCTGGCCTCGCTCGTGATCATTTCGTCCTTCTGGGCGGCAGTAATGGCTGCGCCGCATTACCGCTTGTACATGAGTGCATTGGGCGGTTCAGCGCGCGCCGGTTCGTACTTTCCGCAGGACGAGTTCTATGACGCTTACATGCGAGACGTGATGAACGAGATCGCAAAGCGCGCGCGTTCCGGCGCCGGCGTCGCCAGCGAGTTGCCGACCGTCGCTGCCTACTATGCAGAGCGAGCTAAACGTCCGGACCTGGTTTGCATCGATCTGTCTGAGCCGGTGGAACTCGCCAGGTTAGCGCCGGGCGATTTTGTGATCGACGCACGCGGGCGAACTTACCTTAGTAATCAGGCGATGCTGTCGCGCTTGCGCCAGGCCAGCCGACCGGCGTTTACTGTTGCGGTGGGGGCGACGCCGGCCGCCGACGTTTACGTTATGGATCAAACGGCGCTGACGGCCTTGCGCAGCGAGAGGTAGGTCAGAAGCCCGATTGTCAGGGAGGGCCTCGCTCGCTACCAGCCCTTGCTGACGCGCGGGCTTCTGACACATTCTTAGCCATCATGACTTTACTCGAGCAACTTCTCGGCAAATCCATTCCTGAACTCCGCGAGCGGTTTGTCGATCGCGCGCGTCCGGTTCCGAAAGGACTGGTTGAAGCGCTCGAGTCCGACACCCGCCAGGGTGCTCATCACCTCGCCCGGCAAATCCGCGAACGTTGGCGAAAAAATCGCGCTGAGGGCCAACGTCTCCACAACCTCCTTCGGTTCGAAATCGAACTTTGGGATCAGGGATTCAATTTCATTGCCGGCGTGGATGAAGCCGGCATGGCGCCGCTGGCCGGTCCGGTTGTGGCTGCCGCCGTGATTCTGCCGCGCAATTACAAACTGCGCCGGCTGAATGACTCCAAGCAGATTCTCGACATGGTTGTGCGCGACGAACTGGCTCAGCAGATCAAAAGGGATGCGGTCGTGTGGTCAGTGGGCCGGGCCGAAGTCGAAGAGATCGACACGCTGAACATCTATCATGCCGGCTTGCTGGCCATGCGTCGGGCCGTTGAAGGCCTGACGTCTCAGCAACCTGACTTTGTGCTCGTTGATGCGCGACGCATTCCGTATTGTTCGGCGCCGCAACGCGGCATCATCAAAGGCGACACGCTTTCGGCCAGCATCGCCGCCGCTTCGATCATCGCCAAAACCACTCGCGACGCCTTGATGGCTGAATTTGATTCTGTCCATCCCGGCTATAACTTTGCAACTCATAAGGGCTATCCCACGCCTGAGCATTGCCGTCTGTTGAAAGAACTTGGCGCCGCCCCGATTCACCGCCGAAGCTTTGCCCGCGTGCGCGAAGTCCTCGGCCTCGATCCCATTCAAAATGAGCTGTTCGAAGAGAGCGCGAACGCTGCTGCGGGCGGTTGACTACTGGCGCAACTGCAAAAACATTAACGCAAAGGACGCGGAGGACTGCGCAAAGGCACGCAGAGTAAAACCTTTCCGTTCCGTTAGCGTACTCCTTTGCGTCCTTTGCGAAATCCTCTGCGTCCTTTGCCGTTAAAATCGCTTCGTCGCGAAACCTCCCCGCACCAACTTGAAACTTGAAACCTTAGACCTGAAACTATCTCCATGGCTTCCTTATCCGATTACAAAAAGAAACGCCGCTTTAATAAGACGCCCGAGCCCGGTCCTGAAAAGAAGACTTCCGAGCTGGGCAATATCTTTGTGGTGCAGAAACATCGTGCTACTCAGTTGCATTACGACTTTCGCCTCGAAGCCGACGGCGTCTTGAAATCGTGGGCCGTCCCCAAGGGTCCTTCCCTCGATCCGGCAGTCAAGCGCCTGGCGATGCAGGTCGAAGATCATCCCGTCGACTATGCGGATTTTGAAGGCGTGATTCCGGAAGGCGAGTACGGCGGCGGCACCGTGATGGTTTGGGATCACGGAGTCTACGCTCCCGAAGAAACCGATAGTGTCTCCCGCGCACTGGCCAAGGGTGAGCTGAAATTCACCGTCCTGGGCCAGAAGCTCAAAGGGTCATTCGTGCTGGTGCGCACGCGCGATCGCCAGTGGCTCTTAATCAAGCATCGCGACAAGTACGCTAAGGAAGGCGAAGACATTACGGAAACCCAACCGTATTCGGTCCTGACCAAACGGACACTCACGGAGATTGCCGAAGATGAAGGTGGCGACGTAAAGAAAGCGGCCACCGGCGATCCGAAAAAGCTTCCCCGCCGCTCCGGCGTAAAACGGCGGAAGAAGGCAGCCAAAAAGAAGGTCTGGCACAGCAACAAAGGTGCGGGCTGAGGACGATCGACGAGATCGCACGAAACGAACGCGAAATCAACAACTAGATCCCTTCGTGTATTTTCGTGGATCGTCCTACCACGCACGGCAATCTCTCAAAAGAGTGCGACCTTGATTACCTCTTTGTTCGTTTATCAGAGATGATAAAGTTTAGCCAGATCTTCCATGTCGATTTCATCTTGAAGGAGGACTGATATGGACCCCGATCCGATGCAGTTTGTCGAAGAAGACAATGACAAGAAAGAAACGAAAACGACGAAGTCCAAAGTTCACCTAAACACTTGGGTGGCTATCTCGGTGGCATTGCTGGCGACGTTCATGGGCATTTGCAAAGTCAAAGACGACAACATCGTGCAGGCTATGCAACAGGCCCAAGCCGATAAGATCGATAATTATTCCTGGTACCAGGCCCGCAATATTCGTGAAGAGGTGGCCGGAGCCGAAGTCGCCCAACTGAAGGCGGAAGAAGCTGCTGCCCCAACCGATGCAAAGCCGGTCTTTGAAGAACAGATCAAGACTTACGAGGCAATCGCCCAGGAGCAGGCCGAGAAAAAGAAAGTTCAGCAAGCCGATGCCGACAAAGCCGATCAGACATATAATGAACTCAACTATCACGACGACCAGTTCGATCTTTCGGATGCGATGCTGGCGTTGGCGATTTCATTGATGGCAGTGACGGCTTTGACTCAGAAGCGCTGGCTCTTCGCAATGGCGATGTTGCCGACTGTGTTCGGCGTCGTCATGGGTTTGGCAGGTCTAATCGGCTGGCACATACATCCCAACGCGCTGACGAAGTTGTTGTCTTAACTTAAAAGGCGTGAAGGCATGTTCCCGCGACAATCGATCAGCACTTGACCGCGCGAAACGTCGAGCGCCCAAGTGGCGCAGGATTTAGCCGCGCGCGGTTGGAAGAACGTGCATCCGATCCACGGCGGTTTCGAGGCGTGGCAGAAGGCCGGGCTGCCGTTTGATTCAAAATAAGGTGGGCTGGTCTTCTAAGGCGTTAAGGATAATCAGAACGAACGAGTAACCGTGAAGCGGTTGATGGCACACAGCCCAGGGTTGCCGCGCCGCGGCTACCCTGCGATACGGTCTATTTATTAGGTTGCAACCCTGTCCGGGTTGCAGGCGATCAGGCGCTTAGTTACCCAACGTAGCCTGCGGCAACGTTGGGTTGTAGGCCAATACCGCTTCGCGGTTTGAAAACTAAATCAACATACGCAAATAACCCAAGCTCGCTAGCTTCACTGTTAACCAGCCCGTCGCAGTCTCTCAGCCGGTTTCTCACGATCTTCGCGCACAACTTGCCGGACCGGCTGTAGCCCGCCGTCATGGAGCAGATCGGCGAACAGCGCGCGATAATGAATCATCGCTTCTCTCAACTTTTCAATGGCGACACCTTCCCTCTCATGACGAGCCGCAATGTCGTGTGCGATTCGATAATTCTGAACAACAGCGGGATGATCCACCGAAACATCCGCGACGCGTTGCTCAAAATCCGTTACCGGATAACCGCGCAGGCTCATCACTTCCTGGACCAGGACGTCCGCATTCGCCACCGCGACTTCCGGATCGTCGACGAACTGCGCTTGGGCGTGTTCCCAGGCGTCGGCAAACTCACTTCGCTGATTGTCGGTAAGCGGTTTAATGTTCAGCTTGGCCACGCGCTTTTGCCGCTCCTGCAAGAGCTGTTCGGCCCCTCCCGTGCCGCCTTCCGCGCGCACCGCTCGATTGTATTCAGGCCCGAACTTTGAGCGTAACGCTTCGGTTCTTTGCTTCTTCGTGTAAAACCAAATTGCGACGCCAATCGCTCCCAGTACGCCCAACACAAAAAGGACCACCATAATGATCAATGTCGTAGTATTCATTCCACTCTACCTCCTACTTCTCTGCGAATTCCTGAAAATAAGAGGCAATCACCAAGCCAATGGCGAAAAACTCATTCCTTCAACGCGCAAGCACGTAAACTCAACACAGGTTGAAGCGGATTTCGTTCTGCTGATTGGTCAACGCACATTATCTTTAGTACCGAATCACGACGTTCTGTATCGCAACGTATCAACCTCTGAAGTGACCGCGCGGCCAACTGAATTGACCACTGCCCCCACGGTTCACGAACGTGTACTCAAAACTCTTAGACATGAGCCTGATCAAGCGACTTTCTTAAACGCAGAGACATTTCTTCTCCGTCCTGTGCGAAAACCTCTGTGTTCCTCTGCGGTAAAATGGGCTTAATTATCCACCTTCCTGGTTTGCACAGGCACTCACGCCGTTGGCCTATGATCCTTCCGCCGTGACGCGGCTTACGCAACGCGATGCACGTCAGCGTCACTTTGCAACGACCACCCGACGGCCATATACTAGCGAAACCTTTTCCGTCTCTCCGCGTACGAACGTCTTGAACCTTCAAAGATAAAGGAAGATTTATATCTATGCGTTCTTTGATCAATCGCAGTTTCCTGCTCCTCTTAGCCATCGCCGCGCTTGCCGTCGTTATCGGTAATCAATTCGACAGCCCACACGGAACGGTTGCTTTGGCTAAACCCGCTGATCCAAATCCCCTGCTCGGCAATTGGGAGGGGCCGTACGGCGGCGTGCCTCCGTTTGACCGCGTTAAGGTCGAATACTTCAAGCCGGCGCTGGAAGCGGCTATGGCCGAGAACCTATCAGAGGTCGAGAAGATTGCGAACGACCAGACCGCGCCAACTTTCCAAAACACGATCGTCGCGATGGAACGAGCCGGTAGCACCTTTGACCGGGTGACAACGATCTACGGAGTATGGGGCTCAACCATGGCCGGGCCGGAGTTTCAGGTGGTGCAGCGCGAGATGGCGCCAAAGCTCGCCGCCTTCGGCGATAAAATCACGCAGAACGAAGCCCTCTTCAAACGCATCGAAGCTGTTTACAACTCGCCCTCAAAGAATAAACTGACGCCCGAAGAGCAGCGGCTGACCTGGCTCTATTACACTAACTTTGTCCGTTCAGGCGCAAAGCTTGACGCCAAAGCCAAGGCTCGCCTGTCGCAAATCAATCAACAACTCGCGGGATTATTTACCAGGTTCAGTCAGAACGTTCTGGCCGAAGAAGATGGGCAGTTCATCCTGCTCAAGGACGAGGCGGACCTCGCTGGTCTGCCGCAGTCACTGCGCGATGCGGCGGCGGCCGCGGCCACAACCAAGAAGCAGACGGGATGGGTGATTTCGAACACGCGCTCTTCCGTCGATCCGTTCCTGACTTATTCAAGTCGCCGCGACTTGCGAGAGAAGGCCTGGCGCATGTTCATCAACCGCGGCGACAACGGGGACGAGCACGACAACAACGCTACCATCACAGGAATTCTACAACTGCGCGCCGAGCGTGCAAAGCTGCTCGGATTTCCCACGCATGCGCACTGGCGCCTGGAAAATTCGATGGCCAAAACGCCTGAGCGCGCCATGGAGTTGATGGAAGCCGTTTGGAAACCCGCCGTGGCCCGAGTGCATGAGGAAGTCAGAGACATGCAGGCGCTGGCCGACAGAGAAGGCGCGAAAATCAAAATCCAACCCTGGGATTATCGCTACTACATGGAGAAGGTTCGTAAGGAACGCTACGATCTCGATCAGAATGAAGTGAAGCCTTACCTGCAACTCGAGAAACTGCGTGAAGGCATCTTCTGGGTGGCCGGCGAGCTCTTCAACTTTAACTTCACGCCGGCGACCAACGTTCCTGTAGCTCATCCGGACATACGCGTCTGGGAAGTGACGGACAAAACCACAAAGAAGCACGTCGGTCTCTGGTACTTCGATCCGTACGCCCGCGCGGGCAAGCGCTCGGGCGCGTGGATGAACGCCTACCGCTCTCAAGAACGCGTCAACGGTGAAGTCACCACCATCGTTTCTAACAACGCGAACTTTGTGAAGGGCAAGCCGGGCGAGCCCCTGCTGATTTCCTGGGATGATGCCACCACGATGTTCCACGAATTCGGCCACGCTCTTCACGGGCTGAACTCGAACGTAAAGTATCCTTCGTTGTCAGGGACGGCGGTGGCGCGCGACTATGTAGAGTTCCCTTCCCAACTGATGGAACACTGGCTGTCGACGCCGGAAGTGCTAAACCGCTTCGCCGTTCACTATCAAACCGGCAAACCGATTCCCCAGACGCTCGTCGATCGGATCAAGAAGTCGTCGACTTTCAATCAGGGTTTCGCCACGGTTGAGTATCTGGCCGCCGCGCTGGTTGATATGAAGCTGCACCTGGCCGGTGACCAGAAGATCGATCCGGATAAGTTCGAGCGAGAAACGCTCACCCAGTTGGGCATGCCGGACGAGATTGTAATGCGCCACCGCCTGCCGCACTTTATGCACATCTTCTCGAGCGACTCATATTCGGCCGGCTACTACAGCTATCTCTGGTCCGACGTTTTGACCGCCGACGCGTTCGGCGCCTTCGTCGAAGCAGGCGGGCCTTATGACAAGAAAGTCGCCGAGCGTTTGCGCAAATACATCTTCTCAGTCGGCAACACGATTGATCCGGCGGAAGGCTATCGCAGCTTCCGCGGCCGCGACCCGAAGATCGAAGCGCTGATGAAGAAGCGCGGGTTTGGGTCTTAGTCAGTTGCTAGTTGTCAGTTGTTAGTGCAACTGCGAAGAGTTTCACGCGTACTGCAATTGTCGGAGCACGGACATCCCTGTCCGCCTGAGCGCGCAGCGCGAATTCTTCCTCTCCGTCCGGGAGAGGATTGAGGTGAGGGCTTAGGCGTAACCGAGCCCCCGCCTCTTCTTCTTTTTCTAGCGTCGCTTCACGCGGAAAGCGCGACATGTCAGGGCGCAGGACCAAGTGCTCACTAATACTGCCAATTCACATTCACGTATCCAGTGCCGCTGGTTGGTACGGTGTATTGATGGTTGTTGCCTGCCTCCCAGGTTACCGCGCCGTTGGCGGCAATCTTAATGAACTTGAATTGGATCGTTTGCCCTGCCGGCACGCTGGCGGTAAGAAACCAGTTCGGATAATTAGGCGTTAGCATTGGCCCCACCGCGCCGTCCCAGGTCGTGCTCCAGGTGCCCAGTTCCACGGTGTTGCCGGTAAGAAAGATATAGTCACCAACCTGCGTCGGCGTGGCGTTGTAGACGGTGAAGGTGACCGGAATCAGTTTCGCGGTCAGCACGGTGAATTGAATGCCGTTCGAGACCTGGCTCGAGGAATTGGTCACCGTGACAGTGTAGACCCCATTGGTAACAGACGGCGTAGTACAGACGATCTGCGTGGGTGTCCATGAGTTGATCGTGGCCGTCGTCGTGCCGAACTTCACGCTTCCCGTACTTGAGCCAAAGTTGCGACCCGCTATGGTCACCTTGACGCCGGACTGACCAACGGTAGGGCCAATCGAGCCCACCTCGGGCGGCGCCGAGCCTTCGGTGAATTGCCAAACTGCAACCGTGTGCGCCGGCAACGTAAAGTTCGTTACCGGGTTGTTGCCGCCCGATCCGGTGCTGACAGTGATCGAGGAGCCACCAAGCAAGCCGGTCAGGTAGTCAGAATAAGTTCCCGCCGGAAGAGCCGTGTTGAGTCCGCTGATCGAATACGACGAGCTGTCATTCTTGTTGATAGCGACCAGCACGGTGCTGCCAAAGAATCTTCGCTCGTAAATGTAAACGTCGTTATTGATCCAACGCTGGCCCATTGAACCGTAAGGAACCGCCGGATTGTTGTGACGTAGAGTCGAGAGCTTGTTCACTAACTGGTAGGCAGTGGTGCTCGTACTGAAGCTCGGCATCATGGGCCGGTTATACGGGTCTGTTCCGCCGTTTGTGTCGTTGTGAAGGTATTGCTCGGTGCCGTAGTAGATGCAGGGAATACCCCGACTGGTAAGTGTGAACGCCAGCGCTTCATGCAGGCGATTGTTGTTATTGTTTACCGAAAGGAACCGCGCCATGTCGTGATTGTCGACGAAGGTCACGAGATCTTCCTTCCAGGTAAAGTTACTTCCTTCCTGAGTTATCACGTTGTCGATCTCGCTGAAGTTCGCATTTGAGGCAAAGACACTGCGAATGGCGGTATTTAGTGGAAAGTCGAGCATCGACATGCCGCTCTTGTTCGCGAACTTGTATGAATCGTGATAGAGCGGATCGGAAGTATTACCCTGATACCATTCGCCGAAGATGAAGCTGTCGCCGTAGGTGTAGATCGAGTTGGTCAGACTGTATTCCCAACCCCAGGTCACATGCTTGATCGCATCGATCCGAAAGCCGTCGACGCCGTGCTGCTGAAAGAGTTGGGCCGCCGCTTTCAGATAGCCATCAATCGTCGCGTGCTCCTGATTGAGATCCGCGAGGTCAAACAGCGTGTAGTACTCAACCTGATAACGATCATCCCAACCACTTCCTGAAATGTTTGGATTGTGATGAAAGTAACCATTGGTGTCGTTCGTGTAATTTCCCAGGAAGGTGCCGTTGTCGTATAGGGCCCCATACTCTCCACCGTTATCCTGAGTTGAATGGTTCGGGGCAAAGTCGATGATCACCTTGATTCCGTTCTGGTGCGCCGCGGTGACCAGATTATCGAAATCGGTCCAGGTATTGCTCGGGTCGCCGAAATGTTCTTCGATGCGCTTGAAGTCGCGGCCCTGATAGCCGTGATACGAAGCGGTGGGATTGCCCTGCCCATCGGGGATGTTCGTGTTGAGGTTGTCTACGGGCGGAGAAATCCAGATTGCGGTCACGCCCAGGCCGGCCAGATATGACATCTTCTGCTCAATGCCGGCGAGGTCGCCGCCCCAGTAAAGACGCCAATTGGTTTTCGTCGCGTCATAGAGACCTGAGCTTTGCGAGGGATTGTTGTTCGCGGTGCTGCCGTCATAGAAGCGGTCAGTCATGATCTGATAGATGACTTCGCGCTTGAAGTCAGCAGCGCGAGCGTTGCTGAAAAGAACCAATGGAAGCGAAAAAAGAATTGAGAGTACCGAGAAAAACTTGAATTTTTGCATGACAAACCTCCGGAAGAAGCTAAGGTTGGTTAACAAGAGGAAGGGCGGGCGCATTATATAGCAAGTCTCTTATCTAGGATAGGCAAACCCTGCGGATGTGCTGTTAAGAGAGGTCAAATCGAAGAGGGATGAGCTCACGGGCGATTAGCACGATCTCCAAAAACTTAAAGCGTATTGATTTCTGGTCTGGAACACGTGCGGCTTGGAGACAGCCTCCTGTATCAGTCTCACTATGGGCATTCTGTTGAAAGGTTTTACTAAGCTATGCTGGCCGAAGACTTTTCGGGTTCCTAAACAAGAGCTATGTTCACCAAAGCCATAGTCCGTCCGCCTGCACGAAACTTTTTTGAAGGTCTGACTACCAGCGGCCTCGGTACGCCTGATTATCAGCGCGCGCTGGCAGAGCATCAGGCTTATTGCGCTGCGTTGGAGCGATGCGGATTAGCGTTGACCAGATTGGAAGCTGATTCGGATTATCCGGATTCAACTTTTGTCGAAGACGCAGCGATATTAGTCGGAGTCTCGGATGGCGGCCATACTTTAAGTGCGCGACAACACCACGTTGAGTCTGAGGCCAACCCGCTGACGCAGGTGGTACTGACAACAAGACCAGGCGCGCCCAGCCGCGCCGGCGAAGTTGGAAGCATCCGCAGAGTGCTGGCTGACTTGTTCCCTGCTGTCTCTGAAATTCAATCACCCGGAACTCTGGAGGGGGGCGATGTCTGTGAAGCGGGGAATGATTTCTTTATCGGCATTTCTGAACGGACAAACGAATCCGGCGCGCAACAGTTGGCTGAGTTGCTTGCGCCACACGGTTACACAAGCAGCTTCGTGGATATCAGACAGAGTGGCACGGGCGTCCCGCCCGTGGCTCACGCGCGGGATGCGCGTGCCACTTCTAAGTTACTTCACTTGAAGAGCGGGCTCGCGTATCTGGGCGATCATCGTTTGGTAGTGACGGAAACATTTGCTGACCGCGCAGAGTTTTCCAGTTACGATCTAATTCGCGTGAATTCGGACGAGGAGTACGCGGCGAATTGCGTCAGAGTCAATGACCAGGTACTGGTGGCGGCTGGCTATCCGAGGTTTGAGGGGAAGCTTCGCGAGCTCGGCTATCAAACGATCGCGCTGGAGATGACCGAGTTTCAGAAGATGGACGGTGGATTGAGTTGTCTGTCTTTGCGGTTTTGAGACTTGCCGGTGAAACCGTGAATAGATATTCAGGCGCTCTGCACGGAAAAATATGTTAGCTCAAGACCTGAGACGCTGACCGTTTCCTTGTTGCGCACAATGTTGGACTCTTGCAATTGCTCATGAGCAGCGGACGTAAGCAGGATGTCTCCCATCGTGCCGACGTCTTCTCCGAGTTTAGCGGCGAGGTTAACTTCATCGCCGAACAAATCCTTGTCTGCGATATTGAGGATCAAGCCGTAGCCAATTCCGATCGAGACATACAAACGTTGAGCATGCGGTAGGATTTGATTAGCTGCGGTCAGATGCCGCGTAATTTCCTGACCAGCCCGAACCGCGTCGTCCACCGTGTCGAAAAGGCAAAAGAGATCATCGGCTTCGGCTTTTAGAAGCAGGCCTTTATGTTCAGTTACGCACGGCGTTGCGATGCTTTGCATCTGATGAATCATCAGCAAAAAAGAAGTAATGCCTAAGAGCTGCGTAGTTCGCGAGAAGCCGGACATGTCGAGAATCATGACGGCCTTTTCCTGGCCGAACATTTCTTCGATGGACCTGGTAATCTCAGCACGCCGCTCCGGCTGCTCGATAATCTCTGCGAGCAGACGATCCATGTTCTCACGCGAGTTGCGACGTGAGACCGGTTCCTGATTGTTTGAAACTGTGTTTGTCACGGCGCCGGCTTCTGTGGCACTTCAGCGATGCCGACGAAGGCCACCCCAATAAGTGAGAATGGTTAGTCCTGATGGCCCGGAGAACTTGCGCCATCAACGATACGCTACCGAATGTCTTCAGCACGAAAGACCGCCCGCCACAACTGTCGGGCTAATGCCTCAAATACCTTACCACTTTGGCGTGACGCCGAGGTTATAGAAGAAGAACGAATAGATGTCCGCCGTCTGTTCAAGCTGCTTCGTCGTGCTGCTGGCGCCGTGGCCCGACTTGGTGTCGATGCGAATCACGATCGGATTATCGCCGGCCTGCGCCGCCTGCAATGCGGCGGCGTACTTGAATGAATGCGCCGGCACTACGCGATCGTCGTGATCCGCAGTCGTGATCAGGATCGCCGGATACTTCGTGCCTGCCTTGACGTTGTGAATCGGCGAGTAGGCATAAAGCGCTTTGAACTCAGCTTCGTTAGCGTCGCTACGTCCATAGTCTGCGGCCCAGTTCCAGCCGATGGTGAAGATGTGATAGCGCAGCATGTCCATCACGCCGGCGTGCTGATGCACGGCGCGAAACAGATCCGGACGCTGGTTCGTTACTGCGCCGACCAGGAGGCCGCCATTCGAAGCGCCTTCAATTCCCAGCTTCGCTGGTGAAGTGTATTTCTCTTTGATCAGGTATTCAGCCGCGGCGATAAAGTCGTCAAACACGTTCTGCTTCTTCAGCTTGGTCCCGGCTTCGTGCCACTTCTCGCCGTACTCGCCGCCGCCGCGCATGTTCGCGGAAGCATAAACCACGCCCTGCTCCAGCAGCGCCAGACGCAGCGAGCTGAACGCCGGACTCGTCGTAATGTTGAATCCGCCATAGCCATACAGCAGCGTCGGGTTGTTGCCGTCAAGCTTGATGCCCTTCTTGTAGGTAATGAACATCGGCACGCGCGTGCCGTCTTTGCTGTTATAGAAGACCTGCTTCACTTCAAAATTCGCGGCGTTAAAGCCGGGAATCTCGACCGTGCGGAACACGGAAGACTTTCGCGTCGCGATGTCATACTTGTAAATCGTCGGCGGCGCATTGAACGACGTGTAACTGTAGAAGACGAACTTGTCGTCTTCGCGGCCGCCGAAACCTCCGGCGGTGCCCAGGCCCGGAAGCGGAACTTCATTCTCGAGCTTACCGTCGAGACTGTAAACGTAAGCGCGCGTAGTCACGTCCCTCAGATAAGTGATAAAGAGTTTGCCGCCGGCTGAATTCACGAGATCAAGCGGCTCGGGTTTTTCCGGCACCACGTCCTTCCAGACGGCCGGCGTTTTCGGATCCCAAAGGACGACCTTTGCATTGGGCGCACCCTTATCGGTGTAAAGCAGGAATCTATCCCCAACGGTCGTGATTACGCCAAAGCTGTCATCGCCGATCTCGGCGACAATCGGAGTAAAAGCCTTGTCTGACTTGGACAAGTCGCGAAAGAAGAGCGCGTTTCCCTTTTTGCCTTTACCGCGTTCAGAAACTGAAAGGATCGCATATCGCTGATCCTCGGTCACGCCAACGCCCTGGAAACGCTGGGGGTTCGCTTTATCTTCATAGACCAGTTCGTCATCCGATTGCGACGTGCCTACTTTGTGGTAATAGACGGCCTGGAATTCGTTCTTGGTCGTCAGCTCTTTGCCCTTTTCCGGCGTGGGATAGCGGCTGTAGTAGAAACCTTCGTCGCCACGCCACGAGACGCCCGACGCTTTGACCCACTGCAATTGATCGGTCAGCGGTTTTCTGGTCGCGACGTCGAGCACGTGAATCTCGTTCCAGTCTGAACCGCCCTGCGAAATGCCATAGCCGATATACTTGCCGGCGTTTGACCACGAAAATGCGCCCAGTCGCGATGTGCCGTCCGCTGAGAACTTGTTCGGATCGAGTAACAGTTCCGGCGAGCCGTCCAGCCCTTTCTGAATGAAGAAGACGTTCTGGTTCTGCAATCCGTCGTTCTTTGAAAAGATGAACCATTCGCCGCGCCGGCTGGGTGAAGAGTACTTCGGATAATTCAAGAGTTTGGTAAGACGATCTTTGACCTGCGCTCGATAAGGAATCTGGTCGAGATATGCGAAAGTGACCTTATTCTCGGCCTCGACCCAGGCGGCGACTTCCGGCGCGTCGTTTTTCTCCAACCAGCGATAGGGATCGGGCACTTTGGTCCCGAAGTAATCATCGACTACATCGTCTTTTCTCGTTTCAGGGTAGGTAAGACGACCGCTCCCACCATCACTGCCCTGCGCGCGCGCCAGGCGGAGCGGCGCCGAAAGCGTCAGGGACAGAAACGCCAGCATGGCCAGCGACAGAAAAGCAACCTTCATCTTTTTCATTGGATGGTCCTCCGGAAAATCTCAGTGAACTGACTCTGGGCGGACATACTTTAGTCGAGCCGAACAAAAAATCCAACCGCCCATAAATTATTTGAACCTGCTCTTCGAATGATCTGAGCTGCAGGCGGGACCAAAGCGGGGAACACCAACCAGGGAATGAGTTATTTTCTGGCTTTCGTTGCCGGCGGTCGAATGGAAGGTTCCGGAATGGTCACGGGTTCGGTGGACAGATCACCGCGCCCCAGATCGGCCAACGCCACAATCACCAATAGAGCGGTGACCCCAAGTGTGGCGAGAACATAGAGCAGCGCAGTCTGCTCGAAATAGATCAAGAGAAAAGTCAATACGGCCAAACCAAAGATCCACAGATAGGTGAAGCCGCGTCGTTTCTTGTTTTTATTGGAGCGTAGTCTTTGACTCATTTCGCAGGGTTACCTAATGATGAAGAGAGCGCCGAAAAGCAGAGAGAGCGCCCGTCGTTTGCACGCAAATCAAAATTCTTAATAGATGATCCCTCTCTGAGTTATCAGGCCGGCTGAGCCGCGAAACATGTTCACAAACATATCCCCGAGGCTTTTTCCTGAGAAAGGACCAGCCGGGCGCACATCGATGATGTCGAAAGATTTCAGCGGTACATCCGGCGCCTTGCCCTTCTTGATCGCGTCGTAATTATATTTCAAATCATCCTGACCACCGACATTATCCTTCTGCCGATAAATGTGTACTTCGCTCGTGTTGGCCAGCCTTTGCGGACCGCCGGCCATAGCGATCGCCCGGCCCAGCGTAAGTTGATCTCTCAACGGCAGCTCACGAGCGCCCATTACCGCCCCCATTACGTACACCGGCTCAGCTTCAGTCACTCGAACAATGTCCCCCGGCCGAATATAAGGATCAGCCTCTTCTTTACCCAACTTGAGATCGTTGAGTTTGAAAACCACAACCCCAAAATTCCCGGTTGAGGATAGAGCTGTTTTCTGAAAGATATCAGAGGGGTCCGGACACATTTCAGCTTCCGTATGCATGATCTCAATTGTTCCGCTGGCGCGGTCCGTCCAACCACCGGCCTTGGTGACTAACTCGTGCAAGCGAACCTTGCGAAACATGGTCACCTGCATCGGTGACTTTACTGCTCCCAAAATCGTGGCTGGTTGGCGACTTTTACGCTCAGAAATACGTACGCTGACCTGCGGATTCCGAATGTATTTTGCGTATGCCTTAGCAATATCTAATTGCACTTCTTTGTCGGTTCGGCACTGAGCTCGAATCGGGGTCTCCAAAAAGGGAAGATTGGAAACGTTCCCGTCTGCGTCGACCTCTGCAAGGGAATTCAGATCCGACTGGCCAAAAACCCTGACATCCAACACGTCACCAGGACCCAGCAGATAGCCCCTGATTCCCTGCATATCCAGGGCTGAAGGACCTTGGCCTGGTTCCTGCGCCAATACAAACACAGAGGCTCCAAAACTTAACAGAAGCGCGAAGAGGACCAGAACTTTCTTGCTCATAGCTAACCTCGAAATTTGATTGAAGGGAGAGAGACACCCGGTCAAATCTTTTTATGCATTTTCTTCCATGAAGGCACCCAAACCGAAAATTAATTTGGTCGCTTTACCCGTCTCGGTGCCGTCCCCGGAAGGACGAATCCAGTGAATAACCAGTTGCAATGATCGCACAAAAGGTTGTAGATGCCAAACAACCGAAGCAACCAGTATGTGCGCTTGTAACCCTGCCGGATTCTATCGCTGCCGCATTTTGGACATCTTCGCATAAACATATCCCGCTCAGAATTTCCCCGAAAAAACTGATCAGCCGACGGACGGAAAAAGGGCTTTGCGGACTATGATCGCTGTGGTCTTCTGTTTTTCGAGCTGCCAGGCTCGGGCGACGTGACGATGGCTTTCCCAGTAGCCAACTGCGCCCGCAATAACTCGATCTCTCTGGAGATTCGCTCTGCTCCGGCTTCGCGGTCTTTATCCAAGCCGTCGCGGGTAAGATAAAACAACGCATCCCGATAGCAGTCGATGGCGCGCTTGTAATGGCCTTTAAAGGCGGCTCGCTGGGCCAGCTCGACCCAATGCGCAACCCGGCTCGAAGTAATGAACTCACGCACTGCTCTTGCCGAGCGATTCAATTCTTCCTCTTCAGGGTAAAGCTTCAAAGCGGAATCGATACAATCCAGGGCCCGATTGGCGATTTCAACTTTTTCGTAAAGCCGCGCCCGCTGCTGTGCCTCGCGGGTAAAGGCCAGCGCCGAACCACGCGCCCATGTCAATAGATGATGACGCTGCATGGTCCGGACGCGTTCCTGTCCCGTGCGTAAAGCCAATCGGCCTTCGGGCGATAAGCCGGGTGAACGCCACGCCTGGTCAGCGCTGGTGAGGTAGTCGGTACACAGGTCGTATAGCTCCCGGTGAGTTTCAGGAGGCGAATCATTAGCGTCAGCGGCCGCGGACTGTTTTTGCAGAGCCCGCAGCGCGGCCGAGTGCAAACTTGTCGAACGCGTATTAGTCTGCCCGCTGCGCGAGTTGGCCGATCGTCCGTACAACTCGTGCCGGTCTTGTTCACGCACGTATCGCGATCGTGCCCTCCGCATCACAACCACTCGCGCTGAGGCGGCGACCAACATCACCACGCTCGCAGCCAAACCTGCGGGGACCCAGGGAGTCTCTTCGCCTTGCAGCATCCACCAGAGAACAAAGAATAAGGCCGCCGAAGCCGCCGCGGCCGCAGTCATATAACCCGACACGGACGGCATGCGCAAGGAGTTACGGCGCGCAGGAAATGATCCGGAGCCGCGTGTCCGCGCCGCTGAGTACAGTCCCGGTTCTGATGATTCGACTGACAACGTTCTTTTTACCGAGTTCAAAGGGAGGACACTCTATCACTGAGACTGTTGTGAGCTGGCTGCCGACTTCCCGGCGGACGCTACTTTCGATTTTGGTCGGAACAAGGAATTAAAGTCCTTCTCTTGCGTCCGCAGTATCCGTGCAAAATTATAGTCAATTCTCAGCAAGGTATGTCAATATATTTCCAAAAATCCAGTTAGAACTCGCAGGATGTCTCCTGGATTGTAGCCGAGTTCAGTCTTTTCGAGTAGGGGAGAAAGGAACTATTGATGGAGCAAAGTCTTGCCGGCAAAGTAGTCATGGTCACCGGATCGACTTCCGGTATTGGCCACGCAGTCGCGGTTAGATTCGCCGCCGCCGGGTCGCGCGTGGTTGCTTTGGGGCGGAATCAGTCAGCGCTGGGCGAAGTCAGGAGTGAAATCGAACGAGCTGGAGCAAACGCGCTGACAATCGCGACCGACGTGACGAACGAGAGTGACTTGCGAAACGCGTTAGATGAAGCCCTCGATAAGTTCGGCGGCCTGGACGTGCTGGTAAATGCTGCCGGACATATATCCACGGGCACGATTGAAGATACTTCGCTCGCTGCCTGGGACGCGATGATGAACGTCAACCTGCGCGCCGTTTTTCATCTCATGCAAATGGCCTCTCCGCACTTGATCAAATCAAAGGGCAACATCGTAAACATTTCAAGCGTGACCGGCCTGCGCTCTTTTCCCGGCGTGCTTGCTTATTGCGTGTCGAAGGCGGCCGTGGATCAGTTAACGCGCTGCTCAGCGCTGGAATTGGCGCCCAAAGGAGTGCGCGTCAACGCGGTAAACCCGGGGGTGGTGGTCACCGAGATTCATAAGCGCGGTGGGATGAAGACGGAGGATTACGAGCGCTTTCTGGAACACTCAAAGACTACCCACCCGCTGGGACGAGTGGGCGATCCAAACGAGATAGCCGAGCTGGTGCTCTATCTTGCTTCTGAAAAGGCGGCTTGGATTACCGGCGGCACTTATTCGATTGACGGCGGCCGCGCGCTAACATGTGCGCGATGATGATGAGTGGCAAAGGCTTGATCTAATGTCACAGACTAAAGTCTAAACTGGTTCAGCTCTGGCTGCTTTTCTCAAATCTGGATATACTGCGCTGCATTTCCAGAGAAGGTTTACCAAAGTAAGATGAATGAGACTTTCATGCCCAACGCTGCTCGGCCGCCACTGCGTCCGGTCGCGATCAAATCTTCCGCTCATCAGAGTGCTATCAAAATAATCCTCGCGGTCTTTGCAGTGATGATCGTGACTTTGCTGGGTCTGCTTGTTTTGCTTCTGATCGGAGCAGAAACCGGCCTGGTACAAATGTTTATTGGTTTGATCTGTGCCACCTTGCCGGTCCCGATCTATGTCATGCTGCTGCTCTGGATCGATCGTTACGAATCCGAGCCGCTTTGGATGTTGGCCACGGCGTTCTTCTGGGGAGCCGTGGTGGCGGTGTTTGTGGCATTCATTTTTAACACGGGCCTCTCCATAGTGGCGGCGGTCGCGACGCACAGCAATCGAGTTGGCGAGAATTTTGGCGCCGTGATTTCGGCTCCCATCGTGGAAGAAAGCGCCAAGGCGTTCATTTTGGTCGTGCTGTTTTTGTGGAAGAAGGATGAATTCGACGGCGTCATTGATGGAATAGTGTACGCGGGCATGGTCGGGCTGGGATTCGCCATGACTGAGAATGTTCTCTACTATGGCCGAGCGGTGCAGGGGGGACTGGGCGGCCTGACTTTAATTTTCATTCTGCGCGGAATGGCTGCGCCGTTCTCTCATCCACTGTTCACCAGCATGACCGGCATCGGGCTGGGCTGGGCGCGCCAGTCTATGAATGGATTCGTGAAGGTGGTGGCGCCGGTGTTGGGCTTCATGCTGGCCATACTTATGCATGCGACCTGGAACGGTTCCCTCACCTATGGCGGGGGACTCGGCTTCTTTGTCGCTTACTTCACGATTATGGGTCCGGCCTTCATCATTACGTTGATGGTAATTTTCTTTTCCCTGCGCCGCGAAGGACGGATAGTGCGCCAGTTTCTTTACCCCGACTATCAGAGTGGTTTTTTCAGCCAACTGGAGTATGACAAGCTCTGCAGCATTAGGGGCCGGATGGGAATGTCCTGGAAGGTGCTGAGGACGCGTGGCGTTTCCATGTGGCGCACGCGCATGCGTTGCAACCAGATCGCCAGCGAGTTGGCTTTTCATCGCAGCCGCCTGGCTCGCGGGATTGGACGTGATCCGCAAAGCGCACAAGAGCGCGAGCGTGCTTACTTGCAGGCGATCCAAGAGCTACGTCGGAAGCTTGGCTCTGGCCCGATGCCCGCGCGCTAGGGCCGGTCGTCAAGCGGTTAATTAGAGCTGACCGGAAACCTTCGCGGCGTGGCTAAGGATGGCTTATACTGGCAGGCGCTCTGACTTAGCTTGAACCCAACTACACTGACACTTGCATATTCAACTGTTACCCAGCTCGTTCGACGCTAAAGGAAACGCTAACGCGGCGCAGCGCTTGACTTGCTTTCTGATTGACGACCGCGTGACGGTGGACGCCGGCAGTATCGGCCTCGCGCTTTCCCCGAACCAGCGCCGGACGGTGCGCGACGTCATCGTCACCCACCCGCACATGGACCATATCGCCAGTTTGCCGATTTACGTCGACGACCTTTTCGGCGAACTGGAACAACCGATTCGGATCCACGCAACTCAGGAGGTCATCGACCTGCTCGAGCGCGATGTTTTCAACGACAACGTCTATCCGCGTTTTGCCGAACTCAAGAACGAACGTGGGCCGGTGATGCAGTACGTGCCCTTCGAAGTGGGGAAAGAGTTCGCCGTGGCCCACCTGCATGTGACCGCAGTTGACGTCAATCACATCGTGCCGACGGTGGGCTTGCTCGTCTCTGACGGCAAGACCACGGTGGCCTTCAGTTCCGACACGGCGGAGACAGAAGAATTTTGGACCATGATTAATCGCGCGCCCCATCTCGACGCCCTTTTCATCGAAGCCTCGTTCCCCAACTCAATGCGCCCACTCGCCGAGGCGTCGAAACATTTGACGCCGGCAATGCTCAGCAAAGAGTTGACTAAGTTAAGTCACAACGGCATCGACGTTCTGGCCGTGCACATAAAGCCCGCGTATCGAGATAAGGTCGTCGGCGAATTAGCGGAACTGGGAATTGCTAACCTGAGTGTGATGGAAACGGGTCGGGTTTATGAATGGTAGGTTGGCGATGGCCTGATCCGCTGGAATTCCTGCTCGGCATGCTCGCCGGAAACTCCGTCCAACAAAACGCGGCCGCTGGGCAATAGGCTGGTGACGTGATAGGTGCGTTCGGAAGTATCGCGGCCGGGCATTAGTTCAGCGCGAAAGACCACGGCCATTCCCGGCCGCGCCCAGGTGTCGGGCGCCTGGGCTCGATCCCGCCGCCGCTCGCGTCTGGATCCGCTGCTCGTTTTCATCACAACTGCTCCAATCGCGCCCAGCGCGCCGGCTGCCAGAGCTAAACCGCCCAACACGCGCTTAGTGCTCTTTCTCATCTATTATTTTCAAATTTCAGATTTCTAATCCCAGCACTGTTCATGCGCGATCAGCCAGAAGGCCACCCACCAGGATCGGAAATCCGAAATATTCAACTGCAAGACTTGTTCCCAGGGAACAACTAAGAAGGCGTGACTGCCGCTTTGGTTGGCCGCGGCCGCCACGCCCGTCTGAAAGCTCAATCGCGCTATCCGCGACTACTGACACAAAGGATCGAGCCGGACATTAATCGTGGGCAAGCCGCTTAAGGCTCGATCTGCATTTATTTGAGTGAAACTCGCCCACTCAGCCGGTAACTTATCTTCGACAAAAATCGCCTCGACCGGACACTCGGGCACGCAGGCATCACAATCAATGCAGGTTTCGGGATGAATCACCAGCATATCGTCGTCGAGATGAAATGCTTCGACCGGGCAAACCAGTGCGCAATCGGTGTAACGACAGTTGACGCAGGGTTCGGCAACGATGTACGTCATTAGAAAAGTTTCCTCCAAGTGTGACTCAATTATTGCGTCTTACTGTAGCATAGAGTTTGGCCTCTTCTACAAGAGGTGAACCAGTTCGGAATCCGTCGCAACGGCTCAAGGTGTACGATTCCATTTCGGCACCGGGGCCGCGCTCAGTATCTCCGACTCCACTTCCAGATTCTGATTGACAATATCTATAGCGCGTCTTTATTCTTCATAGAGCTGCGGATGCTGTCTCATCGCGGCTACTGTGATGCTCAAGCTCAGGAGTTCCCACGCGGCCGGCTGCTTGATGCTACCCTGGCTAACCATTCGCAATAAGACTCAATCCTAAGCGAAACTCCTCGAATGCAGATCGGTTTTCCTTCGACCGTGTGAGCGCCGGCCAACGAGTGTAACACCTTAGCATCAACCGTTCAGACACCATTTTCGCCAGCGGAAAGGTCAATCACATGCTTCAAAACAGGCTCACCGATTTGTCTCTGGTTGCCGTATTAGCCTTGCTGGTATTTAACGTCGACGGATGCGCAACACGGCTCAGTTCGTTTACGAAGCGTACTGATAGCTCGGCCGATGAAGGCAAAGACGCAAAGACGCTTAGCGCTGAAGCCTACGCTCTAATGCAGCAGAACAACCTACCGGCCGCGATCGAAAAGGCGCGTCACGCTGTGCAGCGGGATCCAACCTTCGCTGAAGCACAGAAAAACCTGGCGCTTGCCTACTGCGATTCAGGCCACGTGGATGAGGCGCTTGGGCCAGGTCAAAAGGCGGTGGCCTTAGCACCAGAATTCGACAAGGCGCACTTTGTGCTCGGCAAGATTCTCTTCGGGCTTGGACATTTCGAAGATTCAATTAAAGAACTGAGAGAAGCAACTCGAATCAATCCCAGTTATGACAAAGCTTACTTCAAGCTTGGCTTGGTCTTCGACAGGATGGGCGATCTAAAAGAAGCGGAGGCCGCGTTCGATCAAGCGGTTAGCATTAAGCCGGACGATCTAACCTATCAGGGCGTGCGCGACAGACTACGGGGTTACGTTCGAGTGCAGAGCGGAAGAGACCGGGCTGCATTGATTGTTCCGCGAGGAAGGACTCGCGAGTATGCAACCGCTGTCTATAGCGGAATATTTTACGAGTGCCTTATCCATCAGAACTACGATTTGATTGAGAAATCTGCTGAAGAAGCCCGCATGTCCAAGGAAAAGTTGCCAGGCGCCGGGTGGAAGTTGCAGAAAATCTATGCCGGATTGAAGGAACCATGGGAAGCCGAGTCCGCGTCGGATTACGAATGGAATGATTACCTCCGGCTGCTACAGCAATGGGCCGACCAAAAGCCCGAGTCGGTGACCGCCAAAGTTGCCATCGCGGATACCTATGTGGCTTACGCCTGGCACGCGCGGGGGACTGGATTTGCCAACACAGTTTCAGAAGAGAACGGGCGGCTGTTTTTGCAAAGACTCGCCGCGGCCAAGCGGGTCCTCACCTTAGTTCCCGAGCCGGATCGTCTTTGTCCCAAGTGGTACTCGGTTATGTTGCGGATCGCTCTCGGACAAGGTTGGGAGGTAGCAGCGTATGACGAATTGTTTGGCCAAGCAGTATCATTTGAGCCGACGTGGTATGAGTACTATGAAGAGAAAGCCACATTCCTCCTTCCTCGATGGCATGGCAAGCCGGGCGACCTTCAACAGTATCTTAGTAGCCTGCAGCAGCGGCCTGGTGGTCGCGATGGTGCAATAATCTACTTTCTAATAAACCAGTTTGCCGTAAATTACGACCCCCAGGTGGATGCGACCATCTCGTTCACCCGAATCAAGCAGGGATTCAGTGAACTGCAAAACGCATACGGGGCTTCTGCGGATCAGCTTAACTGGACTTGCTACATGGCCATGCGATTCAACGATAGGCCATTTGCGAAGGAACTGTTTTCTCAGATCAGTGACGACTGGTACGAGTCTGTGTGGGGAAGCAAAGACTCTTTCGACGCAGCTAAATCCTTGGCCATGACGAATAAATCAACCTGAGGAATCGCGGCTGCCACATGGGAATGCGTCGAATCCAAATGTTGTTGTTAATTGTTCTGTTCGCGCTCATTTTTGTAATAACACTCACCCGCGCCGTGTTCGCGGAAGACCGCAGAGCTGCTTAGATTCTTGAGCTGGCAAATTGACGCTAAGTGCGCGTTGTCCTGGCGCGGGCTATCAGACCCGCGGGGCATGAGCGGTTCATGCACGGGCCAGCGGGCGTGAGGTGGCGTATCAGCACAACAAGCCAAGCGGCACATCGGACCGGTAGCGACAGCCGAAGAAGGAATGTTGGCCCACAGAATGGCGAGCATGATCGTGGCCCCAAGAATCACTCTCGCGACACGCATTAGAGTCGTGATGCGGTACTCCTGGCACAGGAGCTACTAGTCATTTCCGTCTACCTTCAGAAGACCGACATGGAAGAGAAGCGCGCGTGCTTGATCCAAGAAACACCTGACCACTCTTTGACCACTTCCGTGGCGCTTAAGACGGATGAGGGGCACCAGGGACAAGTCATTGACGCTGCACAAGGGCCGCAGAATCGTAGAATTTCAGGTCTTGTGCGGTTATCAGCTTAGAAAGCAGGATGATCTGTCCGGTGTGCATTGAGAAGTGTTCGACCACATGCAGAATCGCTTCCAGGGCCATAACATCGGATCCCTGAATTTGCATTCGTTCGAGCAGGCGGTCGCTGTCGAAGTTCGCCAACGCGTGGTCAGCTTCGCTCAATGTCTGTTTCAACCTGGCAAGTAGTTCATCGCGCGGAATGATTGCGCGTTCAGCGAACTCCGCATCGCGATCGCGCGCGTCAATCATTCCTCCGATCCCGCTGACGATCCATTGCCGCACGTTCCCGCTCAGATGAAGCAGCAGATTGCCTATACTGTTTGACTGTGGATTGGCGCGCCACCAAATCTGCTCGTCGCTGAGCAATTCGAGACAGCGCTCGATCTTAGGCAAAAAATCTTCAGCAAAATGATGCCGACAGCGCGTGATGAAAACCTGACCGATTTCACTCATCTTTTTTTTGTCAGCAGCCCGAACGTAACCGAGGGCCCGATCCGCTGCCACAAGCCCTCCCTCACGGTCAGGCTTCTGACACTTCTTCGCCTTCAGTACTCCTCTTCCAGTTCCAGCTTTTCTGGCCGTTGTTTGTGTTTCGCTTTGCGTCCGGCAGGGCGTGCCTTGCCGGCCGGCTTGGCCTGTGTGAGCGGATGACCCGGAGGCGCGAGCGGGCGGCGAATTGAATCTATGATCGATTTCCGCTTCCGGCTCTTGGAGCGTGAAGACTTCATCGCTTTGTCTCGGGGCGATTTTCCACGGCGATGCTAGCGCTGCCGCGCGCGACTGTCAAACAGTTTCCGGTAAAGGCCCAACTCATTAGCATCTCGCTTTAGCGAGGTCTGGCGAGCGGACAAATGACCATGCGAGGCCGTTTTCAAGGGCTTGCAGAACCAGCGAGAAATGGTTTTCATTTCTCGCGGTCAACTCGTCATCACCTTGCTGAAGCAGGGAGCTAATGAGATTGCGCTTGACTGCGTGGTTTCGCGGGCGAGTTTAGGCTTCGTTTGGCTGCTGGCGAGAGCGAATGAGGTTTTCGACGGCTACCGCGGTTTCGACGCGCTGCCGCTGTTCGAATTCACTTACCCAATTCGTAACGGTATTCACCATATCGCGAGCGGTTTTGCTCGCAGCTTCGCGGGCAGCTTTCGCACTGCCTGGCTTTCGGTTCCCACGCTCGGCGCGCTTCACAACTTTTACTTTTTTCTCAGACATAAATTTTCGGAAAACAGACCCCACTGAATTAGAATTAACGAAATACCTGTTTGAAAGTTCCGTTCCTGATTTGACCTGTTCCCGGGAAAGTAACACTTAGACGCTACCAATCCGGGTTTGGTTGTAGGAAATTCCAGGGGGGCGGTTACTTGCAGTCAGCCTGCTTGGCCAGCATATCGCTTTGCCAGAGCCTTTTCTGAGCCCGATAAGCCAGGAGGACTAGTGCTACAGTGCCACATCCGGCCACCCACGGCAAGGCGCCCCTCAACCCCCGAGTCCCAAATCTGACCAGCAACGCGTTAATTATGATCAGCGCGATCCGCAGTTCTGTCGGACCAAAGCGGGAAAAACTGACCTTGAATTCTTCGATCGCCGCCAGCATCAGGAACGTGTGAAACATGAAAGCACTGAACACGCAGAGCACCAGCATCATAAAAAAGATGGCGCGCTGCGGCAGCAGGAACGAATAACCGATCAGAATCGAGCAGAGAAAGCCATAGTCGAACAGATGATCCAGGTAAAAGCCCCACTTGCGCAGGCCTGTGTCACGAAACTTGCCCAGCTTGCCGTCGAAATGATCCGTGAAGTAATGAAAGACGATCATCAGGTTAACCATCCACAGCCAGCGCAGGTCGCGCGCCGCCAGGTAACTGAACACGACAATTAGTATCGCCCACACCGGGGTCAGCAACGTCAGGTGATATGTCTCCAGCCAACGCGGGACGCGCGGCAGCACGAACTTCGCCAGGCGGCGTTCAAGCGGCACCAGCCAACCCGTGTTCGTCTTCCCTGCTCCGGCAAACCTCTGCTTGCCGTAAACTCGCGCCGACCAGTCCGCGACGTCTGTCTTGCCCAAAGAACCTGCTGCTATTTCCCTCTGCATCTTTTCACCTTAGACTTCCAGGAATTCTGAAGTAGTTGTTACAGAACGCGGAGCCACAGCGACTGGCTGCCATCACTAACTTTAGAGTTGATTGGCCGCATCCGGTCGCTACCGCTCGCGGTTCTGTAACTGAGTTTGCATGAGCAATCGCCGAGCCACAATTGTAGTGGCGCAGACTGCAGTCAGTGGAGGCAAGGAGCGTTTGAACAATTCCCGGGTGAAGGAAAAACCGGACGATTGAAAGACTATGACGCCTCGTTTATCACCGGCGTGAAGTGGGGGCCACCGAAGTGTTCAGATGAACACCACGGACTGTGAACTGGGAATGTCGAAGCGCTTGCGGCAACTGCGGCAGGCAAGCATGTCGTCGACGCGCACCATATAGTCACGCGAGTTTTGAAATTGCCGTTTATCCTGTTCGCCGGCGCCCCGCGGGAGCTGTGGCTTCTTGGTTCGTTTGATCCAGCGCACTTCATAATCGGCGCGCTGGCGACAATGCGGACACGAAAATGAAGCGGTCTTCACTTCCTGCTTTTCGTTGAAAAAGTCTCGTTCATTCATAAGTTTCTTAATACACTCAGATTTTCCGGCTGACCCGGTCGCTACCGCTTCATTATTCCACCAACCACATTTGTAGCGGCGGCCGTCTTCGCTACTCTTTGCCGCACCAGTCTGTCAACGGCCGCAATCAAACGCTCCGGACTCAGCGGCTTCGGCTCGTACGCATCCGCGCCTACCGTTAGTGCCAGCGTGGCCTGGCCCGTGCCCCAGTCAGCAATAGTCAACACAAGAGTCTTGTTGAGCTTCGGCGTGCCGCGCAAGCGTTTGACGAACTCAATGCCGGTCGTTGCCCGCACCACATCGAGTATCACCAGGTCAAAAGCGGAATCATGAAGTTGACGATACGCCGTGTCGAAATCCTGCACAAACACAACCGCAAATCCGCGCTGCTCGAGCGCGACCCGCGTAGATTTCGAGGGCGCATCGTCGCTGACGAAAAGGATTTGCTGCGAGTCGAGCATTGGTTCAGAACTGCTCGCGGGTTTACCGCTGACCGTAACCCGCTGGCTACCCCCGACAGGTCGGGTTCCGTACCCGGGCGGGTACGCAAGTTAACAACTTGCGCTACGACTGACAAAGATCGCGCAGATACTGGAAACTGTAGATACCAGTTTCGTGTCCGTCGCTCCAGCGAAAGTTCAGAGCGTAGCGGCCAACTATGGATAGGTCGTTGATTTCCACTTCATCTGCGACAGCTTCCGGTTTCAGTGTTCGTTGGCCCGTCCATTCGTTCACACACTGCGCGCAGGGACACGCCCGGCGCAACGTCGCCGCCTGATAGTTGCACACGCGATCATCCGCCCAGGTGATCCGCAGGGTAGTGTTGCTCTCCTGCGAAATTTCGCGGGGTTCGATTGTCTGACGGCGTTGGGCAGTGTCTACCATTATCTCAGAACTCTTCGCGCTACGCGCTCAAGGCTGACAAGATGTCCGCGCTTCGCTACTTACCCGCCATTAATTCCTTCCAACGCTGCTGTGACCGCTTCGGCTCTAATTTGCCCATGCGACGCGGTCCAGACGACCTCTCCGCGACGAAAAATCAAAAGCTGCGGCGTTTCATGCGCCACCCCGCTGCGTTTTTCAATCTCATCCGAAACTGCGCGCGCGTTCTGCACGATCACGATTCCCAGCGGCCGGCCGAGCCGGGACATCTCCGTGTACGCGCGGCTGCTAATCCCGCATGAGTTGCTGTGCTTGAAAATGATTGCCGGCGAGCCGTTCGACAGCGCCAAAAACTGCGTCAGCGATTCAATGTCCGTAATCTCGGTGAAACCGTTGGTCATGACCGCGTAACCCCTTGAATTACATCTGATAGGTTCCCATCTTAACCTTCCGCCTCGGGTTGTACAATCCCGTTGACAAGTGGGCGCCCATAGGCCTGGCCCGTGGGAACAGTCGAGTGCCACGCGTTTTAGTCCCGGTTGTTGGCAATCCGGTCCTCTCACATTTGCATGAGAGGTGATAATGAAATGTTTAGGGCGATGACTGAGCGAGCAAGGGCTCGCCGGTCGGAAAAAGGGCCGGATTCCGGCAAAAAAACAAAACCTCGTTGACAAAGGTCTGCTGGCGGCTTTAGTCTGCTGCGCAACATTGGGTCAGGCGATAATGGTATAGTCGCTCTCAAAGCGGAGGATAATTCAGCTTGGACTTTATGACTAACTTTGATCGCTTCTTCATCTATCGCGCGCCGCGCGCGAAAATCCGGCGATTGAAAGCTCTGTATCGCTTGAAATCCAAAGAGCCGTTTATGGACGCACAAGGCTTTTTGAATAAGTTCGCGGCTCACAAATCAAATTACCTGTTCGGCTTTATCACCGATCCCGCCACGGCCTTATTCCTTTTAGTTTGGGAAGTGTTTGTGCTGCGGACGAATCCGCTGGCGATTACGGGCGCCTTCGTCGGGGGTGTTTTGAGTTGGACTCTGCTGGAATACATTTTTCATCGCTTCGTCTATCACAAAGGCAACACCCTCGCCCATAAAGGCCACCTGATGCATCACGAATCACCCAAGCTGCTGCTCGGGATGCCCTGGTTCATCACCTCGGGCGTGTTCTGGCTTTTGTGGTACGTGCTGGCCGTGCGTCTGGGAGTTCACGTGTTGATGAGCCTCTTCTCTGGCTTGATCATAGGTTACTTTGTCTACTGCACCTTTCATCACGTCGAGCATCATTACAGCATCGCTAACAAGTGGTTTCGCGGACTCACCAAACACCACAACATTCATCACAGCCTGCGCGACGTGAATTTTGGCGTGACCAACCGATTCTGGGATCGAGTCTTTGGGACTACCTACCGGAAAGAAACCTACAAACCAAGAGCCGTGGCGCGGACGCCGGGGCAGTAGCCGGGCGGAGAGAGTGGGCGTCGCTGTGGCAGCCTGAAAGGCTGCGAGATAGTAGCCGGTGGTCGAAGACCACCGGAAAGCTGTTAATAAGATTTTTTTGCACCCTGGAAGGCTGCGAGATTCTGGCACCCCCTTCAGGGTGCAAGCAATCGGTTTCGCGCTTCGCGCTCAGGGGGCAGGATGTCCGTGCTCGGTCACTTCCACTCGCCCACGATCACAAACGGTGCCCAGTAAAACGGGGCGCTGTATTTTTTTCCTGAGATCATCGCCACCTGTGCCTGGCGCATCGCGGTTGATGAGGAGGCGGGGTTGTTGGCCGCGAGTAAGCGCTTATAAAAATCAGTCATCAGCTCAGCCGTAGATTTGTCCGCCACTGACCACAAGGTCACGCCGACGGTCGGCGCGCCTGCGTACATGAAGGCGCGTGTCAAACCAATCACGCCTTCGCCACGCTTCTCTTTACCCAAGCCGGTTTCGCATGCGGAAAGCATCACTAAGGGCGCGCCGATCTTCAAGTTGAAAATCTCGTCCGTGCGCAGAAAACCGTCAGCAGTCTTATTGCCAACCAGCGACAGCACGACACCGGTGAACTGCGGCCTTTCGGCATCCAGCAAACCATGTGTGGCGACATGTATCACCCTGTAATTGGTCAATTCCCGGTTGCGTAGGTTGTCTTCGCTGGCGTTTAGATCCGTCCAAACTTCGGCCTGGCCGCCGCCGGTTCGCGCGATTTTGGCAATCTCGTCTGCTTCGGTTCGCGTACCTGCCAAGCGGGCAAGCCGTAAGCCGCCAGCCGGCGCGGCCTCACCCGTCACGTCACTGACTGCGCTTTCGAGCCCAAGACCAAGTCCGCGCACGTCGCCAACCTGAGTCGTCGTGCCGGCCTTCAAGCGAGGATCGTTGGCGCTGAAAATTGGATCGGCAACTACCAGGACCTTCTTGCCGGAAGTCGGGCTACTACCCTGCCGGATGGCCACGACGACTGAGGCCGAAGGCGCATAGACAACTTCGTTCGTCTTGATGAGGTAGCTGAGCGAGGCATAATCCGCGCCGTCGGTGGTCTTAACCAGGGCTTCAAACGGGATGTAGTTCAGCGCGCCATCGGCAACTATTAACAGTCGCTTGTCGCCAATCAAAGCGGCGACGGGTTCGACGGCGGCCTTATAAAGCGCGTTCGAAGCTGCTACGAAGGCCGCGAGATTTTCAGACGGACCCTGCGCCAGCCCGAGGCCGCGCTGCTCTTCTGCGACATCGATGCCGACGATGCGTCGTTGTAGCTTCGGCGGAATCAATTGCCCGCGAAAATCAGTTGCCAGCTTATCAACGTCTGCCCTCGGCGGCAGTTTGTAAAGCGTCACGGCCGACTGGGTGACCGCGAACAAGTAAGAGCTGTCGCTGCCGAGACTGTATTCCAGCAGCACCGTGCCTTCATCCAAAACCTTCTGCTGCACATCGGCGAGCGTCTGCGGTTGCGGCGCAGTTAGCGAAGCATAACGCGGGTTGGCGCCGCGAATATGGTTTTCAATCTCATCAAAGTCCGTCTGAAGTTTGTCGAGGTCCGCCTCTAACTTTGAAGGCTTTTCTTTCTGCTCAGTACCCAGGCTGATGCCCGTCAGTTGCTCGGCAATCGCCTGCTGCTGATCCAGGTTGTCCTGCTTGCGCTTTAACAAATCCGCCGGCACGCCTTCGGTGATCTGCGCATTCACTTCACCCAGCATGTCCAGCAGCGAGCGCGCGCGGCCCGCTTCCGTCACCTTGAAAGATTCAGCCGCGTATTCGAGAGCCTTGCCGGATAGAGATGCGGAGCCTGCCCCACCTGGCGATGAACTGAGCAAAGCCATTTCAGCCAGCGCACTCGACGTTTCGTCATAGACGTCTTTGGTCGTGGCCAGAAACGTCGTGCGCGATTCGTCGGCGCGCAAACTGCCGGCGCGAATCGCTTCGATTGTCTTCAGCGCGTCACGATAAGCAGCCAGCGCATCTTCGCGCAGCTTAGTGGCTTTACCGTTGTCTTTCTCCAGCGTCGCCTGTAACCAGAGACTGCGGCCGAGTCCACGCTTTGCCGGCCACATCAAATCCAGGCGCTCATCTTTCTGCGCGCCCGACGCGGCGTCGGTAAAGAGCTTGGCCGCGTCTTTGTAACGTCCTTCGCGCAGCGCCACGTCGCCGAGGCTGGTCCGCGCCGCCGCGCGAAAGCGCCGCGTCTGTCCCAGCCTGGCTACGACCGGCAACGAGCCGCCGCCAGCATCGAGCGCGCTTTGAAAATGCTTGCGCGCGCTTTCGAGGTCGTTGTTCGCAAAGGCCAGCCGTCCCATGCCCAACTCGTAAGTCATAAAAACGATCGCGACCCGATACTCATCCAGTTCTTTCTTTGCCTCAAGCAAACCCACCGCAGCGTTGGATGGCGCTTCGACCGAGGGATGTCCACCCGACATGATGTTGGTGATGCTGGGCAGCCCAAAGCGGCGCGTGGCCTTGGCTGCCGTGGTCTCCGGCTTTTTGACCGTCATCATCGCGTAAGAGGTCGCAGCTTCAGTCAGTCGATGCAGGCGGTAATTCGTGTCGCCCATTTTCGCCAGCATCAGGTTCGCGTTAAAGCCGTTGTCGGCCATGCTCCCGGCGGTTTGGGTCGCCGCTGAAGCCGTCGAGCCGGCGCGACTGGACAGGGTGTTCGCCGCTGCCTGATCAGTTTGATCTTTGCCACGGGCGACGACGAACGCTTCGTAAGCTTTCTGATAATGATCGAGCGCAACTTTGTACTGACCCTGAATCAGGTAAAGATCGCCGAGCCCGTCTTCAGCCGCCGCCACGCCGCGCGGGTTGTTGGCTTGCGTGTAAAGACTGAGCGCAGTCTCGAGATAGCCGAGCGCTTGATCGGCGTGACCTTGCTTGAGCAAAGTACGGCCGCGGGTGAGCGCGGAGTTGGGATCGGTTTGCTGAAACTCCGGTGAATCAAGCGCGTTGCGGGCATCGGCCGAGAGCGGATGATAAGTGAGAAAAGCGCCCAGACCGACAGTCACGATCGCGGCGCACAAAATCTTGTATTTCATGTTTTCCTCCTCTGGGTCCTCTGCGTCCTGCGTGGTGAGTTCTTGAAACGATATTCACCACAGAGACACGGAGCACACAGAGACTTCAAGCAATCTATTTATGAATCAAATCCAGCACTGCCACCAGCACCGGGGCATTTGTCGAAGCATTCATGCGAATCACGGACGGCTCGGGCGCTGTCTGATCCAATCCCAGGCCGCGCGTCGTGGCAACCTGTTCCTTGTCGCTTAGCGGCTGTCCAAACGATTTGGCAGCTACCACCTTTACCTCGGCTCTGGTCGCGTTCTGTAGTTGCGCCCACACTTCGGACAAGGGACGCCACGGACACTTATCTTTGTTGGCGGCGCAAAAAGTGACCAGCCGGTCGCCCGTGGGAACCCCAGGCAACGGTTCCCGGCTGACGACGACATACAGGCGTTCAATGCCCGCATTGCCATAGAAGGTGAACCAGCGCAGCCGCTCGTCTGTTTCTTCGCTCGAGGGAACTTCGACCGGCACGTGCGCTTCGATCCAGTTCTCTCCTCCATCCAGCCGCCAGTCAGGATAGATCATTTCCGGCTCACCATTCCCTTCAGTGTGGAAGACATAGAGATAGCCGTCGACGTTCGGCTCAAGCGCAATGCGAACGCTGTCGCCGTTATGGAATTCGCGTGAAGGCTCAGCGCGCACAGTTCGGCCGTTCGGAGCGCGCATGAAAAGCGTGTAACCGAGGCCCATGGCCTCCGCCAGCTTGTGCGTGACAGAGCTGTTCCTGTTCCCCGCGCGGTTGGCGTTGGCGGCCGTCGAGTTGGCATTCTTTGAGGTTGCCGACGACGAATTAGTGTTGCGAATCCGGCGCCGGCGCGATGCCGCGTTGCTGTTCGTCGTCTTGGGACGCGTGCTGAGAAATGCACCGCGTACCTCGTCATCGGGCTCCTGCGCCGTCACTAGCAAGACGCCGCACGCCAGAGAAATCAAACTCAGCAATATGATGAAAGGCTTCGATCTCATTTTAGAAATTCCTCCGACCGGCAGGGAGGCTCTTAATCTCCACGCGTTTAGAAACTTTAGTTGGGTTCTTTCGCTCGATAAAAAGCCCGACTAAAGTCGGTACTCTGAACACCGCTTGTCAACCAGGGCCCCACCCGACCGGCACACTTCTTACTTGTGCTCAACGCGAACCATGAATATGACGGGAGATCCATCTGCATTTTGCGGCACCTTGACTGAGACAAACGGCGCCGCGCCGGTTTTGATGACTTCGGTACTTGCGGCGTTCGCCTTGAATTGTTCTCGCATGTCTTTCAACTGCTGCTGCTCGCCGGCAGTTAATTCGTGGCCCGCCTGCCCGTAGAAAAAATCGGGTGACGTCAGCGGCAACGCGACAAAGATGATGGTGAACTCGTCGATTCCGGCGTTTTGGTCTAGGGTGATCCAATGGTCCTTGCCGTCGCTGGAGCCGGGAAAAGTAAAGTCGAGTCCGCTCTTGACTTCATTCGTGAACACACCTGATTCGGCGCGCGGTGTGGTAGTCAGAAATGTTGTCGGTACATTTTTGTTGCCGGGGCCGACGATGTACAGATAACCGTTCTCGCTGGGCGAGAAATGAAACCGAAACGACTGGCCGGATTGCATGATGACAGAGTTACCGGCACGGACCGCGTCGGCTTTGTTCTTTGTATCTACTTCGAGCCAGTAGCGGCCCACTTCGTGCCCGCCCAAAGCCGGATCCGTTGTCGTCCCGCTCTTGGACGGATCGGTTTTCGCGGAGTTGGTGTTAGCGCTCGACGACATGAAGTGAATTACCGCATATCCGCCCGCGCCGAGTACCAGCAACAGGACGACGATCCCAATCGCGACGAAAGGCAACGGCGAGCGGCGCCGCGCCGGCGCAGATGGTTGCGGCAAGACGGCGGCGGATTGACTGTGGACCGCCATCGTCGGTTGAGAAGTTCCCGCGTAACTCGGCTCTAACTCTGGTTTCTGGACAGCGACCACGGTAGGCATTGTTCCTGCCTGACTCTGAATTTCCGCGGAGCGTTCATCCGCCGTTAGGGCTCCCTCGCTGACGATCGTGGGCGCGGTGCGTTCGGCAGCCGTAATTGGGCGGCGGTCGGCCGGGCCGGTTTCAGAAGTCGCGGCCGCGGGTTGAGGGCCTGACGTCGAAAGCACGGACGCACCCGGCGCAATTCCCTCCGCCGCCAGCGCGCCGCGCAGCTCCTGCTCCAACTCGCCGGCGCTAGCCTGTCGTTGACTTCGATCCTTGGCAATCGCGCGCGCGATCGCGCTGCTAAAACCTTCGGGGACGCTGGCGTCGAGTTCACGCAGTGTCTTTGGCACCACGCTGACGTGTTCGCGCCGCAGTTCCAAAAGTGTGAGGCCGCTAAAGGGTCGCCTGCCGGCAACTAGTTCGTAGAAGACGATGCCCAGACTGTAGATATCCGCGCGCCCATCGATCTCTGAGTTGCCGTCAGCCGGCAACTCGCCCCACTGTTCCGGCGACATGTAGTAAGGCGTGCCGAGCATCTGACCGGCCATGGTCAGCGCCGTCGTTCCGGTCTTCTCCGCGCCGGCAACTTCCCGCAATTTCGCAATCCCGAGATCGAGCAACTTCACGACCGGCGGACCGCCCGTGCTCGGTTTACCAATCATGATGTTTTCCGGTTTCAGATCGCGATGCACGACGCCCATCGCATGCGCGGCGTTGAGCACGCTCATGATTGGATCGAGCACCGCCAGCGCGTCGGCCGGCGAAAATCGACCGCGCTTTTTCAGTTCAGCATCGATCGTGTGACCCTCGACGTATTCCATCACCAGATAGATGGTCCCGTCACTCGAGGTGCGCAAATCGTAGACGGTGACTGCGTTCGGATGGCGAAAGCGGCGCGCGGCCTGGCCTTCACGCTGAAAGCGCCGCAACCATTCCGTGTTGCTGCGCATTTCCGGCGGCAGCAATTTGATCGCTACGCGATCGCCCAACAGTATGTGCCGCGCACGATAGACGGCGCCCATCCCGCCTTTGCCCAGGATGCCTTCTATCTGGTACTGGCCGTCCAGCACGGTGCCCACGACCGAGGTGGGATCCTCTTCCAAGACCTCGCCGTCTTTGGGACAGAAGCTAATGCTGTCGTCGAATTTTTCGTTGCAGGTTAGGCAGTATTTCATTGGCGAATTAGTTTACAACAAGAGAGGAAGTGTCAGAAGCCCGACCGTCAGGGAGGGCGGGTTCCGAAAGTGGCCCTCCCTAACGGTCGGGCTTCTGACACGGGAGGATAGTTAGGTTTTCAGAAACGCCGGCCCAATAACATAGATTACAAAATCGGCGCAGAAATGCGCCACGATTGCTGACTCAAGCCCACGCTTCCAGTAAAGGTATCCGAACGAAATTCCCGCCACCCCATTCAGCAGCAGCGCCAGCCCGACTACGGTGGGCGTTATGTGCATGACCATCGAGGCGTTCGGCAGGTGACCTAATCCAAATAGAATTGCGACGATCACGTTTGCCGACCAAAAAGTCGCCGGCGATAGCCGAGTCTTCTGCTTTTGAAAAACCCTCGTTCCTAACCACCCGAGTAGAGTTAGCAGAAATAGTCGAGTCAGAATTTCTTCATCAATGCCGCCATAGAGACAGACCAGGACTCTCTTCCATACAGCGGCGTGAGACGCGGTTACGAAGGGCAGACCAGGCAGATGAGGCGCGGCCGGAAGAATAATGATCAGCAAAACTATACCAACTGCGAGTCCAACCAGAGATCCGGACTTCAATGAATCTCGCGCACGGACTGTAGGCTTTTCATGATAGAGCCAACTTTCGAGTAAAGGCGCTCCCAAGCTCAGCCTGCGACCCAGGAAAAGGCCCAGCCAGACGATCACACCCAACAAAATGAAATTTTGCGCGACCCCAATTGTGACCAGCAGAGGCAGCGGGATCGAGGGCCTCGGCGCGCTTCGTAGCACAGGCTCAAAGGTTTCGAGAACCAGCGGAATTCCGGCGGCGGCTCCGGCCAGAGCCGCAATCAAGAGGACCCAGAATACACGCCAGGGATAATTTCGCCCGCGCGCTTCAGCCGGGTTGGTTGTAAATCCGCTCGGCATATTCGGCCACCATGCGATCACTGCTGAATACGGGCACCAGAGTCTGGATCGATCTTTTCATCATCGCAATCCAGCGGAGAGGAATCCCGTGTTCATCGCGCTCGTAATAACGGGGGACAACTTCTTCATCCAGGATCCGGTACAAGGATTCAGCTTCGCGCCTATCGGCCTCGTCATCGGTAAGTTCGCTCAGGTCGCCAATGGCAAAGCCGTTGTCGCCGTCATAAGCCTCGAGCCACCATCCATCCAGCACGGAGAGATTCAGGCCGCCATTAATCGCAACTTTCTGTCCGCTGGTTCCCGAAGCTTCCTGCGGCCGGCGCGGCACGTTCATCCACACGTCGACCGACTGCACCAGATGGCGCGCAACTTCCTGATCATAGTCTTCGATAAAAGCGAGCCGATTGCGCACCAGAGGGTCGCGCTGCCACTCAACCAGCTTTTGCAGGACGAGCTTGGCACCTTGATCCTGCGGATGCGCCTTCCCGGCAAAGACAAATTGAATGGGCCGCTCGGGATTGTTGATTAGTCTGGTCATCCGGTCAGGATCGCTCAGCAGCAAATCCCAACGCTTGTAACCGGCGACGCGTCGGGCAAAACCGATCGTCAGAATCTGCGGGTCGAACATCGTTCGCGCCGCCTCGATGTAGTCTTCCTTTTCGCCGCGGGCCAGCCGTGCCTCGAACGAATGGTCGCGCACAAAAGCAACCAGGCGCTGTTTCAATAACACATGCGCCCGCCACAACTCTTCATCAGAAAGTTTCTCAATTCCGTAGGCCCACACGCCGGCGTCGCGCGCTCGCTCGACCCAGTCCTCTCCCACATGTTGTTCATAAAGACGGCGCAAAAGCGGCGCCACCCAGGTCGAAGGATGCACCCCATTGGTTACCCAGGTGATCGGCACCTCCGGCAAGCTGCGATCGGGCCACATCCGATGCCAAAGTTCGCGCGAAACTTCCCCGTGTTTGCGGCTGACGCCGTTGGTTGAGCGGCACATGCGCAGGGCCAGCGGCGTCAACCCGAAACCCTCGCCAGCATTACCGTTGACTCGTCCTAATGCTAAAAACTCGGCGCCTGACAATCCCAGAGCAGCTTCGGGCCAGTTGCCGAAACATTTTGCGACCAGGGCTGCGGTGAATTCATCATGGCCCGCGGCCACCGGCGTGTGCGTGGTAAAGACGCAGCGCTCGCGGACTCGTCTGGCAGCTTCGGCAAAGCGCAGCCCTTCGCGCTCAATTAATTGGTGCGCCAATTCAAGAGTCAAAAATGCCGAATGTCCTTCGTTGAGATGAAACACTCCCGGCACGATCCCGAGTCTTTGCAGCAAGCGAGCGCCGCCGATCCCCAGCATCATCTCCTGCACCAGACGAGTTTCGCGATCGCCGCCGTAAAGATATCCCGTCACCAACCGGTCGTTCTCTTCATTCACAGCCACATTCGTGTCCAGCAGATAAAGCTGAACGCGACCAATGTCGGCGCGCCACACACGCGCGCGCACTATTCGACCGCGCATCGCGACCTCAATCAATAGAGGCCGGCCCTGATCGTCGCTCAACGAGTGCAGCGGCAGCTCGTCAGCGCGTGTCTCGCGATACGATTCCTCCTGCAAGCCATCGCGACGCAGGCGCTGGCGGAAATAACCGAATTGATAAAACAGGCCCACGGCAACCAGCGGCAGATTCAGATCGCTCGCCGACTTCAAATGATCTCCGGCCAGAATGCCGAGCCCGCCCGAATAGAGCGGCAGCGAACTGTGGATGCCGAACTCAGCACAGAAGTATGCGACGGGATTTTGCGGACTGATTCGCGGCCCGATCTGAAGTTTCGACCAGGTCTTCGTATCCGCCTGATAAGCCTTGAAGCGTTCGGACAAACGCAGTACCCGATCGGCGAAAGCCGGATCGGCGGCCATCTGCGACAGTTGCAGATCAGAAGTCTGTGCCAGCAAAGCCCGCGGATTTCGCTCGCATTGTTCCCAGGTTCCCGGATCGAGATCACGAAAGACTTCGACCCCATCGGGCGCCCAACTCCACCAGTAATTCCAAGCCAAAGGCTCGAGGGGTTGCAACGGAGGCGGCAAATCTCGCCGGCGCGGTTCAGTAGGCAGTTGAATTTCTTTTTCCGTCTCAGTAGTCATGCTCTAACTTAACAGAGAGAATGCGATGTGAAATTCAGAGTACAAAAGGAAGGCGGCCTGCGCCGCCTAAAAAAGAATCTGTCGTTTAACAGAAATCTCAAGCCCGAGTCAACTGCTCTACTCGCTGAACTTTTGATTCTCTAGAAACACTTCCGCGTCACGCGGCTGAAAAAAGACCAACCGCACTTCCTGCAATTGCCTGTCTGTCGATAGAAAATTCTCGATCGTTCGCGACGCAATCTCCGCGGCTTCCGCCCGGGGATAGCCATACACTCCGGTTGAGATCGCTGGAAATGCCACTGAGGTCAAATTCTTTTCGACTGCCAGCGTCAACGAGTTGTGATAGCAATTGGCGAGCAACTCGGCTTCCTTGCCACGATGCTCGCCATAGATGGGCCCGACGGTGTGAATCACGTAAAGCGCGCGCAGCTTTCCACCGGTAGTGACCACAGCTTCGCCGGTTGGCAGCCCTTCCGGAAAACGCGTGCGCCGAATCTCGCGACACTCTGCAAGTATTTCCGGCCCGCCCGCGCGATGAATAGCGCCGTCGACTCCGCCGCCGCCCAGCAGAGACGAATTGGCCGCGTTTACGATCGCTTCCGTGTCTTGTTTGGTTATATCGCCAACCATGACACGCACGCGGCCGTTGAGAAATGTTTGTTCGCGTTCAGAGTTCAAGCTTTAGCTTGCTTCCGGAAGCAACCTGAAGGTTGAACTCTCAACCTTCCTCGCGCGGCTCGACATCGACCTCGTCGAACATGTCCTGACGCCTCAGCGCTTCGGCGACGCCTTTGGCTTTATGCTCAGTCAAAGGATGTTCCGGATCGACACTGGCAATTTCAAAAACACGTTCGTCCAGCATCACGACGCCCAGCGAACCCAGGGTCACGCCCGGCGTCACCTGAATATCGTCCATGTTGTGAATCTTGAAGTGCCCGGTCTGTTCCACCCAATCTTCGATGAACGGATCGCGCAAGGCGTGTTCAGCTTCGCCTTCCGTTAGATAGGCGCCTTCGACGATAAGGCAGTACTCGCGGCCTTTGTTGTCAGTCATTGTCGCCAGAGTTTGGTTTGAAAAGCGGGCGTGGCGTCCGCAGTTTTAGCGAAGAAGGGTTAGCGGCTTTGTTGGCTGTCATGACTGAGGTCAGCCGCCGGCAGTGCGGTCGACCTGACCTTGGGACGCCTAACTTTACCACCGCTGTCGCGTGAGCGCCAGAGTTTTTCGCTTGTCAATGGCGTTTAGAGTACCGACTTTGTCGGGTCGTTTATTACCTCGAAAAAGCCCAACTAAAGTTGATACTCTAAACCCTCGGAAAAAACAAAAACGCCGCAGAAGCCAGGTCTGCGGCGTTCCCGGTGGCGCAAGACGCCATCTTGCGCTACGAAGCACTAGCGTAGTGTCGATTAAGCTCCCGCCGCAGTCGATTGAAATACGAATCGAAAGTGACGAACCCGGTCGTGCCCTGGAAGAAGGCCCTACCGCCTGTCTCTTCCGAGACGCGATTCAGCGAGCTCTGCCCATAGCTGGCGGCCAGGCGACTACGGCTGGTAAACCCGACGGACGGCGCATAGAACGAATAGATGGCGACGTCGCGCCGCTTCGCTTCGTTGATCGTGCGATCGATATCCAGAGTATGGCCCGCGACCGTCGCATCAAATCCGCGCGACACGTCGAGTCCGTCCGAAATCAACAGGACCGCATTGGGACCCTTCCAACTGGCATCAAATTTCTTCAGCGCTTCGATCACCTCGATGTAGGGATTGAAAGCGGACATCGCAGTACTGCCCGCGGGAATCCGCAATGACCTGGCAGCGCTATTCAGGTCCGTAGTGAACGGCTGGCGCACCTGCAAGGTGCCCGAAGTAATGTAGCCAACCATAACTCGCGAGCCCGCCGGGAGCGAGCGAATGAAATCGCGAGTCACGCCCAATTCGTTGCCCACTTGGGAAATCAGATCATCCTGGATAAGGATCGCGATATTCATGGGCGTGCGCACGCGCAACGCTTCCGCCTCTCTTGTGTTCGCCGGCGCGGCGGCCGACACTGATGCACTCAAAATTGTCAGTACTAAAAACGATAGGGTAAGAACCGAAAAGATCTTCTTAAGTGAGAACATTTTTTTACCTCCAAAGCCCAAAACACTTTTCCAATTGGGGAACCTGTTTTTGTCGGTCTTATGATGCTTTTATGAGCGATAAGGTTGGCAGTTACAACACTGTCGACCGCTTTGCTGGGAGCGCGGACGCCCTCGTCCGCATTGAGCGCGAAGCGCGAACAGGTTTGCCGGGTTCCAGCGCCAGGAAAGATTGAGTACTTACTTATGCAGGCGGCATAGGCTGCTCGCGTCGCAGGGCGGCGGCACGCCGAAAAGCGTATAGCGCCTTGAGGCAATCCAGCGATAAAAGATCGGCCCTAGTTTGGTCAACGGCCAGATAGATAGAACCGGCGCCAGCCACTTCCAGCGTGGCAGTACGCGAATCACTTCAATCCAGGCAAAGTAGCCTTTAGCCCAGCGGCCATCCGCGGTGCGCGTGTGCATCTCTTCGGCCATCTCTTCGCGCGTGTGCGGCGCGGCACGCTGCAGGATTTTGGGATCGTTGTAATCCAGCCACTGAATGCGCCGCTTGCGATCCAATGGCTCGACGCGGGCGCGCATCCAGCGGCAGAGGTTGCACTGGCCGTCCGTGTAGACTTCAATTTTTTTATACGGTCGCATTTGTTTAGAGTCGGGCTATCGCCCGACCTTTTTCATTGCCTGAGGGCGGCCAGTAGCCCGCCTCTAAACATTTCCCATACCAAGACATCATACCCTCATTTGCCTTTCGGCTTCCCGCTCGGCTAAATTATCGACTCAACCCGCAGACACATCCAGCTTTTTCATTAGTTGAAATCGAGGGATGGCTGTCGCTGGATGTCGATCTCTGAAAGGACTTATCTGCATTTATGAAAGTCTATGCCACTGAAGCCATTCGCAACCTTGCGGTCATTGGACACGGCGACGCAGGGAAGACGCAACTGGTAAGTTCGCTTCTCTACGTCGCTGGCGCCACGCCCCGCTGGGGCAAAGTCGATGAAGGCACGACCGTCACCGATCACGAAGAAGATTCCATAGCCCGCAAGATAACCCTCAACACCGCACTCGCCCACGCTGAACATCGCGAAACCAAGATCAATTTCATAGATACGCCGGGCTATGCGGCGTTCGTTTCGCATGCGCGACCCGCGGTGCGTGTCGCCGACTGTGGCCTGGTGGTCGTCGACGGTGTTAAAGGCGTCGAGGTGCAGACTGAGAAAACCTGGGGTTACGCGAATGAATTCATGCTGCCACGCATGATGGTGGTGACGAAACTCGACAAGGAGCATTCCGATCTCGGGATTGCGCTGGACAGCGCGCACAACGTTTTCAACCGCGCGATCATGCCTTTCACGCTGCCGATCGGAAAAGAACATAACTTCAAGGGTGTCGTCGACGTGGTTCATATGAAAGCGTACCAGTTTGACAGCAACGGCAAGGCTAAAGAGATCGAGATACCGTCAGAAGGGCGCGATGTGGTCGACAAGACCCGGGAAAGATTGGTCGAACTCGTGGCGGAATCAGACGACGCTCTTTTGGAAAAGTATTTTGAGCAGGGCACGCTCGATGATGGTGATGTCTTGCCGAATATCGGGAAAGCGATTGCCCAAAGCAAACTTTGCCCGGTCTACTCGGTTTCAACCACGACCCTGGTTGGTTTGGCTACTTTGCTCGATCACATCGTCGAGTTTGCTCCCGACCCCGCGCATCATGAAGCCGAGCATGGCAAGGATGAAAAGGGCGAACCCGCGTCGCGAAAGTATTCCAGCAGCGAGCCTTTCTCAGCCTACTGTTTCCGCACCATCGCCGATCCATTCGCCGGCCGCATCAACGTGATGAAAGTGATTAGCGGCAAAGTCGGCACCGATGCCAATGTGTACAACTCAACGCGCGGAACCACTGAACGCCTGGGCGCGCTGCACACGATGCAGGGCAAACAACTCGACAAGGTTCCGGAAGCCAACGCCGGCGACATCATCGCCTGCGTTAAGTTAAAAGAAACGCAGACCGCCGACACGCTTTGCGACAAACAGCGTCCGATCATTTACGATCCAGTGCAGTATCCGGAGGCCGCGATTGCTTTCGCGATCGAACCGAAATCCCGGCAGGACGAAGAAAAGATCAGCGTGGCGATTCATAAGATCCTGGAAGAGGATCCCGCGCTGTCATTCACTCGCGACGCGCAGACGAAAGAATTCCTGCTCGCCGGCTCAGGCCAGGTCCATGTCGAAACGATTGTCGAAAAGCTTAAGAAACGATATGGCGTCGAAGTGATGCTGCATCCGCCCAAGGTTCCTTATAAAGAAACGATCACTCAGCGCGCCGAAGTTCAGGGCCGGCATAAGAAACAAACCGGGGGTCGCGGTCAGTTTGGCGATTGCAAAGTGATTTTTGAGCCATTGCCACGCGGTGAAGGTTTCATTTTCGAAGACAAGATCTTTGGCGGCTCGGTGCCCCAGCAATACAGGCCGGCGATCGAAAAAGGCATCATCGAAGCCGCCGGGCACGGCGCCATCGCCGGGTATCCGCTGGTTGATTTCAAGGTGCAACTGATCGACGGTTCTTATCACAACGTCGATTCGGACGAACACAGTTTCCGCGCCGCGGGCCGCAAAGCATTTCGCAACGCGATGGAAAAAGTGAGGCCGGCGCTGCTGGAACCGATCATGGATGTCGAGATCGATGCGCCGCAGGAGTGCAGCGGCGACATCATGGGCGATCTGAATTCGCGTCGCGGCCGTGTGCAGGGCATGGATACGCGCGGCAAGCAACAAGTGATTAAGGCGCAGGTGCCAATGGCCGAGATGTTGAATTATCAATCGACGCTGAACTCGATCACCGCCGCGCGTGGTTCATTCCACATGCAGTTCTCGCATTACGATCCAGTCCCGGGCCAGATCGCACAAAAGATCATTCAGCAGGCGAAGGACGAAGGCCGGATTCGGGTCTCGGAAGAAGACTGATCGCAGATTACGCAGATTCCCCCGATTGCAGCAATAGAAGAAGGGGAATCGCGTGGGCGATACGTTTTGATCTTCGTAATCTGCGTAATTTGTGTAATCTGCGGATTGGATTGTCAGTCAGCGTACTCACTGCGCTGTAAAGTTGTAAATCAAAACGCCATTAACTTTCACCGGCTGACCCGAAAGCCTGGTCGGCGCAAATTTCGCCTGCCGGGCGGCAGCGACCGCCGCCGCTTGTAACAATGGATGTCCGGCTACTGCCTTGGCAAGAATTACATTACCGCCCTCGTCGACGGTGACCTGGACCGTGACCGCACCTGAGGCGTGCGCCTGTTTGGCGATCAGCGGATACTCAGCGGCGGGCATGCTAATAGCTTTTCCGTTCAGCACACCGCCGGAAATAACGCCTGCAGCAGAACTCGTCGTCGTTGGGCTATTTGATACGCTCGAGTTATCAGATCCCGGCATAAGTTGAGCCGTAAAAATCGGTTGACCTTGAATAGTATATTCCGCCGGAACTTCGAACCATGATTTGTCTGGTTCGCTTCGATCGATATTCGTCAATCGATAAACAGTCTCGCCAAACCGCGGATCGGTTTGACGGCTCATGACAACTGTTTCCAATTCAGGCGAGTACCACCGCTCGTTAACGATCGCAATGGGCAGTTCATTTCCGATTTCACCGGCAGCTATCGTTACGGTCGTGCGCGTGCCTTCGGCCTGGACCCCTTCGATTAGTTGCTTGCCCAAAGACTCGGCTTTCGCCCGCTTGCCGCCGCCGAAATATTCCACGCGGTAGCCGCCTGAAGCGGGCGGCTCCGTCATCACATAGACGTTGCCGTTGTTTTCGACGCGATCCACCGGGGGCGTTTGGCCTTCTGGTGAGCTGGGAGGTTTGCCGGCTTCAGCGGGAGGAGCGACTCTCACTTCAAAGCGAAAGAAGGGCATCTTGCGAGCCACATGTGTGCGAGCGTCCAGCACGTAATTCATTTGGGCCACCGGATCGTTGATAAAGATCATTTGTGGCGCATCACCGGCGGTGGCGAAACCGCCTATGGTTCTCAACGTTTGTTCGCGGCGCGTGCGGCCCTCGCTGTCGCGATAGATGGAAGCTGTTGCCCGGTTGACGATCCGGTTGCCGTCGCTCAGCGTTTGGGTCGTCTCCGTAACCACCTGTGCTGAATAGGGAGCGCCTTTGACCAGCTTGCCGTCAAAACTCATCTCGCCAGAAATGAAATTGAAAGTGTCATCTCGCGGAGGTGGTGTTCGCGCCGTGCTGCCTGGCTCTTGGAAAGGTTGACGCTGAAAGACTACGTCCCCGGAAGGCTGCTGAGAGAAGATAACCACTGCGCTCGGAAGAAAAACCGCGACGCCGAATATGCTTCCAAATATTCTTCGATACCTATTCATTGCTCATTCCTCCCTTTCGTTTCCGGTTTTGAGACCAGAGTTCGGTTCATTAATTGGCTGGACAAAACGGATCGCTCGGGCTAAACCGTCGGCGCCGACTAATACATCGGCTTTGATCTTTTCGTTTGCACGATTCATATTCATCGGCAGCCCAAACCGCGCCAGCGCTGAACGTGGCAACTCAACTCGAACCATTTGGCCGCCGTCCTGAAGGTCCAGGGCACTGCCATAACCCAGGGGAACAAAAGCGCTAGTGATTTCTTTGATCTCATGAGTGGTCGCGGACAATGACGATTCAGTTGCTCGTCTAGCGACGTTAAGTTTCGCCGCTGGCGTCGTCGAATGCTTTGGTGACCGAACCCTGCGAGACACTAAAGGGGCCGAAGCGTTCGGCGGTTGAGACGGGCTAACCGCTACGACCGGAGACATCTCAGGTTTAGACGGGGCAACGTTACCAGCCGCGTTCTGCGACTTAGCTTGCTCAATTGGTTGTGGTGCGGATGCGACGTACCAACGCCAACCCAATATTCCCACAGCCAGTAATAAGACTGTCGCCGCGGCGCTGATCCAGAAATGCCGGCGTGTTGGCGAGACCGGGACCAGGACCCGCGTTCGTTCACGGAACGCCGCCAGCAACTTGTCTTCGACAACCGGCGGCGCCTGTGCGGCTTTGGTTTCCAGGGCCAGCGAACGAAAGCCCTCGCTCAGACGGCTTTGCCAGGCCAATACTTCCGCGCAGCTCTCACACGCCGCGGCGTGGGCCAGGGCGCCGGCGCGTTCATCTGCGTCCATAATCTCGTTGCGCGCCAGTGCGGCTGCGATTATCTGGAATCCTTCACACTTCATGCTAAACACCTCGCCGTTTTTACGCGATTTGCCGCTGCATCTTCTTCCCTTGCCGGCCGCAGCTTCTCGATCAACAAGGCGCGGGCCCGGTGCAGTCTTGAGCGCACGGTTCCGATCGCGCAATTCAAAATCCCCGCCGCTTCCACGTAACTCAGTTCCTGCAGCTCGCAGAGCACCACCACTTCGCGATAGCGTGGCGGCAAACTCAACACCGCCGTGCGTATGGCCTCAATCGACTGGTTCCGTGACAGCTCATCGAGTGGATTGCTCATGCTCTGCAACTCGTTTGCGGGTGAACTATCGCTCTCTTCATTCTCCAGAGGGGCATAGAAATGTTCGCGGCCCAGGCGTTGACGGGTCAGGTTTCGCGCGATCCCCAGCAGAAACCAGTTCAGCGGTCCACGCGTTGAATCGTAAGACTTACCATCACGCAGCAGCACCATGAAAACTTCCTGAGTCACGTCCTCGGCCAACGCGGGTGAACCGCTCATCTGGAGCGCAAACCGATAGATGCTTGCGTGTCGCCGGCGATACAAAACGGCCAGAGCATCTTCGTCACCGGCCAGCATCGACCGTAGCAGCTCACTATCTAAAGGGTCTTCTTCGGTGCTCATCGGAAACTGTCTCTAGTCACTGATGTTAATTCGTGTCAGCACGGGGGAAAGTTCCAGAAAGATCCCGGTCGCAGCTTCCACGGTCTCCGCCTGCGAAATCGCATCAACTGGTGGATGGAATTCTTACTCGCCTCCCGCAAAGTTGTAAATCAGTGTGCCCTGGACTTTGACAGGCTGACCCGAAAGCCTGGTCGGTGGAAAATTTAGCACGCGGGCTAAGTCGCCATCCCTGGGCGGATGTCTGAGTGGATCTTGATAAGCAAACAATCCTTGCTAGATGGCGGTTTTCAGCTTCGCTTCCGCTTGCTTGCGTTTTTCCAGCGCGGTTTTGCAGAAGCGAACTTCGCGGCGGAGTTCAAGCTGACTCATCACCTGCTTCGATAACATCTCCAGAGCATTAATCTGTTCCGCGTTCAGGTGACGTGGCTGTCGATCCATTACGCAAAGCGTCCCGATGGCGAAACCCTCTGGCGACCAAAGCGGCATGCCCGCATAGAAACGAACAAATGGCTCGTTCACTACCAGCGGGTTGTCGGCGAAGCGCTCGTCGAAGAGCGCGTCCTCGATGATAAAGCAATCTCTGGCCAGAATAGCGTGTCCGCAAAACGAGACATTGCGCGGCGTTTCGCGCGCATGCACGCCCACGCGAGCTTTGAACCATTGACGATTCGTATCAACCAGACTGATCAGCGCTGCCGGAGTTTGGCAGATATAAGACGCCAGACGCGTGAGATCGTCGAAAGCTTCCTCAGAATCAGTATCGAGGATCTGATATTGCCGCAGCGTCTCGAGACGCGCGGCCTCGTTTTCAGGAATTGGAGCAGCTCTCATTTGCAAGACTCCTTTCAGAGAGCATTCGTGGGTGGCGCAAGTTGGAAACTTGCGCTATTTTCAAGGTCTTAGTGCGTATATTCTAGTCACGCTTTGCTTAAATTTCCATCTTTTTGAGTAAGATTCACTCGCTGATGCTGAGGAAAAGATCCGATTTTGCGATTCTGGTAACAGTTCTGTTGCTTGTCTTCGTGCTGCTGGCCGGCTGCCGATCTTCGAACAGCCCACACAAGCTCCTCATCTACACCCCACACGGCGAGGACATGCTGCGCGATTTCGTGGCACGGTACAAACAAGCACATCCGGAAGTCGAGGTGCAGTTTCTCGATATGGGATCGCGCGAGGTCCTCGAACGTTTGCGCGCAGAGCGCAATCGCCCGCTAGCCGACATTTGGTGGGGCGCGGCGCACATGACATTTCAAACCGCGGCGGAAGAAAATCTACTCGCACCTTATCGGCCAACGTGGGCCGACAAGGTTCCTGATTCGGCGCGCGACCCACAGGATCGCTGGTACGGAACTTTTGAAACGCCGGAAGTGATCGTCTATCGGATCGGCTTGCCATCAGTGGCGAATCATCGCCTTCCCGGTTCGCGATGGGCGGTCCTGGCTCGGTGAAAACGAAGGGAGCCGGTCTGAATCGGCCAATAATAGCCAAATCACTGGCGTTTTTGCGCCAGAAATCACCTATTGACCTCAAAGCCATGAATTTGCGAGAATCAGTTCAGGCTTGGATGGCTGCCAACCATCTAATCCACTGCTCGGGACGAACCATCGTCCACCTCGCTATTGAAGACATCAACGTCGTAAACAAAAACAATCCTGACTAGATAAGTGTATTCAGGAAGGACTTAGTCTGAACCGTCTCGCCAACGCGCCTTACGAGTAAGGCCGTTATCCAGCGCCTCTGACTTGCTGGATGGAGAATTTGATCATGGACCAATCGTCAATGCCCCCAAAATCCGACGCCGACCAGATCAGTAAATCGCCTGTTGGACGCAACGGCGACGCCGATGCGAAAGATGCTGCGGATGCGTCGAGCCAGCGGATGGTCGCCGACCGGCTGTTGGCGGCCTTGTCCGGCGGCAATCTCGAGAGTCTCGCAAAGGCACGGCAGGCTTTTCTTAAGCAGGGCGCAACCGAGCCTAAGGAGAGTGCGACAGCCCCCAAACAGCGTTCGGCGGAAATCAAACAATTCCCGGCAGACCTCGAAGCAGAACTCGAACGACGATCGAAGGCCAGGTCCGCAAATCAGATGACTGTATCCGGCGACGATCTGCGCAAGGAAGAAGAAGATCTAAATAAGGCCGAGGCCGAACTTGAACGTCGCCGCGCCGAAATCCAAGCCGCGAAACGGAAAGCCGAGGACGAGGCGAGGCGCAGAGCGGCGGAAACTGCTCGGCTTCAGATCGAAGCTGAGGCCAAACGGCGGGCCGTAGAAGAAGAGCAACGTCTGGCAAAGCTCGAAGCTTTGCGCCAGCAGGCCGAAGCCGCGGCCCAGAAACGAGCTCACAGAGAACAACAACTCAACGCTGAAATCGAAAGTCTGCGGAAGTTAGAGCAAGAGGAACTCGCCCGCCTTCAGGCCGCCGAGGTCCGCATCCGCGAGCAGGAGCAAGTCTGCCGGCGCGCAGAAGCAGATGCACGCCAGCGAACCGAACGGGAACAGTGGCTCAAGGCTGAAATTGAAACGCTCGTGAGCGTCGAACAGAACGAGCTCAAGCGCATCTCGGAAACAGAAGCGCGCGTACTGGCGCAGATGGAAGCCCGCCACCGTGCCGAAACCGAAAGTAAGCACCACGCCGAAAAGGAACAAAAACTCAACGCTGAGGTCGAATCGCTCCAAGAGGCGAAACAAATTCAACTCAAACGGGTGGCGGAAGCCGAAGCGAGAGTGCAGGCTTTGGCAGACGCTCATCAATCAGCGGCCGCGGTAGTTCAAGACGAAACTGAGAAAGCCCGCCAGCTCAGCGTCGAAATCAACGCTCTGAAACAGGCCGAGCAGGAGCAAGTTCAACGTATTGAACAAGCTCAAGCTCGTATCGCAGCTCTGTTGCAGACTCGGCAACTGGTGCAGGCGGACATTGAACAGCAGGAAGAGAAAGAGCGCGGGCTGACCGCAGAGATTGAAGCGCTGCAGCAGGGCCTGCGGGAAAAACTTAGCCAGATCGATGAAGCCGGCGCGCGACTGCGTCAGGCAGAAGCCGAACGCCTCAAACAAATCGAAGCGGCCGAAGCTCGGCTGGGCGCGCTGGAAGAGGCGCGCGGGGTCGCCGCGGCGCGGGCCGAAGAGCTGAGCCGGAATGAACAGGACCTGAATGCGGCGATTGGGAAATTGCGCGGCGCCGAGCAGGAATACCTCGCTCGGATCGCGGACACCGAGACGCGATTGCGCGCGCAAGAAGAAGCGCATCTCAAGGCGCAAATTGAAGCAGAACTGCGCGCTACCCAGGAAACTGGACGATTGGCTGAGTTGGAAGCGATTCGCATCCAGGCCGGAGCCGAAGCTGAAAAGCGAGCCGAACAGGAACGGTCCTTGAAGGCCGCAGTCGAAAGGTTGCAAGCCGCACAGCCGGAACAGTTGCAGCGAATCAAAGAAGCTCAGGCCGCTTTGGCTCAGGCGGAAGAAGAAAAATACAAGGCCGAAGGCGAGCTTAGTCAACTGACTGTACGGCAGCAAGCGCTGCTCGCGGAAGTCGATCGACTGCAGGCTGCGGGCGAGGAACAATTAAAACAAATCGAAGCGGCCGAAGCTGCTCTTCGTCTTAACGAAGCTGATCTTCGTCTTAAAGAAGAGAGCCGCGAACAGACTGAGACTAAAGTTCAGCAACTGGCGCACAGGGCTCAATCGGTCGAAGCCGAGATCGAAGCACTGCGCCAATCTGAGGCAGAGCAACTCCGCCGCGTGGAGGAAGCTGAGGCCCGGTTGCGGGCGCAGGCCGAAGCCAGCCAGAAAGCCGAAGCCGAACTGACACTCCGCATCCAGACCGAAGCGCAACGGCTGAGTGAGCTGGAAGACGCCCGCCGGCAGGCTGAAGCCGAGTCACAAAAACGCGCCGCACAAGAGCAGTCTCTCAAGTCTCAGATTGAAGATCTGCGACAGGCCGAAGCTGAGCAAGTCACGCTAATCGAAACTACGCAAGCTACTCTGCATGCTCAGGAAGAAGCGCATCAACGCGCTCGCAACGAAGCGGAGAACCACGCAACGGAGCAAGAGCGCCGACTGTCAGAGCTGAGAGCCATCGGCAAACAGTTTGCGGCGGCCGCCCAGGCGCGCAGCGAACAAGAGAAGTCACTTACCGCTCAAATCGAAGCGCTGCATCAGGCCGAGCAGGAACAACTGAGGCGGATCGAAACCGCCCAGACCCAGGTCGCCGACGCAGAAAAGTCGCGACAGGAGCAGGAAGCGGAAGTCGCGCGACTAACTGAAAAGGAACAGTCGCTCAGGGACGAGATCCAGATTGCCCGCCGGGCCGAGCAAGACCTGCTCAAGCGGGTTGTAGAGGTTGAAGCTCGGTACGTCGAGCAAACAAAAACTCGCCAACTCGCCGAAGCGCAAGAGAAACAACAATCCGAGAAACGGCAGCGCCTGGAAGCCGAAGTTGAAAGCCTGCGTCAGGCTGAGCAGGAACAACTGCAGCGCATCGAGGAAATAAAAGCTCACCTGCCGGCGCTCGAGGAAGCCCGGCGAACGGCGGAAGCAGAGGCTGAGTGGCGAGCCGAGCAGGAAGAGCAACTCAACGTCGCCATCTCTGTCCTGCGCGAGCAGGAAGAAGAGCAGGTCAAACGCGTCGAAGAGATTCAGGCGCGGTTGGCAGAGCAGGTCAAGGCCAACTACCTGGCCGAGGCCGAAGCTCAACAGCATACTGAGAGGGCCGAACAATTAAGCCTGGAGTTGGAGGCCTCGCGCAAGAATCGGGACGATCAGTTCAAGCGTCTCGAAGAGGCTGAAGCTCGCCTGCGCGCGCACGAGGAAACCCGTAACGGCAGTAAGATCAGCTACCAAAGGCGCGCAGAGAAGGAACAGCAACTCCTGGTTGAAATCGAAGCCTTACGGCAGGCCGAGGAAGAGCAACTCAAACGCATTGAAGAAGCTGAAGCTCGGCTGCGGGCACAGGAAGAAGCTCGCCAGGCAGCCCGAACCCACGTGACGCAACTGATCGAGGCTGAACAACAAGTCAGCGCCGAGATCGTGGAACTGGCCCGCACTGAAGCGGAGCAGCTTAATAAAATCAAAGAGGTAGAGGCGCGGCTTCCCGAACATGCGGAAGCAGTCCGGCAAGCTGAAGCCCAAGCCCAACGCCAAGCCGACGAGGAGACGCAACGTCTGGCAGAACTCGAAAGCGCCCGTGAACAAGCCCGCAAGAAAGCCGAAGAGCAAGCTGAGAAAGAACGCTTGCTGAGAGCGGACCTCGATGCTTTGCATCAAGCCGACGAGGCGGCGCAACGTCTGGCAGAACTCGAAAGTGCCCGTGAGCAAGCTCGCAAGAAAGCCGAAGAGCAAGCTGAGAAAGAACGCTTGCTGAGAGCGGACCTCGATGCCTTGCATCCAACCGGCGAGGCGGCGCAACGTCTGGCAGAACTCGAAAGTGCCCGTGAGCAAGCTCGCAAGAAAGCCGAAGAGCAAGCTGAGAAAGAACGCGCGCTCAAGGCTCAACTCGAAGCTTTGGCGCAAGCTGAACAGGAACAACTGCAGCGGATGGCACAGATGGAAGCGGATATCCGCGAGCGCGAAGTACGAAAGCCAGTCGCAGTTGAACCCGTGCTTGACCCAATTGCCGCAGGGACCCAATCACCCGAGGTTCCGTGGTTGACCATTGATCTCGAGCATTCCGGCAATCAGGCCACCAGGGAGCTCGAAGTTGTCAACCTCGACACTACCGCGGACCTGGCGCTTTTTGAGTCTGACGATTTCGCTCAGCCGGGTTTCGTTCAAACGAATGCAGCGAACGAACGCCACTCTACTCAGACACTGCGCTCGCCAAGCAGCGATGAATTGGTTTCGTCAGCCGCTATGGAACGCCTGCAGAGTGCCGACTCTTCCGAACGGGCGGCGGCCCTGGCCGACCTGGCTCAGTCAGGCGACGAGGATGCGTACCGCATGATTGTTAGGGCGTTTGACGATCCCAGCGCTGAAGTTCGCAATGCGGCCGCGCGCGCGCTTTCCGAATTGTGGGCGGACCTGGCCGCGTCGTTTACTCGTGCACTGCGCGAAGCATCGCCCGAAAGACGGCGCAAGATTGGCTCGGCAATCGCCGGATCGGGCCTGGCAGCCAATGCGATTAACAGTCTTACCGGCGAAAGCCGCGAACGAACCTATGATGCCTTTTCGATTCTCTTCCTGATGGCCAAGGCCGGCGAAGTCCAACCGCTGATGCAGGCGATCAGCAAGCAAACAAACATCGAAGTCAGGCTCACGGTGATCAAGTTGCTTGCGCTCAGCAACCAACCACAGGTGCTGCCGGCTTTACGCAACCTGGCCGCGCGCGAAGCGCTGCCCACCGAAGTTCATTCCGCCGTGATGGAAGCAATTTATCTGATTAGCACGCAGACTCGGGAAGTTGCGTAATAGCCAGTCAATCAGCAGACTTAGCGAAGTAAACAGGTCCAGGGACCTCCAAGCTACCCGCTCAGCGCGTAAGCATCCTTGAGCCACTTCACCAATTCAGGATCGACTTCAGCCGGCGAGATAAGTTTCAGTTCGTGATGGAAACGGTTCGCTGACGTGCGCTCGGATTTGTGGATCCGCGGGCTGGATAGCTTGCGATCGCTTTTGATTGTCAGGACAATCGCGCTTTTGCGCGTGGCCACGCCGGCGAAAGCCGTGCGGTTGACCAGATGAATCGAAGTTTTCTTTGGCTCTTCGATCACCTGGCCAAACTGCCGCGCGTTTTTCAACAGCCGATCATAAGTTGCCCGCACCGACGCATCCTTACCTTCGAAGTGAGACTTAATAGTGAATCCGTTGGTTTCTGTAGCCATCGCATCTCCTCGACCTATTCGCGATAAGAAGAGTCAGTTCGATCCAGTTTGCGCAGCAAGCCCGGCCAGGTAAGGTCAGCGCCCTGACCGACCGTGACGGCCTTTACCTGTAATTCAACCAGACGAAGAATCGAGTCCGGCACGTTTACCAGTTCGGCGCCGCCCGACTGCGCCAATATCTGAATCTTACAGGCGCGCTCAAGCAGAAACATCGCCAAAAAGGCCTCTGCGGTCGTGCGGCCGACCGTCAGCAAGCCGTGATTTCGCAGAATCATGTGGTGCTTTTCGCCCAGGTCGGCAACCAGGCGCGGCTTCTCGTCTTCGTTGAGCGCCAGGCCTTCATAATTATGATAAGCCAGCGAAGCCCGCACCAACATTGCTTGTTGCGAAATTGGCAACAGACCATCCTTCTGGGCTGAGACGGCAATGCCATAGTCGGTGTGCAGATGCATTACGCATAAAGCATCTTCGCGCGCGGCGTGCACGGCGCTATGAATCGTGAAACCGGCGGGATTAATAAAGTAAGGCGACTCCATTACTTTGTTTCCGGCCAGATCCACTTTCACCAGACTGGACGCCGTCACTTCTTCGAACATCATCCCGTACGGATTCAGCAAAAAGTGATGTTCCGTGCCCGGCACGCGCGCAGAGAGGTGCGTGAAGATCAGATCGTCCCAACCATACAAAGCAACCAGCCGATAGGCCGCGGCGAGATCGACGCGCGTCTGCCACTCTGGCTCTGAAATCTGCTCGCGGATGGTTGACGCTTTGGCAGTTGCATTCATTGAATCACCTCAGAAAATGTCGAATAAGATTTTTCGGGAACTTACTTGAACTCAAACGACTTCAGATAATCCATGTAGGACTGCTCCCATCGCCCCACAGTCTTTGCCGGACCGACGAGCTTGAGGAAGTAATTCCCTTTCGGCGTTTCGATCACCGCCGCGCGCAGACGATAGTTTGCATCGTTATGCGTGGTACCGCTGCCGGGGGCCATCTCAGCCGTATAGGTCCCGGTAACGTCAACAGTCGTTATTTTCAAACCGTTGACCGTCATCGTATCGGTCTTTGCTTTGTCTTTAGAGGAACTACCGTCGGCTTGTTGTATCTGGGCAATCCAGCGATCGATATTAGCCTGCGGAGGACCGCCCTGGGTGGGTCCGAAATAATACAGCACCAGCGATGCGTCTTCGCTGTCGCCTTCCGCCTTCGGCAGCTTGTACTGCGCGGCCCGCATCTTCGAAGACGGCTGCTCAACTACCCAGCCACCCGGCGCTTTGAAATGTAAATCACCAGACGGCGCAGTCGTCGAGGCACTGGAGTTCGTTTGTTTGCTGGAAACACTGGTCGCTCCCCTGCCGCCGCAAGCGGAGCAGGCGAGCATCAGCGTCATGACAATCGCGGCGCGGGTAATTTTTCTTTGCATGTTGATGAACCTCGCCCGCGAATCTACACCGGCTCGGGTTCATTCCGCAAAGTTACTGTCCGCCGCCCGCCGCCGCGGTGTGCGTCTTCATGCGTCGCTCCATCTCCTCGGGCGACACATCTTCCTTGTGCGTCGCGACATGCCAGACATGCCCGAACGGATCTTCCAGGGTGCCGCTACGGTCGCCATAGAACTGGTCCTTGACCGGCCGTTGTTCCTTGCCACCGGCCGCAATGGCTTGCTTGAACACCGTGTCGACATCTGCGACGTAGATCATGAGGCTCACGGGCGAACCTCCGAGCGTCTGCGGACTCTTGTAGCCCATCTCAGGAAACTCATCGGCCAGCATGATCGGCGAATCGCCAATCTTAATCTCGGCGTGGCCGATCTTGCCTTCGGGCGCCGGCATGCGAAACAGCTCAGTCGCGCCGAACGCTTTCTTGTAAAAGTCGATCGCCTCAGTGGCACCTTTGATGATTAAGTAAGGCGTGACTGAGTGATAACCCTCGGGAATTGGTTTTGCCATAATCTGCCTCCTCGTAAATAGTAGGACGCGAATGGTCGAATCCGATTTCTCTGCCTAAAGGTGCGTACCAATATACCAAACATTGTCGAACGGATCCTTCACTGCACCGACACGATCGCCGTACGCCTGGTCGCCGGGTTTACTCATCGAAATCATGCCCTCGGCTAACATTGCACGTTCATACCATGCATCGACGTCGTCTACATACAGCATGAACGTCATCGGCATGGGTTGCCATTGCCCATGTGCTTCGCCCATCTCGATGACCGACGAACCAATCCTGACCGTGGCGTGGTGAACAATTCCGTCGGGTGATTGATGGACGGCCGCCGGTTCAGCCGCGAAAGCCTGCTTGAGAAGCTCAATCATCTGCGGCGCGCCCTTAGGATGCAGGTACGGCATCAGATTAGTGGCGCCTTCCGGAACGTAACCAGCGCCTGTGGCGGTTGCGAGATACCAATGATTGCCGCCGGTGTCCTCGACCGAGGCGCCGCGCTCACCATATTCGTGGTCTGTCGGTGGATAAAGCGAAGTCGCGCCGGCCGCCAACGCACGTTCATAGACGGCGTCAACGTCTTCGACATAGAGATGAAGCGCCGCCGGGGCGGACGTGCCTTTCCACCTCGCGCCTTCACCGCCGCCACCAATCATTATCATCGAATCGCCAATCCGGTATTCCGAGTGGTACCCTCCAGCGGAGCCGAGGCCGTATATCTTGCCCTCAGCCCCAAACACCTTCGTCACGAATTCGATCTCCTCATGCACATCCGCCACGGTAAGGTAAGGCGTCACCGTGCGGAAGGTTGCGCGAGCGGAATCGGTCGCCGGCCGCGGCGATCGCCTGTCCTCTTTGGCCGCTATACTCATAGATGCCTCCTTTTCCAGCTCACTTTTCAGACGCGCTTTGAAGTCCGCGCGCGGCAATGCGCGCAGCTCAACCGCTATGCTGACCAACCCAGCAACTTGTGGATCCGTAGCCGGCTGCGGCCCGCCCGGATCCCGGAGCATTGCTTCAATCGCCTGATTGAGCTGTTCTGTTAAGACGACTTCACTCATAACTCACGTCACTGCCCGGTCACTCTTTATTCTCTGTGTCCTCAGTGGTAAATCTTTTCCGCAAATTCTCCAACGCGCGAAACTGTAATTGCTTGACCGCGCCCTCGCTGCGACCCAACTCAAGGGCAATCTCACCAATAGATTTCTCTTCGGCAAACCGCATCACCACGACACGCCGCTGATCCTCTGCCAATTCATCAACCAAATGGAACAGTTGCGCTCGCCGCTCACAGCCTTCCAGCTCTGTCTGCTGGGCCTGGGTCGCACCGGAGTGACCGCGGGGCACTAGCCCGACCGTAAGCGAGGGCTTAGCACTCCCTTCTCGCGCCGCCCGCTTCGCCCGATCCGCAATCATGTTCGAGGCAATCCGAAACAGCCAGGCCGCGAATGGCGCGCCGGTCCATTTGAATCGTGGCAGGCTGGCGAGCGCCTTGCGAAAGACTTCCGCGGTCAGGTCCTCGGTCTCGGCGCGATTGCGCACTCGCCGCGCGACATAAACGTACACCAACTCAAAATAACTCTCATACAGGCCGGCAAAACACACGGGATCGCGCTGCGCGGCTTCGATCAAGCGCCGCTCTTCCGTCGCCTTCCCTTTATTGAGGCGAACTTTCTGTGCAGGTTCGCTGCCGGTCATTGCTGTTCAATTATATAAACTGTCCGCGCGGAAAAAGGTTACGGACATGTCAGAACCGCCTGCGGTAGCGGGCGGTTGAACGGTAGCCGCCAAAACGCACTCTGTAACACGATCAACCGCCCGCTACCGCAGGCGGTTCTGACTCGCTATTCCTTGGTTTTCATTTCTTCCCAAATCAGGACGTGCCTGGTCTCGCGGAGCAGAAGAGAGCCCACAATGAACGTCAAGCCGGCAACTGCGATCGGATAGTACAAACCCGCATAGATGTTTCCGGTCTGGGCAATCACAGTCAATCCGATCAGTGGCAACAGACCGCCGAAGACTCCGTTGCCGATGTGATAAGGCAGAGACAGGGACGTGTACCTGATCTTTGCCGGGAACGCCTCGACCAAATAAGCGGCAATGGGACCATAGACCATTGTTACAAAGATCACTTGAACAAATATGAGGAGGATCAGTTTCCAGGCCACAGGATCGCCAAGCAATTGAGTTAAACCAGAGTAAGGCAGTACTCCCCTTGCCGGCTGTAATGTGCCGTTGACGATGGTTTGCGGCGTCAGGCTGAGGGCGCCGGTGATTGGGTTTCGCTGCGAGATCGCGGTCGTAACGTTCGAGCCGGCTGCTGCCTGCATGCTCCGGTAAATGGGAATGTAGGAAACCGCTGCCAGGATGCAACCAAGCATCATGATCTTCTTGCGCCCCAGTCGATCAGACAACGCTCCAAACACGACGAATAAGGGCATTCCCATTAACAACGCTATCGCGACGATGTAGTTGGCTGAAGTCGTATCTACCTTGAGAATGGTTTGTAGATAGAAGAGCGCATAGAACTGTCCTGTGTACCAAATTACTCCCTGCCCGGCCGTCGCGCCGAACAGCGAAATCAAAACCCGCTTCAGGTTTGGCCACTTGGTGAAAGCTTCCTTGAGCGGTTGGACGGACGTCATCCCCGAGCTCTTGAGGTGCCTGAATATGAGTGACTCTTTCATTCGCAAGCGAACATAAAGCGAAATGCCCACCAGCAGAATTGAAATAATGAAGGGCAGCCGCCAGCCCCACGCAGTAAATGCTTCGCGGCTCATAGCGTTCTGAATAATCAGGATGACCGCGAGCGATACGAACAGGCCCAGCGTAGCTGTGATTTGAATGAAGCTGGTATAGAACCCGCGGCGAGAGTCGGGCACGTGTTCGGCAACATAGACGGCTGCTCCGCCGTACTCACCACCGAGCGCCAGGCCCTGTAGTACTCGAATAAACAGCAGAATGATGGGCGCAGAGATTCCGATCGTCGCATAGGTGGGAAGAAAACCGATCAGCGCCGTCGCGCCTCCCATGATGAGCAGCGTAACCAGAAAAGCGTACTTGCGTCCCACCAGATCGCCGATGCGTCCAAAGAAGAGAGCACCGAAAGGCCGAACAACGAAGCCCACCGCGAAAGTTGAAAGATATGCGATTAGCGCCAGCGTGTTATTTCCCTGCGGATAGAAGAGGGGCGCTATCACGGTCGCCAGACTGCCAAAAATATAAAAGTCATACCACTCGATCATCGTCCCCACAGACGATGCACTGATGACCTGCCAGATTTTATACTCTTGGCTCAAGTTATTTTCCCTCTATCCGCAGACTCCGCGACTGCGAATGTTTCATGCTTCGCGGTTTTTATGGCGTCCTTGAACCCACCTCTCCTCTGCGTTCACACGAACGCTCCGGCCGCATAACCAGAAGCCCACGCCCATTGAAAGTTGTAGCCTCCCAGTTGTCCCGTCACATCCACAACTTCGCCGATAAAATAGAGACCCGGGACACTTCTCGCTTCCATGGTCCGTGATGAAAGTTCCGCGGTCGACACCCCGCCGGCAGTTACCTCGGCCTTCTTGAAACCTTCGGTCCCCGATGGGGTGATCTGCAGGTCATGAAGACGCCGGGCAATGTCCTCGAGTTCATTGTTGTTGTATTGCTTGAGCGGTTTTGATGCTGCAAACAGCTCGCACCACACTTCAGCAAAGCGCCGCGGTAAGTAACGGGAAAGCAGGTTTTCCAGCTCAGTGTCGGAACTCTTGTGCCGCGTGAGCATCTCCAGCATCTCTTCATCAGGCAGCAGGTTGATTGATACAGATGCGCCCGGTTCCCAGTACGACGAGATTTGCAGAATCCCCGGTCCGCTCAGGCCTCGGTGAGTAATCAAAATATTCTCGCGAAACTGTTGGCCATCGTACCCGACCAGCGCGTCGACCGAGATCCCGGCCAACTTCGCCCAGCGCTTAAGCATTTGCGACGTGAGAGTGAAGGGCACCAGACCGGGACGCGGGTCTTCAATCTGTAGGCCAAATTGCCGGGCAATGCGGTAACCAAAGTCGGTTGCGCCCAGCGGCACGATGGACAATCCGCCGCTGGCAATGACCAGAGAATCCGAGACGATGCTCCCTTGATTGGTTTCTATCCTGAACGTGTCGTGCTTCTCAACTCGCAGCACCTGGCAACTGCAGCGAATCTCCACGGCGGCGTCCATGCATTCCCGCAATAGCAGATCGATGATTTGTTGAGAGCTGCCGTCACAAAACAGTTGTCCGAGCTTTTTCTCGTGATAGGCGATGCCGTGCTTTTCAACGAGTGACACAAAGTTCGCGGGAGTGTAACGAGCGAGAGCTGACTTGCAGAAGTGTGGATTTGCGGATGTGAAGTTTTCCGGGCTCGTGTGAATATTAGTAAAGTTGCAACGCCCGCCTCCCGAGATCGCTATCTTCTTTCCGACTCGGTCTGCATGTTCCAGCACCAGGACCCGACGGCCGCGCTTGCCCGCTTCGATCGCACAGAAAAGGCCCGCGGCGCCCGCGCCAATAACGATTACGTCCCACTTCTGCATTGACACCTTTTTCAAATCAAAAAACAATATCTAACCGCAGAGGACGCGGAGGTCTTCGCAAAGGTTCACAGAGAAAGCTCCTTTGCGTTCCTCTGCGAAATCCTCTGCGTCCTCTGCGTTAAAACCTACTTTCAGCGAAAGGCGTGCTCATGAGGACGTTACCGTGGCCAGCCTCTTGAGAGTTCCTCATCTTCCGGATGGTCTTCATCGTCGGCGGTCAACAACGGAATAGCATGCACCTCTCTCTGCTTTCGCAGAGCATATTTCAGAATTGTCAGCGTTCCACTTCCCTTTCCAGATCGAAAACCAATCACGATCCCGCAGAGATCGACCATATAGCGGTTGCGAAAGGCGCGGGCGCTCTTCCGTCCGGGAAGTTGCAACTCGACGACGCGCTCTAACTGTTCGAGCCAGGGTTGAATCGACTTTGGCTGGTCAAAACGCGTGTGGGGAACAACAGCCCAACAGAGCTCATTGCGTTCCAGCAACCACTCAATCGCCCATTCGTCTATTCCGCGCGTGCCCCCGAGCAACCAGGTCCTGCCTTGATCCACAAACGGCGAAAGATGCCACTCAAACAAAGTGCGCGCGGTATAGCGCTCAACATCGCCAGATCCAAAGATCGCAATCGATGTTCTGTTGGTCATACCGGCTCGGCGTGATCACTCATTAAAACCAGACTTGTGGTAGATCGGATCGGTTTCAAGCTCGTACTTCTTTAAGAAATCCCACCGGAAGGCTGTGATGAGCATAAGGTGAGGTTTCAGCGATTAATGAATCGCCTCAACGGCCTTGCGAGCTTCGATTTCGTCATGACTTGGGCGGTGGATGAAATTCAATGATAAATCGCAATCGCCGCAGGAAAGCTTGATCGATATGTTCTTTCCGCTTGGCGGCGATGATAGTAATGCCGTCATACGTCTCGATCTGCTGAAGCAGATAGTTGATCTCTTGATTTGCATAGCGATCGTGGCTGTCTTTGACTTCGGTGCGTTTTCCAAACAACGCATCAGCTTCGTCAAAGAAGAGGATCGAGTGATGCGCTGCGGCCGTCGCAAAGACTTGCCGCAAATTCTTTTCCGTCTCGCCAATGTACTTGCTGACAATCTTGCTTAAGTCCACGCGATATACATCGCGACCCAATTCTTCCGCCAATACCTGCGCCGCCGCCGTTCCCTCTCCATGTTCGGCGCCGGCGAACAGCACACTGATGCCGGTGGATCTCTTTGAACGACGTCGTTCTCGATCCGTCCGACTGATTTCCCGCAGAGTCGATCGCTGGGATTGCGACAGGTTAGATTCTTGCGGGCGTGCCGCAGATTCAGCAGGCGCGCCCACGGCAAAGCTTGCAACTAAAGTCAGCAGCAGAGCCGCAGATCTGCTGAGCGTCATGCGGTAGGGTTTCAAGGCTGGGAGGAATCTAAGGTTCATTACACTCCGTTCGCGTTCGGCGGTATTGAGTTGCCATCTAGCTATTCTGACTGTTTACGGATGCATCGTTACCAATGGCAGTTCGATAAAACTCGCCTCGCCCGGTGCATGATAGATCCGCTGCGTCGCTTTGCGATAATCTTCCGGTTTGGCCCAGAAAATATTGGGCACGAACGTCTGCGGATTTCGATCGTAAAGCGGGAACCAACTTGACTGGATCTGCACCATGAGGCGGTGGCCGGGCAGAAAGACGTGGTTCGCCGTCGGCAAAGCCCAGCGAAAGAGCAAAGGCTTATTGGCCGCGATTGGTTTCGCCGTCTCGAGGCTCTCGCGATAACGGCCGCGAAAGACGTCCATCGATATCGCCAACTGATAGCCGCCCATATTCGGCTGGCCGGCGACTTCATCAGGATAGAGGTCGATCACTTTCACGACCCAATCGGAATCCGTGCCGCTGGTTGAGGCAATCAGGTTCACGATCGGCTCACCGCTGATCTTCACCGGCGACTTCAACACTTCGGAGGTGAACGCGAGTACATCCGGGCGGCCGGACTGCTCTCGCTGATCGTCGACCAACCAACGCGCCCAACTCGGGCCATCTATTGGACGCGCGCGATACGGCACCGGCTTTGACGGATCGGAAATGTACTCGTCGTAATTCGTTTGGGAAGACTTTGGCGCGTCAAAGGTCGCTTTCAAACCGCCGTTAAGATAAAGCGGCGTGGCTTTCACGGTGCAGCCGCTCTCGCAGCCGGCCGGCCAGGCTGAGAGCTGGTGCCACTTGTTCGTGCCCGTTTCAAAAGCCGTCACCGGCGCAATGTTCATCTTTGGCGCGTCGTCTTTCAGATAGTGATCCAGGAAAGGCCGCAGGATTTCCTGACGAAAATAGAGCGCAGTATCGCTATTGAATTTGATCGCGCCCAGCGAGCTGCCTTCGCGGATTTCCTGCCCGTGGTGCCACGGGCCCATCACCAGAAACACCTTGTCGTTCCGAGTGTCTTTCGGCTCGATCGCTTTGTAGACGGCGATGTCGCCATAGATGTCTTCCTGATCCCAGAGGCTGTGCACCAACATTACCGGCACCTTCAGAGGTTCTTTCGCCAGAATCTTGTCCACCGCCTGTTCCCGCCAGAAAGCGTCATAGCTCGGATGCTCCAGCAGCTTGCGCCAGAAGCCAACCTGTTCCAGCCCGCGACGACGGCCCAGCTCGCCGGCCGATCCGGCTTCCATGAACATGTCATAGTCGTCGAAGTGGCTGGTCCACCACTTCACTTCGTTCGCCCGCGTCGCTTCCTGATCGTAAATGTAGCTCATCCCCTGCTGGCGAAAGGCGCCGTTGTGAAACCAGTCGTCGCCCATCCAGCCGTCCACCATCGGATTCATCGGCACGGAAACTTTCAGCGCGGGATGCGGATTGATCAGCCCCATCAAAGGCAGAAACCCGTCGTAGGAAATGCCGAGGATGCCGACCTTGCCATTGCTTTCCGGAATGTTTTTGACCAACCAATCAATCGTGTCATAGGTATCGGTCGGATGATCGACCGCTGTCGGATTCAGCGGCCCGCGCACCGGACGATTCATGACATAGTCGCCTTCCGAACCGTACTTGCCGCGAATGTCCTGCACCACGCGAATGTAGCCGCCTTCGACAATCACGTCGGTAGCATTGTCATAACCATAAAGACTTGGACCCAGATGTGAGCTGTCCGTGTGTGTTGTCAGCTCGGTGGCGTTGTACGGCGTCCGCGTCAAAAGTATCGGCGCGCGGTTCGCGCCTTTGGGAATGAGGATGACTGTGTGCAGCTTCACGCCGTCGCGCATCGGAATCATCGCCTCGCGGCGGACGTAATCGAACCCCTCGTTTGTCGGCTTGAACTTGCCCGGCGTTTCGTTAGGTAGATTCTGTGCCCGGGTTGCTGATGATGAGAAAAGCAAGAATAGGGCGACGAAGATCGTCGCGATTAAGCCAGAGGTACGAATGGTTTTGTTAGTCATTTGTTAGTTGCCCTCAAGATGAAGTTAGCCGTAGCGACGATCGTGTCGGTCGAGAAAGGTTTATAGCCTAAGAGCGCTTGGAATTGAAGCGTAAGTCTGGATTCCTTCGCGGCTCTGCCGCAGCACAGTGCGGAAAGCCTGCGGCTTTTCGGGCTCCTTGATCAAGGATGCGCACGAGGCTAAGCCCCGCGCGGCATCTTGAAAACTTACTTGCCGGTAAGGCGAAGCCTTACCGCACTGGGAGAGGCAAAGCCTCAAAGAGGGACCCGGATCAGTCTACGATTCAGAGCGGAACCAGTTCAGTAGTCGTGTCGCGACGCTTTTTTTCCTTAAAGCCTTCGACAAAATGACGGGAGCCTGGCGTGGGAAACTTCTCGCGGTAAGCGCGGTCGACGGCCGTCTTCAGGCGTTCGCTCCGGGTAAAGATCGGGCGCACGGGAATCTGCCGGCCCTCGACTTCGATCATCCCGCGCGGCTCTTCGAGAAATGTGCGGTACCAGCTGCGCGGTTTCTGACTCCATGAACGCACAAAGACCCGGCCTTCGACCACCACGGCCCAGATGCCAATGATGCGGTGCGGCTTCGTACCGGCGCGAATGCCGAGGATCTTCGCATCGCGGATAGCGTTGACGATGGCTTTCGGGAAACGGCGACCTTTCATAAGAACATCCGCAGATTACACGGATTACACGGATTGGTTAAGTCAGTAACGACCGTGATGAGATAAGGACCCAAATTGACGGATAAGAATTGATAAATGAAAACGGTGCTGCGTAATCTGTGTAATCTGCGGACCGCTATCCGATTTGCCCATCCGCTCAGCAAAAAGCCGTACTCGGCAGCCTACAGTGTGCGTTGACGGAATGAGTGTTACGATAAACCATAAAATCCGAAGAGGTGAAAACTATGGCATGGGATGGCGACGATTTGGCTGGCCAAATGGAAGAGGTATTCGAACGGCAACACGCGGTAGCTGACGCCCGCGCTCTCAGGGGTACCTCTACTCCTGAAGAGCGCGCCCGCAGCGCCCAGTTTGAATCACTGAGAGCTTCGCGCTCGCGCATCATGACGCAACTGAGCGGGGCCACGAATCCTGCACACCGCACGGTACTCGAGCGGGCCTTAAAATCTATAAATGATCAGATGGCCGAAGATGAATCGCGAGGCTAGTTGCCCTCACCCACGCGTCAATTGCCGATACACATGTAGCGCAAGTTGTTAACTTGCGGCCCTCCGCAATTTATCAAGTTGCGCTACGTCACCCTCTGGTCAACTGGCGGTACTTAATCCGATGCGGCACTTCGGCCTCAGCACCCAGACGCGCCTTGCGGTCTTCTTCATAGTCCGAATAGTTTCCTTCGAACCAGACGACCTTGCTGTCGCCTTCGAAGGCGAGCATGTGCGTTGCTATCCTGTCTAAGAACCAGCGATCGTGAGAAATAACCACCGCGCCTCCGGCAAAATTTTCCAAGGCCTCTTCCAGGGCCCGCAGCGTATTCACATCCAGATCGTTCGTCGGCTCGTCCAATAGCAGCACGTTGGCGCCCTCTTTCAGCATCTTTGCGAGATGCACTCGATTGCGCTCGCCTCCGGATAACATTGAGACTTTCTTCTGTTGATCTGAGCCGGAGAAATTGAAGCGTCCGACGTAAGCGCGCGAGTTCACTTCGCGGGCCCCCAGCTTTAAGACATCCGCGCCGCCCGAAATCTCTTCCCAGATGGATTTGTTTGGATCGAGCGTGCGGCTTTGATCCACATAAGCCAACTGCACTGTCTCTCCAATCTTGATCTTGCCGCTATCGGGTTCTTCCTGTTTGGTGATCATCCGAAACAGAGTTGTTTTGCCCGCGCCGTTCGGACCGATAACGCCGACGATGCCGCCGGGCGGCAGCGCGAATGTCATGTCCTCTACCAGCAGATTGTCGCCGTATGCCTTGGTTACTTTGTCCGCTTCGATCACCACGTCGCCCAGGCGCGGCCCCGGCGGAATGTGAATCTCCAGGTCTTCGCGGCGCTTTTCTGATTGTTCCTGCAGCAGATTCTCGTACGCAGTCACGCGCGCCTGGCCTTTAGCGTGACGCGCTTTCGGCGACATGCGAATCCATTCCAGTTCGCGCTGCAAAGTTTTCTGCCGATCACTCTCAGACTTTTCTTCGCGCCTGAGGCGTTCCTGCTTCTGTTCCAACCACGACGTGTAATTCCCTTTCCAGGGGATGCCCGCGCCGCGATCCAACTCCAGGATCCAGCCTGCGACGTTGTCCAGAAAATACCGGTCGTGCGTCACGGCGATGATCGTCCCCGCATAACTCTGCAGGTGATGCTCGAGCCAGGCGACTGATTCAGCATCAAGATGATTGGTGGGTTCATCCAGTAAAAGTATGTCCGGCTTCTGAAGAAGCAGACGACACAGCGCGACACGCCGACGTTCGCCACCTGAAAGGATTTTCACCGGCGTTTCCGGTGGCGGACAGCGCAGCGCGTCCATGGCCATCTCCAGACGCGAATCCAGGTCCCACGCATCGAGATGATCCAACTTCTCCTGCACCTCGCCCTGCCGTGCCAACAATTTGTCCATGTCTTCGTCGGACATCTCTTCGCCGAACTTCGCGTTTATTTCGTCGAACTCTTTCAACAAGCTGACAGTTTCTTTGACAGCTTCTTCGACGACTTCACGCACGGTGCGCGAATCATCGATCAAAGGTTCCTGCTCGAGATAGCCAACGGTAAACCCGGGTGATATCACCGTCTCACCGAGATGATCTCTGTCGATACCGGCGAGTATGCGTAGCAGAGAAGACTTGCCCGAGCCATTGAGCCCGATGACGCCAATCTTCGCGCCATAGAAGTAGGAGAGATAGATGTCTTTGAGGACCGCTTTCTTGTCATAGAACTTACTGACGCCGACCATGGAATAGATGACTTTGTTTTCGGTGGTCATGATTTAGCATCCACAGATTACACAGATTTCGCAGATAAGGAAAAACGAGTCGAGGATGGTGGCGAGGGATACATCGGAACCTTGACTCTTCAGGTACCGGGCGAGAAGATTCCTGCGGCTCAGCCATCGGATGCGCGGCAAGTCTTTGACTTGCCGAAATCGCATTACATGACTATTTATCAGGTCTCCGACCTGGAAGGGTCTGAGACCCTTTCAATGGATGAAACTCGCCCGGCAAGTCGGAGACTTGCCGCGCATCAGCGTGGCCGAGCCCACAACGCAGAGAGTCAAAAGGAATCCTTGCCGAACAAGCTGATCGGCTGCTGATACTCATTTCCTCGCGAGGCAGGCGGTTAGCTCCGGTGTTTTGGTGAAGCCGCAGTTGCCGTCTCTCTGGCGCTCGCACGCGGCTTTCTGGTAACAGGCATACTCTGGCCGAAACTCACAGGTGGTAATCACATTATGATCGGAGCAGACCTGACTCGAACAGCCGGTCTTGATACACGGCTTCATTGAGCCCGTGTCCGGCGTCATGGAGTTACCGTTCGTTTTGTTTCGAACGTAGGCTTGCGTCCCTCTCAGTTCGAACGATCTGCCTCCCGGACCGGTCACCACAACATTACTGCCGGTGACAATCAAACCGTCCGGCCCGGTCATCGCCGTGTTCGCGACGGCAGCGTTATTCTCTCCCAGACCCGCGCTGTCCAGTTTAACTCCGGCAATATTCCGGCTGAAGCTCGAGTTCAGTTTCGCTTCGTGATGCGTAGGACAGGGAAAGGTGATGCAGCGAACTCCGCGATCGCGTACGAGATAATAAGTTCCGACAGGCTGGTTATCGCTGATCGTCATCCAGGACTCACTCACGCGCAACTCGCCGAGACTGCCGAATTGTCCGTAACGCCTGGCGACGATGCTCCCGCGCACAAGCAAATGGGCAATGTCGGTCTCTGGCTGACCATGCCAGTCGATTTCCGCCACATAGCACTCGTTCATGAAGCGTCCATTGGCGCATCGTGTAGACGACATATTGACGCGCTTAACAAAGTAACCGCCACATAGCGGCGAGACACATCGGCGCAAGTCGCGTCGTAGGCTGTAGAAGGTCGAGGTCGCATCTATTGGCTCGGGTGAAACTGAAACTGATTCAGACACACCAGCGTTAACGATGTTTGGTTTCTCTAGTTTGCCTTTTACTAACTTCGGACTTGCGCCGCTGGACCAGGTCAAAGCTGCGATTGCCGCAGCTACCAGAGCCGCACGAATGTATTTGAAGTTGAGCATAGCAAGCTAACCTCGTTTCTTATCGGGCCTGGGAAGAAAACCGGTTTGCTGTTTGGGGTCTTTGTGGTCCTTGGGGGAAGCAGGGTTATTGTCCTGACCGGGCTTGGCTCGTTCTAATTTGTCTTTCTTTATCGTTTCTTGCAGACGCTTTTTTGCACGCTTATTCATGAAGAGATTATACCGCAGAAGAAATCCAACGCTGCTATTGGGGCTAATTGAGTCGGCCCAGCGGACGATCGATAATAGCCGACCGATTCAAAGCCTGTGTTCAAAACCAGGAACGTGTCTCGTCAAGCTACTTTACCGCAGAGGACGCCGAGGTTTCGCAAAGGACGGAGAGAAGAATTGTCCTTTGACGTACCTCTGCGAGTACCTCAGCATCCTCTGCGTTTAGAAATCGTTACGTTACTCATCATGGTCGTGGTGGCGGACCCGTCCGCGGATTCTTACTGTTGAAATCGGCAATGAAAGCCTGCGTCAGATCGACCGCCGGCACCGCAGTCAGAATTGCCGGCAGCAGCTTACTCAGGTCGAGCGTCATGGTGACGCCGCGCTGGCGGGCAAACTGATCGATTGCCATCCCTATCTGTTTGGAAATCGGAGCCACGACTTGCTGGTATCGTTTCGTAATATCCTCATCCAGGCGTTCCTTCTTTGTTTGCAGCTCGAGTTGCAGGCTTTCCCCTTGCTGTTGCTGCGCCTGAATTGTTTTCTGATCAGGTACCGGTGCTTTACTTAGCGTTTGGATTTCATTGGCCAGTGCGTCGAGGCGGTTCTGCAGGTTTTGCAACTCATCCGTGCGCGGCTTGAACTCAGCCTGGACAGATTTGGCCGCGTCGACATAGCGAAAAATTCCATTCTTCTCGTCGCCGAACATGACGGTGTCAATCAAGGCAATCCTGCTTTCCGGCACGGGCGCATTGATCGCGGCCGGCGTCGCCACCGGTCTCGGCAAGGGTGTAGGCGTCGGTCTGGGCGCGGTGGTTTGCGGACGCGTCTGGCCGTTGACCGTAAAAGCCATCGTGGCAATCAATATGAATGGACCAAAAATCAGTCTTCTCATGGCTTCTCCTGAATAGTGTTGATGGATTCTGTTCACAGATTACACAGATTGTGACGAGAAGGAAAAAGCGGAGTGGTGACGGGTCATTGCTTTCTCAACAAGCCGAGAACAGCCGTCAAAACGCCAGCCGTTTCCGTTAGGGCGAGCAAGACTGCGGTCACCACAAACGGCGCGGACCAGGCATGTAATCCAAACGAGGCGACATTGTCGGTGCCGGTCGCAATGAAATGATAGTAGCCGCCGAAAATCAGAGAGCCCAGCATTGAAAATAAGAGCAGCAGGAAACCGCTGCGCGCGCCTCGCCAAAGCAGGAAACCTGAGACCAGAGGCAACGCGCTGATCACCACCAGTACATAAACCGTCTGCCAGGTTTTCAGAGCAATATGCAGATCGAGGTGCGCGGCGCCGTGGACGACGCTGACAATGAAGTGAAGCGCGACGAGGATCACGCCGAGACTGGCAATTGGAGCGGGGACATTCCTGTCCGCCAGCGTGCGGAGCACGTTAAGTTCCTCCCCACCCAAGGCGCCCGATCAATATTCGCGCTGCGCGCTCAGGCAATATGGCGCTAAAGAGTATTCGCGCCCGGCGCGCTTGGGCGGACAGGGATGTCCGCGCTCCGCTAAAGGTTTCCACACGCCGCTTCATTCAAAGCCTACAGCAGCAGTACATCGACTCGATGCGCGTGGACCATCTCTTCGCAGGGCGACCAGGCGAAAATCGTGAAGCGTCCGTCCTGTGAGGCCACCAGCGCCAGCGCATCGCGCTGATCGTAGATGAACTGTGCGGCCGACAGGTGGCGCGTGCCGCCGTGCTGCACCGGGGGAACCACGACGGCCTGATTCCCGACGATGGGTTGCGTGAGCACCATTTGCTCAACCGACGCGGAACCTGCCGCGCGCTGAATCTTTACGCCGAAGGCCACCACTTCATACTGATCCGTGATCACGGTAGCGCCGTCAACCGCGGTCAGACCGGCGATACTCTCCACTGAGCTGCGTACCGAAGACTGCCAATCGTTTTCACTTTCGGGGCTGGGACTGTTCCTGATCAAATTGGCGAGCTTCGAATATGGAGGTGCGACCGAGTAAAGGATCGGGTGCACGATCGAAGTTCGCCACTGTTCCTTTTCTGCCGGCACGACCAGCAGCGTGCCACCGTGTCCGTGGGCCCGCATAGACGCCGCCATTTGCACGAGCACATTCACCGAATCATCCCAGGTAGCGGGCGCGGTGAACGCGCGCAACGATTTGATCAGGTCCGGGCAGTCGGGCAGACTCGCGCCTTGCTCATCCACAATCTTCACTTGTTCGCCTTTGAGGACGGCGACGTTGGCAAACTTTCCAAAACCATCGATGCGCCGGTGCTTGATTACCAACTGTCCGGGTTCGACGTCCTCAAGCACAAACCCCAGGCTCGGAATCAGACGGGTCGCTCCCCAAACGTATAGGTCATTAGCGTCGCCCCAAACACCGAGATGAATTCCGGGGCGCTCAACCGCGGGCGCGAGTTTTGTCAGTACCGCCGGCGTCAGGGGCAGACGCTCCGCAAACATCAACGGCTGGCCCGCTTGCTCGGGCGGCAGAAAGGCGAGCGAGATTTTCGGAAAGCGACCTTCCTCGGGCCGAAAGCTGGACCAGAAACCGGCGTCGATGATCGCTTCAATGGTGCCGGCATCCGGAGCATGTGCAAGTTTCTGCTCGCCCCGCCGGCGCGCTTCGGCCAGATGCCGAGCAAAATGAGCTTCGATAGTAGCAGCGACGGCCCGGGCCGCCTGATAAGTTGGTTCGCGAGTCATAACGACTGTCCCCAGATTACACAGGTTTTGGAAATAAGAAAAAAGCAGAGCCGAATCTGGTTTTCGTAATTTCTTTCAACTTAGTTAAGAGCGATCCACGAAAACACCGAAACCGAACGAAAACCTATTGGGCGCTTCGTGTTGTTTCGTGGAGCGTTTTCCTGACAAGCCGATCTTTGGCCGTCTGGCCCGTCCTTTCTGTTCCTGTCTGGCCCGCGTATAATGCGCGCACATCTCAACTCAAATCGAATTTCTGTTCCAAGTACCAGGCAGCAGCGGAGAAACCCGGTGGCGGAATCAAAACTAGAGCCGACCGCGCGATTGATCATTCACGATCTGGCACGCCACAACGGGCAGGCTGATTTCGCCCGCGACGTTCTGGAGGGACTCTCTAATAAACCCAGGCACCTGTTCCCCAAGTACCTTTACGACCCGCTGGGCTCGCAACTGTTCGAAGCCATTTGCCACGTTGACGAGTATTACTTGACGCGCACCGAGCGTCAGATTCTCACGAGTCATGCCGACGAAATCGTCGCTACGATCCCTGAGTGCCGGACACTGATCGAACTCGGAAGCGGCAGCGCTGAAAAAACCCGAAAAATTATCGAAGCATTGATGAGGAAACGGCGCGAGTTGCTTTTTATTCCGGTGGACATTTCGGCATCCGCGCTTGAGGAGAGTTCCCGTTCGCTGCTGCAATCTTATCCAGGCCTGACAATCCGGGCTTATGCGGCCGACTATTTCGACGGATTGGCGGCGATAAAACCGCTGCACGGTGGGCCCGCATTGGTGCTGTTTCTCGGATCAAATATCGGAAATTTCGAGAAGGCTGAGGCGGTCACATTTCTGCGGACCATTCGCAGCGTGCTGCGCAGAGAGGATGCACTGCTGTTGGGCGCCGACTTGAAAAAGGATCGAGCGACGCTCGAGGCCGCTTACAACGACTCGCTGGGAGTAACCCGCGCGTTTATTGTGAATGAACTGGCGCGGATCAATCGCGAACTCGATGGGGACTTTGACCTGTGGGCGTTCGGATTACGGTCGGTTTATAACGAAGCCGCCGGCCGCGTCGAAGTTTATGTCGAGAGTTTGCGATCGCAGACGGTCACCATTCGCGGTCTGAACCTGTCATTGTCGCTCGAAGCCGGCGAGCGAATTCACATGGAGCAGTCGTACAAGTACAACCTGGAAGAACTGGGAGCGTTGGCTTCGCAGAGTGGATTTGAGCTGACGCGAACCTGGCTGGACGATCAATCCCGTTTCAGCAGCAACCTTTTGCGGGCGCGCGAAACATGATTTCCTAACGCCCCGCGTTGACCGCACTACTCGCGGTTTCAACAGTCGTCTCTGCTTCCTTCTCAGGCAGTTCAAGCCGCACGCTCACCAACCGCCGGCGTTCGACTTTCTCAACATGGAAACGCAGCCCTTCATAGTCAATTACTTCACCCGCTTGCAGTACGTGTCCAGCTTTGGTCATCAGGAATCCGCCGATAGTGGTATAGGCTTCCGATTCAGGAATCGAAATTTTCAAACGACGATTGAGATCGCGAACTGCCAGCGCGCCCTCGAGCAAATAATTTCGCTCGTCAAGCAATGTAATTTGCTCGTTTACTTCCTCGTCATGCTCGTCAGAGATGTCGCCTACTATTTCTTCGAGTAAATCCTCGAGTGTGATGATGCCTTCGACGCCGCCGTGCTCGTCCACCACAAAACCGAAATGCGATTTCGCTTTCTGCATCTGGCGCAGGACATCTTCCAGCCGGGCCGTGTCTACAACGTACATCGGAGGTTGGAGCACATATTCGAGTTGAAAATCCTCGGGCCGCAAAAGATACGGCATCAAGTCCTTGCTATGAATGAAACCGATCACGTTGTCCAGCGAACCGCTAAAGACAGGCAGCCGCGAATAACGATGCTGCTGAAACGCACGCGTAATGTCTTCGACCGAGCAGTCGGCCGAGATCGCGGCGATTTGCGGACGAGGCACCATCGCTTCGCGCACGAGCGTGTCGGAAAACTCAAAGACCCGATGAATCAAGCGGCGCTCTTCTGCGCGCAGATGGCCACTCTCGCGAGAGATATCGATTAATTGCCGCAGCTCGGCTTCGCTGTAGACGGCCGCATGTTGCAGCGAAGACTTCAAGCCTATAAGCCGGCCCAGGGTAGATCCGGTACGATTGAAGATCCAGAGCGGCCAGCGAAAAACTTTGGCAAATATCTCGAGCGGGCGAGCGACAATTAGCGCGAGGGCTTCGGCGCGTTCGAGCGCGACCATTTTAGGCATCAATTCGCCGAGAACGATGTGCAGGAAGGTGATCGCGGCAAACGCGATAATGATGGCGAACACGTGAGCGACAGCGCCGGCGCGGCCTGCGGATGCGATGCTGGAAGCAATCGGTTGCAGCATCGCGGCGACCGTAGGTTCTCCAATCCATCCCAACGCCAGCGAAGCGATCGTAATTCCCAGTTGAGTTGCTGAAATGAAGGAGGTGGGGTCGCTGATCAAGCGCAGCCCAGCTTGTGCGCGCCGGCTGCCGGCAGCAGCTCGGGCTTCGAGCCGCGGGCGTCGCACCGATACCAGGGCGAATTCCGCCCCCACAAAGAACCCGTTAGCAGCTACGAAAAAAAGTACCGCGGCGAGCTTAGCGAGAACAATGATCAGAGTAGTTGAAGGCTGGGGGTCGCCCACCAAAAAGGCCTGGAAATAACTAGCAGGATCGTCCATTGCTTATTCGACAAAAGCGGGAGTTGCTTTGCGAGACATCATATCACGACGCTCGCCTGACATCATGGAGAGCGGAGATACGAGGCGGCCTTGGCGTCGGCGGATGATTGATTTTGTCGGGTTTCAATGGGCGCCGGCAGCGGCGACTCGCGGCCGACCATCGGCCCGGCGCTCGTGACGAGAGCAAGCCTGTACCAGCGCTTGATCGACGCGCGGCTCGATGTTGCATTCGGGCTGGCGGCAAACGGCAGCGAGTTCGGAAACCACCAGGTAGCGGGACCGCTCGAGCATCCTTTGCTCGCGAAACGAAAGCGGTTTGATATGGCTGAGATAATTAAGATGCTTGAGCACCTCGGCCACCTCAAAGATATTGCCAGTGCGCATCTTGTCGGAAAAATCTTTGAAACGATCTTTCCAGTCGTGAGCAGGCGTCGCAAAGTCTCCACCCAGGACTTTGAACAGCGACTCGCACTCGACGGAAGAGATCGGGCGACGCAATCCAACCTCAGACGCGTTGGAAACGGGAACCAGCACCAGGGAATTGGTTGCGGCCAGTCGAAGCGTGTAGAAGGGCAGCGCTATCGCGCCGATTTGCTTCTGTTCGATTTGTTCGATTGTACCGATACCATGATTGGGGTAAACAACTTTCTGGCCGACCTTGAAGCCTACCATTTCCACCTCCGACTAGTTTTGCGAGCACCAGGCAAGTCGCATGTTGCGCGGCTCATTGACAATAACGTTCTGCGAGATTGTGTTCGGGTTGTACTTGATCTGAACCGAGTCTAGCAAGCAACGTCGTTCAGCGTCAAGCTTTGCGACTGGAGTCAAATGTCACAAAAGCAATCGCTGGGCCATAACCGGATCATTTTCCATTTTCCATTTGATATTTTTCATTTCCCATTTGTCGCCCCGTTGGTGTCGCTTTCATGTGATTTCGTGGACCGTTCGTCATATTACCAAGCTAGCAGGTCATTCACGAAGTCACACGAACCAGGACCCGAGCAGATCCACGAATGACCAATGAAAAAGAGAAATGAGAGATAGAAAGTAGTTCTTTTACGGGACTGTAGGCGAAAACCCGTCTCCGCCTAACCGGTGTAGCTTTCATCCTGTTCGATCTTCGAAAGCACCCAATCAAATTCGCCCGAAGTGATCTTGCCGCCACAGAATTCGCAAATGCCTGTGGCGTTGACTTTCAGAGGAGCACCGCAGTTCGGGCAATTCAAATCGGCGCGCGCCGGAACGGGCTTGGCCTTGCTGTAACGAACGAACGTCCAGTACTCGCTCCACTGACGGAGGTTCTTGTTCGAACCCGCGACCACGCGACCATTCTTGTCGATCGTGTAGTCATAACCCTGCGCGAAGATCCGCAGCGTGATCGCGTTATAGAATGCGTCGACTTTGACCTTCACCGGCTGCATGGCAGTGATCTGGCATTGGTCGAGCGCGTTGCGCAGACCCTGCCGCTGGTAAGCGTCAATCCAGTAGCGATGCATTTGAAAGATATTGTCCGTCTCGTGCGGACGGGCGCGTTCCCAATTCAGCATTGACCAGGCGGCCTGCAGCTCGCTAAAGATCAGCCGCGCGCGCGCTTGAAAATCGGCCCAGGTAAACGACGGATTGTTTTGTTCAAAGACCGCGCGCACTGCGGGAAAATTGGGCTGCGTAATAGTGGGATTGAGCGTTCCCATTTCCGGCACGTTGGAAGTCAACAGCGGTCCCTTCGCTTCGCGACTGAGCGTGGCGATGCTGCGGACGTACCATTGAAATTCGCCGCTGTCGATCTTTGTGCCGCAGAACGCGCAGGCGCCGGCGGTGTCTTTCTGCAGGGCCGCGCCGCAACGGGGACAATGCAGCGCCGTCGCCTGCTCCGGCGTAGGCGACAACACGTCGCGTTTGCGTTCCAACTCCCAGCGCTCGCGGACGTAGTAGCTCATCTCGCCACGCGCGTCGCCTTCACGCGGAGTGAATTCCGTGTAGTTGGCGTCAAACTCAATGCTGATTCTCACCGTGGGGGTGTCCAGCCCGCGGACGGCTACGACCTGCATCGCGCCGACGATAATTCCTTCAACTGCTTTCAGGTTGGGCGGATTCAGTTGCAATAGAGATGCGCGCGCCTGTTCGCTCAGGTAAGGCGAAAGCTCATCCAGCGCCTTTGGACCGCGCCCGCGGGCGTTGTGGGCCCGCCCATAAAGCGCATAGCAAAAGTCCGTGAAGATGATTTCCGAAAAGTTCGGATCAAAGCGGCGCAATTGATTGAACGCGCGTTGAAAGCCCTGCTGTTGCGCCGAGGCAACCGGGTCGGGCGCGCTGATATTTGTAGAGGCAAAGCTCACCGGCTTGGTCGACGATCGCGCGAACCAATAGACAACGGCTCCGATGACAATGATGTCTACGGGAATACCAATCACCGGATGTTCGAAGGTCAGCCAAATCAACAACCGCACGACCAGATAGACGAGGGCCCCGGCCCCGCCGCCACCTCCGCCGCCACCACTACCGCCACCACCGCCATATCCCTGCCCGCCACCGACCCGCGCGAATGCGTCACTTGCCATCAGCACGCCGCCAATAACTATGAGGAACGCAAACAGGATTCGCCCCTTCAATCGGCAATTGGCAATCGGCAATCGGAAATGCGTCATTTCAGTTCGATTCGCGGGCCATCAGCTAACTCGTTGGGATTCTCGCCAGTGGGTGCGAGATGTTCTGCCAGCAGATTTCCGACGTCCCGTAGAGCCTTGATCAGAGTTTCAGGATCCGGCTGTCGGGCAATCTTCTTTAGCTCATATACGGCGTTGTTCCACTTCAACGGGGGCACGGCCTTCAAGACGCCGCGGTCGGCAAATACTTCCAAACGCCGTTCGAGCAGCGACAGATAAATCAGCAATCCATTCTCAGCCAGGGTATTCGCGATGCCTGCTTCGTAGAACATGGCCGCAGCCCCGGTCCGTGCTGCCTGGGCGCGAAACTTCCTTGTGGTCAGCAACCTCCTAATCCAGTCGCCCCGCGAAGAAACGAACCCGCCGGCCACAAACAGCGCCAACACATCGAACGGAATCCAAAAGACGTGAAAGTTAAAAGGTGAGAACAGGACAAAGAGCAAACCAACGAAGGCCACTAGTGCTCCGAACAAATAGTCAGCATGGCGGTAGCTACCGGACCGCCCGCGCACCACGATGACGAGCTCAGCGTCCGTGCATTTCTCGATATCGCGGATGGCTTTGGCCAATGCTGTGCTGGCCGTCTGATCGAATTTTTTGCGGCTCATCACTTGAAGAATGGCAAGTCTAACACAAGCCACAGGTACACAAAGAAAGAGTCCATTGGAACTGAACGCGAAATGCTATGCAGCTTTCTGTGTGTCTGTGGTTTCTCTGTGTCTCTGCGTCTCTGTGGCGAAAAAAGTTTCAAACATGCAAACGGCCCAGCAGATTTACTGGGCCGTTGCCAAACCGGACACATCAGGGTGACTTTCCTATTCACGAAACAGCTAATTAAAGCTGCTCAGCGCCTCAGGTTCGTTCTCGTAAACATCGAACACGGTGAGCAGCTTAGTGATCACCAGCAGGTCCTGAACCTTATCAGTGAGATTCAATAGTTTCATTTGCCCGCCGCCGCGACCGACGGTTGTGTAATTGGCAATCAACTCGCCGATGCCGCCCGAGTCGATGTATTTCACGCCCGCCAGATTCAGCAAAATCTTTTTGTTGCCACCGGCAACCAAACTTCGGATCGCCCCGCGCAATGCGGTGGCACTGTCGCCCATGCGAACCTGGCCGTCCAGATCCAAGATTGACACATCACCGGCCTGGCGCTGCTTGATGTTTAGTTCGGCCATTGCTGAAACCCTCCTGGTTTACCGTACGTCAAAAGTTTCTGCCTGGTTTCGAAGCTTTTGGGCTATTTGAAATTACTGAGCGCGTCAGCTTCCGTTTCGTACGCGTCAAAGACCGTCAACAACTTGGTGATCGTCAGCAAGTCGCGCAGCTTTTCTGTCAGGCTGAGCAGCTTGAGCTGTCCTTCCTGATTCTTGATCGCAGTGTAACTGGATACCAGCTCTCCGATCCCGCTGGAATCGATATAGCCAACACCTGCCAGATTGAGCAGAATGTTTTTCTTTCCTTCTTCCAGCAAGCGACGAATGGCGCTGCGTAAGGCAACGCTGCCTTCGCCTATGGTAATCCGGCCGTCCATGTCCAGGACGGTGATGTCGCCGGCTTGTCGCTCGCGGATATTAAGTTCTGCCATGATCGAGAGTTCTCCTCTTCCGGGTTTAGAACTTCTTTGTCATTCGCACCGTGGTGCCGCCTTCAGGACGCATTGACCACTGCACCTCATCCATAAAAGTACGCATCAGGAAAATGCCGCGCCCCGAAGTCTTCAGGATGTTTGCCGGATCGGTTGGGTCAGGAATGCTGGTTGGATCAAAGCCTTCGCCTTGATCCCTGACCTGGATCTCCAACTCGTGTCCCAGACAATTAAGCGTCACCTCAACCGTCTTTGCTTCGTCTTCTTTATTACCGTGCACCATAGCGTTAGTGATCGCTTCGCGCACGGCCATGTCAATTCCGAAAGCTGCTGCTTCTCCGACCCCGCAACTCTGAATGAAATCTGTTGCGGCGGCAGCGCCGTCTGCAACAGCCTCGATGTGGCTGGGCAAAACGAGTCGAGTCGTTTGTTCGGTCACAAAGGCGCGGCCTTTCTCGCCGGGAATCGCGGTTCGGCTGCTGCTTATAATAGCTTAACGGAAGACGGACGTGTAACACGCTCGCTGGTCGTGTGTCAAGAAGTCGCGTTCAGAGTGCGCGCTCTTGCGTACAGCAGTTCAGGCCCCGGAGGGGAATTGCGGAATTCTGAACTTCTCGACGCCACTTCCTGAGGTTAAGATGCTCTTCGTGATCATTAAGCCGGCCAAACGGATGCGCGGGTCGCTGGTATTGCCCGGCGACAAATCCATCTCTCATCGCGCGGCGATCATGGCCGCGCTAGCAGAAGGCAAATCGCGGCTTCAGAACTATTCGACGAGCGCCGACTGCTCTGCAACTCTCTCTTGTTTACAGCAGCTCGGCGTGCGCATCGAACCCACGGGCAAGGACGTACTGATTGACGGGTCCGGTGCTGATGGTTTGTTTGCGCCGGAGACGGCCCTTGATTGCGGCAATAGTGGCACCACCATGCGTCTGCTCGCCGGAGTTCTCGGCGGGCAGAGTTTCACGTCAATTATGACTGGAGACGAATCGCTGCGTTCGCGTCCGATGCAAAGAGTCGTTGAGCCCCTCAACATGATGGGAGCGCACGTCTCTTCGCAAGCGGGACGCGCGCCACTGCTGATAGAGGGCCGCCGTCCATTGCAGGCGATCGAATATGAATTACTGTTGGCCAGCGCGCAGGTCAAGTCTTGTATTCTGCTGGCCGGACTGTGCGCAGATGGACGAACTGAAGTTATTGAGAACGAAGTAACCCGCGATCATACTGAGCGAATGCTGCGCTGGTTCGATGTTCCGATTGAAACGGGCGCGGCCGAACGTGAAGGCGTGAACGCGAGGTTTGCCGCGGTTCAAGGCCCGGCGCGATTCAAGGCGCGGGACGTTTTGATTCCCGGCGATGTCTCTTCGGCGGCATATTTCATTGCCGCGTCAGCGTTGCTGCCAGGTTCGTATCTGGAAGTCAGAGACGTGGGCGTGAATCCAACCCGCGTAAGGTTTTTGCAGCAGTTGCGCGCGCTCGGTCTGGACGTAACCGTTACCGACTCGAAAGAGGAAAGCAATGAACCGATCGGGACGGTGCGCGTTCGGGGTTTGGACGCGCCGCGACCGTCTCGCGATCCTGAAGCGCCGTACAAGCTGGCAGGCTTGATAATCCCTCAGTTGATTGACGAACTGCCGCTCCTGGCGGTCGTCGGTTCGCAGATCGAAGGCGGAATAGAAATCCGTGACGCCAGGGAGCTGCGCGTAAAGGAATCGGATCGGATCGCGACCACGGCGATGAATCTTCGGGCCATGGGCGCAGAAGTTGAAGAGTTCGACGATGGTCTGCGTGTCGATGGCCCGACGCGCCTGCAGGGAGCGAGGATCGATCCGCGCGGCGATCATCGAATTGCGATGGCGTTTTCCGTCGCCGGATTATTTGCGAAAGGTGAAACTGAAATCGAAGACGCTGGTTGCGTGGCAATATCGTTTCCTGAGTTTTTTGAATTACTCGAATCCGTAGTTGAGCGATGACCCCGTGAAATCTGTTTGCGGCTCTGGCGCCTGATGTGCGGAAAGGCGATGCCTTTCCGACAGACCCCAAGGTTAGATTTCGGCGAGGCTGTCCCTCGCCGGGCGGGCCGGATGCCCCGCGCTCCTTTATGAATCGTCGTCGCATCGTCATCGTTGGTTTCATGGGCAGCGGTAAGACCACCGTCGCTGAGGCTCTCGCGCGTCAACTCGGATGCCAGGCTATTGATCTCGATTCATTCATTGCCGAACGCGCAGGCCGCTCACCCGCTGAAATCATCGCCCAGGACGGCGAGCCGGCATTTCGTCAAATCGAAACCGACGCATTGCTTGAAGTTTTAGAAAAGAAGGCGGTCCGGGTGATCGCCCTCGGCGGCGGGGCGTGGACGATTGCAGCCAATCGCGCGATGGTCGCGAAGCATGATTGCTTGAGCGTCTGGCTCGATGCGCCGTTTGAATTATGCTGGGAGAGAATCATTTCGGGGAAAGCTGTTCGGCCACTTGCGCCTGATCGCGCTACCGCAGCGAGGCTTCACGACGATCGCCGCGCGAGCTACGAACTGAGCGAACAACATTTGAAAGTTTCCAGCGAGAACTCGGCAAGGTCGCTGGCTGATGAGATCCTGAACGGGTAACTTGGAATCGATATGAAACGATCTGACGCTTCGAAAGTTGAGACCTCGAAGCCTCTCGCCGACGCGCATCGCTGGAAGCACCTGGCGCGCTGGCACGGCGAAGGCTTCTTTGTCTTGAAGACTGAAGACACCGCGGCTGTGCCGGTCCGTCTGTTCCTCACGCCTTCCCTTCTCGAATCTGCCGAAGACATTCTTTATCGCCAGATCGTCAACGCCACGCGCTTTCCCGGCGTGAAGATGGTCGTAATCACGCCCGACGTGCATTACGGTTATGGGGTCCCGGTTGGGTGCGTGCTGATCACTGATTATGAAAGCGGCGCAGTGGCGATGGGCCCGGTCGGCTATGACATTGGCTGCGGCATGATGAGCGCGAAATCCAAAGTGCCAGTCGAAGCCGCAACTCCTGAGAAGCGTCTGCAATTCAATCGCGCGGTGATGCAGCGAATTGAGATGGGCGCCGGCGGCAAGAGTCATCGGCTGCGTGACCTTTCAGAAAACGAATTCAACAATCTGGTGCGCGGCGGCGCGGAGTACTACGTCGCGAAGTATGGCGCCACCTTTGATCGCAGCCGCGCCGAGCGTCACCGCATTCCGGTCGATGATGATTGGGAAATTCCTATCGGCGGCAAAGGCAAACCAGAACGCGGCAGGCAGCAACTGGGAAGTCTCGGCGGCGGCAATCACTTCATCGAACTACAGCACGAAGTAAGCTCGGGCGAGTTATTCGTTCAAGTGCACACGGGCAGCCGAGGTTTCGGCCACGGTCTGGCGACAAACTATTTTGAGTTGGCGCGCGCCGAGCGGCATCAAATCAAAGATATCGACCTTGGCTATTTCACCCCTGACTCGAAACACTATTCTGATTATCTGAACGCAGTAGCCGCCGGCGGAAACTATGCGATTCTTAATCGCCTGATTATTTTCGAGCAGGTCGCCGAAGCCTTTCGCGAAACTTTCAATGCCGACCTTGAATTAATCTATGAGATTAGCCACAACCTGGTGCAGAAGGAGTGGCATCCGGAATTCGGCGATGTTTGGGTACATCGCAAGGGCGCGACCCGTGCGTTCCCCGCCGGCTATCCGCTTTTGCGCGGCACGATGTGGGAAGATACCGGCCATCCGATTTTGATTCCCGGCAGCAACAAAGATTTCAGTTACATCCTGCGTCCTTTACCTGGGGCCGTGAAGAGCGGCTTCTCAGTCAACCACGGAGCGGGCCGGCGTATGTCGCGGTCCCAGGCTGCTCGTACTTTGTCACAGCGAAAGATTGACGACGAGTATGCCGAGGCAGGCATCCTGGTCAACACCAACGGCCGTGTTCCTATCGACGAGTCCGCGCAGTGCTACAAATCCTCTGAGGAAGTAGTAAAGGCGGTCCTCGATGCCGGCCTGGCCGAGATTCGGCATCAGCTCTGGCCCGTTTCATCTTTGAAAGGAACCGAGGAAGGCCCGCGCTGGCGAAAGAAGAAAAAGCCGAGACCAAGTAATAGATCGACTGAACATTTTTAAGCTTGCGTTGCTCTGTGATCCTGGTTCGCGGCTTCTTGTTTTTGGGAAGGCTTCAGCGGTCATAACGATCCACTAAACCACACGAAACAAGGCCAAATCTTCGTGAGACTTCGTGTGATTTCGTGGATCGCTCTTCTTTGGCTTGCAGCTCGGGCGCGCTGGGTCACTGTGGTGCATTCAGTCTCAGCAGGAATTAACCACGGGGGGAGACAGACCCTTTCGCCACAGCCGCTTTTCCGCTAATCTTCTTCCCGTGGAAAAGTTTCGCATTCGCGGCGGCAATCCAATCAAAGGTCGCGTATCGATCAGCGGCGCCAAGAATTCCGCCCTGCCGTGTATGGCCGCGGCAATTCTCACACCCGAAACGATCACGCTGCACAACATTCCCTACGTTCGAGACATCATCACTCAAAGACGCCTTCTGGAAGACATCGGCGCGCACGTGCTGACTCCGGAACTACGCACACACAAGATATCAGCCGCGCATATCGAGATAATGGCCGCGCCGTATGAGTTGGTTAAGACGATGCGGGCCTCGGTGCTGGCGCTGGGACCTCTGCTCGCTCGCTTCGGTAAAGCGCGGGTTTCCCTGCCGGGCGGCTGCGCTATCGGCGCGCGCCCAATCGATTTGCATTTGGCGGGCTTTGCCAAACTCGGTGCCGAAGTTTTTCTCGAGGCCGGCGACGTCGTCGCCCGCGCACCGGAAGATGGGTTGGTGGGCGCCGAACTTCACTTTGACAAAATCTCGGTAACAGGAACTGAGAACGTGATGATGGCCGCGACGCTGGCGCGCGGGCGGACTACTATTAATAACGCCGCGCGGGAACCGGAAGTGAAGGATTTGGCAGAACTGCTCAACAAGATGGGTGCGCGGGTGCGTGGCGCAGGCACGCCCACGATCCAAATCGACGGGGTTGAAGGCCTGGGCGCCGCCCAGCACACAATCATCCCCGATCGAATCGAAACCGGAACGTTCATCGTGGCCGGAGCTATCACCAACGGCGAACTCGAAATCCGGGACTGTAATCCTGAACACTGTAATCGGATCATCGGCAAATTGCGCGAGGTCGGGGTTGAGATTGAAGAGGTCAATCAGAGCACGCTGCACGTGCGCCGCAGCCCGCGCGGATTGAGAGCGAGCGACCTGGTCACCGAACCCTATCCGCATTTTCCGACTGACATGCAGGCGCAATACATGACACTCATGACTCAAGCCCAGGGACGATCGGTAATCACCGAGACTATTTTCGAGAATCGCTTCATGCATGCTTCTGAACTTCAGCGTATGGGCGCCGTAATTCAGATTAGCCATGATCGGGCGATCGTCGACGGCCCCAGCAAACTGATTGGCGCGCGAGTGCAGGCTTCTGACTTGCGCGCGTCAGCCTCGCTGGTGCTGGCCGGACTGGTGGCCGACGGAGAGACCACGATCGATCGCGTCTATCACATCGACCGGGGTTATGAAAAGATCGAAACTAAGCTAAAGGAAGTTGGCGCGGACATTGTACGCATTCGTGAATCAGTAACCGCACCGCTACCTTCCGCTGAAGACGAATCGGCGGCGGCATAATTCAGACTCCAAGCCTAAGCTTGGGTTCCGCTCGAACCAACCTAAGGTTGAACTCTAAACTAGAACTCTGAACTCGAACTCTGAACTCAAGTTCAGTTCGAGACTCGGGTCTGTGTTATCATGCGCCTATGAGTGAGACGGATTGCCTTTTTTGCAAAATATTAGCCGGGACCGCACCGGCGGACGTGGTTTATCAGGATAATCGTTGTGTCGTCGTGCGCGACATTAACCCCCAGGCGCCGACGCACGTGCTGGTCATTCCGCGCGAGCATATGGATTCCCTCGACGACGCCGGACAAAAAGACGAGTCTTTGCTGGGTCATCTGCTGCGAGTGTCCGCGCGCGTAGCCTATGACCACGGGCTGACTGAAAACGGCGGATATCGGACAGTAATTAATTCGGGCAGCGGCGCCGGCCAATCTGTCTTTCACCTTCACGTGCACGTCCTCGGAGGACGCGAAATGACCTGGCCGCCAGGCTAGCGCGCTCCAATCAACACACGCAGCGGTACGAAGTAACTTTCCGTTAGCATCGGATTTGTTCGCTCGTGCGATCGGTTGAGCCGCCTACGCTGGAAGCAACTCAGCTTGTTTCAGCCGCGAACCGGCGCGCGCTCTCATCCATTCAATGATGTTGCCGACGTGGTCTAGCTCCTCGTCAGAGAGAGCCAGGGCTCCCCGGTTTACAAGTTCGCTATTGCCTGGCCCAACATCCGCGCCGGAGCGAACTGCCACAGGACAGAAATCCGTTTTCAGCGCCTCCGTAGCTCCAGCCCACGTTCCGCCTCTTTGGTAATCGCTCGAGACCACAACGGCATAATCGGCCGAGCCATAAATGATCTTGTTGCGGCCCATTGCAGCGCCAACCGAAAAACCATTGTCGGGACGGTAGGGCGTCAGCAACACCAAGCGGCCATCCGTTACGAACTCACGTACATCGGGCTGCCGAACAGTCCTGACGAGGCTGTCTGCGAGAACGCCGACGGCATAACCACCCGATGCCAGCGCCCCGTGCATCGCGAACCGATCTGTGCCTCGCGCGCCGCCTGACACGACGGCCACGGACTGCTGCGCGCACAAGGTCCCCAAACGCCGCGCAAACCTCTCTCCCCTTTCGTCGAGGTTGCGTGAGCCCACAATGGCAATCGCGGGTTTCTTGAGAATTTCCAAGTCTCCAGCGCCGAACAAAACGGGCGGTGCCTGATGCTTGAGAGCGTTCCGCAGGCGCGACGGATAAGCATCGTCCGCGCGGGTCAGACACCAGAAGCCGCTCACAGCCAGATGTTCCAATTCGAGTGCTATGCTTCCTCCCCGCGTAAGCAGATGAGCAATCCGATCTGCTTCGGCCGCAACGAGGCCCAGATGCTTAGCCAAATCTTTGGAGGATAACCGGAGCAATTCGCGCGGATATTTGATCTCTGAGTCGTGGATTTTTCGCGCCAGAGCATTCCATTCTCTTAAGGTGAGCGGCGCAGCGGCAGGCTCATCGCCATCGCTCAACCCAAGTTGCGAGCAGAGCATGACGATAACCGCACCGTCATCGCTCATTAATTCGCGTGCGTCGATCATGAATTACCTGTCGTCGCCTTGGCCAATGCAAAGGGAAATACTGAATAGTATTCGCGCGCCACAATTCCATTCTTCTGGAGCCAGGCGGAGACGCGACGCGTATCTGGAATCGTCAGGCAATAGACAATGCCGCTGCCGGGAAGCTTTGGGACGACGTGGGCTAACCAGGCCAGTCGCTCGCTCTGATCGCTCAGCTTGATGTTAAAAAGCTTCAACGAAGCACGAGTGAGCGGGCCGCGTTGCACTTGAAGGTTTGGGATTTGCGCCACGACATCCTGCACAACTCTGTCATTTGCGGTCGCTGTCGTGCAGACGACTGGAACGTTGGCCGGAAGAAATTGCAACACGCGAACAATGCGCCGGTAGTCAGGTCTAAAATCATGTCCCCAGTCCGATATGCAATGCGCTTCGTCAACGATGAAAAGACCAATGCTCTTCTGAAATCTCGGCAGCACCTGACTACGAAACTGCGCGTTCGCCAAGCGTTCTGGCGAAATCAGCAGGATATCGCAAGCATTGCGGGAAAGCGCAGCCTGCGCCTGTTTCCACTCGTCTCGGTTTTCACTATGAATCGTGACTGGCCGCAGGCCTATGTTCCGTGCCGCGTCGATCTGATTTCGCATCAGCGCGAGCAAAGGACTGATTAGCAGGGCGGGGCCTGCCCCGCCATCGCGCAGAATCTTGGTCGCGATAAAGTAAACGATGCTCTTGCCCCAACCTGTGCGCTGAACCACCATCACCCGCTGATTGCGCACAGCGACGGCCTCAATGGCTTCCCATTGGCCGTCGCGAAACGATTTTTCTTCACCGAGCATCTGCTGCAACAGCGACTCGCCTCTCATTCGGTCTATTGGATTTGGTAGTTGCATCCAACCAGCCTCTCGGCTCGTAGAGTCAAATTTGGGACTCATCTATCATGAATTCGCTCGATGTTTCCACCAACATATTCGAGTTTATCAGCGGCTCTCCTTAGAAGTCCGCGCTAGGTTACGAGTTAAGGCCGTCAGCAACTTAGTTAACATCGCTGAGAAAATATACCTCTGTTTCAAAATCTCTCTGTTTTGTTAGTAACAGACTTCTCATTGCCCGTGTAACAAAACAAAAGCGCGCGCCGATTATCGACGCGCGCCTCATTCTAACCTCCACAATCGGACAGCTATTCCCGAACACGACTACGATTTGTCGCCGGTGTTTCGGTCAATTTCACCGGCACGGTCATCTGCCGTCCGTCGCGATAGATCTCCACGTTGACTGTATCGCCGACCTGATGCTTGTCCAGCGCGCGATAGAGATCGTCGTTGTTACTAACTTTCTGACCGTCGAGCCCGACGATGATGTCACCGATCTCAACGTCGCCGTCTTCAGTTTGGACTATGCCGCGCAGTCCGGCCCGGGCTGCTCCACTGTCAGGTACCACATTTATGACTAGGGCTCCGGACGAAACCGGCAGCCGCACTTGATTCGAAAGCGATTCTACGGCCCGCGTAGTGACGCCCAGCTTAGGCCGTCGCACTTCACCGTTCTTTACGAGTTCAGGAACGACGCGCTTGGCGATATTAATCGGGATGGCAAATCCGACGCCCGCTGACGCTCCGGACGGCGATTCGATTTGGGAATTGATTCCGATCATGCGGCCATGCGAATCCAACAACGGTCCGCCCGAATTCCCCGGATTGATCGAGGCGTCGGTTTGAATCGCTCCTTCGATCTGCCGGCCATTCTGGGCGCGAATCGGTCGCTGCAAACCGCTGATCACTCCAGTGGTCAAGGTGCGATCGAGTCCGAAAGGATTTCCGATGGCCAGCACCTTCTGTCCCACGATCAGCTTGTCAGAGTCGCCCATCGGCACGATAGTCAAAGCCTCTTTTGGCGTCTCCAAGAGACGAATGACCGCCAGGTCCGTATCGGGATCGCGACCCACTACTTTGGCCGGATAGTTTTTCCCGCTTCCAAAACTCACCGTCAGCTTCTCTGCGTCAGCGATGACGTGATAGTTGGTGAGAATATCGCCCTGCTCATCGATGATTGAGCCTGAGCCGGCGCCCTCAACTGGCCGTGAAAACATGCCAAAAAAATCACGCACCGTGGTCGTCGACTGGATATAGACAACACCGGGCGCGGTCGCTCTGTAGACTTCAATGTTATTTTGCTCGTCCGTAGCAAGGGAAGGATCCGTGATGCTCGATGGCGGCGAAATCGAAGCCGAACCAAATGGCTGAAAATGTCCCGACAATTGTTGGAAGCCGGCAACCGCGACCGCGGCGAATAATGCGGAAGCTAAAGCAATAACCAGAATCTGGCGTCCTGAGAGTCTATACATGACTAATCAATCTCCTTCAAATTCCGAACCGTGGGTCACGAGTCAGATGCGTATGCCCTAGTTTACGGTTGTGCCACCGGCATTTGCAAAACGCGCGAAGGGTACCCAGGGTTCCGCGAAAGATAAAATCTGATTGTAACTTGCGGGTTGGAATCAACCGATTGCGGGGAAGCCAGACCGTTACTCAGGAGAAAAGGGTAAGCAGTGCGTGCGGGACGGTACTGAGGTAATGAACCATCGCCAGCGGCTCATGCCAGCCAAGAGCGGACATACCGGTCGCCGCGTGGACAAACATCAGAGCCACGTAGATCGTGAGCACCAATTGCATCCCGCGACGGGCCAAAGACAGATGCGAACAGCGATAAAGCGTATAGGCCGCGAAGGCTCCGACGGCGAGTTTGACGAGCAGAAAGGTGCCGTCGCCAATCGCCAGCAATTGGCTCATCAGGCCATTGCCTTCGGTGGCGACATTTGCATGAACCCAAATGAGTGTGAGTTGTGCGTCAAGCCAATTCAGCACAAAGAGAAGAAGACTTTTTCCGAGTGCGCCCATTTTCTGTGTAGTGCTTCTCTCCCTGGTGTCGAAAATTGTTGAACGTCGGTCCTGCGGAACTGCGAAACCTCCGAACCACTGGCCCGGAGGTTCCGCCGTCCGTACGGGAAGAAACGAGACTCGCTTCGTGCTATCCGAAGTAAACTTTCAATCGCAGACTTCTTCCGGCTAAATAAGCGCCGTTCGCCAAACAGAGTTCCGTTGGGATTGCGCCAAACAACGCGCACGTTCTCTTAGAATTTCAGCGACGGCTAATATACAGTGAACTCAGCGATCAAGCCAGATGACTGTCACAATCGAAGGTGCCATCCAGAAGGGCGCAGAGAGACTGCGTGAAGGGGCGGTTAACGAAGCGCGCCGCGAAGCTGGTTCCCTACTGGCCCATGTGCTTGGCCGCGACCGCGGTTTTGTCATCGCGCACGCCGGCGATTCCCTGGCGGAAGGGCGGTATCACGATTTCCAGCGCCTGATTTTGCGTCGAATGCGAGGCGAGCCGCTACAATACATCATCGGCCACAGAGAATTTTTTGAGCTCAATTTTGAAGTCTCACCAGACGTCTTGATTCCTCGCCCGGAAACAGAATTGATCGTGGAAGCGGCTTTGGAATTGTGCAGAGACGAGCCCGCGCCCTCTATTGGTGACATCGGTACGGGATCAGGCTGTATCGCGATCTCGGTGCTTCATGAACTGCCGGCGGCAGGAGCCGTGGCGACCGACATTTCGCCAGCCGCGCTTAAGGTGGCGCAAAGAAACGCCGAACGCCACGGCGTCCAGGGACGATTGACGTTGGTTGAATCTGATTGCTTCGCGGCTGTTAGCCTCACGAAACCATTTTCACTGATCGCGTCTAACCCGCCCTACGTCTCAGAAGCCGAACTCGAGCGCGTGCCGCGCGAAGTGCGCTTTGAACCACGCGCGGCTCTCGCCGGCGGGCCGGATGGTCTATCGATTATCAGGCGATTGCTGAGCGAGGGTCGGCCATTCATTCGCCCGAGAGGTCACCTGGTATTTGAAATTGGATTTGGTCAGAGCGAGCCGGTCGAGAAACTAATCGATCGCCGCGTTTGGAAACTGATCGAAATACGCAGGGACCTGCAGGGCATCCCGCGCACCTTCGTCCTGCAGGGGAAGTAATGGATTAGGGAATTGAAATACGCGGCTTTGGGTTAGTTGGTCGCCGGCACTTGTGGCGCGGGCCTGCGCCCCTCGCGATACTTGCCGTAGCCCTCTTTCAGCAGCCTGAGAATCGGTTTCCGGTTCCGGGCAAGTAGCATGGTCCAGACGCGAGCATTTCTTTGCGGGAAATAGATGCCGCGGAAAAACATGCGCATCACCAAATGCATGATTTGGTCATTGATCGGGTGATCATTTAACCAGGCCAGCGCCCGCTCGTTATTTTTCGGGCCATACGAAGTCATCCACGCCTTGTCCAACTCAATCTGGGCCTCGTCAATCGTCATCTTAAGCGGCGTGTGCGCCATTTTGTTGTGAGCAAAATTCATCCAGTGCTTCGGCCGCGTGAGCCGCCCTTCGGCTCCCAACTTCTTGTAGGTCGGTGTGCCAGGCAGCGGGACGAGAGGACTGAAAACGGGCATCCCCGGAGGCCACAGTGCTATTTGCTCCAGCGTTCGGTCAGCCACGCCGGGCGTGTCGTTGTCCAGACCGAAGATGAAAGCCGTAATCGCGTAGATATTGCGTTGGGCCAACCGATTGAGGACAGCGGCGTATTCGCCAGGCTTGTTGAAGCTCTTGTTCACATCGGCAAGATTGGCCGGGTCGATCGACTCCATGCCGATGAAAACCCACTTGCAACCTGACTCTTCCATGAGGTCGACGAGTTCCTCGTCGCGCAGAAGATTGGCGCTGATTTGCGCTATCCATGGCAATTGAGCGTCCGCCGCGATGATGTCGCGAAGCAGAGACTTGGTGCGCTTAATATTGATCGCAAAGTTGTCGTCGATAAAGAAGATTGAAATCTTGCCACGATCGTTCTCGGCGCGTTTTTTGAGCAGCAGTAACTCCTGGACCACACTTTCGTTGCTGCGAAAGCGAATGGAATCGCCAAAAAATCCTGTGACGGTGCAGAACTCGCATCCGTACGGACATCCGCGCCCCGATTCCATCGGAATAGTATTAAAGTAACTAACTCCCGATCCGTATTTTCCGGTGATGCGACGCACGATCTTGGGGACAAAGTTGAACTGCTCCAAATCAATAGTGTCCCAGGGAATTACCGGATAAGGCTGCAGGCTCGGCTTATGTTCTTTACCTGCTTCGTCAACGGGCTCGTATATTTCCTTGAGCTGTCCACGCGCGGCATCCTCAACGATCTTAGGCCAGGTCTCGTCGGCTTCGCCGAGGGCTACGGCGTCAGCGTGGCGTGGCCCGCCGTCGCGACCGAGAGCCTCGTCCGGCAGTTCCGTTACGTGTGGGCCCCCCATAACCACGGGCACACCAGTGCCGGCCCGGACCGCGTCAGCCACCCGATAGGCTTTCTGAACCATGCGGGTCATCGCTCCGATGCCAACTAAGCCAATGTTCTGATCTTTAATGAATTGCACCAACTCCTGATCGTTAAGCGGCTTCGCATTGCCGTCAATCAACAAGACTTCATGACCCGGTGGCGTGAGTGCTTTGAGCAAAAACATCCAGAGGTGAGGCATGAAGTTTCGTGTCACGCCATTATCAGGATTGTAGAGTAGAATTTTCATTGGCTGATCCCCAGAAGCTTGATTGATAGAATGTTAAAAAGAGCCTTTAGAAGATTCCCGATAATTCAACGGCAGCGGGGACGATGACAACTACCGCGAACCATTCAGGTATCAAGCAAGCTCTTCCGGCGCGAGCGGACTATATCACATGCGTACGAAAGCGTACAGAGGTCCTGCGTAATGGTAGTGGCGTAAACGTGTGTTGCTAGTCTCCGGGGCATCACGACCCGACTAGTAGCAACACACAATTACTCCAGTACCTGCGTAATGTCCACAACTCGACGTGCTCTAATTATTGAGCTTGGCACGACGAGCTACAGATGCTAGAATCCGCCCGTTAGTGTCAAGCATAGGTTATCCGTCTCCTTTTATTGCGTTAATATTCAACGGTTTAGTGGAGGCTCTCATTTGGGATCACCGTTAATCGTCCTGACGGCATCGTCCAGCGAGGCCAGCGAATGGCGGCATAGTATCTGGCAACAGATGCTTTCGGCAACCATTCCGGCAAAGCACGCCCACAAGTGGCGCAATCCGGAATTGTTGAATAACGAATCCTGGCCCGACGGGCGCGCGAAGTATGTGCCCAACGGACTGCGCATGGTGGAAACCTTATTGCTCCGGGAATACTCGGAGGATGACGTCGTCGTTTGTTATCTCGAGAATCTTGAGAAATTTATCGGGCCCGAGACCAAAGTCGTAGCCATACACGCACATAATCCGCTGGGTATCTCCTACGCGACCGATGTCTATTCAAAGATTGCGGGCAAGAACCTGATTCCGGTCAACGCGGCTGAGTTTCTCAAGATCGTCAAACACCCGGTTATCGAGAAGTACCGGCCAAAGATCGTGATTGGAGGTCCGGGCGCATGGCAACTCGAGCGCGCCGAACGCCTGGACGAATTCAACGTCGATTACCTGATCGACGGCGAGATCGAGAGAGTCTTCAGCGACCTATTCAAGCGCATGATGGCCGGCGATCCAACGCTTGAGCGGATCATCAAGTTGCCGAAGAAAACGCAACCGACGGTCGAAGAGATTCCCGTCGTGAAGCATCGCTCGACATTTGGCGTAGTTGAGATCACCCGAGGGTGCGGCCGCGGTTGTCAGTTCTGCGGGCCTGCAACAAAAGTAGGCCGCTCGTTTCCGCTTGAACACATCATGGAAAGCGCGCGCGTGAATGCCCGCGAGGGCGCGACCGAGATCATGCTCGCGACTGAGGACATGTTCCTGTACGAGCAGGAAGCTAACTTCGAAACAAATATCCCCGCGCTGGAAACGATGCTCCGCAGCGTCAAGAGCGTTCCCGGCATCGAGACGCTCCAGATGTCCCACATCACGATGGCGCCGGTGGTTAAGGATCCGACTGTCATTGAGCGTCTGACGCCGCTGATTGTTCCCTATTCGCACGTACAGCATAAGGAATCGACCGATCCGGATAACCGCATGACCGATCCGATTATCGGCCTGGAAACCGGAAGCTCACGGCTTTTCGACATCTTTATGAAGGGTAAGGCTTATCCGTATAAGGCAAGGCAGTGGCGCGACGTTGTGCTGAAGGGCATGGAAATCCTGAACAAGCACAATTGGTTCCCATTCTGCACTTTTATTATCGGGTTGCCGGGCGAGACGGACGAAGATACCAGAGAATCACTCAATTTGCTTTACGACTTGCGTGATGCGAAAGGAACGTTCGTTCCGACATTCTTCGTTCCGCTCGAAGACACTCGCATGGAACAGAAGGCCAGTGCAAAGCTCATTGAAATGACCGATCTGCAGTGGGAATTCTTCTACACGTGCTGGAAATATAACTTGCACTTCTGGAAAGGCACTAAGTCGACGATGAAATTTTCGCTGGGTGTTCCTTTCTACTACTACATGCTCGGCCGCAAGCTGTTCGGCAATGGCATCAAGTATCCGCTGTACCGTTTCGCCGGTGTACCTGACCGCTTTATGCGCAAGCATCTGTATCTTGACTTCACTGGCTATAAACGCAGTAAAGCGGTGATGACCGCGCCCGTTGGTGAAATACTTCCGGGATTCACGAGCGTCCGCGAGAAGGGCCTGAACATGATCGACGCCAGTCAGTTGCATGGGATCACTTCCGCCAGCAGTTTGAGCCCCAAGATTGTTCCAGCTGCAACCAGCTAAGCATTCCAGTCTTCCCCAGAACCAGATGCGGAATTGAATCTGAGGCCATTACTGTCTAGCAAACCAGCAGGCCGTCTTTACACATCGAGATGTAAGTTGGTGTCCCAAAGTACCCTATTGCTTTGACGGGCACAGTAGTTGTAGGATGCGCGTCTTGACTTCGTTTGATTGCGATTTAATGCCCATCATAACGAGGGACAGCACTTTGCACACCCGTACCGGTCCGCGCAAATGCTTGCGGAAAGTCGGAAAGGTCAATTCCAAACGTGGGGTATAATGCTCTACAGAATCGCGTTCGTAAGCAGGGCAACTAGAAGAGTTACTTCAGTTGCGATCTCAATCGGCGACGCCTGCGCGGGGCTTAATGCCATGGTTCCCGGCGCTAACGCATTGCCTTCTGTGTGAGGTGCGGGCAACGCGAGATTTGGCCCCTGCGTCTCGCCACCGTCGGCCAGAGCGACGACGGAAAGCGATACTACGAGCACGCTGGCTGCAACGAATCGAGCTAGTTTTGACATTCTTATGGTTCCTTCTTTTCGGGCGCGTTCACTGAGAACTTGCTTGCCAGTGATCGCCGGAGTGGATTGATCACGGGCATAATAGCACTGCTAGCAATTATTCTTGCGAAGTAACCCTCAGACGTTAAGAGGATAAGGAAGGGATTCCCGATGGAGACGAAAATCTTAAACAAGACTGCGGCAGCGGGGCACAGCGCTGCATTCGATGTGGCTACGAAATGTCGGATCGCGGAAGAATTAAGTACTAGAGGAGAATATGAAGCTGCGCGCTCGGCACTGGGGGAATTGTGGCCTGGGATTGGTAAGCCGCCGCAGATCGAAGGATTAGTGCCGGCGGATCAAGCCGAGGTGCTCCGGAGAGTGGGAGCGCTGTCAGGGTATCTGGGAAGTTCAGGCCAGGTTCCCGGAGCACAGGCATTCGCGAAAGATCTTATTACCAAGAGCATCCGTGCCTACGAAGCACTTGGGAATAGAGATAGAGTGGCCGAAGCCCAAAACGATCTCGCGGTCTGTTACTGGCGCGAAGGAGCGATGGACGAAGCACGGGTCTGGTTCCGCGAAGCGATTGCCGGTGCGACCGATTCTGCGATTGCGTTCAAGATCCTCTTGAACAGCACGACCGTCGAGATTTCCACGAATTGTCTAGCCGAAGGTCTCTCGCTTTTGGAGCGAGCAAGTCCATTGTTGGAGCTAATCAGCGACGAAGCCGAGATCGGCCGGTTCCACATGCAGAGAGCAGTGATTCTCAGACGAATGGGAGGAGCCGCAAACATTGATCGCGCGTTGATTGAAAACACCGCGGCGCGAGTGCATTTTGAACAGGCCAACCATAGGCGTTACTTTGCCAGAGTCGAGAACAATATTGGCTTTATCTTTTATGAGCTGGGTCGTTACGAAGAGGCATTAGAGCATTTGGATAATGCCCGGGCGGTCTTCATCGAAATCGATGATGTAGGCACGGCCGCTCAGGTTAACGAAACGCGTGCCCGGGTGTTCCTGGCCCAGGGTCGCTATCCAGAGGCCGAGAAGATCGCGTTCTCGGCGGCCTCCGTACTCGAAAGCGGTGGCGAATACTCCTTGCTGGCTGAAGCGCTCGAAGCCCAGGGGATCGCTCTTGCCCGCATGGGGCGCTACCAATCAGCACTCGGCTTGCTGAAGCGGTCCGCTCATATCGCAGAAACTGCCGGCGATCTTCACCTGGCCGGAAGAATGTTTCTTACCATTCTCGAAGAGCTCAAAAACTTTCTGCCCCACGGCGAAATTGGAGACGTGTACCGGGAAGCTGACGAACGACTGGGAAATCAGTTGGATCCGGAAAGTTCGTCGCGCCTTCGTGCCTGCGCTCGATTCGCTATGGCGAACGGGGCTGTCGCTAACGCTGAACCTTCGGGCGCTCGAGGCTCGTTTGAAGAAGAGGTCCACAAGCGTGAAAGCGAATTGATACGACATGCGCTCGACGAGGCCGGCGGGAGCGTCACTCGCGCGGCCAGGCTTCTCGGGCTTACGCACCAGGGTCTCTGCTACATCATCAATCATCGGCATCAGCAACTGCTCACTGCACGGGCACCGATTAGAGTTCGTCGCAAGTCAATAATTAGGAGAAGGTGAAAGCCTACCTGGCAACAACTGGCCAGACATGCATTCGCCAGAGGCTCCGCAGAGTGCGTTGCTATTGACAGAAGCTGAGCTGAAGTAGATTGCGCCCGTTCATTCAGTCCGATTCCGGATTGACAGACAACCGATCACCCATGCAAGATTCGGCCTAATGCTGTCGGCTAAAACATTGCAGCGTGGCGGGCCTGGAAAGAGCCGCTTCGTTGTTACGCGAATCTCAATGTTAGCGCTGGCTATTAGTGCGGGATTGGTCTCCTCGTGTGGCGGGCCGCTCTATCGAGTTAAGCCCGTCGCCGAACTTCGCTCGATGCCCGATTCGGCGGCGACTGCCAACCTCGGCTCAGTTACGTTCAGGGCGATGCCTTTGTTGAGCGACGAAGAGAGTCAGGAACTATTCGAAGCAAACTTGCAACTGGCTGGACTGCTTCCCGTGCGCATGGAAATTGTTCATAATAGCGGCGACGCGATTGAACTCAAGAGAGTCCGCTTGCGTTTACGCGATGCTGCCGGCGCTGAGTGGAAGTTTGTCTCTGCCAAACAGGCAATCGCGCGGATTCTTAAGGCAAACGACGTCTTTGCTTACAACCCGGCGTCGCGCAAAACGTTCGAGAAGGAGTTTCGCGCCTACGAACTGGATCTGAAATCGCCGCTAACCCCTACGGAGCGCCGGCGGCAAGGCCTCGTCATTTTTCTCTCGCCCAAAAAAGATCCGGTAGCTTCGCCGCACGGCCTGACGCTCGCGATTGAAGGCCTGGCTCAACCTGCCACGCTCAAGCTTAATTAGAAATTCCAGCCTTATCGGGTGAGTTCAAATTAGACTTTAGCATTCTCTTCGGTTACGCTCTCCCCCCTCAACGCTGAGTTCTTATGGTGAGGAGAAGCGCGCTTCCGCGCTCGAAACATCGCACATATCATTCTCTCGGAAAGGAATTATGATTATGACTCCGGAACGACAAGCAACAGGACAACCAACTCCAGCACTCTTGTTTGACACTATCAATGCCCACCAACGCACTGAGGCAATTAAGACTGCCATCGAATTGAACTTGTTCACCGCTATTGCCGAAGGCAAAACCACCGCACCGGAAATTGCCCAGGTGTGTCAGGCGTCGGAACGCGGAACGCGAATACTCTGTGACTACCTGGTCATCATTGGGTTTTTGACAAAAGAAAACGGGCAGTACGGACTGACGCCCGACAGTGCAATGTTTCTAAACAATCGTTCGCCGGCCTACATGGGCAGCGTGATTGACTTCATGCTCTCGCCGATGTTGACCGACAACTTCAAACGCCTGACGGACGCGGTGAAGAAAGGCGGCTCAGCCGCCGACGATGATGCAGTAGTCGCGCCAGACCATCCGGTCTGGGTAAAATTCGCGCGCGCGATGGCCCCGATGATGGCGATGCCTTCTCAATTGCTGGCCAGGCTTGCCGATCCTAATGCCAACCAGAAATTGAAAATTCTGGATATAGCCGCTGGTCACGGCCTTTTTGGTTTGGCTTTTGCGCGACAAAACCCACAGGCTGAGGTCACTGCCATCGACTGGCCGAACGTGCTGGAGGTGGCGAAAGAAAACGCACAGTCGGCCGGCGTATCTGATCGTTATCAAACCCGGCCAGGCAGCGCGTTCGATGTGGATTACGGCGAGGGCTATGACATCGTCCTGGTGACGAATTTCCTGCACCACTTTGACGTGCCCACTTGCGAAGCGTTGCTGCGCAAAGTCAGGGCATCACTGGCCGACGGTGGCCGGGCCGTAACTCTCGAGTTTGTGCCCAACGACGACCGGGTGACGCCGCCGCAGGCCGCGGCATTCAGCATGATGATGTTGGGCGCCACGCCGGGAGGTGATGCCTACACATTTGCTGAGCTTGAGCGAATGTTCAGCAACGCCGGCTTTACTCGCAGCGAGTTGCACGAACTACCGCCAACGATTCAACGAGTCGTCATCAGTCATAAATAGCCGGCCGAGAGGGTCCCGTATTGCGGCGCATCCACCCAAGAGTTGTAAAGACCCGAGTTCTATTGACGGCCAGTGTGCTGTTGTTTGCTTTTGGTGGCCTGGCACGGGGTGATGCGCGCTACTCCGAACTGCCAAACTTTCATCAGGTCAATGCGCAGGTCTATCGTGGCGGACAGCCGAAGCCGGGTGGTCTGGAGAAACTGAAAGCGATGGGGATCAGGACGATCTTGAATCTCCGCGGCGAGGACGATCATTCCCGGGCTGAGGGCGATGCGGCACGGAGACTCGGTCTACGCTATTACAGCATTTCGTTACCCGGTTTCTCACACCCGAAGGATGAAGAAGTTGATCGCGTGCTCGAAATCATTAATGCGCTCGAAAATCAGCCTGTCTTCGTTCACTGTCATCACGGAAAGGATCGCACCGGAACAATCATTGCGAGCTACCGCATTTCACACGATGGCTGGAACGCTGAACAAGCAAAGGCTGAGGCGAAGTGTTACGGCTTGAGTTGGGTGCAGTTTGGAATGAAGAACTACATCGATCACTACTACGCGCGCCAACAGCGGAAGCGGGATGGAAGACTGGTTAAGCGTCCAGTCGTCGAGTCAGCGTGAATCTCTAGTCAGAACGACGGTTCTGCCATAATCATCTACACATCGGGAATCTGCTGCAAGGAGCGCATCGTCGTCGTTATAAACGCGAGTAGGTCAATCCCGTCTGGCCCTGATATTTGCCGCCGCGATCTTTGTAGCTGACATCGCAGTCTTCATCTGATTCCAGAAAGACTACCTGGCCAATGCCTTCGTTAACATAGACACGCAACGGCAGGTCGGCGAGATTTGCGAGTTCCACCACCAGCCGCCCAACCCATCCCGCTTCCAATGGCGTGGTGTTAACGAGCAAACCGGCGCGGGCATAGGTCGACTTGCCCATCGCGATGCCGGTCACGTTCCGCGGCATCTGAAAAGTTTCGACCGTGACTCCCAGCGCGTATGAGTGCGGCGGCATCAGATAGTATTTCGAGCCGTCTTCGGTCGTCCGCAACGGCGGTTCCACCAGGCAATCTTCGTCAAACTGTTTAGGATCGATCTCGCGTCCATGAATCGGCGAGAATACGCGAAAGCCGTCGCCGGCCAGGCGCATGTCGTAACCGTAACTCGAGGCGCCGGCTGAAATGATGCGCCGGCCTTCAACTTCGCGGACCAACTTTGATTCGAACGGCTGAATGAGTTGTGCCTCTTCGGCCATGCGGCGAATCCAGCGATCTGATTTGACTGCCATTTGATGATTCCTGTCAGAACCACCTGCGGTAGCGGGTGGGTTGTTTGTACATTTGCGAGCGCGTCAGGATAAGCCGGTTTGGAGTGCGGCGGCAAGCGCGAAGGACAGCGTCTAATTCCACAGCCTGAGTCAAAATGTAGATTAGTGGATTCAAGTTTGAGGTGCATCGCTCGTAGACAATGTGAAAGGCGGTGGTACCGCGAAGCGGTTATTTCTCAAAGCCCAGGGTTGCTTCAACCCTGGGGACAAATGTAGACGTTTTCCAACCCGGAACGGGTTGCGCCCCTCGGACGCAACTGCGTTGCAGTTGCACCGGCTAATTCATTCGGTAACCCAGGGTAGCCGCAGCGGCAACCCTGGGCTCTGTGAACCAACCGCTTTGCGGTAAAGCAGTCGAGTGAGAAAGCCAAACCACGTATCTTTCAAGAACTTGCACTTCGAATTTGAATCCACAATTAAAACATTCAAATTCAATTCGGAGGCGCGAGCAATTTTCATTTTGCACTTTCCAATTTTCAATTTTCACTCTAGCCTTTGGACATGAAACTCGTCGTCCTCGGTTCCGGCACCTCGCTGCCGCATCCGCAGCGCGCGGCCGCCGGTTTCTGGTTGGAAACAGAAACAGGATCGCTCCTTTTGGATTGCGGCGCCGACACGGCCCACCGGATGGCGGCGGAAAATCTGGACTGGCCTAATCTTGACGCTGTCTGGATTAGCCACCTGCATCTGGACCATTGCGGCGGCCTGGCGTCGTTCTTGTTCGGCGCCAAACACGCCCCACAGACCAAAGGAAGAAGAAGGCCGCTGACTATTATTGGCTGCCAGGGAATCAGTAAGTTGCTGCGCGCGATTGACGGCGCGAACAGCTACGGGTTATTCGACCAGTCTTTCCCGGTCGAACTGCGAGAGATTTCAACCGACAATTCCCCCGAAGCTGACTTTGAGATTCTTCCCGACCTGCGCGGGCGCGTTTTCTCAACCAGGCATACGAACGAGAGTCTGGCGATTCGCCTGATGCATGAAAGCGGCGCCTCACTCGTCTATTCGTCAGACACCGGGTATGACGAACGCCTCGCAGCATTCGCGCGCGGCGTTGATCTGCTGATATTGGAATGTTCCTTCTGGCGTAATAAGCCGACGGCCAAACATCTCGAATTGGCAGAGGCGATGCGTCTCGCGCGTTTGGCTGAGCCACGCAAGGTAATCCTGACGCATCTTTATCTCGAATGGGACAGCATAGACCTTGAAAGCAAAGCCAAAGAATTGTGGCCGGGAGAGACGCTGGCCGCGCGCGATGGATTGCGAGTTGAGGTTTAAAACAAATGAGTCCCGTCCGCGTTAAGCGAGCGAGACTCTAAAGTCCGCGTCATTCACTTTTCGTAACCCGCTGGTTGGTGAGTACTGGGATGACTGCGAAAGAGAATGAAATGTGAATGGGGAACACAGAAGCCGCCTTGCGGCTTCAAGACCTTCATCCGGAACAGGTGATTTCAATACGACTCTTTCATGTTCCTTGATGGTCATTGTAATTTCATGCGTGGGTTAGGCGGCGCGTAGTTTCAAATTTAGTGGCACAATCTCGGAGAGGTTCGTCACATCAAGCAAAGCGAGAACTTTGCCCGTCTCATCCACAAACTCTACGATGCATCCGCCGGGGTGATGTTCATTACTTTCGAACACCTCCACAACGGTGCCGACATCGCCGCGCTTGAGGCCGGCTTCCGGTTTCTCAACCAATAGCGCCACAACTCCGAGATATTTGATTCCGTCCATCCTACTAGTCCTCACTTCACGTAGCAGCTTACCAACCGCGGGAAGTCCGTCCCATTTTCGATGATCCAGGCTGTTCGCACAATAGCCATTCGGTCGCGGAGAGTAAGTTTGGCATCAATCACATACTTTTGACCGAAGGGTACAGGCTCGCCTAGTGTCGCATCGCGCTCCCGAGCAATCCTGAGCAACTCAACGCGCAGCCATTCCGCGTCATCCAGCGTCAATCCCAAAGCTGCCCGAAACACTCTCGCCTTGTGCCTGCCGGATTCATGCTCAGGGTTCAGCGAATAGTCCCGCAGCTTTGCTATGTCAACGAATGCCTTCTCGGAATTTGGGAGTTTCATTGCAGCGTGGAAGAAATATTAGCAGCCCCGTCCAGTAATGCTTTTTGCAACCCCCATTCTTAGCTCTTTGCCCTTTTGCTCTTTGCTCTCCCATCCTCTGTGTCCTCTGTGGTGAGGTTTTTCCTTTTTCCTTTTTCCTTTTGCCCCTTTGCCCCGTAAAAAGATTGACAGCTAGCATGGCTAAGAATAGACTCTGGCCGCATTTAGCCAGCCATTTGCGACTCACTCAACCCGCTTACCGCAAAGGAGCGTGCCCCCATGAATCGAAAGTATCGAGCTCTTCTAATCGGAACGTTAAGTTTGATCTTGGTCGTGTTGGTTAATAGCTGCCAACCTTCGCCTCCCGGCAATACGAATGCTCCCAGTCCGACAGCCAGTCCCACGGCCAGCCCGATAGCTAGTCCGAACGCAAGCCCGGGGGCCACTCCCGATGCGGGGAAGACCGGCACGAGGGGGCCGCATTGCGACGATCCTCCACCCGCGAATCCTTCAAACTGCACGCCCCCTATCGATCAGCCGTTCGTCGTGGGATGTACCCTGCCAATCCCCGGCGGACAGAGTCATGACATCGATCTGCATTGTCCGAACGAAGGCTGTGCTACGAGAGAAAGGGACAAAGCCCAAAATAGGATCAAGAACAATCTTTGCTCGGTGGGACCTGCTATTCAGATCAGCACCACTTCCATCGATAAGCTACAGGCCTCTGTCGATCAGTTGGTTGCGCAACACAGCTTCAGTTACGGACAGTCACCTCCAGAGCCGGCTGATCGTGCAAAGTTGCATGACCTTTCCACCGTGGACGTGAATGGCAATGCGGTCCTGCTGGGCGAGGGCAAGCTGGTCACGTTCGAAGGTTTTGTGCTGGATGCCAAACACGATGACACCTACCTACAGGGCTCTGGTCCGCAGGGCTTCAAAGGCGAAGGCGTCAACTGCAAGAACTCACTCCTTGAATGGAATGACATTCATGTTGCGCTCACCGAGACCCCTGGGGCTGACGAATGTTCCAGCGTGACCGCCGAAATCATTCCGCACTTCAGGCCGGCCTTGTGGGAACGATTCGATTCCAACGCGTGCACTTCTCCGCACGTCACCAACCCGCTGCCGATCAAAAATTTGCGGGTCAGAATCACGGGCCAACTTTTCTTTGACGGCAGTCACACCGCCGGCGCGTGCGGGGTTGCACCGGGAGTAAATAGTTTTCAGCGCCGCTCAGTCTGGGAAGTCCACCCGGTTTACGCCATCGAGGTTTTCGATACCGCTAAGAACAAATTCGTCACGCTGGAAGAGTGGGCGCAGGGACTGTAGCGCAAGTTGTTAACTTGCGTGCGGAGAGTGCTGTTGCTTAAAGAAAAGGCGCGGCGGGTGAAGTCCTGTCGAGTGGTCAGAAACGCCGAGGTTCAGGCAGCGGTCAATTCTGCTTCCAGCGGCCTCTCTTTGGTGAAACGACTGACACCGAGAATGCTGAAGCCTATCACTCTTCCGTCAGAGTCCACGCGTTCCATGACGGCATCGTGCGCAGTTTCCTTCATGTAACCCGGAGCTTCCTTGAACTGAACTTCGAGATAGTCGGCTTCAGGATCGAACCAAATTTTCAGCTTATCGGCCATAAGTCTTCTCCAGCCCTCGGCTTGTTCATCAGATACGCCGTAACGACGAAGGCGTCGGCTGCCTCGTATTTAACCACGACACATAACCATTTGCCACCGATCAGTGTTTCAGCGCGGAAGTCGTAAAACAAGAGCACCTTAGGATCTGAACGTGAAGACCGTACCAACTGCGGCTTTGATAAGACGAGTTGGATTTCAGACTCCATGCCCTCGAGTTCTGGACGCTCCAATATATGCGCCAGTCTTTCATCTGTTAGGCGCACTTCACGGCCGAAGCAGTCGACGAGAATCCTCATGGCCGCCTTGTTTCAGAAGCAGTACTGGCTTCGACCTGGAAAAACAGGTCGAAACAGGTGACTGCAGAATTTTAGCAGCGACGTCTAGTAATGTTTTTTGCATCTGGTCTCAACCTCCTGCCTCCTGCTTCCTGCTGTTTGTCTCCTGCCTACGGCCTTCTACTTTTCCTTGTCCCTTCGCCGTAATTTGTGTATCGTTTACTAGCGGATTCCCCTCCCGCACCTCTCGCCCAACAACTCGATTTCAGAGTCTTAATTACGACAGGAGTTCCGAGTAATGAAACACTGCCCAAAATGCGATTTTACTTTTGCCGACTTTTATAACGTGTGCGAGTTTGACGGCGCTGAACTTGTTGACGATCCGGAGCGTCCGCCCTCATCTGTGAGAGCCTCGCCGCCGCCATCGCGCTTTCGGCGCGTCTTAAAGTCGCCGGTGTTCTTTACCGGCTTATTGGTGTTGGCCGTCCTGGCGAGCGCGCTGATGATTGGTTATTACGATTCAGTGAATCAGTCGAACTCGATCGCAGGGAATCAACCTTCGCAGAATTCGTCTGTCAGTCCAGTCCTTCCCACGCAGAGTTCAGTTCAGCCTCCAGCACAGATCAAAACGCCGGCTACTTCCTCGGGAGTGTCCGCCTTAAGCAATTCGAAGAGGACGGAAAAATCTTCCTCCACGTCGCGCTCCCCGTCGCGCTCGACGTTGAGCTCCAATGCGCGGCGGCCAACGATAGCTTCGCGCTCACGGGCGCGACTTCATTCACCAACCTCCGCAAGAAATCAGCCGGGCAAATCACAGACTGCGCTGCAAAGAGAATCCAAAGACACTGCCAATAAAAAGGAACCTAAACTTACGGCGATGCTGAAAACAACCTGGAACATTCTGAAAAAGCCGTTTAAGTTCTAGCGCACCCGACGTTCACGTCGATCGTGTCTTCTCCTTAGGCGCAAGTTGTTAACTTGCGTGCGGAGTGCGCCTTTACCAGTAAAGGGTGTTCAGAGTACCGACTTTAGTCGGGCTCATATTCAGGAGAAAGAACACAACTTTAGAACACTTCTACTTTTCCTTGTCCCTGCCCCGTAATTTGTGTATCGTTTACTCGCGGGTTCCCCTCCCGCACACCTCGCCCTACAACTCGATTTCAGAGTCTTACCCACGACAGGAGCCCGGCCTATGAAACGCTGCCCAAAATGCGACTTTAGTTTTGCGAACTTTCGCGAAGTTTGCGATTTCGACGGCACCGACCTGGTTGACGAACCGGAGACCCTTCCCGTTTCCCCAGGAGTTTCAGCGCTGGTGGCAGCCACCCAGTCACCATTTCTCCGCCTGGTAAAGTCTCCCGTTTTTTTAATAGTTTTGGTGCTGGCTGGTCTTAGCTCGAGCGCGCTGCTGATCGGTTATTACGATTCAGCAAGTCAGCCCAACTCGATTGCCGAAAGTCGGTCCTCGCCGGATTCCCCCGATTCCAACGCAAGTCAGGTTCCTCCAGCCGCCCCTCCTGCTCAGCCCCCAGATCGAATTAGGACGCCGGCCCCTTCCACCAGCCGCTCTGAGATCAGCAAACCGAAAGCAGCGAAAGATCTTTCTTCAGCGCGCGCGCGTTCAGTAACGGCTTCCCGCTCACGGGCGCGACTTCGTTCATCGCCCGCCATCAGGAATCAGCAGAGCAGCCCCGAGATTGCGCATCAGGGGCAACCGCTTCAGAGACAACCAAGAGCTAAGGCGCTTCAGAAAGAATCTAAAGACATCGCACTTCAGAGAGATTCGAAAGAGAATGCGAATCGTAAAGAATCCAAAGTTACCGCAATGGTGAAAACGACTTGGAAAATTCTCAAGAGACCGTTCAAGTTCTAGCGCATCGGACGCTCACATCGATCGTGTCTTCTCCTTAAGCGCAAGTTCTTACCTTGCGCTCGAAGTGCGCTTGTATGCTAAAGGGTGTTCAGAGTACCGACTTTAGTCGGGCTTTTACTCTAGGGGTGCAGAGTTTGTTCGGCCTGCGGTTGGCGAACACTAAGCGCAGGTAGATTCTTCTTCATCTTCTGAGCTTCGCAAGTTTCACCCAATCGCCTGGCGCGCGTTCGCAGTTCCAAAACTGCCAGCCATTAACATGGTGACCACAAATCGCTCGCCCTGCAGCCGAGGTTGAAGGATAGACAACTCGATTGAGTGTTACCTTTCCATCCTTTCGAAGCCGCGCCTTATAGAGCTTGCCCTTGTAAACTCTGCGTAAACGCAGCGCGCGGCCTCCCAGAATCTTCACCATGTTTCCGATCTTCCCTTTGGGAATCGGCTTGACCTTGACCTTGCTTGCCTTAATGGGTCTGCCGAGCATAGATCTCACTTCGCCCCGATAATGCTCACGGACATCCCGGCCTAAGCGACGCTTGAGATCCTCCGACTTGGCGAACTTACCCTTCTGATTATTGCCTTTGGGTTTGACGATGCGAAGAATGAGCGCTTCAAGTTCACGCAGATGACGGTCGCCAATTGTCAGATAAACACTAAATCGATCCCACGACGGCCCGTGCCGGTTTCGCATATGTGTCGCGAGACGCATACGTAGATTGCCGGCCAATCCGACGTAGTAGAGTCGGTCACCTCGATAGAGGGCGTAGACGCCCTGCCGCCCACGAACGTAATTCCGAATAATGTCCTGATGCCTTTCGAGAGCATCGCGTGAGATGTTTTCAAGATGCTGACAGACTAGAGGGGGAACGTTTAGCCATTGAATCTTCCTTTCCTTCCCAGAGGTCTCTAGGTCGTAACGCGCAATCCTTACAAATCATCTCGGGTCGTTCGATGATTTCTTTGAACTGCAATTGTCAGGCATTGTCATCTTCGGGGTCCGGCGGAGGTTCAAGGCCTCCGACATATCGATGAACAGCACCAAGAGCGGAAAGACTAGTGCCTGCAACGTGAAGGAGACCAGGAAAAATTCGATACTCTCCACCTGATACCGAGTCTTTGCGTATTCTACGTATTGGCGTAGAAGGCGGCATTGATTTCCCGAACCAGGCATCCGCGACGGCGGTATTGTCGGGCTGACCTCTAAAAAGAACGGTTAGACCCTGCTCCAGTTTGTTCAGTCGGGCGATTGTTCCTTCGACATCATCCTTCGCTTTGCGCATCGTTAACTCTCGAATCTCTGGTTCCATTGTTATTCGAAACACCGTAGACGTGTCTTCCACATCTTCGTCATCACTCTCTTCAAGATGCCAATGCACTGCGATTAGGAAGGGGGTTTCGCGGAAACGAAGGTGCAGGAAGTTTTGTGCTAAGGAAGCCGGCTCAGGATCTCCTCCAGCCTCAGCCTTGAAAGTTTCGCATAAAAGCTCGGAGGTAATATCTCGCGGTGACTGGTCTGAAATTGCAAAACGCATTTCGTAGAAAAACTTTAGCCGAAAGTCTTCGTTGATTACGTAGCGATAGAAACTAACGAGTCTCCCAGCCAAGTTTTCCCAATACGATTCCGGAAAAGCCCGGGACATAACTTGCTCAAAGAAAAACGCGGCGAGAGGCGCTGCCCCCATTATGATGAGACCAACAATCGGAGACTTCTGTTGAAACAACTCCTTGACTACCGCCAGACCTCCGACTAGCACGCCTAGAAAAATGCCAACCAGAGTTGCTGGAGCGCCAAATAACTTCTTCTTTAATGACATCGGCTATTCACGATTTGCACGGCTGGAGACTATCGAGTACTTGGATTATCGTGTCGAGTGCCGCCTCACGTGTCGTGGGATTCTCTATGAGCAAAGGTTGGAGTCCCATGAACTGGAGGCGACCATCCGAAAACACTTTTACCATCTGTTGACTACCGGTTATAGGAATCTCTACGCCGATGAATGTCTCGATTTGTTGAAACTCGGGGTACAGAGGATCACTTTGCATCGCAGTACCTCTAATTCGGCCTCGCCTAATTGCATCAGTGCGGCGAAAGTTCTGATCCCAGACATTGGTTCCAAAGCGCTGTCGCACACAGTAAAGATCATAGCCCACGGCACTAACTAGCTGCTGTTCATCATTAAGGGCGTCCTGCGTTAACGACTGTGCTACCAGAAGTCGATGCCCCGGATAAGTTCCACCTGGAAACCCAGCAAGAAAGCAAAACAGAGCGTAATTGCGGTGGCCTACCCACACACGAGTAAAATCCTCAACGACCTCTTCTGCTTCAATCCGCTCTAGGTAGCCGTTCTCGATCGACGTTGTAACCACCGTGGAAGGATGCCGCCGGCGAATCACAGCAGTTACCAGTCCCTGCAAGCGCCTGCTCGCCAGTTGCAGTCGTTCGACAAAGGGAGACCGTAACTCCTCAAATCTGTCTTCGCCGGAGAGCTGTCTTCTTATGTTCGTTCGAGTAATCTGAGTGGCAAATCGATCAGTGTTAATCGGACGTTGGTGAATTTGAGCCACCGTGATGGTTTGCATGAGGAATTCTCCATATGAGACTTCGTTTTGAAGGTTGCTTGAGCAGGTCTCAGTTGTTACAAACAACATGTGGGACTTTTTAGTCGAAGCTGCAGGAGGTTCGTAAGGCAGTTCGCGCCGTGTCTGGACTTGAATCGGCCCTTCCAACAGCTGGGGCAACGAAACGCTCCATCGTTCCTTTCCTGTCGCAATCTCACCCATCTTGTCATCGTCTCCTAACTCTGACAAGAGCAGGTTCGTCAGGTCATTGATTTTTGAGGCTTTTCCTTTTTTTCAGACCAACGGTCGGTATCCTTAACCTGATCACTTTGCAGTGCCCTGTAGACCTTGTTGAGAATGTGTTCGGAAGCCAGCTTGCGAAACTCGCTGTCGCTCATGAGTTTCGAGAAGATTTCCTCATTGCCATCCATTCGATCAATGACGAGCCCCTCAAACGCTTTCTCGAAAACATAACGAAAGTCATCTTTTGAATTATTCGCAGCAGCCTTTTGCAAGGTCTCGTTCTCTATGGCTTCTTCCTGAATCTGGTCAAAGAAGAGTTGGTCCGCCTGAGTGAAGCTGGTTCCAAAACGGTCATTGAGAATATCGATAAGTTCTGAGAGCCGAATCGTTTCGTCTTCCTCTCCAGTGCCAACATCTTCGGGCCCTTTTAGAGGCTGTCCTTGGCCAGTGGTTAGATCGATCCGGCCTTCGCTGATCTTCTGCAAGCGGTAGTACTGGAGCTCAATTTCATCTTCCAATTGATAAGCAGGTCCTGTTTCGCGCTTGGGCAGTTTTGTTAGCAGGAAGCGGATATACGTGTAGAGCTGTTCGAGATCTGAATCCTGATACGGAATCACTTGAGAAAGGAAGCTATACATATTTCGGAAGTTCACCAGCAACGTCTTCACTTCCTCACGCTTGTCTTCAGGGTGTTCTTTGAATCGTTCGACTGCTTGATCGAGAACTCCATTCATCTGCGCGTGATCATGAATAGTTTCCTTGCGCCGTGGCCGGAAGTAGATCGCACAAAAGGCTCTTACTTCCTCTTCAAAAACGAGCCCACTCTCGTCGATCTGATCCTGCAATCGATACAGATGATGCGCGTCCGTCAACGGCTCGGTCGGCGTATCTTCGTAATATGGTTTGAAAGCCTTGAAGATCTCTTCCGGCTTGTTTCGAAAGTCCAGAACAAAGGTATCTTCCTTGCCGACGCAGGTGCGGTTGAGCCTTGAAAGCGTTTGCACGGCCTGTAACCCGGTAAGCTTCCGATCGACATACATGGTGTGTAGCAGAGGCTGATCGTATCCGGTTTGATACTTTTCAGCGACGAGCAAGACCTGGTACTCGTACGTATCAAATTTCTCAGGAAGCTCGGTCTCTCTGATTCCGCCGTTCATCGAAACTTCGGTCCATGTCTTACCGGGGATTTTTGGATCTTCGACAATTCCTGAGAACGCGACCAAAGTCTTGATGTCCGTGTAGCCTTTCTCCGCGATGTACTTATCGAAATAAAGCTTGTAGCGAACCGCTTGCAAACGAGAGTCGGTTACGACCATCGCCTTCGCGCGCCCGCCGATCTTGTGTCTCACGTGGGTGCGGAAGTGCTCCACCATTACTTCAGTCTTAGTTGTAAGGTTATGCGGATGGGAAGTTAATATCCGGGCGAGCGCTAGAGCCGCCTTCTTCCGCTTGACGTGCACGTCTTCTTCCGTCGCCTGAACGATGCGGAAATAGGTTGTGTAGGTAATATAATTTTTCAGCACATCGAGAATGAATTTCTCCTCGATTGCCTGCCGCATCGTATAGAGATGAAACGGCGCTTCGCCAGCTGGGCCAGGCTCATCGAATACCTTCTTGGTTTTGTATTTCGGTGTTGCCGTGAAAGCGAAGAAACTGAGATTTGGCTGTCGCCCTCGCTTCAACATCTCGCGCACTACGCCGGCGAGCTGATCGGCGTCTTCGTCCTCGTCCAAATCGTGCTCGGCTGCGTACGCAGCAGCTTCCTTTTCGATCCTGTCGGCGCTGAGAACGCTCTTTAGCTCCATTGCACTCTCACCCGACTGGGAACTGTGAGCCTCATCGACGATTACCGCGAATCGTTTGTCCCTGGTCGAAATTGCGATGTCCGGATGAATCTCTTCTCTCAACTTTTCGAGTGTCTCAGCGATGAACGGAAACTTTTGCAACGTGGTAACGATGATTGGCGTCCCACTCGCTAACGCCTGTACCAGTTGGCGTGTGTCTTCGTCAATCTTCTTAACCACACCTTGCTTGTGCTCAAACTGATAAATCGTATTTTGCAATTGCTGATCGAGCACCCGGCGATCCGTTATCACAATCACCGAATCGAAAACCTTCTTATCCGCTTCGTCGTGCAAGGCTGAGAGCCGGTGGGCTATCCAGGCTATCGAGTTCGATTTTCCGGAGCCCGCCGAATGCTGCACCAAGTAGTTGCGGCCGGCGCCGTTTGTCCGCGCGTGAGTTACCAGCTTGCGCACGCAATCAAGCTGGTGATAACGCGGAAAGATCATCGTCTCTTTCGTGATCTTCTTGATGCCTTCGTCGGTGAGGATGCGTTTCTCCTCGACTTGCAGGTGCATGAACCGTCCGAGGATATCCAGAAAACTGTTACGCTGCCAGACCTCGCGCCAGAGATATGCGCTTCGATAACCGCCGTCCTGCGCCGGAGGATTGCCGGCATGTCCCTGATTGCCGAGATTAAAAGGCAGGAATTGAGTCTTATCACCGCTCAACCGCGTGGCCGTGAATACTTGATCCTGATCCACGGCAAAATGGACCAGCGTGCGTTTTTTGAAATCGAACAGCAGCTCTCTCTGGTCGCGGTCTTTCTTGTATTGACGCTTCGCATCCTCGACGCTCTGGCCTGACAGAGGGTTCTTCAATTCGGCGGTGGCGATGGGCAAGCCGTTGAGAAAAAGCATTAAATCGAGGCTATTAGAATTCTGCTCGCTGTAATAGAGCTGACGTGTGACGGTTAATGTGTTCTTTTCATAGAGCGCCAGCGTCTCTGGATTCAAGCGATTGCTGGGCGCAAAGAACGCCATGCGAAGCTTCTTTCCGTAACATTTAAAGCCCTGCCGCAGGACTTTGAGCGTTCCCTTGATCTCCAATTCCTTACCGAGATGATCGAGCACCACCTTGCTCGTGTCGGGGCCGTGAATTCCTTCCAGACTCTTCCAAACCTTGTCTTGAGTTGATTGAATGAATCCGAGCACAAGCGCGGGATCAAAGGCGCGCTGTTTGTCGTAACGGCCTGCGGCCTCGCCTTTGTTGTAATCGACGAAGGCATATCCGCCACGCTTGGTAAGTTCGTCAACAATGGCATCTTCGAGGCGGATTTCCGTGTGCTTCTTCATCAGTGATGTTTCGCGATGTTTCGTACGTCGATCTTGCCAGTGGTGGCCGCAGTAATAAGAGCGACGCGGTATTCAAGAAGTCTTTTGATGACACGTGTTGCTGCGATAAGTAGAGAGTCAATCCGGTTGAGCCTCTTATCTACAGCTTCTGCGATTGTTTTCTGCTCGTTATAGGTTGGTACCGCAACGATAAGGCTCTTCAGTTTGTCTTGGTCTATTGTTGCCATAGTTACTAGATTGGCGCGAGAAACGAAGTAGGCTCGAGCATAAGATGAATTAAGAAATAGGTTAAGAAACCTCGGGAAAATACGTTCAAGATCCGGACGACCTCGAACGATGTGACATTCAAAGACCGTCTTCTCACTCGGATCGAGAATCATCGCGGATTTTCCAATTCCCTCCAGTTTTAGTGAGGATCTAACAATGAAAAAATCACCGTGAACTGCTGAATAGCGTTCGATTTCATCTTGGGTGCACTCTAAACGCTCAAGATGGCTTTCCTCAATGAGATCATTGTGCACATATAAGTCAGAAACGTTAACAATTCTACTGCCGTCGCCCCAGAAAATTCTTTTCTTGAATAGGCCGTTCGTAACTCCCTCTCTCAAATTGAACTGAAGTTTCTCGCACTTCCAATGTTTCGGAACTTTACCGAGCCATTCCACGCCCGAATCACGCATCGGCACGGCCGCATCCAAGCCTTTTGTGACCGCTCTGGTGATGATCGCGATGCGTTGTTCCTTTAGCTTCTCTATCAATTCCTTCTTCTTCGCAATAAGTGCATCAATATGCGCTGTCTTGAGGTCAAGAAAATCAGCGATTTGTTTTTGTTCGGGTACAGGCGGGAATGCAATTCGTAGATTTTTAGTTCCCTGATAAGTGAGGCCGAATCTCGTGACTCCATTTGCCGCGAGGTAGAACTGATAGGCACTAAGCCGGGACGCGAGCGAATAAGACAAGTAACGTCCGCTAATCACTGACTCAAAGGGACGACAGATTGTCAGATGATAACCGCACACAAGATCATTTACTTTTTCCGCGACGAATGCCGGGATTCCAATATCATCAGGACTCTCAGAGTCTTTTGTGATCACAACATCGCCGGGCTGGAGAGAAAAGCGTTCAATTTCGGCTTCGCTGGCGCTCGCCTGCATGAAATCAATCTTTGCCGTAATTCTGTTGTTGTAATAAACGTCGGTGTAATTGCAAAGCTGAACTATCCTCTCGTTGACTTCCGATTTCTTATTGACGTTGCTTGTTCGCAGAAGCGTCACGTTGTGGATGCGGTCATACTTCCATGGCGCCGGTAGGTTATGGAAGGGACCCATTTCGGCGTCAGGCATCTGAGTGCTGTTCATCACACCACCTCCTTCAGCATCGCCATGATTTCTCTTTCCAAGGCCTCGATGTCAGCCTCGATTTCCTCAAGCGGACGTGGTGACTCATATTGATAGAAATGACGGTTGAAGGGGATTTCGTATCCGACCTTTGTCTTGACATGATCTATCCATGCATCCGGCCGATACGGCAGAACTTCTGCCCTTAGGTACGCTTCGCAATGCTCCAGCACCAGTTCGAGCAACGCGCTGTTGTCCACCTTGCCTTTGTTCTTCTTGCCCTCGTAATCCAACGGCAGCGGCAACGTGATGTCTTCCGGCAGCGGCACGTTCTCTGTGTCTCGCAGCTCCGGATCAGGCTCAAGATCGCCTTTCGAGTCGATGCAAGCTTCGGCCTCCGGGTCGCGTTCTCCCAGATTTCCGGGCGCGAGGAGCGCATCTTTTAGCTGCTTGTCGAAATCGATCCCGGCATCTTTGAAAGCCCGGCTCAATTTGTCCGCAAAGATCTTTCGATCTTTGACGACCTGGTCAAACCTCAGGTCACGCTTCAAACTCTCCAGCACTTTGAGGATCGCCGCTTGTGCTTCTTTGCCGAAGAGAATCTCTTCGGCGATTTTCTTTTTGTCTTTCCGTTTCTTTGAGATCGCCAGATTTACAAACGCGTTAGTCTTCGTGAATCGTCCAATGCGCTCGTCATCAACGATGAAGTTAAGCCGTAACGGGCGTTCAATAGTAATCTTCAAATAGCCGAACTCACGATTATCGAAAATCTTGCTGACAAAAATCTCTTTTGACTGATCGCGCTTCGGGTCAATGTTGGTTTCTATCTTGCCGACGTTCGTTGAGACGTTGTCTTTGAAATCGCCGTAAATCTTTGTTAGCACGTCGATGTGATTTGGCGCCCCGTCTGTGCCGTCGCCGATGCGCTTCCGCTTGTCACCGAGACTCTTTTTCATCTTCCAGGCAAACTCCGTCGCGTTGATAAGCTGCACCTTCCCTCGCCGCTTCGGCTGCTTGCGGTTCGTCACAATCCAGACATAGGTAAAAATACCCGTGTTGTAGAAGAGTTGATCGGGCAAGCCGATAACCGCTTCCAACATGTCGTTCTCGATAATCCAGCGGCGGATATTGCTCTCGCCACCTCCGGCATCGCCCGTGAAAAGCGGCGAGCCATTGAAGACGATGCCGATGCGCGAACCTTCGCCTCCTTTCCCGGGCGGGTTGTGCATCTTTGAGATCATGTGTAGCAGGAACAGCAAAGCTCCGTCATTGATACGCGGCAGGCCGGGACCGAAACGCCCGCTGAAGCCAAAATCGTTATGCTCTTTGGTGACATGATCCTTCTCTGGTTTCCATTCCACGCCGAAAGGTGGATTCGCCAGCATGTAGTGAAAGTCTTCGTCTGGATGGCCATCGCCGTCGACAAACCCTTCTTTTGCCTTGCCTGTGCCCAGAGTATCGCCAAACGCGATGTTCTTTACTTCTTCGCCTTTGATCAGAAGATCAGAGCCGCAGATCGCATACGACTCGGGATTGTATTCCTGGCCGAACAGCTCAACGTTGGCGCTCGGATTCAACCCAGTATCCCGGTCTTTGATTAGCTTCTCTGATTCCGAAAGCATCCCGCCGGTTCCTGCGGTTGGGTCATAGATTTTGATGACCTTACCGGGTTTGTAGATAAGATCATCGTGTGTAAAGAGGATATGAATAATTAGGCTGATTACCTCGCGCGGTGTGAAGTGGTCGCCTGCCTCTTCGTTTGCTTGTTCATTGAAGCGCCTGACGAGATCTTCAAAGATGTAGCCCATCTCGATATTCGGAATTCGATCGGGATGAAGATCGACATCGGTGAATTCCTTGATGACTTCAAAAAGTCGGTTTGCCTCATCAAGCTTTTCAATCTCTTCCTCGAATTTGAATTTCTCCAGAATCTTGCGCGCTTTCGTTGAGAAGCCTGAAATGAAGTTATTGAGATTTCGAGCTAATTGATTTGGGTCACCGAGCAATTTAGCGAAAGTGAATTTGCTCGTGTTATGGAAGGTAACGTCAAACTTCTTGTTGATGATTGCTTCAATGGTCTCACGGTCGTAATTCTTCTTGTTGGCCTTAAGCCTTTTGTGCATCGCAATGACTTCTTCTTTGGTCTCTTCGAGCACACAGTCAAGGCGGCGAAGCACGGTAAGCGGAATCATTACGCGCCGGTATTGTGGTGGCCGGTAAGGGCCGCGCAGTAGGTTTGCGATATTCCAAATTAGATCAGAGTGCCGCTTATATTTGTTTGATTGCTTCATGGCTGATTCGCGGGTATTGGTGTGCGCATTCCCACGACTACGAGTGTCACTCCTAATAGTACTGATAGAATCTCGGATGTCCTTTCGAGAACTTCGCGGCGTTCCCGAGGACGTGCGTCAAAGTCTAGCAATGCGGGACGGGCGACGGGTTCGTCTCCTCTTTTTTCGGACTCAAGTACGCGATCAACCAATGCAATTGTCTTATCAAACAATTGAACGGCGAATTCCTGATTAATCGGCCTCCACGTCTGTTGGGTAGTTCGGTAAAGGACGGGCAGATCTTTCCCGGTAAAAGAGGTCTCATGTACCTTTCTCTCCGAATGCTGAATCCAACCAAGCTGCCCATGTCGAAAAGTTATGTAGTGCTGCGCGCTGTCGTTAATATCATCGCATTCACTTACCGGGATCATTCGGGACTGATGTGCGATTTGATGCTGCAAGAAAGCTGAATTGAAATTGTCAATGCTATTGAACTCAGGCGCGACATAGTATGTATGAGGATTTGCTTGAGCCAGCGTTCTCAAACGCTGATGCTGGCGGTTGACATCCTTCTTGTGCAATGCCAGCCGATAATACGGACCGGGATACGTGCCGTCGTGTATGTAATTCGCGTTACCTCGGTAAAGGTAATCACTCAGTTTGAACTGGTAGTAGAAATCAATTCCATTCAAAGGTAGATGCGCGTCCCAACCGGCGTCATGCTCCTGCTGCAAACTAGGAAGTATTGGCGCAGCCACCAGGTTCCCCCAGTTAGCATGCGTTTGTTCATAAAGAAATGCGTAGCCAAACATGAATTCAGAGAGACCTACGACCGTCATAATAAGCTCCGTTGATCTTTCTAAATCGGCCCAAAAGAGCGTTCGGCGCCTCGCGTTCGGATGTTTGTTGTTGGTGGGCTTCCCAACGTTTCTTTCTTTTGCACCTTACCTAGCTTCAATTCCGGGATCATTTGCTGAATCGCTGAAAGAGAGCCTGCAGACCGGCTATTGACTGATCAAATTTCTGGTAAGTCTGAGACGGTGCTGAGGTGGGCCTATATTGCCTGAATGCAATGGATTTTGCCAACGGAAAACGTAGCTGAGAACGATTGATAAGTAGGCTTGAGGCGATTAGGGCAAAACGAAAGCGCGACGAAGCCGCCACCTCTGTTTTGGAGTGCGCTGACTTGTCTGCGCTTTGGTCGGCGCGACTAGTCGCGCCTTTTGAAAGCGGCGACGAGTCGCCGCACTCCAAAAAGGAAGCTGACCCGATATAGGCCCACAGGGAGCTCATTCCTCTGCCAGGGAAAGTTCCTGCCGAACACGAGTTTACAGGTATAGTTCTGGCTAAAACCTGGCTCTTAGCTTGTAAGGGGGCCTAAGGAAGTAAGGGGGACAAAGGGGAAGGTGACGGCCGTGAACGAGCTGCGTACTTTAGTTCTTAAAGCTACAGATTCCAATCTCACGCTCGCAGAGCGGCAGGCCGCTTTTGGCGAGCTGGTCAGGATTTTCCAGGATATGGCTTACGCTTGCGCGTATGCCAGGCTGGGTGATTTCTATCTGGCGCAAGACGTCGCCCAGGAGGCTTTCATCTCGGCCTGGCAGAGGCTTCAACAGCTTCGTCAACCCGAAGCTTTCCCACGGTGGTTCAGGCGCATAGTGTTGACCGAGTGTAATCGCCTGACCCGCGGGAAGCGCCTGCCAACGATCTCGCTTGACGAGGGCCTGAACCTCCGCGGTCCCCATGCTGATCCGCAAACGGCCATCGAAACAGACGAGCTGACGAGCCGAGTGTTTACGGCGATCAATAAGCTCTCATTGAACGAGCGAATGGTCATCGTTCTCTTCTATGTCCAGGAACACTCTCAAATCGACATCAGTGCATTCTTAGACGTCCCAACGACGACTGTCGCCAAGCGGCTCTATTCAGCGCGAGCGCGGCTGAGGGGCATGATGCTGGATAGCTTCAGGAAGGATCTCACCGCCCATCGTCCTTCACGTAACGTTACCTTCGCAGAAAAAGTCAGAGCCGGCATCTACGACGAATACGTCGGGGAATACAGGTTTGAGCTGCGCCCTGAGTTGGTGGTCACGATTAAGAGAGAAGGCGAGAAGCTGTTGAGTGAAGGAGGAGGACAACTAAACGAATTGTTTGCCAAAGGCAAGTCCAAAAGCCAACTGCTTACTAAAGAATTTGACGGCAGAGGGAAGTTTGTAAGAAACAAACAAGGATGCATCTCTCACCTTATCTACTATGAATTCGGTTCTGAAATGGGACTGGCGAAAAAGATTCGTTGACCTGTGCCGGGTAGTGTCCTGATTTCGATTTTCTCTGCGGCCCTCTGTGGAATCCTCCGTGTTCCTCTGCGGCTAGCTTTAATGTTTGGGCAATTAACCGCAGAGAAGAATCCGAGGTTTTGCAGAGGAACGCAGAGAACAACTTGAATTAGGACACTGCCCCTGTGCCCCTAACAATTAGAGGGAATAACCGTGACGAAAGTACGGATTGCTAAAGAGGTGGCCCTTTGGATAATCACGCTGTTTGTGGCGCTCGTCTGTCTGCGGACAGGTTGGCTAAAAGTGACAGGCAACGTCTTTTGGGTGCGGGACTTTCACCGATGGGGCTATCCCGACTGGTTTCGCATGGTGGTCGGGTTCGCGGAACTCACTGCGATGGCGCTGCTTCTGGTACCACGGTTCGCTAGTTACGGCGCGAGCTTGTTTGCTGCGGTAATGCTCGGCGCGATATTTACTCACTTCACGCATAACGAAACCAGCCGCTTGCCTTTTAATCTGATTCTTCTCACTCTTTCGCTGGTCCTCGCCTTCACGCGCCGGCCGGCCTTTCTAAAGAAGCGGAATCAGGGTTAACGGTGTTCTCGGGTTTCGTGGGAGCGATGCGGCTCGGCCGCAGCACATGGCGGAAAGGCTTCGTCTTTCGGGGTGCCCGAAAAAAGTTCTGAGGCTATGCCTCAGAATGGAGGCGCAGCCTCAAAAAAATTAACCAATCTCCACGGTAAGCCGCAGGCTTACCGCCATGTGCTGCGGCGAAGCCGCTAGAACCGCGCAAACGCAAGTTAACAATTTGCGCTACAGGCGCGACTAGTCGCGCCTTAACAAAAGCTGCGACGAGCCGCCGCCTCCATATCAATCAGCGGACCGTGACCGTCACATTATTCGCGGTGAGCGAGTTACCCGTGGCGCGCTGTAACTCAGCGATCGACTTATTGAGGTCGGTCTGGGCGCGCAGTTCGTTGCCGCGCGCAGTGGCCAGGGCCGTCTGGCGCTCCAGGACGAGAAAAACAGTTGATTGTCCCACGTCGAGTTTTCGCTTTTCACTTTCGTATTGTTGCTCTGCAGTTGAGCGAGCGATCGCGGCTGAACGCAAGCGCGCATCAGCGGTCCGCAAAGACTGCAGAGCGTTGCGCACTTCGACCTGAATCAGTTGCTCGAGCTGCTCGCGCTGGGTCGCGATGCGTTTTCCTTCTACCAGCGAGTGGCCAAGCTGTCCTGCGGCGGTGCGGTTGCGCAGAGGCAAGCTCACTGCTACCCCGACACGAAAGTTATTGAACTGATTCGAACCCAGGTTCGAAAGCGATTGCCAGTAGCCGCCAAATAAATCCGTTGGAATCGTCGCCGCCGGCGGAGCAGGAAGCGCTTGCAAACCGTTGAGCACCGACAACTCGTTGACACGCGCGCGCAACTGTTCGTTGCTGGCGCTCAAGGGATTGATCGTGGACGTTTGCGTGCCGGCGTTGCCGACCACTCCATAACTGCCCACCAGATCGATCTCCGGCTTTGTCTGATCGCGATAGAGTCTCTGATCCAACAGATTGATTTCGCGCGCCAGATCCGACTGTTTCAGTTCCTGCCGGTTCTCAGTTGCCGCTTTCATCGCGTCGGTAAGTGAAACCTCCGGCAAAGTGAGATCGACATCGTCAGTCGGGATCAGGGAAACGTTCCAAATCCTGGCCCGTTGGTTCTCAGCAATCAAATTCTTCAGATTGTTCTCAGCGCGATTGACGTCTTCGAGCGCGCTAAACTCCGCTTGCTCGAAATTCGCGACCTGAGTTTCCGCCGCCACGATGTCGATGGGCGCCAACGAACCCTCTGCCACCATGCGGCGATTGTGTTCCAGTTGCGTGCGCGAGTCGTTGAGCGAGTCGCGCTGAATCTGCAGGTTGCGCAGGGCGAAAACCAAATCCCAGTACGAGCGCTGCACATTCGTGATGACTTCGATCGCTCTTTGGCGAAACTGAACGTCGGTCAACGAGAGATTCTTTTTTGCTACTTCAATCTGTCGCCGCGGCAAATCAAACCGGAGACCGCGCACCAACGGCTGGGTGAAAGTAAAAGTAAGCGCGGTTGGGTATTGCGGATTGAGCGTTGAAAACACGCTGTTGCTGGTTTGCCGAACCGACGAGAAATCAACGCGATAGTTGCCGCCGAATTTCGGCGCCAACCCTTCCGCGCGCGCAGTTCCCGTGAAGTCAGACGTCTCTACCTTGGCCGCTCCGCTGAGGAAGCTGGTGGCCGGCGTCCGGATCCTTTCGTAGTAACTTTGCGCACTCAGCCGGGGATCGTACGCCCCGCGCGCAGACAGCAAATCATACTCAGCAATCTTGACAATATCGCGGGCGACTTCGATGTCTTTGTTGTTTCTGAGCGCCAGGGCGATCGCTTCGCGCAGCGTCAGCGGCTGTTGCTCGTTTGTATCCACGCCGACGCGACTGAGCGACGGCAGAGGCTTGCTTTCGTTCGCGCGATAATCAATCGAAATCGCCGGCACTTTCATGGATTGCTCCGGAGTAGGCGAGGGACTGGCGACAATGCCTGGCTGCTGCGCTCGCGCGTGCGGAGCAAACGCACATAGAGCTGTGATAGTTAGAATCAGATTTACCGCAGAGGACGCCGAGGTTCGCGCAGAGGTCACAGAGACAAACTTCCTTTGCGTTCCTCTGTGAAATCCTCTGCGCCGTCTGCGGTTCAAATTCCTCTCGTTAATCGAAATGACTGTCGAGTTTTCCATGATCTTAAATTGGTTCCTTCTCATCCGAACCATTACTGCCTTGATGTTAGTCCCAACAACGAAGCTGCCGCCGTCGCGGCGCGACGCCGCGCGCGACCCAAAACGCCAACTACTGCGGCGCCCATACGCGACCAGATCCGGCTGCGCGACACATCATCGAACAATGAATAGAACACCGGCACGGCCAGCAAGGTCAGCAGCAGACAGAGCGATTGCCCGCCGACTACCAGCACGCCAATCGAGCGGTTGGTGCCTGAGCCCGGGCCGCTGGAAATTATTAACGGCGTCATACCGGCAACCAGCGCGATTGTCGTCATGAGGATCGGCCGCAGCCGATCGCGGTTGGCCTGAATGATCGCCTCGTGCCGCTCCATGCCGTGCCGGCGCAATCCGTTCGTGTGATCGATTTGCAGGATCGCGTTCTTTTTCACCACGCCAAACAAAAGGAGTAAGCCGAGACCCGAAAAAATATTTACCGTTTGACCCGTGACCAACAGCGACAGAATGCCGAACGGAATTGCGAGCGGCAGCGTCAGCAGGATCGTGATCGGATGAATGAAAGATTCAAATTGCGCCGCCAACACCATGTACATAAAGACGAACGACAGCACGATGGCCAGCAGGAAATAGGTGCCCGTGCGCGTCAGTTCTTTTGAACGGCCGGCCAGCGAAGTGCGATAGGCGCTGTCCATGTTTTCCTGTCTGGCGAATTCGTTCAACTGATTAATCACTGTCGCCTGCGAGCCACCGGGTTTCGTGTTCGCTATTACCATTACCTGGCGCTGCCGGTTATATCGATCGATCGAAGACGGCCCGGTGCCTTCCTCGACCCGCACCAGATTGTCCAGGCTGACCCAGCCCAGCTTTTGCGAAGCCACCAGCATGCGCTTCAAACCTTCTGCGCTGGCGCGAAAATCCCCGATCGCACGCACACGCACATTGTATTGATCGGTGCCGGCGTTGAAGGTCGAAACTTTCTGTCCGGCGACCAGAGTGTTCAGCGACTGGGCCACGTCGCCGACGCGCACGCCCAAATCGGCCGCGCGTGCGCGATCGATGACTACGCGCAGCTCCGGCTTTCCCGTCACCAACGTCGAGTCCGCGTCAACTACGTCAGGGATGGTGTTGAGTTTGGCCAGGATGTCGCTGGAATACTTCGTTAGCTTGTCGAGATCGGGACCGCCAATGACGAATTGAATATCCGCGTTGCGAAAACCGCCGCCGGAAATCGCAGCCACCGGATTGACGCTGGTGCGTAACTGGCCGGGAAATTCCTTCAGATACTTGCCGACCACCTCAGAACGCGCGCGCAACATCAGATCCTGTTGCGACGCGGTGCGTTCCTCGATCGGCGCCAGCTTTACATAGATGCTGGCGAGGTTCACGACCTGCTGCTGCCCGGCGCCGATCGTTACCAGGGTGTCGGTGACGCCCGGCAGCTTGCGGATGTCGGCGGCGATGCGCTCGGTCAAGACCGTAGTCGCTGAGAGCGTGTTACCCTCCGGCGCGCGCACGTTGACTTCGAACTGTGACTGATCGTCGATCGGCAGAAAGTTCTTGCCCACGAACATGAACAGCGGCACGGTGCTGATGATCACTATGATCGAAAGCACGACGATCACCCAGCGGTGGGCCATCGACCATCGCAGCAGCCAGGTATACGTGCGATCGATCGGACGATAAAAGCGTGACTCTTTCGACGCGGCCTGGACGTATTTGTCTTTGAATTCGGCCAGCGAGGTCCGCTTTTCAGCATCGGGCGAGTCACTAGTTTCTTTGCCGGCCCCTTTCACGGGTTGCGATTTCTTTCTCTTGATCATCCGCGCCGCCAGTGTCGGCGTCAGCGTGAACGAGACCAGCAGCGAGACCGCGATCGCAAACGAAGCAGTAAAACCGAACGACGACATGAAGCGGCCGACAATGCCGGCCATAAATCCGACGGGCAGAAACACCGCCAGCAACGAAAGGGTCGTGGCAGTTACGGCCATGCCGATTTCGCGCGTGCCTTCGATGGCCGCCTGAAACGGCGGCATTCCTTTCTCTTCGATGAAGCGAAAAATATTCTCCAGCACCACCACCGCATCGTCGATCACGATGCCTACCATCAGCGTCAGCGCCAGCATGGTGATTTGGTTTAGCGTGAATCCCATCGCCGCCATTAACCCAAACGTGGCTATGATCGAAGTGGGAATGGCGATGGCCGCGATGAAAGTCGAACGGAAGCTCCAGAGAAAAACGAAAACCACAATCGCCGCCAAGATGCTGCCTTCGATCAAGTGCAGTTGAATCGCATCCAGCGCTGCCTTAATAAAGATTGTCTGGTCGCCGACGATTTGAGTTTTGACGTCGCGGGGCAAGCTCGGCTTCAGCTCTTCCAGGCGCGCCTTGACCGCGTCCGCAACCGCCACCGTGTTCTGTCCTGACTGCTTGGACACCACCAGCGTCACCGCCGGCTGGCCGTTCAGACGCGCTTCGGTGCGCTGTTCTTCGGCCCCGTCTTCGACGTATCCGATATCGCTGAGTTTGACCGCGTAAGGCCCGTGAGTGGCCACGACCAGATTGTTGAATTCCGCCGGGTTAGGAATTCGGCCCATGGTCCGCACTGTAAATTCCCGTTGGCCTGCTTCGACGCGGCCGCCCGGCAATTCCATGTTCTGGAGCTTGACCGCATTCGCCACATCAGCCGCCGACACATTGAACGCACGCATCTTGTCGGGATCGACCCACACTTCAATCTCGCGCAGGCGGCCGCCGACGATCTCGACGTTGCCCACGCCGCTAATCGGTTCAATCAGCCGCTTGATTTGCTTGTCGGCAATGTCCGTTACTTCGCGCAAAGAACGCGGGGCCGAGACTGCGATCCGCAGCACCGGAGTCGCATCCGTGTCGAGCTTTTGCACGATCGGAACTTCCGCCGTTTCCGGTAAATCATTGACGATCAGGTCGACTTTGTTGCGGACTTCCTGGGCCGCGACATCGGCGTTCTTCTCCAGCAGAAAAGTAATAAAGACCTGTGAGACGCCTTCGAGCGAAGTCGAACGCAATTCATCGATGCCGCTGACAGTGTTGACCGCACCTTCGATCTTGTCGGTGATCTCGGTCTCGACTTCCTGCGGAGACGCGCCGGGATTAATGACCGTTACGGTGATGGTCGGCAGGTCGATCTTGGGAAACAAATCGACGCCCAGCGATCGGTAAGAAAACAAGCCCACAACCGTGATGCTCAGGATGATCATGGTTGCGAACACCGGACGACGAACGCAAATTTCAGCAAGTTTTTGCATCTTGAACCCCCGTCAGTTGTCCGTCGTCAGTAGTTAGTTGCACGCTGAATCCGAAGAACAACTAACAACTGACAACTGACAACTGGCTACTGACAGTCTATTGCTTCACCGCTGCTCCATCACTCAACTGATCCACATTGCTCGTCGCCACTAGCTCGTCGGCCTTGACGCCGGTCTTGAGCTCTACCAGATCGCCTTCGGCCTGACCCGGTTGCACCAGGCGCTGTTCGGCGAAACCGTTTTTGATCACAAACACGTACGTCGATCCTGAAATAGTTCGCAGGGCCCGCTGGGGCACCAGGATCGCCGGCTCGCTCTGCGGCAGCAGAATGCGTATGGTCGCGAACTGTCCGGGCTTCAATTCGGCGTTCGGATTCTGGACTTCTGCCTCCACCGTTAACGTGCGCGAGCTGGCGGTAACGCTGGGCGAAACCCGGGCGATGCGGCCGGCAAAATTGCGATCCGTGTACGCGGCGACGCTGACCGAAACACTCTCGCCGACGTGAATCTGGGTGATCGCCTGTTCCGGGATGTCGATGCGGACGCGCAGCGGATTCACACTGACGATGGTTGCGACCTTCTGCTGCGGCGAAACATATTCGCCCACGTCGGCCGGACGGTCTGAAACATATCCCGCCATCGGAGCGGCCACCACGGTGTAAGTCAGGTTCCGCTTTGCCAGCGAAACTTGCGTTTGCGCGGCGTTAACTGCGGCCTGAGAGTTAGCGACCGTAGCGTAATTCTGTTGCGCCTGATGGACCAGCGCCTGATGCTGCTCAGCCAACTGATCGCGTTGTGACTTCTGCTGGTCATAGGTGGCGCGCGAAATATCGCCGGTCTCTACCAACTTCTCATAGCGCCGCAAATTCTTCTCGGCGAGTTCGAGTGCAGAGCGCGCCGCTGCGACCTCGGGAACATTTTCCGGATTGAATTTCTGGCCCGGCCGCAAACCAATTTTGGCTTCGTTCTGGTGCAGCGTCGCGATCGCCTGCTCGAGTTGGGCCTGCGCTTGCTGCACCCTGAGGCGAAAATCTGCGTCGTCCAATTTGACGATCATCTGTCCGCGGCGTACGGAACTGCCGATGTCGACGCCCACCGCCACGACCTTGCCCGAGGTTTCAGCCGCCACATCGGTCTGCTCGTTCGGCGCCAGGCTGCCGCTGGCTTCAAAGTAGCGCGGCAGTTGCCGCACCACCGCGGGTGTGGTGGAAACCACGATCACCGCGGGAGTGGCGCCAGCCTGCGCCCCACTGCTGTTTGGTTGGCCCTTTGAGCGGCCACAACCGGCCAGACCTGCGCCGGCAACCGCGAACAATAAAACGTAAAGTGCGACCTTGATCGGTCCTGGAAGAGTCATCTACTCGATCTCTTTCTGCTTGATTTCTTTTTCATCGACTTCCTGACTTTATTCAAAAGCTGCGTAGTCGATGGAGTGGTCAGAACCTCGTTAATCATCCTCCTGGCCGATTTCGCTTTCGCCAACGACGGACGCGCGTTCTGATCGTCCGCGCGCGAGACACCGTGCAGAAGAATGTTCGCAAACTCGCGCGCCGCGGTTTTGTTTGAAATATTCAACAGGCTTCGTTTCCGATCCCACAGATTGTTGTTCAGGGAATGGTGCATGACCATGCCGATAAAGGCGCGCACGACCAGCGCGGGCTCGACGTCGACAATCGCGCCTTCGCGTTGCCGCGCGCGAATGTAGCCGCCCAGCGAGCGATAGATGCGACGCACGAATTTCTCCCAGAACATATGCGCCAGATCGTGTTCCTCCAGCGCTGAATGCAGCAGCAGCCTTTGAAATTCCGGATCGCAGTCATGATGCTCGAGCGCATCCAGCGCAAGTCCCTCAAAAACGGCGAAGTCATCCTTTCGCTCGATCGCCTCGGCGACGACCAGACGCGGATCTAATCCGTCGTGCAGACATGCTTTGTGATCGAGGATTGCGCTGTAGAGCTCTTCTTTGGTCGCGAAATGGCGAAAGACCATCGCTTCCGAAACGCCGGCAGCCAGGGCGATCTCTTTCGTCGTGGTGCCGACAAAGCCCCGCTGCGAAAACAAACGCATGGCCACGCGCAGAATTTGCAGCCGGCGCTCCTCGCCGGCCATACGGGCCCCATTACCCCCGCTGCGGTCCTGCTTCTTTTCGATTGATAAGCTCAGTGAATCACCCAATCCGTCTTCGAAGTAAGTACTCACTTACCATTGGTCAGCAAATAAAGTCAAGCAGGGCCCGGGGCAATTTTCCCGCAACCGAACCGGATGTTTGCTCGTATGGAACTGGCAGAGTTCGCAACGAAAGGCAGGAACCATAACAATGCCCGAAGCTATCGGAAACGGACAAGAAACGGCGTCCCAGGCGCCGATAATCTGGAGGGACGAATCGAAAATGTCAGAATTTGAACAAAATGCCCGCGAGTATGGCCGGAAAATTGCCGACGCGGCATCGCGTGCGAGCGATTACGTCGGCGAAAAGGTCAGCGTCGTCAGCGATAAGATTAAGGATTTGCAGGGCAAGGACTTCAACGAGATTGCCGACGAAGCGAAGGACTATGCGCGCCGGAAACCGGGCCACGCAATTCTGATTTCCGCGGCGGCAGGTTTGTTTCTGGGATTGGTGCTGCGAGGCATCCGGCGATAACTCGCTGAATGGCCGACCGACACGAATCAGCAGCACCGCCGTCTAGCCCGCTAATAGATGTCGAAGTTGTACTGCAGCTCGACGAAGGTTGATATGAAACGGCCATCCTTAGCGGCGGGTATGAAGTAAATCTTGTGGGCGACCTCGATGGCACTCTGGGCCAACTCCGGCAACCCTGAGACGACCTGAATGTTAGTTACCTTGCCTGACGCTGATAGTACTGCTCTCAAGACAACTCCCCCGCGCAGTCTCTGGCGCCGCTCATCTTCGGTGTACTGGGGTTCCGGCTTTATCAGGATCATCACTTTGCGCGAGACTTCATTTGGCATGACCTGCGAGTCGGAGTTGGGCGCCGAATCAGCATAAGTCGCCCCGGCGCCAATGTCCTTGCCGTTCGGCTTTTCGCTGATTTCAAGTGACTGCAGAAATTTTCCCACGGCTGGATCCGTCTCGTCTCTGCCAATGGCCACCTGGGCCAGCACTCGATTCTTGGTCTCGTACAGCCGCAGCACACCCGGGTAGGTGAAACTCTTCCGGTAATCGGATTTCGTGATCGCGTATTGCTGGCCCTTTGAGCTGCCATTGGAGATTTCGTGTCCGGCCGAGACTTCACTGTTGCGAAGCTCATTAACGCGCAACTGGGTGTCCAGAAAATAGTCGAGCGGTTTTTCATGATCGGGATTTTCAAAAGAGAGCAGGAAATAAACTACCCCATCGCCATACGCGGCATAGTTTCGAGCGCCCCGGACCGGCGCTGACCGGTATTGTCCTCTGTTCACGACCGAGGGCCATTCGGGAAGTAGTACTGAGAAACCGTCTTTGACACTTCGGAATCTTTCCCAATCCGGATTCGGCTGCGTCGCCGGACCAGGGGCGGCCAGGCCGCCGCTGAACAACGTCGCGAATAAGATCGATAGGAGCACCTTATGCAAAAACGTCCTCTACACTCCGCCCTTACGATTCAATATCTTCACAGACCCAGCTTGTCCATCCTCGCTGTTTCGTAATCACCGTCTTCCGCTGGATAGCGGAGTGACATGGGAATCTTGCCGGCCGCCTTGGCCAATGACCAGACAATACTCTCGCCGGCGGGAAGAATCTTTGGCTCGGCCTGAAACACCGGATCGTTGAAGGCTGCTTCCGCGTCAATTAGTTGCCAACCTTTGCTTTTGAACATTGCAATCAAGTCGCCCAGAAACAATCCATTCAGCAAATTGAAATGCGTCAGGATCGTGTGTTTGACGGGGCGGCCGAGCACACGCTTGCCAAGCGCGTCGTAATACTGCGCGCGGTCCCACATGTGCTCGAGATAGAAATCGCGGTAAGGCTTTGTGTCAGCGTTCGGATCTTTCTGCAAACGGACCTTCAGGCGCTGATCGACGATCCAATCAGAATTATCAATCGTCACGTGGCCGATGCGATAGTGGTGCAGCTTCAGAAAAGCGTGGACCTGATCGCGCCTGGCCGCCGTGTCGCCTTCCTTCAACAGCGGATAGCGAAACATTCGCCGAAACTGTTTGAAGTCTTTCAGCACCGCTTCAGCTCTTAGGATGTCGCGTTCGTATTCAGCGATCGTGATCCCGGAACTCAAAGAGCGATGCGAGTAGGTGTGGTTGCCGATGATGTGTCCGGCGTCATCCCACTTTCTCAGCATCGACTTGCCGCGTTCCTCTTCAGCGTTCTCACCGACGACGAACAAGGCAGCCTTGGCTCGCTGAGCGCCGAGCACGTCCAGAATTGCCCGGTTGCGGTCTTCAGCCGTCAGGTGCACCGCGTTGTGCCACGCAAAGTCATCCATCGTCACCGCGAATTGCGGCGGAGGTGCGACGCTTGAAAGGACGCTCTTATTCAGGCCGATCGCGACGGCGGTTACGCCTAGTGTCTTGGTGAATTCTCGTCTATTCATTTCATCTCCTTAAACATGTTGAGCCCCATCCCCTCGTTTCACTAATACCTTGGCAGCAGATTCAAAACGTTCAAGCCCAGGCCGACGTAGGATTGAATCTCCTGCGGAGAAAAGCGGTAACCGCCACGGAAAATAAAGAGTTGGTTCCCGCCGGCGTCGGTGCAGGTGCCCGCGTAATTTTCGTAAAAACTGAGCAGCCCATCATTGAAGGTCCGCCGGATCGCTGGCTCGTCCTGACCTCGGAGGATGTATCGACGAGAAAACTCAGGCCGCTGCCCAAAGTCGATGTCCTGATAACCGAAGGCCTGGAAAATCTTGTACAGAAACCCTTCAGGACGTAAGGAAAAGTAAGGAACCGCCAGAGTCGGTGGCTCGAGATAGACGACCGACTGATAATGCGTCTGACTGTTTCTGCCGTAACCGGTGACGTAGATGTAATCAAAAACGGCGGCCTTAACCCCGCTGGCTTCGCCGTACATCATGTTGCGGATGCGTTTGCTGTGACCTTGATTGAAGAGCGCAAAGCGATCGAGGCCGGGAATCATGTTCAGGGCGGCATCGGCCAGAAAGTTCCACCCGAGCTGGCCTGCGGCTAATTGCAACTGGCGGGTCCGCTCTTTTTCTTTCTGCTGCCGATAGACAACCAGAAAGATAACCAGACCGAAGACCAGTACGATGAAAAGGAAAGGAAGTAACGCCGCCAAACCGGACATTGTCACCCCTTGACCGCCAATGATTTTGATTCAGTGGGTCGGTGATCGTGGCCCGCGAATCTTGCGTGCAATTCACGGGCGGGACGCCCGTGCCACTCTTAACAGCCCCACCTTAGTCTCTGGCGCCGGCTCTCCTCAGAATCTCAACTACGTCCGGATGATTCTTGTTCGTGGCCAGGCTGACGGCGGTCGCGCCACTGACAGATTTGCGATTTACATCTGCCCCGCGGGAAATCAACAAGCGCACCGTCGGCACGTGTCCCTGAAAGGAAGCGATCATTACAGGCGTAATACCATTTTTGTTTGCCACATTTACGCTGGCGCTTCCCGTCAGTAAGGCGTCGACAACATCCACCTTTCCCGCCGCCGAGGCCAGAATCAACGCATTGTCTCCGTCTTTGTCGGCTTGATTGGGACTTGCTCCATTGGCCAGCAGCAGTTTCACGATGGCCGTATACCCCTGAACGGCCGGGCTAACAATGATCGGCGCGCCGGTATTGTCAGCCTCGTTGACGCGGGCACCCGCTCTCAACAGCGCCTGGGTCGCTTCCAGGTGTCCATTGCCGGCCGCAAAGTAGAGCGCGGAATAACCTTCCTTGTCACGCGCGTTAACAGGCACACCGGCGGCAACGTACTGAGGGATTAGATCAGCACGACCCTGGGCGGCTGCGCGCATCAGAACGGTGCGGCCCTTTTCGTCTGTCGCCAGGACCTCGTTGTTCGCCACGGGACGCGTATCGTTGCCTGAAGGCGAATTGCCTTGCGCCAGCCGGCGCAGGTCAGGGCGTCGTAAGCCGACATACTCGGGGGCAATTTGCGCCGCCCGCGCATCAGTCACGCGCGCTCGTGAATCGTCGCCCAGCGCGCGATAGACGTCGCCCAGCATCAGCCAGCCATCTTCATCTTCGCCGCTCTTTTGCGTGTACTCTTCCAGTTGCGTGCGGGCCTCCGCAAAACGCCCGTCAAGTATCAGCAAGCCGGCTCGATCCGGTGCATAGGTCGAGCCTAAATCTATAGCCCCCTTCCAGTGTTCGCGCGCGGCCGAAAAATTTTCAGTCATGTAGTAGATCAAACCTATATTTGAGTGTGGCGCGCCATCCTTATCATTCAGTTTGATCGCTTCCAGATATTGTTGCGCCGCGGGTGTCAATTGGCCGAGCTTCTGCAGCATGACTGCATAGTTGAAGCGCGCGGAAAAATCCTTCGGATCGATATCGATCGCTTTCTTGGCCTCGGCAGCGGCGTCGGTATAGCGACGCATTTCGCTGAGCACCCTCACCAACTCAAGATGCAAAACGATCAGCGGCTGCGGCGCCAGCGATACCGACTTACGATAAGCAGCTTCGGCGTCGGCGTAGCTGTGGCGCAGGTAATGAACATAGCCGAGCGCCAGATAGCCGTAATAGTTATCCGGTTGCACCGCCACCGCGCGCCGGCCCATCGCCAGTGCTTCGTCGAGGCGTTGCATTTCCGTATAAGTAAAAGCAAGACGTGCGTAAGGCTCGCTGTCGTTTTGGCTCAAGGCGGCTGCGCGCGCATAAGCTTTTTCAGCTTCGGGATATTTTTTCTGATGGTAATAGGTATGGCCGAGGCCGAGATAGGGTCGCGGATCTGACGGAGCCAACTTTGCCGCTAACTGATAGCCACGCTCAGCCGCGTCATAACGTTGCGCCTGGCGGGCATCATCGGCCAGGCTGAGGGCGTCATCAACCTGCGCCGAATTATTTGCTGCCGGCGGCCGCGTTCCGGGTCTGGGTTTCGGACCGCTCGGCGTGGTTCGGACAACCTTCTTTGGGGGGAGCTTCATCACCGCGCCGGCGGCGCCGCCAATGGTTCCGCCACCTGCTCCGGAGCCGCCGTGCTGGGCGTTTATGGTCGTGATCGAACCACAGACACTGATTGCGATGCTGATAAGGAGAGCCCGACGCAGGGACAAACTCGACATCTTCATTTGAAATCTGATTCCTCTCTTAATAGCGAGGCTTTCCGACTGGCAACTCGCTGGGAACACTCAGGGGAGACGCTGCTAGCATTGCAAACTTTATGCGTGCAGGCAAGTAAAACCTGGGGGAATGTGCTTACAGCGTCACCGCCTCGCGATACTCGCCCCACACGCCGCGCAGGCGATTGCTAATCTCGCCAACGGTAGCGAATGCTTCAACACAATCAAGGATGCGAGGCAGAACGTTTTCAGTTCCCTGCGCCGCTTCCTCGAGTTTCCGAAGCGCAGTTTCCACGGCTCGGGCGTCGCGCCGGGCCCGCAGCGCATGCAATCGTTCCACCTGGGTGTTTTCAATCGCGGGATCGACGCGCAGCGTCTTGACGGGGCGCTCCTCTTCATTCTGAAAGCGATTCACACCGACAACGACTGCTTCGTTTCGCTCGATTTCTTTCTGGTATTCATAAGCCGAGTTCTGGATCTCGCGCTGAATGTAACCCGACTCAATCGCGTGCAGCGTGCCGCCGATAGCGTCAATCTTGTCGAGGTAGTCGACAACGCGTTGCTCGATCTCAGTGGTCAGTTCTTCAATCGCGTACGAGCCGGCCAGCGGATCGACGGTATCGGCAACACCTGATTCGTAGGCGAGCACTTGTTGGGTGCGCAAGGCCAGGCGGGCCGTATCTTCAGTAGGCAAAGCCAGCGCTTCATCCATCGCGTTGGTGTGCAGAGATTGCGTGCCGCCCAGAACCGCGGCGAGTGCCTGAATCGTGGTCCGCACAACGTTCACTTCAGGCTGTTGCGCCGTCAGCGTCGAGCCGGCGGTCTGAGTGTGAAAGCGCAGCATCATCGATTTCGGATCGCGCGCATGAAAGCGCTCGCGCATAAGCCGCGCCCACAGGCGGCGCGCGGCGCGAAACTTAGCTATCTCTTCCAGCAGGTTGTTGTGCGCGTTGAAAAAGAAAGAGATGCGCGGCGCGAACTCGTCTATCTCCAGCCCTCTTTTCAAGGCTGACTCGACATAGGCGATTGCATCGGCAATTGTGAAGGCCACTTCCTGGACCGCGGTCGCGCCCGCTTCGCGAATGTGATAGCCGCTAATCGAAATCGTGTTCCAGTTCGGGACCTCGCGCGCGCAAAATGCAAACGTGTCGGTAATCAGACGCAGCGAAGGTCCAGGCGGAAAAATATAAGTTCCGCGGGCAATATATTCTTTCAGAATGTCGTTCTGCAGCGTGCCACTTAATTTTTCAAAGCTCACACCCTGTCTCCGGGCAACGGCCAGATAAAGCGCCAGCAGAATCGCCGCGGTCGCGTTGATGGTCATTGAAGTCGAAACTTCTTCCAGAGGAATGCCATCGAACAAAGTCAGCATGTCTTCGAGCGAGTCTATGGCGACACCGACTTTGCCAACTTCGCCTGCGGCCAGAGGATCATCGGAATCCAAACCGATTTGAGTGGGAAGATCGAAAGCTACTGAAAGGCCGGTAGTTCCCTGCGACAGCAAATACTTGTAGCGCGCATTCGACTCTTCTGCGGACGCGTACCCGGCGTACTGGCGCATGGTCCACAAACGCCCGCGGTACATGTCTCGTCTGATGCCGCGAGTGAAGGGAAACGCACCTGGGTCGCCGAGGTCGCGATCGTATTCAATGCTTGCGGTATTTGACGGATTGAAATAAACCGGCAACTCAATGCCCGATGAAGTGTGGAAATGTTCGCGGCGCTCACGTTTGGCGCTCTTGATTTTGGTTGCCATCGGGTAATGCGGTGCGTCTCTTGCGCTGGTTTTTCCGAGCAGTCGAAGGCTAGCACACCGATTACCGCGGGGCAATTCTAGTTCGATCTGAGCGGCGGCCCTTCTTCATTAACACCGTGGCTTTAGCCCGGTGATTAATGAGCGGCCTTGGAAGGAAACCGTTCAAACGGTTTCCAATTGTGCCGGCTTCATATTTCACAGCGCTAAAGCGACGGTGCTAATAAGACTGATATGGAAAACAGCATTCCTATCTATCGCTCGCCGGTTTGACCGCATTGCTTCCGTGACTTAGCATCACGATGAATCAGTCATTATCGGGACCAAGAGAATCCAAGCCTTGGAAATGGACGAACACACAAAGAAGCTGGCGGAAGAAGTCGGCACGGCAATCAACGAGTCAGTTCAACGATCAGCCAGCGTGGCCGCCGCCATTGAGCGTCTGCGCGAGGCTGGCTTTGAAATGGAGCTGACGTTGAAACTGGAGATTGGCCTCAGGCCGCAGAGCGCCGAGGATGAATCGGGGACCGTGAGCCCGGGCTCTTTGGAATTGACGGATGAAGATTTGCGAGTGTTGCGATCGATGAAAATTAAGATCGAGCCAGAAGAATAATCCTGTGCGGAAACTATCGGTTTGAGTTTTGGATTCATTTTCCATTCGTCATTTGACATTTTTCATTTGTCATCCGCCATGAGGATTGTTTCGTGTGAGTTCGTGGATCGTTTGCTTGCCTAGAAAAAATCACTCGACGATCCACGAAATCACACTAACCTGGACTAGTTAGTATGCAGTAAATGGACCAATGAAAAATGTCAAATGACAAATGGAAAATGCTCTTCGCTCCTCTACTCCGGCTTCTCTTCACTGCCCGTAAGCACCTGTTGACGCAACGCCGCCGCTCCCATCAATCCCCCCATACCCATCGATTCGACAGCGCTGCTGGGTACCAGCATCAAAGCGCCCTTCTCTTTCAGACCCTCGTACAGCATGTTCATGGCGCGCAGGTGCAGCGCGGTTGGATTGTTCCGATAGGATTCCGATGCCTTATCGAACTGTGCGGCAATTTCAACTTCGGCCTGCGCCAGGATCACGCGCGCGGCTTTCTCACGAGTAGCCTGTGCTTCGCGTGACATGGCGTCCTGTAGCGCGGTGGGAATAATTACATCGCGCATTTCGACCGACTGGACCGTCACACCCCACGGATTCGAGCGCTCATCGATTAGCTTCTGCAATTCGTCTTCGATGCGCTCGCGTCCGCGCAGCAAATCACTCAGCGAAGTTCGCCCAATGATGTCGCGCAGAGCCGTCTGCGCCGCCCAACTAACCGCTGCCGGATAGTTCTGGACTTCAAGCGCTGCTTTTTCGGGATCGTAAACCATCCAGAACAGCACTGCGTCCACGTTGACCGGCACGGTATCACTGGTAAGCGTTTCTTCGGCCGCAAACGCAGTAGTGATCACGCGCTGATCGATCCAGGCGGATATCTGATCGACGAACGGCACGATCCAAAACAAACCAGGGCCGCGCAGACCGACGAACTTGCCCAGACGCAACACGACGGCGCGTTCCCATTGCCGCGCGATTTTAGGCGATTGCGCCAGCAGCAACCCGAGCAGCACTCCGAAGATCGCGCCGCCGGGATTCAGGGTCAAGAGCGTCGCCAGCGCTCCCACGGCCACGGGCGCGAGAAATGCCAGTACTGCAATAAAGTTCAACCGCGGCGCGCTGGGCACCGGCAGGTTGCTTCGATTATCGAGCAGTTGAATGTTAGCCATACGTCTTCATCTCCTTATTGCCTCTGTAGCGCAAGCTGCCAGCTTGCGTACTATCGTCACGGAGCACACCGCAAGTTAACAACTTGCGCTACTTCCGCCGTCTGCTTTCCAGATGTTCAATCACATCCTCAATTGAAAATCCCCGCGTGTGGGTTTCTGCAATGAAATGCTCTGCCAGCTCACGCAGATGCCGGTCACGGTCGCGCCGGCTGGCGGCCTCGTTCGGTCGCGCAGTGACAAAAGTTCCAACGCCTCTGCGTGTCTCAACCACGCCGGCACGTTCCAGTTCCGTGTAGACCTTCGCGACGGTATTAGCGTTTATGCGCAGTTCCACAGCCAACTGCCGGACCGTGGGCAACTGCTCGCCAATGCGCAGCTTTCCGGTGGCAATCGCAAACCGGATCGCCCGTTCTAGTTGCGCGTAAAGCGGCGTTGGATGATTGGCGTCTACCTGAAACATCGTTGCGCCATTGTACTACGACACTGGTACAAGTAAAGTTTCGAGGAAAAAGCAGCGGACGCTTCGCGGACCGGAGCCCGCTACTTTGCCTAACGCAGAATCCCTATGTTATCTTCTCCCTCTTTAAAACCCTTCCAGTTTTGGCCTGTAAGGCTTCGGCATTAACTTAAGAGGAGTTGACGGAAATAAATATGGCTACGCCTGATGGAAATGGTACGAACGGGCATGTCGGGCACGTGGTGCAGATTATTGGCCCGGTGGTCGACGTCGAGTTTACCGAGAATTATCTGCCGCCGATTTATGAGGCCCTGCGGATAACCTCCGAAGGCTTCGACGTGCCCGAACCAATCAATGTGATCGCGGAAGTGCAACAGCACCTGGGTGAAGGCCGCGTGCGCGCAGTGTCGATGCTGCCCACCGACGGCATGGTCCGCGGCATGAGAGCCATCGATACCGGCGGCCCCATCACCGTACCCGTAGGCGAAGGGACCCTCGGCCGGGTGATGAACGTGATCGGCGATCCGGTCGACAACCTCGGGGACATTCCGCATCAGCAACGTTATCCAATTCATCGTCACGCCCCGACTTTCGAAGAACAATCGACTGAGCTGAAAATGTTCGAAACTGGAATCAAGGTTATCGACTTGATTCAGCCGTTCGTGCTCGGCGGCAAGATTGGCCTTTTCGGTGGCGCCGGCGTGGGCAAGACAGTCATCGTGATGGAGCTCATCAATAACATCGCCAAGGCCCGGGCCGGGTTTTCAGTTTTCGCCGGTGTCGGCGAACGCACGCGCGAAGGCAACGACCTTCTGCGCGAGATGGTCGAATCCAAGGTCATCGACTTTGGCGAGTCGTTCTATAAGAACACGGAAGAGACCGGCGAGTTCGACATGACCAAGGTCGACATGAAGGCGATCGAGAAATCCAAGGTCGCGCTTATCTATGGCCAGATGACTGAGCCGCCGGGCGCGCGTCTGCGCGTAGCGCTTTCCGGTTTGACGGTCGCCGAATATTTCCGCGACCAGGGCCTGGACGTACTGCTCTTTATCGACAACATTTTCAGATTTACCCAGGCAGGTTCGGAAGTGTCGGCGCTGCTGGGCCGCATGCCTTCGGCCGTGGGCTATCAGCCTAACCTGGCTACTGAGATGGGCGAGATGCAGGAGCGCATTACTTCGACCAAGACCGGATCGATCACTTCGATTCAGGCAGTTTATGTACCGGCTGACGATTACACCGATCCGGCGCCGGCCACAACGTTCGCGCATCTTGATGCAGTCACGGCTTTGTCGCGTCAAATTGTGGAGTTAGGAATCTATCCGGCGGTTGATCCGCTGGCGTCGTCATCGCGCATTCTGGATCCGCGCATTATCGGCGAGGACCACTACAATACGGCGCAGAACGTGAAGTTGATCTTGCAGCGCTACAAGGACCTTCAGGACATTATCGCGATTCTGGGTCTCGACGAGCTTTCCGAAGAGGACAAGCTGGTCGTTTCGCGCGCGCGCAAGATTCAAAGGTTCTTTTCACAGCCGTTCCACGTCGCCTCGCAGTTCACTGGCCGTGAGGGCAAATACGTGAAACTCGAAGACACGATCAAGGGTTTCAAAGAGATCATCGAAGGCAAGCACGACAAGATCCCCGAGCAGGCTTTCTTCATGGCCGGCGGGATTGAAGAAGTCGTCGAGGCCGCGAAGAAATACGCATAGGATAAGGCAAGTCAAAAGGAAAAAGGTAAAAGGCAAAAAGTCGGTTAATCAGATTGAACTTTTTCCTTTTTACTTTTACCTTTTGCCTTCAAGGTTATGGCCGAACAACTGCAACTGGAAGTCGTCACTCCCGAGCGTCGCGTGCTCTCAGAGCAGGTGAACGCGGTCACCGTGCCCGGACGCGGCGGCGAGATGGGCATTCTTCCGGGCCACGCGCCCTTGATCTCCGAGCTGCGGACGGGCGTGCTCTCGTACATCGAAGACGGAACGACTTTCCAATTGCACGTCTCAGGCGGTTTCGTCGAGGTTAACGACGATCGTGTGTCGGTGCTGGCGGAGATTGCCGAACGTCCGGAAGAGATCGACGCTGCGCGCGCGCGCATGGCTCGCGAACATACCGAAAAGCAACTGAGTTCGTGGAGCGGGACAGAAGAAGACTTCGAAAAGGCGCGCGCCAAACTTGAACGTTCGATGGTGCGTTTGCAACTCGCCACCTCCACATCCCAACGTTAAGTGCTAATCCGCGAAGGACGAGATTGATCGGCAAAGGGAGACTTCTCTTTGCTGGGAGCGCGGACGTCCCGTTCGCATTAAGTGCGCAGCGCGAATATCGAGATCTCCAAAACAAATTGCGCGCGTTATGGCGCGGTGCGGACGGGACGTCCGCGCTCCCAGCCTAATTCGTTTCCGCACCTAGTCTAATCGCGTCTTGCATTTCGCGCACAGCTTGATCTAATCCTACAAAAACAGCATGCGAAATGATGCTGTGGCCGATGTTGAATTCTTCGATGTCATCGATCCGAGCAACTGCTTCAACGTTCCGTAACGTCAAACCGTGACCGGCGGCGACATGCAAACCATATTGAGCAGCCAGGGCGGCGCCTTCGCGCAGACGCCGCAGTTCCTGATTGGCGCGCACGGCGCCTTCGCCGTGAATTCCCTGCCCGCCTAGAGTCGCTTCAGCATAAGCGGCCGTGCACAGCTCGACCTGCTGTGCGTTGACTTCACGCGCGGCTTCGATTTGCTGGGGATCGGGATCGATGAACAGGCTGGCGACAATGCCTGAGTCGCGCAAGCGATTCACGGCCGCCCGCACAATGGCAATGTTGGGCCGCACGTTCAGACCCCCTTCAGTGGTAATCTCGCGTGGATTTTCCGGCACCAGTGACACGGCATCAGGTTTCACGTCGATGGCAATCTTCATCATCTCTTCGGTAGCGGCCATCTCAACATTCAAATAAGTCGTCACTGCCTGTCGCAGTACGGTCAGATCCGCGTCCTGAATGTGGCGGCGATCGCCGCGCAGATGAATGGTGATGCCGTCGGCCCCTGCCTGTTCACAAATCATGGCGGCGGCGACGACACTCGGCTCAGGTGCGCGGCGCGCCTGACGCACGGTGGCGACGTGATCGATATTGACGTTCAGTCGTGCTGTCATCTCTTGCTCCAGATTCAGGAAGAATAACCACAGAGGGCACAGAGAAAACAATTACAAAAGAGCTAGCCCTCTATTTTCCCAAACTACTTCTTGATTTTCTCTGGGTCCTCTGTGGTAAACGATTTCAAGCTTCAGCAGAGCGATACGGACTCGCCGAAAGTCCTTGCTTTATCTCGACCATCGCCGCCGTCCGCGCGGCGCTGATGGCCTCACTGTAAATTCCGCGGTCAACTTCGCGGCGGATCCGTCGCACTTCGTCAAACATGCGAAAGCTGTCGCGCATAACCGAAACCTTGCTGGCGGGATCGTGATCCCAGCGGACCGGGACTTCGCGCAGCCGCAGATGCGCCAGATAGGCGAGGTAAATCAATTCCACATCGAATCCAAAGCGATCAATCTGCGCCGCTTCGATCAAAGGCCGGCAGACGTTCATGCGAAAAGCTTTGAACCCGCATTGGGTGTCCCAAAACGGCAAACCTGTCGCCATCCGCACGATCAAATTGAAAACACGGCCGCCTTGTTCGCGACGCCAGGGCTGATGCACTCCAATCAGACTGCGATCGAGTGCGCGCGATCCGAAAGTCAAATCGCATTCACCGTTCAGAATCGGATCCACCAGCTTCGGTGCTTCGGTAATCGGCGTTGAAAGGTCAGCGTCTGAGAACAAGACGATATTAGCTTGCGCAGCCATTAAGCCCGTCCTCACTGCATGGCCTTTTCCGCGGTTCGGTTCATAACGAATTACCCGCAATGCCACGGTTGCGGAGTCCCTCAGGCTTTGTTCCGCGACAGCCGCGGTATCGTCGTCTGAACCGTCGTCCACAACGATCAATTCACTGGCATCGCGGCGCTGATCCAAGTACGAAACGATGGCGGGCAACGATGCGCCCAGCCGCTCGGCCTCGTTGAAAGCGGGAACCACGATGGATAACTTCGGCGCCATCTCTAATCTCAAATCAAAGCCATTCTCAATGAATACGGTTTGACGCACAAGCCGGTGACGACTCAAATCAGTCTTGTCTCTGCACAAACCTCTGCGTTCCTCCGGGTGGCGGTGAAATGCCTTAACAAAAGTATCACCGCAGAGATCCCGAGTACGCACAGAATTCGCAGAGAATTGAACGTGGGACCCTTCCCCTGCAGGCCCGCCTTCGGCGACCATCAATCGCTGTGTTATATTTTGAGCTTGAAGGCGCCGTCAAAGTCGGCATACGTTCCCGATGAATCGCAGCTTTTCAGCCGTCGCAGTTTTGGTAATCGTCACCGCCAGCCTCGCCGGCGGACTGCAAACGCGCACCAGCCGCCGGCGCGCCGCGAATGCCAACGCGGCCCGTGTCTCCCAAACTTCAGTCGAAGACAAATACGAAGCAGATAAGATCGAGAACGATTACCGCGAGGCGATTTCGACGGTCGAACAGAAATACGCCGGCGAGATCGACTATGAAAAGGCGACTCAGGCCGCCATCCAGGGAATGCTGTTCACCCTCGATCCGCATTCGGTTTACTTTCCCTCGGCAGAATTCAAGAAACTGAAAGAAGATCAGTCCTCGAGTTTCTATGGCATCGGCGTTCAGATTTTACGTCACGATGATGGCGTCTATGTTCAGTCGGTAGTAGAAGGCACCCCGGCCGCGCGCGCGGGCTTACGCTATGGGGACCGGATTCTGGAGGTTGACGGCAAAGACGCCCGCGACTGGTCCAGCGAAGAGGTTTCGAAAAATGTGCGCGGAGCGCGCGGCGAACCGGTGCAACTTAAAGTTGAGCGCGCCGGCGAGGAAGTTGCCGTCAATTTTAAGATCGTGCGCGACTCAGTCCCACTGCCTTCGATCCGAAACGCCTTCATGATTAGCAACGGCACCGGATACGTCGGCCTGGTCGGCGGTTTTCAGCACACGACCGATGACGAGCTGCGGGAATCCATTGCCACTCTGAGGAAGGACGGCATGCGCCAAATGATCCTCGACCTGCGGAATAATCCCGGCGGTCTGCTGGATCAGGCGATTGACGTTTCCAGCGAGTTTCTGCCGCGCGACAAGGTAATTGTGTCCGTTAAAGGCCGCAGCGAGTATCACGACCCCGCCGTCTACAAATCCGGTGGCAGCAATCCGGAAGATGTGCCGCTGGTGGTATTGATAAATCGGAACACTGCGTCCGCTTCGGAAATTGTGGCCGGGGCCATTCAGGACCACGGGCGCGGCCTGATAGTCGGAGAGACCAGCTTTGGCAAAGGATTGGTTCAGCACGTTTTTCAACTTCCGTTCAATACCGGATTGACGCTGACCACCGCGCGTTACTACACGCCTTATGGCCGCTCTTTACAGCGGGACTACTCGAGTGGCTCGCTTTACGACTACTACGTCCGTCACGATCAGAACGACAATCAACAACCGACCCAGCCGGGCCAGCCGTCTCCCAGTGAATCATTACCGCCGCGCGACTCTAACGCCCCGGCGTTTCGCACCGCGGCCGGCCGAGTCTTTTACGGCGGCGGCGGCATCACACCGGACATCGAAGCGCGTCCCTTGACAGCGACGCCCGCTCGGGCCCGCATCATCGAATCGGTGTTTTATTTCACGCGGACACTGGCTGCCGGCAAACTCCCGGGACTCGAGGCCTATCGGGTCGACAAAGTCGATTACGCTCGAAATCCGAAAGCGACTGACTATCCGATCAATGATCGAGTGCTCGAGGCCTTTCGTAACTATGTACGCAAAGATCAAGCGCAGCACTTGCAAACAGCTCAGCTTGACGCCGATTTGGATTTCGTAAAGCTCCGGCTGCGGCAGGAAATAATCACGGCGGCATTTGGCGCCGACGCCGGCCAACTAGTTTTGCTGGAAAGCGATCCGCAAACTTTGCGGGCCATCGGCGTTTTGCCGGACGCGAAACGCCTGGCCGAAAGTATCCGCAATGGAACTCCGGTGAGTCTCAATTTCAAGCCCGTACGACGCCCGTCGATGCTTCCCTTCCTCCCTGTGGTCGAAGAGCCAGACGAGATTCTCGTCTGAATCCAGTTCGTAGTCTCCTAATTTAGAATCAGAGCGCGACTGTTTGGTATGGGGTCGCCCAGGTGGGCCCTAATAGGCCTTGCTGCTGTAGGTCACCACATAATTCAAGAGCAGGAAAAGGGCGACGGTCGCGAGGGATATCGAAACTATCCATACGATCACTATCGGAAGAGTGAGAAGGCGCGTCCCGCAATGGCTACAGCGGGAATCGGAGTGGCGAACCCGGTCACTACATTTAGGGCAGTATTTCTTTTTTCGATACTTCATTGATTTGGCACGTTTTACGGGCTCGCTGACATCTTAGGGCGTACTCTCAAGCTCGTCTTTTCTGCTGCTGCCGTGCCTGAAAGACGCGATCCAGAATCGCGGCGCGGCAAATCAAACAAATTGCGTTGGCGGGCTTCCGGGCCGTCTTCGTTGTCTTCGCACCGCATAACAAACAGAAGACATCAGCCTGTCCTAATCCCTGACGTTCCGTGCGGCGCTGGAAGATAACCATCGTTTGTTTAAGCCTGCTTGTCTGCTAATCGTTCAGATTTCGAGAACGCTTCACCACACTCGCAAGAATAATGCCGCTCAAGAAAAGACCTCGACCAATGAAAAAGTCACGCGGCTGACTTCAAACAAGGCACTGTCTTCCCTTCGCGCGATTTGACTTTTCCCCGCGGTCGGAATAGAAGTGGCCCCGCTCCATCATTCCGTCATTCGAGGGAAACTATGAATCGCAGAACCTTCGTCCGTAGCAGTATGATCGGGGGAGTCGGGTTGGCAGGTCTTAGCGCTACCACTACAGTCAGGGAAGCTGCGGGCGTCAATGACTCCTCGGCCGTCTCGCCACCGCCGGCATTCGAACTTGATGAACTGTCTGTCAGCGAATTGCAGAGCGGCATGGCTGCCGGGAAATTTACGGCGCATTCCCTGGCCCGAAAATATCTCGATCGGATTGATGACGTCGACAAACACGGCCCGGAAACTAATGCGGTAATCGAGACAAACCCGGAGGCGCTGGCGATTGCCACCGAACTCGACCGCGAGCGCAAGGCCAAAAAAGTACGCGGCCCTCTGCATGGCATCCCTGTTCTAATTAAAGACAATATCGACACTCACGATCGGATGACGACTACCGCCGGCTCGCTGGCGCTGGGAGGGTCAATTCCGCTTCAGGATTCCTTCGTGGCCAAGAAGCTGCGCGACGCCGGCGCGGTCATTATGGGCAAGACAAACCTGAGCGAGTGGGCGAACTTTCGTTCCAGTCATTCCAGCAGCGGCTGGAGTGGACGCGGGGGACAGACGAAAAATCCTTACGTGCTCGATCGCAATCCATGCGGGTCGAGTTCCGGGACCGGTGCGGCTATTGCCGCGAACCTCGCGGCGATCGGCGTCGGCACGGAAACCGACGGCTCGGTTGTTTGTCCGTCAAGTGCAAACTCGCTGGTAGGCATTAAACCTACGGTGGGATTGATTAGTCGCGCGGGAATAATTCCCATCGCACACAGCCAGGACACGGCCGGCCCCATGGCCCGCAGCGTAACGGACGTGGCGTTGCTGCTCTCTGTGCTGGCCGGGATTGATGCGCGCGACGATGCAACTCGGGCGAGCAGCGGCAAATCATTTGCTGACTACAGCAAGTTTCTCGACGCGAATGGCTTGAAGGGCGCACGGATCGGCGTCCACCGGAAGGGATTCGGCTTCAGCGACGCTGTCGACAAGGTGATGAACGATTGCATTGACATCATCAAAAAGCGAGGGGCGATCGTGGTTGACCCGGCGGACATTCCGACTCAGGGCAAGTTTGACGATTCCGAATTGGAAGTGTTGCTTTATGAATTCAAGGCCGATCTAAATTCGTACCTGAGGTCGCTCGGCCCGCGCGCGCCGGTGAAATCTTTGAAAGAGATTATCGACTTTAACGAACAGTATCGTGATCGAGAGATGCCTTATTTTGGTCAGGACCTTTTTATCAAGGCCCAGGCGAAAGGACCTTTAACCGATAAGGCCTATCGCGATGCACTGGCCAAGAATCATCGCCTGTCGCGCAAGGAAGGCATCGACGCCGTGATGGATCGAAACAAGCTCGACGCGATGATCGCGCCGACCGGTGGCCCCGCATGGCCCACGGATTGGCTCAACGGCGATCACTTCACCGGCGGTTATTCGACCGCTTCGGCCGTTGCCGGTTACCCGCATATCACGGTGCCGGCAGGTTATGTATTTGGATTGCCGGTGGGAATTTCGTTCTTTGGCCGGCCATGGAGCGAGCCGGCCTTAATCAAGTTTGCTTACGCGTTTGAGCAAGCGACCAGGGCGCGCCGCCCACCACAGTTTTTGCCGACGGCAAAATTGAGATGAGCGGAGCGCAGGCATCCGTGCCTGGGAATTTATTACTACAGCGGCCCCCAATGCTTCACGGCCGAACTGTCCTCTGTACTTTTCAACAACTCGACCGCCGTGCTCTTGAGAATGGGATGAAGCAGGTGCGGCGCAATCTCCGCCAGCGGTTCGAGCACAAACCGGCGCTGGTGCAGGCGCGGATGCGGCAGGATCAAAAACTGTGTGTTCTTTTCGATGTCGCCATACAGCAGCAGATCGAGATCGATTGTGCGGGGTCCGTCTTTAGCTTCACGCGTCCGGCCCAGCACGAATTCGATCCTGAGCAAACGCGCCATTACCTGCTCTGGAGTGGGCAAAGGATTCCCAACCTCCACCACCATATTCAGGAACGACGGCTGCTTGATTTCGCTGACCGGCTCTGTTTCGTAAATTGAAGACAAACGAGACACGCAGAGCGCGGCCTCCATCATTCCGCGCACAGCGAGCAAAAGATTCCCGGCCCGATCGCCAAGATTCGAGCCGATGCTCACATAGGCTTTGACGTGATTACGATTTGTAAACATGAGTGAAGGATCTTAATCTCATTAGCACCTCGCTGAAGCGAGGTGTCTAATCGCCCCTGAAATGTCCGAAACCGTTTAAACGGTTTCCGTCTTGACCTGCCTCGTCAACCACCTCGCTGAAGCGAGGTGCTAATGAGATTATTGAAGTTCGCTCTCGCACGCTCCCAGCATCACCGCCCGCGCTATGCTACACTGACAAGCGCAAAAAGCGTTAAGGTCTTTCCCCAGCTCTTTCGATTCCAGCGATGCTGAATGCGCCTGCATTTCGCATCCGGGCGGGCTCGCCGGCCCCGTCATTACACAAATGGCTCGCAGAAGATTCCGCAGCAACCAACGGCACGAACCGGTCACCGAGCGCTCTTTTCAGGAGTACCTCTACACGACCGCCGCGCCCATGACGACGCGCACTGAGCTGATGCGGCTGGTTCGCGGCGGCGAAGACACCTTCCTCGAACTCAAAGTAAAGCTTTCCAATTCCGAACGGATCGCCCAGGAAATCGTCGCGCTGGCTAACACCGGCGGCGGCACAATCGTGTTCGGGGTCAACGACCAGATGCGGGTCGAAGGCATCGAAGACGGCGAGAATGTACAGGATGAATTGGTGCGCATCTGTCGCGAAGAGATTGTGCCGTCCATCGTTCCCTTCATTGATCGCATCGCTTTCGATAATGGCCGCCGCATCGTCGCCCTCGACGTCAACGGCAAGCGGCGTCCCTATCGCACGCGCGACGGACGCTTCTTCATTCGCATTGGCGCGGACAAGCGCGAAGCCTCGCCGGAAGAACTGGGGACGCTGCTGGATGAAAGCCAGCCGCTCTTATATGAAAGCCTGCCGGCGCTGGGCGCAAAAATTAATGATATAGACGAAGCATACCTGTGGAGTTTCGTACGCGAGTTCGAAGGGGGCGCATTTGACGGAGCCAGCGCCAGAAATTATCCCACTGGAGAGATACTCGAGCGACATCTCTTGCTGGCGACAAATAGCCGCGACGAAGTCGTACCAACTGTGGCCGGTCTTTTACTTTTTGGAAAGAACGAAAGCGTCGCCCGGCTGCTGCCGCGATCTTCATTGACCGCGACTAGATTTGGAGGCGACACACAACAGTCGCCCATCATTGAGCGGTTAGAATTATGCGGGAATCTGGCCACAATCTATGAAGCCAGTTTGCGTTTCATCAACCGCTATGCCGACCTGCTGGACGCACGACCTGCGCGAACCGGGATCGGTTCAGTCGAAGCTGCGCCGGTGCCGGCGCGCGCAAACTATCATCGCGCGGTGGCGGCGGAGGCGATCGCGAACGCCCTGGTACATCGCGATCTGGCTTTGCGGGATATTACTACTCGTCTTCATGTGTTCGACCACGCGATCGAGATCGTGAATCCCCGGCGCAGCGCCGGATTCGCGCCCACGGCTCTGAAAGCGGTCCGCTACGGGATTGCACAGCAACTAAATCCGCAGATCGCCGCGATCTTTGCCAGTCCCGCGTACGGATTACAGCTCGCGTCAGGTGGTCTGCCGACGCTGCTGCGCGAAGCGCGGCTGTTCTCCGGTCGCCTGCCCGACATCGCCGCCTTCAATGATGAGTTTCGTTTGCGCCTGCACGGAATTTGATTTCTCTGTGTTCTCTGTGACCTCTGTGGTAAAAACGCATATCCAACCACAGAGGACATAGAGAAAACCAAAACCAATGCCCAGACGTCTATCGCTAACGCTCGCTTTCCTTCTGTTCAGTGCTCTCTCCACCCAGTCTGACGCGCTTCTTAGTCCCCGCGGCGCAGTTGCCCAAAACAAAATCGTTCCCGCGCCCGAAGACGTGCTCGGGTTTCGCCCGGGCGACGATCGCAAACTCGCGAGCTGGGCTCAGGTCATTCAATACTTTCAAAAACTCGATGCTGCCAGTGAGCGGGTGAAGTTTGAAGAGATAGGCAAGTCGACGATGGGCGCGCCGTTTGTTTACGCCACGATCAGCGCCCCTGAAAATCTTAAGCGACTCGATGAATTCAAAGACATTCAAAGACAACTCGCCGACCCGCGCCTTCTGGGTTCGCCGGCAAATCCAGCGCTCGCCGATCGCAAAGCGCGCGCACTGATTGCCCGCGGCAAGACGATCGTAGCGATCACCTGCGGCATTCATTCGACGGAAGTCGGCTCGTATCTTTCCAGCATGCTAATCGCTTATCGTCTGGCTTCTTCTAACGAGCCAGAGATTCAGGAGATTCTGCGCAACACAATCATCCTGCTGGTGCCTTCCACGAATCCGGACGGCGTGGACATCATCAAGAAGTGGTATGACAAGACGCTGGGCACACCTTACGAAGGCACCGATCCGCCGGAGCTTTATCACAAGTACGTCGGCCACGATAACAATCGTGACTGGTACGCGTTCACGCAGGTCGAGACGCAACTGATGGTCGACAAGATTCTCAACGTCTGGCATCCGCAGATCGTCCACGACATTCATCAACAGGGCACGCTGGGGTCGCGTCTGTTTCTGCCGCCATACATGCAACCGGTCGAGCCGAATGTGCCGAAGCAGATCGTCGAAGGCTATACCGAACTCGGTAACTACATCGCAGCGAACATGCGCGCTGAAGGTTTCAAGGGCATCACCACGAATTCTACTTACGACGCCTGGACGCCCGCCCGCGCGTATTCGCATTATCACGGCGGTGTGCGCATTCTTTCGGAAACTGCCTCATGCAAAATAGCGACTCCGATCACGGTGAAGTTTGAAGAGCTGAGCTCGCGCGAAGGCTACGATCCAAAAAAAGAGTCCGCTAATTTTGGTCCGCTCTGGCGCGGAGGCGAATGGCATCTGCGCGACATCACCAACAACATGACCACTGCCGCGTTCTTTTTGCTGAAGCACGCCGCGCAAAATCGCGAACACTGGTTGCAGAGGTTTTATGAGATTGAGAAGGAAGCCGTGCGGACAAGGAAGCCAGGCGAGCTGTTCGCTATCATTATTCCAAAAGCAACACATCGAGCCGATGTGTTGTCGATCCTATATCGCGCAGGTGTTGAGATCGATGATCCACTTCCCTTTACGGCTACCGGAGTTAAGTACCCCGACGATACGGCCGTGATCAAGATGAGACAGCCTTACGGGGCTTTTGCCAAATCCGTGCTCGAGAGGCAACACTATCCGGATTTGAGAGATGCCGGCGGCCGACCGATCCCGCCCTACGACGTAACGGCCCACACGTTGTCCCTGTTGATGGGCATTGAGCCGGTATTTGTTTACCAGCCATTTGGATACAACGTGCCACCCGGGCGAGGCTTTGCCGGCTGTACTGGCGGTGGACCCGTTGAAAGGACTGTCGGACTGTACAAGTCGAACGTGGCGGCGATAGACGAGGGCTGGACTAGATGGGTTCTGGAACATGGTCGTCCGTTTTATGTTCTTTTGCATCAATCATCGATTCAAGACTCACAAGTTCGTTTCGGCTCTTTGGCTGCGCATTACGACGCCATCATCATCCCAGATCAGCCGCGCGCTGCGATCCTCAACGGTTACCGCAAGGGCGCGATGCCTCCCGAATACACCGGCGGCCTGGGCACCGAAGGCGTAAAGGCTCTGCGTGAGTTTGTTGAGCAGGGCGGGACGCTCATCTGTCTTAATCGCGCTTCGGATTTTGCGATCGAGCAGTTCAAGCTGCCGTTGCGCGACGTGGTGGATGGCTTGCCGCGCACTGATTTCTATGTGCCGGGATCGATCCTGCGCATCGAACTTGACACCTCCGATCCGATGACTCAGGGTATGCCGAAAGAATCGATCGCCTGGGTTGAAAACTCTCCCGTGTTTGAAATCAAGAGCGATCCCCTCGCGCTCTTGCGCGTGAAGATCATCGCCCGCTATCCGAAAGACAAAGACCCTCTGCTTTCAGGTTGGTTGTTGGGCGGCGATCGCATTAGGGGCAAAGCCGCACTCGTAGAAGTCGAGATTGGCAAAGGTCGTATCATCCTCTTCGGCTTTCGCCCGCAGTATCGCGGCCAATCCCTGGCGACCTATCCGCTGTTCTTCAACGCGATATCACTCAAGTAATCGCTGGGAGCGCGGACGTCCCCGTCCGCACAGCGCCGACAGGCGCTCATCGCTCTTAAAATCACCAAGAAGTAACTCAACTATCTGCTGGGAGCGCGGACGTCCCCGTCCGCACAGCGCCGACAGGCGCTCATCGCTCTTAAAATCACCAAGAAGTAACTCAACTATCTGCTGGGAGCGCGGACGTCCCCGTCCGCACAGCGCCGCAGCGATGCAACTTTTCTTGGATTGACTAATTTTCGCGCTGCGCGCTCAATGCGGACGAGACGTCCGCGCTCCCAGCAAAACGCATCGATGACTTCCATCAAGGCAACACTTCGACAAGAACTTAGCGATGCCGGTTGGCATAGTCGTGGCTATCTCCCGCACTTCGATGGCAGTGAGATTGCTCAGACAATCACGTTTCGCCTCGCAGACTCTCTGCCACAAACGGTCCTCGAAAGGTGGAAGAGCGAGCTCGCCGCCGATTCGTCAAATACGGACGCAGTTCTGCGACGGCGAATTGAACGCTACCTGGATCAAGGGCACGGAGGTCGCGCTCTGGGGAATGCGCGTGTCGCAACGATGGTTCAACAGTCACTACTGCATTTCGATGGCGAACGATATCGGCTTTCAGCATGGGTTGTCATGCCAAATCATGTCCACATACTCTTAACACCCGACGCTGAATGGTCTTTGTCGAGGATCATGAAAGACTTGAAATCATTCACCTCACATGAGGCCAATAGGATTCTGCGACAGACAGGACAATTTTGGATGGAAGACTATTTTGACCGTTACGTTCGCGATTTAGAGCATTTTGCTAATGCAATCTCTTATATCGAGAACAATCCAGTGAAGGCCGGTCTGTGCGAGAAAGCCAGCGATTGGAAGTTTAGCAGCGCCTGGTTTCGGGAACGGTCGTGAGCTATTGACGAATTTTCGCGCTGCGCGCTCAATGCGGACGAGACGTCCGCGCTCCCAGCTTTAAGGTTCGCGCTCCGAAACCGCGGCAACTGATGATCGAGTTTTCAAACTACCGCCAGCTCTTTTTTTACTCCCGCCCGCCCAAAATACTCTTCGGCGCGCGCCACGTCGCTCTTAATTTGAGCCTTCAGTTCATCGACGGAGTTGAATTTCTTTTCGTCGCGCAAGCGGTGAAGAAATCGCACGCGCACGACATCGCCGTATAAATCGCCGGACCAGTTCATGATGAACGTCTCGACCGAGCTGCCCGCCGCGCTTTCGAACGTGGGCCGGGTTCCAATGTTCGTTACGCTGCGTCGCCATTGGCCATCAATCAAAGTCGCAGTGACGTAAACGCCGCCGCGCGGGATAACGCGGTTCTGAGGTTGAAGGTTAGCAGTCGGAAATCCCAGCGTAGCCCCGCGCTCTGCACCGCGAACGACACGGCCCTCGACTCCGTAAGGCCGCCCCAACATGCGGCGCGCCAGGCTAACCTGGCCGTGATTTAATAGTTCGCGAATACGGCTCGAGCTGACCCGTCGTCCCCGCAAACGCACTTCAAGCACTTCGTCGGCGCGAAATCCCAGGCGATTGCTCTCTTGCCGCAGCAACTCTATGTTGCCTTCACGATTGTGTCCAAAGGCGAAACCGCGGCCGAGATAGACTTCTTTCGCATGCAGACGATCTACGACCACGTCGCTCAGGAAATCCTGCGCGTGAATCTGCGCGAAGCCTTCGTCAAAGTGAATAACGATGGTTTGTTCGATTCCCAGCACGCCGAGGGCTTCGATTTTCTGATCGAAAGTCTGCAGCAGCGGTGGCGCGGATTCGGGGTGCAGGACGGCCCGCGGGTGAGGTTCGAACGTGATCACCGTCGGCACGGCGCCGACCGAGCGCGCTCGCTCGACTACTGTCTGCATGATGAGCTGATGCCCCAGATGCAGACCGTCAAACACACCCAGGGTCAAGACTGTCGGGCGGGCGATCTCGGCGTTGTCGGTACCGTGAAACAGTCTCATAAACGTAAGGCAAAAGGAAAAAATAAAAAGGCAAAAAATGAAGACTCGCAGCTCCTCGAGTTTTGTTTTTGCCTTTTACCTTTTTACTTTTGCCTTCTCCTCGTTACTAATCACTCACCACAAGCCCATCGTATGCCCACTCAACGCCATCGGGCAGCAACGCAGAATCGCGGGCGTGCTTTACATCATGCGTGATATGCGTGAAATAGGTGCGCTTTGGCTTTAACTCGGCCACGTATTCCAGCGCGCGTGCCAGCCAAAGGTGCGTGGTGTGCGGCTTGATGCGCAGACAATCCAGCACCAGGACTTCCAAATCGCGCAGGCCTTCGATAGTCGCAGGCGGTATCTCGCTCAAATCTGTTGCGTAGGCAAAATCATTGAGGCGATAAGCGATGACCGGCAGTTTGCCGTGGATCACTTCCAGCGGCGTGACCTCCAGATCCCGAGCGAGGCAAAACGGCGCGCCGGCGACGACGGTGTGCGGCACGATCTGTGGCAGGCCGCCGCCGAAATGGGAAGGCTCAAAGACATATCTGAAAATGCGGCGAATGTCGACCCAGGCGCGCTCGTTCGCGTACAGACCCAAGGCGCCGTGGCGAAAGTTCAGCGGGCGGATGTCGTCGAGACCAAAGATGTGATCGGCGTGGCAATGCGTCACCAGGACTGCGTCGAGATGTTTCAAGCGATGTCGTAGCGCCTGCTGCCGAAAATCCGTCGACGTATCAATAATTATAGTTTGCCCGGCGTGTTCGATCAGGACCGATACGCGCAGACGCTTGTCGCGCGAGTCGTTAGAGGCGCACGTCTCGCAGTCGCAGGCGATCGAAGGAACTCCGGTTGATGTGCCGGTGCCTAAAAAGGTGAGTCGCATCGTAGTCGGTAATCAGTAATCATTTTCCATTTGTCATATATCATTTGTCATTTTCCATTCATTTGCCCTAAGTAGGAGAAGTTCCGCGCATTGAAACGGCAAATGAAAAATTTCAAATGAGAAATGGAAAATGAGACCGGCCCGCCGCCAAAGAAACTACTACTTTTCCCCGGTGATATCGCTGGCGCTGAATTTCGCCGGCGGAGGCGTCGGGGCGTTGGAGAAGGACACATACTGCATACGCAAATCGGCGAGCAAACCCTCGAGCACCTGCGCTTCCTGTGAATCGAGGTTGCCGCGAGTCTTGGTTTCCAGCATTCCCAGCACATCGATCCAGTGCTTGGCAGTTTTCAGATCGACACCGGTTTCACCCGTAACCGGATGCGGCATCATTCCCAAAGAAGCCGCGGCGTTTGAGGCGAGCGACATTATCAGGCTCAGGAAACTGGTCGGATCATCAAGCGGATCGCGGCCCGAGCGCGGTGATTCGCCTTCCGGCTCGGCAGCTGCCGCCGGCCTCGCCGAGGACTCGCGACGCGCCGATGTTTCCGGCGGCGGCGCGGTTGATGGAGTTACCGCAGGTTGCGATTGAGCAGATTCAGCTGCGGAAACTTTGGAAGAGTTGGACGCCTCTGCGGCCTCCTTCTCTTCGGGCGAAAGCTCGCGCGGAGTTCCATCCGGATTAAAGGGCCGGCGGTCTAATACTTTGATTACTGGTTGGTCGTCGTCCATTGCCGTTTGAAGAGTCTCGTGCTCATCCGACACCGTTCGGATTCTAGTGTACAAATTGAGAAAAGTTTATTAAGACGATCCGATCTTAGCACTCGCCTTCGTTGGATCGCAAAAGCAGGTTGCGCCCGCGGTGGATCGCGGACATCCTGTCCGACAGCGGGCGCAGCACGCTCAGTCTCGCCGAAGAATCGCTTTGAAAAAGTTCGCGCTGCGCGCTCAGGCGGACAGGATGTCCGCGCTCCGTTCATGTATGCTCTGTGAACTTGAACCGATGCTCGGGTTTCTGGACAATCAACCAGATGCCAAAAACATTTGCTGACCTTGTCACCTTGATGGACCGTCTGCGCTCGCCAGATGGTTGCCCGTGGGATCGCGAGCAAACATACGCCACCCTGGCGCCGATGCTCCTGGAAGAAGCATACGAAGCATTCGATGCGTTGGAAGAAGCCCGCAAAGGACGCCCCGAAGGACTGCGTGAAGAACTCGGCGATCTGCTGTTTCAGATCACGTTCTTTGCGCGGGTAGCGAAAGAGCGCGGGGAATTCAACATCGACGACGTGATCGAGCAAGTGCACGAGAAAATGGTGCGCCGTCATCCACACGTCTTTGGTGAGACGAAAGCCGGCGACTCGGCCGAGGTGCTGCGTAACTGGGAAGCGATCAAGGCCGAAGAGAAACGCGCCGCCCGCCAAGACGCAACCGAATCCGCGAACGTCTCGATACTTGACGGCGTCTCGACCAAAGCACCCGCGCTGATGGAGGCTCATCAAATCTCGACAAAGGTCGCGCGCGTTGGATTCGACTGGACCCAAATCAAGGACATCTTCGAGAAGTTACAGGAAGAAGTTGACGAGCTGCGGGCTGCGATCGAAACGCACGAGAACTCAAAAGACGAGGCCGATCACGCGCACGTCCGGGAAGAAATTGGTGACCTGCTATTCGTAGTGACCAACATCGCGCGACATCTTAATGTTGAGCCGGAAGCGGCGCTGAAATTGAGCAACAGAAAATTTCGGCGAAGGTTCAGTTACATCGAAGCCAGGCTGCGGGAGCAAAATCGCAAGTTCGATGAGACCAGGCTTGATCAGTTGGAAGAGCTTTGGCAGGAAGCAAAAAGACAGGGTTGATGGCGCAACTTACGGAATGCGGACATCCTTGTCCGCCTAAGCGCGCAGCGCGAACATGTTTGGTAATCAGACAACGATGTACTTAGCCGTGCCTGCGCACGCTGGGCAGGATGCCCACGCTCCATCTCGTGCTCGCGCCTTCACAGCTTAACAATCAATGACTCGAATTCATCGCGCGGCGACTCCGCCGGCGGCGCCCCGCCGCGGCCCTCGGCGTCTATAGCTTGTTCCGTCGAGAGAATTCCCGAGACGCGCATCTTGAACTCGTCCGGATTTGTGGCATTGTGAATGGCTTCTTCCAAACTGATTTGCCGCCGCTGGAATAGTTGAAACAGCGCCTGGTCGAAGGTCTGCATCGCGTACTGTGAAGCGCCGTTCGCGATCGCTTCGCGAATCAGATAGGTCTTTTCTTCGTTGATGATGTAATCGCGAATGAGCCCGGTCGAAACCATTACCTCAATGGCCGGAACGCGGCCTGAGCCTTTCGCGGCGCGCACCAGGCGCATTGAGATTACCGCTTTCAGAATGCCGGCCAATTGAATGCGGACGGACTTCTGTTGATGCGAAGGAAACGACGAGACGACGCGTGTAATCGTCTCTGTGGCGTCGAGCGTATGCAAAGTGGAAAGCACCAGGTGGCCCGTTTCCGCGGCGGTCAGGGCCGTTTCGATCGTTTCAAAGTCGCGCATCTCGCCGACCAGGATCACATCCGGATCCTGTCGCAACGCCCCGCGCAACGCTTCCGCGAACGAACGGGTGTCGACGTCAACTTCGCGTTGCGTGACGAATGCGTTCTTGTCCCGATGCAGAAATTCGATCGGGTCTTCAATGGTTACGATATGCCCGGATCGGGTCGAGTTGATCCGATCGATCATCGCCGCCAGGGTCGTTGACTTACCCGAACCGGTGGCGCCGGTCACCAGGATCAGGCCGCGCCGCTCTTCACAGATCCGATCGATCACCGGCGGCAGACCAAGTGCCGCTGTGTTCTTGCTTTGGTCCGGAATCACGCGCAGGACGATGCTCACGGTGCCGCGCTGCTGAAAAATATTGGCTCGAAATCGGCCCAGACCTTTGACACTGTAAGCGATGTCTACTTCGGAAACTTCCTTCAGTTTTTGTTTCTGCCGATTCGACATCATGGAAAACGCCATGTCCAGGGTGTCTTCGGGCGAGAGCCGGGCCGCGTCGGCGACCGGAAATAACTCTCCGCCAATGCGCATCACCGGGAAAGACCCAACCTTCAGGTGCAAATCGGATGCGAAGTGAGCGGTGGCGGTCACTAGCAGGTCGTCAATCTTAACTGGCATAGAAGATCTTTGCTGGAGGTACTCCAGTCCCCTTTTTGAAACAGATTTGAGAGGATTAGGGCAAGAACTGAGACTGTAAACCGCGTTCGGGCAAAACGCTGGATCAAAAACATCATACGTGCTGGCTCGAATCGCCGTCAATGGTTAGTTTCGTGGCACGCTCATCTTGCGCGTGGTTCACGGGCGGGAGGCCCGTGTCACTTCACCCCATCCGCCCGAATCCGCGCCAACTATTGCTGTTATGCCAGGTTACCGCTACGTCCTGGGCGCCAATCTCCGGCCACCAGTCGGCAAATTCTTCGCGCGAAATATAGAACGCCGTAGGCGCCAACAAATGGTCAAAGACGATCGTGTGTTGCTCGCGCCAGCCAAAGCCGGCGAGTGCCTTGAGGTAGTCGTTGTAGAAAAGATGACGTGCCAGCGAGGCTCCGCGCGGCGAACGGTTCAGTGGGCCATAAACCAGTTTGGTGGCCGCGAACACGATCGCGGTGGGAACTTTGGAAAGCTGTAACAGCAATCGCGGGTTCATGCGCGACGTCACGCGCTCGCGCAGCGGATTGACCCAACGCGTAATCCATTCGTTGTTCTCTGCTCCATAAACCCATGCCGAAATATGCCCGCCCGCCTTGATCTTCGACGCCAGCGATTTGAAGCCGCCGCGTGGGTCGGGCAAGTGATGCAAAACGCCTACGGAAAACGCGTAATCGAAAATAGGCGCCAGCGGCAGGTTATAGATGTCCGCCTGCACGATATGAGCGTTGGGAAGGTTGCGAGTCGCGGCAAAAGCGGGCTCGACTGCTCCGCTCAGGTCGATGCCAATCACGTCACGCGCGCCCCATTGCGCAGCCAGTTGCGTGTGGCGTCCTTTGCCACAACCTCCTTCGAGCACAACTTTGTCTTTGAAAAACTCAGGGGTGACCGGAGCTATCCAACCCAGAAACTGCTGCTCGTACTTTTCATCAAACTGGGTGAAGTGTTGCCACTGCCAGCCGAAGTTTGCGGCCGTGGCCGCCTTGTCTTCTTCGACTGTTTCGGGCGAAGCAAACCGCGGCACGCCGCGCACGATGGGCCAGGTGCGCGAGCATGCGTCACATGACAGTTGGCCCTCGATGATCTCATCGGCTTCGGTTGTGGCAACGGAAGACAGCGTAATCGCGCCGGCGCACGAGGGGCATGACAGATATTGAAGTAGTCTTTCTTTCACTCAGATCTTGAAGCGGACAGCGACCGCTAATATCGCACAGATGAGTTCCGAGGCAATAGTCGAGGGCGCCGAGAAAGGGTCGGTGTCATTCTTCTCTGCGCCTTCCGACTTTCTTCGCGCCTTTGCGTGAAATGCATTCGTGACGGTTCATCCTTCGCGCAACGGCACAAAGTAATACAAAGTCGCAACGAAATCCGAAGTCCGGCGCTCATGTTCGTGATATATTCTTGCCCGTTTCAAATCGAAAAGTATGATCGAGCCAGAGCCAGCTCGAAACACGCCGGTCCAGTGGGCCAAGGTCATCGACCACACTCGCTGTATCGGTTGTCACGCGTGCACGACGGCGTGCAAGTCTGAAAACGTCGTGCCCATCGGCGTCACGCGGACCTATGTCAAGCACGTCGACGTAGGCGTGTTTCCCCAAGTGCGCCGCGCGCACCAGGTGACGCGCTGTAATCAGTGCGCGCACGCGCCGTGCGTCACGGCTTGTCCCACGACGGCGATGTTCAAGCGCCCTGACGGCATAGTCGATTTCGACAAATCGATCTGCATCGGCTGCAAAGCCTGCATGGCCGCCTGTCCTTACGACGCCATCTTTATCAATCCCGAAGATCATTCGGCTGAGAAGTGCAACTTCTGCGCGCACCGCATCGATGTGGGACTGGAGCCGGCGTGCGTGGTCGTCTGTCCCACGCAGGCGATCCTGATTGGCGACATGAACGATCCCACGTCGTATGTCGGCCAGATCATCAATCGCGAAGCGGTCAACGTTCGCCGTCCTGAGAAGGAAACGCTGCCGAAGCTTTTCTATAAAGGAGCACATCAGGCTACGCTCGATCCACTGGCCGCGCGTCGTCCGGAAGCCGGACTGTTCATGTGGAGCGAGCAGCAGCAAGACAGCGAGCATGTCGTCTCAGGCAATCCGACTTACAACAATAGCTCGGCCGCCGCGTTGTTGAGTTACGACGTGGCGCATTCGATTCCCTGGGACTGGCGCGTGAGTTTGTACACCTGGACGAAAGGGATTGCGTCAGGAGTTTACCTGGTCGCAGTCTTGCTCATGCTGTTTGGTTTCACTGGCTTCGCCGATCCGATTTGGTATTGGTTGGCGCCGGTTATCTCTGGCGGGTTTCTGGCAATAACCGGTGGGCTCTTGCTCTGGGATCTTGAGCATCCCGCAAGGTTCTATCTTATTTTCACGAAACCACAGTGGCGGAGTTGGCTCGTCAAAGGCGCCTTCATCATTCTCGCTTACTCGATTGTTTTGGCGTTGCATTTCCTGGCCAGCGTCGTCATCGTCAGAAGCGCCGGGCCGGCTAACCACCCTCTCAACAGGTCGATGGTCCTCTGGTCGTTCTTCCAGTTTTGTTTGACGCTGGCCGGCTTGCCACTTTCAATTATGACCGCGGTCTACACGGCTTATCTCTTTGCCCAGGCCAAAGCGCGCGACCTGTGGCAGAACCCGTTATTGCCCCCACATCTTCTCGTACAAGCTTTGCTGCTCGGTTCTGCGGTTCTGCTGCCGTTCGCCCTGTGGTTCCAGCCTGGCCAAATGTTCGCGTCGCCGGTTCATCCTTTGTTATGGATTCTTGCGGTGACCAGCGTTGTTCATGTGCTGATGGTTTGGGGCGAGACTTCGCTGACGCATTCAACAGCGCATTCGCGTCTAGCAGTTTGGGAGATGATCTACGGACGTTATCGCTATTACTTTTGGCTAGGGCTGGTCATGAGCATTTTAGGCGGACTACTTCCGTGGCTCGTACTCTACAAGTCGCTGTCATTCGCGAACAGCTCTCCGGGACCTGCCATTGCCGTCGGAGTCGCCGGCGCACCATTCGCTTTGATTGGCTTACTGCTCCACGAGCACGCTTACGTGCAGGCGGGACAATCGGTGCCGCTGGCATGAGGTCAGGATGAACTGGTAACGAGATCGCAAAGCGATTGGCTTTTGCGTTCAAGTAAGTTGGGATAGAATCCGAGTCCCGCAAACATGTTCAGAGTGCTTAGCTTGTTTTAACCCAACAAGGGAGAAACCTCTATGAAGAACAAAGTGCATCTATCGATTCTGGTTATCCTGGGATTATTGGCGTTGAGTCTCGACATTTCGAGCCAGCCTCCCAAAGTAACTGCGCAGAACAACTCACACGATCCAACCTGGTGGAGCAAGTATGAATTCATCCGCGATAACGGCGGCGACGCCAGCCCGCTCAGCACGGCCTCGACAACAGTCAGCGGCAACGTGGATGTGTCGAACGAGTGCGGACCGCAAAGCGAGACCTTCATCACGATCAATCCGAACAAGCCGAAGATTCTGGCGGCGGGATCGAATGAAATTTTTCGGCTGCCCATGCGCGGATACTACTCGACCAACGGCGGCAGTAGTTGGGGCGGCGTAGATTTACCTTTGCCGCCGGCAAAGGGCGCAAACGGAACTGATTTTGGATCCGATCCGACGCTGGCTTTCGATACGCAAGGCAATGTCTTTTACGGCTATATCGTGGTGCTCTTCGGCGGAGTTAACTCGGCAAAAGGAAATGGCATTAACGGAACTGAAATGGCGGTCGCCAAATCGACTGATGGCGGCAAGACTTATCCCGGGGTCACCTTCTTCTCGTTTGAAAATGGGGAGAACCACTTCAACGACAAACCGATGATCACTGCTGATACCAACCCGGGCAGTGCGCTGCGAGATAACGTCTATATTGCCTGGGACGCCGCTTCCGGCGGATCGATTGGCGGTGGTGTACGAGTAGCCACGTCTTCGGATCACGGGGCTAGCTTCTCAATTACGCGCGCTGATGATCCGTCAGGTCCCGGCCGGTCGATTGGTGCTTCGCCGGCCGTCGGTCCAGATGGAGAATTGTACGTCGCCTGGAACGACTATGTCGCCAATGCGATTGTTTTCAACAGCTCGTATGACGCGGGCAGCAGCTGGGGCGTGCCGGTAACGATTTCTCGGAAGACGCTGCCGTTTGATATCGGCATTCCGGCCGAGTCGTTTCGCGGCGCGCTGGTTTATCCGTCGCTCGGAGTCGATCGTTCGAACGGGCCGCACCGCGGACGCATTTATTGTTCGTGGATGGACCTGACGGCGGCGAATGTCACGGACATCTTCATCTCGTATTCCGACAACAACGGGATGACCTGGTCAACCCCGACCCATGTTCCGGATCAGTTTGCTTCCAAGGTTGACCGTTTCAATCATTGGATGTCGATTGATCCGACCAACGGCGACGTTAACGTCGCGTTCTATGACACGCGCAACGACACGACCGGCTTTCGCTATCAGACAGATTACTACCTGGCAAGATCGACGGATGGCGGTATGACGTTTTCCGGCGCAGACATTCGCGTCAGCACCGTCAGCTCTAACGAACATGACTGCAATGGAATTTTTCCCTGTCAAGGAATTAACTACGGAAATCAGCAGGGCGACTATGAAGGGCTGGTGTCGTTCAACGGCGTCTCGTATCCAATTTGGACTGATAGCCGCAGTCAGCTCGCAGCCTCCAGCGGCTGCCGAAGGCCGTACCTGATGGAGGAAGTTTTTACGGCGACGGTGAAGTAGCGGTTAGAGTACGTCGTCTCTCCGTTGTGCTCCGCCACGGTGATGCGCGGCAACTCTGTGACTTGCCGTCAGGCGAGTCCATCCAAAAGGGTCTTGGACCCTCCGTCGGAGACCTGACAAATAGGTATGGAAGGGATGCGACTCGATCCGATACCACTACGAATCGGGATCCTGTAGTTGTTGGCTTGGAGTTTCAGCAAGGTGGTTGAGCGCACGGAATGGATTAAGCGTCAATTTTCTTTCGGGCTTCCGCTGGGGATGTACCCGAACGTTGTTGAGCGTGTTCGGGGAACTCCGGCACGGCTCGAAGATCTAACCCGTTCATTGTCTCAGGAAATGCTCACGCGGCGCGACGGCGATAAGTGGTCAATCCAGGAACAGGCCGGGCATCTGCTCGACCTTGAGCCTTTGGGAATGGGCCGCCTCGATGATTTCGAAGCGGGACGCGAAACACTTAGGGCCGCCGATATGGAGAATCGCAAGACGCACGAAGCGCATCACAACACGAACACGATCCAAAATATCCTCGCGGCGTTTCGCCAGAAGCGAATGGCGTTTGTTCAGCGACTTGATGATTACGATGAAGCCTTTGTCCAACGAACTGCACTGCATCCTCGGCTAAATATGCAGATTCGCGTTATCGATCTCGTGTTCTTCATCGCAGAGCACGACGATCACCACCTGGCGCGAATTTCCGAATTGATTCGTTTGTTTGCGAATTATGAGCGATAAGACTTTCTATCCCGGCCCTTCGCGTATTCATCTCGCGGCGTTTCCGCCCAAGGAGCGCTGGGATGATTGGACTGAGCTGGATTCCCAAGCTTGGCCGCGTCGTAAGGAGCGGCATTACTCACTAGTGCCGACGACCTGCTTTAACTGCGAGTCGGCGTGCGGCCTGCTTGCTTACATCGACAAAGACACAGGACAGATTCAGAAGTTCGAAGGCAATCCGGAGAACCCGGGAAGCCGCGGACGAAATTGCGCCAAAGGTCCGGCGACGCTCAATCAAATTACCGATCCCGATCGGATTCTTTATCCTCTGAAGCGCGCGGGCAAACGCGGTGAAGGCAAATGGGAACGCGTCAGTTGGGATGAAGTGCTCGATACTATCGCCGCGCGCATTCGCAAAGCGATCGTGGAAGATCGCCGCGACGAGATCATGTATCACGTCGGCCGTCCGGGTGAGGACGGATTCACTGAAAGGATTCTGGCGGCGTGGGGAGTCGACGGTCACAACTCGCACACGAACATTTGCTCGTCCGGCGCGCGGGAAGGCTATCAACTTTGGATGGGACTGGATCGACCCAGCCCTGATCATGCGAACGCGAAAGTGATCCTGCTGATCAGCGCGCACCTGGAATCGGGACATTACTTCAATCCGCACGCGCAGCGCGTAATGGACGGCAAGGCGAGCGGCGCCAAGCTGATCGTCTTTGACACCCGGCTTTCAAACACCGCGACGCACGCCGATCATTTCATCGCACCCTATCCCGGATCGGAAGCGGCCATCCTCTTATCAATCGCCAACTACCTTATTCAAAACAATCTTTACAACCGCGAATTCGTGCGTCGTTGGTGGAACTGGGAGGAATACTTAGAACAGAGGTCAGAGGTCGGGGGTCAGAGGTCAGACCCTGAAGGGCAGCCGCGTAGCGGCGAAATGTTTATAGCACCCGAACCCGACCAAGACGTGTTTCGCGAGCAGCGAAACGCGGAGCATTTCGCTGCTCGCGAAACAAATTCAAATACGGCTGACCAGTCTATAAACATTTCACGCCTACGGCGTGAAGAAGGTCGCGACTTCGAAGTTTTTGAGCGACTACTGAAGGAACTCTACGCGTCCTACACCTTCGACTTCGCGGCGAAAGAATCAGGTGTAGACGCGAAAGTACTTGAAGAGATCGCAAAGGTGGTTGCAACCGCGGGCACGCGCTTCTCGAGTCATAACTGGCGCAGCGCCACTTCAGGAATCAGCCATGGCTGGTCGGTGGCGCGTTGTCTCTTCATGCTCAACGCGCTGCTCGGCGCGGTCGCCACTGAAGGCGGCGTCTTTCCCAATGCGTGGAACAAGTTCGTTCCCAAGCCGATCCACACGCCGCCGCATCCAAAGATGTGGAACGAAAAAACCTGGCCGCGCGAATTTCCACTGGCAATGCACGAGATGTCTTTTCTGTTGCCGCACTTTCTAAAGGACGGGCGCGGTCGATTAGATACTTACTTCACGCGCGTCTATAACCCGGTATGGACAAACCCCGACGGCTTCTCATGGATTGAAGCATTGACTGACGAGACATTGGTCGGCTGCCATGTGGCGTTGACGCCGGTGTGGAACGAGACATCCTATTTTGCGGATTACATTCTACCGATGGGCCTGGGTCCGGAACGCCACGATATTCATTCATACGAAACGCATGACTCGCAATGGCTCGGCTTTCGGCAACCGGTGATGCGCGCGGCGCGCCAACGCGACGGCGAAGACATCAACGACACCCGCGAAGTAAATCCCGGCGAAGTCTGGGAAGAAAACGAATTCTGGATGGAGCTGACGTGGCGGATCGACCGCGACGGCTCTTTGGGCATTCGGCAATTTGTAGAATCCAAAAAGACGCCGGGCACGAGACTCAGTGTTGACGAATATTATGGCTGGATCTTTGAGAACTCAGTACCGGGGCTGCCTGAAAAAGCCGCTGCTGAAAAACTGCAGCCATTGGAATACATGCGCCGCTATGGCTCGTTTGAGATCGCGAAGAAGGTTGGCGCAATCCACGAACAGAACGTACCCAGCGAAGAGCTCGAGGATATTCGCGAAGATCATTTTGGCCGCGTATTCACTCGGGCCGCGAAACCCGCATCGCCGAACGTCGTGCCGGTCCCCAGCCCCGACGGCGATGAAGATGGCCGGCGACTCGCCGGCGTGAAAGTCGACGGTGAGATCAAGCGCGGATTTCCAACCCCGAGCGGCCGCCTGGAATTCTTTTCCCAGACACTCGCAGAGTGGGGATGGCATGAATACGCGATTCCGACTTACATCAAGAGTCACGTTCACCCCGACAATCTCGAACCCGATCAAACAATCTTGATTTCCACTTTTCGTCTGCCGATTCAGATTCACACGCGCAGTGCCAATGCGAAGTGGCTGAATGAGATTGCGCACACGAATCCGCTTTGGCTGCACACCAGCCACGCGGTGAAACTCGGGATCCGCACGGGAGATCTGGTGCGCGTGGAAACTGAGATTGGATATTTCGTCGTGCGCGCCTGGGTGACCGAAGGCATCAAGCCCGGAATCGTGGCGTGCAGCCATCACATGGGGCGATGGAAGACACACGAAAATGGACAGAAGCAATTAATGGCCACAGTCAAATTGGATCATGAAGGCAGCGAATGGGGACTGAGGCGCGAGGCGGGCGTGGGGCCGTATGAATCAAGTGACGCCGACACCTTGCGCATCTGGTGGAATGATGTCGGTGTGCATCAGAATCTGACTTTTCCCGTTCATCCGGATGCGATATCCGGGATGCATTGCTGGCACCAGGCCGTGCGCGTGCGCCCAGCCGAAAGCGCCGACAAGTATGGCGACATTCACGTTGATACCGCGAAGTCGCGTGAAGTTTATAGGAACTGGCTTCAGCAGACGCGGCCCGCCGATCAATACTCTCCCGACCGCACCCGCCGGCCGTACTGGATGCTGCGCCCATTGAAACCGGCCCGAGAGTTTTATCAACTACCCGCCGAAGACTAACGCTTGCTCACAAACAAATGATCCGTGCCTGAATTCCCGGACATCGTTGTCTACATCGAAGCGCTCGAGAAAAGAATCCTCGGTCACGTGCTCGAACGCGTACAACTTGGCTCGCCATTCTTATTGCGTAGCGCCGCCCTGCCGATTTCGATCGCCGAAGGAAACAGAGTTGTTGAGCTACGACGACTGGGCAAACGAATCTGCATCGGTTTGGAAGAAGATCTATGGCTCGTTCTCCATCTGATGATCGCGGGCCGTCTTCACTGGAAAGAGAATGTCATTGCCCGGCCTGCAAAAACCGCGCGCGCCTCGTCCAGGTACAAGGCGCAATTAGCTGCGTTTCAGTTCGATAACGGAACGCTATCGTTGACGGAAGCTGGTACGCAACGGCGCGCCTCGCTTCATTTAGTCGAAGGCGAAGCCGGTCTTCGCAATCTCGATCCCGGCGGCATTGAACTCTTCTCAACGAGTCGTGGGTCCAACCGCAAGCGAAGGCTCGATCAATTTGTCGACGTGAAAACATTTGCTGCGGTGCTCCGATCCGAGAACCACACCTTGAAACGCGCGCTCACTGATCCACGGCTATTCAGCGGCATCGGCAACGCTTATTCGGACGAAATTCTTTTTGCCGCTCAGCTTTCTCCCGTCAGACTGACGCAGAAGTTATCCGACGAAGAAGTTGAACGGCTGCACCGCGCGACGCGCGTCACGCTACTTAAGTGGGTTGAATCTCTCCGCGTTGAAACCGGTGACGCGTTTCCGGAAAGGGTTACTGCATTTCGCGAAGGAATGGCTGTGCACGGCCGTTTTCGGCAACCATGTGTCCGTTGTGGCGCAAAGGTTCAGCGCATTCGCTACGCGACGAACGAGACCAACTACTGTCCCAACTGCCAAACCGGCGGCAAGCTCCTGGCGGATCGCGCGCTCTCGCGTATCTTGCGCGAAGACTGGCCAAAGACTGCTGAGGAACTTGGATGACCAGTGCTTGCCGATATACCGGCACCGAGTGAGCAATTTCGCCGCGCATCGGTTCACCAGTTTTCCTCTGCGTGACCTCCGCGGCCTCTGCGTTTCTACGGTGGATAATAGCCTAAAGTACTCACCGCGGAGACGCAGAGAACGCAAAGGTGGCGCAGAGAATTTCAAATTAGGACACGCCAACCCGTAGAATCATTTGCTTCGAGTCGGCAATCTTTGATATGAGCTATAGGCGGCGGACCAAAGCAGAGCACTCGTTGACGTTTCCTGAGCCTGATTAGCTTTCAAAATCGCTGCTGAACCGGCGGGGGAGCAATTAGACACTTCAATGCATTTCAAGCAATTCTATCTTAACTGTCTGGCTCATGCTTCTTATCTCATCGGCTCAGATAGCGAAGCGGCGGTCGTCGATCCACAGCGCGACGTCGACCAGTACCTCGAAGAAGCCGCAGCAGAAAATCTAAAGATCAGGTACATCATCGAGACCCATTTGCACGCTGATTTTGTCAGCGGCCATCGCGAGCTGGCCGCGCGCACCGGCGCGCAAATTGTTTTTGGCGAGAAAGCGAAAGCCACAGTTCCGCATCAGGCCGTCAGAGACGGCGACGAGCTGATGATCGGCAAGGTGAAACTGCGCATCCTCGAAACTCCTGGTCACACTCCGGAAGGCATCAGTGTTTTGGTAATTAACACTGAAGTTTCAGATCAACCGCAAAAAGTTTTGACCGGCGACACGCTCTTCATCGGTGACGTGGGCCGGCCTGATCTGGCGGGCGCCAAAGGCTACACCAAGGAAATGATGGCCGCCATGTTGTACGACAGTCTGCACGAGAAACTCTTGCGGCTTGACGACGCGATCGAGGTTTATCCCGCGCATGGCGCCGGGTCGATGTGCGGACGAAATCTTTCGACCGAGACCTCTTCGACCATCGGCGAGCAGCGCAAATTTAATTACGCGCTGCAACCGATGACGAAAGATGAGTTCGTCAGAATCATGACAACCGATCTGCCGGAAGCGCCGGCCTACTTTTCAAAGGATGCCGAAATCAATCGCGGCGGCGCCGCAGCCTTGAATGGGCTATCGAAACCGTCGGCGTTGGCGCCGGCGGAAGTTTGCAAGCTCGCGGCCGAGGAGCACATCGTTCTCGACGTTAGACCTGCAGCAGACTTTGGCGCCGGCCATACTCCTGGAGCGCTGAACATCGGCCTGGGCGGGCAGTTTGCGTCGTGGGCCGGCTCACTGATTCCGCTAAGCGCGCCGATCGTGATTGTCGCCGAATCAGCACAGCAAGTTGCCGAGGCCCAGATTCGTCTGGCTCGCGTGGGACTGGAAAATGTGAAAGGTTATCTCGCCGGCGGTATGTCTGCGTGGAAAGATGCAGGTCAGGAAGTAGCGGTTGTGCCGCAGATTAGTGTCGCCGAGCTAAAAGAATTGATCGAGAAACGATCGAACCTTCAGATCGTCGACGTGCGCCGCCCAGCTGAATATGAAAGCGGACATGCTCCGCGCGCGATTACGGCGCCTTTGGCTAACCTGCGCGCGCTGTTACCCAAATTACGTCTGGACGTCACAAGACAAACCGCGCTAATTTGCGCCGGCGGCTATCGCTCTTCAGCCGCAACCAGCATCATGCAGCAACTCGGTTTCCATAAGGTGCTCAACGTAACGGGCGGCACCAAGGCCTGGATCGAAGCGGGTTATGAAGTCGAGATGCCGGATCAGACTGCGGTTGTGCATTGAACATGCTCTGTGACCCACGAACAGATTGTGCCCGGCTCGTCTCATTCTTAGCTCTCCTCTTTTTTGTTCCCCTGGTTTTCGCGCAAGAGCAAACTACTCAGACTAAGCAACTAATAAAAGTGAATGTCATCGTCACTGATCGCGGCCGGTCAGTCGCGGATGTCCGCAAGGAAGACCTGGAGGTGATCGAGGATGGCGTCCCGCAAACCGTCTCCTACTTTGCCAAAGACGAGCGGCCCGTTACCTGCGGCTTCGTGATCGACGCTTCCGGATCGGTGCGCCGGATATTAATGGGCCTGATCGATGCCGCCAAGACCGTGGTGAAAGGTCTCGACTCGCGCGACGAAGGCTTCGTGGCCCGGTTTGTGGGTCGCGATAATTTTAAAATGAAGCAGGAACTCACATCGGATCGCGAATCTCTTGAAGACGCTCTGGACGATATTTATATCGAGAGTGGACCGACGGCGCTGCTTGACGCGGTCGACAATTCTCTAAGGTACCTGGATGAGCAGCGGCCTACTGATGTGAACTCGCGCCGGCGCGTTCTGATCCTGGTCACCGATGGCGAAGATCGAGCCAGCCGACTGAATGATTCGAAAGCCATGCTGACCCGCTTGCGACAGAGCGACGTGCAGGTGTTTGTAATCGGCTTGACGAAGTTCTCGGGTTTACAATCTTCGGGAGGCAAAGCCACTGACCTCTTGAACGGGATGGCAGAGCAAACAGGTGGCCGCGCGTTGTTTCCCGATTCTGACTCCGGCTTGCCGGATGTTGCTTCGCAGATTGTTCGCGATATACACATGCAGTACATGATCGGTTATGACGCAGCCAACAGGTCCGTCGGGTCAGAACACAAAGTGCAGGTAAAGTGGATCGGGCAGGAACCGCCGAAACGAAAAGTTATCGCCCGTCCGAGCATTTGGAATAAATAGCAGACCACACCGACTCGCAAACTACCATGAAAAAATCAAAGACCTTAGTTCAGGCGCCGGGAAACAGACGCGATTTTCTATCCCTGGCCGGCAAAGGCCTCGGCCTCGCCGCACTTTCGTCATCGTCTGTCGGTTCGCTGCTCCGCAACATTCAGGCGGCCACAGGGACTGTCGCGCATCTCACGCCCGAGCAAGTAGCGATGGATGAAGATTTCTGGTTTGAAATTCAGAAGGCGTTCACCGTCACTCGCGGCATCATCAATCTGAACAATGGCGGTGTCTCGCCGAGTCCGCGCATCGTCACCGAAGCCCTGGTGCGTTACATCTGGCAGCAGGAAGACGCCACCGCCTACACGATGTGGCAGATTCTCGAGCCGCAGTCTGAGACGATTCGCACCGGGCTGGCGGAACTGTTCGGCTGTGACCGTGAAGAGATTGCTATCACCCGTAACGCCTCTGAATCTCTGGAAACATTGCTCCTAGGTCTTGATTTCAAGTCCGGCGATGAAATCCTGACGACGACGCAGGATTATGGCCGGATGCTGACAACTATCCGCCAGCGCGAACAGCGTGAAGGCGTGAAGCTGAACTTGATCAAGATTCCGATTCCACCAAAGAACCTTAGCGAAATTACCGGCGCGTTTGAGAGAGCGATCACGCCGCGCACGCGTCTAATTCAGATCGCCCACCAGATCAATATCACTGGACAGATCACGCCGGTCAAAGCCGTCTGTGAGATGGCGCGGGCCCGCGGCGTCGAAACCATCGTGGACGGCGCGCATTCGTTCGCCCAGTTTTATTTCAAGCAGCGGGATTTGAACTGTGACTACTTCGGCACTTCACTGCACAAGTGGCTGTACGCCCCGAAAGGCACCGGGCTGCTTTATGTGAAGCGGGACAAGATTGCGAAGGTGTGGCCGCTGTTTGCTGCTGAAGCGAAACAAAAGTCAGACATTCGCAAGTTCGAAGAGATCGGCACGCACTCAGCCGCGCCTAAGCTGGCTATCGGCGAGGCACTACTGTTTCACAACGGCATCGGCGGCCAGCGCAAAGAAGCGCGCCTGCGTTACCTTTCACGATATTGGATGGACCAACTGAAAGACCTGCCCAAAGTTCGCTTCAATACTTCTTTCGATCCGGCGCAGATGTGTGCCATCGCCAACGTGCAAATCGAAGGTTTGGATCAGGGAAAGATTGGCAGCTATCTGTTCAGCCAGCACCGCATCTTTACAACCCCAATCGTCCACGAAGAGTTCCAGGGCCTGCGCATTACCCCGAATCTATACACAACCCTGCCAGAACTTGATCGTTTCTGCGAAGTGATGAAGACGATTGCGCGACAGGGCCTTCCCGCCTAGGGGCCAAAGGCTCGTTGACACCACGGCGCTTTTCTCGTAGATTGCCGCCGCTACAAGCAGGGCGAATATCCTCGGCACCACTCACATGCCGCATCACGGCTTAAAGACAGCGAGCATCCCGTACATCGCTGCCAGATCGCCATTTCTTGTATGGGCAAGGAGTCCACGATGAAAACAAAGCGTATCGCTATAGGTTCGTTTGCAGTAGTGCTACTGGTGGCTGCGATCTCGGTGTTCGCACAGGTCAATCGTCCCTATCGTAACGGAACGGTTTGGAACATAGCGTTCATCCGCATGAAGCCCGGGATGGAGACCTCTTACATGAACTATCTCGCGGGGCAGTGGAAGGCTAATAACGAAGCGTCGAAAAAGGAAGGGATCATCCTTTCTTACAAGGTTATGTCGGTTGAAGGCCACACCCCCGGTGAATGGAACCTGATGCTCATGACCGAATATAAAGACCTGGCTACTATGGAAGCCAATGAGGACAAGGCCGACGCGTTGAGTCAAAAAATGATTGGCAACGACGAGAAGCAGATGCAGGGCTACAAGGACCGGTCTGAGATTCGTGAAGTGATGGGTGACCGGCTGGCCCGCGAAATCATCCTCGAACCCAAGACTCGTTGATTTTTTGATTTGTAGGTTTACACAAGTTACAAAATCAGAAGCCGGGCGCCGTTCTCAGTCATTTGAGAACGGCGCTTTTGGTAAACATCGACCCCAATTACCGTCGGTGTCGAAAAAGGTTCTTGACGGGCCTTCGCTGCGGCCTCCATAATCGTTCTCGCCACGGTGCGTTGCGCCGTTCGACATTTTGACCCTGCCCCCCATTAGCCAACTGACCCAGGATCGGAGGAAATTGAATCCTAGTGACTGAAGAACTTGAGAGCAGCTTGCGGCAAACCATCGAGACCTATCTGGGAGATCGTCTGCGCGCGATTGACGAACAGATTTCACGTTTGCAGAGCGAATTCAACGATGCCCTGGCGCGAATGCGAGAAAGCTCCGCGAATGAATCACTGGATTCGACGCCGGTATCCGCGGCCATCGCCGCGCATCTGCAAGCAGCTCGCGAACAAAAGCTGAGTGGAATCTCGGCGCCGGAATCGACCGGAACGGGACCGGACATCTCGGCTATCAAACGTGCAGTCGCCGAGATTGAAAAGCAACACACGCATGCCGACGTGCTGCGAGTCTTGCTAACGAGCGCGGTCCAGTTCGCCGATCGGGTCGCCATTTTTGTCATCAAGAACGAACAGGCGATGGGCTGGCAAGAGTGTGAGAGAGGCGACGCAACCAACCTCGAGTCGATACGCGGCGTCGCTCTACCGCTTAGCGCCGAAACGCTTTTGGGCCGAGCCATCAGTTCAGGTTCAGCGTGGTCGGGCGGATCGGGCGGTAATGCCGAAGACCAGCTTTTGGTCGATCAGCTTGGCGGCGAGCCGAAGAGTCTCGCAGCGGTGCCTTTGACCGTTAGGGGAAAAGTTGTGGCGGTGCTGTACGCCGATGCAGCCTCTTCTGACCCGACCGCGATCAACCTGGACGCGATCGAGCTGCTGTCTAGAGTTGCGGCAATGGCCATCAATCTGGCTTCGGCGCCGAAGACCGCGCCTGCGAAACGGGAACCCGAGCCCGCAGCAGCGCCGGTGAGTGCTGAAGCCGAAACTCCTGCTCCCGCGGCGACGCAACCGAGCAACACCGCAACAGTTTCTGAAACGCATTCCGGCTACCAACCGCACGACGAACCCGCGGCGCATGAAGTTTTCGCTCAACCCGTAGTCGAAGAAACGGTGGCTGAACCCGGCGTCGAAGAGATCGTCGCGGAACCGACAACCGAAGCAGCGGCCGAGTCCGAGATCGCAACACCAGTGGTCGAATATGCCGTGCAACCGATAGCTGAAGAAGCGAAAGGCGAATCTGAGGAGGAGTTTTCTTCTGAACCGCAAGAGCGGGTCGAGGTCGAATCAACACCGGCCCACGCGCCTATTGAAACTGAGCTGTCGCCCACTGTCGTGCCGAGTTTCGCTTCGAACTACGCTGCGCCGCTGGGTGCCGCTCGCCGCTACGGCGTCACCGAACCGGACCTGCCGATCGAAGTCGGCGAAGAAGAACGCCGCCTGCACAATGACGCCCGTCGCTTCGCGCGCCTGCTGGTGTCCGAAATCAAACTTTACAACGAGCAGAAAGTGAAGGAAGGGCGCAGCCAAAGCAACCTCTACGAACGCCTGCGCGAGGACATCGATCGTTCGCGTCAGATGTACGACAAGCGGGTCGCCCCTCCGGTGGCCGCGCGCCACGACTATTTTCATCAGGAGTTGGTTAACACGCTGGCCGAGGGCGACACCTCAAAGTTGGGCGCCGGCTATCCCGGCGCCACCGTCGCGATGACCCAATAAAGACGGTAAACCGCCGGGCACTAAACTCCAGGGGCACGCAGGTCGTGCCCTTTTTTCTTGGCGGCTTTGGCTCCGCGTCGCCGGCTTCCGGTTTGCGGCTTTACCGCGTTTGATCATAAAGTCACTCCACTCTCAAAAAAGACGGCGCGGCATTTTCTTCGACGCGGGAAGGGTGACAATGAACCGAACTCTGTCTGACAAAGCCACCTCGCAGATCGCCGAGAGGCTGCGCACGGCGAATCTTGCGGCCCTGGAAAACTATCCGGGCGAGACTGGCCGGCGGCAACCGGTGCACACGGTCTATGGCGGTGCACATCTTTTCAAAGCCGATTCGGCCGCGCGGTTGGGAAAAGTTGCCGAGCGCGCGCTCGCTGATAGTGCACCGGACTTTGTGATCTTCGCGCGCGCCCTGGGCTTGCCTCGATCTGATGAGCTGCCGGATGTCCTTGATTACGCGACCGGCTTGAAACAAAGGCTGGCAAATGAACCCGACAAGGTACGCGAAGAAAACCCGGCCGCCTGGCTCGCGCATGCGATCCATTCGCGGGTGCAGGAGAAGTTAAGCCGCGAGCCGGTAGAAGATTTTCGGATCGATTTCGAAGACGGCTACGGCAATCGGCCCGAAGCGGAAGAAGACGGCCACGCCGAGTCGGCCGCGGTTGAGGTCGCCAACGGAATCAGCGCCGGAACCTTGCCGCCGTTTATCGGAATTCGTATCAAGCCTTTCAATGAAGAGTTGCGCGCGCGGAGCATGCGAACACTGGATATCTTTGTCTCAACCGTCCTGGATCGGACGGGCGGCAAGTTGCCCGACAATTTCGTGGTCACGCTGCCAAAGATTACCAGCGCTGAGCAGGTCGTAGCGCTGGCGGATATTTTTGATCTGCTTGAAAAGCAAAGCGAGTTGGCCGCGGGTGCGTTGAAGATGGAAATGATGATCGAAACCACCCAATCGATCATCCGGAGCGATGGCAGGATCAATCTGCCGCTGCTCCTCCAGGCCGCGCGCGGCCGTTGCATCGCCGCGCATTTCGGGACCTACGACTACACTGCGAGTTGCAGCATCACCGCTGCGCATCAGCACATGATGCATCCCGCCTGTGACTTTGCGAAGCACATGATGCAGGTTTCATTTGCCGGCACCGGCATCTGGCTTTCAGACGGCGCGACCAACATTATGCCTGTGGCGCCGCATCGCCCGACCGAAGGGTACGCGCTGACGCAGGATCAGATTGATGAGAATCGCGTGGTCGTTCATCGCGCCTGGAAACTGCATTACGATCACATTCAGCACTCACTCATCGGCGGTTTCTATCAGGGATGGGATTTGCATCCGGCGCAACTGCCGACACGCTATGCGGCCGTGTATGCTTTCTTTCTCGAGAGTCTCGACGCGGCGTCGGAACGCCTGCGGAATTTTGTCGAGAAAGCGGCGAAGGCAACCCTTGTCGGTGATGTCTTTGACGATGCCGCTACGGGCCAGGGCCTGCTCAACTATTTTCTGCGCGCCGTAAACAGCGGGGCGTTGACAGAAGCCGAGGCGTTGCGGTTGTCGGGTCTGACGCTGGACGAATTGAGATCGGGTTCGTTCGTAAAGATTCTGAAGAATCGTCAGAGTCTATGAAAACGGAAAGGGATCAAAAATGAAATCGTGGAAGCAGACCGTTTCGTTATTGCTTGTCTTGGCGTTCCTGGTCGTTAGCACCGGGGCCCAGAAAAGGACATCAAGGCCGGCCCCCTCGTCTAATGTCACTGCGCTGGCTGCAAAGATTAATCGATTCGCGCCGACTGTATTGACGGCCAATACGGCGCGCCTGCCGGCGAAAGATCGCCAGGCGCTGCAGAAGATTATTGCCGCGGCCAAGTTGCTGGATCCGCTTTTTCTCAGGCAGGTCTGGTCAGGAAACGATGCCCTGAAGACAAAGCTCGAGGCCGACAAGAGTGTGTTGGGCCGGATGCGCCTGCATTACTTCCTGATTAACGATGGGCCGTGGTCGAGGCTGGACGAAAATGAACCATTCATTGATGGTGTGCCGGCCAAGCCTCCCCAGGGGAACTATTACCCCGACGACATGACGAAGGAGGAATTCAATTCCTGGATGAATACGTTGTCGGCGGCAGAAAAAGAAAAGGCTACGGGATACTTTTATACGATTCGCCGCGATGCCGACGGGAAACTGAAGACTGTGCCGTACAGCGAAGAGTATCGCGAGTTTCTCGAGCCCGCAGCGAAGCAGCTGCGAGAAGCTGCGGCGCTGACTTCCAATCCTACGTTAAGGGACTTCTTGAATAAGCGGGCGGCCGCCTTTGCTTCCAACGACTATTACGACAGTGATGTTGCCTGGATGGATCTGGATGCGCCGATCGACGTCACGATTGGCCCGTACGAAACCTACGAGGACGAACTGTTCGGCTATAAGGCCGCGTTCGAAGCTTACGTGACGCTGCGCGACGAAGCTGAATCCGCCAAGCTCACCAAGTTCAGCCAGTACCTCCAGGAACTGGAAAATAATCTGCCCATCGATCCGAAGTATCGCAATCCGAAACTTGGCGCGGCCTCGCCGATTCGGGTGGTTAACGAAGTCTTCAGCTCGGGCGAAGGCAACAACGGCGTGCAGACGGCGGCCTTTAACTTGCCCAATGATGAACGCGTGGTAAAGGAAAAAGGCTCGAAGCGGATCATGTTAAAGAACGTGCAGGACGCGAAGTTCCAGAAGACTTTGATTCCGATTTCGCGTGTCGTGCTCACGACTGCACAGCAACGCGACCTGGCTTTTGACGCTTTCTTCACGCACATTCTCACGCATGAACTGATGCACGGTCTGGGTCCACACAACATCACGGTGAATGGCCAGCCGACGACGGTGCGGCTGCAACTGAAAGACAAATACTCTTCGATTGAAGAGGCCAAGGCGGATGTGACCGGACTCTGGGCGCTGCAATACCTGATCGATAAAGGCGTGGTCGCCAAAAGCATGCAGCGCACGCTTTACACCACTTATCTTGCCAGCATGTTCCGCTCAGTACGTTTTGGGATCACTGAATCGCACGGGCGCGGCGTCGCCATGCAGTTTAATTATTTCACCGACGAAGGCGCGATCAAGTTTGACGAGCGGACGGGCAAGTTCAGCGTGGATGAGTCGAAGATCCGGGGCGCGGTGCGCAAGCTGACGAATGAGCTACTGACGCTCGAAGCCGAAGGGTCCTACGATAAGGCGAAAGCAATTTTGGACAAGTACGCGGTGATTCGACCGCCCATGAAGAGCGCGCTGGATCGTTTGAAGAGCGTGCCGGTGGATATCGAACCGATCTTTCCATTGGCGAAGTAGTTTGGAGCGCGCCGGCAGAGCGAAGCGGCGACGGCGCTTCGGATTTCACGAGCGCATCAAAGCGGTGTCGCGCTGCGCTTGCCACCGCGCTCCGAATCAAAACAGGTTCCCCTGCGGCGACTCATCATCCGCCTCGACTGACTCACTCAGACGCGGATAGCTCTCAATCAACTTCGCCGGCCCGGGCACACGCTGCTCTTCCAACAGCGCCAACACTTCGAAAGCATTTACCAGGCTCTGTCCGCGGGCGTGATTGTTGGTAATCACAAAGGTTTGTTTTGCCTTCCCGGCAACTTCGCGGACACGTTCGACCCACGGCTCTAGCTCGTCGCGTGAATACAAGTAGTCATAGCGTTCCACGACATTCGCTTCTTCGCGAAACCAGTTCTGATAGTTTCGACCATGTAAGCGAATGTAGCCGATTGAAGAAGTGACTTCGGCGGATGGCTTAATCGAATCGGCGAAGAGCGGCTGATCGATATCGCATGAACCAACGTTGAGATCTTCGAGCGTTTGCAGAATTCGCGGGTTGTTCCAGGACTCGTGCCGGAGCTCGACGACCAGTGGATAATCCTTGAATCGTTCGACGAGTTGAGTCAGGTAACTCCTCTCCGCCCCCTCGTTTTTGAATGACCACGGAAACTGAATCAAGACAGCGCCGAGTTTGCCTGCTTCCGCCAACGGATCCATTCCTTCACGAAATGCCTTTTCATCTTCACTGGTCGCCTGCCCGCGTTTGTGGGTGAACACTTTGTTGAGCTTGGCCGTGAAAATGAAGTTTGGATTGTGTTCGATGCGCTGAAGCCAGGACCGCGCAGTTGACGGTGCGGGTGGATGATAGAAGCTGCTGTTGATTTCAGCAGTGTCGAAATACTTTGCGACCAGCGCCAGCGTGTCGAACTTTGTGCCGGCGCTTTCCGGATAGACTCGGCCGCGCCAGTCGGCATAGGACCAACCGGCGGGACCGATGTGAATATCTCTGCGAGCGCGCACGCTTCGAATTTTGTCCGAGCAGTTTGGATTTGTCGAACGCTTCACGAATCAGGACGCACTAGATCCCCGCGGTTTTGCCGCAGCACACGCGGAAAGCCTCTGGCTTTCCGGCCACGAACCTTTTCCCTTCTCCGAGGCTATGCCTCAGCTCTCGAGAAACGGAGGCAGAGCCTCCTGAAATTATTTAGAAAGGCTAAACGGTAAGCCGGAGGCGTACCGCCATGTGCTGCGGCAAAGCCGCAAAGATCACGGCGCTGTGCGGACGAGGACGTCCGCGCTCCCAGCATCAAATCGCGCCTGCCGCAGCAGGTTGAGATTTAGTCGTTTTCAGCAAAAAGTCTCGAAGCTGCGACGCAACCACGTCAAGAGAGAGACCAGAACCCGCGAGCATTCCATTCTGATCGGCAAACTTAGCCGCCGAAGCCAGTTCGGAATTATCCAGTCGCCAACTCCCGGCTGTGGTCTTCTCCAAATCATTAAGCCGATCCATGAGCGAACTGAAATCTCGCCGACTAATACCTGGCCGCACAACGGTTTCGGCCCAGGAGTAATAGGGATAGTCGATGCGATAGACCCAACCCCCGCCGAGCGGCGTTGCGATCATGAATAATTCACCGTTTGCATACTCTGAGATGGCCGTGAAAGGTGCGCCGTGACGCGTGGGCTTGAAACCCACGGAACTGAAAATTTCCGGCGCCAGAGTGACAATCGAAAGTTTAGTTTCCGCGTCCTCTTCAACTCGCGACCTACCTTTAGCAAAGCTTTCCAACGCGGTTGCGATCCGGTTCCACGAGTCGCCCCAAAGCGATTCGTAATCATTCGTGTGTGTCAGGACTCGTTCGACGTGTGGCAGAACCAATTCGTAAGCCCGCGCATCGTCGTCGACCGGTTCGCCCGCGAGTTGTCGCGCCAATGGCGACCCGGCCTGCTCATCAGTTGGCGATTCTGATCCTTGTATGACAATGCTGGCGCGCACACCTTCCTTCGTGCTTAGCTCGGAAAAGTCTCCAGCTTCGGCGGCAGCGATTAGTTTTTCACGCAGTTCCAGCGCGCGCTCGCCGGTTAAAACGGTCCAAACGGAAAGCACGCCGTCAGTATCGAAGTGGTTGTTGGTGACGAGGTCGATCCCGCGGGTTAACTCTTCACGGTTCGGTGCCGCGACCAGATTCAGAGCAATCTCAGTCGACGTGTCGGCCTTTACCGACGCGGGCGTTTCGTTTCCCTTCCAGTGCGAAAAATGAACCGCGTTGCCGACGGTGCCGTCGACGGAAAGTTTCGGCACGTTGGCTAGTGCATCGGTGTAGTACTCGAATCTCATGATAGTTTGTCTTGATGCTGATGACTGGGCGTCATGTTATGAGGCATTTGCCGGACTGCGGAATCTCTACGCCGTCGCACATTCTCGTTCGGAAAGTAACTTATAAACGGCGTCGATCAGCGCTTCGACATCTGGTTTGGGAATGTAGGCATCGGCGCCGGCGGCCATGGCTTCCTGACGATGAATTTCGTACGCGTCGCCGGTATAAAAGATACACGGCACGTCCGGACTGAATTGATTAAGGAGCCTGCATAGTTCCATCCCTGAGCCGTCCGGCAAGCGCTTATCCAGCACGTAAAGATCGAACTCGTGAGTCCTGGCCAGTTGCATCGCCTCTTTGACCGTGCGGGCGGTATGGACTTCGTAGTCTGAGTCAGACAGCAGCAGCCTAAACATCTCAGAACTATCTTCGTGATCGTCGACGTAAAGGATGCGGCATTTGATTTCGGACATGGGAACCTCCTCGTCGAGTGTCTTTCGCTAACAATTTTTACAAACAAACCGAACGAACGGATGAAGGAGAACGCGGATTATAATCCAGTTACCGGTCGCTGCGCCAGAGACCATAGATAATCTCCATCGCGAATGAAATGGAGACCAACCCTTCAAATGACAAGCTCCAGGTTCGCCGTCCATTTACGTGATCGTGATGAGACGGTCGCCAGAAGGCCACGTCTCAGCGGCGGATCAGAATCAATATACCCGCGACAATGCCAAGCACCGCCAGACCAGTAGTCATCGTGGAAGAGAGTTTGATGTTAAGTAGCGGCAGGAGCCCGGTGAGAATCAACCACAGACCCAGCAAGAGCATGCCCAGATTTTTGCCGGCTAAACTTGTTAATGCCATCGTTTTCTCCAATTTGATAGTTGCCCTCGTCCTTTGCGCAATCTCGAGCGTATCCGTGTTGAGTTTTCAATAAATGCATTCAGCCGCAAAGAGCGAGAACCGCAGAGTGGCGCCGAGAATCTTGAAATTCGGACGGCGCCGGCCCGTCTACATCTTCTTCATATCCATTTTCGCGTCCGGTTTCGCGGCAGGTTTCGCTACCGGAGTTCCCACGTGTAACAAGGCCAGCCACTTCCCGCCGCGGTTCGCCCAGATGGATGTGTGTCGTTCCGTGTCCCCCTTCGGATCCTTCGGCTTCACCAGGTAAGTTACCAGCGCCGCGTCGTTATCCAGCTTGCCTGCTTTCCACTCGCTGAGCTCAAACTGCGACGCGTCAAACTCGCTGACGCCCTTGACCGCACCCGCTTTGTCATAGGCGGCCGTCGTTTCCAGCTCGACAAATGTGGGATCCAGCAAAGCCGCGAAGCCGTCGTAGTTCTTGCTCTTGAACAGGTCCCAGACGATCTTTTCGTCGGCGATTGGATCGGCACCGGTCTGAGCGGGCGTGGCAACCGGACTCGCCGCGGTCTTTTCCGTTTTGCCTGGGCCCGGCGAAGATGCCGGCGCTGGCGGCATCGACTTCACCGGAGTCTGCTGGTAATAGAAAGCCAGCCATTTCCCATCACGGTTTACCCAGACAGCCGCTGATCGATAAGGACCTGGCGGAACGTCGGCGCCTTTGTCGGTGGCTTTGAGTGTCGTCTGATAGGTGAGAATCACGGCGTCATTATCGATTGGTATCATCTTCCAATCTGAGAACGTGGCGTCCGTGAGGTTAAAGTTCTTCACGTCGGCGACGATGCCGGCCTTGTCAAAGACTCCGTTGTCTGTGACCTCAAGGTAATCGCTGGCCAACATATTTCCAAACGCGTCATAGTCTTTCTTTTTCAGCGTGTCCCAGGCGGCTTTCTCTTTCGCGATGATGTCTGCCTCAGAGGGGGCCGCCGTCTTCGACATCGACATGTTCGCATTTGAGTTCGCGTTTGTGCTGGTTATTGGCTGATTGGTGCATGCCGCCGCAAGAATCAGAAAAGACAGAAACGAGACGAGCGCAAAAATCTTCTTCATGACCTGAGGCTCCTTCAATCGGAATTTAATAAAACGTGTGGGGTGCTTCTATGCCAAAAGGGGAGTGGAGTCAAGGGACAGGCTCGAATTGTCAAAACCCGAATCGATTCAGATTGCCACGCAAAGCCAAGAGCTTCGTTTGCCAAGCAAAACGCTAAACGGCATAATTGCCCAACCCCGGCAAGACCACCTAAAGAAAGACCCAAGCTTCTGGAGGACAAGATGATAACTCTCACCCGCACTCGGTTGATGATCATAGGTCTGGCCCTCGTGGCTGCGACCTGCATGTTCGGCGCGCGACAACAGGCCTCCACCACTCAGGCCCCGAGCCAGACGCCCGCACTCCCGCAGCAGATGCCCGTGGATCCGGAAATCACGATGGGCAAATTTGCGAATGGAATTCGCTACTACATCCGCGCCAATAAAAAACCGGAAAAGCGCGCGGAGCTGCGGCTCGTCGTCAAGGCCGGATCGATTTTGGAAGACGACGACCAACAGGGGCTGGCCCATTTGGTCGAGCATATGGCCTTTAACGGCACGCAACATTTTCCCAAGCAGGAGCTGGTGCAATTTATCGAGTCACTGGGCATGCGCTTCGGCGCGGACCTGAATGCCTATACGAGTTTTGACGAGACGGTCTATATGCTCACGGTCCCGACCGACAAGCCTGAGACGATTGATCGCGCGCTCCTAATCCTGGAAGACTGGGCGCACAACGTTTCCTTCGACGCAACCGAAATCGACAAAGAGCGCGGGGTGGTGATGGAAGAGTGGCGCCTGGGGCGGGGCGCCGGCTCGCGGATGCGTGACAAAGAATTTCCCATCATGTTCAAGGGCTCGCGCTACGCCGATCGACTGCCCATTGGCAAGCCGGAGATCATCCAGGGGGGCAAGCCCGAACGTTTGAAGAAGTTTTATACCGACTGGTACCGGCCCGATCTAATGGCTGTGGTCGCGGTCGGAGACTTCGACAAAGCAGCGATTGAGAAAATGATCACCGCCCACTTCGCATCGATTCCGGCGGCGACCAATCCGCGGCCGCGACTGACCTATGACATCCCGGACCATCCCGGCACCGTCTACGCAATTGCCTCGGACAAAGAAACTACTAACACAACCCTCGAGGTGTATAACATCCTGCCGGCTCGCGAGCAGGGATCGCTCACTGACTATCGGCAACGCACTGTTGACCGTCTTTTCTCCGGCATGCTCGGCGGCCGGTTTGCGGAGCTCGCGCAGAGGTCTGATGCCCCTTTCCTCTTTGCCGGCGGGGGACGCGGAAGTTTCCTGGCGCGCTCGAAGGAAAGCGCTTCGCTCTTCGCGCTGGTCAAGGAGGACGGTATCGAGCGAGGGTTGGATGCTTTGCTTGGCGAGGCGGAACGCGTAGCGCGTTTCGGATTCACCACGACAGAACTGGAGCGCCAAAAACAGAGCGTGCTGACGAACTATCAGCGCCTGGCCGTCGAAAAGGACAACACGCCGTCCGCCGACCGGGCCGGTGAATACATTCGAAACTTTCTCCAAAACGAGAGTCTGCCCAGCGCCGGCGACGAATACGCTATGCATCAGCGCCTCCTGCCGGAGATTACGCTCGACGAGGTCAATAAGCTTGCTAAGGAATGGTTTTCCGGCACGAACCGTCTGGTCGTAGTCAACGCTCCGCAGAAAGACGGCCTGGCGACCCCGGATGAGACGAAGCTGGCGGCCGTGATCAAGGCAGTGGCGGCGAAAGATCTGAAGCCCTACGTGGATACGGTCGGTAAGGCGGCGTTGCTCGAATCGGTCCCGGCGCCCGGCACGATCGCCAGGACCACAACGAATGAGGCCGCCGGAATCACCGAGTGGGAACTGTCCAATGGCGTGAAGGTGGTACTCAAACCCACAACGTTTAAGGCGGACGAGATTCTGCTTCGGGCGACCAGTCCCGGTGGTACGTCGCTGGCCGGCGACAAGGACTACATTCCGGCGAGCACCGCCACGCAAGTCATCACGGCCAGCGGTGTGGGTAAGTTCGACGCCATCAATCTGCGGAAGTACCTGACCGGAAAAGTTGCCTCAGCAAGTCCGTTTATCGGCGAGCTCGAAGAGGGGCTAACTGGGAGCAGTTCTCGTAAGGATCTCGAGACGATGTTTCAGCTCATCTATCTTAGATTCTTGCAGCCGAGAGCCGACGTGACCGCTTTCGGCGTGCAAGCGACGCAGACGAAAACCCTGTTAGCGAACCAGGCAGCAGTCCCCGAGTATGCATTTTTCGAGGCGCTTACGATGGCCAGGTATCAGAATCACATCAGGAGACGTCTGCCAACGCCGGCCTCGGTCGACGAGTGGAATCTGGACAAGTCGCTGGCCTTTTACAAGGACCGGTTCGCAGATGCCAGCGACTTCACCTTTGTCTTCGTGGGAACCTTTGATCTGGCGACAATGAAACCGCTGGTCGAGCGGTATCTGGGCGCGCTGCCGTCCATCCACCGGAAAGAGACATGGAAGGACGTCGGTGTGCGCACGCCGGTGGGCATCGTTGAGAAGAAAGTCGAGAAAGGCATCGAGCCTAAGAGCGAGGTAGCGATTGTCTTCAGCGGACCATTTGAGTGGAACCAAACGAACCGCGTCGCCATGCGAGCGATGACTGAGGTGCTACAGACGAGGCTGCTGGAAATCATTCGCGAGGAGTTGGGCGGGACCTACAGCATCACCGCCAACTCGAGTTATCAGAAGATCCCAAACTCAGTGTACTCGACCACGATTCAGTTCGGGTGCGCACCGCAACGCACAGACGATCTGATCAAGCGAGTCTTTCAGGAGATCGAAAAGTTTAAGACAGATGGCCCGACCGAGAAGCAGACCAACGACGAGAAGGAAGCATTGCTGCGAGACTTCGAGACCAACAGCAAACAGAACAACTATCTGCTGAGCCAGATTACGCTGAAGTATCAGATTGGCGAGGACCCCGCAGGTCTCTGGAAGATTCCGGAGTATTACCAGAAGCTCGATGGGGCCACGATTCAGCAGGCGGCGAAGACTTACCTCAACACGAAAAACTTCGTGGAGGTGACGCTGTTTCCCGAAAAGAAAACCCAGCCGTAAAACGGCCGGTCCAAAAACCCTGCGAGAAAGCCGCGTGAACGCGGCCGGACAACAATTCAATTAAGCTCTTCCCGCAACTTCGCCCGTCTGCGTGTTCACGCGGACGAGTTGACCCTCTTTGATAAAGAGCGGGACGCGCACGGCAAGGCCCGTCTCGAGCGTGGCCTGTTTGCTGGCGCCGCCCGCCGCCGTGTCACCACGCAAGCCCAACTCCGTTGACGTGACGGCGAGTTCGACGTACTGCGGGAGTTGCAGCGACACCGGCGCGCCATTGTATTTTAGTACTTGGAGCGAAACTCCTTCCTTAAGAAAGCCCCGATCGCTGTCCACCGCTTCCGCGGAAAAGACGAACTGCTCGTAACTCTTTTCGTCCATAAAATGAAAACCGTGCGCGTCGCTGTAAAGAAACGACGCGGGTACCAGCTCGACATCCGGCTCGGCAAACTTCTCAGTCGCACGAAAACTCTTTTCCGACACGGCGCCGGTCAGCAGTTGCCGCAACTTTGTGCGCACCATCGTGGCCGCGCCACGCGCAGTCGGCGACGCAAAGAAAACCTCCAGCACCACGTAAGGTTGCCCGTCAATTTCAACCAGTAGCTTTCGTTTTAGTTCGTTGGCGGTAATCAGCGCCATTGCGAATTCAGTCCTCCTGGGAGTCTTGCCAGCTCGATTCATCGGGCTTTCCCGCAGGGTTGCTAGACCAGCGCTTTTAGCGCGGGTTTCAGCGTGCCTGGTTTCGATTGGCGCAGGGGATTCTATCTGAGTTGGTGAAGACGAGGCTAGGGTAAGACTGGAGTGAGCGAGGGCGCGAAGAGGTCAGCGGCCAATTTTCCATTCAAGATCAACCGCCCGCTACCGCAGGCGGTTCTGACCGCTCTCGAAATCAATCAGCCAAATGGAATGCAACGCCGGCCTCGTCAGGAGGCAGAATCGGGTGGAAAGTCTTTCCGTAATTCGAAACGATCTTGTTCACATAGTTTTGGGTTTCCGGATAAGGCGGCACGCCCTGGTATTTGTCGACTGAGCCTTCGCCCGCGTTGTAGCCCGCCAGCGCCAGCTTTACGTCGCCATTGAATCTCTTCAGCAACCAGGCCAGATATTTTGTCCCTGCTTCCACATTGCAGGCCTGGTTAGCTGGATCGTCGCACTTGAATCTTTTGGCGGTTGCCGGCATTAGTTGCATCAAGCCGCGCGCGCCTACGGGTGAAACCGCTTTCGCATCGTAACGCGATTCCTGCTGAATGACGGCATGAATGAACCGCGGGTCAACGCCCTGGCGTTGGCCGGCGCGAAAAATGATCCAATCCAGATCACAGTCGCCAGAAACGGGAACATCCGAGGGAATTCTCTCGGTGTGTTGAATGGTGGCGGCAACAGCCACGGGCATCGATTCGGTATGGAAAAAGAGTGCCGGAAAATTCGTCAGACAAAAAAGAGAAGCTAAAGCGAAAGGCACAAACTTGGCAGAGCGCAAGTGAGGAAAACGGGGAAACTTCATTACGTGATTCTCCATGTGAGCGACGACCCCAGGGGTCATCAAAATTTCGTTAAAGCTTAGCTACGCATGGCCGAACCGATTTACAAAGAACATGAAAGAACTGTGCAATCGAAGACCGAGACTAAGATGGATTTTTCATTGTGATCGTTGCTCTTTTCGACGCTATGCCGCCATTCAATGTGACGTACGAAAGTGAAACAATTACGAAGAGAAATAAGCATTCGCTTGCGGATATGCACGCGCGGGGTCTATCGGGCTACCGCCATTTTTTATTTCTTCGATGCGATCCCCTGAACGAAGCCATTAATCATCGCAAGTGTCTGCTCAGGCTGATCAAGATGCGGACTGTGTCCGCAATCTTTCAGGATGACGGTCTCTGCAGGTCCTGCTATCCCTCCTTCGATGACCCCGATCTGAGCCGGTGTACCGTACTGATCATCTGCTCCCTGAATCAAGAGTACCGGCACGCGAATCCGCGGCAGGTACTCTTCGATATTCCACGATCGAAACTCTGGATTGAGCCAGACCTCATTCCATCCCCAGAAAGCGCCATCGACATTCTCTCCGTGATAACGTTGCAGACGTTGCCGCAAATTCCCGGTGCGATAGTCTTCGGCAATACGTCGGATGCTTTCAAGTCCCGGTTCTTCAACGAAGACATGCGGTGCGAGTAAGACTAAGCCGCTTATTCTCGCGTCTCCAATCCCACCGGCATGAATCAGCGCAATCGATCCGCCGTCGCTGTGCCCGACCAGAATTGTTTCGCGTATTTCAAACGCGTCCAGGACCTGCGGCAGTTCAATTAAGGCCTCGTCGTGCATGAATCGCACCGGACGCGGCAGCTTGCAGGGCCCAGATTTTCCATATCCCGCGCGGCTGTAGACGAGCGCGCCATATCCCGTCGCTGCGACGACCCGCTCTGCAAAGCCCTTCCACATCGCCACGCACCCGAGGCCTTCGTGAAGAAAGACGAGCGTCGGCGCTTCGTCAGGACGCGGCCCGTGCCATCCATATTCAAGTTGGTGATCTGCGACCTTGATTTGCAGCATTTGGACCGCGCGGGCGACTTCAGCAAGGAGGGTGCGAACTGGTCTCTCAGTCCAGCAGAATCTCGTCAATAAAGATCCAGGCGTCATTGCCCTGGCCGGGGTGCCAGGCGGGTATTTTTCCAAAGCTATGCGCCGTCACACGAAGGTACCGCGCAGTTTGCGGCGTGATCGTACTTATGAAGTCCTTAATGATGACGCCGTACTTCTGTTCCGGAACGTCGTTGGGTATCAAGCCAACGCGAACGAAATCACGACCGTTAAGGGAAAGCTCAAACTCAACTTCACGAGGCATCCAGATCCACGAGCCAACATCCTGCAAAAAACCGGCGCCTAATTTCGAGACGCTCTGAATTTTTCCCAGGTCGACGACCGCGACAAAATCCTTTCCCTGATAACCCTGCCACGCGCCGCCACTCCAGTTCGTCGTGCCCCGGATTCCATCAATTAGAGCAAAGTCTCCACCGCCCGTGTACTGTGAGCTGTATTTCGAAATCAAATTGATCGCCCAGTTGTGGGGAATCCTATGATACCGGGCAGTCGCTACAAGACTGCGCCGGCCATCGCCGGCGATGACCAGGGCCTTTATGGTTGTGCTGCGGTCGATAAAGAATGGCTTCGTGAAGCGGCGAGACGCAGGCGCAGGGTCTGAACTATCAGTGGTGTAATGAATGGTTGTGCGATACCTGCTGCGGTCCTGACCAGGAGCCCGCATGCTGATTCCGAGACGATCTTTGAACGTCCTGCTCGCGGCGATAATCACCGGCACCGGAACGATTGGCGGCCCATCGATTTTAGAAACAGGAACGTTCCCAACTCCGGAGCCCCAACGACTGTTCGGCTGCGCGCCCATTTTGAAAACCAGCTCGCCACCAGCCATTAAATCGCTGTGACTGAAATATGACTTGCGGTAAGGCTTCCCGTTGAGCGTTGCTGCTTGAATGTAAATGTTCCGTTCAGACACTCCGCGAGCTATTATCGCAAAGGACTTTCCATTCTCGAGATTGAATCGCACTTCGGGAAACAGCGGACTTCCGATCGCGTAGGTGGGCGAGCCGGGTGTGACCGGATAGAACCCGGCCGCGCTCAGTACATACCATGCCGACATCTGGCCGCAATCTTCATTACCAATCAAGCCATTAGGTTCAGCCTTGTAGAACCTATCCAGGATTTGCCGTACTCGAAACTGCGTCTTCCAGGGTTGACCGACATAGTTGTACAGGTACGCCATGTGGTGACTCGGCTCATTGCCATGGGCGTACTGGCCAATCAGACCGGTGATGTCCGCCTGCTCGCGGCCAGTGGTCCGGCTTTCCCCGGAAAAAAGTTCATCCAACTTGCGCGCGAATTTTTCCTTGCCGCCCATTAACTCAATTAAGCCGCTGATGTCCTGTGGCACAAAGAACGTGTACTGCCACGAGTTCGCTTCAGTGAAGTTGAAATCAACGTTGCGTGGATCGAATGGTTGCAACCAGCCGGTGTTCGTGCGCGGGCGCATAAAGCCGGACGCAGAATCAAAGAGATTCTTGTATGACTGGGCGCGGGCGATGTAGCGATTGTAAACGTCAATATGACCCAGCCGGCGGGCCATCTGCGCGATGCACCAATCGTCGTAAGCATATTCGAGGGTCTTTGAGACGGATTCCCTCTCGGCTTCCGAAGCGATGTAGCCATGGTCGGTGTAAGCGTCCAGGCCGAAGTGTCTTAACTCGGCGCTGTGCTTCATCGCGTCGAGAGCTTTCTCTTTATCAAAACCGTCGATACCTTTGGCGGCCGCATCGGCGATGACCGAGACAGCGTGATAGCCAATCATCGTATCGGTTTCATTCGCCGCCAGCTCCCACACCGGCAGGCGACCGCCCTGTTCGTATTGCGCGAGGAAGGTCCGAATAAAATCGATCGTGCGTTTTTGATCGATCACTGTGTAAAGCGGATGGGCCGCGCGAAACGTATCCCACAGTGAGAACACCGTGTAGTTATCATGACCTTCGCTGCGATGAATCTTGAAATCGCGCCCCAGGTATTGCCCGTCAACATCCATGAAAAGATTCGGCGCAATCATCGCGTGATAGAGCGCGGTGTAGAAATTTTCGCGTTGCACTTCAGCGCCGCCGGTTACTTGTATTTTGTTCAGCTCCGCGTTCCAGGCGCGCCACGCGTCGTTTCTAACTTTGTCAAAATCCCAGTGGTTAAGCTCGGCTGCCAGATTTTTGCGGGCGCCTTCGACGCTGACCGCTGAGAGGCCGACTTTCACCAGGATCGGAGCGCCGGACGAGGCGTCGAAAGTGAAAAACGCTTTCACGTTCTGGCCGCGCACCTCCCTCAGTCCTTCCATGACTTGATCGTTGCCGGCCACGCCCCAGAATGTGAAGGGCTGTGAGAACTCAGCCGCGAAGTAAACGACCTGGTTTCTGGCCCAGGCTTCAGACCTGCGCCAACCGACGACAGTTGTGCCCCCGGTAATTCGCAACCACGAGTCGACGACTTTGTCGCGGTGCGCCAGATCAAGAATGATGTTGGCGCCTTTGGTGGCCGGATAGGTGTAACGGTGCATTCCGGCGCGTTTCGTGGCTGTTAATTCGACAAGGATGTTTTCATCGTCCAGCCTGACTGAGTAATAGCCGGGCCGGGCAGTTTCGCTTTCATGACTGAACGTCGATGCATAGCCTTTTTCGGTCTTATCGCCATTCAAAGCGTTGAGGTAAACATCTCCGACCGTCGGCATCAGAAGAATATCGCCGTAGTCGGAAATGCCTGTGCCGCTCAGATGTGTGTGACTAAAACCGTAGATGATGTGATCTGAGTAATGATAGCCGGAACTGCCGTCCCACCCGGTCAAACGCGTGTCGGGGCTGAGCTGGACCATCCCGAAGGGCATTGTGGCTCCGGGAAACGTATGGCCATGTCCGGCCGTGCCGATAAAAGGATCGACGAACCTCGCTAAATCCATTTGAGCAGATGTTTGCGAAGGACTCTGCAATGGCAGGAGCAGAAGGAGGCTAAGGACATTAAAGATCTTCATCATGCCTGGCAAGAATTGATTTCGCGCATTCTATCTGACTTGTGGAATCAAAGCCAAAGATTTCCCCCCAGCAAAAATCTCGTCCACCAGCGCGACCCTTGCGTCTAAACGAATTGGCAAGGGGTTTCGCCACGAAAGAAAGCGCTGATTGAGTCACTACCGAATTGGCGCTTTCTCTCCTCCTGCCTCTTCGGAGGCGGACCCGAGACTTGCGCACAGCGCAAATTGGGACCGAATAAACTTCAGGAGGAATCGAAAGATGAAAACGTTAATTTTTCGTGGTTTGCTGTTGTCGATTGTGATCGCGACGTTAGGTGGAGTTGCGGCAGTCGCCGGCCCGAAGGGCAAAGACCTGCGTCGCGACCGGCGAGACATCAGGACCGACACGCGCGATATTCACCGCGACCGCCGGGACATTCGCAAGGACCGACAGGAACGCCGGGCTGATGTTCGTGACCTGCGCAACGACCGGAAAGAAGGCGCGTCCAAGCAGGAGTTGCGCCAGGACCGCAGAGACATAGCCAGCGACACGCGCGACGTTCGGACCGACCGGCGTGACCTGCGCAAAGACCGTCGCGATCGTAGGGCGGATGTTCGCGACTTTCGCGAAGACAAACGTGAGCCTCCTGAGTAATCGCAGACTATCGGCCCGCTTTGTTAAGGGGCCAACAAATCAGCGTGACTGAACTTTCAACCCGGAGGGGCTGATATCCGGATAACCTGCTTGGTCACGCTGCGGGGACGAGCGATGAGGCACGCTCGTCCCCATTTTTTTGAGCCCTCTCCCTCTGGGAGAGGGTTGGGAGAGGGTCTGAGCGAAGTTGCGACTTACATCCTTTTCCAGTGTGATATCAGAGGTCCGTTGCATTAAGCGATGCACAATCTTCCGGTCCGACCTTAACGGCTTCTACTACGCCCTCACCCCGACCCTCTCCCAGAGGGAGAGGGAGAAATCACAGTTAGGCTTCGCTTTGCCGGCGCACTCCAAATCGGCGTTTCTCATCTCCCTCACCTAGCTGCTAAACTAATTTCACCGACGGAGGTGATCGAGAAAGTGGCACTGGTTATCTACACCAAGCCTGGTTGTCCCTATTGCCAACAGGCGCGCGATTACTACGATTCAAAAGGCATCGCTTACACCGATTACGACGCGCAGAACGACCGCGCGCGGCGCGCCGAGATGTTCAGGTTTTCTGGTGACGATCCGACCGTTCCCTGCATTGTCGAAAACGGAAAGCTGGTGCAATCAGGGTGGGGCGATCCGCTTCGTGGTTGAACGGTGCATGATTGACGGGCCGTGGGCTTCGTCGAACAGAAACTTTCACGCTTCCGCTTCCGTAATCAGACCCGGGTTTGATTCTCGCCAGGAGGTTCGCATGAAACTGCACAGATTACTGCTCGCTTCGCTTTTCTCAATTTCAATGATTACCTTTGTTAACGTCATGGCCCAGGATGGAAATAAATCGTCTATGTTCCAACCCCCGGTAACGGAAAAGAAACCAAAGATTACTGAGATCAACGGCGACCGGCTGGTCGACAATTATTTCTGGTTGCGCGAGAAGTCCAATCCCGCGGTGATCGCGCACCTCGAAGCCGAGAACGCTTACACCGCCGCCGTGATGAAGCCGACCGAGGGCTTGCAGGACCGGCTCTACAAGGAAATTCTCAGCCACATCAAACAGACCGACACCAATGTGCCGTATCGTTGGGGCGATTACTTCTACTATTCGCGTACGGTCGAAGGCCAGCAGTATCCGATCTTCTGTCGCAAGCACGGAAACCTGAATGCGCCTGAGCAGATTCTGCTCGACCTCAATGAACTGGCGAAAGGTCAAAAGTTCATGTCAGTCGGCTCGTTTGTGCCCAGCGATGACGGCCACCTGCTGGCGTATTCAACCGACAACACCGGCTACCGTCAGTACACACTGCACATTAAGAACCTGAGCACCGGCGAACTTTTGCCGGAGCGTATCGAGCGCGTCGATAACGTGACCTGGACCACCGACAACAAGACCATCTTTTATGTGACGGAAGACGCGGTGACCAAGCGCAACGACAAATTCTTCCGGCACGTCCTGGGAAGTGACAAGTACGACCTGGTTTATGAAGAGAAAGACGAGCTGTTCGACATCGGCGCCGCCCGATCCAGAGATAAAGCCCTGATCATGTTGGGCGCGTTCAGCAAGACCTCAACCGAGTTCCGTTACATTCCGGCTGACAATCCGAATGCCGAATGGAAGATCGTTTTGCCGCGCCAGGCCGATCATGAGTACGATATCGATCATCGTGGTAACCTTTTCTACATTCGTACGAACAAGGGTGCGAAAAACTTTCGCGTAGTCACCGCGCCTGTTTCCGATCCGGCGGAAAAGAACTGGAAAGAGTTTGTAGCTCACCGGCCCGCCGTGAAGATCGACGGCGTCGATCTATTCGCCGATCATGCAGTCCTGACTGAATGGGAAAACGGTCTGGAACAAATCGAGATTGTTAACTTCAAAAACAACCAGCGTCATCGGATCGTCTTTCCGGAGCCGGTGTACGCTTCCGGGCTGGGCGCGAATCGTGAATTCAACACGACCGTGCTGCGCTACAACTATCAGTCGCTGGTCACGCCTGGCTCTGTCTTTGATTACGACATGAACACGCGCAGGGCCACTCTAATGAAGCAGACCGAAGTGCCGGGTGGATTTGATAAAGCGAACTACAAATCTGAGCGCCTGTTTGCCACCGCCGCAGACGGAACGAAGATCCCGATGTCTGTGGTTTATCGACAGGGTACAAAGCTGGACGGTTCGGCGCCGATGCTGCTTTACGCCTATGGCTCGTATGGCATTCCCATCTCGCCGGGCTTTTCAGCCGGCCGCCTGGCGCTGCTCGATCGTGGTGTGATCTATGTCATTGCACACATTCGCGGCGGTGGAGAGTTGGGCGAGCCCTGGCGCGACGCTGGGCGCATGATGAAAAAGATGAATACTTTTACGGATTTCATCGCCTGCGCCGAGCATCTGGTCAAGCAGAAATACACCTCCAGCGATCGTTTGGTGATTCAGGGCGGCAGCGCCGGCGGTTTGTTGATGGGCGCGGTTACGAACATGCGGCCCGATCTTTTCAAAGCCGTCGTGGCGCAGGTGCCGTTCGTGGATGTGCTCAACACGATGCTGGATGCGTCATTGCCTTTGACGACCAGCGAATACATCGAATGGGGCAATCCCAACGAAAAAGCTGCCTACGAATACATGAAGCAGTATTCGCCTTATGACAATGTCGCGAAGAAGAATTATCCGGCAATGCTCGTCAAGGTTTCGCTGAACGACAGCCAGGTTCCCTATTGGGAAGGCACAAAGTTCGTAGCCAAGATTCGCGAGCTGAAGACCGATCACAATCCGCTGCTGCTGAAAGTGAACATGGGCGCGGGACATGGCGGCGCCTCGGGGCGCTATGACGCAATTCACGAAACCGCGTTCGATTACGCGTTCATGCTCTGGCAAATGGGCAAGACGAATTAGAGAGCTTCGACAGGATTAACCGGATTTACAAGATAGGCATTAAGAAGTTAACTGCTTCATTAATCCTGTAAATCTTGTGAATCCTGTCAATATCTCAAGTAGGACGCGATGCATAAGATCAATCTCGCCGAGAAGCTTTCGCTGATCAAGGACCACTGGAATCCGCGTATCATCGGTGAGCTCAACGGGCAGCACCTCAAGCTGGTAAAGTTTCAGGGACCGTTTACCTGGCATCACCATGAGAACGAAGACGAAATGTTTTTCGTGGTGAAAGGAAGATTTCGGATGGACTATCGCACAGACGACGGCGCACACGAAGAATGGGTTGAAGCCGGCGAGTTTATCGTCGTGCCGCGCGGTGTCGAGCACCGGCCCTTTGCTGAGGAAGAGGCAGAGGTTCTTTTGTTCGAACCCGCCTCGACATTGAACACCGGCAACGTCGAAAATGAATTCACCAGAAAGAATCTCCAGCAAATGTAGGAGCGCCGACCAATGGCCAACGAAGCACCATCAGTTGCCGATCTATTTCGCCGCGCACAGGCGATTCGGCGCGAGAGTCCCCAAACGGCTTACAAAGATGTGGCCAAGCAGTTGGTGCGTGAATACTCAGGCACTGCGTTCCCGCCGACTTACAATCTGACGATTCCGGAACAGGACGCGCGCGCGCCTGAGGAAGACTGGACAGCCGGACTGCCGCTGGTTTTGCGCGGCATTCAGCAAAAGGATTGGAACGACGTAGCACAGGGAATCGTACTGTCGTTGGAGCAAACTGAGAATTATGAACGGCAGCGGGGCCCCGAAGGCACCCGCGACAAATGGCACGATCGTTCGAAAGGCGTCGAGGAAGCTACCGCCAAAGGCATCGGCAAATGGATGCCGGAGGAGCTGATGAAAATGGCAGAGCGGAAATCGCCGAAGCGCGAGGGCTAGCACCTAAGAAGTGTAATTTTCCGCGAACTCTCGACTCGCCGATGCAAGCGCGCAACTCTTGTTGTGTTGGCAAAGGGAAAGCCTTAACGATCCACGAAACCACACGAAACAACGCGAACCTTTAGGGAGGCTTCGTGTGATTTCGTGGATCGGCTTTAGTTTTTCGCACGCGACTGTGCCCGCTGTGACGAAAGAGGAGCCCCAAACCTATGAGCGAACAATATGCTGAACTGATTACCGGCTTCCCTTTGTTTCAGGGATTTACGGTTCACGGAACCAAGCGTCTGCTCGACGCCGGTGAAATCAAAGAGCATGCGGCGGGCAGCATTCTGCTGAAAGAAGGCGACAACGCGACTTTTGTCCTGCTCGTGTTGACCGGCAAACTCGAGGTTTTTGTCGAGCGGGATGAAAAGGATCTGGTCCTCACCCAAACGAAACCAGGAAGTATTCTGGGCGAGTTGGCGGTGCTCTGCGGCATTCCGCGATCGGCTTCGGTGCGGGCCAAAGAAAGCTCGACCGTCTTGCAGTGGAGTGACGACGCGTTTCGCCGGCTGCTGCTTCGTGACCCTTCGCTGTCACAAAGAATCTTTCGCGAAGCCCTGCGGACGCTGGTCGAAAAAGAACGATCGCTGATCGACTCGTTCATCGACGCTCAGGACGAGGCAGACAAATCCTATTCTGCGGACACCTGATCAGAGGCATAGTTCGGAGTTTATGATGGCGATATCCAAAGGCAAGAGTGACAGTGGACAAGGCGGAAAGCGTGGCCATTCAAACATGGACCACTGGGAATTTACGGAAGAGATTAAGCGGGCGGCAAAGGAGCGAAGACGACTCGCGGCCAAGACTGAAATCAAACTCGGCAGAATTGAATTTGAGCGTGAACATCGAGCGAGCGATTCCCGGCCATCCTTGCAGGATGAATTCTCTTAACGTCAATCGAAGACCCTGAGTAACCAATTCAGCAAGCAAAGGAACCCAGAAAAATGGTGAACCCGGTCAAGGCCCGAAAGTTTCGGACACTCCTGGCGAAGATTGTCTGTCCGTCTTTGTTATTCGCCAGCTCGGTGTATCCAGGACAAAATCCTCGACCCCCAGTCAACTACGCCGACTTCGGCGCCTGCCCTTTCGAATGCTGTACTTACCGGCGTTGGAGCGTCGTCAAGGATACAGTGCTTTATAAGTCACGCTCCGAAAACTCAGGCGCGGCGTTTCGCGTGAGAAAGGGTGAACACGTGATTGGCTTGACCGGTGTCGTGATCACTTTGAAGCCGGGCAAGGCCGTAGTTAGGAAAGCGACAACAATTGGAATGGACAAGCGCAAGACTAAGGTGAAACCCGGCGACGTTCTCTACCTGCTACATTACGAAGGCGAAGGCATCTACAAGATTTGGTTCAACGGCAAGATTTACGAAAATGAAATGCCGACGTCTCCCGACTTGATTAGCAAAAAGCCAACAGGAAAAAGGCAGGAAAACATAGAAGTATTGAATGAACCTGAAACTGTTTGGTGGGTCAAGGTTAAGAACAGCCGAAACCAAATTGGTTGGAGCAAACAGGACCAGAACTTTGGTGACATGGACGCCTGTGGTTGAATTTGATCGAATTCAGGAACTAGTTTTTCAAAAATGAGTTTTCTTAACAGCCTAATCAAAGACCCTAAATATCAAACCAACGATCCGCGCCAGCCGGATGAAATCGGCGATCCTGAAATCATCATTAGTCCCGACACGCGGCGCGAACAGCGAATCCCGCCGGGGCAGTCAAGGACCAGGAAGTGGCCGGTGCTTGACGCGCATGGTGCGCCGGAAATCGACCTCGCCAACTGGAGGTTCGAAATCGACGGTCTGGTCGAGCGGAATCCAAGCTTCTCGTTGGACGAGTTCATGCAGCTTCCCGCGGTGAAGGTCTATGCCGACTTTCATTGCGTCACGCGCTGGTCGCGGCTGGACAATGTCTGGACCGGAGTCTCGACGCGCGAAATTGCCAGACTCGCCGGCGTCAAGCCGGAGGCGAAGTTCGTGCTGGCTCTGGCTTATGACTATGGTTGGACCGCGAACGTTCCCATCGAATACTTTCTGAAAGAGGATTCCCTGTTTGCTTACGCGCATGATGGCGGTCCAATTCCGACCGAACACGGCGGGCCGGTGCGTCTGATCATTCCGCAGCTCTACGCCTGGAAATCCGCGAAGTGGGTAAAGGGCGTGCGCTTTCTGGCCGAAGACCAGGCAGGCTTCTGGGAAGAAGGCGGCTACCATATGCGCGGCAATCCGTGGACGAGTGATGATGGGGAACGGTTTCGCTGGTCATGATTATCCGCAGATTACGCAGATTCCACAGAGAACGCGACTCAAGAACCGTCATACGGAATGATTAGTCCGCTTAAGGCGTTGCCATTTTCTATCTTGAATCTGCGAAATCTGCGTAATCTGCGGATGTGAAATCGTGGCTGAATCTCCAATACCCAAAGACGCGGCCGCCGTCATTCTGCTTCGTCCTAATACTGATCCAAACAATCCTGAAGTCTTCTGGGTGAAGCGCAGCACGAAGCTCGCTTTTCTCGGCGGCTTTCAAGCGTTTCCCGGGGGCCAGCGAGAAGCCAGCGACGCCGACGTTCCGGTTAACAACTGTGACGATGCAGAGCGAGCCGCGATGATCAGTTGCGCCGCCCGCGAGATATTTGAAGAAGTCGGCGTGCTGCTGGCCCGCGGTGCTGAAACGTTGACGGTCGGCCAACGTGCTTCGCTGCTCGACGATTTGGAATCAAAGCGAATGTCCTGGCCCGAACTACTTCAGCATTACGGCTTGCAGCTTGACGCGTCTGATTTCACCTTTGTCGGTCGTTGGGTGACTCCGCCCTTTGCACCGAGACGATTTGATACATGGTTTTTTCTGGTCAACTGCCCGCCAAAGCAGGAACCTCGCGTCACGGAAGATTCGGAACTGGAAAGCGGCGAATGGATTGCCGCCGGCGAAGCCTATGCGAAATGGAGGCGAAGTCAGGTGATCGTTGTGCCGCCCGTGCTACACGCGCTGAAGACGTTAGCCGGCGGCCTCACCAACGATCTGGTAGAGCGCTTTCTTTCCATTCCGCAAGCGCGTCGTGAACCAACGCGGCGGATCGAATTTCTTCCGCACTACCTTTGCTTTCCGGTACGCACACCGACCAAACCGCCAGCAACACATACGAACTGTTATCTGATTTACAGCTCAAGCGAAATTCTGGTGATCGATCCAGGATCTCCCTACGAAGATGAACAGCAGGCCCTGGCCAAATGCGCCGACGATCTAATCGCCGAAGGACGAATAGTGCGGGAAATCATTCTGACGCACGCTCATCCGGACCACGTCGCCGGCGTTGATGCTCTCAACGATCACCTGGCGACGGCGAAGGGCGCGCGCGTTCTCGTCGCAGCGCATCGTTTGACTGCGGACTCTCTGGGAAATCAGCTCAGTATCGATCGATGGATAGAAGATGGTGAGGTACTGGAACTGAAGGGCGAGCCTGAGATCAAACTGCGCGCGATGTTCACGCCCGGACATGCTCGCGGACATCTCTGCTTTTACGATGAACGAACAGGCGCGCTGATTTCCGGTGACAACATTGTCGGCTTCGGCTCGGTCCTGATCGACCCGGCGGACGGAAACATGCGCGACTATCTGGACTCGCTCGAGAGAATGCGAGCGCTGCCGAATCTCTCTGTCCTGTTCGGCGGACATGGTCCGGCGGTCGCTAATCCTTACGAGAAGATCGACGAGTACATCTCTCATCGCCGGCAACGCGAAGAATTGATCCTGGCGGCCGTGCGTGAAGGTGCTTCGAGTCCAAAAGAGATCGTCACGCGCGCCTACCTCGACGTTTCTCCCAAAGCGCATGCTATGGCTGAACGGGCGGTGCTTGCTCACCTGGAAAAACTAGCAGCGGATGGACTAGTCTCCCAGGGCCCCACCGGCGTATATCGCGCGAAAAACTCAGAGCCTTAAACGCAGAGGACGCGGAGCATTTCGCAAAGGTACGCAGAGGAAATCCTCAGAGTGCTTCGCTTTTCGCCCTTTGCGCTCTTTACGGTTAGAATCTTGTACATGGAACGAGCACGGACTTTAGGCGAACTCAAAGAGAGTGGTTACAGGCGCGTCTCAGTCAAAGACGAGCTGCGCGCAAATCTGGTTCGCAAACTGCGTGAAGGCGAGAAACTTTTTCCGGGCATCGTCGGCTATGATGAATCGGTCATTCCGCAATTAGTGAACGCGATTTTGTCGCGTCATAACCTGATCTTGCTTGGCCTGCGTGGCCAGGCCAAGAGCCGCATCATTCGCCAACTGACAAGGCTGCTCGACGAAGCAATTCCGATCCTGAAAGGCTCGGAAGTCAACGACGATCCCTTTCATCCGATTAGCGCTTACGGGCGACAGATGATTGAGTTGCATGGCGACTCAGCCCACATTGATTGGATCGGACGCGACGCGCGCTTTGTCGAGAAACTGGCCACTCCAGACGTGACGATTGCGGACATAATCGGCGATGTCGATCCGATTAAAGCCGCGAAGGGCGGGCATCTGTTGAGCGACGAGCTGACGATTCACTACGGCCTGCTGCCGCGAGCGAATCGCGGGATCTTTGCGATTAATGAGCTGCCCGATCTGGCCGGCAAGATCCAGGTCGGACTCTTTAACATTATGCAGGAAGGTGACGTGCAGATTAAGGGCTATCCCGTGCGGTTGCCGCTCGATGTGATGCTGGTGTTCTCAGCGAATCCGGAAGACTACACCGCGCGCGGTAAAATTATTTCGCCCTTGAAGGATCGCATCGGCACGGAAATCATGACGCACTATCCTAAAGAGATCGAGTTGGGCGTGGAGATCACTCGGCAGGAAGCCTGGACCGCGCGCGACGGCTCCAAAGATCGCCTGCTGATTACGGACTTCATTCGTGAGACCATCGAGCAGATTGCTTTTGAAGCTCGCGATGATCAGCGCATCGACAAACATTCGGGCGTCTCGCAGCGTCTGCCGATCACGGTGATGGAGTCGGCGGTTTCAAACGCCGAGCGACGCGCTTTCACGACTGAAGAAGAACAGATCGTCCCACGTATCGCCGACATCTATGCGGCCATCCCGTCGATGACGGGTAAAATTGAATTGGAGTACGAAGGTGAACAAATTGGCGCTCATCGAATCGCGAAAGACCTGATCAAGCGCGCCGCCGGCGAGATTTTCGAAGGCTATTTCGTCGGCATCGACTTTGCCCACACCGTCGCGTGGTTTGATGATGGAAACAATTTAAGACTGGCGGATTCTGCGTCGGCCGAAGAGTGCATGCTGCTGCTTGAATCCGCGCCCGAACTGATCGACACGGCTTTGATCCCCTTCGATTTCAAACGCCAGGACAAAGCGCAGACGGTGGCAGCCTGCGAATTCGTGCTCGAAGGTCTCTACGCCGAAAACAAGATCAGCCGCAACGAAGAAGGCGGCTACACAGCGGTGACCAAGGCAAAGAAGGACCGGCGCGGGATGATCTATGATGATTTGACGGAAACGGGAAAATACAGTTAAGGAAATTAGCCGCAGATGAACGCGGATACACGCGGATTAAAGCATAAGCAATTGACGGAGACGATCATCGGCGTCTTCTTTGAAGTTTATAACGAACTCGGACATGGATTTTTGGAGTCTGTTTACGAGAGGGCTTTTGAAGTTGCCCTCACTTCGAAGGGCCTCGACGTTCGACGACAGATTCAGGTTCCCGTTTGGTTCCGAGGTCACAAGGTTGGTGACTTTGTTGCGGATGTCCTAGTCGACAGATCGGTGCTGTTGGAATTGAAAGCCGCGCGCACACTCGATTCGGCTCACGAAGCTCAGCTTCTTAATTATCTGCGAGCTACTGAGATTGAAGTTGGCCTATTATTCAACTTCGGTATCAAGCCTGAGTTCCGGCGACTCGCATTCGATAATTCGCGCAAGCAAGTTAAGCAACTTAACGAGATCTCCATTGCTGCGCTTCTAAAGCCGAATGAATAGAAGCAAATTGTGTGAATACTTTTTGTCTAATGCTCTTATCCGCGAACATCCGCGTTAATCCGCGGCTAATTAAATGAAATTCACTCGCTACTCAAAATTCAATGGCCTCGATGTCTTCGGGATCAATCTCGGCGACCTGATGGAGAGTCTTTCTGATTCCCTGCTCTCTTCCGGCTACGACGACGATTATTACTGGACGCGCCAACGGATGCCGCAGGACACTTCGCTTGATGCGCTGCGCCGGGCGTTGTTGCAAGCGCTGATGGATCAAGGCCTGCTTTCGCCGTCACAGATTCAGCAGATGCTCGACGAGAATGAAGGCAAGTATGAAGGCTCTCAGCTTCAGGAGACGCTGAATCAACTGATCGAACGTCTGGTCGAAGAAGGTTATCTGACGCTGCACGAAGAGCCGCTGAATTCAGAACAGCGGCGCGAAATGATGCGCGGTCAGGGCGAAGGGCAAATCGAAGATCCTCTGCCACGCAATATCAAATTTGAAGTTACCGAGAAGGGTTTGGATTTTCTTGGCTATAAGACGCTGCGCAATCTGCTGGGAAGTTTGGGCAAGAGTTCCCTTGGCCGTCACGATACGGCGCACCTGGCCACCGGAGTTGAAGCGGAAGCCGCCAGCAAGCCCTACGAGTTTGGCGACACGATTAATCTTGACGTAAACACGACGCTGCTATCGGCAATTCAGCGTGAAGGCCTGTCGGTTCCGCTCAACCTTGAATATAAGGACCTGCACGTACATCAGTGCGATTATCAATCGTCATGCGCCACGGTGGTGATGCTCGACTGCTCGCACTCGATGATTCTCTATGGTGAAGATCGCTTCACGCCGGCAAAGAAAGTGGCGCTGGCGCTCGGCCATCTCATTCGGACCCAGTATCCCGGCGACTCTTTGAAGATCGTGTTGTTTCATGATTCCGCCGAAGAACTCCCGCTGGCTAAGCTTGCGACCACACAGGTTGGTCCTTATCACACGAATACTGCGGAAGGCTTGCGTCTGGCGCGACGACTGCTGCAGGTCCAACGCAAGGACATGAAACAAATCGTGATGGTCACAGATGGGAAACCAACGGCCTGTTTTATTGAAGGAGCACAAGCATCAGCGTTTGCAGGCGCGGGCCGAACGCGACGAGATGCGGACGGGACGTCCCCGCTCCCAGCATCACGACGACTTTACAAGAACTCAATGGGCGGCGATCCGTGGGTGATGGATGCGACCTTTCGCGAGGTTCAGGCTTGTCGGAAAGCCGGCATCATGATCAATACCTTCATGCTGGCCAGCGATTACTATTTGGTTGAATTCGTCAAGGAAATGACGGCGATGACCAACGGCAAGGCTTACTTTGCCAACCCGACGAATCTTTCGCAGTTTGTCTTGATCGACTTTCTGCGCAGACGAAAGAGTCGCGTCAAATAGCTATTGCACCAGAAAGTAATAGCTCGCGACCTCTTTCTTTGATACATCCCTGGCATCGCTCAGCCGCACCCGATATTTTCCACCCTTCAACGAGCGCATGGGAACGTCGACCTCGATTTGCGGACCTTGGAGCCGATCAACAAGAAGCACAGACTGCCCGCCGATGGTCAGGACTTCAGCCCGGTGAGGAACTTTCTGATCGACAGTCACAGCCAGTTTCAGCCGCACGAAATCTCTCTCGCCGTTCGAGAGGGTTACCGTCGGTATCTTGACCGCATCGGGTGCAGTGGGAAACAGCGCAACGGTTTGAGGTGATTGGGTTGCTGAGTCATGAGGCGGCATCGGAGAAGGAGTCGACGGGTGCTCCGGACTTGAAATATTGGTTGGATGGTTCACCTCACGTGGGGCGCTGCGCGGAGTCGAGCGTTTGGGAATTATTCTGTTCGTAAGTCGCTCAGCCAGGCGCGGTCCCTTTACGACCAGTAGAACCGTTCCGAACAGTATCAGAACTATCAGAGCGCCAAAAGCAATTCTCCAAGCCGGCCGGTCTAAACCAAAGAAATGCCGGAGCCTCTTCGCGCCACGATCCGTTTCAGGTCGCGCCGCCCGCTCCATCGCTCCCGAAAATGAAAACCGATCGTGCAACAATTCCGAGACCCTGAGCCTTTGTCTACGATCGACCGTTACGAGAAACCTTTGTTCGAATGATTGCCGGTCAGATATAGTCAGGCGTCCGCAGGCATAGTCGTCAGCCAAATCGAGTTCGATGAGGCGCGCGCGCGCGTCCAAACCAACGTCAGACATCAATCGTTGTTCGAACAAAGGTTGTTCCGATGCGCTCAAGCTCCCCAGCAGGAAGCGGCGAATCATCTCGTCAAAGGGCCCATCAGAAACTGCGGGATTAAGAGGGTTGGCCATATCGGTCATCACAAACCTTCTGTCTGCAAACATTGCTCGATACACGCTTGCAGTTTTTCCCGGATTCGCAGCGCGCGCAATCTCAGAGTATTCAGGCTAACGCCGGAATCCGCCGCGAGTTGCTTGCGTAGATCGATCTTCGCCTTTTTGTCCGCGGCATAGTAGCGCTCGATCATGTGTCGTGAATTAGCCGTCAGTTTGTCCAGACATTTATCCAAACACAGGTGCGTCTTTTCCTTCACCTCAACATCATCGACAGCTTCGGGCGGCCTCGCCATCTTCGGCCGCTTCAAATACTCGTGATGCACGTTGTTCATGACCCCCAGAAAATATATGGCTTTGTCGCCGACGTAGGTGTCCCGGATATCAGCGACGCGGCGCGCGACACGGTCGATTGTTTCGTCCGCCAGCTCTTCCGGAACAGCACAGCCGCGGGATGCAAGAATCGCGATCAGCCGCCAACGAATCCGCTCATAAGACAGACCTGCGCCGTTGGGATCAGAATCGAGCCAGGTCAATAGTCGATCGAAATCCTCCTGCTTGAGCAACTGAAAGTTTTTGGCGGGCGACATGTCAGCAATCTGATGTCCGACCAACTTTGGGTGGCACGGGCGTCTCGCCCGTGAGATCACGCGCAAGATGTGCGTGCCACAACTCGTCGTTTTGATGACGAGGGCAACCCGTTCGAGTTGCCTTCGGAAAGTCGATTCGAGCTATTGCTTCGTCACATTGTCCAGGCTAACTGTTGTGTCCTTGCCGTCGCCCTGAATTCTCACGGTCACCTTTCCTGCTTTCTCATCCACGGCGACCACGGTGGCATCGACAGACGTTCCGTTGGCGGCGACCTTGACCTTATCACCCGTCTTGAGTTCGGCCTTGACCGTCGGACTGGGCTGCGGAGTGGCACTCGCAGCCGGAGTCGGGGCCTGGTTATTCGTGTTTGCCTTTGCGGGGCTGGTCGCGTTTGCGTTGTTGTCGGGCGTCGCGGACTCGCAAGCGGTTAGAGCCAGCGACAGAAGCATTACTGCGAAAATCTTCCTGGTCATAGTTTTTCCTCCATCACCCTCTTCTTAAGAGGTGCGTTCTTTCGTTCGTTCGCTGGGTGAATGGTATTGGCCGGCGAAACATTACATGACCAGCAGGAATTTTTTTCGCCTCTTAGCGCTCATAGCCGGCGGGCCGGCCGGCGACCTTTCTGATTCGAGCTTGACCGTCCCGCGCCCTCGGGCTGAAAATTGTTTCACCTTCAAACTGTTTCGGATCAAGCGAAGTGATCAGCGCGTAATCTACAAAGGAGCAGGCAAATGAAAACCAGAGCCAGTTTCGCCGGAGCACCGATCCATCCGATGTTAGTCCATTACCCGATAGCTTTGTGGACTACGTCGGTGGTCACGGACGTAATCTTTTATTTCCACCGAAACACAAGTCTGATTCTGATCTCAAAGTATCTGATCGCCGCGGGTATCGTGGGCGCGATTCTGGCCGCGATGCCCGGCCTGATCGACTGGCTCACGATTACCGAGCCGGCAGCGAAAAAGACCGGCACGCTACATATGATCTTGAATCTGTCCGCCCTGCTTTTGTTCGGCGTGAGTCTTTATCTGCGCATGAAAAACTATGGCGCGGCGGCAGTAGGCCATCATTTGCAGGTGCCGTTCGTTGTTTCCGTTGCCGGATTGGTGGATATGATGATCGCAGCCAGTCTGGGAGGCAAACTGGTCTACCAGCATCGGATGGGAGTCGACGAGGCAAGCTCGCCGGGCTCGCAACGATGAGTGTGCCGGGCGATAGTCAGATTTCGTCGATTCGTACCAGCCAAATCTGAAATTAGAAATTTGAGATTAGAATTTCAGCCGCTGTTGCGCTCGGCGTTGAAGTCGTAGATGAGATACATCTTCAACGCGCCTTCCTGAACTTCAGCCCGCACGTCTTTTACCTGGGCCTTTAAGGTGCCGCCGGTTGCCTGAATCGGCAGGGAAAGTGCGAGTTGGGATACGCGCAGCACTTCGAACGGGTTGAGCCGCTCATCTATTGTCTTGCGCACGAACGCAGTGACCAAACCGCTTACCAGTGATGAAGTGCCTTCCAAAACCACTTCCTCAATGTTCAAGCGGCCAAAGACCGTCTGCTTCGATTGGTCGTATGACAGGTCAACCGTCGCCCGCGCCGTCCCCTTGAACTGAATACACTGGGTGAGGATTCGATAGCTGCCGGTGAAGGCCAGGGGCGCGATAATTGTTCCGCCGGCGAATTGCACGCTCGTCTTGACGTTGCCGCCATCGGGATTGAGAACAACAACATCGTCGCACTGAGCGTCAAAGACCGCCGGCTGCACTCGAGCCTGCGGTTGGATCTGAGAGAGTTTGAGTTGCGGCGGACCAAGCTTTTGAAAGATTGTGGCCAGCAACGAGCCGAAAAACTTTTCGTCAATGGTTACCGTGACCGTCCCGGTAGTCGCCGCATTGGGATCGGGTGGTTTTAAGGGTGCACCCGGCAGGGTACGCGCTCGGGGCGCGCCCAGAAAATACGCGGTAGCTACCGCACCGAGCAGCAAACCTACGATCAGAATCAAGAGGTATCTGGTCATGGTTTGGTATCCGCCGGCGAAGGTGTGACGACTGCGGGCGAAGGCGACGCGCCGCTCTGCGAACCCTGGCTCGAGATCATCGCTTTGATGATGGCCGCCACCGCGTTGGTCAGCGCATCTATCTGCTGACGAATTTTTTCCGCGGCGACTTGTGCGTAACCCGCCGGCACCTCAAACAGCGACGCGGCAATGTCCGTCTTGATGTCCTTCATCTCGGCGACGACGCGCGCAGCTTTGACACCTTTCACATCGCCTGAGCTTTCCGCCAGCATTTCCGCTCGCAGCGGTAACCCGGTTTCCTTATCAACGTAAACGAAGGCCTCGGCTTTTACTTCACCGGCCTTGGTATTGGTGTTCGTTGATGCGCTGTAACGATATTTGTCAGCCGCGCGACCGTTTATCAAGCCTTCGCCGGCGAGTTCCACTCCTTTTCTGTTTTTTAGAGCTTCAACCAGTTGGCCCGGCGTCAGCAGCTTGTGCAACTGAATGCCCGTGGCGTCCTGCGACAGCTCGGCATATTGTTTTCGAGAAGGCAAAACTACGTAATGCCGGTTGTTGTGATCGAGATAGATCAGCGGCGAGCCATCCGGCAACTTGAACTCAACGCGTCGATCCTGGCCGCTGCGCGCAACCTGCACCGCGAGCGGCGGAATTCCTATGGCCTTATCGCCGCCTTCGGTTTCAAGGCTGAAGGTCAGGGTGGCGCTGTATTTATCAGGCTCGCGGGTGTTAATCGTCGGGCCGCGATCGGTACTTTCCGAATTCGCGTTCGCGCTGTTGACATTGGAATTTATTTTTGCTGAATTCGCGTTGGCATTTGTATTGACGTTTGTGTTCGCCGGTTGGCAGGCACTGCCCATTAGCAACACCAGGAGTCCCAGCACTAGTCCAAAAGGCTTCAGGCTAGAGTTTTGAGCAAGCATAGTTAACCTCGGGAAGCGCGTTCCGGCGCCGTCGATAATTCTTTAATCTTAAGAAGGGGGTAGAGAGTGAGGATATCATGCAAAGCCTCGATGAGAAAGATGGCGCGCATGAGAAGACATGATGAAGTCGCATTTGAAAGACTTCACCAAAAGTATTGCGTTGTCTTATCTCAGCTATGACATCTCACGGTTTTAGATTTTTCTTGCCTTGTTAAGTCCTTCCGGTGTATAAGGCCTTTGTTCTCGCACGAGGTTCAGCCTCTCGTATTTTTGAAAGGAGACTCACACAGATGCGATTCCTTAAGAGCTCTCTGAGATTCTTTGTGTTAACAAGCCTCGTGGTAACTGCGTTTGCCGTTTCTACGAGCAAGCCTGCACCCTCGCCACGAGACGGCAAACAACTAGCAGGGGATTCGGCGACCGCAGAGCGCTTGATGGCATGCCCCGAAGGGTATCCGGTCAACTGCGGAGATGGCTATTGCTGCAAACCTGGCCGGCTATGTTGCGGAGGTGGAAGCTGTTGTCCTGGGGATACACCGCATTTTTGTCCAACTTCAAACATGTGTTACAAATACTACACCGATGCCCAAAAGGATTGTGGGAGTGAGTACAAGGTTTGTGTGCGGCCATAAGCGATATTGACTCACTTAATGACTCACGACTAAATCTATCCTGGGTCAGCCAAGGGCGGCGAGACTCGCAGTCTCGCCGCTTTTATTTTTATCACCTGCTTTTGAATATTTGACACTTGCACCGGCTTACAGTAAAAGGCGTCTGTTGTTCGACTCTGCGACAAACCAGGTGACCCGATGAAACATCTTTTCCTAATCGCCGCGCTCGTGCTGGTAGTGGCCGCTTGCAATCTCAGCAGTAAGCTGAAGAGCACCAACAACTCAAATTCGTCGTCGTCGAGCGAGTCCACCACGAGCGGAGGCGAGCAGATCGAGCAGGCGAATCCCACCGCTGCCCAGAAAGCTGCGATCGCCAACGGCCAGGAAGTCAAATGGGACCAGCAGGGAATCACCTGGACAATGCCGGCGAGTTGGAACAAACAAGAAGTGCGCAACGAAACGTTCAGCTATGGGGGCGGGGGCGCGTTTCTCAGCGGCAATATATCGACGATGGATCCAAGCTTCCCCACCGATGTCAGCATCAAGGCCATGTATGAGAGCGCCAAGACGAGTCAGAAGATCGGCAAGTACGACGAAGTGAAATGGGTGGAAATTGATGGCCTCCGCGGCATTCAGTTCCGCGAGTCGAAACCTGAGATGGCCGACGATATTCGCCGTCTGGAATGGCAGGCCTATCGGAAATATGCGGGCCAGTCCCAGTTGGTCACCCTAATCCTCTCCACCAATGGTGCCAATTTTCCGAAGCATCAGGACGAGCTTTACGGAATTCTTTATTCGATGAAGATTGTGCACTAAGGTGAAAATACAAAGAGCAAAGGGGTAAGAGCCAAGGTAATCCTCTTGCTCTTTCGCCCTTTGCCCTTGCCGCTTTGCCCTCCGCCGCCTTCAGTCCTTCTTAATTACGTTCCGATGCACCCAAACGTTGGACTTCGCTTTGTCACGAGTTTCAAAGAACACGCTGCCGGAAGATTCGCGCGTAACCGTCTGCACCCGGGACGAAACGTCTTTCTCCTTCTCGGTTCCTTTCGAGTCATCAAGAAACCCTCTAACGGCATCCGCGGGCGGGGCTGAGAATTTCTCGCCGCGACGCAGCTCGGCTATCGCTTCAATGGCGCTGGCCTTCAAGAGCTTGGGCCAGAGTTTCTTAAACAGCACACTCGAAGCATAGATATCGGCGCTGTTGATTTTGCCGTTGATGGCAAAGACATAGCCGATGACGTCGGTCTTGCCATTAACGATTCCAGACAGCGCGTCGATGTAATTCTCAGCGGTCTTTTGCACTTCCTTATTTTCCAATGCGAGCTGAAAGCTGGTGGGCGATGCTTCGTTTTTGACGTCGCCGCCAACGTTGGCGCTGAGTTTATCCTGGGCCGCGGCCACTTCGCGCCACACGTCACCCTGCGATCCGCGCGCCTTTGCGGCCAGTTTCACTTCGCGACTGGCAACCACGTTCGAGGAAGAGTTAAACGTTGTAACCTCTTCATTTCCGCGACGGCTCCAGCGTCCATTCTCGACACAAAAGGCGGCGATCGGAATCTTGCCTGAATGCGGCGGCAGGATCAGATCGACCACCAGCATGCGATCCTGCTGGCCACCTTTGACGATGTCGCCTGACTGCACAAAGACCTCTTCGCTGGAAATATTCTCGATCGAGAGTTCGTTAACCGATCGCGTTTCGCGGACGATCACCTTCCTTTGGACCAGGGCTTCTTGCAGCGTTATGAAAGTCTGCCCCTTGATTTTGTCTTTCCCATGAATCAGGAACACCGTCAGGTTTCCCTGGGTGAACGGCCCTTCCAGGCGATATTCATCTTTCTCCTGCGGCTTTTGGCCCGCATGGCCACCCCAGGCACTGACTATCGCGAGCGGCGTCACTAACAGCAACACAAACCCGCTGATTAAACTAAACAAATTCGTCTTCATCACTTCTTCTCCTTCCAAGTTAGCTCGTTTGAGAACTTTGCCGTGCGCTAGCCTGGGGAGATCTCTCCCACACAGCGTAAAAGCTGAAACCCGTCACTCCGCGAGTAAAGCGTGTGCGGACTTTGTTGGTTTAGAACGGGGACAGCGAGGCTTCTTGCGCGGTTGCCGGGGAGGGGCCGATGAAACATTTCGCTCCGCCGGTCATAAGAGATAAAGGGTACCGGTGAGCTCTTCGACAATGGAGTCGCTGATCACCATTCCATGCGCGAGCTGAATGCGGTTCCGGACGGTCGTTTCTTCGAGGGGGTCAAGCCGGCTCCGTTAACGGAAAAAGTCGATCGCGGAGTTGACCAGAATGCTGGCGGTTCATTCACTCAGATAGTTGTTGACATCCCTTCTAGCTGGTACTAGTGTCGGCAAGTCGAACGGCGTCCCACGGCTCATCAGAGACTCTTGCGCGGCATTCACAGCCGGATGCGTTTCATTTCAACAGGTCCCGGTCTTCCGAGAACTCGATGAGAGATCGCCCCATCACGAGGACTTTGTTCGGCTGAGAAGCCGTATGCTCGGCTTCCGATCGTTCAAAGGCCGGTTCGCGGGAATCACAAATACAAGCGAGTTCTCGATAAGGAGGTAGTTGCTATGGGCAAGAAAGTAAAGTGGCTGGTCATGATTTATCTGTCCGGCAATAACAATCTGTCCGAAGAATGCGTGTTTGCCCTCACTGAGATGAGACGGGTCGGCTCAAACAAAGACGTAGCGGTGGTGGCGCAACTCGACTCCAGCGTTTACAGGAATCAGCCTCTGTTTATTGATAAAGATGAAACGCCAGGATCGACGAAGGTCGCCCTCGACAACGCTGTGATCCTGACGAAGCAAAAACGGAGCAAAGCCCCAAAGCGCAAGCCCGCCAGCTACGCGGACGAGATTCTCCAGTTTGTCGAAGAGTCCATGAACGATTATGAGGCCACCCACTACATGGTTGTTTTATCAGGACACGCCGGGGGGCCGGCGTATGATTTCCTGCGACGCACGGCCGGGGGCCGCACGGATAGTCTGAGCATGCCGGAGTTGGGCCGGTTGATTGAGCGCATCAACCATCTTCCGCAATTGGCCGGTAGCAAAATAGACATTCTCGGACTTGATAGTTGCCTGATGAGTACTGCCGAAGTGGCCTACATGGTGCAAAAGAATGTGAAGGTCATGATTGGTTCCGAGGGGTTCGAGCCGATGACCGGCTGGCCTTACAAGATCGTGCTGGAAGAAGTGCTTCGCCGAGGGCTGCGGCCTGATGGCGGTAACGACGACGAAGTAAAGGCTATGGCTCGGCGCGTAGTTTGTGATTACATCAAATACTACACGGACTATCAAGCGGCAGCCGTATCGGTCGATCAGGCGGCTTTTGACCTGAGTCAGACCGTCACCCTGAAACAGGCGCTCCGAGTTTTTTCTGATCGTCTGATCGATCGCCTCAACAACAGGGACACCGAAGTCAGGAAGGCTCTCGTGTTGGCGCACTGGGAAGCCCAACCGTATCTCAATGAGCAGTATGTTGACCTGTATGACTTCTGCGAGCGATTGCGACACTACTGCCCCACTCAATACACTGAGGTGCATAGCGCCTGCCAGAACATTATGAACGTCTTACGGGGCAGCGCAGCGGAGCGCGATCCTAAGCTGCCGGAAGAGCAGCACAACCCTGCGTTAGCTGATGACAAGTTTAGAGAGATCAAAGATGCTTTCGTCCTGCAGTCGTGCTACAGCGGGGTCACGGTGCAGTACTCCTATGGCGTCTCAATCTACTTTCCCTGGGCAGTGGATCCGGCAGAGCCCAAAAGACTCCAGAACTATGGAAGACTTTACCTGGCCGCAGACTCAAACTGGGGAGATTTCCTTATTGCTTACCTGCGAGAGACCAAGCGGGAAATGCGACCCGGCCGGGGAGAGCCAAGGTGTTTTGATGTGCAACAGACGAGTGGTCTCTTTAGTGCGAGCGTCACCGCTGCGAACGTTCGCAACAGCGGCAATGACCGAAACAGCGGCAACGATCGAAACAGCGGCAACGACCGGAATCTGGCTAACCAAATTGGCAGCATGCGAAACCCACCGACTGAGTTCGTTGAGTGCGTCTGCGACGACACTGAAGCACCGGGCGCCAGGAAGCGCGGTCAGACGGCAATCGCCTCAAGCTACGGTCGGCCAAAACGAGGTAAAAGAAAGTAAGAGAAGAGGAAGTTTTCAAGCTAAGATATTTTCACGGTAAGATATGAGCGAAGGGCCTGGTTTCCCGGTGCGCGCATGACGGGCCCTACGCGCCTCTCCACAGCATTCCCGGACGCAGACGGGAAATCCAACATTCAAACTCGGAGAGCGCTAATCGTCGCGTGCAATCACCGCCAGTGATTCCGCTGCGCTCATATCGAGACTCATGAATGTCGCTTAATCATTGCGTCAAACACAGCCTGGTCTCTCTGGCAATCGCTTTCGTATTGCTGGCACCGATGCTCGGAGGGCGCCCTCTGCCCGCCGCTGTCTTCGCGGAAGCAAACGAAACCGAAACCGACACGGAGGGCATTTCACTGTCCGTGTCGGACCGAGCCCGCCGGCGCGAACTCAAAAACGGCGAGGCCCATTCCTATTACGTAACCCTCCACGCGGGAGACTATCTCCGCGCCGTCGTCGAACAGCTGGGCATTGACGCTCGCGTGACGCTCTTCGCGCCTGATAATCGCGCGCTTGCCCAACGGAACTGCCGCGAGTTCGGGCCGTCGCCGACCTCGCTGATTGCCGACAGTGACGGCCGCTATCGGCTCGAAGTGCGCACGCTGGAGAGCCCCGACGCGCACGGCCAATACGATTTGAAGATTGAAGCGATCAGGCGCGCCACCCCAGAAGACAGACAGCGCCTCAGTGCCGAACAGATGGTGGCTGAAGGCGAACAACTGCTGAAAGAATGGAAAGCTGAGTCGAGCCGCAGGGCAATCGACAAGTTCAGGGATTCTTTAACACTTTGGCGGGCCGTCCGTGATCGGCGAGAAGAGGGCCGGACGCTGCGGCGGATTGGAGACGTGTACCAGCCTTTCTCTGAGTATCAAAACGCGCTACTGCTTTACCGGCAGGCGCTCGCGATCGATCGCGAAGCAAAGGACCGGGGCGAGGAGGTTGAAGCCCTGAACCAGATCAGTTCTGTTTACATCTTCCTGGGTGAGAATCAAAAGGCGCTGGAGGCCTGCACGCAAGCGCTGAAACTTAGCCAGGACACAGGTAATCGCCGTGGAGAAGCGGCCGCGCTAAGTAATATCGGCGAGGTGAACAATTGGTCGGGCGACCTGCAAAAGGCCCTCGGCTTTTATCGACGCTCCTTATCCAGCTGGCAGGCGATTAATGATCGTCGGGGGCAGGCTCAGACTTACACGTATCTGGGTTATACCTACTCAGATCTGGGTCAGGTCAAGGAAGCTCGCGAGGCCTATGATCGGGCCCTCTCTTTGTGGCAAGCCGCTAACGATCTGCGAGGCCGCGCGCTGACGCTCAGCGCTCTTGGACGCTTCCACTCTCGCGTCGGTGAGCGGCAGATAGCGCTCGACTTTTTTTCTCGCGCCATGCAACTCAGTCAACAAGTGGGCGACCCGATTGAAGAAGCGAGAACCTGTAGCGGCATCGCTTATATCTACAATGATACGGGTGAACCGCGACGGGCCCTTGAGTATTATGACCGCGCGTTGTCACTCTTTCGATTGGCGAAATATCCGAATGGCGAGGCCGGAGTACTTAATGACTATGCCGGAGTCTACTTTTCTTTGGGGGACTATCAGAAGGCCTTGGAGTATCTTCAGCAATCTGTCTCGATCTTCCGAAGTACGGGCAATCGTCGCATGGAGATCGTCGGACTGAGGGACATCGGCCGAGTCTTTGACGCGCAGGGTGATAAGGCCATGGCCCTGAGGACGTACCTGCGGGCCCGCTCCTTTTACCATTCGGAGAAAGGCTTGCGAGGCGAGGCCATCACGCTGAACCTTATTGGCGAGATCTACCAGGGACGAGGACAGTTGTCGAGGGCCCTCGATCATTACACCCAGGCCCTGGTCCTCTGCCGGCAGGCCGAGTATCGGCTCGGCGAAGGCGCGACCCAATACAACATCGCCCTTCTGGAACGCCAACGCGGTAACCTGACCGAGGCGCGCGACCGAATCGATGCGGCGCTGGGAGTGGTGGAATCCCTGCGGCGAAAAGTTACCAGTCAGGACCTGCGCGCTTCCTACTTCACAACTGTGCGCCAGCATTATGAACTGTACGTTGACATTCTGATGCGCCTGCAAAAGCAGGATCCCGGCCAACCGTTCGCGGCCACGGCTTTCGAGGTCAGTGAAAGAGCTCGCGCCCGTTCGCTGCTTGAGTCATTGAACGAAGCGCGTGCTGATCTACGGCAGGGCGTCGAACCGGCGCTGCTGGAGCGAGAGCGCAATCTGGAACAAGTAATCAACGCCCGGGCAGAGCGGCATGCGCAACTCATCGCCAGGCAAAATAAGTCTGAAGCTCAGACTATCGCTCGTGAACTTGACCAACTAACAACTGAATATGATGAAGTTAAGGCCCGGATCAAATCCACGAGCCCGCGCTATGCGGCACTGACCCAACCACAGCCTCTGGGTTTGAAAGAGATTCAGAAGCGTTTGCTTGATGATAACTCTTTGCTGTTGGAGTACATGCTCGGTGACGAGCGGAGTTATTTATGGGCGGTAACGCGCACTGAGATTTCGAGCTATGAATTGCCGCCACGAGCTCAAATCGAAGACGCCGCGCAAAAGTTCCGCAACCTGCTGACGGCACGCCAACCGATTGCGGGCGAGTCATTCGATCAACGTCAAGCCCAAATCAAGGAAGCCGACGATCATATCTGGCAAGCGGCGGCGTCCTTCAGTCAAATGATCCTCGGGCCGGTGCTCGGCAAACTCGGGACGAAACGATTGCTAATCGTACCCGACGGCGTACTGCAGTACATTCCTTTCCAGGCTTTGACGGTTCCGCCCGCGAACGCGATCAGTTCGGCACGACAGGCGAACACCTCCGCGACCGCAGGCGAGCAGATTCCCCTGATTGTGGATCATGAAATCGTCAACGAACCTTCCGCTTCCGCGCTGGCCCTGGTGCTGAGCGACACTTCGCAACGCCAGCCGGCGCCCAACAGCGTCGCCATATTTGCGAATCCGGTATTTGAAGTAGATGACCCCCGAGTTAAGTCATCCGGAGCAGCTCAAGCACAATCAGCCAATCCGACAGAGACGGGAAAAATCCAGGAGATCTTCCGTGATATAGGGTTTGGGGAAGGCAAGATTCCTGCGCTACCGGCTTCTCGAGAAGAAGCCGAAGCCATTATGGCGGTCGCTCCGTGGGGCACGGGAATGAAAGCCCTCGGCTTTGACGCCAATCGCGCTGCGATCACGAAACCTGAGCTGGCACAGTATCGAATCGTGCATTTCGCGACGCACGGCTTCATCGATTATCAGCATCCCGAACTGTCGGGACTCGTGCTCTCGCTCGTCGATCAGAATGGACGGCCGCAAGAAGGTTTTGTGCGCCTGCACGACATCTACAATCTAAAACTGTCCGCCGACCTGGTTGTGTTGAGCGCCTGTAATACGGGACTGGGAAAGGACGTTAAGGGCGAAGGCTTGATCGGCCTGACGCGTGGTTTCATGTACGCGGGCGCAGGGGGCGTCGCCGCTTCGTTGTGGAAGGTTGATGACGACGCTACGGCTGAATTAATGAAACACTTTTATGAAGGGATGTTTAAGCGAGGGCTCACTCCGGCGGCCGCTTTAAGAGAAGCGCAGCTAGGCATGTGGAAACAGAAGCGTTGGCGGGCGCCCTACTATTGGGCCGCGTTCGTCATCCAGGGTCAATACGACCAGCAAGAGATGACTGGCTTTCAACGTTCGCCGGCAAAGCCATTAGCGTTTGCGGCAGGTGTTGGGGTGACGCTCTTCCTGGTGGTGATTCTTCTCTTGAGGCGAAGACGGAAAAGGATTCTTTAGGTACAATACGGCGGGCCAGGCGATGCATGGATTAGCGCAGTATCGCCTTAATCCCGCAAACTCAATGAACAAAAACTGGGACTTGACTCGAGAATCCTTCGAAGCACTCTTAGCCTGGCTCGATCCAAATCGCGAAGTAGCAGGCCAAAAATACGAGAACATTCGCACTCGGCTGATCAAAATCTTCGCGTGCAGGGGTTGCTACGAACCCGAAGACCTTGCGGATGAGACGATTAATCGCGTCACCAACAAGCTTGAAGAGATCGAAGCTACCTTCATCGGCGAGCGCGCACGATATTTCTATGGCGTAGCAAACAAAGTGCGTCTCGAATATCTGCGGAAAAAACCCGTCCCACCTTTACCGATCGTGACAAACACGTCTGAAGAAGCAGAACTTCGATATCAATGCCTTGATCGATGCGCTGGCAAGCTTACGCCGCAAAATCGCGAACTGGTTTTTCAGTACTATCAAGAAGAAAAACGGGCCAAGATAGAACACCGCAAAGACCTGGCGAATCGCCTCGGAATAGCCGTCAACGCATTGCGCATCCGGGCGCACCGCATTCGCAAGTCCCTTCAGGATTGTGTCAGGGAATGCCTTGAGGAAGCGACCGCATGAAATGATATGCCCTAAAAGATCATCTAAGTTGGGGGCGGATTACAGGCATTGAAGTCACAAATGGAAACACAACAAGCGATCAGGCAATACTTGCTGGGCATTCTGCCGCAAGACCAGGCAGTAGAACTTGAAGAGCGGCTGCTTATCGATGGTGAACTTTACGAAGAGCTGCTAATTGCGGAAGATGAACTGGTTGATCAGTTTCTCAGCGGTGAGATGCCGGACGGGGAACGAGAGACGGTCGAAACGCATTTTCTTCGGGCGCCCGGCCGACAGGAGCATTTGCTTTTCGCTCGCGCGCTGAGAAAATATGTCTCCACCAATGGGCCGCAGGCCGTCAATAACTCCGGGGCCCAGCAGAAAACGGTAGATGAGAGAAGATCTTGGTTACCACGGTTGTTTCCGCGATATCCCGCCCTCGCCTTTTCGCTCGGCGGTGCTCTGGTGCTGATAATTGTTGGTGGAATCTGGTTGGCAAACAGAATTAGCAATCGACTTCACGAGCCTCAAACAGTTTGGGCGATTGAACTTACTCCCGGGCTGCAGAGGGATGAAGGTGGAATTAAGAGTTTTGCAATACCTGCCAACCTTGACGCGGTTCGCCTCCAACTCGATTTGCCCGAAGGTCAATACCAATCCTATGAAGCCATTGTCCTGGATGTCGATGGCCGCTCAGTGACGACCCGCAAAAACCTCAAGGCTCAATCGGCAAACGGCCACCAGATTGTCCTCTTGGACGTGGAGGCCGCCCTCTTAGCTCCGGGCGATTACCGGGTCAAGCTTAGTGGATTGTCCGCCAGCGGAAGCCTTGAGAGTTTAGGCAGCTATCCCTTCAAAGTCCTCAAGAAATAGCCGTCAACGCCGTTCCCATCAAACGAGAGAGTCTTCCCGATGTCCCCAATTTCAACTGGTAATCCTCGCCTCAAAAAACATTTGTTGGATTGGCTGTGAAACGTCTTGCCAGATCCTTGCATATAGCAGTAGACGAGGCCAGATAGGGTTGGAAGCTGTTAGGACTATCGCCTGGTCGGCGAAAGACTGAGAATCTCACCCCACACAGTTAGACGCAGTCCTCACGGAGCGGTGGATCGGAGGCGGTTGAAAAAACCGAATTCGGCCCGCCGCTTCATTTGTTTCGAACCTAATCGGGATGGGTCGTTGGGGCGTCGGCATGTGGGACAAAACATTGGCGGCAGCGCGCTTCATACATGCCTTCGCCCCCCACCGCGACACGCTCTTCAGATTCAAAGGTGCGTTGCGTATAGTTGGCTGGCTGGCCGCACTTCACGCAGATTGCGTGCGTCTTGGTGATGTATTCCGCGACTGCCAGGAGCTGCGGCATCGGCTCCCAGGGTTTGCCGGTATAATCCTGATCCAGTCCAGCGACGATCACGCGCAGGCCACGCTCGGCCAGTTCGTTGACGATTGCGATCAATTCGTTGTCAAAGAATTGCGCTTCATCAATCCCAACCACTTCGGTGTCCGGATCGACATTCGCGAGCACCTCGGCAGCGGTGCGAACATTCGTTGATTCATGCTTCATCTCAGAATGCGACACGATGTGATTTTGCGAGAAGCGTTTGTCGATCTCAGGCTTGAACACCTGAACCTTTTGCCGTGCAATCTTAGCGCGACGAAGACGGCGAATCAGTTCTTCTGACTTGCCGGAAAACATCGACCCGGCAATTACTTCGATCCAGCCGGCACTCCGCCGCGCATGGCCCGAATGTTCGCTGCGGCCCTGGATATCCATTTCTTCGGGTTCATTAGTTCGAATCATTGTCGCCGTGGTGCTCATTGTTTCGATGTCTTCATTCTCTTTCCTATCAAATCAGGCACGTCGGGCATGCAGTCTAATTCATAGCGATTGATTTCCCAAAACCGCCGCCGCTGGGTGTTACGATCCGCACTCGATCGCCTGGTCGCAGATCCCAACTTCCTTTGGACGACAGTTCTTCCCTGCCGTCGCGACGAATGATAAGAGCGCGACCAACATCGCCATCCGCACCGCCCTGTAATCCATAAGGCGCGCGCTTTCTCCGATCAGATAGCAAGGACATGCGCGCCGGTGCGAGCGTTTCAATCTCCCGAATCGCGCCATCGCCGCCTTTGTATTTTCCTTTTCCACCTGATCCTTTGCGAATTCGATATTGCCGGACTCGCAGAGGGTAAGCGTATTCAAGCGCTTCGGCGGGCGTGTTCAAGCTGTTCGTCATATGTGTGTGCGTCGCGCTCATGCCATCCTGCCCGGGCCGCGCGCCCATTCCGCCCGCGACGGTTTCATAGTAAGAAAATTCAGCGCCGGTGCGCGGATCGAGCCCGCCGATGGTGAGGTTATTCATTGTTCCCTGGCTCGCCGCGGGAATCCGATCGGGAATAGCCTGGGCCAGGGCTTTGAAGACGACATCGACAATGCGCTGGGACGTTTCGACGTTTCCGCCCGCAACCGACGCTGGATGAGTTGCGTTGACGACAGTACCCCGCGGTGCGATCACTTCGATCGGTTCGATTAGGCCGGCGCTGGCCGGAACATCGCCGGGAATTAGACAGCGAAAGACGTACGAGACCGCCGACACGGTGATCGCTTCGACCGCATTCAGAGCGCCGGCAACCTGTGGTGAACTCCCGGTGAAATCTACCTGCGCACGATCGCCTTTGACGGTAACACGAACACGAATCGGTACTTCGTTGGCACTGATGCCGTCGTCATCAAGCGCGTCTTCGGCTTCATAACTCCCGTCCGGGATCGCTGCGATGACGTGGCGCATTACGCGGGCTGAGTACGAAATCAAGTGCAAAGCGTAATCGCTGGCTTCCTTCAGTCCTCGCCGTTCGACGATATCCAGCAGCCGCGTCGCTCCGGTTTTCAGCGAGCCGATCTGCGCTTCAAAATCGGCGCGTCTCTCCTGATTGCTGCGGACATTCGCGAGGATCAGCTTCATGACGTCCTCGCACATTTCTCCGCCCCGGACGATTCGAATAGGTGGAATACGGACGCCTTCGCCGTACACGTCGGTGGCCAGGCCCATCGAACCGGGTGTAGCGCCGCCAATGTCGGCATGGTGCGCGCGGTTCGCGACGTAGAACAGGGTTCGGGAGTCGGGGGCGAAGGGCCGGTGCTTTTTCTGTACTGACCTCCGACCTCTGACTCCTAACCCCTGCGCAAACACGCCCATCACCAGCGTCACGTCGGGCAGATGCGTCCCGCCCGCAAATGGATCGTTCAGCGCCACTACATCGCCCGGACCAATCTCAACTTCGCGCAGCGCGGCCGCCACGGCCATCGGCATGGAGCCGAGGTGCACGGGCATGTGATCGCCCTGCGCAATCACGCGGCCTGATGAGTCGAAAACCGCACAAGAATAATCGCGACGCTCTTTGATATTCGGCGAAAACGAAGTGCGCCGCAAAGCGATGCCCATCTCTTCGGCGACCGAAGTGTAGAGCGCGCGATAAATTTCCAGTGTGGTTGGATCGAACCGCTTCATTTCGTCGAACTCTCGGCCTGCTTAGCTGCGGCCACATAGCTTTGCGCGAGGGCAACAAATTGCTTCTGCTCGTCCGGTGATTTGAAGGCTCTGTTTCGAACAATGACCCCACCCGACCGGGTAAAAATGTCGACCGAGTCGTCGGTCACAAGGATCTCCTGGACTTTCTTCCACTCATAAGTGGTTTGGGTGGTTTTCTCTCTTACCATTATGGCGGACGGCAACAGCTCAACCTCACACGCAAAATCATTCTCATCACCGAGCTTCTCTCTGAAGAACCGGCGCATCCTCGCTTCGAATCTTCCCTGATACGTCCCCGCATAGTACAGTGCGCCAAAGACCGCCACCACAGTGCCCGCGACCAGGCCCACGAGCGACATCCGATAGAAGACAACAAAGAATACCAGCCCGCTGAATATTGCGGTGCCGATTAGGTTTTGCCAGTACCACGAGCGCGCGACTCTCGAGCGTTCTGTAAAACGCCGCGTAGAATCAACCAGATCTTCCTGCGTGTAATTGAACTGGACTTTCATTCACGTTCACACGTCAATCGATTTCCTTACCAGCATCGATTAAGAGGCTGCCGTGGCTGTCCACTCGCGCATTCACCCCTTCCGGAACCAGCGTCGTCGCCGAATACTCAGTCACAATGCAGGGTGCGCGCAGACGCGAACCTGATTTGACCTCCTCGCGATGATAAACCGCGGCACGAACCTTCTTTCCGGCAAAATATGTTTCGGTGAAACTGTGTGGCTGGGCGAGGTTCGTCGCGCGCGGCGCGCGGGCCGCACGTATCCTCAGCTTTTCCACCAGCCCACTCGACCGCACTCGCGCGCTCACAATCTCAACCACATTTTTCTCCTGCGCATACCCGTAGCGCGCGCGATGTGCTCGATGAAAGGCCGCCGCAACGTCGCCGCGCGGCTGCTTGATCTGCAGCTCAAACGATTGACCTTTGTACCGCACTGCCAAAGATCGTTCGTGATGCTGCTTCTTATCAGGAAAGCGCTCGGCGCGCAGGGTAGCCCGCGCCGAGCGTTCCAACTCGCGAAAGACGCCTTCCAGTTTCGACTCGACTCGGCGCGCGGCCTCGAGCATTACCGTGCGGCTTTGATCTTTTACCACGTCGGCGGTGACGACGCCCACCGCTGAGAGCGCGCCGGGTGATGAAGGCAACACTACGCGTGGAATGCCCAGCGCGCGCGCCAGCACCACCGCGTGCAAGCCGCCGGCGCCGCCAAACGGAATCAAGGTAAAGTCGCGCGGATCGTGACCGCGCTCGACTGAGATGTGCCGCAGCGCCCGCTCCATGTTCGTGTCAACAACTTCGAGGATTCCACGCGCCGCAGAAATTGCGCTCATCCGACGTCCGGCGGCCGCACTCATTTCATTCGCCAGTTGGTTAAGCGCATCGCGCGCTCGCGCTTCATTGAGTTTGAAATCACCGCCCAGCAAAGCTGTTCCCGGAAAGTGACCCAGCACCATGTGTGCATCGGTAACTGTGGGCAATAGCGATTGTCCATAACAGGCCGGACCCGGATCTGCCCCCGACGATTCCGGCCCAACGCGCAAAGATCCTCCTTCGTCCACGCGCGCAATCGATCCGCCGCCGGCGCCGACCGTGTGAATGTCCATCATGGGCACGGCGACCGGAACTCCGGCGACAATAGCTTCATTAGTGAGCCGCATCCCGTCAGAATCGCAGAGGGCCACGTCGGTCGATGTTCCGCCCATATCGAATGTGATGATGTTTGTGAAATCGGCTGCCTGCGCGGCACGCAACGCGCCGACGACGCCACCGGCCGGACCTGACAGAATCGTGCGCACCGGTTCACTCGCGGCGGCGGATGCGGAGATACTGCCGCCGGAAGATTGCATCACTCTCAAAGCAAAGCTGGATCTTTGGGCTTTGGACTTTGGACTTGGATCGCGGCTCGATGCCGGACCGGATTCTTCGCAACCGCCATTACTGAGTCTATTTAGATATCGTCCCATCAACGGCTGTAAATATGCGTTGATGACCACGGTGGCGGTGCGTTCATATTCGCGGTACTCGGGAAGGATTTGATGCGAGACTGAAAGCGGAACGCCGAGGACAGCGAGGGCCGCGGCGATCCGCTTTTCATGCTCGGGACGTACGAAGGAAAACAGCAGCGAGATGGCGATTGATTCCGGCTGCGCTTTCCGAAGCTTATCAACTAGCGCGGCGATCGTATCCTCGCCCAGTGTTTCGAGCACTTCGCCGGAAGCAGCGACGCGTTCACTCGCGCCGAACCTTAACTCGCTCGGAACCAGCGGCGGCGGTTTCACCGCGTTCAGATTGTAGAGCTCTGGTCGCGCCTGGCGGCCAATCTCAATCACATCTTCGAACCCTGCCGTGGTAACCAGAGCCGCGCGTGCGCCGCACCGCTGCAACAGCGCGTTAGTACCGACCGTGGTCCCATGCACTACCTCGACCGCGTTCAATCGTGCGCCGGTCTCGGCCACGATTCGCTTCAGGCCTTCACTAATTGCGCGCGAAGGATCGTCCGGTGTCGAAGCAAGTTTGAAGACGCGGAGTTCGCCATCAGCTTCAAAAACAAAATCAGTGAACGTGCCACCGGTGTCCACACCGATGCGTACGCTGCGCTGCCGTCTGTTGATTTTCTTTTTCACGTTGGAAGCAGATTTTTCTTGCAACTGTGGTGAACCAGTATCACACAGCTCTTATCGTTGACAAGAAGGTCGGGACTGGCCTATATAACCCACGCTCGTCGCTTGCGGAATGAATTGAGGTGACCCCGATGAGACTCACTAACTGCATGCTCGCATTTGCTTTGGTGTTGGCGTGCCTGATCGGCTGTAAGTCCGGCAGAACCTCAACCAGCACCGCCGGCAACAATGACGTGCCGAAGAACAGCAATAGTACGTCCAGCACGGCCAGCACCGCGCCGACTCCGGACATCGGCGGCAAATACAGTGTGTTAGGGAGCAACCACGGCGGGACGATCTATAAGGGCACGCTCGAGGTTATCAAGCGCGGCGACGTCTATCAATTTCGCTGGAATGCCGGCGAACAATACGATGGCGTGGGTGTCGCCAATGGCAACATCGTTGCCGTCGCGTTTGCCAGCGGTGCGAACGGCAAAGGTTGCGGAGTGATCGACTATACGATCCAGGGCGACGGGACGCTGGACGGCAAATGGGGTTACTGGGGCGTGAATGAAGCTGGAAGCGAAAGAGCGACGCGAACCAGTGGCTCGGGATTGGTCGGCGAGTATGACGCCACCGGCAAGAATCCCGATGGCAAAGAATATAAGGCCACGCTCACGGTCGAACCGGCGGTCAATCTTTACCGGTTCTTGTGGAGCAACAACACTGAGGGCTTAGGGATTAAGCGTGGCGACAACATCGCTGTGGGCATCGGCGGCGCCCGCTGCGGCTTCGTGACTTATGAGATTCAGTCAGACGGCACGCTGGATGGAATCTGGGCGGCTATGGAACTGAGAAGACAGGAACGGAAAAAGCTACGAAGCAGTAGAACAGCCACAGATGAATATGGATTCGCCAGATAAAAATGAAAACGGATCCAGCGTCTCAGTTAGCGTGAAGTCAGCAAATTTGCTTTGGTGATTTCTTATCCGTGCCAATCCGTGTTCATCTGTGGCCTATTAAGTCTTCTCCCAGCAGCCACTCTCATGCGATCGACGCGCCGCGTCGAGCACCAGTTGCGTTCGATAACCGTCCTCAAACGTCGCCGCGCCCTCCACCGTCGTTTGACCCGCGCGCAAAGCTTCGACGATCCGGCGCGAGAAAACCGTAAAACCCCGCGCCCAGCCACCGTCGCGCATTCCCGGCGCCAGTTCGCCGCGATCAACTTCAACTCTCTTCCATTCACCTGCACCGACTTTTGACTGCCAAAGTTCGCCGCTCTCTTCGATCATGAATGCTCCTTCAGATCCGAAGATCTCCAAACGGTGTTCGGGTTTTCCCGGTTCGACCAACGAGGTCGAGACGTTCCCCGTCGCTCCCTCAGTCAAATCACCATCGGCAAAACGCAGCAGCAGGTTCGCCTCGTCATCGGTCGTAACTTCGCGCACTGTGCCGCTTTCATCCTTGCGCTCGCGAATATGAGTGGCCAGATTGGCTGAGACGGCCAAAGCTTCCGCGTCCAGCAACCAGCGAAACCCGTCGACCACGTGTGATCCAATAGCTCCGAGGGCGCCGCCGCCTTGCTTCTTGTCCGACCACCAATTCCAGGGACGATTCGGATCAGCCCGCGAGTCAGAACCAAAGGTGAGCTTGGCATGTCGCACCTTGCCGATGTCGCCGCGCCGCAACAGCTCTCGCAGTTTCAGGCGCCCCGGCAGAAAACGAAGTTCATGGTCGATTAGCGCCAGCAGGCCCGCGTCGCGTGCCTTGTTCGTCATGCGCAAGGCTTCCTCGGCATCCATGGCCATGGGCTTTTCACACAGCACCGCTTTGCCGCGTTCCAGCGCGGCCAGAGTCATCTCGCAATGCGTCACCACCGGCGTGACTATGCTGACCAAATCAATGTCGTCGCGAGCGACGAGCGCGCGCCAATCATCTTCGACGCTCCGGATGTCGAATTCGCGCGCAACTTCCTCAGCGTGCTCGCGGTGGGCGCTGGAGATCGCTACTATCCGGGCGCCGTCGCAATTTTTGAAGCCGGGAATTTGCGTCGTGCGCGCAAACCCCGCCCCAACGATTCCAATGCGGATTGTTTTATCGGCCATGGACGGAATTATGGGCACCCGTAAACGGCGCTGTCCAGCCGGCGACTCTTTCCCTCTGGCTCAAGCCCGTGACCACGAATCGTCATAAGCCTGACGTCATGGAAGTTTGCCGAACTTGCCCTCGTCAAGCGGCGACTGGGATTATTCTCTTGCTGCGTTCGCTTTTGAAAATCTCGCCGGCCTCGGCAAACGCGCTTTCCAGCTTCTGCACTAGTTCCGCTACTTCATTTGAATTTCGAATGTTCGCTTGTTCGAGTTCTGCGCAAAGTTTAGCGACAAGATTGGCGCCCATGGTCAGGCTGCTGCCTTTCAGCGCGTGCGCAAGTTGTTTGAGTTGGTTTTGGCGCTTCTTCGCGACGGCGGCTTTGATCTCATTTACCTGCCCGGCTGCGTTCCCCAGATAAAGATCGATCAGTTCAATGACTAAATCAGAATCCACACTTCCTTCGTCATCTTCAAGTCTGGTGAGCACCGAAAGGTCTACGGCGCCCTCAGCAAGGCGGGCAGGGTCGTGAAGTTCAGGTTCGGCGACCGGGCCGGACGGTAAGGCGATTGCTGGCTTCTCTTCTGACCCGCTGGCAAAAGTTCTTCGCGTGGCGGTTGGCAGCTCAGTCGGCTTAGTTACAGCCGGTTTAGTTACAGTCGGCTTAGTTACAGCCGGTTTAGTTACAGCCGGTTTAGTTACAGCCGCGACACCCAGCATCATTCGCAGCATTTGCTCCAGTCGCTTCCTGGTAAACGGTTTCGGCAACAAGATTGTCGCCCCGGCCGCAAGCCCTTTCGCCAGCAGTTTGATATCAGACTCGGCGGTAATCAGCATCACGGGAATTCGCATGAGGCGTTTCTCAGTGCGCATGAAGCGAATCAAATCCGAGCCCTCCAGATACGGCATCGACATATCAAAGACGGCGCCGGCAAAATCGGCGTCGCCCTGCAAAAGGCGATAAGCATCGCGACCGTCATTCATCGACACTACACCATGACCCTCGCCCTCGAGGATCGATGTTAACCAGTGTCTGATCACGGGATCATCGTCGGCGATGAGAACTCGCGAGACAGTCTTGCCTTTGGATGAATTCATTTTGTCGTTCCTTTGATTGTGAAGTTTCAAGCTTCGGGGAACACGATCCCGATCGTGGGCCGATCCAGCTCGCTAACAACATATCAAACAACGTGCCGAGTGACGCCTTCAGGAATCAGATCTCCCGCTGAATGAACTTCGCGCCAGTTTTTCCAACAAACTGTGTTCCGGCACACTAGGTGCCGATATCACAAAGCCTGGTCCCTGGTCGGGACGAGTGGTGCACTACGCCGCACCTTGGCTGGCGAGTGACCTGTAATGCCTCGCCAGATCGACTGACTCCAGTCTCTACCCCGTCGCACCAAAGATCTTCACGAAAGAATCTTGTAATGAAGATTAAGCAGGCGATAACGCGGTCCCCTACCAACAGAAAGTAGCGAGCGAAATGGCTTCGAGTAGTGGACCTGGAACATCGTTCCCTCACTTACCATCCGTACTTTTTGAACTCCAAGGAGATTTGATGAAAGCTGCATTCCTGGTTACCGGAATAGTCTTGTTTATCTGCTGTGCCGAATTTCATTCAGCTAAGGGAAACGCACAAATACAAGGAGAGCTACTGAAGAAAGAACAAGTAGTGGCGAAAGAAAAGCCGATCGAGAAAGCGCTGGAAAGTACGGTCGGCAAACCAGAAGAGACTGCGGACACCAAGCCGAAAAAGATCTGGTCTTTCAAGCTCGGCGGCGAACTAACGAACTATTTCATATCCGAGTCGCACGCATTTTACGGCGACCATGAGCGCCACTGGTTCGAGACGAGTCTACGGCTGGACGGAACAGTTCGTTACCAACACTTCACCGCCGGAGTCAGCGGCCTCGGCATCAAGACTACAGGGCAGGACTCGTACGGCACGGCCACGATTCCAGCCGGAGCGCCGCCAGGCACAAAGACGCCCAGCGCATTTCCCAGTTTCTATCTCGACCAGGCTTACGTCTCACTCGACCGCATCGGCGGCCTCCCGCTCAAGGCGACACTCGGCAGACAGCACATCACCATCGGATCGCAATTTCTCATCGGCGACGGAGTCTACGACGGCTTTTCGAAGCAGACGCAGCAGGGCGTCTTTCACAGCCCGCGCAAAGGCTTCGACGCGTTCCGGGTCGAGTGGGATGTGAAGAAGACGCATTTCGATTCGTTCATCTACCGTGTTGATCCCACTTGGGACGGCGGCGGTGGGCACGATGGACTCCTCGGTGGCCTCGATGTCTCACACACTTTCGAGCAGACCAAAGGGACATACGCCGCCGGACTCTTTTACCGCTCATCCCGCTCTAATCTGGATAACGACATGGCGGTTGTCGACGTGCGCGGTGAACAACCCCTCAAAGTGATCAAGGGCCTGACTGCGAGCGGCGAATTCGCTATGGAGTTTGCCGGCAGATGCCGCAACGCCGCCTACTGCACGGCCATTGGCCAGAAGATGAACGAGCAATCATGGCATGCCGAAGTTGCCTATGAAGCGAAGCCCCGGCGCCTGCGTCCTTTCGTGGAGGCGGGCTACGTTTACTACTCGAAAGATTTCACGCCGATTGCGACCGGCTTCTCCGATTGGGGCAAATGGTATCTGGGAAACCAGATTGATTGGATCATCTTCGGGACGAACACAAAAATCATCCGCGCGCAGGCTGGTCTGTGGCCGACTCCGACAATCAAGCTGCGGGCGCTATTTCACAATACCAGGCAGGTCAAAAACACCGGCACCAGCACGGGCGGCAGCCTCGCCAACGAAGTGAGCTTCATCGGCGAGTGGTATCCGCGGGATGACCTCTGGTTCAACGTGAGCTTAGGCCATTCCAGACCGGGACCAGCCCTTACCCCTTCGGGCCTGGGCAACCCGTTCGCGTTTCTCAACTCGGGAGCCGCGCCCACGGGGACGAGAAATTCTTTGGACGTGGTGTTCGCTACGAGTTGGCGCTTCTAACAAATGGCTGCGGAGCAGGAGAGAGTGTCGTTGATGAGAAAAAAAATATTTATTGCCGTCGGGTTGGCGTTGTTTAGTCTCACGGCTGTCTGGCAATTGGCGTTAGTGCCGCGACTGACGGAGCGCATTCCGGCGGGCTGGCAATGGGGGACCAATTACATTGGCTATCAAACTTATCTTGATCCTAAGACCGGAAAGGTGCCTGAGAAGGATGTGCCCACGACTTATAGTCAAGCCATCAATATCGTCGCTAACTCACGTCAGCCCGGCTCTGTGGAGCTGGACGACAGATATTTAATTCACGACATTGCCAGCGGAAAAGTGACTTATGAGTATAACTACGTCGCGGCGGTCGACCCGCGAACCGGCGCGCACCTGAAGCCGGAGTACCGCGGCGACCATTTTTTGTTCCCGCGCAATGTTGAGCGAAAGACATATAACCTGCGTTTCTCTTATCTCAAGGGTATTCCCGTCGCTTTTCAAGGAGAAGAAGAGGTCACAGGTCTCGCTACCTATCTCTTCACCTATCGCGGACGCGGCGAGTACACGGAGTCTTACGCCGGGACAGCGGAATATCCGGGCGTTCAGGTGCTGCCGGGGCAGGAGATCAAGTGCGCTGACGATCAGTTTGTCTTCAAGGCGTGGGTCGAGCCGGTCACGGGAGAGATTATCAAGATAGAGGAGAACTGCCTTGCGAGTGACTATATCTATGAAATTGCGACCGGCAAACAGCTTGAAGCGGTTGACCGGTGGAGTGGTGAGACCGCTGGGAATGATGTCGTCAATCGGGTAGAGACAGTTAGTCGAGAACGCGCGAGCCTTCTTCGGACCACACGTTACATCCCGTCCGGCCTGTTTGTGGTCGGGTTGCTGTGCTTCGGGCTCGTTCTGCTTCCGAAAAAGGTCATTCGAAAATGAAGAGGATCAAACTAGACTCGTCGATTGCGACCAAGTGGTTGGCATTCCAGGTGGCCGGACTCAGTCTCATTCTGTTTGTCGTCGGCTTATATGAATATCGCATGATTCGCATGCACACCTACGACGACGTGAAGAATTCGGGTACCGAGGTCAACCTGCTTATAAAAGAGGTGTTGGCGGGCGGACTCGAACGCTTTAACAACCTCGAACCTACTGTCGTGCGCCTGGCGACGAAGGTTCCCAACATCGAACGGATCAGCATTACAGACCAATCGCACCACATCCTCGCCGATTCCACGACCGAGATGGTTGGGCAGGCGGTGGATGAGAGCAAGGTTCTCGCACTGCTGCAGGAGCAGGGTGAGGTTGTTTCCTTCTTTGAAACCGGCGGGAAGAAACTCATGCGGCTGAGTTACGCGATTGAGGGGAACTATGATCCGGTCCGTAAAAGCAACGTTATCGGTGTGCTGACGATGAACATGCACCTCTCGCATGGGGAGCAACTTATCACCGCTACGTTGAAACAGACGCTGTTGGTCATGGCAGGTCTGCTTTTCATGTTCTGGGCAGTCCAGTATGCGTTCATGAGACGCGGCTTCCTGCGTTGGCTGCGACTGCTGACGTCGGCTGCTGAGAGTTTCGGCAAGGGCGATTTCTCCGCACGCGCGCATGTCACGTCGAACGACGAACTTGGCCAATTGGCTGGCGTTTTCAACCGCATGGCAACCGAGGTCGAGCAGTCCGATGGGGCCTTGAAGATTGAAATCAGCGAGCGCAAACAGATTGAAGCAGCCATGCGGGAAAGCGAGGAGCGCTATCGCGACTTGTTTGACAACGCCCAGGACGCCATCTACGTCCACGATCTCAAAGGTACATACATATCAGCCAACCGCGCCGCGGAAAAGCTTTGTGGCTACAAACGCACAGAGATAGTCGGCAAAAATGTCATCGAGTTTATGGCTCCGGAACATGTCGAGCGCATCCGCGCGAACCTGGGCAGGAAGTTGGCCGGCGAGGGGCTGACCACCTACGAGCTCGAAATGCGGGCAAAGGACGGCCGGCGCGTGCCCGTCGAAGTTAACACCCGGCTGATCTATGAGAATGGTACTGCCGTGGCCGTGCAGGGGATGGCGCGCGACATCACCGAGCGCAAGCGCACGGAAATGGAACGCCAGGTAATCGCTGAAATAGTCCAGAGCGTTATCACGACAGCTAACCTTAATGAGTTGTTTAAGCTCGCTCACCAGGCAATCACTAAAATCCTTCCCGCAGAGAGTTGCTTCATCGCTCTTCATAGCCTGACTACTAACGTAATGCATTGTGAGTACTGGGTCGACCAGTTTGATCCTGCCCCGTTGCCGCGTCCCCTCGGTAAAGGCTTCAGCAGTTATATGCTGCGCACGGGCCAACCACTCCTGCTGACCAAAGAATTTAAGGACCAAATGTATGAGCGAGGCGAAGTCCAGAAGAGTGGAACCGACTCTCTTTCGTGGCTGGGCGTCCCATTGCGGACGCGTTCGCGCACCATCGGTGTCCTGGTCGTGCAGGACTACAAGCAAGAGCACGCTTACAACCAGCGCGATCTTGAATTTCTGTCCGCAGTCGGAGATCAGCTGGGCTTAGCTATCGAGCGCAAGCGAATCGAACAGGAACTCAAAGCAAACGAGATGAAGCTGACGGAAGCGCAACAGATCGCCAACCTGGGCAGTTGGGAATGGGATATCCAGGCGAATAAAGTGAGCTGGTCAGACGAGCTTTATCGTATTTACGGTCTCCAGCCACAAGAGTTCGACGTGACCTATGAAGCGTCTTTAACTCGTGTCCACCCGGACGACCGAAAGTTGGTGGAGAGTACAATCGAACAGATTCTTCACGATAAGGTACACCCCAATTTCGACTACCGGATTATCCGCCCGAATGGGACGGTACGGGTACTTCAGGCCAATGGCAGGGTAACTGACGATGATACTGGCCGCACCATCAAGGTAGTGGGAACCGTCCTGGACATCACTGAGCAGAAACGAACCGAAGATGATTTGGAACGGGCGCGCGATGCAGCGCAGGAATCAGTGCGGCTCAAATCAGAGTTTCTGGCCAACATGAGCCACGAGATTCGCACTCCGATGAATGGCGTGATCGGCATGACCGGGCTCCTACTCGACACTGACCTGAATGACGACCAGCGCGACTTTGCCGAGACCATTCGTTCCAGCGGCGACGCGTTGTTAACTATCATCAACGACATACTCGATTTTTCAAAAATTGAAGCCGGCAAACTTAGTTTCGATGTGGTTGATTTCGATTTACGCAACGCGGTTGAAGGAACTGTCGAGTTGTTGGCTGAGCGGGCCCGCGAGAAAAACATCGAGTTTGCTTCGTTCGTTCAGAGCGACGTTCCTACTGCGTTGCAGGGCGATCCGGGCAGGCTCAGGCAAGTGCTCACCAACCTCACCGGCAACGCCCTGAAGTTCACTGAGCAGGGCGAAGTTGTAGTGACTGCTGAGAAGGAAATAGAAAACGATAGCACCGTCATGATTCGTTTTTCAGTGAAGGACACCGGCATCGGAATCAGTGAAGAAACCCAGAAGAAGTTATTCCAGGCATTTACTCAGGCCGATGGTTCGACTACGCGCAAGTACGGTGGCACTGGTCTGGGCCTGTCCATCTCGAAACAACTGGTTGAACTGATGGGCGGGCAAATTGGAGTAATAAGCAGGCCCGGACAAGGCTCGACCTTCTGGTTCACGGCCAGTTTCGATAAACAGCCGGCGGCAGCCGATGAGCCCTCCCCTCAACTTGAAAGCCTGGAAAACGTGCGCGTCCTGATCGTTGACGATAATGCTTCCAATCGAAGGATCCTGTCGCACCAACTGAATTCATGGGGCATGGTTCATGACGAGGCCGAGTCGGGACTTCGGGCCCTGGAGTTGATGAAAGCCGCCGCCTCCCAAGGCAGGAATTATGATCTCGCCATTTTGGATTTCCTAATGCCCGCCATGGACGGTTTTGAGCTGGCTGAGGCTATCAACGCTGACTCGGACATTTCCCGAGTGCGGACGGTTCTGTTGACGTCGGCAGGAGAGCGAGGAGATGGCGTCCGTTCACGTAACGCAGGCATCTCGGCATATCTCAGCAAACCCGTGCGTCAGTCTCAACTGTTCGATTGTCTGATCTCCGTCATGAGCAAATCAGCCGACCAGGAAGAACCGGCCAGGCTCACCTCATCATCTCTGGTTACCAAACACACTCTGCAGGAGGCAAAGAACATTTCACCTAAACTTATTCTCCTGGCCGAAGACAACATCGTGAATCAGAAAGTGGCGACTCGACAGTTGCAGAAGCTGGGTTATCGCTGTGACGCCGTCGCCAACGGGCGCGAGGCCATCGAGGCCCTGAGCCGCATTCCTTACGACCTGGTGCTGATGGACTGTCAGATGCCGGAGATGGATGGTTATGAAGCCACCGGTGAGATACGACGAACAGAAGTTGAGCCAAGACACACACCCATTGTTGCTATGACCGCGCACGCTCTTGAAGGCGATCGCGAGAAGTGTATCGCCGCGGGAATGGATGACTACATCACGAAACCGGTACGACTGAAAGAATTGACCAGAGTGCTCAACGCTTTTCTGGGCAGCACAATAGAAGAGAATCGCGCGCCACCAATTGACGCATCGCCGGTCGACCTCGACCGCATGCACGGCGCGATGGGAGATGAACCAACTCAGTTTTCGGAGACCCTTAATCTGTATATGGAAACCATGTCAGAGAACCTTGGACAGTTGGAGGCCGCCCTGGCGTTGGGCGACTGCAACGAGATTGAATCGATTGCGCACAGTTGCGCCGGCACAAGCGCAGTCTGCGGCATGACAGGTGTGGTCGACCCTTTTCGCGAACTCGAAGTTGTGGCTCGCGAGGGCAATTTGACTAAAGCCTCGCGCGCTCTGGCCCAAGCCAAACAAGAGTTTGAGCGGCTGCAAACTTTTCTCAACGAACAGGTAAGACAAATTGACTAACTTGAGAAATATGAAGAACCCATACATCGAGGGCAACTCCCCGGTTTCCCCACACGAGAAACGATGAGAATCCTCATTGCAGAAGACGACCCGGTTTCACGCCGCATCCTCGACCTCAGGTTGAAGGCATGGGGGCACGAGGTCGTCATCACAAAAGACGGCGCGGAAGCATGGGCTGCGCTCCAGCGCAATGATGCTCCCCGTTTAGCCATTCTCGATTGGATGATGCCCGGTATGGATGGCGTTGAAGTCTGCCGTCGCCTTCGTCAAAGGCAGAGCACGACGCCCACCTACATCATTCTGTTGACGGCGAAGAGCAGCAAGGAAGATGTCGTAAAAGGACTCGATGCCGGAGCCAATGACTACATAATCAAGCCCTTCAACCTTCCAGAACTCCGCGCACGGGTGCAGGTGGGAGGGACAGTCGTCGAGCTGCAACAAAGGCTTGCCGAGCGCGTAATCGAACTTGAGGAAGCCCTGGCCCAGGTCAAACGGCTTCAAGGTATCGTGCCGATCTGCTCCTACTGCAAACACGTTCGCAACGATCAGAACTATTGGCAGCAGGTCGAGTCATTCGTCAGCGCACACTCGGAGGCACGGTTCAGTCATAGCGTCTGCCCGGCTTGTTATGAGGCCGTCGTCATGCCACAGCTTGCAGAACTGGAGATCGAGAAGCGGCTCTAGGAATAAGCACGTTCATTTGAAGTTGCTACTCGCGACGGCAATTTGAGTAGCGTCCCGATTCCAAATGTGATTTGGATCGGGATCGTACAACGTCCGGGCCTGTCCCGAGTCGAGCTTTGCTTCGTCAGCAGTCACCAACCAAACAGATTGTTTTTCACCCTCCTGGGCAACGTAGAGGATGAAGGCTCGATCGTTTGCGGCGACGGTGGCGGGAAGTTCGCCGGCGCCGAAAGTTGTTGGCCTAACAGCAACAGCCGCCGGACTGCCTGCCGGGACCGACCCGACCCTTTCATCATTGCGGAATCTCCAACGGACTTCATCAGTAATGAAACCGGTAGCGCATCTCAACGTAAATCTGTCGCGGCTCAGCGAAGTGCGTGCCGCCGAACGTGTTGGCACTGTCCAGCAAGAATCGCCTGTTGGTCAGATTCACCGTTTGCAGTGCGACCAGCCAGTATTCTCCGAAGCCTTTGCCAAAAGAAACGTCGAACGTGGTATGGCCCGGTAAATGCCCGGGCCCGTCGCCATCGAGAAAGCCTGAGCCGTAGCGAACATTCCCGGAGACATAACTGCGTGACGGAAGATTGATCGTAAAGCCGGTGCTCAAGGTGTTGCGTTGGTCGTGATCGAGGAAGAACAGACCTTTGGGTGGAGAAAAATCTGTTAGTCCACCAGTGACCACGCCTTGTCCTTGCGCATGCTGGTGCGAGTAGGCGAGATAGAATTGACCGCGTTTAAAGAGTTGCGGTGAACGCGCCGTCAACTCAAAAGCGCGTATCCGCGCGCGCTCAATAGTCAACGGAAAGAAGATACTCGAGTTGCCGAGCGCGTCGTGATCGAAGAAGTTCTTCGCGGCACTATGGAAGTAGCCGGCGTCAATGTCCCAACCCTTGATCGGAAGCGTCACGCCGAATTGATATTCTTCGTCTCGCTCGCCCCGCAACGGAATGAAATCAACCCCCTGAGAGAGTGCGAATTGGAGCAATGGCCCGGATAGCGTTGAGAGCGGCGGGGCCTGATAAAAGCGTCCATAGAATCCATGCAGGATAATGTTCGCGTGTGGAATGCGAATGGCTAAGCCTGCGCGCGGACTTTTGGCGTTCTCAGTCAATGAGCCATGAAAGCGCGTGAATCGCAGACCGCCACTCAGCGTCAGCCACGATACTGGCTTGTACTGATCTTCAACGAAGAACGCGGCCAGGTTGCCGTTCGGATTCTCACGTTGCCGCAAGTTGACGGGATTGGCGTTGACATCAAGACCCTGCAAACTGAAGAAAGCAGAGTCGCGTTGCCAGAAGCCGTAGAAGCCGGCCGTCGCGTTGTCTTGCCGCGTGAGCGCGCTCAAGACGATTTGCGCGCCGCCGTATTGTGAACTGCGCTCGTCGCGCGCAAGCACAGGAGTGTCATTCGGCCCGCCTGCGAATGTTGCACGGTTGTAGTGATAGAAGGGTGAGACCGTCAGCAGCAACTTTGTATTGATGGTGCGCACCCACGAGAAATTGATGAAGGCGTCGCGTTCACGTTCGACATCACGAATGCCGGCATCCTGCGTATCCTGATCGTTCGGCACCTGAAAGAAATCTCGCCGCACTGCGGTTACCAACCGAAAGTGATCTTTCGGATTGGCGTTGAAGATGAGAGAGGCAAAGCCGCCGAAGCCGTTGCTTTGATCATGCAGCACTTGCCGCACCGGAGTCTCAAGGCCGTAGTCGCTTCGATTGCCACTAACGCTGGCATAGTAAGCAAAGCGCTTTGTGTGATCGCCAAAACTGAACTGGTCATTTGTCTGATTGAAGTTCCCGTAAGAAACAAGCAACTCCGCTTCGCGATCGCGTTCGAATCCGCTGCGCGGCACCACCTTAAACATCGCATAGGTGCGGTCGCCGTATTCAGCCGTGTAACTGCCGCGCTGGACTTCGAGGTAATCGATGTCTTTTGGATCGAATTGCGGTCCAACCGTATCGGCGATGTTGGTGTTGGGAACCGGAATCCCATCGACGAGCCATGTGACCTGATGACCACCGCGAATGTGAAGTTGATTGTGCGTGACCATCGCGCCGGGCACGTAGTCCGTGATCATTGCGAGGCTGTTCGTGCGACTCGCGCCGGGAGTTTGTGCAATCTGTTTGCGGCTGACGAGCGTGACCGGAGTAGTCGAGCCTGAGTCCACCTGTCCCGGTGTAGTCCTTACTTCGACCTGTTGCGACACAGGTGCAATCTTCAGTTGCACGCTCAAAGCAGTTGTGCGATCAGACAAGACGATCAGCGCCAATGTGGGTTTGCTGAAGCCGCTTGATTCAACTGTAACCGTGTACTCTCCGATCGGCACGGCGCGAAAAGAGAACGCACCGTCGCCATCGGTATCGGTCGTTCGCGAGAAGGACGACGTACGAGAAAGCAGGCTGACTTTTGCGACAACAACTGGACGTTGCTGCGGATCGACTACCGTCCCGCTCACGTCACCGAAGACAGAAGCTGAAACCGTTACCGCACAACAAAACAGCAGTAGAACACCGCAGGACATGGTGCGAATACTCTTCATCATTCCTCCTTGGTCGAGTCGCACACCAATCTGCACGTTAGACCATGCGCGGAAAGTGCGCGACAGCAGACGACTTCGCCAGACGCTGTCGTTTCAGCGGATACTTAAGGACGGCCTTATCGCCCTCAGTCGAATCTGTTTGTAGTTTATGTCAGGAAAACGAGAGCGGCGGCCCGCGCGGTGCGCACTGCCGGCACAACGCGTCGAGAATCCGAGATTTAAGATAAGCGAGATCGGCGAGCCGGATATCGAGTGGTCGAGGGCACTCAGGAAGCGAGCACGTCGCAGCATTGCGTTGCTGATTCGAATTAAAGCTGGACGAACAACCGCCGCACTCCGGCTGACAAGGCCTCGCCGGTGACACTTCCGACAGGCTCGTCTGATCAGTGTTGGTTCGCGAAATTGTCTGAGCCGGACGAACGCGTGCTGAACCTTTTGTTTCGATCCTGCGAGGAACGCCACAAAGATGCTCAGGTTGCGAGGCTATCCTGCCAACATGATGTGACGCCTTCCTGCGGCTGCTAAGGACTGCATGACAAGACCCATTCACGCACGAGCCGGCGGCGTGCGGCGCTCCGCCGGCGCAACAAGCGAGCTCGCACATCGACGCTGACCCTGACGCTGAAGTAATCAGCGGAACAGTGCTCGACAGGCACGCGATCAGCAGCATCAGGGCGAACATTGGTCTCGCCGTGCGAATCACTGTCGATCGAGTGGACCTGAATCGATTCATTGCGCGCATTCTGGCTGACGGCCAAAAAATCCGCAAGGCTTAAACCAGTATTTACCGAATCCGCGGCCGTCAAAGTCAGTTACGTTTTGCTACGTCTGAGCAGCCCATTCATTCCCGCTTGAATTTGCTGTTACCTTTGGCGGCAATCCTCTATCCTTGCACAGCTCTGAGCTAACCGGCTTACTGGTGCAAAGGCGGGTTGAGAAAAGATGAGGGGGAGTTTGCAAAACAAGCAACGTGGAATTGTAGTGATGGGTGTCACCGGTCTTCTGGCCGCTCTCGTCCTTCAGCTAACGCTGTCGGTATCGAGGGAATCGCCGACCTGGGACGAAGGCGATCACATTTTCGCCGGTTATCGGTCCTTGACACATTTGGACTTCGGTCTCAATCCCGAACATCCGCCAGTCGTAAAGATGCTCGCGGCGGCGCCGCTTCTGTCCATGCCGCTGAAGGTCCCTGAAGTTCGGAATCGTTTCTTCATGCACGAGGCCTTTTTGGATGGGAAGGACTTCCTTTTCGGCAACGATGCGGACGTCATAATGTTTCGCGCCCGGATGATGGCGTCGATCCTCACCGTCCTGCTGGCGCTGCTCGTGTTCCTGGCAGCCAGAGAGTTTTTCGGCACGGGCGCAGCCTTCATCGCCCTCACGCTGATCGTGTTTGAGCCGAATCTCCTGGCGCACGGAGCTCGCGTGACCACCGACGCCGGGCTCTCATGCTTCATGTTCGCGACGATTTACGCGTTCTACCGATACGTGAAGGCCCCGTCAGCGTGGCGCCTGGCGGTTGTCGGCCTTGCTATGGGACTCACGCTCGCGGCAAAGCACACGGGCATTCTCGCGATTCCCATGCTCGCTCTGCTCGCGATTTGTGAGTTGCTGCGCGGCCGTTTGGCGAAGCAACAATACTCAGGAGAGCGGCTCGGAACGGGACGACACGCGGGTCTACTCGCCGTCTCGGTGATCGCCTCAGTACTCATCGCTGTCGGCGTCTTGTGGGCGTCGTACGGCTTCCGCTTTGCGGCGCGTCCGTACGGACTCCAACTGAATCCGGGGTTCGCAGAGTTTGTCGGGCAATTGAAGCCCATCGAGGCCCACCTCGTTTCGTTCGCGGCGCGGTGGCACCTTCTGCCGGAGTCATACCTCTACGGCCTCGCGGCCGTGCGGCTGAGTGCCGAGGCCTACACCAGTTTCGTGCTCGGCACGGTCTATCCACACGGCGTCTGGTTCTACTTTCCGGTAACGTTCGTGATCAAGTCTACCCTGGCGTTCCTCATCCTTCTGGGTATTTCAGTCTTCGCAATCGCGACCCGAAAGCTGACCGGCGCGAGAGAGATTTTGTTCCTGACAGTCCCTCCGGTGTTCTATCTGATCGTGGCGATGAGTTCGAAGATAAACATTGGGGTACGCCACATTCTGCCGTTGTACGTCTTCTTCGCGGTGTTGATCGCGGGCGCGGCGCGAAGTCTCATGAAAAGCGACCGGCGTTGGCAATACGTCGTGGTAGCGCTGTTGCTCTTCCACGTGTTCTCGTCGGTGCGGTCGTATCCCAACTACATGGCCTATTCGAACGAATTGTGGGGCGGGCCGTCGCAAACCTACAAATACCTGACCGACTCAAACGTCGACTGGGCGCAGCAGCTCAAGTCTACGAAGCAGTATCTCGATGGGCGGGGGATCAACGAATGTTGGTTCGCCTACTTCGGGCAGGGGGTGCTCGAGCCGCACTACTACGGTGTCCCGAGCAAGCCGCTGCCGACGGCGGACTCTCTCTGGATGAACGAGCGTATCGATGTTCCCCCGACGATCGACGGGACCGTCCTCGTGAGCGCGGGCGTGCTCTCAGGATTCGAGTTCGGTCCGGGCGCTCTAAACCCGTACCGCCAGTTTCAACAGCTTCGACCGGTCGCAGTCATCGACGACGCCGTCTTTGTCTTCGAGGGACACTTCGAGATCCCGCTCGCGTCGGCGCTGGGTCACGCGCAACATGCAATGGTTCTCCTCGAAGGAAAGCAATTGAATGAGGCGCTCGCCGAAGCCCAGGCAGCAGTCGCGCTGGCGCCGGATTCCGTGATGGCGCAATCGGCACTCGGCGACGCGCTGACGGCGCTGAACCGGCCCGACGAAGCCCGCCCGGCCTATCAGCGGGCGCTTCAGCTTGCCAGGACGGTCGAGCCGGAATTCCAAGTGAGCTGGATTTCCA